>Ga0268266_10000031_pt1 | contig 406292 bp, 352 predicted proteins | sample KBSS13metaG_FD_190356 | JGI IMG/M metagenome (GOLD analysis project Ga0268266, IMG submission 190356) | Switchgrass rhizosphere microbial communities from Kellogg Biological Station, Michigan, USA - KBS S1-3 metaG (SPAdes) (version 2) | ecosystem: Host-associated > Plants > Roots >... | reverse complement strand
TCCCATGAGCTGGGATGACACGAGGAAGGAGTTGTCCATTGGCGCGAGACAAGGCGATTTCCCGGGAATGATTAAGGAGCGCACATTCCGAGTCGTTTTAGTTTCACCCGGACAGGGAACAGGGATTGAGCCGGCGTCCCAAGCTTTAGAGGTTCACTACAACGGAAATGCTACTCTAGCAAAACCGTGACCGATGTTAGGGCCCACTTTCAAAAACTCATTTTTTGGAAAACCATCTTCGCAGGCCTATTGGGCGGCTTCCTTGGCCGGTGGGTCAGTGGGAGAGGCTGGCGCCAGCAATTTCTTCACCGTGTCGGAGACTGCGGTTTCGCCGTCCGGATCATAGCCGGTATGCGTCCAGGCCACTTTACCGTCCGGCCCGATGATCACGGTGTGGGGAATGGCGTCTGCGCCATATTTTTGCGAAATGCTTTGGTCGGCATCCATCGCCACGGGAAACTTGAGCCCCTTTGCTTCCAGAAAACGCTTCACTTGGGCGGGAGATTCCCCTTGGTTGATTCCGACCATTTTGACGCGGTCGGTCGGAAAGGAGGCGAGCGTCGTGATCAGTCCGGGGAGGGACCTGACGCAGGGCCCACACCACGTGGCCCAGAAGTCGAGGACCACCACATGGCCTTTTTCCGCACTGAGGTCGAAGGTTCCGCCTTCCGCCAGCGGCAGGCTGAACGTCGGCGCGTCTTTTCCCAGGAGGGGGGAGCTGTCGCCTCCGGTGCCGGGAATGACCGGTTCCGGTGCGTCCACGAGCCGCCAATTCTCCAGTGATTTACTTGTGGCGGTCGGTTCCGGTGCCGATGTGCGGATGGCGCAAACCTGCGTCATCGGTACCTTGCAGGAACCGTAAAGCGGATTGTGACCAACAATGAAATCCCGTTCAAATTTGTCCACGGCCAGGACAAGTCGTGCACCGCTGGCAAGCTGGAGCCAATGAGTCGGCGATCCCTGGCTGCCGCCAAAGTCCGAGGTGATCAAGCCCGCGAGCTTGGCTTGGTTTTCGACCGTATTGCTCATGGTGAGCAAACCGGACTTGGGCTCCCATTGCACCGAGGAATCCTTGGGGAAGGTTATCCCCTTGGCGGTAAGAAGTTCCTGGGTTGAGGGAGACTTTGGGATGGCGTCGGGCTTCAGCCAGTAGGTCTTGCATGTGAGGTCGCCGGAGGCTTGAGGTACGGCCTCCAGGACAACGGTGCCGTCGCCGTCCACGCTGTAATGCAGAAGAAATATGGAGCAAATGCGGTTCAATGCCTGACCGATGGTCTGCGGGACAAATTGCATCTGGACGCGCTTGGGGATGTCGATGCTCGGAAGCTTGATTTTCAACTGGTCGTCCTGCGACTTGAGAAAGGAAATAAGCTGCTGCAGTCCGGCCCCCCGGAAAGTGATCTGGCGGTCAATCTTGTGTGCGAGAACACTGGGGGTTTTCTCGATGACAGGCGTGGTGGGGGAATTTTTGTCGACTTGCCTCGGCCAGATCACGGCTTTCACGCGGTCGCGCGGCACGTTGATCTGTTCCATGCCGCAACGAAATCCGAAATGGGTGTCCGTGGCGGCTTCAATCTCGCCTCTCAATACATCTCCATTGGCAGCGAGGAGCAAATGTTGCGGCGGATCGTTTTTTTGGAATCGCGGCACCGTCAGCACCTGGGCCTTGACGTCATTGGCGACCTCCGGAAGCCAGGCATGGCCGGTCGTGGAACTGGAGGCAAAGCCGGAAAGCGTGACCGAGAAGACGCCATTACCCCACAGGCTGGCTGGCTCAATGAGCATTCCAGAGCCGGTGCATTTGGCGGGATCAATCGGGAATTTCTGGGTGGGAACATCATTGACGAAGAGTTCGACCTGGGTATCGCCGAAGACGAGCCGAACCGTTACCGGATCGCCGGACTTGATCCTTATCTGGTTCTGGGTGCCGAACTGGCCTTCCATTGTTTCCAGGCCCGCCACGAATTGATTGCCCGTGCAACCGAGGAGAATGTTCATCGAGTGCGAACTGTCCGTTCCCACGCAAAACAGCCGCAGACGGCAGCCGGAAAATCCCCTGGACGCATACTGGAAACGGATTTCACTACTTTGCATCAGTGAGGGATTTCCGATGACTGCCCCGGAGTCCATCGTAATGGAGTCATCGGCTTTGTGGATGGTCTTCTCGTCTCCTTTGATGATGCGCCAGGAGGGATCGGCGAAGCTTTGCACGTTGATGCGGGACTGGCTTCCGAACTGGATGGCATTGAGGTCAGCGGCCGGGAGCTTGCGGCCTTGCATGATACTGGACTCGAACTCCGCTCCCGTCCGGTCCAGGGAGCGCAAATTTCCCGGCAGGATGTCGCCCGAACTCAGGTAGAAAAGAGCCTGGTCCCCGGAAGGCGGGGCATTGGGCGGCAATGTTCGGGTGATATCGCTGGGCAGGGTTTTTGATGGCCGTGACGACGTGACTCCTCCCACCGGCGTCCAGCGCAGGCCGCTGTCTCCGGTGCTGCCGATTTTGCCGTGAAGCGTGGTATCTTGGATGATGATTTTGTCCAGATCCGTCAGGGGCGGTCCCGAGGCTGACGGGTCGGAAGAAGGACTCATGAGTATTTGACGGATTTGGTCGAGTTTCGTTTTCAACGGCGCCTTGGTGAATGAAGTAGAGAGAGAGGCGCTTCCACCCGAAATCGAGTCCACATGCCCCTCAAGAAATGTTCCGTCGGCGTAAGTGAAAGTGGTGTCGTGACCGGTGAGGGACGGAGCATCCGTGGAAAACACCAGGGCATCCACATCGGTCAGCGGAATATCGGTTGCGGCTGCCTGTCCCGGCGACGAGACCTTAATAAAACCCGGCGCGCCGGAAACAATCGCACCGGTAAGGATCCGTCCATCGGCGAGTTCCACATGGGGCTGTTTCGGGTCGACCTTGGTTGGTGGTTTGCCGTCCCACGTCCGGATGCGCAGAAAATCCAGGGAGAGATCGAGTCCCTTGTTTTGCAGGATGAGTCCCGGCCCGGGAGCTTCTGGCTTAATGGGAACATCCCAGCTGATAAGTAATTCGCCTATGGGGGTAAAGACTGTTGCCTTTTGCGCTTTTCGGTCCCAGCAAAGGCGAAGACTTACCTCGCGCTCATTTTCTTCGATTTTCTTGATGGGCTTGAATTGATCGCCCACCGCCAGGACGATTTCATCATTCCATGTCGTTACCGAGAGCGACGGGCGGATGTTGGGGCCAAGCGCGATCGTGAATTCCGGGCGCTTGGAAGAGTGAACACGAAATTCGACGTCCACGAGGTCGGGCAGTGTGACATCCAGGATGGCGCTGCGGTTCCAGTTTCTCAACAGGCAGGAGCCGCCGGGGCCGGAGGCCAGGGGCGTGGTATAGTCCGATAAAGTCGGGCTCTTTGTGAGGTTGCCATCGCCCTGGTTGGCCATGGTCACCCAGTCCATGCTGCCGGTGGGGCCGGAGAAGAGCAGATTGCCATGCTTGAGCCTCCGCACGCTCAGTACCTCGGAACGCGTCAGGAGGACATCGCCATGGCGCACGCTGTGAAGAGTAACCGAATCAGCCGTGACGGAGACCAGGTCGCCATAAAGAAAGCTTCCATCCCGGAGGGTGAAAGCGAAAGGGGCCGTGATGGGTGCCGATGTAGCCGGTCCATCGATACGGTCCAGGAATTTCCAGTCGATCTGGAGCGAATCCTCGAAAAGGAGAGATTTCCAGGAAAGGCTGGCGGGAGTGGCCGAGGCAATCTCGCCGGAAAGGCTCTCACCATTTTTCCAACGAAGGACGGCGGGCTCCGGCGCGCCGTTCGGGGTATTTGCAGATGAAGGTTGGGTCTCTGTGCTGACAACTTCCATCACGGCTCCGTTGATACGCACAATATTGTGAATGACCGCAGGTTGCGGAGCGGGAGGGGGAGGCTTTGCTTTGTCCTTGTTGTCAGCGGCGAGGACGAGAGGAGGCGTCTTCGGCCACGACATCTTCAAAGGATGTTGCTTGAACGTCAGGGCCGGCTCGTCCTCTGCCAGGACAGGCAGCATGCAGAGAAAAAAGAAGAGAACCGGTTTCATCGCTCGTAAATGGGCAGGAACCGGTAGTTAAGAGCCAAAGCCAGCAGCGACATCCCGGTCTGGTAGGAACCCCCGGAGAACGAACCGTCGTCCCGTTGCAGGTCGCGGAGCTCCCGCACTTTGCTGGCATTCCATTTTTGCCAGGCGCTGTAGTCCCCCTGGAAGAGGGCCTGGGCCATATAATAGCGAAAATACTCGGCATAGTTGCCGGCTTCATGCGCGTCCAGGTTATCGACGAGCCGCTTGAGCGAGGCCTTGTACTGGTCGGTTCCCTTGGACTTCGACACCGCGCCGACGAGCGAAGCGACCGCTGTCAGGTTCATCGAGCCACCCATGCCGCCAAATCCGCCCGAGTAGGCCACGGAACCATCGCTGCCCGTACTGCGCCGCATGTACTCCATGGCGGTATTGATGGTGTCGTCCGGAACATCCATGCCCGCATTTCTTGCGGCAAGGAGTCCCATCAAGACCGCGCCCGTCACGGAGGTGTCCGCATCCGTCGCATCGGGAGAATAACGCCAGCCGCCGAACTTATTTTTCTTTTGTGCCGTGGAGGCGGCCCGGACGGCCAGGTCCAGGGCCTGCGCAATGCTGCGCACCGGCTTTTCGCCCTGCCAGAGCAGCGATTCATCCACCGAGCCATAGGCTTCGGAAAGGGCCAGCATCCCGAAGCCATGGTGGTACATGCTGTTGGGAAGAATACCGGTGGTTGCGTCCTGTTGCTGGATGATGGATCGGATCGCGCGCCGGATCGTGGGGGCGTAGCGGCCATAGTTGGGATCCTCGCCGCTCGCGAGAAACGACATCAGGCAAATGCCCGTCACGCCGCAACCTTCATAGGTTCCCTTCCAACTTCCATCCGGGGCCTGGGCCGAAGCCAGCCAAGCCAGTCCGCGACTGTAAATGGTGTCCACATCCGGCGGAATTTGTCCTCCAAAGCGCAGGCTTGGGTCCTGGGCCCGGAGATTTCCCAGCGCGCCCGCCAGTCCGACCAGAATGAAAAGGAAGTTCCGCGCGAGGCAAACAGGAAGCCGTCGCAATAAAAAAGGCGTACTCATTCTCTGTTAGTTATGGATCCGTTGCTTGTGGAATTGCTGCACGTTTTGCCACATGTTCGACGCGTTGCTGTACTCGTTGCTCTTGGTCCAGCGGTCCCATTGGTCTGGGGTCAGGATGGCCTTGAGGTCGGCATCGGGCACCCCGGCGAGGGGCATGAGCAGGTAGGAACTCTCCAGGTACCAGGGAACATTGTTGGAGAAGGCGAAAATACGTCCAATGTCCTGGCTATAATCATGCAGGGAAGTGGCGACAAGCGGGCCCAGTTTCTTCCATTGGTCCTCGCTCAATTGGTTCTTGCGGTCGAATTCGGCCAGGATCAAATCGGCAATGGCCTGGTCGTGGTAAACTTTGCGGGCGTCGGTTTCCTTGCGCCACAAATCCAATTGGGCCGGACTTAACGTGGCCTGCACGGTCTTGTCCCACGATCCCTGACGGTTGCTCATGTCCATGTTGCGTTGAAAAAAATATTCCTCCATCCCATTCAACCTCTGCTGGATGTTTTTGGGCGTGGCCTCCTGCAACTGGGAGCGAATCTGCTGGTCGACGTTCCATTTCCAGTTGGTCAGATATTCCTCCGTCGCGCCGCGAGCGGCGATCAGGAGCCGGGCGGCGGAATCGGAACCGAGGCCCGCCGTCCGGACAACGTCTTCCGCTTTGATCACATTGGCTGCCAGTACCCGCTTTTGCTCGATCTGGGTCTTGTCGTAGAGAAAAAGGGAGATGCACTTTTCCACATCTTCAGGCTCCGTATAGACAACCGGCTTGGTCTTCTTGTCCTCGGGAGGGGTAACTCCGTCTTCCTCGTCCTCGTCATCGCCCTTGGTCTGGTTTCCAGGCTCGGACAATTGCCTCCAGTGTTTTCGCTGCTTTTCATCCAGGATGGGGCGAAGTTCCCCGTCATTGATCTTGGTTGCCGCGGCATAGAAAGTCGGCGGAGTATAACTGAAATATGTGCCCATGCCGCTGCCGGGGTAAAATTCAGGTACGTCCTTCACGAGGCGAAAGGCCACCGGCTGAAGCTGCTGCCGCTGGTTTGCGGTGAAGGCAATTTTGTCATCCAGCAGCATGATCATGACTTCGCCCAGCACATGGGCGCGCTTGACTTTGTGCTCTTCGCGGGAGGTCTGCAGACGCTTGGTCTCCTCGGCGGTTAAAAAAGCGGCGACACCGTCCTTCCAGGTCGCCTGTTGGCTGGGCGATTCCTTTTCCGAGGGCCCCATAAAGATGCGTCCAGCGACAAATTGGTGGCGCTGTTCATCGTCCATTGCGAAGAGGGTACCTTCAGTCCGCTTGCGCCACATTTCCGTTGTCTGGTCGACAACACTTTTGGCCAGCGCTTCCAGTTTGTCCGCACGGTCCTTGGGCAGGCCCAGGGCGAGCTCAATCTCCTTGTATTCGGAGGAAATTGCCTGCATCTGCTGTTCGTGGATTCCCACCGCTCGTTGTTTGAGCGGCTCGCTGATTTCCTTTTCGATCGCTTCCTTGCGATCCGCTTCCGCCTTGTTCCAGGTTGCGAGCTGGTCCGGGGTGAGGGTCTGCTGCAACGCCTTTGTCCAGGTTTCCTGCTCAAAAGGGGGGGGCATTTCCACCGGCCAATTCCAGTCCATCTGGGAGACGGAGATGAATTGGACCATCTGCGCGAGCCGCGTGGCCGCCATCTCCGGATTTTGCGTCAATTCCTTTCGCAGTACTTCCTCCAGCTTGACCGACCACTCTGTGATCCAGGTCGCAGCGGCTTGCCGGGCCGCAGGCTCCAGATTTTTTTTCGCCTCGTCGCCCACTCCCGTGACCTTGGTCACCTCATCCAGTTTCTTTTTGATGCGCTCGTCCCATGCCTTGGTTTCATCGGTTTTGGTCTTATCGAGAAACTCCTTGAACTTGGACTCCGCTTCCGGCGATAGAACGGCTTTTTTGGCGGCGGGTGGATTCGTTTCTTCCAGCGCACGCGCGGGCAAGTTGATCCCACATAGACTTGCCACGACAATCGTCACGGCTGTTGCCAGGGACATGAAAGAGGGGACTCTCATTTTCCAGCCGCTTGTTTCTCCAGCAGACTGAAGTAGGAGTCCAGTCCCGACTTGAACTCATCCGGAAACTCCTTGCCGGCGACGCCCGTGGACTGTCCCACGGGTCGGGCCGCCACCACACTCTGGGTGTCGGCTCCCGGGCCGAGATCGGCGAGCGCGGCCTGCGAGGTGCTGCCAGTCCCACCGATACCGGGCGTGGAACCGCCGCCGCCCCCGCCTTTGGAGCCCTGGCGCTTCGTCTGCAGTAACAGCTCAATGGCCTCGGTCTCCGCGCCGATCGCATGGGGACCTGTATCCGGCGTGACGAGAATGCCATTCGATTCGTCCATCACCGCCACGACGCTTTGCAGCAATTTGACCTCCTTGCCAAATTTCGCCGCGCCCTCCGGCAGGGCAAGAATGTCCGAAAGTGCGCTGGCGGTGTGGGTGCCAATGGCCGTCTGCGCGTCGCCCAGGTTCTTGGCATCCTCGGTATATTTTTCCACGGCGACGGCGGGCTTGGCATTTTCGCATTCGCGCGTCTCATCGCGCAGCTTCATCTCATCACGCAGGGCCTGCATGACCTTCAGCACAATTTCCGGAGGCAGGCTGTCGCTGCTGCAACTCGAGCAGGCCTTGCAATGACTGGCCGCGACCATCTCCTCGGCCCAACGGTCCAGGGTATCGGCCCAGTATTCGGACCCGCTCATCGCTTGGCCGCTGAGATTGATCGCCACCTTGTCGCCGTCACCGGCAAGGGCGCGGACAACTTCGGATTTTTTCATTTCATCAAGCGTCGCCTTGAAGCGCGCGTCCTGCTTGCGCTGATAGTAGGCGTCCAGGTCACTCTCGATCAGCCCGACCACTTCGCTCTGGCTCTTGGCCTGCTTGGCGATCGCTTCCGCGTCCGGCACCGGCGCACTCTCAATCCCAAAAGCGTCGAGAGTCTTTTGGTCGATGGTCGTGGCAACCTTCAACTGTGCCTTGGAGGCCGCCTTGAAGCGTTTCACGAACGTGCTGGCCTCGAGGCTGGCGAGGATGTCGCTGAGCTGGTCGGAGACCTTGGCGAATTCGGCGAGAAGATCGTCCTGCTGCTGGACCGCGGTCTGCATCGTCTGTTGCGCCGGTGACTGAGGAGGCGCGGGATCATCCGGCTTGGCATTCTTGTCGGGTGCGGCACCCAGGGTTGTGACTGGAAGCCGAAGCTTTCCGCTGCTGGGAGCCGCCGGAGGCGCATTGGGATTGGCCGGTTTGGGATCAGGCGCCTGACCGAAGCCGGGTTCGCGATCCGAGATCGAAGGCGCAGCGGGCTTCGGCGGCGCATTGGGATCGACCGGCTTGGGCGTGGCATTGCTGGCCAGCGTGCCTCCCTGGCTGACGCTCGTCGTGGGCTTTCCATTTTGCTGGGGTGTGCCTTGCGGGTTGGGCGGTTGGGAGAGGGGAGCAGCGCCCGGCTTTCCCGTCGGAGCGCCGGCGGTTTGCTTGAGCAGGTCGGAAACCGCGGGCATGCGATTGGCGGAAATATCCTGCAGCGACTTCAGCATGGTCGCCCACGATTCCAGTCTCTTTGCATCAAACTCGTCGTTCTTCGTCGCCTGTTCCACTAGGTTTCGGCCCGACTGGGTCAAACCGTCGAGGCGCGAGGCATTGGCATTTTCTGCCGCGGCCTGCTGCGAGACGCGCCGACGGTTCTCCGGTCGGTCGAGGTCGGCAACGCTCATGGCCCGCAGTTCCTTGTTCGTCTGGTTGAGTTGCTGCTCCTTCTCGTAGCTCTCCTTTGCCGCTTCGAGCCATTTGCCGAATTGCTCCGTGAGCCACAGGGCATGGTCGGTCTTGTTGAGGATATGCAGGACAAAGGATGCGGAATGAACCGGCGCCCGTCCGGGGAGATAGTCGTTGGCCCAGGCGCGAAGCTCAATCGTCTGCGGTGCCACCCCCTCGCGCGTTGCACAAAACGTGGCCCGCGCCTCTTCCTGCCTTTTCTCGGGTTCACCGGCGGAGGCGACCTTGGTGCCGGTGACGGGTGTCTTGCCGTCGTCTTGAAGGAGAGATCCCTTCCATTCCAGCCCGACTTCCTTCACGCCATAGTCATCCGTCGCGGTCAGGTCGAACGTCACGACTTCCGAGTCGAGCACCACCTGCTCCAGCGATTCGCGCCGTGCCACGATTCGCGGTGCCTCGTCTTGCGCGGCCCTGACCTTGAGCACCAGTGGATCGTGCGGTGTCAGGCCGTCGTGGTCTTTCCAGGTGAATTGCCGGTCCACGTCAGCGGTCACCGGCGCATACTCGGTCACGATTTTGCCCTCGGCTACTTTCTGCGGTTGGCCGTCCATGCTGGCGCTTTCGATTTCCCGGATGGCCTTCGCCTCGAACGCGGCCTCGGCCCCCTTCAACACGCCGATCGATGCATCCCGGACGTCGGAGACCTGCTCGGTTTTGTAGCCGAGATACTCGGGTAATTTGACGTGGACCTTGATCGCGTCGAGTTCAGGCCGCGTCTTGGGCACGATCACGACACTCTTCCTCACATCACCCAGCGCCAGGGCCAGCGTAGCCTCCTTTTTTTGCGGAGGAAAAACAAACGGATAACCGCCGGAGGTCAGTTTGACTTCCACCGGAGGCTGATCGCCAATGCGGCCCGTTCCGGTGCCCGGTGACCACTGCGTGCTGGAACTCAGCTTCACCGGCAGGTTGAAAGGTTCCGCATAAGCCACCACAATGCTGGCGGGCAATTGGTCGATATTGGCAAAAGTGTAGCGCTCGGTGTTCCGCCACGGGGCAATCCAGCGGATCAGCGCATTTTGCGCGGCAGGACTCACCACCACGAAGGCGACGATGGCCAGGCCGACTGCACCTGCCGCCGCCCAGCCCCATTGGCGATGTCTCGCATTCGGTACGGCCTTGGTAAAGTCCCGGTCCTTGACCGCTTCCGCCGTCTGGCTGATGGCGGCCTGCACGAGGCGTTCGCTTCGCCCGGCTGCTCCATGGTCCATCCGGGCCAGTTCCACGATGCCGAGCAATTGGTCGCCCAGTCGCGGGAAGGTGATGCGCAACAGGCGGGCGACATCTTCCAGTCGCCGTTGCCGCCAGACCCAGCGATGCCACTTCAGGGGCAGTCCCAGCCCGAGGGTTGCCGCCCCGGCAACGAGGATGAACGTGCGCGCCCAGACCGGCGTCTCGCAGAAACGGTCCAGGACAAAAACGAGGAGATAGGAAAGCGTCAGGCCAAACAGGGCCGCGAGTGCGCCCTCGGCCAGTTTGACGATCCAGACCCTGCGGCGAAAATCGGCCAGTTTCGCCTCGAGTTCGGGCGGCAATGTGGTTTTCATGTTACGTCTTGAAGTGACCGAAGTTCTCCGACGCTGCACAGAGGCATTTTAGAATGCTCCCACGAGCTTTCTACCGCCCCAAAACAGTCCCAAAAGCAGTACCAATAGTCCACTCCAAAGGGGACTGGCCCAGAGCTGCACGCGGCGTTCCTGGAATTCCGGTTGCGGCAAGGCCGCGATGGCCGCGGCCACCGTGGCGGGATCGGCCCCCGGCATTAATTTCCCTTTCGTCAGCTGGACAATTTCGCGCAGCACTTCCGGCTTGGCGGGATGCCCGATTTTTTCCCGGGCGGAGCCCTGGACGGAGATGGTTGTATCCAAGGCCGCCCCGGCATCGGCGCAGGTCAGGCGCACCATATGGTTGCCCGGTTCCTCGGGCGTAAAGACGCCGGTGAAAAGACCCCAGGCTTCTTCGGCTGCAGGCAAAAGGCGCACGCTGGAAACCTTACCTGAAGGAGCTGTGATCTGCGCAGTTACAACTCCGTCATGCAGCGGCTCCCCAGTCAGGCTGGTCACATTCGCGTTCAGGGTCAGGACCGCTCCCGTACGCGGACGGTCGGGGGAATAGAAGAGCCGCATTTTGTCGCCCTGCGACATGTTGCGCTGGTAGGCCATCCAGCGGACGACTTGTCCCCAGAAGCGGTAGTGGTACTTGTCCTCTACCCCCTTGCGCCAGCGCCAGGCGCCGTCCGTTCCCATGAAGAGGATTTTTCCTGATCCATAGGTCCGCGTGACGATCAGCGGAATGCGCCCGAAGTTGTTGCTCTCCGTGCTATGGGTGGCCAGGACTTCCGTGCCCGCCTTGGCCCGCAAGGCCGGGGCGTACCATTCAAAGCCGGGAAGATTTTTCCAGACCTGTTCGTTGGCATCGTCGGTGTCTTCCAGCTTGGTGAGCAGGCTGTGCTCGCCGGCCTCCGTCAGCGCAAAACTGCCGGGGGCCGAAGTGCCATAGCCCCGGGGCTGGCCCTCGTCCCACACGATGGGAAGCAGGTCGGTCAGCGCGGTTTGTTGCAGGGACGCCTCAAAGCCATGGAAGCCGGGCATGAAAACCAGTCCCGCCGCCTGATCGCGTACCAATTTCTGCAAGGCCGTGCATTGTTCCGGCGCAAGTTGTCCGGGCTCGGTGCCCACATCGCCGATAAAGACCACATCGTATTTTGCCAGTTGTTCGTCCTTCGGCAGCGCCGAGAGGTAGCTGCGGCCCGCACCCACTTTTCCCAAGTCGGGATGGAACAGGAGACAGTTGACTTCGACTCCCGGGTCGCGCTCCAGCGCGTTGCGCAGGTAGCGGTATTCCCAGCGGGGGAACGATTCGATGATCAGCACATGCAACTGCTCCTTGCGGATCGACAGCGGCGCTTCGATCGAATTGTTATCGAGATTCTTTTCTTCGCCCGTTTTCGGGACCGTGAGGGTCAGCTTGATTTCACCCGGGCTCTCGGGCTTCCAGTTGATCACGTCCTGCAGGCGGCTCATGGCGGGGACCACCACGGACTTCGTGATCACTTCACCGGTTGAAGACTTCATCTCCAGTGTGGCCGGTTCATCGTGGGGCAGGGAACTCTCGATGGTAAAGGGAATGCGCAGCGGCTTGCCCGCCACGGCGAAGGCGGGCACATCGAAACTCGTGAGATCGACATCCGGCAGACGAGTCTCCGACCCGAGCGGAACGGCAAACACCGGCACCTCCCGCATCCGCAGTTTCATCGCCGCTTGTGCAGGTGGCGACCCGGCGTTCCAGTCGCCGTCGCTCACCAGCACGACGGTGCGGAGATGGGTGTTCTCCATCGCCTGGGTCAGGGCTGCTGCGATGTCGGTGCCGTCTTCGGGCGGTTGTTCCTTGGAAGAAAACGGTTCGATCACCACGTCCATTTTCTGGGCAAGATCATGCCAGGCCTTGGCGTCCAGAAAGGGCTTGGCGGGCTCGGCGCGTATCTTCGGCTCTGCGGCGGGATTGGCTGGATCGAAGACATCGCGCGTCTGCATCGAGTGCGAAATATCGACCAGGATCGCGAGGGTGGGCTTGCTCTCAGGTTTGAAAATCTCCCTCCATTCCGGCTGGTTCAGGGTGAGGGCAATACCAAGGGCAATCAGGACCCGCAGGCCCTCCAGATAGCCAATCGACTTCCGAAAGCCGCTGCGCTGCCACGCGGTCCAGGCCAGCCACGCCACCACCAGGACAAAGATGATCGCCAGGATCAGCGACATCGGTGTCCAGATAAACACCAGCGTTTGGCCCGGGGTCTTCATTTGGCGACGACCTCGGCTGGGGCGGGACTGGTGATCGGTGCGAAGCCGCTGCCTATGGATACCGCCGCTTCCCGGCGAGAGGGCATGCACAAGAGCGATTCACCGATCAGCGCCAGTGCCACCAGAATGAGAAAACTGCGCCAGACTTCGTTCGTCAGGCTGTGTCCGCTTTCCAGCGTGTCCTTGAGCACCCGATAATCGAGTCCGGAAAACAATTCGTTCACTTCATCATTGGAAACGGTCTGCGGTTGGTCCTCGCCCGGCGGACGGTCCAGCGCCATGAGCCGGTCACCTTGGGAGAAAATACCTGCGCGTAATGGCAAGTTCTCAGGCATGGCCGTTTCGCCCTCCGGCTCCACTTGATGCCATTTTCCGGGATGGTCCCCCAAGGCGATGGCCGAGGCATAATGCTGCTGCGCCTTGCCGAGGGTCGCCACGCCGAGGTTCAACGCCCGCTCGAGCAACGCGAACATCACCACCCCGTCGCGGGCGAGGCTGGAAGTCCCGGGCGAGGGCAGCGTCCCCAGGAAATAGACATTCCCGCTGTGCTCAAGCGATCGCACCAGCAACGGCCCGCGCCCGGCGATCTTGGCCAGGGGCACACCATCTCCGACTATCGTACAGTCGCGGGAAATTTCCAGCGTGCCCACCGGCAGGGCCGCGCCATCACGCGTATTGGCCAGAAGATCATCATCATTCCGCCACCAGTCCACACTCACGGGTTTGCCGGCGTTGTCGCCCTCCCACTTGCCCCAGCCCAGGCCAAAGATCCGCGTATCGTCCGGCGAATCAGGCGGCAGGAACAGGATCGTCCTCCCGGCCGCGACATAATCCTGCAACTGACGGGCCAGCGCATCGGTCGCTTTCGGCAGCGGCGCATTCCAGACGATAAAGGCCGCGTCGTCCCAGGGAATTTCCGCGGCATGACTCGAGGCAAGCACCGACGTCGTATACGTATGCGAAGGATCAGCCGTGGCCGAGAGCGCCGCATTGAGCGGTCCCGAGACCGCTTCGTCATCGGTGACGATCACCGAATGCAGCGGCGGCGTCTCATCGAAGACGAAATAGAACACATCATTCTCCGGGCACGAATCCGCCGGAAGCGCCACCCGCCCATAACCTCGTTTCAGCGACTTATCGATCGGGATGGAATAACCCTGGATGACGAGCTGGTTTTCCTTCACCTCCACGCTGGTCGTGGTGGTCGTGCCGTTGACCACGAAAGAGAGCGGCAGCGTGACCGGCTGGGGATTCGTGGCGTGACGAACAATGCGTAGGTCCAGCAACAGCTCCGCTTTTTCCGAAGTCTCCCTCCGCGTGACCCGATCGACCGTCACCGCCAGGTCATCCGGCGCGGGCTGGGGATAACAAAGCAGATGAAAGCGCACGCCCTGCATCGAAGCAAAGGCGCTCCGCAAAGTGCGCCAGCGTCCGTCCGCCGAGCTCCAGTCGCTTTGCCGGAGATCGCTCAGCATCCAGATATCGGTGCGCCCCGTTTTGTTCGTGGTGATGTAATCAAGTGCGGTCTGCAGCAGCTTGGGAATGTCCGCTTCCGTCGCGGTCGCCTCGGTCTGCGGAAGATTCAGCAGGGCGTCCCCCTTGTCGATGGCCAGCGGCTTGCCCAGTCCGCTATCAATCAACACCAGGTGCGACCGCGTTCCCACCGCGTCCGTGATCGCCTTGGCGACATTGCGCAGCCCGGCATCGCGTTTGCTCGTGCCGGTCGCGACATTTTTTTGCTCCATGCTGGCTGAGCGGTCGAGCAGGACAATCACCGTATCGGGCGCGCCACCGGTGAGACCCAGCCATCCCCCCGAAAGCGGTCGCGCCACGAACATGATGATCGCGGCCACAGCCAGCACGCGCAGCGCGAGGATAAGCACCTGCCGCAACCGCGACAGCCCCTTGTTCATCCGCTGCGCCGCGAGCAGGAACATCATCGCCGCCCACTTCACCTGGCGGCGGCGGTAAAGATGGATGAGGTGAATGATGACCGGCAACGCGGCCAACGGCAGGGCGAGCAGCAGAAGCGGCTGCAGGAACGTCATCGGCTCGCCCGTTTTGGGGTGCGGCCCAGCAGGAACTTCACCAGCACCTCGTCGTACTTCTCATGCAGTTTCACCCGGTGATAGTCCATGCCCGTGGAACGCACCAGTTCGTCCATTTCCGTCAGGTATTGCCGCACCGCTGTCCGATAATTACTCGCGATTAGCGACGGATCAGCCAGCACCGCCTCGCCTCCCTCCATGTCGAGGAACCGCGCCGGTTGGTCGAAATCGAAATCAAGTTCCTTCTGGTCCAGCAAATGAAACGCCGCGACGTCATGCCGTTGAAACCTCAGATGCTGAATGGCCGATTTCAGTTCCGCGGGTGGTACAAAAAAATCGGAGAGAATGACGACGAGCGCCCGTTGCCGGATATTTTCCGCCGCATCGTGCAGCGCCGCCAGCAGCGTGGTGCCCCCCATCGGCTTGATCGTCGCCATTTGGTCGAACACCGTCCCGAGATGCATCGGTCCCCGCCGCGCGGGAATCTCGATGGTCTTCTCCGCCAGGCTCCGCAGTCCGACCGCGTCGCCCTGGTTGGAGGCGAGGTAGCCCAGTGCTCCCGCCAGCCGCTTGGCGTAATCAAGACGGGTCGCGCCAACCGGTCCAAAACCCATTGATCCGCTGGTATCAATGAGCAGACAAATGCGCAGATTGGTGTCCGCCTCGAATTCCTTGATGTAAAATCGGTCGCTCCGTCCCCAGGTACGCCAGTCGAGGCGGCGGATATCGTCACCGGGAACATATTTCCGGTACTGCGCAAATTCCAGCGACGATCCCTTGACCGGGCTGCGGTGCTTGCCGGAAACACTGCCCAGCATCGCGTGACGCGCATGCAGCGGCAAGGCCATCAAGCGACCGAGAACAGCGGAATCCAAAAAGGAAGTTCGGGCATCGGCCATGGGGAAGTGCTCCTCAGGTCGCTTTGCCGAGTTCCTCCACCAGACGCCTGCTCACGTCGCGGCTGGTCACGCCCTCGGACTCCGCCGTGAACGTGGTCATCACCCGGTGCCTCAGGACCGGATCGGCGACTTCGACGATGTCCTCCATCCGGACGACATAACTTCCCTGAAGCGCGGCCCGCGCCTTGGCCCCGAGGATCAAATATTGCACCGCGCGGGGCCCGGCTCCCCAGCTCACCAGCGGCTTCAGCCACGCCGGGCTATCGGCGTTCCCGGGACGCGTGCGCCGGACCAGGTCCACCGCAAATTCGTAAAGATGGTCCGGCACCGGCACGCGACGCACCAGTTTCTGGAACGCGATGACCTGCTCGCCGGTGATCACATGCTGCAGCGTCGGCAGGTCCGGTCCCGTCGTGTTGCGGGCAATGGCGAGTTCTTCCTCACGGCTGGGATAATCGACGCCGATCATGAACATGAAACGATCCAGTTGCGCCTCGGGGAGGGGATAGGTTCCCTCCTGTTCAATCGGGTTCTGCGTCGCGAGCACAAAGAAAGGAGCCTCGAGCGTATAAGGCCGTCCCGCCATGGTCACGCGGTGCTCCTGCATCGCCTCCAGCATCGCCGCCTGTGTCTTCGAGGGAGCGCGGTTGATTTCATCCGCCAGCACGATATTGGCGAAGACCGGCCCCTTCGCGAACTCGAACGCGCGCCGTCCGCCGGGCAATTCCTGCAGAATGTCCGTCCCGGTGATGTCCATCGGCATCAAGTCGGGCGTGAACTGAATGCGACTGAAACTGAGCGACATCGCCTCCGCCAGACGGCTGATCAGCAGTGTCTTCGCCAGTCCCGGTACGCCCATGAGCAAGGCGTGTCCGCGCGCGAAAAGACAGATGGCCAGTTGTTCAATGACCTTCTGTTGCCCGACGATGATTTTCTTCAGCTGCTCGTTGAGCTGCGCATTGACCTTGCGCAGCTCATCAATGGCGTCGACATCGTCTTCGGGAAGGGTGGGCGGTGTCGGTACGGCGGGCATAACAGCTACAGGCTGCGGCATGATTAACATAAGGCGGACGAATTGCAACATCCTCCCGGTCGCATTGCGGAAGTTTAAAGGTCTGGGGCTCCCTCTCCCGCTTGAACATCCCCCGGGATGACGTCTATTGTCGGCTAAACGCCATGACGTCCCCCTCGAAACTAACGCGGGAGAACCTGCGGATCGCCTTGATCGACGATGACGAGGACGATTGCGAACTGCTTCAGTTAGGCCTCACGGACGCCGGCTTCGCGCAACCGCTCATCCATTTTCAGGACGCGAAGATCGCCTTGGACTACTTCAAGTACATGCACGTGACCGGCTCGCCGGCGCCCCATATCGTCCTCCTCGACATCAACATGCCGCTCATGGATGGCGTGGATGCCCTTTTCCTCCTGCGGGAAGCGTCCGCTTTCCGCGACTTGCCCGTCATCATCCTGACCGCCAGCGACGATCCGGCCAAGCGACGGGAAGTGGCTCATTTGGGGATCTTTCGCTTTCTCAAAAAACACCACAATTCCGCCTTGGTGATCTCCGCCCTGGATGATTTTATCGGTCTCTACAATCACGAGATTGCCTGACCTGTTTTCCTTTATTGCCCGGAGACCGCTGCGTCCAGGCCGGAATTATCGATTTTCGGCAGCGGCTCGTCGTTAAATGCTTTGATCAATGCGACCGTGCTCGCGATGGCCACGATGATGCCGACAACCAGGGCAAGCCACTTGATCCAGGTAAGTGTGGTCTTGGAAACGCGAAAACTCTTCTTGGTGGTTGCTGCTTTTGCATGGGTTCGGCTGTCATTGCCGGATGAGGCGGTCGTGCGTCGTGGAGGAGGGACAATCATACTAAGGGTAGTGACGTTGGCGGATGGAAATGGTCACTTTCCCGATATCTTAAGAGGGCCGTCAATCGGTTTGGCCTTTCCAGGCGAGACCTGTTAAGAAAGATTGAATGGGCATTAAATCCGACCATTGGATCACGCAGATGGCGCATACGAAGGGCATGATCGATCCATTTTCCCCCGTGCAGGTGCGCCAGGCGGAGTCGGGGTCAGCCATCATCAGCTACGGTCTTTCCAGCTACGGCTACGACCTGCGCGTTTCAAACGAGTTCAAGGTCTTCACCAACGTCTTCAACACCGTCGTCGACCCCAAGGCCTTCGATGAAAAATCGTTTGTCGATATCGAGGCCGACATCTGCCTCGTGCCGCCCAATTCCTTCGTCCTCGCGCGCAGCGTCGAGTACTTCCGCATTCCCCGCGAGGTCCTGACGATTTGCCTCGGCAAGTCGACCTACGCCCGCTGCGGCATCATCGTCAATGTCACGCCCCTGGAGCCGGAATGGGAAGGTCACGTCACGCTGGAGATTTCCAATACCACCCCGCTGCCGGCCCGCATCTATGCACAGGAGGGGCTGGCCCAGGTCATCTTCCTCGGCGCCGACGAGACCTGCGGAACTTCCTACGCGGACCGCGCCGGCAAGTACATGTACCAGCGAGGCATCACTCCACCCAAGGCCTGAAACCTGCCCAACCCGTGAACGAATCTTCTTCCCACGTCTCCCCGGCCTGCTCCAGTCAGGCCGAACGGTGTCCGCTGTGCGGAGGGGAAAACGTCTGCCATGTGGCCCGGGGCGATCTCTACAAGGGGCCATGCTGGTGTCACGAGATTGTCGTGCCCCAACCGGTCCTACGCCGACTGGCGGAAGATTCCGCCAATCCCGCCTGCCTTTGCCGATCATGCCTCGAGACTGTTGCCCGGCTTTCGCGCGATCGCCATGACGTCGATGCCATCTTGCAGGAAGTACGGGCGGCGATTGGGGCCAGTCCGGTCAAAATTGCGCCGGAGCCCGACTATTATCTCGATGCATTCGGGAATACGGTCTTTACCGCCGCGTACCATCTCAAGCGCGGCAACTGTTGCGGCAATCAATGCCGCCATTGTCCGTACTAGGCTTACCCTAAATGCGCCGCATACCAAGCCGCACCCTGCAGCGCGGTCTTGTCATTGAGGATGACGTAAATCGGGATCGTTTCCAGCAGGGGCCGCAACCGGCCCTTGTGGAAGAACGCCTCAAGGAACGTGTCGCTCTGGATTTTTTCCAGCATCTTCGGGGCGATGCCGCCGCCGATATAAACGCCGCCCAGGGCCAGCATCTTCAACGCAAGATTGCCCGCCTCGGCGCCGTAGATGCGCGTGAAGGCCTCGAGCGCCTCAACGCAGACCGGGTCCTTTTTCGCTAGGCCGAGCTGTGTCGTGATGGCGGCTAGGTCACCCTTGCTGATTTCCTCCGTGAGCCACGCGGGCTCCGGGATACCGGAACGCTCGCGAAAGAAGCGATAGAGATTCCGCATCCCCATGCCGGAGAGGACCCGCTCCCAGCTCACATGCCCGTGTTCCTTGCGCAAAAAGATGAGCAGTTCGTCGCCGATGCTGCTATTCGGCGCGTAGCTGGCGTGGCCGCCCTCGCTGGCAAAGGGACGATGGGTGAGGCCGTCCCAGATCAGCCCCGCTTCGCCGAGTCCCGTGCCCGCGGAAATGAGCGCCTGGTTGCCGACCTGCTGCGGATCGCCCTTGGGATTGATCGGCAGCAGTTCTTTCGCGGTGAGGGTCCGGATGCCATAGGCATTGGCCTCAAGATCGTTGAGCAGGCTGACTCGCTGGAATCGCAATTCCGCCTGGATTTCGGCTGCGTCAACACACCACGGCAGATTCGTCACCTGGACCGCGCCGTCCTTCACCGGACCGGCCACGCCAAAACAGGCATGCCGCACATGATGGGCATCGCCTTCGCCCAGGAAAAGACGGACGATTTCCACCAGCGTCTTGTGGTCTTTACTTGGAAAAGAAGCGCTTTCCTCGAGGCAAAGCTTGTCGTCCTTGTACGCGTAAAGGGCCAGGTTCGTTTTCGTGCCGCCAATGTCGCCTGCGAGAAACATGAAGGCAGCTTGAAGAGAAACCGAACAAATGTAGAGCCGGAAATGTGATCAGAGCAAAACCACCTCGGCGCGAAATTTCTTCCCCGGCTCGCAGGTCAGGAATCCCACGCTCAACGGCGCTCCCTTGTTCGCCCGGCCCGCGGAGCCCGGATTGAACAAATGAACGCCCTCCTGCATTTCATCGGTCGGTCGATGCGTGTGGCCAAAAAGCAGCCACTGCGCCCGCGGCGGCATCTGCCGGGGCAAAATATGGATGAGATGAAACCGCTCCCCGTTCCGCTCTAAGTCAAGGCTGGGTGGCGAATCCAAACTAAAGTCATTATTACCCAGAACAACGGTCAGCTTCGGATTGATCAGTCGCAGCGTGTCGAGGATCGGCTCCTGGCAGACATCGCCCAAATGCCAGATTTCATCGACCTCCGCAAACAGCTTCTCGATGCTCGGAATCCAGCGATCATGCGTGTCGGCGATGACACCGATCCGGTAGGTTTGTTTGTTCGGCATACGGCGTAAGCTTGACTAACCTCCCGTTTCTCGCAACAAGTTCTTGTTCTTATGGGTCAACAGTCGAATAAAACACAGAAACGTCGTCGCCGCCTTAACTACAAGAAGCGGCTTAAGCTCAAGTCCAAAACCACCGCCGTCAAGGCTTCCGCCAAGCCGGCGGCTACGAAAGCTGCCGCCAAGGCCTGATTTTCGGGCGGACCTTCTCCGGCCCAGCCATGAGCGCCCGCTACCTGGTCGTCGACGGGCATAGCGTGATCTTTGCCTGGGCCGACCTGCGGGCCCTCCATGGCCGGAACCGGGCTGCAGCTCGCAAGGCTCTGGCCGACCGCTTGCAGCATTTGCACGATACCACCCACTGGCGGGTGACGCTTATCCTGGACGGCAAGCTCGGGACCGCCATCGCTTCGGGGACGCGCAAGCCGACCGATATGGTCGTAAGCTATGCCACCGCCGATCAAACGGCGGACAGCATCATCGAGCGATTGGTGGCAGCCTCGGGCGTGGCGCCTGAAATCTTGGTCATCACGGCCGATGAGGCCGAACGCCGGGTGGTTGAATCCCTCGGGGGAGCAGTGGCCTCACCAAGCTGGTTGCGGGAGGAAATCGAACGCGAAGGAGCCTCTTTCAGCGATGATCTGGAAAAGGTGCACCGTTCAGCACGTTGGAAGTAGAAAAGATGAACTAATTTACGGAAGTTGTTGCCCTATCCCGAAAAAACTGTCATTTCTATCATTGGACTGTAAGAATGATTTGACAGAACAATCCCGTTTATGAGATTTGTATGAACCGTTTTAAGTCAACGACCTAGCCAACTTCTCACATGTCCAAACTTGGAAAAATTTTTCTCTGGATAGCCCTTGTCGGCGTCCTTGCCTCCGTTGGCGCAGGTGTTAAGCTGAACTTGCAGTATAAGGATACCCAGACGAACTTGGCCAACGAATCGGCTGCCAAGGCGGCAGCCCTTTCGGATGCCGCCAAGCAGAAGGCGCTCGCCGAGAAGACCGCGCTTGCCTTGGCTGAATCGGAACAGAGCCTCAAATCTGAAAAAGCGAAGTCCGCCCAACTCGATACCGATCTCGCCGCCGCCAAGCAAAAGGCGGACGAAGCTCAAAAGGCCGCTGACCAAGCCGTTGCTGATGGGAAGAAGGCAGCGGACGACCTCAAGGCGATCAACGACAAGCTTCAGGGCAAGACGATCGACGAGATTGTGGCTGCACGGGCCAAGGCTGAGGCCGACTTCGCCTCTGCCCAAGCCGAACAGAAGATTTTGACCGACCAGGTGCAAGAGGCGCAGGCCAAGGTTAAACAGTTGATGGCCGATATCAATGCTTCGAAAGTCCCTTATATTCCTCCGGGCGTCAGCGGCAAGGTCACTTTCGTCAATCACACTTGGAATTTTGTCGTGATCGACGTCGGTCTTTCCAATGGTGTGGTGCCCAACGGGCAGTTGATCGTCTACCGCAAGAATAACTTCCTCGGCAAGGTCAAGGTCACGACGGCCGACGCCAATTCAGCCGTGGCCGATATCCTGCCGGATGCAAAAGGTGATATTCAAGTCGGTGACTATGTGCTTAACTAAGGCCATGATTCGTCTGCGCTTGCTTTTGTTCCTGTTCCCTGTGCTTCTGCTCCAGACTGGATGTTCGAGCACCGAATCCCAGGCCGCCAACGCCCCCAGCAACCTGGATGCGAACGGTCAGGCCATTTCCAGCGTTCCCTGGAACAAGCCCGAGTCTTGGGAATCCCAAGGCCAGCTCGGCGCGATGAGTCACTAGGCGCCCATTTCAGGGCGTCCGACTTGTCTTAAGGCCTCAAAGAGCACAATCGCCACCGCCGTGGCCAGATTCAGGCTCCTCACCTCCGGATTCAGCATCGGAATGGTCAGGCACGCCGCCTCATTTTGCCTGAGCAACGACTCCGGCAGCCCCTTGGTTTCCCGGCCAAAGACCAGGAAGTCCCCGGGCCCGAATTGCGCTTCCGTGTAACTACACGTCGTCTTTGTCGTCATAAAGTGATATCGGGCAACAGGATAGGCCGTCCGAAGCGCCTCCCAATTGGGCCACGTCCGCCACGTCACCTGCTGCCAATAGTCCATCCCCGCCCGCTTGAGCGCCTTGTCATCCAACTTGAACCCAAGCGGCTCCACCAGGTGCAGCACCGTATGCGTGGCCGCGCAAAGCCGCGCAATCGCCCCCGTATTCGGCGGAATCTCCGGCTCGACCAGGACAATCTGAAGTTGGTGCGGTGAGGGCATTAAATAAAGGTAATCAATCTTTTGAGAGAAAGAAATCGCAGGTTGCGTACGATTAGCTGACAGACCTCATGATGATCACTCGCCGTACCTTTGTTCGGGGTCTGATGGCAACGTCCGGCATGGCTGCGACGGGGGCCTCGATTCTCGCCTACGGGGCGGATACGCACGATATCGAGCAGAAGACCGTCCGCTTGTCGCTTGGTCTCGGTAGTCCCTTGCGCCTGGTTACCTTGGGAGATATTCATTTCGATCCTCTTTACGATGAATTATACCTCGAGGAAGTAGTACGCCAACTGACCGCATTGAAGGCAGATTTGGTGGTTTTTACGGGGGATTTCATCACCTACAAACTGTCGCGGATGCATGATTTGGCCCGGTTGCTCGGACGCGCCGAAGCTCGTCTCGGATTGTTGGCCATTCTCGGCAATCACGATATGTGGTGGGGTACAGAGAGGGTGGCCAGGGAGCTTGAGAACAACGGAATCCGTGTCCTGCGCAACAGCTCTTACGAGCTTCCGGGCGAGAAAGATTTTTTCCTGACGGGTCTCGAAAGTTACTGGGGAGGAAAGCCCGATCCTTCCGTGGTTTCACAAACCGCAACAAGTGCGCGTCACATCTTGCTCATCCATGAGCCCGACCCTTTCGCTCACCTCAACGATCCCCGGATCAAGCTGCAGATTTCCGGGCATACTCACGGGGGACAAATTCGGGCTCCCTGGATCGGGGCGGTGCGTCTACCCAAGTATGGACAAAAATTTCCGCAAGGCCTCTACAATCGGGATGACCGCTTGCTTTACGTTAACCGAGGAGTGGGGACGTTGAAGCCCCATATCCGTTTCGATTGCCGCCCCGAAATCACCGTTTTCGAGCTGACTTAGCCGGTGGATATTTCACGCTCATGAGATAAAGCCCGCATGCGGGTGCAGTCGCCGGGGCCGCGGAACGGGAACGTGCTTTCAGCACTTTGCCAAAATCCTCGACGGTCATCTTTCCCAGCCCGACATGGGTCAGCGCACCGACCAGGTTCCGCACCATCCGGTAAAGGTACCCCTCAGAGGTGAAATGAAACACCAGCACCGAACCATCGCGGACAACCGAGGCCCGGGTCATTGTGCGGACGGTCGATTCCCGTTCATAACCGGGATTGCTCGTGAACGACGCAAAATCATGCCGTCCCAGCAGCATTTTCGCCGAGCGGCGCATCGTGTCCAGATCAAGCGGACGCGGCACATACCAATGCGTATCCAAAGTAAATGGATCCTGCACCAGATGATTCAGGATAAGATACCGGTACGTCTTCCCAATCGCATCGAAGCGCGCATGAAAGGCGGGTGAGACCAGTCGGCACTTCACCACGCGCACATCACGCGGCAGGTTCGCATTGAGTGCCCGTTGCAGAACAACGTCATTATGAAGCTTCGGTGCGTTGAACGAGGCGACCTGTCCCAGCGCGTGCACGCCCGTATCGGTGCGCCCCGAGCCCTGCAGGCTGATCTTCGTTCCCCAGAGCTTCTCCAGCGCCGTTTCCAGGCATTCCTGTACCGTCCGCTTCCCCGGCTGACATTGCCAGCCCGAGAACTCCGTGCCGCGATACGCGATGGTCAGCTTATGGCCCTGCAAGGCCGGGTCGTAGCGATGAGGCCGGCTCTTGCGCACGGCAAGCGACTCGAGGCTCATTCTTCAGGTCGCAGGGAAGGGAAACTGCCCATGTCGAGATAGCCCTGCAGCAGCACGCAGGCGGAGGCGCTATCAATTTTGTCCCGCTGCTTGCGGGTGTCCTTGCCCGATTCTTGCAACTGGCGGCTGGCCTGCACCGTGGAGAGCCGTTCATCGATGAGTTTGAACGGAATGCTCGTCGCCTTTCCCAGCTCAACCGAGAAGGCCCGCACTTTGTCCGCCGCCTCCCCGAACGTCCCATTCATGTTGCGGGGCAGGCCGAGTAACAATAACTCGGCCTGTTCCTTGGCCGCCAGGGCAGCAATTTCCCGCGCCAGCTTCGCATCGCCCTTCGCCGGAACAAAGGGCAGGGGACGCGCCAGCGTCCCGGTGGGATCGCTGATCGCAATTCCAATCCGCTGGCTTCCGTAATCGATGGCGAGGATGCGCATGAAAGGTAGGGACGCGAGTCTCTTCGCGCCCCAATATAAAACGGACGGCAGGAAATTGCCGTCCCTGCCTACTTAATCAACAATCGTTACCTTGACGATCTTGTCCCCCTGCTTGATCGAGTTGACCACCGCCATGTCCTGCGTGCGGCCAAAAACGGTGTGAACGCCATCAAGATGCGGCGTGGCCACATGCGTGATGAAGAACTGGCTGCCACCGGTGTCCTTGCCGGCATGCGCCATCGAGAGCGTCCCGGGCGTATGTTTCTGCTTGTTGATCTCGCACTTGATCTTGTAGCCGGGGCCGCCCGTACCGGTGCCGGTCGGACAACCGCCCTGGATCATGAAATTCGGGATCACCCGGTGAAAGTTGAGTCCGTCGTAAAAGCCGCTCCGGGCGAGCTTGGTGAAGTTGGCGACGGTTCCAGGGGCATCCGCGTCGAAAAGATCGAGGTTGATGGTGCCCTTGCTGGTTTCCATGATGGCTTTTGGCATAAGTTAAATCCTTGTTAGATGGTTGAACTATCAGAATTAGCGCGATTGTGACGATGGAGCAAAGGCATTTCGTTGCACATTAACACGAGCAAGGGCATAGTGAGAGAAGTGTGTTGGTTCAGCCCGGGTTTTCTATTTCTTGATTATGGACGCGCAGAATAATCGTTTTTTGGAAGGCTTTTCCCCCTCCGGGCGCGACTGCCTCGTCAGCTACATGGTCCAACAGGACCTCGCTCCCGGTGATTATCTCTTCCGCGAAGGTGACACCGCCAACGGCGTCTGCCTCGTCCTCAAGGGACAGGTCGAAATCGTCAAGGTCGCTGGCACGAGCGAAAAAGTCCTCGGCTGCTTTGACGAGGGCGATTACTTCGGCGAAGTCGCCGTGCTCGACGGTTACGGACGCAGCACCGATGCCCGCGCGCGGGTCGAGGCCTCCATCGCCACCATCCCCAGCGCCGTCCTCTTCGAGGTTCTCGACAAGGAGCCGGTTGCACTCACCCTTGGCCTCTTCCAGAACGTCCTCAATCATCTCCGCCGCACCAACGATCTCTTCGTCCAGGAAGTCGTCCGCAAGGAGAAGCTTTCCCTCGTGGGCGAAATGGCCAGTTCGCTGATGCACGATCTCCGCAACCCGATTGCCGGCATCCACCTGGCCTCCGATCTCATCACGATGAACCACACCGACGATGAGACGGTCCATTGCTGCAACAATATCCGCCTGCAATGCGATCGCGTCGTCGCCATGGCCGGCGAACTCCTCGAATTCTCTCGCGGCGAATCGAAGCTCGATCTCAACCAGACCGATACCGGCGCTTTCCTCAAGCAGTACATCACCCTCAACGAGGAATATTTCCGCACCACCGGCATCAAGTTCAGCATGGAAGCCGATCCCGCGCCGATCGAGATTGACTCGATGCGTCTCCTCCGGCTCCTGCAGAATCTGGTCTCCAACGCCGTCGATGCCCTCGGCACCAAGTCCGGCGGCCACATCGACGTCCGCGCACGCGTCACGGACGGTATCTTCTACCTGAAGGTCCGCGACAATGGCCCCGGCATCCCGGATGCCGTGAAGGACCGCATCTTCGAGCCCTTCGTCACCCACGGCAAGAAAGGCGGCACGGGCCTCGGCATGGCGATTGCCAAGAGCGTGGTCAAATCCCATCGCGGAACCATCGCCTTCATCACGGCGGCGGGGGAGGGCACTGAATTTATTGTCCGTCTTCCGCAGAACTCAACCTGCGACGCCATCCCGGAAGACTAAACCTCTTCCCTCCTCGACCCTGGCTTAGTGGTCTTCCTCGGACGGCGCGGGTTTGTTGAAGCCCGCGCCCCCGGTCGCACTCGATTGCGAAAACGCCCAGTTGTACAGGATTTGAGTATCCGCCCACTTGTTCGGGCTGTTCAGCATCGTCAGGAGAATTTCCCGTCCATTCTGGGTGACCGAGCAGGCATAGGTATGCCGAGAGGCCACGGTCCAGCCGGTCTTGGCCGGGCCCATTCCCGGATAATATCCGAGCAGCCGGTTGTGATTCCGCAGATTGTGAACGCCTGACTGCGTCCGGATGGTGTACTCCTTCGTGCTCATGATTTTGCGCAATTCGGGGTACTTGAGGACGTGCTGAAAAATAATCATCAAGTCGTGGCAACTGGTATAATGAGTGCCGGTCGGTGCGGGCAGGCCGTTGGGGTTGTTAAAGTGAGTGTCCAAGCAGCCCAAGGCCAGGGCCCGCGCATTCATCATCTGGACAAAGGCCGGGGTACTGCCTGCGACGGAGCGGCCCAGCGTCCGGGCCGAGTCGTTGGCCGATTCGATCAGCAGGGCATGAAAAAGAGTGTCCACGGAAATGGTTTCGCCGGGGACAATCGGAATATTGCTCGGTTCCGCCCGGTCATCTGCATCGGCCACGACGCTTCCCTTCAATGCGCCGAGTCTTTCGCGTACAACGAGGGCCGTCATCAGCTTGGTCGTGCTCGCCGGCAGGAGATGCTCGTCCGCGTTACGCGCATAAAGGACCTCCCCCGTCTTGGCGTCGATCATCAGGGCCGCTTCCGCCTTGATCGCGTCAGGGGGCGTGAGCTTCGGCTTGTTGCCGTAGTCGCGGAAGTGGAATTGTGCCGAGGCCGTACTCGTCCAGCAAAACAACCCCAGCCAGACGGTCAGGGCGAAGAGGACGAGGTTGGGCTTGGCTTTAAGGGTTGGGCGCGGAACGGGTATGAGCATTGTTCGCTTGCGCCAGTGCGGCGTCTATCCGCTTGGCTAGATCGCCGTTACGGGGGGCTTTTTCCAGACCACGCCGCCAGGCTGCGATTGCTTCGCTCCTGAGGCCTAGTTTCATGTAGGTATCTCCAAGGTGTTGTAAGACCACAGGGTCATTGTTGGTCAGAAGGGCGGCCCGTTGCAAGAACGGTAATGCATCTTTTGCATCGCCCATCTGGTAGCAGACCCAGCCCCGGGTGTCCTGGACCGGCCCATTATCGGGCTCAAGCTCGACGGCTCGCTTGCTCAGCGCTGCAGCCTCGGTGAGGTGGGACCCTTCATCCGCCCAGAAATAGGCCAGCTCGTTCATCAATTCGGCGCTATTGGGGAACTTGGTCAGCCCCTCGTGCAGGGTTGCTTCCAGACGGTCCTTTTGACCTGCCAGGCTCATGGTCAGGGCGCATTCAATATAGTAATGGGTGTCCATGATGCTTGCCTCCGGCCCTATCGCGAGGTCCCGGACCTGGTCCAGGCAGGCGAGCGCCGCGGGGTAGTCCTTTTCGTAGCGATGCTGCATCGCTTCATATAGCCGGACTTTGGCCGATCCCGGAAAGCGCTTTTTGGCTGCTGCCAGCGTTTGCGAAGCCTTCGCGATTTCATTGCGCAGCTGTTGAAAAAATACCAGTTGGAGGTAGGCATCCACCGGGCACACGTCAGAGGCGAAAATCTTTTGGTAACAAGCCTCGGCTTGTTCGGGATGATGCGCGCCCTCCAGCGCGATGCTGAGGCTGATCCCCAGGCTGACATTGTGGGGTGACTCGGTGAAGGCATCCTGGAAGATGCGCGCGGCATCCTCGTACCGGCCAGTATCCAGGTAGCAATTGCCCAGCGCATCGCGCAGTCCCGACAGGCCCGGACTGAGGGCGTAGGCTTCTTCGTAGAGTTTGATCGCAGCGGGTTTCTCGCCCAATTCGGCCTCCAGGTCGGCGCAATGCACGATGAGGTCGACATTGGAGGGATCCAGCGTCATGCCCTGCTTCAGGGTCTTGAGTGCATCGTGCTTGCGGCCCAGGTCCCGGTAGGTATCGGCCAGCAGCGTCAGCGTTTCAACCTGCGTGGGTGGCTTGGCGGCTGCCTGTTGATAGAGCGGGAGCAGCGTCCGGGAAAGCGACTCGGTCGTGGGCAAATGAGTGCTCCCATGGGCGATTTCCACATAGAGCTTGGCCAGCGTCAGCCACGCCGAGGCAGGTGCATTGGCTCCGTTCGCCTTGAGGATGTCCCCGACATGCAGGACGCCGCCTGCCAGGTCATTCTGTTCCGCTGCAATCTCCAGCATCACCCGCATGGCCATGGGTTGGCCGGGTTGCCGGGTCAGGGCGTCCTTGCTCAGGCGGATCGCTTCTTCGTTTTGTCCGCGCAACCGGAGGACATAGGCGAGGGCCGCTTCGGTTTCGACCGAGTGGGGATTGGCTTTCAGTGCGGCCTCGAGTTGCTCCTGGGCAGGTCCGTTCTCGCCAAGTTGCAGCAGCAGGTTGGCAATCTCGACCTGGGTCTCGGCATAATGGGGATCAAGCGCCGCCGCCTGGCGGAGTCGGGTCAACGCCGCCTGCAGGTTGTTCTTGGAGTCCTCCAGCTCAAGCATGGCTGCCGTGTACAAGGCGTTCGCGGTGCTGAGTGCCTCGGCCTTGGCGCTGAGCTTGCCGGTCGAGAGCCGGTTCTGGGCGTCGGTCAGGTGGGCGGTGACAGTGACTTCAGGCGCAGGCGCCGGGGCATGGTCGTCGCTCCACGCCGGTGTGGCGAGGAGACCAAGGCAGAGCACAACGGAGCCGACCTTCCGGCGAAAGGCAGTCCTGTCGTGATGCGCAGAAAGGCTGCGCAGCTCAGGCAAATTCTTCAGAGAAGTTCCAGGCACTCCTGAAACATTAAAGACTAAGCTTTGTAACGCAACCGCTTCTTATGCCGATTTGCCTTCATGCGCTTACGGCGCTTGTGTTTGGCGATTTTGGCTTTGCGGCGTTTTTTGATTGAACCCATAAAAAGTTGAGTCGGTCGTTTTAAGGCCCTTCGGCCTAATACACAACCTTATTCAGCGGATATTCGATAATTCCTTCGGCGCCCAGTTCTTTCAAACTTGGGATCAGGTCGCGGACAACGGCCTCGTCGATGATGATTTCCACGGCAATCCAACTGGGATCTGCCAGAGGAGAAATCGTCGGATTGCGTAAAGAGGGGAGGGTGGCGGAGAGCTTCTCCAGCACTGCTTTCGGCACGTTCATTTTCAGGCCGACTTTTTGACGCGCATTTAATGCCCCCACCAGGAGCAATTTCATGTTTTCGAGCTTTTTGCGCTTCTCGGGATCGGCGAAAACGACCGGATTGACGATCAATTGAGGATAGCTTTCAACGATCGTATCGATGATTTTGAGCTTGTTCGCACGGAGAGAACTGCCGGTTTCGGTCAAATCGACGATGGCATCGACCAGTTCGGGTACCTTCACTTCGGTCGCGCCCCAGGAAAATTCGATCTCGGCCGTGACATTGTGCTCGGCGAGATAACGCTTCGTGGTTTCCACCAGCTCGGTGGCGATCCGTTTGCCCTGCAGGTCCTTTACCGACTTCATCGGGGAATCCTGCGGAACGGCAATGACCCAACGCGCCGGCAGGCTCGTCGCCTTGCTGTAAGCGAGATCGCACATGACCTCCACCTTGTAGCCGCCTTCGAGGATCCAGTCCTTGCCCGTAATGCCGAAATCGAGAAAGCCCTGTGCCACATAGCGGCTCATCTCCTGCGGACGGACGAGACGGGCATCCAGCTCCGGATCGTTGATGTAGGGTTTGTACCCCCGGCTCGACGACTGCACGTTGAACCCCGCGCGGTCGAGCAGCTCGAACGTCGATTTCTCCAGGCTGCCTTTGGGCAGACCGAAGCGAAGAGGTGTTTTGAGTGGCATGGGGAGCCTGACATCCTGTGCGATTTGCCTGGGAAGTAAAGGCAATAGAAGGACCCGGTAAGCAACTTTATCTGGAGGTTTTGAGGAGACGGGCAGCACCGTTCCAAAAGTCGTAAGTGCCGGTCGCGTTTACGAAGGAGTCTGCATGGATCACGTTTAAGAAAGAACAGGAGAAAACGATGATCAAAATGATAGTTTGAATAAAAAGCCTTCCCTTCGAATTGGATTCTTCCCATGAAAAACGAAAGGTAAAATGAGCGCACAGATAAAATAAGCCGCCGTACAAGATAAAGAAGAGGAGGCTGTAGCAGGTAAAGAGGAACGAGATAGTGCCATCGATGGACGGCACCGAATTGTCATAAAATAATGAAGCAATAACCTTCGGTAAGGTCACAAAGGCAACATAAGAGCAAGGGCCGATCATCGAGACGGCACCTAGGGGAAAAATGACCGGAACGAACGTAAACGCCAGTAAGATGAAGCTGAATACATAGGCTCTTCTCGACATGCTTCTAGTAAAGCAAAGGCGCTTGATGTCTCCAAGTTGGAAGCAGAGTCATCCCGAAGGGATGGCTATGAACGGAGCGACAGAATTTTATATCCGGGCAAAAAAATTGCCGCCGTGAACCGGGCGTGAGCCCAATCCAACGGCGGCAATCTTCTAAAATCGGTCGCTTAGTAGCGGTTACGATTTCCACCACCCGAACCGCCACGTCCGCCGCCGCCGCCGGATCCGCCGGAGAACTCGCGACGAGGTCCGCGCGCTTCCATCGGCTTGGCTTCGTTGACCGTCAGGTCACGACCGTCGATGTTCTTGCCGTGCAGGGCTTCGATGGCGCGATTGCCTTCTTCGGCGCTGCTCATGGTGACGAAGCCGAAGCCGCGGGGGCGGCCGGTTTCGCGGTCCATGATCATGTTGGTTTCAGTGACAGTGCCGTGTGCCGCGAAAAGCGCGTTGAGGTCCTGTTCGGTGGTTTGGAAGGAAAGATTTCCTACGTATAATTTCATCTGTTTTTTCTTTTCTGTTTTAGGTTGCGACCTGGGCGCCGACTATTGAAGAGTATGCGTTTGCATACTTGAGATACCGTTGGGAGCGAACAGGGACAACCTGAGACACTACTACTTGGCTTCAGAGGGAAGCGATTTGATCGATGGGGGTGACAGTCGCAGGTATTCGCCAATCGTCAAGATATATCGGGCACGGGTGAGCAGAACCTTTTTGCGTAAACTCCTAGCGCATCCCTCTTTTCGGAGTACGTTTCCTTCGCTTGAAAACGATTGCCACCTGGATCGACGAGGTCAGCGTCCCGTTTTTTAAATGGGTCTTCAACGATTTTCCCGATCTCCGCTATTACGATGCCCGCGTCGAAACGCTCCCGCCTTGGGAGCAGATCGATGCTCTGCTGCTGACCGGCGGCTCCGACATCTCGGAGAAATTTCTGCGCCAGCCCGTGCCCGATCCGGCCTTGATCAAGAACCCGGACGTTGCGCGCGACACATGGGAGTTCGATGTGGCCCGGAAAGCGCTTGCTCAACGCATGCCCATCCTCGCCATATGCCGTGGACACCAGGTCCTCAACGTGGCCTTGGGCGGTACGCTCCACCTCGATATCCCCAACCATTACGATCCGCCGCTCAAGTACGGCAACATCCAGGAACTGCGTTACGAAGAGAACGTGGAGATCCAAATCCCGAGCGTGAACAGCTCCCATCATCAGGCCATCGATCAGCTCGGGGCCGGGCTCAAAGTTGAAGCGCGCTGCAAGGCCGACGACGTCATCGAGCAGGTGCGGCTTGCCGATTATCCGTTCTGTCTCGGGGTCCAGTATCACCCGGAGCGCGATCCTCTCTATCTCCCCATCTTCAACGCCTTCGCACATCAGGTGCGGCAAGGCGTTTCGTGAGCGTTCCCCTTAACCTGACGGTCCGGGTCGGTTGTCATATCGTATACCAGACGACGCGGCCCACGCCGATTGTCTTTGTCCTGCGCATACCCCGTTTGGACGGAGAGCAATTCGTGCGGCAGGAGAAACTGGAATATACGCCCTTCCTGTCCTCCGACCAATTCATCGATGGACACGGCAACGCGACCCTTCGCGCGATTCTGCAGCCTGGACAGAATATCATTCATCACGATGCCTTGGTGGATGTTTCCTCCCAACGGGACAATCACGATTTGCAGGTCGACGTGATTCCTATCGAGCAGCTTCCGCCTTGGGCGCTTCGCTACACGCTGCAGAGCCGCTATTGCGATTCCGACAAGCTCCTGAATTTCGCCTGGCAGCAATTCAGTCAGTACCGGCACGGGTTGGACCGGATCTACGCGATCTGCAACTGGGTCCAGCTTAACATCCAATATCGTTTTGGCGCAGGCCGGACGGATACCTCGGCCTCGGAAGTGATCGCGCAAGGCTTCGGTGTGTGCCGTGACTTCGCCCATGTCGCCATCGCGCTCTGTCGCGCCTTCAATCTGCCGGCTCGTTATGTGACGGGACATCTTCCCGACATTGGCCATATCGATCCCGGCACGCCGATGGATTTTCACGCCTACTTCGAGGTCTTCCTTGGCAACAAATGGTGCATATTTGACGCGCGCTTTAATGAACCTCGCATCGGGCGGGTGAAGATGACGCAAGGGCTGGATGCTGTCGATGGGGCCTTCTCGACCATCTACGGCGAAGCAGCCATGACTTGGTTCGAAGTCTGGGCCTATCAGGTCAATCCCAACCAGGTTTCCATCAACGATCCGGTCGATCTCTCCAAGCGCCTCGATGGCACCCAACAGGTGCGCTTTAGCTAATCCCGCATGAAACTTCGCATCCAACACCGGACGACCTACCGCTACGCGGAGCCGGTCCGGTTTGGCCCGCACCGGATCATGGTCCGTCCGCGCGAAGGTCACGATATCCAGATCGAAGAGTCCCGGCTCGAAATCTCCCCCGCCCACCGCATCCAATGGTCCCAGGATGTCTACGGCAACGATATTGCTCTGGTCAATTTCACCAAACCCGCTTCGGAACTGGTCATCTACAGTGATCTGGTGCTGCGACACCTTGGAACCAATCCATTTGATTTCTTTTTGGAACCGGAGGCCGTGAGTTATCCCTTTGCCTACGATCCAGAGACCTCATTGGAACTCGCTGGCTTGGTGCAACTTGTCTACGGAAGCGATGCGGCGGCAATCCGAGACTGGCTCGGCCAATTCTGGCATCCCGGCCAGACCATCGACACGCTCGCCTTACTCCAGAAAATCAACGGCACCATCCAGCATACCTTTGCCTATCAAGTCCGCGACGAGCCGGGCGTCCAGTCACCCGCAGAGACCCTCAAAAAGAAGAGCGGCTCCTGTCGCGACTTCGCCACCCTCTTCCTCGAGGCATGTCGTTGCCTTGGACTGGCTTCCCGTTTTGTCAGCGGCTACATGCTCGGAGGCGCCGCTGGCGTTGGGGCCTCCACCCATGCCTGGGCCGAGGTCTATCTCCCCGGCGGTGGCTGGAAGGGCTTCGATCCCACCATGGGCCTCCTCACCACCTCCCAGCACGTCCCTGTCGCCGTCTCCCGCCACCCCGAAAACGCCATGCCCGTCACCGGCTCCTACATTGGCCCCGGCAAGGCCCTGGGCATCGAAGTCGACGTCCGAGTGGTAGAAATCCGGGATTCACTTCCTCCCGTTTAGACTGCCTGTTTCGGTCCTCTTGAGAGGTAAATCGGCCTTTTTCAAGGCTCTCGCCAAGGTCCCAAAATGGTATAAACTCGGGAATATGGAATATCGTCGTCTCGGCAAAGCAGGGGTCCAGGTCAGCGCGCTGTCCTTGGGATCATGGGTCACCTTCGGTCAGCAGATCAGCGACGACGTCGCCGAGGACCTCATGCGCACCGCCTACGACGGAGGCGTCAACTTCTTTGACAACGCCGAGGCTTACGCCGGTGGCAAGTCCGAGGAAGTCATGGGCGCCATCCTCAAGAAGACCGGCTGGAACCACGAGACCTTCCTCGTCTCCAGTAAAGTCTTCTGGGGCGGCGGACTGCCCAATCAGGAAGGCCTCAGCCGCAAGCACGTCATGGCCGCTTGCCACAACGCCCTTCGCCGGTTGCAGGTCGATTACCTCGATCTCTTCTTCTGCCACCGCCCCGACCCGAAGACGCCCATCGAGGAAACCGTCCGCGCCATGAGCGACCTGATCCATCAGGGCAAGGTGCTCTATTGGGGCACCTCCGAGTGGAGCGCGCAGGAAATCACACAGGCCTACGCCATTGCCCGCGAATGTCACCTCGTTCCGCCGACGATGGAACAGCCGATGTATCATCTCTTTGGCCGCCACCGCTTCGAGAAGGAATACGCCCGGCTCTATTCCGAGTACGGCTTGGGCACGACGATCTGGTCGCCACTCGCCTCCGGCCTGCTTACCGGCAAGCACAAGGCCGGCCCGCAGGAAGGCACCCGCGCCACCCTGAAAGATTACGGCTGGCTCAAGGACCAGATCACCCGCGAAGCCAAGGACAAGGCCGACAAAGTCGAGAAACTGGGCGTGATCGCCAAGGATCTCGGCCTCAGCCTCGCGGTCTTCGCCATCGCCTGGTGCCTCAAGAATCCGAACGTCAGCACGGTGATTCTCGGCGCTTCCAAGACGGCTCAACTCACCGAGAACCTGCAGGCCATCGAAGCGCAGAAAAAGCTCACGCCGGAGATTATGAAAACGGTGGATGAGTTGGTGGGGATTTAACCGATCAGCCCATGTCCGCATCGAATCGCCTCCCATTTTGGAGGTGGATTCGCGCACTGGTCTATCTGGGATTGGGACTCTTTTTCTTTTTACTTCCCGGCCTTCGGCTGGTGAGCGATCTCAACGATCCGGCTTTAAAATCGGGTGCCATTCCGCAGGCTGCGTGGCGACTACACAATAGCCTCGCGTTCAAATATGCGGCATGGGCGAATGGCCGATTGGCCTCCAATCGAGCGGAGCAACTAGGGACAGCCAAGGCTTCCTCCACAGCTTTCGATCCCGATGTCGCTGGTACGGAGTGGCCTCTCTTCGGCAGTGTCTTTTATTTATGGTCAGAGGAATCCTTGCAAGCGGCCTGGGAGGCCGATCCCAAGCAGGCTTCTGTCGCACCGGTAGTCTATGCGCATGAGGCAATCGAAGCAGCGGCAAACTTGGTAACAGATCCTCGTCAGGCCGCCTGGGTGCAGCAATATTGGGGACCCAATTACCTGCATCATCAGAACCTGTTTTATCGATTCCTGCTGATTTCCGCGATGACGTCCTACACGCATTTGACCGGAAATCCACGCTTTGTAGAACCACTCCGCGACCAGGTGGAAACCTTGAGTGCGGAGATCGACGCCTCGCCTCATGGGCTCGTGGAAGATTACCCCGGTCAGTGTTTTCCCACGGACATTATTGGTGCGATTACGGCCATACGCCGGGCGGATGCTGTCCTCCAGATGGATCATTCGGCATTCGTCAATCGGGCTATACGTGGATTTCAGCCGCCGCAGGCTGACGCATTTGGCTTGCCTCCGTACATGGCAGGAATCCAATCGGGTCTCCCTCGTGGCGGATCTCGGGGTTGCGGTACTTCCTTTGCCCTCATCTGCGCCCCGGAGATATGGCCTGTCGTCGCCAAGGTGTGGTCGAAGGCCTACGATACGAACTTTTGGCAGGAACACTGGGGCTTGGTGGGCTTTCGGGAATATGCCAGGGATTCGCCGGAAGCTCAGTTTATGGGCGATGTGGATTCGGGGCCTGTACTGTTGGAATACGGTTTTGCTGCGTCGGCGTTTGGCACCGGCGCGGCACGGGCGAACGGAAGGATGGACGAAGCAGGCCCACTCTCTGCTGAGATGCTGGTAAGCTCCTGGCCTTTACCGACCGGAACGCTGATGATTCCCCGGTTGCTCTCGAGCGCCACCGATGCGCCCTATCTGGGGGAGGCGGGTATCCTGTATTGTCTCACGCGTCAGCCTCTTATCGGAATAACGGTAATGCCGTGCACTTCCGTTATGACGCCCTTCGTTTGGGGCATGATGGCAATATATTTGGGCGTGACTGCTTTTCTGGCGTTGCCATTTTTGGAACTGATCTGCTCAGCTTATCGGTCCAACCCAAAGCATGGTGTTAAGGCTCAAATATAATAACGCCAATTGATATTGGGGAAAATATTGTCGCGCCATTCGCAGTTGCCGAGGAAGTCGGTATCGATGGTGTTGCTCTTGATCTGCTCGTAGAGGCGGGTGAAGCGCAGGATGTGATCCTGGGTGCGCTTGACGGCGTAAGGGACCATGGTGCCGGTCTTCATGATGAAGGCCCAGTCGCTCGATTGGGCGAGGAGCAATTCGCGTGCGGCCTGCTTCATGGCGCGGTCGTAGAGGCCGTAGCAATCGCGGTAGGTATTGGCCAGTTCGATCATCCGACCGGCAGCAGTGTGCAGGTGAGGATAGATCCAGGCATTGGGCTCATCGAGCCAGACTTTGTAATAACCCTCGGCGCCCCATGAGGATGCGCTGGGGGTGGCAAGTTGCTGCGTCGAATAATTGGCAAGGTATTCACCGGGCGTCGTCGTCTTGAAAACCTGCTGGTCGTAGTGGGCCTTACGGAAGACGTAGTTGATGAATTCCGGACCCTCGTACCACCAGTGGCCGTAGAGCTCCGCATCGTAAGGCGCGAGGACGATGGGATCCATGCCAAGAACGCCGTGCAGGTGCTCAATCTGTTTGGTGCGGTTGAACACGAAATTAGCCGCGTGATCCGCTGCTTTTTCCCGGGCCATGTTGGGGCGATACGGCTCTTTCCAGCCACTCTTGCCGGTGATGCGATGATACTTGAGGCCGGTGAATTTGCGCAGACCGTTGGACTGGACGTAGGGAGCGATATACTCCTGGTCGAGATCGTAGCCGATATCGCGGTAGAAATCACGATAGGCGGGATCGCCGGGATAGCCCTCGATGGAAGACCAGACCTGGACGCTCGATTCGATGTCGCGACCGAAAGCAGCGGGACCGGAGCGCGTGAAGAGCGGGGCATAGACGCCGTAGCGGGGCCGGGGCTCGGCATGCATGATGGCGTGGCTGTCGACGATGAACCAGCGGATGTCCGCTTCCTGCAAAAACTTGTCGATGCCCGGCGTATAGGCGCACTCGGGAAGCCAGATGCCGCGCGGGGCGCGTCCGAAACATTCCTGGTAGTGGTCCTTCGCGATCATGATCTGCGCGCGGACGGCCTGTGGATATTCGGCCATGAGCGGCAAGTAGCCGTGCGTCGCGCCGCAGGTGATGATCTCGAGCTTGCCAGCGTCCTGGAATTTACGGAACGCGGTCAGCAAATTGCGATGGTACTTATCGACGAAAACGTGGCGGCAATTCTCCAACCGGTGGAGGTAGAACCAGGCGAGCTCGTGGAACTGGTGGTCGCCCTTGGTGCGGTTGATTTCCTTATGGGCCAGCTCGATCGTCTTGTCGAGGACCTTGACGTAGCGATCCTGCAGGAGCTGGTCGCCGAGCATCGCAGCCAGCGGCGGGGTGATCGACATGGTCAGGCGGAAATCGCAATCATCGTTGATCAACCCGTCCATCATGTTGACGAGCGGAATGTAGGTCTCCGTGATCGCCTCGTAGAACCAGTCTTCTTCGAGAAATTCGTCGTACTCGGGGTGACGGACGAAGGGCAGATGCGCGTGAAGGACGAGAGCGAGGTAACCTTGAGGCATGGCGGGTATAAAAAACCTATACTGACTTCGCGGACTTGTCCCGCGTTAAGTCAGCGAAAAAAGCCCTTAAAAAATTTCATGCTTCGTGAGTTGGCAGCCGCCAAATCGACGGTACGGTTAAAGCATGAAGCGGCTCGCCGGTCTCGAAACCGAGTATGGCTGTATGGCACCCGAATCGTTCGGGCTGCCGGCGGTTCCCACGCGGGTCCGCGATTATATTTTCAAGAAAAAGAAGCTCGGCCTGATCGATCTACATGACCGCGATTACGACGAACCGGCGGGCAACGGCGGCTTTCTTTTCAACGGCGGACGGCTCTACCTCGACATGGGGCATGTGGAATACTGCACGCCCGAGTGTCTTTCACTGGCAGATGTGGTCGCCTACGACCAGGTGGGCGAGGTCCTTCTCCAGCAGGCCTTGCAGGAGCTGCACCTCGTCCCGGACGTTTCCTTCATCAAGAACAACATCGACCACTACACGAGCGCGACCTTTGGCTGCCACGAAAATTACCTGCTCAACCGCGATGCGCCGCTGACCAAGAAGAATATCGATACGCTGCTCGCGTTTCTGTCCGTGCGAATCCTGCTGGCGGGTGCGGGGAGGGTGGGCATGACGCAGGCGCCCCGACGGTACGGCAAGCTCGATGGGAGCGATTTCGTTCCCTACCAGATTTCGCAGCGGGCCGATTTCATCCAGACCGATATTTACGAGTGGGTGCAGTTCAACCGCGCGCTGATCAACGCCCGCGACGAGCCGTTGGCCGATTATCGCCGCTTCCGGCGGCTCCACTTGCTGCTGGGCGATTCGAACCTGCTACCCTTCGCCAACGCGCTGAAGGTGGGCTCGACGGCGCTAATGCTCGATCTGCTGGAGGCGGATGCCTTGCCGGAAATATCGCTCTATGACCCGGTCGGATCGATGCGGAGATTGTCGCATCAGCCCCATGGTTCGTGGAAGGTCGACCTGACGCCTCCGCCCGATCCGCGGCAACGCAGCGCGCTCGATATCCTCGAAGAATTCCTGGCCGCAGCCACTTCGGGGAAAATCGACCTCGATGCCGACGGGAAATGGACGGTAGAAGCATGGCGATTCACACTCGATCATTTGAGACACGATCGAGACGCCTTGATCGGCAAGCTGGACTGGGTGACGAAGCATTTTCTGCTCGAATCATTCGTGAAAGCGGAAGGCATCACGTGGAAGGACTCGTGGTTGGAGAGTCTCGATCTCGAATATCATTCGGTCGATCCGGCCAAGTCGCTGCTGGCGGGACTGCCGGGCACGGCGCTGATCCAGCAGGGGTTGCCCGGCCTCGCCAAGCGCGATTTCTTCATCCAGCCGCCGCCGAATACCCGCGCCAATCTCCGCAGCGAGGCGATGCGGACGATCCTTCACAAGAAGCTCTCCTACGTCATCGACTGGGACCTGATCTACATCGGAGAGGGGAAGCAGATCCACCTCGACGATCCCTTCGTCCACGATCTCAAGACGCTGGCGAGTTTTCGGACGCACGAGCATCGGTAAAAAGGGCTGGTCTTGGTCGGCCTGTCCTTTCAAAGTCCCCGCATGGCTGAACTGTTTACGTGGATCGTTTTCCGGGCCCATCCCACGGAATTGATTCAGAAAGAGGATTTTCATCCCGATTTTCTGGGGACGTTCGTGTGTCCGGTCTTGCGGACGAGGCCAAATGAATTGCTTGACGAGGTATTACGCAACCAGAAGCTGTCGCTGATCGAGGTTGTTGATCAGAAAAAGAAATCGCGGGAGGACGATTGGGGCATGCACGAACGATTGAAGGCCCAGGCCGACGAGCAGGGCTACGGGCTGGCGTTGATCAAGATGCATGCGCGGCCGATTGAGGTGGATTGAACCAACTGCCATGTTAAAGATTGTAAAACGACGGCCAATCATCTCCTTACTCATTTTTATCGGCGTGATTCTTGGAGTCATCGTTATCGGTGATCCAATCAAAAGACTGGCTCTCGAATTGTCCTTCGAAGCCATGAGTGGATCGCCTTGGCAAGCAGGTTTTAGTAACTTCGTAGAATTGCCCTCCTCGGCTGAGCCTCGTGATGTCGTTTCTTCTCTAGGCGTGTACGGGAAAATTATTGAGGTTGAGAAAACGGTCATTTTAGAGCCTGGCCCTACCCACCAATATTTCGGAGCATTAGTGGAGAATTCTCAGCACAAGAGGACAATTTTGATTTTTTGGTATCAACGGGGCAAAAATTTCAATGGCGGAGAAGGTTTATGGACGGTTAAAAATTACTCTTCCAGTAATTGAATTCGAGCTAGCTCCTCACGCCTTGCCATCCACCGCGTCCGTGATAGGCTTGGCCCCTTATGTTACGCGCCGGAATCGTCGGTCTCCCGAATGTCGGGAAGAGCACTCTTTTTAACGCAGTTACCCGTACGCGCAATGCGCAAGCGGCGAATTATCCGTTCTGCACCATCGAGCCCAATAGCGGCATCGTCACTGTGCCGGACGATCGCCTTGCCGTGCTTTCCGGCATCTCCAAGTCGCAAAAGTTGATTCCCGCTGTCTTTGAATTTGTGGACATCGCCGGACTGGTCAAGGGCGCGAGCACGGGGGAGGGGCTCGGCAACAAGTTCCTGACGCATATTCGTGAAGTGGACGCGATCATTCAGGTCGTCCGCTGTTTCGAGAGCGGTGACATCTTGCACGTTTCCGGCTCGGTTGATCCGGTACGCGACATCGAAGTCATTAACACGGAACTCGTCCTGTCCGATCTCGCCACGGTCGAAAAGCGGAAGGACAAGCAGGCAAAGGCTGCGCGCGGCGGCGACAAGCAGGCCAAGGCGGAGCTCGATCTCATCACGAAGCTCGAACCGCACCTCAATTCCGGCAAGACGGCGAACACGCTGGAATTAACAACGGATGAACAGGCAACGATGAAAGGCTTTTTTCTCCTGACCAGCAAGCCGACTCTCTTCGCCTGCAACGTCGCCGAGGACGAACTCGCCAATCCCGACGCCAATCCCCACGTCAAGGCGGTGCGCGAGTACGTGAAGACGGCGATGAACACCGAGGCGGTCATCATTTCCGCGCAGATCGAATCGGACCTGGTCGATCTCACCGCCGATGAGCAGAAGGAATATCTCACCGGTCTCGGTGTGAAGGAATCGGGCGTCGGCTCATTGATCCGTGCCGCGTATCATCTGTTGGGCCTGCGCACCTACTTCACCACCGGTGAAAAGGAGACGCGCGCCTGGACGATTCATGTCGGCGACAAGGCCCCGGCTGCCGCGGGCGTTATCCATTCCGACTTCGAGCGCGGCTTCATCGCGGCGGAATGCACCGCCTACGAGGAACTCGTCAAACTCGGCTCTTTTGCCAAGGCCCGCGAGGCCGGACGCCTCCGCATCGAAGGCAAGGAATATGTCGTGCAGGATGGGGACGTGCTGGAATTCCGGTTTAACGTCTAAACGTGAAAACCTTCCGCCGCGTTTGGGTTTATGCCCGGGTTTATCCGGGCCTTTGCCTTGGCACGTTTGGCGCAGCCATTGCGGGGACACTGGCGGGACTCGTTTTCCCGCGCGTGACGGGACTGGTGATCGACAATGTGCTCAATGCCCATCGAGCCGACCTGCTGCTGCCGTACGTCCTGATCGTTCTGGCGGCATTCCTGGCACAGAATATTCTCAACGGCCTGCGCATTCGCTTTAACAATACGTTTGAGCAGAAGGTCATTTTCGACTTGCGGCGCGATTTATATTCCACGCTGCAACAATTGCCGCTCCGGTGGTACGACCAGCGTGCCACGGGCGACATCATCACGCGCGTCATTGATGACGTCACCGCCATGGAGCGCGTCCTCATTGACGGTGTTGAGCAGGGGATCATTGCTGTGCTCCAGATTGTGGGCGTCGGTATTTTCCTTTTCAGCCTCAACGCGCATTTGGCGATGTGGATGTTGCTGCCGATGCCTCTGCTTTTCTGCGGCGTCCTCTGGTACACGCTCACGGCCAAGGTCCGATACCGCGAGCAGCGCAAGGCCGCGTCGGCGATGAATTCACTGCTGCTCGATAACCTCCAGGGCGTGCGTCAGATCAAGTCGTATGCACGGGAGGAGACGGAGCTGGAACGATTCTCTAATTCAGCGCGGCAGGTGGCGGAGACGCAGCTTGTCATCATGCGGACGTGGTCATGGTATTCATCGACCATGGCTTTTCTCACCGCCCTGGGGAGCGTGATCGTGCTGTATGTCGGTGGCCGCGAGGTACTGGCCGGCACGATGAAAATCGGCGATCTCTTCTCGTTTTTCTTTTTCGTCACCATGTTTTACGATCCGATCAAAAGCCTGAACCAGATCAACCAGCTTTATCAGGCGGGCCGGGCGTCGAGCGATCGCGTGGCGGAAATTCTTGATGCCGTGACGGAAAAATACGGCCAGCGCAGCGAGGTGCCGATCCCGCGGGCGCTCGGGCAGGTAACCTATCGCGATGTCACGTTTGCGTATCGCTTCGATGTGACGGCGCTGCACGATATCAATCTGTCCATCATGCCCGGACAATGCATTGCGCTGGTCGGGCCGACGGGGGCCGGAAAATCGAGCCTGGTTTCGCTCCTGAGCCGCTTTTATGAGGCGACAGGCGGTAGGATCGAGCTCGATGGACGTAATGTTGCCGAGATTCCATTGCTGGAATTGCGCGAACAGATAGGTGTCGTTTCGCAGGAGACATTTCTTTTTAATGGCACGATCCTCGACAATCTCCGCTTTGGCCGCCCCGACGCCACGCGGGCGGAAATCGAGGAGATGGCCAAGGCGGCCTGCGTACACGATTTCGTGGCCGCGCTGCCGGAAGGCTATGACACGCATGTTGGCGAACGCGGGGTAAAACTTTCCGTCGGCGAAAAGCAGCGCATTTCCATCGCGCGCGCCCTGCTGAAGAATCCACCGGTACTGGTTCTCGACGAAGCGACCGCCAGCGTCGATACCGCCACAGAACAATTGATCCAACAGGCGCTGCAGCGGCTGCTGACGGGCCGGACCTCCTTCGTCATTGCTCACCGCCTCTCCACGGTGCGCCACGCCGACCTGATTCTCGTCCTGCAAAAGGGCCGGATTATCGAGCGCGGTACGCACGACGAGCTGATCGCCCAAAACGGTCTCTACGCCAAACTCTGCCGCGCGCAACACACGGACCGGTTTTCCGAGATCGATGTCGAGGCGGTGATGGCGGAACTTCCGATCTAAATCCAGGTCCATACCCGCATTTGCAGGAGAGCGGCTTTTCCGATAGGCTAAAGGTGATATGGATCATCCGATGAAAAAAGTGGTGGACGAATTGCTCGAGTCGTACGCGCATTGCGGCGGTATCAAGCACATCGACGGAAACAGTCTGCCGTCGAAGATGGCGGTGGCTTCGTTGACGCAGGAGCTGCTCCACATTATTTTCCCCGGCTTTATTTCCGAGCATCAGATTTCGATGCAGGACCTGCCGCATGAGACGGCCCTGCAGATCAGCAGTCTGCACAAGCGGCTCAAGCGCAAGATTGCAAAGAGCTTGGCGATGCATCCGATTGCGGGGCAGGACGCGGACGGTCTCGCCCTGGCTTTTTTCCGGAAACTGCCGGACGTGCGCTGCCTCATCCAGACCGACGTCGAGGCAGCGTTTCAGGGAGATCCCGCCGCCGCCAGCCAGGAGGAGGTCGTGCTGGCCTATCCCGGTGTTGAGGCGATCGCGGTCTTTCGCATGGCTCACATCCTGCACGAACTCGGCGTGGCTTTCCTTCCGCGCATGATGACTGAATGGGCCCACGGGCGCACCGGTATTGATCTCCATCCCGGCGCGGATATCGGCTCCCATTTCTTCATCGATCACGGTACTGGCGTGGTCATTGGTGGCACGGCCAAGATCGGCAAGCGCGTCCGCTTGTATCAAGGGGTGGGTCTTGTCGCCCGCAGTCTGGCCAAGTTGGTGGAGCGCGATGAAAAGGGCCAGGCGCTCGGGGGCAAACGTCACCCCACGGTAGGCGACGATGTGACTATTTACGCTAACGCGACGATTGTCGGTGGAGATACGGTCATCGGCGACCGTTGCATTATCGGCGGCAACGTCTGGCTGACCCGTTCCATTCCCGAGGATTCGATTGCGCTTTTTGAGGCCCAACAAGTCAGCATCCATCCGCGCGGACGGATGGGAGGAGATTGGGTCATTTGACCCACCAACGGAGCCATGTCATGCAGCGTTTTTATCTGGATGACAATGCGACAACGAACCTTGACCCGCGGGTGCGCGCGGTCATGGAGCCGCTGCTGACCGGACATCTGGGCAATCCATCGAGCCTTCATGCCGAAGGTCGGCGCGCGCGTGGCGAGATCGATGTGGCGCGTGATACGATGGCGGCGTGGTTGAAGGCCAAGCCCTCGGAGATCATTTTTACCAGCGGTGGAACGGAGAGCTGTAACCTTGCGGTGCAAGGCCTCGCGCGGGCCCATGCGGGCAGGGGACGGCATCTCATCACGGTGAAGACGGAGCACCATGCAGTCCTGCATGCCTTTCGAGCCTTGGAAAAATCGGGTGAATTTGAAGTCACCTACCTCGACGTTAACGCAGAGGGATTGATCGATTTGGCTGCCTTTGCTTCCGCGATCAAGCCCGACACGACGCTCGTTTCGATCATGAGCGCAAACAACGAGACCGGCGTTCGTCAGCCGATGCGGGAGATCGGTGAGATCTGTGCGAAAAAGGGTATTCTCTTTCATACGGACGCGATCCAAAGCGCGGGCAAGGAATCGTTCGATCTCAAGGGCTGGCAGGTCAGCGCGGTGAGCCTGACCGCTCATAAAATGCACGGGCCACTGGGCGCGGGTTTGCTCTGGCTCAAGGCGGGTGTACCTCTTTCGCGATTGATGGAGGGCGGCTCTCATGAAAACGAGCGTCGGCCGGGCACGGAGAATGCCCCGGCCATCGCCGGTTTTGCGGAAGCGGTTCGACTATATGGCGTGGTTGATTTGGTCGAATCGGAGCGTCAATTTCGTTGGACGGAACGATTGTGGCAGGAATTGGATTCGCTCGATGGTGTGCGCAGGAATGGACATCCGCAGCAACGCCTGCCCAATACCCTTAACGTAAGTTTCCTCGGCTTGCATGGCGAAGACCTGCTCATTGCACTCGATCTCGCCGGACTTGCGATCTCGAGCGGCTCGGCCTGTCTGGTCGGTTCGGTGCAGGCGTCGCACGTGCTCGCAGCCATGGGCGTTCCCGATGATTGGGCTGCAGCCACCGTCCGCTTTTCGATTGGACCACAAATCCGTGATGAGGACCTTGACGAAATCGTGCGACGTATCCGGCAGGTGGTGAGACACCAGCGTGCGCTGCGCGGATGGAAGCCCGGGTCTATTCAGTCGTATCAGGAGAAACCCAGCCAACAGGAGATCGAAATATGCCCCACCGTGCTGTAAAAAAATTGAGAGTTGGGATTGTGGGTGCGGGCGGAATCGTTCGTCAGCGTCATCTGCCCGGCCTTCTGGCCATGCCTCAAGTTCAGGTGGCGGCGGTGTGCAACGCACGCCTGGAAACAGCGCAAGCCTTCGCAAAGGAATTTCATATTCCCGATGTCATGGACGACTGGGCCGAGATGCTTGACCGCCGCGATCTCGACATCATCTGGATCGGCACGCCGCCACATTTGCACGCGCCGATTACGATTTCAGCGCTCGAAGCGGGCAAGCATGTCTTCTGTCAGGCGCGCATGGCCATGAATCTCCGCGAAGGCCGGGAAATGCTCGCCGCTTCGCAGGCACGTCCGCAATTGGTCACGATGCTTTGCCCGCCGCCGCATGGCATGAAGGGCGGAAAATTCTTCCAGAAACTGCTTCACGACGGCTACGTAGGCGAGCTCTGGCATTTTCGGCTGACGGCCATGAACGGCGGTTTTTCCGATCCGCTGGCCCCAGCTCATTGGCGGCAACGGACGGAACTAAGCGGGCACAACGTTCTCACGGTGGGCATCTATGCGGAAGTCATCGAACGCTGGATCGGTTCGCCCCGTCGGTTGCATGCGCAGATGAAGGTTTCTGTGCCCAAGCGCGAGGGTTATGTCGTTCATGTGCCCGATGTCGTCCAAGTCTTCGGCCAATGGCCCAACGGCGTGGCCGGGAGCCTTGAGTGGAGCGGGGTTGCGCAATTCGCACCGGATGAAACACTCGCGATCTACGGTCGCGACGGGACCTTGGTCTATAATTTCACCAAGGACGAGATTCTGGGCGCACGCCGGGGCGAAAAGGAGCTGCGTAAATTGGCTCTTCCTCCCGAGTTCGAAACGCCGTGGACGGTCGAAAAGGACTTCATCGAAGCGGTGCTCAATGGCGGTCGCCCCGAGCCGAGCTTCGAAACCGGCGTCAAGTACCTCGAATTTACCGAGGCGGTCAACCTCAGCGCCCGGGGTGGGCATGCGGTTGAGTTGCCATTGCCGTAAGCGACAACGCCATCGGTGTAACATCAACGTTTGCGTCCGGGAAGCTTTTCACCTAACATCGTTGGCCATGGCCCTCAACCTTAACTTTACGGACAAGGTATGAGTGTGGCGTCGCTTCGTGCCGAATTGCAACAGGCTCCCGAACTTTTCGAGAACGTCCTGGCCCGGTTCTTCCAGGAGAACACCGAGCGCTATGCCTATGGGGATTTGTTCGAGCCGCTGTACCTCGACATCACCGAGTTCGTCACCCGCCGGGGCAAGCGCATCCGCCCGATGCTCATGCTCGGTTCCTATCGCGTCTTTGGCGGAGATCGTCCTTTTGCGGACCACTCTCTTCTGCGGGCTGCCCTTTCCCTGGAACTACTTCACTCATTCATCCTGATTCATGACGATGTCATCGATCAATCGGAACGCCGCCGCCGTTTACCCACCTTTCACAAACTGGTCGAGGAACGCCTGGGCAAGCTCCAAGGTGCGGCGCGAGTAGGGGAGAACGTGGCGCTGGTTGTTGGCGATATTCTCTTCGCCATGGCGGTGGACACACTCCGCGCCACCGATTTTCACCCGGCGCAGCGCGATACCGCTCTGTCCCATTTTCTTCGCTACATTTCCGATACCGGCGCCGGTGAGGTCTACGACATCCTGCTTGGCACCCGCGACATCGCGCGTGTTGAGGAGTCGGACATCATGCGCATGTACACGCTCAAGACGACCCGGTACACCTTTGAGGCCCCGCTGGTCCTCGGGGCCCTGCTGGCCGGGGTGGACGACGATCACTTGCGCGAACTGGCTGAGCTGATCGAGCCGGTCGGGCTTGCCTTTCAAATCCAAAACGACCTGATCGAGTACCACCAGTTCAAGGGCGTCGATCGCCTGCGCCAGACCGATATTCTCGAGGGAAAGAAAACGCTGCTTTTGCGGGTCGCTTTCGACCAGCTCAGCGACGTTGATCGCAGCTTCCTTCAGCTCTGCCTGAGTACCCGAACTTCCAATGACGCCTCGGTCAGCAAGATAGAGCAACTGATCGACAAATCGGGAGCCGTCGTCCTGTTGACTCAGCGGATGGAGGATCTTTTCCAGAAGTCAGAGACTGCGCTCGAAAATTCCTCGTTCACCCCGGAGCAGCGCGATGGCCTGCGCGAGGCCTTCGCCTTGGTGAAGCAGCAAACGCAGCACACGGGAACGCAGTAAACCGCAGCCTGTGCATCTTGGGTCTGTCTCTCACAGTCATGCCCGACTCCCATCCTCTTTCCGCCTCGCGCGAGGCTTGCCGGCGCATGACCCGGCATCACGCCACGACTTTCTATTTCGCCTCTCATGTTTTGCCGCCACAGAAGCGGAGCGATGCCTACGCCGTCTATGCCTTCTGTCGTTACGTCGATGATCAGGTCGATCTCGCGCCTGATGAGAACGCCCGCTTGCGGGCCCTTGCTGACCTTCAACATGTCCTCCACGGGGTCTACGAGACCGATGTGCCTGACAGCCTCCCGCGCGGCCTGCCGTGGTTGTCGGCCTTTCAGGAAACGATCCAGCGTCGTGCCATCCCGCAAAGCTATTTCGAGGACTTGATCGCAGGCGTAGAAATGGACTTGGGACGTGTGCGGATCAAGAATTGGAAGGAATTGGACAAATACTGCTATCATGTGGCCTCGGTGGTGGGATTAATCATGGTCCACGTGATGACGGAGCCTGCGCCGGCACTGCTGAAACCCGCACGCGATCTCGGCACCGCCATGCAGCTCACCAACATCCTGCGTGATATCCAGGAGGATTGGGAACGCGATCGGCTTTATTTGCCAGAGGACGAGCTCCACAAATTCGGCCTGACCGCAGATGACATTGGCGCGCAGCGCATGAGCGATTCTTTTCGCTCCATGATGCGTTTCCAAATCAGCCGCGCGCGTAACTACTACAGTTTAGCTGAGCCTGGTATCGCCGCGTTACCTAAGGACGGTTCCCAGTTCTGTGCACGGTTGATGAGCACAGTTTATGGGGCAATCTTGAGTGAAATCGAACGAGCGGATTATCAGGTCTTCCATGGCAGAGTTCGGGTGTCATTGGCCCGCAAACTGGGACTGGCCCTCAAGGTCTGGATGGGGCGGTCATAAAGCGAGATAATTTAGCCCTCTATAGGATCGCAACGCAGCCCTTGCTCAAGTCTGTGGATGGGCCCTAAATTAGTCGAGTGATAGCTGCCAACAAGAACGACATCCTCGACTCCCTGCTCTACATCTATTTTAGATGGTTAGTGCGTCGTTCCTTTCACACCGTTGCAGGTCGCGGTCTTGAGCGTCTGCGCCAATTGGCGGAAGATCGCCCCGTCCTGCTTTTTTGCAATCACACCAATTGGTGGGACGGACTCCTAGTCTACCTGTTGACCCGGCAGATGCCCCACAAGGCAGTTTATTGCATGATGGAGGAGAAACAGCTCAAGCATTACCGCTTCTTTACCTGGCTGGGGGCCTTCTCGGTCGACTTGAGCAGCCCGCTCCGTTCGGCCGCTTCGCTCCGCTACGCCCAACGGCTGTTGCAAAAGAACGATACCGCCATCTGGATCTTTCCGCAGGGCCGCCTCTGCCGCCAAAACGAGCCTGTGGAAATCAAGCCGGGAACCGATTATCTCGCGACGAATTCTCCCCACGCCCTGTTGGTGCCGGTGGCCATGAGATACGATTTTTTCCGTGAAGATCGGCCCAACGTCCTGATCGAAGTCGGGCAACCCTTTCAGGGGGTGGACCGCACCGATGGTCGCATCGCGCAGGAGTGCAACGAAATCTACGCCCGGGTCAGTGAGGCCTCGCAGAATCAGGACCTGACCGGCTTCACCACGCTGTTTCCGCCCCGGTGGACGATCAATAAGCGGTGGGAGTGGGTTAAGCGCGCATTGACTGGACGGTTGCGGGAATTCAGCCCGACCAACTGACCTTACGGCTGGGAAAGCTGCTTTTTCTTGCCGGTTCTGGAGTCGAAGCCGTTGACGTCGACATCCGGGGTAAGCTTGATGACCTTGTTCGACTTAAGCACTTCACTTTCCGAGGGGGCTGGAACGGTGGGGCCGCCCCAGAAAACGCGCCAAGGGGTCTGGGCTAGCGTCGCCGTGAGGGCCTTGGCATTGGAGCTCACCACTTTCAAGTTGTCCGTGGATACCCGTAGATTGGCGATCAACTCAGTGATCCGCTGGCGGGTTTCCGGAGTATTGACGTTCGAAATGAAGCTGTCGCCGTCGACCAGGAACTTGTCAGCGTGAGTCATCAAGGGTGGTAGCGACGTTTCCATGGTGGTGCTGAGCTTGTCCAGTCGGGTCATTATCGGGCCCAATTGATAAAGCATATTCTTGGCTTGGTTCAGGGCTTCACCGGCCGGTTGGACCAGGTCGGTCAGCTCAAAGGCCTGCGTTCCCTGGACTATGGCCCCATCGACCAGCAGCTTGCTATCGTGATTTTGGCCGGGCGTAAGCAGGACGTATTTGGCCGAGATGCCTAGGCCGTCCTGTTTTAACGTCGCCGTGACGTCGTCGCCGATTTCGATACCACTATTGATCTGCACTACGATTTCCACGCAGTTCCATTGGTGAGTCAAAGAATCCTCCGTCTGGTCCTTCCGGGGAATGAGCCGCACTTCTTTGACGCGTCCCGCAGGAGCCCCGGCGTACTTGACCTCGCTGTTAGGAGAGATACCGGTAGCAGCGGGAAATTTGAGAACGAGCGTATAGCCCGAGGTGCCAAAAGACCACTTGCCGATGGCGAGACTGAGCGCGGCGGCCATGATGATGGCCCCTAACACAGTTACGATGGCGATGGCGGCGTTGGATTTGTTTTCTTTCATACTAGGCTCCCGGTTAAGACTGCATCAAACGTTTGAGATAGTCATCCTTAGAAAGTTTGAAGGGGATCGGTCCGTCGGCATGGCCGTTGATGAATTGTTGCAGGACCGGGTTGGGGTTGTTCTTGATTTCGTCCGGTGTTCCGGAGGCGACCACTTTGCCTTCAAAGAGAAAAACCATCTGGGTGGCGATCCGGAAGGCACTCGTCATGTCGTGGGTCACGACGACGGCGGACATACCCAGTTTCCGGGTCAGATCGACGGTGAGGATATCGACCACTGCCGTCATGACTGGATCAAGGCCCGAGGTCGGCTCATCGCTGAAAAGGAGGTCAGGATCGAGAGCCATAGCCCGGGCGAGGGCCACCCGCTTTTTCATGCCCCCGGAGATTTGCGCCGGTTTCAGGTTCTCGAAGCCGGTCAGGCCTACCAGCTCCAGCTTCAGTTTTACCACGAGGTCGGCAATATGAGGTGCGACGTCGCTTGACTCCAGGATCGGCAAGGCGACGTTTTCTCCCACGGTCATTGAATTTAAAAGCGCGCCGCTTTGAAAGAGCATGCCGAAGCGCTTGCGGACCTTGACCAGCTCGCGATCATCCAGTTTGGTGATTTCCGTGCCGTCGATGAAAACCTCGCCGCTATCCGGCTTGAGTGAGCCAATGATATGGCGCAGCAGGGTGCTCTTGCCGCAGCCGCTGCCGCCCATGATGATCATGATATCGCCATGCTTCACCTTGAAGCTGATGTTATCCAGCACCTTCCGCGTGCCGAAGGTGCGGCTCAAGCCGCGGACCTCCAGCGCATAGGGGCTTTTATGAGAGGTGTTATCGCTCATAAGAAATAAATCAGGCAGGTGAGTAACGCATCCATGGCCAGCATGGCAGTGAGGGAAACGACCACCGCCTGGGTGGTCGCCTTGCCGACACCCTCGGCGCCACCTTCCACCTGGATGCCGAAAAAGCAACAAACCGTTCCGACCACGCCGCCAAACATGACTGCTTTAAGGAGACCGGACCAGAGGTCCTTCTGTTCCACGGCGGCAATCGCTTCCTGGACGTAAAAATAGGGATTGAGGTGAAGGCTGGTGACGCTGATGAGCCAGCCCGCGAAGAGGCCCACGCCTTCGCCCAGCACGGTCAACACGGGCATCATCAACGTCATGGCCAGCAGGCGTGGAACGACCAGATACTTGACCGGATCGATGCCCATGACGTTGAGCGCCTCGATTTCCTCTCCCACCTTCATGGTGCCCAACTCCGCCGTGACGGCCGAGCCGGAACGTCCGATAACGATGACCGCTGTGATCAGTGGGCCGATTTCGCGCAGGATGGAAAAAGTGACCAGTGCCGCGACGAGGTCGGTTGCGCCGAGTTTTTCGAATTGTCCTGCGCCTTCCATGGCCAGCACGATGCCCAGCAGGAAGTTCGCCAACGCGACGGTCGGCATCGAGGCGACGCCGATCTTGACCATCTGCGTCGTCAACGCAGAGAGGCGCCAGCCGCGCTGGCCGAAAAGCGGCGCGAAGATGCTGGCGAAAGCCTGCAGGGATAGTTGCGCGTACGCGAGCAGCATGCGTCCTCCCTCTCGTCGTTAGGCCTTGAGCGCAGCCAGCGCAGAGGGGATATCGGGATGAAGGGAGAAGATCTGTTCCAATCGCACGATTTCGAAGACGTTTTTGACGCGGGGGCTCAGCGAGGCCAGGGCCAGCTTGCCTTTGAAACCTTGCACCGCCTGAAAATATTCAATCAAAGTGGCCAACCCGGAAGAGTCGATATAGCTGACTTGGGAGAAGTCGAGCAGCAGACGCGGTGTCTTTTGCGACGATTTAGGTTTCAGGAACGCTCGCAGTTGCGGCGAACTTTCCAGGTCGATATCGCCCACAATGGAGACAATAGGGATGTTGTCCTCGGTCCGTTCGTTGATTTGCATCCCTATAGAGGTAACAAGCTTGCAGACGGAAGAAAGCCAAATTTTCAGGATTTCGCTCTAAGCGCCTGTTTGAGGGGCCAATTTAGGGTAACTCCGGCCCGTCAGGCTGGCCTTGGAGAAGGAAATCTTCTCCCACGGCTCTGCCGCGAGTTGTTGGGCCAGGGGCTCCAGTGTCGGATCGCCCAAACCCTCTTGAGCGAGGCTCAAAAGCAACGCAGCGGTTGAAAATTGGACCGGATGGAGTTGCTGGTGGGTCCATGGGCTCTTTTTCGTATAGTAGGGAATCATCCAATGGAGCGCGGCAAGGATACTGCCGCCTTTGTCGCCCTTCCAGTCCCACAGATTCAAACCGGGCTTGCTCAAGAATTTCGCCACACAGGAAAAGCCGAGCAGATTAAAAGTGCAATAGGTGAAAGAGAGCGTTCGTTTCAACTCATGCGGCTGACTGCCGTCCGGTTCGATCTGGGTGGAGATTCGCTTTTGGGCGGCGGCGGTGAGTTGGTGCTTCACCGACTCCCATTTATCGCAAAAAGATGCCACGCACGCGACTTGGACGTCGTACCAGGTCCCATGGTTATTGGCTTCATTGCCTTCCTCTTTGCCATTGGCGCTGGTCAGCAGCCAGTCGAGGTACCGAGTCATCCAGTTCTTTAAACCGGCGAGGTCTTGGGCGGTCCATTCCTTGTTGAACTCAAGCCGCACCACGGCATCGAGCAGGAAGACGAAGGCGGTGGCGTCAATGATGCCGATGCCGCGTCCTGTGGTAATGCCCGGAATAAACTGGGCGTACTGGAGGTGCGGATTCATCTCTGTATTGGGATCCAGGAACCAAGTCTTGAGAAGTTTTCCTGCTTTTTCCGCATAAACGGTCTTACCGCTGGCGGCGGCTTCAAAGATGAGACGGATCACGGCCTGGGAAAACGATTCTAATCGCGGACTGTCGTACTCATAGAAAAGGGGATTCACTTCTCCATCGCGAGAGACCCACGGCAGGCCGTCAGGCTTGGCAGGATCGGGCCACCAGTACGGGCTGAGGCTCTGGTAATCGTGCGCATCCTTGGTGGGCGGAAGATGCTTCTTCTGCGTCACACTCGGAGCGGTTGCTGTCAGCAGGGTGTCTGCTTCGGCGATCAGGACTTTGCGAGAGTCGGGCCGATCTGCCATTTCCTGGAGAAAGGCTTTCCAACGAGCGTCACTGGTCAAAAGGCTCATAGATGTCTCAGTTAGGTTGAGGGTGGGCCTATAGATTAATTGGCGGGAGTACCGTCATGCAATTCGAAGCGGCGGCTCAGATAGCGTTCGGCCCGCATGATGGCGCGAAACTTGATGAGATCCTCCTCCATCGAGCCGCTCAGGATTGTGTACTTATAGAGGGACCAGAGCTTCGATTCTTCCCGTCCGGTGCGCAGACGCATCTGCACCTGCTCCTCGGTCTCGGTGCCTCGCTTGCGGAGGCGTTTTTCGAGTTCCTCGGGCGTGGGTGGCATGATGAAGACATCGACTAACGAGTCGCGGATGGTGGGGTCGTCGGTCTTGCGGATCGAGGTAGCGCCCTGCACGTCGATGTCGAGCAGCACATCGGTTCCCGCCAGCAGCGCTTCCTTCACCGTCGACTTAAGCGTGCCGTAGTAGTTGCCGTGGACGAGTGCGTATTCAAGCATCTCGCCATTATGGGCACGGCTGAGGAAGTTCTCCTGGGAGAGGAAGTGATAGTCGGTGCCATCGACTTCACCCGAGCGGGGAGGGCGCGTCGTGCAGGAAACGGAGTAGATGAAATCCGGCGTGGCCCGCAGGTTTTCGCAGAGCGTGGTTTTACCGGTCCCGGACGGGGCAGAAATAACGAAGAGAATGCCCTGGCGACGGAAAACGGGTCGGTTCATTCGATATTCTGAACTTGTTCCCGTAATTTTTCCAACTCTGTTTTCATCCCCACGATGATCTGGCTGATGGCTAGAAAATTGGCCTTGTTGCCAATAGTATTGGTCTCGCGGAACAGTTCCTGGAGCAGGAAATCGAGCGTGCGACCCACCGGTTCGTCCTTGCCGAGGTGAGTGAAGAATTGGTCGAGGTGGCTGCGCAACCGGGTCAGTTCCTCGGAGATATCGCTGCGGTCGGCGAAGAAGACGATCTCCTTAAGCAACCGTTCGTCGGAGGGCTCGATTTCGAGCCCGGCCTTGGTGGCGCGTTCCAGCAGAAGCCCGCGATGATGTTCCATGACCTTCGGGGCCAGGACGCTGATCGTCTTGACGCTCCGTTGAATCGAAAGGATCCGCTTGCGCAGGTCGGCGGCGAGGGCGTCTCCTTCCTTTTTCCGCATCTTGACGAACTGCTCCAGGGCCGCCTTGAGGGCCTTCTGCAGGGCGGGCCAAGCCGTTTCGGTTTCGATCTCCGCGCTTTCTGAATCGAGCACGCCCGGTCCGCGCAGGACTTGGTCGAGGGTGATCTCGCCATCCAGCTTGAGCGTCTTGCGGAGTAATTCCAGTTGTCCACGATAGGCCTTGGCCGCCGCGACATTGATCCCGCTGCTCCGCTTGCCGTCCTTTGCGTGCAGGCCAATGGCCACGGTCAGTCGTCCGCGGGAAATATGTGCATTGATCTCATCGCGTACCCGAGGCTCCAGTTCCAACAACGGTCTGGGCATCGAGAGGGAAATCTCGGCCTGCTTGCGGTTGACCGAACTCAGTTCCACGGCAATCTGCCGTCCGTCAAACGTGGCCGTGCCCCGGCCGTAACCAGTCATGCTGCGCATGAATAATAGTAATCACGTCGCGACGTGATTGTCGAAGGATCAGTTTAGTAACACCCAACGAGTGGATTACAATCCCAACATCTGCGAGACCTGCTGAACGTCCTTGTCGCCACGTCCGGAGAGACAGATGATGATCGTCTGATCGGGGCGCAAAGTGGGAGCAAGCTTGATCGCTTCCGCGACCGCATGGGCGCTTTCCAAGGCCGGGATAATGCCCTCCGTCTCACTAAGGAAACAGAAAGCCTTTAGCGCCTCGTCGTCGGTGCAGTAGGTGTACTCGACGCGGCCCTCGTCGCGCAACCAAGCGTGTTCCGGCCCGATGGCGGCATAGTCGAGTCCGGCGGAGATCGAATGCGTATTCATGATCTGTCCGTCGCTGTCTTGGAGCAGGAAGGTCCGGGCACCTTGCAGAACGCCGAGCGCTCCGCCTTGGAATCGTGCCGCGTGCTCGCCGGGCTTGATGCCATGACCGCCCGCTTCGACGCCGATACAGCGGACATGCTTGTCCGCAAGAAAGGGATAGAACAGGCCGATGGCATTGCTGCCGCCCCCAACGCAGGCCAGCAGGACATCCGGCAGGTGCTCCTCGCGCTCGAGAATCTGGCGGCGCGCCTCGTCGCCGATGACGCGGTGAAAATCGCGCACCATCATCGGGTAGGGATGCGAGCCCAAGGCCGAGCCGAGAATATAGTGGGTCGTGCGCACATTGGTCACCCAGTCGCGCATCGCCTCATTGACCGCTTCCTTGAGCGTCTTTTGCCCGGCCGTGACGGGAACCACAATGGCACCGAGGAGACGCATGCGGGTGACGTTGAGTGACTGCCGTTCCATGTCGACTGCGCCCATGTAGACAACGCACTCCAGGCCGAACCGCGCTGCGACCGTGGCTGTGGCCACGCCATGCTGGCCTGCACCGGTCTCGGCGATGACCCGCTTCTTGCCCATCCGCCGCGCCAGCAAAACCTGGCCGAGGGCGTTGTTGATCTTGTGCGCTCCTGTGTGGAGCAGATCCTCGCGCTTGAGATAAATCTTCGCGCCGCCGAGTCGCTGGGTCATCCGTTCCGCGCGATAGAGCGGGGTGGGCCGACCCGCGTATTCTTCGAGCAAAAATTTCAGCTCGTTCTTGAACGCCTTGTCGACCTTGGCCTTCTCATATTCCAAGGTCAGTTCATGCAGAGGCGCCATGAGCGTTTCGGGCACGAACATGCCGCCGTAGGGACCGAAATGGCCCGTTGCGTCAGGAACCTGGGTTACAACTTTTTGCATATCTGGATGAAGTCGCGCAGTTTGGCGTGGTCTTTTTTCCCCGGGGAAGCCTCGACGCCGCTACTGACATCTACGGCGTAAGGATGCACCATTTCGACCGCTTTCGCAACATTCTCCGGATTCAGTCCGCCCGAGAGAATCATCGGCTTTTGTGTCCGCTTTTTGAAGGCTACTGCCAGATCCCAGTCGAAAACCCGGCCGGTACCGCCATGGTCCTTCGATGGCGTATCAAGCATGAATGCGGAGACGTCATAGTCCCCGAGACTAAGTGGCGTCTGGTCTGCCGGAAAGACCTTGATGATCGGCAGATATTTGCCGACAGCCCGGACATGCACGGGCGATTCCTGGCCATGCAATTGCGCGAGATTGAAAGTCTTGAGCTGCTTCCTCCAGCCGAGATTGGTGAATTCGCGAGTTGCATTCACGGTCACGGCAACGGTCTGCACAAAGGGGGGCAGGGTCTCGACGATACGAATGGCGTTCTCGATGGAGATGAACCGGTTGCTCTTCTCGTAGAGGATAAAGCCCAAGGCATCGGCACCGGCTTCCACGGCGGCTTGGGCGTCCTCGCGGTTGGTGATCCCGCAAATCTTGATGCGTAGGGGCATAACCTATAAATAGCCGAACTCCCCGGGGTGTCGAGGGGGAGCCCTACATGCTGAAGCGCTCGCCGAGATAAATCTCGCGCGCGATGGGGTCGTTCAGGATAAATTCGCGCGAGCCTTCAGAGAGCACGCGGCCTTCGTCGATGATGTAGGCGCGATCGACGACCGAGAGCGTCTCGCGCACGGTATGGTCGGTGATGAGAATGCCGAGTCCCCGCTTCTTGAGTTGCAGGATGATTTCCTGGATATCGTGCACGGCCATCGGATCGACGCCCGCGAACGGTTCGTCGAGGAGAAGCAGGGTGGGATTGGTGACCAGGGCGCGGGCGATGGTGACGCGGCGTTTCTCTCCGCCCGAGAGCGTGATGGCCACATTTTCGCGGACATGTTCCAAGCCAAAATCCTTGAGCAACTCATCGCAACGGGCGTCCCGTTCCTCCTCGGTGAGGGGCAGGGTTTCGAGGATGGCGAGCAGGTTCTCCTCGACCGATAGTTTGCGGAAGATCGATTCCTCCTGCGGCAGATAACCGATGCCCCTCCGGGCACGCCGGTACATTGGCATGCGGGTGACGTCTTCATCGCCCATGTAAACGTGGCCGATGGTGGGCGTCACGAGGCCGACAATCATGTAGAACGTGGTCGTCTTTCCCGCCCCGTTCTTGCCCATGAGTCCCACGACCTCGCCGGCGCGGACATGGATGTCGACGCCATTGACGACGCGGCGTCCGCCGTATTGCTTGACCAGGCCGCGGGTCTGGATGAGGAAAGTGCCTGGCTCAATCGAGGCCGTCGTTTTGGCGGCGGGATTTGTCCCTTTCTTGGCGGCGGGTTCGAGGGGCAGAGCCGGAGGTTCCACCCGCCGGGTCTTTTTCTTGGCCGTAGCCGGCACCGGGGCTTCGATCATTTTTTGTTCCGCAGGAGTGGTTTTGTCTGCCCGCAGGATGGAGGAAATCTCTTCCGCTCCCTTGGGCTCCGATGAGGCTTTGTCCTTGCCAGCTGATTCGGGCGAGGGGTTTTCGACGCCGGACAAAAAGGAAAACGGCTCGACCGAATCGGTGTTGTTCGTTTCAGACATTTTGTTGAGGCTGTTGTCAGGCGAAGGCCCTGAGGACGAAGTGGAATCGAGGGCCTTGTTCACAGGAGGGAGGGGAGGGGGAATGGCCCGCGTGGGGGTGGAGGGTACGTTGCCGCTATCAATTTGGCGGCCAATTTCGTCGGCGGGTGTTTCAACGCGCAGACTGCGTAATTTGGGCTTGGGTAGGCGGTGTTTCATGCCTTACTTATTATCGGGAAGGGGAGCCGGAGGGGTGCTGGCCCCAATCCCTCCGTTGATCAGGATGACCTTGGTGGGCTTTCCTTCCGTGAGCATCGTCTGGTTGGCCCGGTAGATGGTGATTTTTGGGGCAGAAATCTGGTTTTTGTTGTCGACGATCACGGGTGAGTCGGTCAGCACGAATTTGTCATCCTCGCGATAGTAATCGACCTGGCCGGAATGGGTGACTCGTCCGGGCTGGTTGATCACCACATTGCCCGAGGCGATAATATGGTCCACCTTGCCATCCTTGCCAAACAGGACTTTCATCTCGTCGCAGGTGAGGTTGAAGCTGGTGCCTACGACCATGACGTTGCCGGTAAAGACCGAGACGTGGTTGGCCTGGTCGGAATGCAATTCATCGGACGTGATGACCGTGCTGCCGGGCGGAGGGGTGTTGGCATCGTCGCTTGTAGCTTGTTGCGCGCGGGGCACGGAAGGCAAAGCCAGCAGCAAAATGAAGGTGAGGAGCGGAACGCGTTGCAGGAGGTTCATTTTGAGTCGTTGCTGGTCGGTGGAATCGGGGCCGAGTTGGTGGAAGAGAGCGTCCCCGGTGATTCAGGCAGGGAATCGCTGTTGAGTAAAGAACGGGAAGTCGAGGGAGCAGGCACCGTGGGTGCCGTGGGGGTGGCGATGTTGCTGGCCTTGGTCGCCGGGGCTGCTCCTATGCTCGTGCCGGGGTCAAAGTTCTTGAGGATGACTTTGACGTTGTTACGCAGGACATACTTCTTGTTTCCCAAGTCGAAATCGCAACTTTGGGACGTGGCCTGCATATCGGCGCGTTCGATCAGGACCGTGTGGCTGGAGCGCATTCTCTTGTCCAGGACAAAGATATCGGCTTGGGGGGAGGAAATCGTCGTGCTCACGGTGTCGCCGTCATAAATCTTGATGCGGATGTCCATGGCTTCCGCCCGGTTCTGGGTGATGCCCGTGGCTAGGGTGGAGGTCGCGGTCCACTTCAACTTGCCGTTCTCGTAGAAGGGAAATTCGAAATTCTTGAAAGATTTCCCAACCGGCACGGTCTGCGTGGGCGCATTATCACCTGTCGACTGGGCCCAGGCGACGCTGAGCACGCAGGTGCAGGCGCCAATGCTAAGAACGAGAGACCTCATGGATAGTCCTTAAAGTTCGCAGCAGGGCCTCCATCTGCGCAAGTGGAATCATGTTGGGGCCATCAGACGGCGATCGGGCCGGTTGCGGGTGAGTTTCGATGAAGAGACCGTCAATTCCCACCGCGACTGCCGCCCGGGCCAACACGGGTGCCATTGCGCCGTCGCCGCCGGTGCTGGTGCCATTGCCGCCGGGACGCTGCACGGAATGCGTGGCATCGAACACAACCGGGTGTCCGGCCTGCCGCATCAGGGCGAGGCTGCGCATATCGACCACAAGATTATTGTAACCAAAGGTAGTGCCGCGTTCGGTGATATAGTACTCCTTGCATCCGGCGGCCTTGAGCTTGGTCGCAATATTGTCGACATCGCCGGGAGCCAGGAACTGCCCCTTCTTGACGTTGACTGCACGTCCACTCTTCGCCGCTGCGACCAGGAGATCCGTCTGGCGGCAAAGAAAGGCCGGGATTTGGAGGATATCGATGACCTTGGCTGCAGTCTTGATCTGGCCCGCCTCGTGGATGTCAGTTAGTACCCGGCATCCGAAGCGTTTCTTCACCCCGGCCAGGATCTTGAGCCCTTGGGCCAGACCCGGGCCACGAAACGCCTTTCCACTGGTTCGGTTGGCCTTATCGAAGGACGCCTTGAAAACAAAGGGGATGCCGAGGTCGGCGGTCAGTTCCACCAAGTGCTTGGCGATGGACATCGTAAGTGCCTCGGACTCAAGTACGCAGGGGCCGGCGATGAGAAAAAAGCTCTTGGATGAACTGGAACGCGGATTCTTTTTCACGGGAAGCGGTAACCCTATCAAAAAATGACCCTAAGGCGAAGGGCAATTCGTGTTGTCTTGATTAACAATCGGTCATCTCCAAACACTACCTAGGTGGTTGCGACCGTATAGATATCATCCTCGGAATAAGGTCCGATGCGACGGATGACTTTAAAACGAGTGGCATCAATCCGGAAGGCAACGAGGAATTCCTCGTTTTTCTCCGCCACCTTCGCCGCCCACTCTAGTACCGCCTTTTCCGGATCAATGTTCGGAGTCAGACCCGTGAGGACCTTGACGTGCTTGCGAACAGGGTAGCAAGCGGTAGGCAGGTAATGATCGAGTCCCTCTAGCGCAATGATGCGCTGGGTTGTTTCGGAAAACTCATCCAGCGTCATTTCTGATACGATTACTTTTCCCGGTTCGCCACCGCTGCCTTCACAAACCCACTGAAGAGCGGATGAGGCTGATTCGGCTTTGACTGGAATTCGGGATGGTACTGGCAGGCAGCGAACCACGGATGGTCGGCCAGCTCGATCAGTTCGACCAGCTTCTGGTCCGGGGTCGTTCCTGCGATGATCAGGCCGTGCTGTTCCATCTTCTCGCGGTAGAGATTGTTGAACTCGTACCGGTGCCGGTGCCGTTCCGTGGCGCGGTCGGTGCCATAAGCCTGCTGGATTTTCGTGCCGGGAACGAGATGACAGACGGAGGCACCGAGGCGCATCGTCCCACCCATCTTCACGACCTGCTTTTGCTCGTCCATCATGGAGATGACCGGGTCGGGGGTCTCGCTATTGAACTCGGTGCTGTGGGCCTTGGTCAGGCCAAGCACATCGCGCGCGAAGTCGACGACGGCGATCTGCATGCCGAGACAGAGGCCGAGATACGGGATTTTCTGCGTGCGCGCATAACGGGCGGCCAGGATTTTTCCTTCCACGCCGCGAACGCCGAAGCCGCCGGGCACCAGGATGCCATCGAGCCCGCTCAGGAATTTGGCCGCGCCATGTTCCTCGATTTCTTCCGCGTCGACCGTGACCAGGGTCACGCCCGCGTCGGCGGAGGCACCGGCATGGGTCAGGGACTCGTAGATGCTCTTATAGGCGTCCTGGTTCTCCATGTACTTGCCGACGACGCCGATCTTGACCTTGTGCTTCGGTGTAATGATCCGGTCGACGAAGCCGCGCCAGGCGGTCATGTCGGCCGGGGGAAGGTCGAGCTTGAAATGTTTGACCGCCAGCTCATCAAGTTTCTCGCGTTGGAGCATGAGAGGCACCTCGTAAATCGTGTGATCGACGTCCTTCTCCTCGATCACGGCCTCGGGGGCGACATTGCAGAACATCGAGAGCTTCGAACGCAATTCGCGGTCGATCGAATGTTCGGTGCGGCAGATCAGGATGTGCGGCTGGATACCGATTTCGCGCAATTTCGCGACACTTTGCTGCGTTGGCTTCGACTTCAGTTCGCCCGCCGCCTTGATGAACGGGACCAGGGTGACATGCATGAAAAGCGCGTTGTCATGGCCGACTTCCAGAGCGAATTGCCGGATGGCCTCAAGGAAGGGCAGGCCCTCGATGTCGCCCGTGGTGCCGCCGATTTCGGTGATGACCACATCGCAGTCCTGGAATTGGCCCACCTGCCGGATGCGCTGCTTGATCTCGTCAGTGACATGCGGAATGACTTGGACCGTCTTGCCGAGATAGTCGCCGCGCCGTTCCTTGGCGAGTACGGCCTCGTAAATTTGGCCGGTGGTCAGGTTGTTCTTGCGGTTCAGCTTGCCCGAGGTGAAGCGCTCATAGTGGCCGAGATCGAGATCGGTTTCCGCGCCATCCTCCAGCACGTAAACTTCGCCGTGTTGGTAGGGGCTCATCGTGCCGGGATCGACATTGAGATAGGGGTCGAATTTTTGAAGCACGACCTTGAGACCGCGGTGCTCAAGCAGCGTGCCCAAGGCCGCGGCGGTTAGACCTTTTCCGAGTGAACTGACCACGCCTCCCGTGACAAAAATATATTTCATTTCTTTCTCCTCTTGGCTTTGCGGCTCGTTGCGGCCCTGGCCTGCTTGCGCAGGGCTGATTCGACGCGGGCCAAATCTGCGGGCGTATCGACGCCGAGGCAACGATATTTGGTCTCAATTACTTGGATAACCATGCCGTTCTCCAAGGCCCGGAGTTGTTCCAGGCTTTCGGCAATCTCCAGGGCGCTCGGCTTGAGCGAGACAAAATGGGCCAGCGCGCGTGACCTAAAGGCATAAATACCAACATGTCGCAGTAATCGCGCATTGGGATCGAATGTCCGCTGAAAGGGTAGGGGAGAGCGCGAAAAATAGAGTGCCTCCTGGTGGCGGTTGCAGACCACCTTGACCACCTCCGGGCTCAGCCATTCTTCCTTCGACTCGATCCGGTGCGCCAGCGTGCCGATGGGTACCCGGGGACTCTCCATCATCGCGCGGATCAGATCGTCCACGGCAGAGGCGGAAAGAAGGGGTTCGTCGCCCTGCACATTGATGTAAAGCTGGGAGGGAACCTTATCGGCGACTTCCGCGATCCGGTCGGTGCCGGAGCGGTGCGATTTCTTCGTCATCACCACATCAGCGCCAAATTTGGCGGCAACGTCCGCGATCCGGTCATCATCCGTGGCCACGACCACCTGCTCGGTCAGCCGGCTTTTGCACGCAGCTTCCCAGACCCACTGGATCATGGGCCGGCCCTGGATGCGGGCAAGGCTCTTGCCGGGAAAGCGGCTGGCGCCATAACGCGCGGGGATGACGATGACTGATTTCATTTAACTTTTTCCGTGAAATAGATAATAAAAAAGAACGACCAATACCGATGCGAAAAAAGCTTTAGAGGAGATTTGAATCCAAAGCCCGGCTCGAGAAATCTTCGGATTATTGAGTGCGTTGTATGTAGCCGGTTTCAAAAAATCTTTATACTCCTTGCTTTTCGTCCCTTCAGAACCTCCAAAGAGGTGGTATTTGGGTCTGCCCAGTCTCTCCCAGTGGTCGAGAGCTTCTTTCTCGATGGTTTCGGCGAAGTTCTTCATTGCCATGATCATGCCCTCCCACGTCACGAGCAGAATGGCCCAAAAAATAGATGAAAGAGAAAAGTCCATGGTTCTCGATTTCATTCCATTTCGTGGGTCTTGGGAGTGGGGGTGTCGGAGGAGACTTCAATGATCCAATGCGCGGCCTGGATCAGGTTCTCCGCGATGTAATGGGCCTTCTCCCGGGCGACGGCATCCTCAGGGTCCTCGGTATTGAACCGGCTCGATTTGAGGTGGGTCAACAGCACCGTGCGGCAACCGGCGTTAATACCACATTCGATGTCGGATAGCCGGTCACCGACGAAGAACGACTGCGTCAGATCGAGGTTGTTGATTTCGGCCGCCTTGAGCAGGAGCTCGGGCGAGGGCTTGCGGTCCGTCGCCTTGGGGTCGTCCGGCGCGGAGAAGGAGTGGTAGAAGGCGTGAATGTAATCGCCATCAAGCTGTCTTTTGAGTTCCGCGTTCACGGCAAAGACCTGGCTGCGCGAGATCAGTCCCCGTCCGACGCCTGACTGGTTGCTCACGACAAAAAGCCAGAAACCGGCCTGACGCAATTCGTACATGGCGGTGGCCGCCTCAGGAAAAATCTCCACGAGGCTCGGATCGCCCAGGTAGGGAACATTCACCATGAGCGTGTCGTCACGGTCAAAAAAGACGGCGCGGCTTTTCATTTCAACCCCTCGGTTTTAACGAACATTTCCCGCAACTCATCCGCATTCAAGGTGGCAGTCCCGAGCTTGGCGACAACGACTCCCGCAGCATGATTGGCGATCTCCGCCGCTTCGACGCCAGTCGCGCCTGCGGCCAACGCTAGGGTGAAGGCGGCAATGGAAGTGTCCCCCGCGCCGGAGACGTCGGAAATTTCCTGGGCTCGCGTGGGGGTATGGTAAGGCTTCGCTCCCGGCTCCAGCAGGAACATGCCCGCTTCGGTCAGCGTGATGAAAAGATGATGGACCGAATGCTTCTTCTGGAGCACCGCTCCGGCGGCCAACACGGAAGCCTCGTCTTGGGCATAAGGCAGTCCAGCCATGAGGAATGCCTCTTTGCGGTTTGGTTTCAAAACCGTGGCGCCCGACCAGTTGCACGGGTTGTTTGGATTCGGATCGACGGCGACGATCTTCTTGTGGGTCTTGGCCTCGTTGATGACCAGCGTGACCAGTTCCTGGTTGATCAGTCCCTTGGCGTAGTCGGAAAAAATGATGGCATCATGCCGGTGGATTTCATCGCGCAGTCGGGCAAAGAGCCACTCCGTGCTTTCGAGGTCGAGCACGGCCTTGGATTCATCATCAACACGCACAATCTGTTGCTGGTCCTCGATGTCGAGATGGTCGTGCAGCTGGCGCGTGATGGCGCAGATGCGGGTCTTGTGGGTCGTAGGGCGGAGAGAGGTTTTGCGGGTACTGTCGGTGGAGATGCCCTGCTTGGTCATCAGGTCAACCAAGTGCTGGCCGGGTTCGTCCTTGCCGATGATGCCGGAAAGCGAGGTCTGGGCTCCCAAGCTGGCCAGGTTCAGGGCCACATTGGCCGCTCCACCCGGATAAAACGCCCGGCGCTGGACATCGACAATCGGCACGGGGGCCTCTGGCGAGATACGGGTCACCTTGCCCCAGAGAAATTCGTCCAGCATCACGTCGCCAATGACGAGAATTTTGCTGCGCGAGAAGGCGCCCAGAATCTCTGCGAGACGTGCCGAAGTAAAATGCATGAATTAGTAAATCTAAAAAACGAACGAGGTTAAAGCTAAAAGTAACGAAGTTTCCGAGGCGGACTCTGGGAGACGCTTTAGCTATTCATCTTCGTCTTCGTCGGCAACAGAGTTGGGGTCTGTTTTTTCGTCGACATAATTAAACTCAACCCGGCTCCACTTGATTATTTCGTCGAGAATCAAGGGCGTCTTACCTTGTCGTGAGCATTCATTGAAAATTTCAAGTAGTAGGGGAATGTTAAGGATATCCTCAATAGCGCCCATGTATTTCCGGACAACAGCCTCGATTTGATATTGCTGCTTTGCACCTGCTTCCAGCCGTGTTCGGATATCATCAACGGCAAGCTCGGTTTTGATGACAAAAGTTATGGGGAAATGATCGATTTTATCGATGTCGAGAAAGTACTTTTTAACATCCAGGGTTTCAGTGACTTGAAAGAAGCGTCCCTGTGGACGCATGACAAAATCAATGCCGCCATCATTCGCATTGGTGCGACCGGTTTTGAAAAGCTGAAGCACTTCCTCTTTGACGGTGTCCCGCGTCTTGCCAATCCAAACTATTTCCGTTCCAAAATGGGCCTTTAAAAGGCTGTAACTGACTATTTCAAATATACGCGCGTCTTTTTCCGGGGCAATAAGCGCCTTGATGAAGTTGACCGTTTTCGCCGAAGAAGACCGAGTGTGAGCCGTTTTAATTGCTTCACAATCCAAGATAAATTGTGCGAAAGATTTTCGTTTGGTTTCAATATAGCGATCAATGATCGCTATGATCGACCGCCCAATGTTGTATTTCTTTGTGCCGATATCAATAATTAACAGGGACTCGTTGATCCAATACTTTTGATCGGCTACTTTTCGGATGATGGGGCGTCCACTTTCCTCAGGAAAATATTTGTGAAATTCGTCGTTCACCCTGCTGTTGAGCGAGTGGTTTTGAAGTTTTTCACCAAAGGGCAATTTTCTCGTTCTTTGCAACAGAGGAGAAAAGTCGGCGCCCACGTACTCCGAGTATTTTGAATTATTCTGAAAATCGCCGTTTAAGTAATCCTCGATGAGAACGTAGAGGGCGTAAAGATTGGCAAAACTGCTGCGGGATTTGGAGCCTCGGTTGGCGGATTTGGTTTTGAGGTTAATGTATTGAAGAAGAGGGCTTAACTTTAAAAGTGTTTCTCCCATGTCTGGAAAGTCATGGTCGAGAAGTTCTACAATGGTAGCTGTAAACGGATACGTCATTTTTCAAATAAAGTCATGCTTTGGGCTTCAAATGAATAACCGGGTTGGTAGGTCTTAAGAGGACGATGGAGCGGTTGGCCTTTATAGGCATTGCGGATGCCTAGTCGGCGAAGGCCGATTTTAAGATAATCTTCGCTGATATCCAGGCTCACACTGCGCCTCCCATGCAACTTGGCTGCGTATGAGGTTGAGAATGTGCCGCCAAAAGGATCCAATATCAGATCGCCTTTGTTGGAACTGGCCAAAATAATTCTTTCAAGTAATGCTAGGGGTTTTTGCGTCGGATGCTCTTCGTATTCCGGCATCCGGTAGCGAACTCTGGCAATATTCCAGACATTCCCGGGAACTTTTTGGGTGTTGTATTGGGAGGGAACTTGCTTTCGATAATCGATGAGTTTTCTGGTCGCCCCTGTTTTTGCCTCAACCAAAATGTCGTTTGAATTGAATACGTAGTCTTTTCTGTTTTTAACACAGTGAAAAATGGGTTCCCAGAGGGAGCCATAGTACCGCTTTGCTTGTACGCCTGAGCTGTCGTACTGCCAAATGATTCGAGAAAGAATGGATAATTGCTTGCGCAAGAGAAGATCGATCGGCGCAAAACATTGGGTGGAGCACATCAGGTAAAGGCTGCCGTTCGGCGTCAACTTGCGAAGGCAAAGATTGAGCCACGTTTCCACCCAGTGCAAGTAAGCTTCCTCTGTAGGCCATTCATCCTTTCGACCATGGAAGTTTTTGCCAATATTATAGGGTGGATCTGCGAAAATGAGAGAAACAGATCCATCCGGAATACTATCCGTGCTTAGAACCTCAATGACATCGCCCAGATAGATGGTGTGCTGGGTGTCCGTAAAGCGTTCCATGACTGTCTTAGGTAGCACAGGTAAGGCTTATCACGCACTCAACTTCTTCACCAAAATCTCCCCGACGAGCTGCGGGTTCGCGGTGCCTTTGCTGAGCTTCATCACCTGGCCCTTGAGGGCGTTGACGGCGTTTTGCTTGCCGGCCTTGAAGTCGGCGACGCTCTTCGGATTGGCAGCGATGGCTTGGTCACAGAAGGCTTCCAGCGCGCCGACATCGCTCACCTGGGAGAGGCCGAGTTCCTTTACCAACGTGGCGGGTGATTTGCCCGTGACAAACATTTGCGCGAAGACTTCCTTGGCCTGCTTGCTGTTGATCGAGCCCGAGGCGGCCAGTTCGGCCAGTTCGCTAAAATAGTGCGGAGCGAGGGCGGGCAGGGGATTTTCCCCGGTGGCGGTGGCGAGGAAGTCGTTAAGCAGAAAGTTGGCGACGGCGGCCCCATTGGCGGGCTTCGTTTCGGCGGCTTTCTCGAAGTAATCGGAGAGCGCCGCATCGGACGCGAGCACGCCAGCCTGGTAGGCGCTGATGCCGTAGGCCTGTACGAGGCGCAGCTTCTTGGCGGCGGGCAACTCGGGCATGCGGGCCTTGGCGCGTTCGTAGAGGCCATGGTCGGTGCGGACCGCCTGGATGTCGGGCTCGGGGAAGTAGCGGTAATCGTGCGCCTTTTCCTTGGTGCGCATCAGCGTGGTCTCGCCCTTGTCGTCGTCCCAGCGGCGGGTCTGCTGCTGGATGGTGCCGCCGGAGGTGACCACGTCGATCTGCCGCGCGATCTCGTACTTGAGCGCGCGCCGGACACCGCTGATGCTGTTGAGGTTCTTCAACTCGCACTTGGTGCCGAATTCCTTCTGGCCGCGCGGGCGGATGGAGACGTTGACGTCGCAGCGCATCTGGCCTTTTTCCATGTCGGCATCGCTGACGCCGCCATAGACGAGGATTTGCTTGAGTGCGGAGAGATAGGCAAAGGCTTCCTCGGGCGTCGCCATGTCCGCCTCGCTGACGATTTCCATCAGCGGTGTGCCGGCGCGGTTGAAATCGATGCCGCTGGTGCCGTCGTCGAAGTGGAACGATTTCGCCACGTCTTCCTCGAGGTGAATGCGCACGAGCCGCACCGGCTTGTCGATCTGGGTTGTCGGCTCCTTCTGCGCATCCTTGGGATAGGCGAGGAGGTCGAGGGTGACCGCACCGCCGAGGCAAAGCGGCTCGTCATACTGCGTAATCTGGTAATTCTTCGGCATGTCCGGGTAGAAATAGTTCTTCCGGTCGAACTTGCACCGTGTCGCGATTTGGCAGCCGAGCATCTCGCCGGTGAGGATCGTCTTCTCGATCGCCTCCTCATTCGGCACCGGCAACACGCCCGGCATGCCGAGGCACACGGGACAGACATGAGAATTGGATGGTCCGCCAAACTCGTTCTTGCAGGAGCAGAACATCTTCGTGTTCGTCTTGAGCTGGCAGTGGACTTCAAGGCCGATCACGACTTCATAATCAGCGGCGGTGAGGGGGGCGATGGCGGTCATAAAATCAATTGTCAAATTATCTATCGGTCATTCCGGACTTGTCGAGGATCAGTTGCCTGGATCACGGCCAGGGAAAAGATGGGCAAGAGTTTTACGTAGTTGGTGGGAAGCATCGCTGTCCTGGAACAGGACTGCCTTTCCCAGATGGTCCGGTTTGTCCGGGTTGAGAAGAAAGAGGGTGTGACATTCAAAGCAGATCGCTGCACTGGAGTAAAACTTCGCCTTGTCCTGATAGAAAGAAAAACGATACAGCGGATGAGGTGAACAATCCGTCGCTCCCGAAACATGTTTCAAGGAATTCCATTGGGTAACGAATCGCTTCGCGTCCTTGCCTTGCAGGATGTCAGTGACGAGGACTTTTTGAATTTCGCCAGCGGACGCCTGGATGACATCGACCCGAATCTCGGTAATGGAATCGGGCAAAGTCAGATTTTCGGCGGCACGGGCAGGTAATGCCTGGCAAGCCAAGCCGAAGCCGAGGCAAAGCAGAATGGCAGGGAAACGTCCTATCACAGCGGCGGTTTCTCCTTATGCCATGGTGTTGCCTGCTCAAAGGCATGAGCAACGCGGAACATGGTTTCCTCGCCCCACTTTGGTCCGATAATTTGGAGGCCGATGGGCAGTTTGCTGGAGGTGAAGCCACAGGGGATCGAGACCCCGCAGATACCCGCGAGGTTCACCGCGATGGTGAAGATATCCGCGAGGTACATTTGGAGTGGATCGGCCGTGCGTTCACCGATCTTGAAGGCAGCGGTGGGCGAGGTGGGCGTGAGGAGCGCGTCGCACGATTCGAAGGCCTTGCGGAAATCTTCGGCGATCATGTGCCGGACTTTCTGCGCGCGATTATAATAGGCGTCGTAGTAGCCGGAGCTCAGCACGTAGGTGCCGAGGATGATGCGCCGCTTCACTTCCGCGCCGAAACCTTCCGCGCGGGTGCGGCCATACATATCGAGAACATCCTTCGCTCCCTCGGCCCGTTTGCCGTAGCGCACGCCCTCGAAGCGGGCCAGGTTCGCCGAGGCCTCCGCCGTCGCGATGATGTAATAAACAGCCACAGCATACTTCGTGTGCGGCAAGGAGACCTCCACGATCTCCGCTCCTTGCTTCTTATATTCTTCAATGGCGGCACGTACCGCTTTCTCGACTTCAGAATCGATCCCCTCGATGAAATATTCCTTCGGCACGCCGAGTCGCAGCCCCTTCACGCCCTGATGCAGCGAGTGGGTGTACTTTGGCACGGGCCGATCGATGCTCGTGTTGTCCTTGGGATCGTAGCCCGCAATGACTTCCAGGAGCAGTGCCGCTTCTTCCACGGTTTTCGTAAAGGTGCCTATCTGGTCGAGGCTCGAGGCAAACGCGACAAGGCCGTAACGCGAGACGCGGCCATAAGTCGGCTTCAACCCCACACAGCTACAAAGCGCTGCTGGTTGGCGGATCGAACCGCCCGTGTCGGTGCCGAGCGCCGCAAAGGCCTCGTGTCCACCAACCGCGGCCGCCGAGCCGCCGCTGCTGCCGCCGGGAATCCGATCAAGGTCCCACGGATTCTTGGTCGAGCCCCACGATGAATTTTCAGTCGAGGAACCCATGGCGAATTCGTCCATGTTTGTCCGCCCAAACAAAATCGCCCCGGCCTCGCGCAGCTTGGTAATGACCGTCGCGTCATACGGCGCGACGTAGCCCTGCAAAATCTTCGACGCGCAGGTGCACGGATCACCCTTCACGTTAATCACATCTTTAATGGCAATCGGCACGCCGCCCAGGGGCAGGGCCGCATTGGCGGTGTCCGCCGCCTCGCGGGCCTTGTCGACATCGAGATGAAGATAGGCCTTCAGCTTGGAGTCCACCGCTTCGACACGGCTGGCAAGTTTCTCGACGACTTCGCGGGGTTTGATGGCGCCGCTCGTTAGCTGGTGTCGCAATTCAGGAATGGTAAGGCTGGTGATGTCCATTGGGAAAAATAGTAAGAGGTCTTTCGACTTCGCTCAGGATGACAGATTTTATTGAAAAAATTACTCAACCATCTTGGGCACGACGAAAAGATTGTTGTCCTGCTTCGGCGCATTGGCCAGCGCCTCGGCGGGCGTCAGGCTGGGCTGCACCACATCGGCGCGGAGCCGGTTCTTCAGGTCGGCATCGCCAAGCAGGGAGACATGCGCGACATCGACTTCCTGCAGTTGGCTGACATAGCCGAGCACGTCACCGAGTTGTTTCTGGAAGGTTGCGATTTCCTCGGGGGAAAGACGCAGGCGCGCGAGGTCGGCGACATAGGTCACGTCAATGCTGTCGGATGAAGATTCGGCCATAAGCCGACAATGCTCTTCCGTCCGGTGGAAACGGACAAGCGTTTTTTCCAGAATCAAGCAAAAGATTCCGGCGAGGACGATTTTCCGCAGTGAGGTAGAGTCGCTCCCTGTTTCCTAGTGGTGCTTGAGAACGAATTTCTCCTTAGACTACTGGACGGGAGGATTCGGATCATTGGGATTCTTCTGTCGATGTTTGGCATCGGCTGCGGCGCCGGGAGTCTCACCTGGCGGTTTGGACTGGGCTTCCGGGGCAGGTTGTTGTTGGGCTTGGGTAGCCGCTTGCTTTTGGGCATGAGCCTGGGCGGCGGCTTGCTGTCGTTGAGCCTGAGCGGCCTTCTCCTGTTGCTGTTGAGTGTGGGCTTGGGCGGCAGCCTGCTGTTGTTGGGCTTGAGAGGCTTTTTCTTGTTGCTGTTGAGCTTGGGCTTGGGCGGCAGCCTGCTGTTGTTGGGCCTGAGCGGCCTTTTCCTGTTGCTGCTGAGCTTGGACTTGGGCAGCGGCCTGCTGTTGTTGGGCTTGAGAGGCTTTTTCTTGTTGCTGTTGAGCTTGGGCTTGGGCGGCAGCCTGCTGTTGTTGGGCCTGAGCGGCCTTTTCCTGTTGCTGCTGAGCTTGGACTTGGGCAGCAGCCTGGTGTTGCTGGGCCTGAGCGGCCTTTTCCTGTTGCTGCTGAGCTTGGACTTGGGCAGCAGCCTGCTGTTGCTGGGCCTGCGCGGTCTTTTCCTGTTGCTGCTGAGCTTGGACTTGGGCGGCAGCCTGCTGTTGCTGGGCCTGAGCGGCCTTATCCCGGTGCTGTTGGGCTTGGGGTGGCAGCGCGGCGTTGGACGGTTTGACTTCATTCGGCTGCGTTGCGGCAGGCGTCATGGGGCCACCGCTCGGAGGAGGGACAGTCTGAGGTGCCACATTCGGATTTAACGCACTCGTCCCGGTCACCGCCTTGGGGGCTGGAACAACATCTGGTTGTTGTGGTGGAGCTTGCGGTTGAGTGGCAGCCCGTTTTTGCTGAGCTTTCGCGGCCTTGTCCTGTTGATGTTGGGCTTGGGGCGACAGCGCGGTGCCGCCGGGTTTGGCTTCATTCGGCTGCGTTGCGGCAGGCGTCATGGGGCCACCGGGTATAGGTGCGGCAGCCTGCGGTGCCAGATTCGGATTCAATGTGGTCGTCGCCGGGGCAGTCGCCTTGGAGGGCGGTGCCACCGGGGCAAGGGACGTCAACGGCTGGCTGAAGGTCTTTTTTATCGGGGTCTTTTCGGTTGCGATCTTGGCCGTGGCCGGGGCCTGGGCCTGCGCTACCGTGGCGGCCTGGATCGCGACTGCGGAGGGTGCGACCGGTTTTACGCTGGCCGTGACCGCCATCGGTTTGGTGATGGAGTCGCCCCGATTGAATGTCGGGTGATTTCTGGTCTGCGAGATGGCCGCGGGCCGGGTCTGTTGGGTGATTGCAGGATTGATCCGGGGAGCAAATACCGCCAGGGAATTACCCTGAACGGTGCTGGGGCCCGGTTGAGGGGCTGCCGTCAATTGAACGGTCTGGACTTGCTGTCTGGAGCGTGCGTTGACCCTGGCGACTTCCGGGCCGCCAGTTGCGACACCCTGAAAGTTTGCCTTCGTGCCACTGTAATAGTTCACGGTGATATTTGTGACGTTGGTCGTCTGGTTGATGACTGTGTAATTATTTTCACGATTCACGAAATGACCGCGGTAGTTGCGCTCGCCCATGTCACCCACCCGCACGAAATTGTAACAGCCCGCGCCAATGTGGAAGTTGACATCGACATCGTTGCCAAAGTGGAATCCGACGCTCACTCCGTCGTCCGGCGCACCATATTCCGCTCCCACAAAAGTCTCGGGAGGCAACGGTGCCCATCCGGCATAGCCACCACCGTAACGCCAACTGACCCAGGCAGGGGCCCAGCGATAACCCGGGACCCAGACCCAGCCTAAGTCGTCGATATTGGCCCAACGACCATAGTGATAGGTCGCCCAACCCCAAGGCTCCTCAGAGACCCAAGCCCAGCCTTCGGTGGTATAGACCCAATGGCCATCGGTGTAGGGAGCCCAGTTCGGGTCCTGAACGTTGGGCTGAAACACGTAACCATAATCGTCGGTCTGCACCCAAGTGCCTTCATTCCCGAGTTGATCGTAGAAAGTTTGGAACGAAACGCCCTGATCATCGGAATAGTCCTGGGCCCGGACAAGACATGGAGCGAAGAAGAAGGTCAAAACGGCGAGAAGAGAGAGAATTTTAAGAAGCGATTTCATAAGGCGTATCCGGTCTGTGTATTTAAAGAGTCCTACTACTTGGACGCCTTAACCTAGATAGCGATTCAGAAAATTAATCCACTTTCCCATTAATGAAGTGAACTATCGCCCTTAACAAAGGAGACTGTGTCCAGAGCTAAAATGGCCGCGCTTGTTGATGCCCGCAATGGGGTGAAACCCTACGGCGTGCCGGAGTAATTCTTGTCGTCGAACTTGACGAAGTAGGCTTCCGCCGCGTCGTCGAGCATCTCGGCCGTGACTGTCGGCTCGATCTGCCGGTAGCGACAGACGTCGAGGATGTTGTCAATGATGTCGCGCGGCTGGCAGCCCCGAAGAGGTCGCCCGAAGGTGCGCATGTGCTTTTCGACGAAGTAGTCGACGATTTCGTCCGCGTAAGGCACGCCCTTATGCTCGCTGACAATGCGCCAGATGGCCCGGTAGTTTTCGTGCGACGGATCGAGGATTGGGATCTTGTACCGGATCCGGCGCAGGAAGGCGTCATCCACGAGGTCGCGCGGATTGAGGTTGGTCGAGAAGACGATGAGCTGGTCAAACGGAATTTCAATCTTCGTTCCGGTGTGGAGGGTGAGGAAGTCGATCTGCTTTTCCAAGGGCACGATCCAGCGGTTGAGCAGCGTCTTGGGGTCGATCCGCTGGCGGCCAAAGTCGTCGATCATGAGTGCGCCACCATTCGCCTTCATCTGGATCGGCGCCTCGTAGAAACGGGACTCCTCGTTCCAGATCAGGTCGAGCGAGCTCATGTTCAACTCGCCGCCAACGATGATGACGGGACGCTCGATCAGTCGGAAGCGCCGGTCATACTTGCCCTGCAGACGCATGTCCGAGCTCTGCCCGATCTCCTTATGATTGTATTCGTCGAACACCTTGATGATCGAGCCTTTGACCTCAACGGCGAAGGGAATGAAGATCGAGCCGCCGAACGATTTGACGATGCGTTCGCAGATGGAGGTCTTGCCGTTGCCGGGAGGGCCGTAGAGAAAGATCGACCGGCCCGAATTCACGGCGGGTCCCACCTGGTCGAGAATCTTTTCGTCGAAGACCAGGCCGCGAAACGCATCGCGCAGACGCTCGGCGTGGACGGTGATCTGCCGCAGACTCTGCTCGGCGACGATCTTGACGTAACTCTCCACCGAAATGGGGGCGGGCCCTACATACGTGGTTTGCTCGAAATACTGGATGGCACGGGTCCGGCCTGCGTCCGTGATCGAGTAGACGTAGGAGACTGAGGCCATGTCGCCGCGCGTGATCTCGATCAGGCGGCTCTCCTTCAGTTCGTTCAGGATCGGCTCGACGATATTGTAAAATGGCAGACAGACTTCAGCTGCGATCTCGTGCGCCACCATCCGGTTGTTGAGGTACATCAAACGCAGGATAAGTCCCGCGATGACCGTATCGTTGATGTCCAGTTTCTCCATCGACTCCGGCTCGGGCGGAGTGAACAGCGACGCATTTGCGAAGAGATCGGATGCCATGGCCCTCTATGTTTGCGAGGGCAGGCCCGGTTTGCCAAGGAATAAGATTGGCCCGGTGGCCGCTGTCGCGATTCTCGCGGTCTAAAGTCCCGCCAGGACCTCGGCAGTATGCTCGGCGGGCTTCACCTTCCGGTAGATCGCCGTGAGCTTGCCGTCCGGTCCGATCACGAAGGTGCTCCGCTCGACGCCCATGTATTTTTTGCCATACATGCTCTTTTCCACCCAGACGCCATACGCTTCGCAGATCGCGTGGTCCTCATCGGCCAGCAGCGGGAAGGGGAGGGAGTACTTTTCAATGAACTTGGTGTGCTTTTTGGCGCTGTCCGGACTCACGCCAATCACGACTGCGCCCTTCTTCTTGAAAGCGCTGTGCTCATCTCGGAAGGAACACGCTTCCACTGTGCAACCGGGCGTGTCGTCCTTGGGGTAGAAATAGAGGATCACCGTCTTGCCCTTGAGATCGGACGAGGAAACGATCCTGCCGGATTGGTCTGGGGCGGAAAAGGCGGGCGCCTTGCCGCCAACGGTGAGTTCGCTCATGTCCTGTCAGAGAAGCACCCACTACCCATCTGTCAACACGACACCGGCCTTTTCCTTTAAAGATAACCGGCAGTGATTTGCGAACGTCGAAAAGCGCGGGGCGAAGAACCGTGGGCCCGCTTGAACCAGCTCGAAAAATCGGCCAGAGCGCGAAAGCCGAGGTTACCCGCGATTTCCTTGATCGGCACGGCGGAATGTCCCAGCAGTCTTCGTGCATAGTCCCGTCGCCGATTCTCAAAGTAGCTCGTGGGCGATAGGCCAAAAGCCTCGTTGAAACGGCGTGACAAGTGGTCCGGGCTCAGTCCGTGTGCTTTCGCCAGCACGGACTCACGAAAAGGATGATCGAGCGGCCAGCGGTCAAGTTGACGCAACGCCCCCAGCAACCGCTCATCGGTCTGGCCCACGCGGGAGGGAATCAGCCCCTTCTTGCTGAGGGATTGGGTCAACGCGGTCAAAAAGCCAAGCCCGTGATATTGCAGGGAAAGGTATTGTTCTGCGGTCAGTGGCGTTCCAAGGATGCGGGGTTGTAGCTTGGGCAAAACGCCGCGCACCGAGTCGAGCAGACGTCGGGCCTCTTTTTCGAGCTTGGGATGGGCGGATCCCAGCAGGACGGTGCTAAGTCCCTGTTCAAAGAGATTGCAGCCATCCGGCCACTTGGCCTGGAATTGGATGGAAATGATCCGTGCTCCCGGCGTGAAATCCTGTCGACGTGCACCGGGATAAGCGATGACCCATTGCCCCTTTTCGGCCCGGACGGTCTTGCCTCCATTGGTGACGACGACACTGCCCTTGAGCAAGAGCCATGCGAAGTGGTTACCGCCGGCTTGAGAGTAGGAGTTGCGACCCGCCACGGCCACTGGGCCCTCATAAACGTGGACAAGGGCGGGCCGCAAGCTGAGCCAGTCCTCCAGTCGCGCGCGCAATTTCACAATCCGAACTCATAGACCCTGCCTTCGGGGTGCGCAATCTCCCCGTGTTTCTGCCAACTTTTTCCCGGATGGCGCCAACTGGAAGAAATTGCTGATGAGCGCGAAAGAGAGGATACCTCCCGTTCATGGCAACCTCCCTTTCTCCGCGGCGCATCATTGATTGCGATGTCCACTGCGCTCCAAGTGCCGCCGATCCGTTCGAGCGTTTTCTTCCGGCTAACTACCGGGCGGCACTGGAGCAGAATATGTATTCCGCGCCACGTCCCGGCTACGCCAATCCCTTTGGTGTGAATCGCCGCGATACCACGCATGAAACTCCGGAGGACATCGAACGCAACCATCTTGACCGCTACGGTATCACCTACGGCGTGCTGCAACCTTCGCCCACGATGTACCTGAGCCTGAATCACTCCATCGACGTCGGCAATGCCCTTTGCCGCGCGGCCAACGACTGGCTGATCGCCTCGTACCTGGAGCACGATCCCCGTTTTCTTGGTTCAATTTGCATCAACACCAACGACCCCAAGGCCGCTGGGGAGGAAATTCGCCGGGTGGCCGGACATCCACGCATGGTGCAGGTCATCGTCCCCGGCGAAGCGGCGTTTCTTTACGGGCATCGCTTTTATCATCCCATTTACGAAGCGTGCGAGGAAACCGGAATGGTCTTTGCGCTTCATCCGGGAGTCGAGGGCGCTTATCGCTCCTCCACGGCGATTGGTCGGCCCTCGACCTATTTCGAATGGCACGTCTCCCTTTCGCAGGTTTTCATGGCTCATGCCGCCAGTCTTGTGCTCGAGGGTACGTTCGAGAAGTTTCCAGGACTTCACGTGTTGTTGACGGAAGGTGGTGTCGGCTGGTTGCCGCATCTGCTCTGGCGCATGGACAAGGACTTCAAGGCGCTGCGCAGCACCACGCCGTGGCTCAAGCAGGAACCCTCCGCCTACGTTTTCGAGCACATCAAAATGACGACGCAACCCATGGAGGAACCGGCCAATCCGAAACATTTTCTCGCGATGCTCGAGATGGTCCACGCCGACCAGACGCTCTGTTTTTCGAGCGATTTCCCGCATTGGGATTTCGACGACCCCGTCCGCGCGTTCGACAGCCAGATGCCGGAAGCGGTTAAGGAACGGATTCTCTGGGGCAACGCCTACGACCTCTATAAGGGAAAGTTATCCGCGCTGGAATCTTCACGCTCGCTCGCCGCCGCATTGGCCTAGGACGGTTTATGGATACTTCCAAAAAATCACTCGAAATCGCCTTTGCCGTCGCGGAGGGAGGCCTCGCACCCCAAGCCAAAGGGGGCGAATCGATCCGGGTCGGGCCCGGTTCCGAAATCGCAGAGGGCTCCTGCAAAATCGTCGAGCACGGTACCGTTTCCATTGGCGTCTACCGGGTGGAGGGGCGGTTTCTCGCCATCCGCAATTACTGTCCGCACCAAGGTGCGCCGCTTTGCCTGGGGAAACTCCATACGACTCACGCACCTTCGGCGGTCGGCGAGTTCCAGCCCGCCCTGCCGGGACGCGTTCTACGCTGTCCCTGGCACGGATGGGAATTCGATCTCGTCACCGGCAAGGGGCTCTACGACGCCAAGGGACGCGTGAAGACCTATGCCGCGCGGGTCGATCCGGATGGAATCGTATTCGTTGACCTCTAGATAAATTTTTTTACGCCGAACTTGTACGTTTCGCATCGGCTGTCATTTTGGGGCGGATGAGCAGCTACCTGAAAGACCTCGACTACTCCGTGGTGCAGCAATGCATGCATTGCGGCATGTGTCTACCCACGTGCCCGACCTACATGGAGACCAAGCTGGAGCGCAATAGCCCGCGCGGCCGCATCTCTCTCATGCGCGCCATTGCCGACGGCCAGCTCGAAGCGAAGAAGGCTTTTTCAGACGAGATGTATTTCTGCCTCGGTTGCCTCGCCTGCGAAACAGCCTGCCCGGCGGGAGTCGACTACACCCAGCTTTTTGAAATGGCCCGCGCCGAGGCGGAGCGCAAGGTCGGCTCACACTCGGCTCCGCGCCGGTTGTTCCGCTCCTTTCTGCTCGGAGCCCTCTTCCGTGAACAATGGCGGTTGCGCCTGGTTGGCCGGATTCTCTGGTTCTATCAGGCCATCGGTCTGCAGAGCCTCGTGCGCAGCTCCGGCATCTTGCGCCTCTTCCCCCAATCGTTGCGCGGCCTTGAAGTCAAGACCCCAACGATCAAGCGCCACTTTTCGCCCGATCTGATTGAAGCAAGGGAAAAGCCGGAAGGGACCGCTTCCCGCTACCGCGTTGGCCTCCTGACCGGCTGTGTGCAGGACCTCATCTACAGCGACGTCAACCGCGACACCGCCGACGTCCTCCTCGCCAACGGCTGCACCGTCGTCACTCCGCCCACGCAAGGCTGTTGCGGCTCGCTTCACGCGCATAACGGCGAATATGAGATGGCCAAGGCCTACGCCCGCCGTCTCCTCGATCATTTCGATTTGGACAATCTTGACGCCATCATCACCAACGCTGCCGGCTGCGGATCACACCTCAAACATTTCGACCGCCTTCTGCAGGACGATCCCGATTACGCCGCCAAGGCTGTGCAATGGTCCGAAAAAGTGAAGGACATCAGCGAGTGGCTCATCGAGATCGATTTCCGCGCGCCGGAGAAATCACCGACAATGGCCCGCGTCACCTACCACGACGCGTGCCATCTCTGCCATGGCCAAAAAATCACCGCCCAGCCGCGCGAACTGCTTGGCAAAATCCCCGGCTTGGAAATCGCTCCACTGACTGAATCGATGTGGTGCTGCGGCAGCGCGGGCATTTACAACCTCATCCAGCCCGAGATGGCGGGAAAACTCCAGCAGCGCAAGATCGACCATATCGCCGCCACCGGCGCGACCATCGTCGCCACCGGTAATCCCGGCTGCTTGCTGCAAATCCAGAATGGCCTCGCGGCACGCGGCGTGAAAATCGAGGCGACCCATCCTGTCACGTTATTGGCCCAGGCCTATCGCTCGGAAAAGTAGAACCGCGATTTACCTGTTGCACTTTCAATGGGCTGGGCCACCTTCAGTTCACAACCAACCAGGAGTTCATTATGGGTAAAGGCGACAATCGTCAGAGAAAAGAAGTCAAAAAGCCGAAGAAGGAAAAACCCAAGGTCCTGGCGACCCGCAAGACGAACTAAGACTCTCTTGTTGGAGGTTCTGTCATGATCCGCAAGGCCTTCCTTATGTCAGTCGGGCCGGAGTTCCATGCCGAGTACGAACAACGGCACCGGCCCATTTGGAAGGAACTCGAGGCCACCCTCAAGGCTCACGGCGTCCATAACTACTCGATCCATCTCGATGAATCGATGAGCCAGCTTTTCGGCTACGTCGAGATCGAGGATGAAGCCCGCTGGGCAGCCATCGCCCAAACGGAAATTTGCCGGAAATGGTGGAACCACATGAAGGACATCATGCCGTCCAATCCCGACGGCAGCCCCGTGGCGAGGGATTTGCGCGAAGTTTTCTATCTCGAATAGGGTTCCCTAGCGAAGCAGGGTTGCCAAGTATGTGACAAAACGGCTACGGTGTTCGTTTCCTATGGCCAGCCTCAAACAAACCACCGTGCGCGAGCCCAAGACGGTCAAGGGCTTCGCCCTGCACACCGGCGCGGACGTCACACTCACCGTCAAACCGGCTGCGGCAAACACCGGTTACATTTTCAAGCGAATCGACCTGGCCGACGAACCGACCGTCACAGCGCACATCGACAACGTCAAGCAGGTCGAGCGGGCCACGACCCTCGGCGAGGGTAGCGTTAAGATTCACACGGTGGAGCATCTCCTCTCGGCCCTGCGCGGCTGCGGCATCGACAACGCGCTCATCGAGATCGACGCCAACGAGCCGCCCATCGGCGACGGCAGCGGACGTCTCTTCATTGAATTGCTGGAGAAAGCCGGCAAGCAGGAACTCGATGCCACGGTCGCTGAGTACGAACTGACCGAGCCCGTCCGAGTGACCGGTCGCGATGGTGGCTACATTATCGCCTGGCCCTCCGACCGCTTCGAGGTGAGCTGCACCAACGCGAACCATCTCGGCAAGCACACCCAATTCCGCGCCTGGAACCATGAGACCGGCAACTACGCCAAGGACATCGCCCTGGCCCGCACCTTTGTTTTTTATGAGGAAGTCCAGCCGCTGATGGAGAAAGGCCTCATCAAGGGTGGCAGTCTCGAGAACGCCGTCGTAATCCGCGGCGACGCCATCCTCTCCCGGGAGCCGCTCCGTTACGACGATGAATTCGTCCGCCACAAGATTCTCGATATCATCGGCGACCTGAGCCTCTTCCCTGTCCGGCTCAAGGCCCACATTTACGCGGTCAAGCCGAGCCACGCGCTCAATGTCGAGCTCGCGAAGGAAATCTACAAACAGTACAAGCAACGCCAGGCCCAGCGGATGCCGTTCGAGCACGTACCCATCGGCGAGGGCGGCATGGATACGCAGGAAATCATGAAGGTCCTGCCGCATCGTTTCCCGTTCCTGCTCGTCGACCGGATCCTCGGTTTCGAAGGCAACACCAAGGCGATCGGCCAGAAAGCCGTGTCGATGAACGAGCCGTTCTTCCCCGGTCACTTTCCGGGGCATCCGGTCATGCCCGGCGTCCTGCAGGTTGAAGCGATGGCACAGGTCGCGAGCATCCTCCTCAGCCGTGCCAGCGGCGTGAGCGGCAAGATCGGTTACTTTATGAGCGCCGACAAGGTGAAATGGCGCAAGCCGGTCCTCCCCGGCGACACCCTCATCATCGAAGTGGAACTGACCCGTTCGCGCGGCAAGATCGCCCGCGCCACCGGCGTCTGCCGCGTCAAGAACGACATCGTGTCCGAGGCCGAGCTCATGTTCGGCATCGTCGATACCTAATCCCCGGTAGGGACGACCGTCCCTGTCGTTCCCTTCATGTCCGGGACGCGAAGGGACTCGCGTCTCTACCGCAATTCGCTACAATTCAATTTTCCGCCATGTCAGACAGCAACATCCACTCCACCGCCATCATCGATCCCAAGGCCACGCTCGGCGCAGGCGTACAGGTCGGGCCTTACGCCGTCATCGGTGCGGGAGTGGAACTCGGCGACGGCTGCAAGGTCGGTCATCACGCCACAGTCGACGGCCCGAGCAAACTGGGGCCGCGTAACGAAATTTTCCCCTACGCCGCCATCGGCTTCAAGTCGCAGGACCTGAAATACAAAGCTGAACCGACCCATCTCGAAATCGGCGAGGGGAACGTCTTCCGCGAATTTTGCACCATCCATCGGGGCACTGGCGTCGGCGCAAAGACCCTCATCGGCAACAACAATCTCTTCCTCGCCTACTCGCACGTCGCGCATGATTGCGTCGTTGGGAACCACACCATCTTCTCCAATAACGCCACCCTGGCCGGGCATGTCGTGGTCGGCGACCATGCGGTGATCAGCGGGCTTTCTGCGGTGCATCAGTTCTGTCGGATCGGGGAGCACTCGATCATCGGCGGCTGCGCCAAGATCGTCCAGGATGTGCCGCCCTACCTCATCGCCGATGGCAATCCCGCCAACCTTCGCGGAGTGAATCATGTCGGGCTGGAGCGCCGTGGCTTCACCGAGGCCGACATCAAGGCTCTCCGCCGCGCCTACCGCATTCTTGCCGACAAGACCCTCAATTTCTCCCAAGCCGTCGAAAAAATCGAAGCCTCCGAGGACGCCGCCAACGCGCACGTCAAACTCCTCCTCGATTTTCTTAAGACAACCCAGCGCGGGGTCATTCGCCCTGAGCCTTTGGCAGGGACCTGATAATCTCCTCCCAAAAGACCGGACCGCTGATCGCGTCAATCGTCAGCGAGGGCGCCAGGGAGCAGCTTTTGTCCCCGAGTATGAGGGGCTCCGGAATTTCGGCGGAGGCCGCGAGTTTCTTTTCCAGCTCCTTGAATTGACCCACCACCGCTTCGCCCCGGAGAGGAATGGCGGGGCCTGTCGTCGGAGAAAGTACGATGACGTTCGCCATCCGGTAGTGGGTGATCTTTTCGACGACAAGGGGATCGGCGTTTGAGCTCATGGCGTTTCATAAACTCTGCGCTTCTTCCCGTTCGCGTCAAGGTCGCGATACCTTCTTCTCCAAGCCAGACGGTCGCCTATTGCGGCGCATCCCCTCGCGTCATCTTCGAGGCGAGTTCCTTCTGGGGGAGAAAGGCATTGTCTTTGCGCAGCGTCGTCACCAGTTCCGCGGTATCCAGCGCACACGCGGGCTGTTTCAACCGGATCGATTGCGCCGCTGCGGTGCCAGCCGCCTGGCCCATCATGGAGCATGACGGCTGCACGCGGATTGAGCCATGGACCCGCACGTCGCTGGAGACGCATCGTCCCGCCACCCAAAGGTTCTGCCAGCCCTTGGGAACTAGGACGCCATAGGGAATGCCGAAGTACTCGCCCTGGCCCAGCCGCAACTGCTGGTCCTTCTCCTTCATGAAGCGCTGGTATTCCTCCTCGGAGGTATCGTAAGGATGGATGTCCACGAACTTGTTGTAGATGCCAATCTGGTCCGGGAATTCCCGCCGGGCCATATAGTCGTTGATGTTGAGCACATATTCACCTTTGATCCGTCGCGACTCCCGCACGCCGATCAACGACGCCGTTGTGACGTGTTCCAGCTTTTCGCAGCCGGGAATGTATTTGCGATAGAACGCGAGGTAGTCCTGCGCGATCCGGCGTCCCAGCATCACGTTGCGGCTTAGTTCAGAACAGCGGAGCGCATTCAGGTTGAAAAGGTGGCCACCGTTTAAGTAACCGACGGTCGGCCCGATCTGCGACATGCCGACTAGGAACGGATCCGGCTGGAGGAACATTCCTTCAGCAATGGCCTTGCGGATGACGTTGTTGCCCTGCTCATGTCCTTCCTCCTGCCAGTAGCGGCGCACGCGCGCCCAATCGATCCCCGCAAAAAGCGACGGCAGCGTGGCCGGCATAATGCGCGGCGTGTCCCGACCGGCTTCCCAGCAGTCGGCACCGCAAAGATTCGCCAGGACCGCATCGCCCGTGCAATCGATGAAGGCCTTCGCCGCAATGAACGAATAACCCTCAATATTGTTGAGAATAAGCCCTTTGACCCGCTTTTCGCCCGCATCGGCATCCGCATCGATCACCCGGGTGAAAAAGCGCACCTCAACCCCGGCGGCGGTCATCTTCTCATCGAGTACCAGCTTGTAACCCTCGACATTAAAGGGCGTCCACGTCAGGTAACGCTGTCGCCAATAGTCTGGAGTCACTTCGAGGCCGAGAAATTTTCGCTCGTAGAGTTCCTCCACGACTTCGCGCATGAAACCGCCGACGAGCCCCTCTTTGCCGTTGGCCATCGGGTCAAACGCCGTGACCAACCCCGAGGTTCCCATGCCGCCCAGGCAACCGGTCGATTCGATCAGCAGCGTCTTGGCCCCCGACCGCGCGGCGCAAACGGCGGCGGCGGCACCCGCCGGACCACCTCCGGCGACAACGACATCGTAAGCTTCTTCAACAGGGATATTTCGGGTCAAAACATAGAAGGACATGATTGGAAGATATATCCCAGGGCAGGGTAGGGGCTCCGCACATTCCGCCGTAAAATTGACTTTTTCCGCTATTCCGACGATCTTTCGTTTTCCATGTCCCCTCTCGACGTCCCCGAACGGGCCATCCAGACGTTTGAAAAGATCCACCAACTTCGGGTCACCATTCACGATCTTCCCGGCTCGCTGACCTCGGCCCTGACGCAGCCCCGGTTCCAGCACATCCATCCGATCTGCCGTTGCGTCAAGGCGAGCGGCGGCGAGATTCACTGCGCCACCTTCGAGATCCTGCGGCTCCGCGCCAACCTGCACGCCTTGCCGGAGGGGCGTTACCACGTCTGCCATGCTGGTCTCGTGGAGTGGGTGGTGCCGGTCTACAATAAGCTCGAACTCGAATGGGTCATCTTCGCCGGGGCGCGGCTTCCCGGGACGCAGCTTCAATCGGTGCATCGTGAGCCGCTGACCCGCTGGCAAAAGCCGCCGTGGAATCCCAAGACTCACCCGCTTCCTGCCGTTGACGAAACGGAAGCCGAGCTGATCCTGGAACACTTGCGGCAACTTGGTGCCCGGCTGCATGCGTGGGCCCATCCCCGGGAAACTCCTCCACCCCGAGGGCAGTCGATGGATCCCGCGCCGAAAAATCTAACGACTCGGCGCCGCACTTTGATTCGCCGGTATATCGACGCCCATCAGACGCACGATGTCCGGCTTAAGGACATGGCCACCGAATTGGGCGTCAGCGAAGACCGGGCGACCCATCTCGTCCGGGAGTGCTGTGGCCAGACCTTTCGCGACATGTTGGTCGAGGCGCGACTGAACACGGCAAAGGAGCTGTTGCGACTCTCGTCTCTACCGGTGCTGGAGGTTGCGCTCTGCAGCGGCTTCAACGAGATCAGTCATTTCAACCGGCTTTTTCGACGCCGGACGGGGCGCACGCCTGGGCAATATCGCCGCCAGGCGGTTTCGCAATTTGAGAATGTGATGTGAGGTTACGCGGCCTCCTGCCACGAAGTTTCGGAGGAAGCTGTGTCTTCCGTCGGTTCGTGTGGCTCGATGAAAAACCGCTCGCCCTGCACAATCTTGATTCCAGAGTCGCGCAAATCGTCGACAGGCAAGTTGACGAGATCAGCCAGGATCGCCTCCTTGTCCACTTCGGGTGAGGGTATACGGAGATAACGCCGACCCCACGTGGTTTCGGCCAGTTTAAGGGCTGCCTCCGTCCAGGTCCATTTTCGGTTGGCCCGTTCGACCCGGGCTGCTGCCACCCGGAAGCCGACCGTTGCCTGCGGGCATTCGATGCACCGGTTCTCATCCAATTCAGAGGGATTGGCCTGCACCCAGGCTTCCACCCAAGCCGATTCCTTTTGTAGGAAGGAGTCGAGTTCGGAGAGAGGCCCGCGGTACTTTTCACGAATGGAGGCAATTTCAGCTTCTTGAGTACGAACAATTTCACGCAATTCCTGGCGCATCCGAACAATATTTTCGACCACGGCGTGCAGCTGCTCGCGGGTGCGGATCACCGGGACGGCGGAGGTAGAGGGAAGGGGAGTCATGCGGGGCGTCAGGTGGTAAATGGGTTTTCGAGGGCTCGATTGAGGGGATGGCCAAATCGTTTCCGGTAGAAGACGAGCAGGCTCTCGCGGGTGACGCGACGATGCCGCCGCTTTTTGAACTTCGACGCATTGATCTCTGAAGCCGTGAGATCGCCGCTGTCGATCAAGGCGTGGACCGTGCATCGGGAAACCGAAAGCAGTTGGGCTACGTCTCGAATCTTGACCAGCGGGGGAACCGGCTCTTTCTTGGCTGTGCTGCTAATTGTAATCATGGTGTTAAGTAAAAATGATTAAAAACAACTCTGTAAAAGGAGTATCGGCTCACGTTTGGATAAATTTAGTAATTTCAGTCAACATTTTGTGTATTACATTCACTTTTTGTTGAATTTGAAAGTGGCGGCGGGTTTTTGGCTGTTGGGTCTTGCCGGAAAGGAGCAAAAAACTCGACAAAGCCTCCCTACCGGCTTTGTTTGAACTCATGTTTACGGGACTTGTAGAGGGTACGGGCCGGGTGACGGCTCTTCAGGCCCAAGAGGCGGGTGTGCGGTTGACGGTCGACGCAGGGCCTCTGGCTGAAGGCGCGCAGCTTGGCGATAGCGTGGCGGTCAATGGATGCTGCCTGACCGTCGTCGGGGCCAAGGATGCCCTTCTCGATTTTGACCTCTTGCAAGAGACGCAGGCGGTGACGAATTTGCGCAATCTCAAACCCGGTTCCGTGGTCAACCTTGAGCGTGCCTTGCCCGCGCAAGGTCGCTATGGCGGCCATTTTGTGACGGGTCATATTGATGCCACTGGGAAAATCCGGAAATGGGAGCAGGTGGGGAAGGACTACGAATTGTGCATCAGCATCGATCCGGCCCACGGTGTTTACTTGGTGCCCAAGGGATGCATCGCGATCGACGGGATTAGCCTGACCGTGGCCGAGGTGGGCAAGGATGAGTTTTCGGTCTGGATTATCCCCCACACGCGGGCGGTCACAGCCCTGCAGGAACGTGCGGTGGGCGACTTGGTCAACCTGGAGTTCGACCTGCTCGCCAAGTACACCGAGAAGATTTTGTCGATGCGGGGTGCCTAGAAGTCAAAAAAGGCTTCGCGCCGGGTGACGCGTGATTTACGCTTGTTCCACATGAAGAATCCTACGGTCGAGGCGCTCTTAATTTTGCAGGAACGGGACGTGCGGGTGGCGGCGCTTTCCGCCGAACTGGAGAACCTTCCCCTCCAGATCGAGACTGTGGAGGATGATCTGGCGGCGCGCACGGCCAAGTTCGACGAATTGAAGAACAAGACGCGCCAGATCGAGGCGGACCGCAAGAAGCTCGACCTCGAAGTCCAGTCCAAGCAGACGGCGATTTCCCGTTACCGGAGCCAGCAGCAGCAGACCCGGAAGAACGAGGAATTCGCCGCGCTGAACCACGAGATCGAGCACGCCGAGAAGGACATCTCCGCACTGGAAGACCAGGAGCTCGAATTGATGGAGGCCTACGACAAGGGACAGGCCGTCGTTGCCCAAGGCCAGAAGGATCTCGCCGTCTTTCAGGAAAAAGCGAAGCAGAAGAAGACCGATTTGGAAAAACGCACCGCCGTCGTCACGACCGAACTGGCCGCCGCGAAGGAAAAGCAGTCCGAAGCCGAAAAGACCGTGCCCGAGGAAGACCTGTCACGTTATCGCCGTATCCTGAAAAGCAAAAAGGACGTCGCCCTCGTGCCGATCCACGGCGGCGCCTGTGGTGGTTGCCACATGAAGCTCACCTCGCAGACCGTCCTCTCTGCCAAGAGCGGTGAGAATCTGACTTCCTGCGAGAATTGCGGGCGGTTGGTGTATTGGTTTGAGTAAGAGTTGCCCAGTCAACCAGCCGTCTCTCTTCGCTCTTAAGGCGGGAATCAGAAACTTTTCTTAGGGGCACTTGCCCGGAGCTTTTCCCACTCCGCGAGGCGCGCCTTGATCTTGGCTTCGTAACCGTGGTCGGTGGGCTGGAAGAATCGACCGGGCTTGATGCCGTAGTTTTGCGGGGCAATCGCGCCGGGGAAATCGTGGCTATACTGGTAGCCGACACCATGACCGAGTTTCTTTGCTCCAGGATAATGGGCGTCGCGCAGGTGGGTTGGCACTTGCACAACTTCGCCCTGCTGCACGGCTTCGAGGGCGGCGCCTATTGCGGCGACGGAGGAGTTGCTCTTTGCCGCGCAGGCGAGATAGAGCGTGGCGTTGGAAAGGGTGATTTTGCCCTCCGGCATGCCGATGAACTCCACGGCCTGTAACGCGGCGACAGCCACGACCATGCCCATGGGATCGGCCAGCCCGATGTCCTCGCTGGCGAGGATGATCAGGCGGCGCGCAATGAAGCGCGGGTCCTCGCCGGCCTCGATCATTTTGGCGAGCCAGTAGAGTGCGGAGTCGGGATCGCTGCCGCGCACCGACTTGATGAAGGCGGAGATGGTGTCGTAGTGCTGGTCCTCATCCTTGTCGTAGAGGACGCGCTTTTTCTGGACACACTCCTCGATGGTCGAGACATCGATATGGACCACGCCTTGGGCATCGACAGGCGTGGTCAGCGCGGCGATCTCGAGGCCGTTGAGCGTGCGCCGGGCGTCGCCCTCTGCGGTGAAGATGAGGTGGGTGCGCGCCTCCGGTTTTAGATCGATCTTGAGCTTGCCCAGGCCTCGCTCGGGATCGGCCAGCGCAGCGTCGATCAACTGGGAAAGCTCGACCGAGCTGAGCGTCTCGAGCTGGAAAATCTGCGAGCGCGAGACGAGCGGACCGTTGATGTAGAAAGAGGGATTGTGGGTCGTCGCGCCAATGAGCCGCACGGAACCGGCCTCGACATCGGGCAGAAGAACATCCTGCTGCGCCTTGTTGAAGCGATGAATCTCGTCGATGAAAAGGACGGTGCGCTGCCCGTTGACCTTCTGACGCGTAACCGCAGCCGCCAGTACCCGGCGCAGATCGGATACCGCCGCCTCGACGCCGTTGAGCCGCTCGAAATGGCACACGGTGCGGCGCGCGATCACTTCCGCCAGTGAGGTCTTTCCCACGCCTGGCGGCCCGAAAAGAATCAATGAGGTGAGCCGGTCTGCCTCGATCAACCGCCGCAACGGTTTGCCCGGCGCCAGCAGGTGACTCTGGCCGATATACTCCTCCAACGTCCGGGGCCGGAACCGCGCAGCGAGGGGCGCGTTGGCGGAGACCTTGCCGCCAACATTGCCCGTGGCATCGGATTCCGAGTTAAAAAGGTCGTCCATTTTTCTTAATGTAGCGGTGAGCTATAATCGTCGCGTGTGCAGTCATCCTGAGCTTGCCGAAGGATCAGCTTGGTCAAGTTGGTAATAGCTATTGAGTACAGATGCGATCAGTTTTTCATAAGATGGGGCAAGCTCGTCGACGATTTTGATCTTATTCTTTAGCAATATTGCTTCATGATCGAGTTGCACAATTGGACAATCGCCGCGCTTTGATCGGTTCAAATCGAGACATACTCGGTCGTAGTTGGGCTCTTCAGGTTGTCCAATCGGCAGAAAACGATGTGCGGTGCAGACCTCAAAAATGGGTTTGTCAGAGAATAAGGCGACGTGCCAACACCAACGCTCACTGCCATCATAGTTATCATAATGGTGGAGGCGGCTTATTTCGAATTCGGTGAATGAGTAGCGATGAACAAAAGCCGTGAAACAGCGCGGAAGTTCAAAGGGCAGGTGCCTCTGTGCTTGATCAAGCCAAGGTGCGGACGTAATCGATTTAAAATTCACTTTTATCCAGTCTGAGCAATTTAGAGATAAGGCAACAGGCTAAACTGACCTTCGACCACCTTGGGGTGATAAACCTTGAAGGTGACGGCCATAGGCCGCCGCCACATTAATTGCTACCGCGCCTCAAGGACGAAGATAAACCGCCCCTGCTTGAAGTCAGGGCCGTTGATAAAGAGAGGCGTTTCGGGGTTGGGGCCGTACTTGCCCCGGGCGACGATGAGGTTGTCCTTGTAGATCTCGTAGTAGACGGTTTCAGGCTCGCCGGCCTTATGGGGGAGGGGCTCGACGCGGATGAAGAAGTCGGTCCGCGGGACAGCCCATTGCTGCCACTTGTTGGCCATCTCAATGGTGTCCGCCTTGACGAGAGTGTAGTGCTTAAAGCCAAAAACGGTGGCCAGACGTTTCCCCAGCTTCTCCGGGGCTGGGACGGCGTCGGCGGTCGGCGGCGTGTTTTCCGCCAGATAGAGCGCAACCCAGATTTTCTCACCCGCCAGTGCCGGAGAGGCACCGAGGGCAAAAAAGGCGAGGACCAAGGCTAAAAGTTTTATATCCATCGTCTGAAATCATTCCCTTTGCGCGGATACTTGTCATTACCTTCCGGCCGCGTGGTCCGGATTGTCTACAGGCTGTTCGGGTCGCTGCCGGACTTGCCCTGCCCTTGGGAAGGGGAGATGACCGTGGTTGGGTCCAAATAGGTCGGTTTGTCACTCGCCGGGGCCAGTCCGTTCAGCCAGACCACCTGGGCCTTGGCGGAATGCGAATAAAAGCTGGTGGCATAGATGCCAGGCGCTTCGCTGTCAGCGGACGCGAACGAAACCGGTTGATAGCTGGTGAGAACGCTGTTTCCCACGAAAAGCAGGGCGCACACGGTGGCAAAAGCTACTCCGGCCCCACGCCAGGTGGGCATGTAGAGCCACGACCACCGCGACACCGGCTGGGCATTCATTCGCAGCTGGAGGGCCTTCCAGGCGCGCTCCTCCTGCCCTGGTCGGACCGGACAGGTCTCCAGCAGTAATTTTTTCAGTTCACTGTCTTGCATGGATGTGGTTAAGTGAGATGCGCTTGATGGTTTCCATCCCTATGACGACGGGGCGAGCCATTTACTTCATCTTTTCTCTCTTTTTCTTTCTTTTCTTCTTTTTGATCTAAGGTCTTGTCGTTAAGTAGGTTTCTGCAATTTGGCCAATTTTCGCCGAAGATGTTCGCACGCATAATGTAACCGCGAATTCACCGTTCCCGCCTTGCAACGCAGGAGTCGTGCCGTTTCCTCCAAGCTCATTTCGTCGATCAACCGGAGTTGGACCACGGCCCGGTGCTCCGCCGTCAACTCACCCATGGCCTCGAAAATCGTGTCCCGCAATTCCGCGTTTTCCATGCCCATGCTGACCGTGGGCAGGACATGGCCCTCGGGCATGACGGTCTGATTCTCATCGTCCGAGGTCGGGGCAAGGAAGGAGAGCCAGCGCTCGGTCCGTTGCTTTTTCCGGATGGTATCGAGTGCCTGGTTGATCGCAATGCGGTAAAGCCAGGTGCCGAGTTGGGACTGGCCGGCAAATTTCTTGATATCGCGATGGGCCTTGATGAAGGCCTCTTGGACGACGTCGTCAGTCAGGGAAGGATTATTGAGGATGCGTTGCACGCTGCTCCATAGGCGCGGGTAGTGGTCACGGTGCAATTCTCCCCAGGCGGCTTCCTCGCCGGAGATCAATCGGTCCAAATATTCACGGGACGTGTCCACCCTAGAATTTATGGGGTTGTCCTCCCATTAGGCAAGGACGGGTTATGGGATGTGGCGCGGGAGAAACTCTCAAAAAGTTAGCACAGATCCGCGAAAAGATATTGCACCTATCAATGCTTTGCCTTACAAAGTGACAAATGACCGAATCCGATTACGCCAGTCAGCAACTCCGCGTCATCCGCTCCCTGATGGAGCGCGCCACCATCTACCGCTCGCTTTCGGCCCCCACCGCCCTCGTCGGCGGTCTTCTCAGTTTCGGCGGATTTGCTACTGCCTATTACTCAGCGGAATATCTCCGGGAACCCTTTTCAGCGCGGGAGTTCCTGGTCCTCTGGCTCGTGATCCTGGTGCTGACCTGCTTTGCCAACACCCTCTTTCTCTGGCGGGGCTCCGCGCAGCGTGGTGATCCCTTTTTCTCTCCCGGCATGAAGTCCGCCCTTTTGAGCGTCGCCCCGGCTTTCGTTTCCGCAGCCATTCTCTCCTTCATGATCCATCGTCCGATTCATCTGGCGATTCTCTGGATGGCCTTTTACGGGATCGGTCTGCTGGCCACGCAACAATTCGCACCGCGTTCGCTCATCGTCTTGGGGACGACTTTTTTTCTGACCGGCTGCGCCCTGCTGGTGAGCTGGAAACCGCTCTTCATGCCCCCCGGGCATCCTGAGCCTTCGGCCTTGGTCGTTTCCGGCATCATGGCGGCCACCTTTGGCGGCTATCACTTGGTCTATGCGGTCGCTGTCTGGGCGCTTGGAGAGGAACGGGCCGAAGCGTCGTCGCCTGCGACCGGCTCCTAGAAACCACCACGAATGTTCGATTTTGACCGGCTCGACAAACTGATCCATGAAAAGGGAAGGCTCGCCATCATGACCCTGCTGGCCGCCCGTGCCCAATGGCCGTTTCAGGACCTCAAGGCCGAGCTCAAGATGAGCGACGGCAACCTCATCACGCATTTGCGCGCGCTGCATCAGGCCGGCTACGTTGCCTACCGGAAGGAAATTCTCGTCCGCCCGCAGACGAAATATGAGCTGACCGCGAAAGGGAAAAAGGCGTTTGAGAATTATTTGGAAGTGCTGGAGGAGATGGTCCGCAGCGCGAAACAATGAGACTCATTTTGTCCATAAACTTTGTAAGACAAAGTAAGTAGTCAACGATTATATCCTTATGAACATCCACATCGGAATGCTGTCGGACCTCCCACCGAATACGCGCACGGTGGTCTTGATAGGCAGTCGCACTAGCGACCATCTGCGCGAACTTGTCCGCATCGCCGAATTCAAGGGCCGGGCCGCCTACCGGATCGAATCGGCCACGGAATTGCAGCCCCGCTGGTTCTCCGGCGAGGAGGAGGTCGGCATCGTCGTCGGCGCCGCCGGGCTTGAGCGGGTCGTACGTGATGTCACGGAACGGTTGAATCAATTCGCCTCCGCCCAGGCGAGGGGTATGCTGGAAGGAATGGCGCAATGAACGAGTTCCTCCCTCCTCCCGTGCCTGCACCCCTGCCGCCTTTGCCCAAGACGGCGGCGGTTCTCCCCGAGCCCCCGCTTCACATGGGGCGATTGCTCATCGGCCTGGCCATCGCGGTTGCCGCCTATGACATCTGTTTTTGGAAAGTCCATACCTGGGGATTTTCGGTCGCGGTCTTTTTCCCAGTGCTGGCGGGCATGATCCTCATCAATCGTGAATCGCTGGGCAGGAAACGGACGACTGGCCTGGCATTGTTTGGCCTTCTGGTCGGCGCGGCGGTCGCGGCAGCGATTGAGACCTGCTTCACGAATACAATGGTCCTGCTCGGACTGACGGTGGCCTTGGCCGGGGACACCTATTTTCTGGAGACCAAGGAAATCTGGGGGCGCTGGATTTCGCAGGGGATCGCCATGCTCTGTGCGCCGGCCCGCGCGCTTTGGCTGGCGGGGACATTGATTGAGTCGATGTTCCGCGGCGGGATGGGCGGCATTGGTATGCTGGTGAGCGGGTGTCTCCTGGCCCTGCCGGCCCTTATATTGGCGCTGGTCTTTGGTTCGCTCTTGGCCGAAGGCAACATGGTCTTTGGCAGTTGGACCGAGAGTTTCTTTAATTGGTTCTGGAAGGAACTCGCGCTTTATCTGGATCCGGAACGGATCTTCCTTTGGCTATTAGTGGCGTTTTTTGTCCTGCCCCTGTTACGCCCCTCAAACATTTCCGAACGATGGGGTAAGTTGGTGCAGGGTGTTCCGAGGTTGCCGGAAATCCTGCCCTCGCGCGCCGCGGCCTTCAGCAGCGGCATGATCCTGGTGGTGCTCAACCTGCTTTTTCTCGTCGCCAATGCCGCAGATGCGCTTTACCTATGGAGCGACCACTCGTTGCCTAACGGGGTGGCCTACAAGGCCTACGTCCACGAAGGGGTGAATGCCCTGATTGTTACGGTCATTCTCTCGGCCTTCGTTCTGACCACCATCTTCCAGCAGTCGTTAAACGTGGTAGGCGGTAAAAGCCTGAAAATACTGGCGTATGTGTGGATCGTGCAGAACCTGTTCCTGATCTTCAGCGTCTCGCAAAAGCTGCGCTTCTATATCATTTATTACGAGATGACCGTGGCGCGGTTGAGCACACTCATTTTTTTGGCGCTGGTGTTGGCGGGATTTGTTCTGCTTACGATCAAGATCGCCCGGGACAAGTCGATCGCATGGCTGGTCGGTGGGTGCATATTGGCGACCTTTGCGACCTTCTACGTCACGCAATTCATGAACCTGGCAGGGTGGTCAGCCAACTATAACGTAGCGCGAATGGAAGCGACGCCCTGGTACCGTTTCGACACCGAAACCATGTGCCCCTGGGGCCCGTCCGTCTGGCCCGCCTTGCGAAGGGCCCATGAGCTCGCGCCGGACGACCACGATATTTCTGAAGCATTTGAGGCGGCCCGGAAAGGTCAGGATTACGCGGAGAAGACCGGCCTTGAATGGAGATATTGGCGCGAGTTCAGCCTGCGGGCGTATTGGAATCGCGAGGCGCTGGACAATAAGAAATGACGTTCAGGCGGCGAATGGCTTAGACTTGGACGCATGGATTTTGCCTTGGGTGCCGTCATCGGTGGAATTATTGCCGCGCTGGTCACGTGGCTTCTCTTGCGCACGGGATCGGCTACCTTGCAGGAGCGGTTGTCCGCCCGCGATGCTCGAATCCTCGAATTGGAAACTCGGCTGATCGAAGAAAGCCGTCAGGGAGAGGTCGCACAGGCGGAACTCGCGATTCTGCGCCAGGAAGCGGCTACTCTGGAGACGCGCCTGACCGAGGAGCGCAAGGCGGCGGCTGAGAAGCTGGCTTTGCTCAACGAGGCGCAGGTGAAATTATCGGACGCCTTCAAGGCGTTATCATCCGAGGCGTTGAAGAGTAATAATGCGACGTTCATGAACCTTGCCCAGGCGACGCTCGAAAAATTCCAGGAAGGCGCGCGGAGCGATCTCGACAAGCGGCAGACGGCGATCAACCAATTGGTGAAGCCGGTGCAGGAGACGCTGCAGAAGTTCGACGTGAAAATCGGTGAGATCGAAAAATCCCGGATCGAAGCCTACGGCGGTCTCACGCAACAGGTGCGTGGTCTGGCCGATTCGCAGATCACGCTGCAAAAGGAGACCTCCAATCTGGTCAAGGCGCTCGGCTCGCCGCGGGTGAGGGGACGGTGGGGCGAAGTGCAGCTCCGGCGCGTGGTCGAGATCGCCGGGATGCTTGAGTACTGCGATTTCGACCAGCAGGTCCATGTCGAGAGTGACGACGGCATCCTGCGGCCCGATCTGGTCGTGCGCTTGCCGGGCGGGAAAAGCGTGGTTGTTGACGCGAAGACGCCGATGGCAGCGTATCTCGAGGCCATTGAGGCCCCGGACGAGGTGACGCGCAAGGCCAAGCTCGTCGAGCATGCGCGGAGTATCCGCGAACACATGGCCTCTCTCGGGAAAAAGGCCTACTGGGAACAGTTCCAGCCCGCGCCGGAGTTTGTGGTGCTTTTTCTTCCGGGCGAAAATTTCTACAGCGCCGCCCTGGAACAGGAGCCGACGCTTCTGGAGGAACAGATGGCGAAGAACCGGGTCATCCTCGCCACGCCCACCACGCTCATCGCGTTGTTGCACGCCTTCGCCTATGGCTGGAGGCAGGAGGCGCTCGCGGCTAATGCGCAGCAGATCAGCGAACTCGGGCGTGAACTCTATGATCGGATCAGTACGATGACCGGCCATTTGGGCCGGGTTGGCGGCGGCCTGAAACGGGCGGTGGAAAGCTACAACGACGCGGTCTCTTCACTGGAACGCCGTGTTCTGGTTAGCGTGCGAAAATTTCGCGACTTAAAGGCCAGCAACGCGGCCGAGATTGAAGGCGCCGATACAGTCGACGTCACGCCGCGGGCCCTGGCGGAATCGGCAGGTGACAAGACCGAGACCAACGGGGAATTGCCTGCACCGAAATCAGAAACAAAATGAAACCCAAAAAAGCTTCATCTCCGGCCAAGGCCGCCGCGAAACCCAAAGTGAAAACAAAGCCCGCTTCGCCCGCCAAAGAGAAAAGCTCCGTTGCGAACGACGCCACGCTACATCTTCCCTCCGGCGTGTTGCTCGGCGCGCATACCTCCATTAGCGGCGGTGTCTCGCAGTCTGTGCCGCGCGCGCAGGCGCTGGGATTTACCGCTGCCCAGATTTTCGTAAAAAACAACAAGCAGTGGTTCGCACCACCACTGGCGGAGGAGGAAATCAAGGCATTCCGCGCCGCACAGAAATCCTCCGGCATTTATTTTTTCGCGCATAATTCCTACCTCGTGAATCTGGCCAGCCAGGATCCGCAGATGTTTTCCACTTCAGTCAAGGCCATGACCGCTGAGGTGGAGCGGGCCGAGGCACTGGGGCTTCCATTTATCGTCATGCATCCCGGCAGTCACGGTGGCGCGGGCGAAGAGGCAGGGCTGAAACGGATTGCGGAAGGGCTTGATGAGATCGTGAAAGCGACTTCCGGTTGCCGCTGCCGGATGGCTCTCGAAATCACCGCAGGGCAGGGGAACGCCTTGGGTTACCGCCTCGAACACTTGAGCTGGCTGATGGAAAACGTCTCCGAAGAAAAAAGGTTCGGCACGTGTCTGGATACCGCACATCTATACGCTGCCGGTTACAACGTGAAGACCCTGGAAGGGTATGACGAGACGATGGGTCAGGTAGATAAATTATTAGGTACTCGGTCTGTTTTGGGGTTGCATTTAAACGATTCGAAGGTTCCTCTGGGTAAGCGCGTCGACCGTCATGAGCACTTGGGTGAAGGTGAAATCGGCCTCGATTGCTTCAAGTGGATCGTGCAGGACGCCCGTTGGGCCTCGACCCCCAAAGTGCTCGAGACACCTAAAAGTGAGGATATGCACGAGGACGTCGAAAACCTGTTAAAACTGGCATCGTACCTGCACTAAGTCTAGTTGCGGTGATGACCACACCGCGCTAAACTGCGACATGGAAAAACCAAAAATCATCGCTTATCTGAAACCGCATTGCGGCTGGAGCCAGGGTGTCCGCGCCGTGTTGCGCAAGTACGACCTCCCTTTCGAAGACCGTGACATCTGGAACGATCCCCGCCAGCGGATGGAAATGATCCAGAAAAGCGGCCAGGAGCTCTCCCCCTGCGTCGAGGTCAACGGCAAGATGCTGCCCGATATCAGCGGCGAGGAACTCGAAGCCTGGCTGATCAAGAACAATGTCACCACCAAGGACGACGCGCCCGTGGGTGTGCCGATCAACGCGCCTTGCGCCGACCATGGTGAAGTGACGTCAACCCCCATTACCCTCAAGCGATAAGGTTACCTATGATGACGGCATCCCAGCAAAAAGCACTTGTTTCCCTTTTGCAAGATGGGGATGCCGCCACCGTCGACATGGTCAAGGGCAAGCTCTTGGAGGGCGGTCACGAGCGCCTTCCCGAATATATCGAACTCCTCGATTCGATCGGGGGGCCCGCCCAGAAAACCCTCACCGATGTGGTGCGGCAGATCGAGGCTTCCAAGACCTTGGGCGATATTTCCCGTGGTCTGGCCAAGCTCCGCACACTGAGTCAACTCGAGGAGCTTTGCTGGGACTTCGCCCGGACTGAACAGCCGGGCTTCAAGGGAGGGCCTTACGAACGCCAGCTCGATCATTGGGCCATGGAAGTGGGCCAGTTGATCATGCCCGGCGCCACGTCCCGGGAGAAAGTGAATTGCCTCGTACGCTACCTGCACGAAGAGCAGGGACTGGACGGCAACAGCGGCGATTATTATCACCCTCGTAACGCCTACTTGCCTTGGGCGATGGAATTCCGCAACGGCCTGCCCATTACGCTGACGTTGATTTACATGCTGGTCGGCATGCGCTTGAGCATCCCCGTCGAAGGCATTGCCGCTCCCGGCCATTTCCTTGCGCGGCTCGACGGAATTCTCTTCGACCCTTACCACGGTGGACGCATCTTGACCGATGCCGAATGGGAAATGATCGCCTCCGAGGTTCCGCAGCGTCAGCGGGCGCATTTACTCCGTGCCTGCACCCCCTTGCAGATGATGCACCGCATCCTGATCAATCTCCGCAACTGCTACGTGAAGCGCAACGATACCGAGCATCGCCGGATGGTGGATCACTATCTGGCCGTGCTGCAGCGCTAGGCCTCTTTAGGCCAAGGCGACCTTTCTGACCTTGAATGCCGTCGGATTCTGAGGGCCCTAAAACGAGCCCGTAATACCGACTTCACCGTACGGGGCGCCACTGCCGATGTCGTTGTGGAACCACGTGTAATTGGAGTTAAAGCCAATCTGACCGTTGTGGATATTGTACGTACGGTAGGGAATGTAACCGCCCGAGACATCGAGAGCCAGATTGGGGACAAACTTCCAAGTGAAACCGGCACCCACGCGAAATTCGCCGAAATCGATCACGTTGTTGTTGAGCTGGCTGTTATTGGAACCGGGACCATGGCCGTGATTGGTGCCGAAAGTCGGATTGAGTTGGTAGGTACCACCGATCAATTCGCCGCCAGTGTAGAGGGTCAGGCGGTTGTTGTACAGATACTGAAGCTGGGGCTTGGGCGGAATGGCCGAGAGCACCCACTTGTCTGCAAACTGCCAGCGCACGCCGGGCAGTCCAACGACGGGGAGACTCGATTTGAGATCGACCTGGATACCGAGAATGAACTGCAGGTCCTTGCTGTAAAGGTAAGTACCGCCGATCTGCACCGGCATGTCGAAATCGTTGGCCGTGATATTACCGACCCAGTCGCTGTAGATACCGGGATGGCCTTCCACACGCATGATGATCTTGTCACTCAGGGTGAAATCGACGCCGATGATGGCGTTGACCGATTGGAGCGTGTTGGGCAGGGGGGCAGCATTGAAAAGCCCGAAGGAATTCCGTTCCCAGTCCATGCCGACGCGGAGCAGCAGTCCGTCCTTGATCTGAGGGGACGCCACGTAATTAAGATGGGAATGAATGTCGGTGACGTTTCCGAGCGTGGCATTGCCCTGCTTTGTGCTCATCTGCCCGGCATAACTTCCCTGCATCAGGAATTCCTGCGAAACGGGAACGCTTGGCGCAGGCGCGGTGACCGGGGTAATCGAATCCTTGGCATCCGTTGTGCCGGCACGAAGGCTTGGCGTCGTCGATAAGGCCAGTCCGGTGAGCGCAAGTAGCGCGATTACATTCTGTTTCATAAATTCTCCGCGGTTAATAAAAGGCAAAATCGGAAAAATGACAAACTAAAGTTTGGGCTGGAACAATTTAGGTTATTTGAACTCCGAGCGAAAAGCTTCGATGTTAGCTTTAACGTCTTGCAGCATAATGAGACCGGAAGCGAGCCGTTCGGTGCCATGGAGGTAGGCAATACTGGGGGCGGAAACCAGATCATCGCGCCAGACAAGGGTCTTGGTTTTCCCATTGACCGTCACCGGCCACATTTCCTCAAGTTCGAGGGTCGCGAAGACCCCGTAATTGATGTAGAAATCGATATCGACCGACTGGATGGAGGGCCCATTGGAAGCCTGATAGATCGCACCGTCCACCAAGGTACTGGAGCCCTGGATGTCGAAACTTTGATAGTAGAGATTCGCAGGCAAAGACTTGGACGCGCCGGCGGCACGGATCGGAGTCTGGTTGAACAGGCGCTGGAACTGAATGTAAACCTTCGGATCCGAGTGAATGAGGCTTTTGATTTCGTCTAAGGAACGGATTTCGCCTCCCTGGCCGGCATAGCTTTCGGAGCTGAAATGACCGTTGAGAAAATCGGTAAAGCGTCCGGCCAGGATTTGACTCCAGACCGTGACGAAGCGGTTTTGGGCATCCCCGCTTTGCGAAGCGGAGGCAGCCAACAGTTGGGCTTCCTCCTTGCTGACCTGAATGGAAGGTGCCTTGGGGTCGAACTTGGCCGTGGCATCCCGCAGGAACTTGACGGAACTGTTGTTCGGCAGACTGGCGAGATCGGCGAAGTCCGAGGGCTTGGGGTTGGCCGGCAGTTTTTTATGGATCCAGACTTGCAGCTTGGAGTGGTCAGCCGGGTTCCAATGGACCAATTTGGCCGCCACTTCGCTGGGCGTGGCATCGACCATGTAGAGAGACTGCGTGATGATTCCGCGCTGGAAGTAGACCAGACCGCCTCGTACCTGGAGAATGGAGCCATCGGCGAGGGCATTAAGATCGACGTTGTTGAAGTTGGAGAAGGCCAGGTCACTGTTCACATCCGCGCGCAACGGCGCGACAGTGAGAAGGCAGAGACCGAGAGCCGGGAGAATCGATTTGGAGAAAAGGTGCATGGGATTGAAAAAGGGTCAGGCTTTGAAACGTCGCTGCAATTCGTCGCGAGTATGGCGGATGGCGTCCTCGGGCAGTTCATTTATTTTCTGGGCGAGGTCAAAGTCTTTGGCGGTGACCTTGTTTCCCGCGGAGTGAGTGGAAAGATTGAGGTGAAGGGTTCGGTAGCGGATATCGATATCGGGATGATGGTCAGCGGCATCGGCCAGCCGACCGATTTCCACGACCAAGGCGATGGCGTCGACAAAATCGGCGCGCTGGATGGTGCGCGTCAACGAGTTGTCCGTCTGCGTCCAACTTTCGGGAACGGCTTGGGGCATGCGGGCATGCTAGGGTGTCTTGTCCAGAGGGCAAGGCTGCGTTAAGGAGTAAAAGATTGCCGGGCGTTCAAAATCGAGGGTTTACAGACTTCTCTGGCAAGGCAAACTGCCCGATACCTCCCATGCAAGACGAAATCATCTCCCTGAAAGAACAAATCCTGGCCGCCATTGCCGGCGCCGCCGATGCGGATGCGCTTGAAGCGGTTCGCATCCAATACCTGGCCCGCAGCGGCGCTTTGCCCGTCCTTCTTGAAAAAATGGGGTCGGTGCCCAAGGAACAGCGGCCCGTAGTCGGCAAAGCGGCCAATGAAGCCAAGACGGCGGTTGCCGCTGCCTACGAGGCCCGCAAGTCGGAATTGACCGCCGCCGCGGAGGCCGCCGATTTCGATCCGACTTTGCCAGGCCGCTATGAAGCCCCGGGTTCGATTCATCCGGTGCTGCAGGTGCGCGACCGCGCCATTGAGATTTTCCGGCGACTCGGCTTTGCGTTGGCCAATGGGCCCGACATCGAAAACGAGGTCTTCAATTTCGATGCGCTCAACACGCCGTTGGATCATCCGGCTCGCAACGAGCAAGACACCTTTTATCTCAAAGAGGATGGACTCGCCCCGAGTCGGGGTCTGGACGGCAAGAGCATCGGTGGACGCCGCCTGATGCGGACGCAGACGTCCACCGTGCAAATCCATGCCATGCTGCAACAGCCGCCACCGCTGCGAATCATCGCGCCCGGTCGTTGCTTCCGCCGCGACGAGATCGATGCAACGCACGGGATGTCGTTCTTCCAGATGGAAGGCCTCGTCGTCGATGAGGGCGTGACGCTGGCTGATCTCAAGGGCACGCTCGAATACTTCTTTCGCGAATTGCTGGGCGAGGACCTCAAGTTCCGTTTTCGGCCCCACTTCTTCCCGTTCACCGAGCCGAGCTTCGAGGTCGATTGCTCGCGCACCGGTAGCCAGGTGAAGGGCCGGGAATGGCTCGAGATTTGCGGCTGCGGCATGGTCGATCCGGAGGTCTTCCGGCAGGTAGGCTATGATTCCGAGAAGTACACTGGCTACGCCTTCGGCTTCGGCATTGAGCGCATCGCGATCATGCGGCACGGCATCCCGGACCTGCGCTTTTTCACGGAGAATGACGTACGGTTCCTGAGGCAGTTTAGCACGCGGATTGATGCCTAATGTAGCGGCGGTCTATGACCGTCGGTGACCTAAAAATTACGGAATACCAAATTTTCCAAATTAACGGAATTTTTAGGAAGCCATGCAAGACCGTTATATTGGAGATGTTGGCGATTTTGGTAAGTACGGTCTCCTCCGGATTTTAACGGGAAGGGATGCCGAGCAGAGATTGAAACTGGGAGTGATTTGGTACTTATTTTCCAATGAGTCGCACAATTCAGATGGAAAGCACATCAGCTATCTGGGTGGGCGCCGCCAGGATTTCCGAGATTGCGACGAGGAACTTTACGACAAGCTTCGGGGGATGCTCTTCAATGAGGCAGGATTGATTGCCACGAACCGGAGCACGGTTGTTTTGGAGTCGAAGAGCATCTTGCCTCAAGGAACTGTTTTTTACAGCCGGCCACTTTTTTATGAGGCAGGACAATCCGTTTCATTCAGAAACTCGCTGCGAAAGGAGTGGTTTGCGGATGCGCTGTCGGTAACAGCTCGTTGTGACTTGGTTTTTCTCGATCCTGATAATGGAATCGAATGCGCCTCCGTTACTCGAACGAAGAATAAGGGTCCAAAGTATGTGTTCTGGGATGATATCGATGCCTTAGTTCAGCGCGGTCAGAGCATCGTTGTTTATCATCATCTTAATCGAGTGGGATCACATGCAATGCAAGTTGAAGGTCTTCTTACGCGTGCGAAGGAGCGATACGGCAGTGACGTTGGTCTTTCTGCCCTCACTTATCGGCGTGGCACAAGCAGGGTATATCTTATCATCGCTTCCTCACATCATCGTGAATGGCTTAGCTACCGTGCAGAAACAATGTGTGCCGGGCTTTGGGGGCGTCATTTCGTCCTGAAATGAAGACGCCGCACTCTTTAAAATTCGAAATTTTTCATCATCAGAGCGGTTGCTTCCTCTGACTTCCATCCCTCTCGCCGGATTTTTATGAATGGATTGGAAAACTTGCGGATGAGTCTCCAACTATCTTCAAGCCAGATCAAATTTTCACAAAAAGGCCGTGCGGTGTATCTACGTGATCGCTCCAGCTCCATTTCTTCCAGAATATTAACCAGCCAGCCATGGATTGGAAGATCGGTTGATCTTCATACTCAACCTATATCGGCAAAAGGCCGGGGTATCTTACAAAAGCTGCTTGTCCGCCACGAGGCGGTCCTGAAGTTTCTTGATGTCCACGTTTTGCACGGAGACTTTGTCGTCGATGGCTTGGGCGGCGGCTGTGGCGGCGGACTGGCCGAGGATCATGAAGACGGGTTCCATGCGCAGGGAGGCATAAGAGGCGTGGCTGGCCGAGCAGCAGGCGGGGACGAGCAGGTTCTCGCATTCCTCGGCCTTGGGTGTAATCGCATGGTAGCTGATCGGGTAGGGCGTCTTGAGGCGAAAGAGCCCACCACCGTCCACGGCCATGGATCCGTCCTGCACGATCCGGCGGAAGGAGTGAGAATCCATCGAATACGACCCGCGACCGATGGAGTCGTCGAAATGGGTCTGGCTCCAGCAATCGTGTTCCGTCATCACGTAGGCGCCGATCATCCGGCGGCATTCTCGCACGTAAAGCTGGAAGGGCCATCCGCCGGTGTCCTTGAACTCGTCGCGGCAAAGGCCCCAGGACTGCATTTCCTGCTGAATTTTTTCCGGCACGCGGGAATCAGTGGCGAGGAAGTGAAAAAAGCCGCGCATGTAGTTCTCGTGTTCCATGGCGATTTTTTTCCGGGTTGCATAGTCCGCCTCGGGATAAGCGCCGTTGTAGCCGACGTAATCGGTCGAGACCCAGGCGCCATTATTGACGTCGGTCTTTTGCTTGGGCATGGGATCAACTTTCAGGAAGCCCAGGTTTTTTCCCGGCATGGTCAGCAGGTCCATCGGAATGTTCTGCGCCTGCGCCGCGGCGATGTACCGCGCGACGAGCTCGTAATGGGCAGGATCGTAATCTGGCGGGGGCGCAATCGGTTTTTTGTTGACGGCATTCTGGGTCAGGCAGAGGCGATAATTGTAGGCCTGCACTGCATGCTCGGGCCCCGCGCTACCGTAGACGCCAGGAGGATCGGACTGTACCAGGGGAATCAAACCGCTGGTGGGGTCGCCCGGTTTCAGATAGGGATCAATCAGCAGGTTCTTGCCGCTGAAGCTCGGAAATTTGACGCGGATGCCGTTGATCGTCTCGTTGTACTGTTCGTTGGATTCGCGCGTGATGGTATAACTGACATGCGCCTTGGCCATCAGATCGCCTTCGTAGGTGGCATCGATGAATTCCTTGGCGCGAAAGACATCGCCGTTGGCCATCGTGATCTCGGTGATCTTCGCGCCGTCCTTTTTCACGCTGGCCAGTTCCTCGTTGTAGTGTACGGGGACTTTGACCTCGGTGATCATCTCGTTGAAAATTTCCTCGGCCACGTGAGGCTCGAAGGTCCAGCCGGGACCTTGTTTCCACTCTGTGGGGGGGAGGTTCGGGTAGTGCGCGATCACGCGGTCGATGAAGTCGCGTGACATTCCACCGATGGCAGCCTTGTTGCCAAAGTCGACCCAGCCCAAGCCGCCGGAGGTCATGCCGCCGAGATGTTTACCCGGATCGGCCAGAATGGCGGTCTTTCCCATGCGGGCCGCCTGGACCGCGGCGACGACTCCACCGGAGGTTGCGCCGAAGACGCAAATATCGCTGGAATAAGTTTTGGCGGTGAGCGGGGTTGCGAATGGAGAGGCGCAAAGATAAAGGCAGAGAATACGCTTGATCATAAAAGGCAGAATTGACCCGAAGCGGCGTGTAATCACGCCACAATCGGCATGGTCGGATACTGCTTGCCGAGGATCGGCAGGGAGTTGGTCTTGAGCCAGTCCTGGAGAATGCTGGCGTAGACGCTGCGGAAGTCGGTGTTGTACTTGATATCTCCGTCGGTCAGATCAGCAGGGGCGAGGCTGGGTTCCGCACCGAGGAGACCGGACTTGATCTTCGATCCGATGAGGAACATCGGGGCGGCGGCGCCGTGATCGGTGCCTCCGCTGCCGTTTTGTGCGACGCGGCGACCGAATTCGCTGAAAGTCATGATCATCACCCGGTCGAACAGTCCCATGGCGGTGAGGTCATCCGTGAAGGCCTTGACGGAGTCGCCCAATTCCCTGAGCCGTCCATCCTGTCCACCACGCTGATTGGTGTGGGTGTCGTAACCGCCTTGGGAGACGTAAAAGATGCGCGTCGGCATGCCGCCAGAGATGAGCCGTGCAATGAGTTGCAGATTCCGTCCCAATCCGGATTTGGGATAGTTTCCGGTGTTTTGGATTTTCCCGGCGATGGCGCGGATTTTGTCCGAACTGACTTGGGCATCCATGGAAGTGCGTTCGAGGAAATCGAGGGAGCTCTGGCCATTGGGCAGGGTGACCGTTCCCGAGACCATGCTGACGCTGGAACCGGAGTTGGAGCTCGGGGCAAGATCGTCGGGATTCGGCGTGTACATGTTCCGATAGGCCATCTCCTCGTCGTCGTGAAGGCCGGCGCCCATGAAGCGATAGCTGTCCGGATTTTCGAGGCTGATGCCGGTCGGCTTGTGGGAGGAAAAGGCCTGGGGCAGACGCGGCCCGATATTGATGCCGACGGTGGGATCGCACCCCTGGCAGGCGTTGTCGAAGTAGCGGCCCAGCCAACCGTCGGTGAGGTACTTGTCCTCGTCACTGGCGGTCTGCCAGATTTCAGTGGCGCGGAAGTGACTGCGATTGGGATTGGGATAACCGACCCCGTTGACGATCGAGAGATGCCCGGCATCGAAAAGCCCCTTGAAACCGTCCAACGAAGGATTCAAGCCGAGCGTATCGTTGAGCTTCAGGACTTGATCGGCGGCAATGCCGATCTGGGGCCGGGCGTTGTAATAAAAATCATTTGTGTAAGGTACGACCGTGTTAAGGCCGTCGTTACCGCCCGCAAGCTGAATAAGAACAAGGATGGGGCTGTCTTTGCCGGTGGTGACCTGGGTGAGGGAACCATCCGCCGCGGCGTGTAGTGAGGAGAAAGTCTGGGCAACGAAACTGGGTACCGTCCAGCCGAGAACGCCGCCGAGGAGGGTGGTGCGAAGGAAGTCGCGGCGGGTGGTGAAGATCGGATGGTTCATGGGAGTTCTCTAGGTTAACTGGTACTCAGGCGTGCACATGATCAGCCGGATCGCCTTGCGGATGTCGGCTTCTTCGATGGGGGAGCGGGTCTTCAGGAAATCGCGGAGAGGCTCAAGGCGCTGGGGCTTGAGGTCGGCATTGAGGAAGCGTTGTTGGAGCGCATTGAGGAAACTACCGGTGCTGGCGAGATCAATGGTGCTAAAGAGTCCACTGACATTGGTCGGCGCGGTCTGCAGGATTCCGTCCTGCTGGATGCTGTTCAACACGCCTTTCATCTGGCCGTCGAGGCTGGGGAGGGGAACGCGGTCACCCTCCACCAGGGCGGCGGCGAAATTGTCGCGATTGAGAAGATTGTTGGTCGTGATCCAGGCGATGCCTCCGTCCCAGCCTTTCACGTTCGGCGGCTGGAAGAGTTCCTGGCCGAGCAGATTCAGCATGACGAGACTCATCGGCTGCGTGGGCAGGGGAGCCTGAAGCTGGTGGGTCGCCGCAATAAGCCATTGCACGGGGCTTTTGATTTGGGCGCGGATGACGTCGGGTGCATAGAATTCCTTCGAGCGGAAAATCGTCCGCATCAGTTGCTTCACATCGAGGTTCTTGTTTTGGAACTGCGTGGCCAGCGCGTCGACCACCGATTCTGTCGGCTGGTCCTGCACGAAGAAGCGCCAGATCTTGTTTGTGATAAACTTGGCGCATTGCGGTTGCGCACAAATCATATTGAGGACGTCCTCGCCGGAATAATTACCGGTCTGACCGAAGACCGTCTTCGGGCCGTTGTCGTGGTTGCCGCGGTGGTACTCGAAGCGAAGCTGGTCGTGATCGAGGCCCCAGCCGGTGTAGGCCTTGGCACCCTGTTGGATGTCCTGTTCCGTGTAGTGGCCTTCGCCAAGCGTGAAAAGTTCCATCACCTCGCGGGCGAAATTCTCGTTGGGATGGTTCTTATTGCTGTTCGCCCCGTCGAGGTAACGGAGCATCGCCGGGTCCTGCGAAACGGCGAGCAGAAGCTGGTTGAAATTACTGGTGGCGTTCTGCCGGATCGTATCGTTTTGCAGCCAGAGGAAGTAAGGCATCCGGACCTTTTCGAAACTGGTGGCGAAGTGACCGTGCCAGAAAAGGGTCATCTTCTCCTGGAAAGGACGCGGGCCGAGCGCCATGCGGCGCAGCCACCAATAGCGGAGATCGGCCATCTGCGCATTGATCTCGGTGTTTTCCCGGTTCTGCAATTGTCGCTTCGTTTCCGGATCAGCCGCCCGCTGGATAGCCTGGCGGCGCGCGATCAATTCGGGATCGGGATGGGCCCAGTCGGGGGGAGAGGTGGGATCCGTAATCTTCTCGTAGTCGACGAACCAGGAGACGGCGCGATCCAGTCCCATCTTTTGCAGGTTATCGATGTCCTGCGGACTGCCCCCAAAACCGGCCCGGTTCATCAAATGGGCGGCGGTAGTGGCATTCCACTGGTTTCCTGGCAGCGGTTCCAGCATAACTAAGTCATTAAACCATCAGGAGGCGAGAGAGTTGCGGGGAATTCTGCGGTAGAGGAGAAGGATTCCGCATGGGCCATTATGTCAGAGAGCAAGAGGTAATTCAATGGCTTACTCGGGGGGATAGATCTCGTTCCCAGGTACAACTCGGGAACGGGGGGAATAGCCATTCTACTTTGTGATAGTTTGACTCGGATCGTACTCAAGATTTCTGTGGCCGGGTATGGGATTGAGATAGGAAGTAATCTCAAAAGCATTGTAACCTCCTGCCCCCATGACGAAGCTCATTCGGGCATAGATCCCATTGCCCAGCTTGAGAAAGTATTCACGACTTTGGCTATCTCGCCACATTGGGTCCGTTGCCAGCATATTGATTTCGGCGCTAGGTTGGTAGCCATCCTCAGGTGCGGTAAAGTCAAATTCGCCCCCTGTGCGCAGTTGTATGCCGCCTCCGGGCACACTGATTTTGCACCGCCAATCAAATGGATGATTGCCATTAGGGGGGACGCCTTCATCATGAGTCTAGCACTCCACTTGAATATCTCCATTGGTCACTTGGTAGGTGTACCCGGTAGTGAGATTCATCTGTATCGGAGTCCCGTCTCGTGCGATTTTTTCACCATGATGGTCCTTAAAGATCAAAGGCTCGGCTTGCCCCATTTTCCGTAAAACGAATATTGCGGGATTGGATGAGCTGGTATGTCGATTCAAAGGGCTGCCGACATTGACGTAAGTGAACGATCCGCTGGACTTATCCATGGTATAGTACCCTGCCTTTGAAACTTGGACGACGATTCCCAACCCAAGACCGCGAGCTGAAAAACAACCTTGTGAATCTGACTTAAAGGTTCTCTTGGGGTGACCTTCCCCAGGACCGGGCGTATTCACAAACGAAGTGAGTACATCTGCGGATGGTACAGGGTTGCCTTTTTCATCGATAACTTTTCCATAAAAAACGATGGGTGTTAAAAAATCGGAGACATATCTGAATCCGGGAATCACTCGAAGAAGAACCCATAAAGCCGGAATCGCTACGATCAAAACGACTGCGATTTTAATCGTTCTCATTCATTGATCGAAAGCGAAGTGCTTTCGCTAAGTTTATACCCCAAACTGCTTTTCCAAACTCCAAACCACCCGTCCATCCACAATGGTATGTGTCGCGCGGGCGGGGAGGTTCCAGCCATGAAAGGGGGTGTTGCGGCTGAGGGAGTGGAACTTGGCGGCGTCAACTTTCCACGGGCTCTTGGGATCAATGATCGTGATGTCGGCGATGGCTCCGGGGGTGAGGGTACCGCGGTCGAGCTTGAGCAGGCGCGCGGGATTAATGGTGAGTTTCGCGAGCATCTGCGGCCAGTCGAGGACGCCGCCTTCGATCAAAATCTTGGCGAAAATGCCGAGTTCAGTCTCGAGGCCCACGATACCGAAGGGGGCATCGGCGAATTCGACTTCCTTTTCATAAGAGGCGTGCGGCGCGTGGTCGCTGGCGAGGATCTCGATGGTGCCATCGGCGAGCCCGGCGAGAAGCGCTTCCTGGTCGCTCTTCTCGCGCAGCGGCGGGTTCATCTTGAAGTTGGTGTTGTAGCCCTCGATGGCGGCGTCGGTCAGGGCGATGTGGTGCGGCATCGCCTCGGCGGAAATCTTCACGGCACGCTGCTTGGCTTCGCGGACGAGCCGGACTGAATTCGCGCTGGAAAGATGCTGCACGTGGATGCGCGCGCCGGTCAGCTCCGAAAGCAGGATGTTACGCGCGACGATCATGTCCTCCGCGATGCGGGGCCAGCCGGGCAAACCCAACACGGTGCTCCAGTAGCCTTCATGCATGACGCCGCCCGCGGAGAGTTCGTAGTCCTGGCAATGATCGAGAGTGAGGAGGTCGAACATGCGGGCGTAGTCGAGCGCACGGCGCATGACCTCGTTATTCTGGACACAATGGCCGTCGTCCGTGATGGCGATGACGCCGGCTTTGTAAAGCGAACCGATGGGCGCGAGTTGCTCTCCCTTCATGCCGACCGTGATGCAGCCACTGACGAAGACATTAACGCAGGCGGTCTCTTCGGCTCGTTGGCGCATCAAGGCGATGGTGTTCGGGCCGTCGGCGGGGGGATTGGTGTTGGGCATCGCCAGGACACTTGTGAAACCACCTGCCGCCGCTGAACGTGCCCCTGTGGAGATCGTTTCCTTCTGGCCACCGCCCGGTTCGCGGAAATGGACGTGCATGTCGATCAGTCCGGGGGCCACAATGAGTCCCTTGGCGTCGATGACGGGAAAGGTCGAGTCGCCCTCGGGGGCCGCCGTGCTGTCGGCAATCCGGCCATCCACCACGAGAAGGTCGCCGACTTCGTCCCGGCCGGAGGAGGGATCGATAATTCGCCCGCCGCGAATGAAAAGGGAAGCCGGTTGGGTGGTGGTGGAGCGGGACGGTGAGAGCGGAGTCACTCGCGCGAGCTTAAACCGAACCGGGCTGTCGACAAGCCTAGGATGGTGAAGACAAAGAAAAAGCACACCGGGAGACGAACTCCCCGCGTGCTTTTCCAGATTGGCTCGACCGAATTAATTCCCCGCCGGATGGGGTTTGTCTCCGCCTGCTTTTGGGACGCCGGGTTTGTCACCGTGCGGTTTCGGTGCACCGGTATCACCCGGGCCTTTCGCGCCACTGTCGCCATCAAGACGCTGCTGACGGGCGGCTTCCTGCTTGGCAATGATGGGGGCGACCTTGGGATCGGCCTTGATCATGGCGGCATTGATTTTGTCCTGCACCGCCTTCATTTGGTCGAGGAGGTCGGGATTGGCTTGGAATGCCGCCTGACGGGCCGCTTTCAGTTCCTCCCGCTCTTCCGGGGTAAGCCTGCCCATGCGATCGCTGCCGGGCCCTGGGCCACTGTCGCCGTCGTGACCTTTGACAGGATGAGGAGGGGCGCCCGCTGGACCAGACTGTTGGGTCTGCGCCAAAGACGGCAGGGTAAGGAAAGCTCCCATGGTGAGGAGCAGGAAGGTTCTTTTCATATACTACTTATGACTCCGGATCATTCTAAAGGTTTCAACTTTAATTCAGGAATCCCCAAGGTCCCGGCTGGACAATCTTGCAAAGCCCGCCATAAACACACCTCTCATGAGTAAACAACACCGGGGCGCGATTTTTGACTGGGACGGTGTCATCATCAATTCTGCTGCGCACCATGAAGAAAGCTGGGAACGACTGGCGCAGGAAGTGGGCAAGCCGCTTCCGCTCGGCCATTTCAAGCGCGGGTTCGGCATGAAGAACGAGGTGATTTTTCCGAATATCCTGGGCTGGACTTCCGATGCCGGCGAAATTCGCGAGCTGTCCCTGCGCAAGGAGGCGATCTATCGCGAGGTGGTGCACGAGCGCGGCATCAAGCCGCTTCCCGGCGTGGAACCCTGGTTGCGGACGTTGCACGACGCCAAAATCCCTTGTGTCATCGCTTCTTCTACTCATCGGGCCAACATCACGACAACGTTGCAGGGGCTCGGCCTCGGGCACTTCTTTTCGGCAATCGTTTCGGCCGAGGATGTCAAACACGGCAAGCCTGATCCGGAGGTATTTCTAACGGCGGCGGCGCGGATCGGGGCGGCTCCCGGGCACGGGGTCGTTTTTGAAGATGCCTTGGTTGGAATTGTGGCAGCGCAGGCCGCGAAAATGAAAGTGGTGGCCGTGGCGACGACGGAGCCGAAGGAAAAACTGACCCATGCCAATTGGGTGGTGGACCGTCTTGATGAGTTGAATGTGGCGAAACTTTGGCCAAGCTGAGTCATGCGACGGGACATTAATTGGACGACCAAACGCGACGACGGTTCGCGCTACGATGTGCGGGTGACTTGGTTTTCCGGTACCTTCAAGTTGCAATTCAAGGAGCGGGGCGCCGACCGTTGGGAATACGACCGCAAACCAAACCGCGAGGACTGGGAGACTTTTCTGGACGCCATTGAGCGGCGATACACGCGCAAGACGGCGACATTGAAGGAGCTTGAGGAGGCTCAGCGGATGGTGAAGGCGGGGATGCTCGATCTGCCACCGGAAGAGTAGTCGCCGCTGTGAGGCGGTGAAAAAGGGAGCCAGCTACACTCTTACGTTCGCGGCGACAAACTAGGCCGCAGCGGCAAAAGTCCGCAGGATGCTGACGACCACGCCCTGGATGTCGAGCTTCTCGACCGGTTCGAGGTCGGGGTAATCTTCATTCTCGGCCTTGAGATAAACGCGGCCATTTTGCTTGATGAGACGCTTAAGGGTGTTTTCCCCGTCGATCAATGCCGCGACAATATCGCCATGGCGCGCTTCCTTGTTTTCCAGCACGACGATGTCGCCGGAGAAGATGCCCGCATCGATCATGCTGTCGCCACGTACGCGTACCGCAAAGGCGCGACCTGGATTGGAAATGCCGAGCGTCGTCGGGATAAAGCGCAGGGTCTCCGGGGCTTCGCTGCCATCGAATTGATCCGGAATACCGGCGGGGATCGAAGCGAAGAGCGGCAACTGGACGCCGGGTGAGTTGGCGCGAGGCTTCGTCAAATGAATGCCCCGGGAATGGGCCTGCCGGATGATCAACCGGGCTTCTTCCAGTTTTTCGAGAATGTAAGAAACGGCGCGTGGACTCTTGAAGCCGCAATGGTCCTGAATTTCGCGAATGGTCGGTGGACGCTCGTTGTCGCTCTGGTATTGTTCGATAAAAGCGAGGACGAGCTGCTGGCTGTTGCTGTGACGCATAATACCTTCGTATAATGAATGCCTCTCCTTGTCAAAAGAAATCGCTATACAGGTGAATGATTTTTACTGCACTTTCGATAGGAAGGCGAAAACTCGCTCTGGTTGTCGGCAAGAAAATCCTTGTCGCCACACTTGAAGCCATCGCTCTTGGCCTCCATGCTGGGAGTGTACTCTTCCTATTTTCATGGATCGTCTTGTTTCCATTCCCCGTGAGGCCTTGGCCGCTCTGTTGAAAACCGCCGGTTCGCCCCTGACGCCGGAGCAGTATGTGGCCACGCTTTCTCAAGCCGATGATTTCCGCAAGTACCCAGGACGGACGAGTATCTCAGCAGTCAGCAAATACATGATCCTCGTCGCGGCGATTCTCTCCGCCATCTGGACCTGTCTTCCCTTTGGCTTTGGTTTCGAAAGTGTCCTGATCACCCTGATTCTCGCCGTCATCACTTATTTTGAATTTCGCGTTCACGCCGCTTTTCGTGATCGGGATCCCGCGGCACCGACCCTCGGCTATCGCAATCAACTGGGTTTCGTCGCTTTGATCGTGGTTTACTGCCTCTATCATGCTTTCGCTCCCTTGCAGGTTCCTTCGGGTTACCGGGAAATAATGGGAGATCCCGACACGAGCCGACTGATTCGCATTCTGACGATTGGAACCTATCTCACCATTGGCATTGTCGGGGGCGTTTCGCAATTGTGTCTTGCTTGGTACTACCGGTCAGCGCGCATTCGGGCGCGGACAGCCGAATAAGCTTGTTGGATATTCGCGGACAAGAATAGGGTTGTAGTTTAAATATTGTTTTTACAAGTTATCTTAGGGAATTGATTACAGCGGGTTCTTTACACGATTATTAAGACTGGTAGAAATAATACCCCTCAATGAAAATCCTCATCCACTCCATGGTTTTCAGCCCCAGTATCGGTGGGACGGAAACCGCCACCCGCCTGCTGGCGATTGGGTTGAAGGAGTTAGGGCACGAGGTCAAGATTACCACAGACACCAAAGAGGATTCGCCCTCGACGGAAGGCCTTGAGGTTCATCGAGGTATCTCTGCCGGAGAATATCTGAAACTGGTTCGTTGGTGTGACGTTTGTGTTCACAGTAACATTAGCTTGCGAAATGCATGGGCCCTCCAGATTTATCGGCGGCCATGGGTGATTATCCATCATACCCGGATTGAGGCCATCGAAGGTGAGCACACCCTGGCCAGCCGGATGAAGCAATGGGCCGCCCGGTTCGCGACGAACCTGACCGTCAGCAAATTCATGGCTGACAACCTGCAGACCCCGTCGACCATCATCAAAAATCCGTACGCAGACAATGTCTTTCGCGTGCAGTCGACGGCTTCCCGGGATCAGGACTTGATCATGGTCGGTCGGTTCTTGGACGATAAAGGCTTTCAGGTGGCCATTGAAGCGTTGGACCGGCTCCGGCAACGTGGCTTTATCAAGACGACGATGACCATCGTCGGTGATGGCCCATACCGCGAGCAACTGGATGCATTGACCCGCCAGAAAGGTCTGCAGTCAGTCGTTCAATTTACCGGAATCAAAGCCGCCGGGGAACTCTCCCAGCTTTTCAATCGTCATAAAATTCTCATCGTGCCTTCCTTGACGCCGGAGACTTTCGGATTGGTGGCGGTCGAGGGAATGGCTTGCGGCTGTCTCGTGATCGGATCCGATGTGGGCAGCCTGAAGGACACCATCGGTCCCGGTGGACTTACGTTTAAGGCGGGCGATAGCGAAGGCCTTGCGAATCTTCTTCAGGACCATCTTGAACATCCCGAAGCGAGGGAACCTTACATCAAGGCCGCTGCTTCTCACCTGGCCCAATTTGAGAGGGCCCGCATTATTCCCCCGATCGCGCAATGCATCGAGAGGGCGGTGGCAGATTGGAAAGGACGGGCCTGACGACGTCCTCGTCCTACGTCCAGTTTCAGTCGGTGGAGAAGCAATGGCCGGATGGGCTGCTGGTTCTCATGTACCATTCGGTAGCCTCCCCGTCCATCTGGCATTCGCATCGCGGCCTTCACGTCACACCGCAGCTTCTGGCCCGTCAGCTTCGCGAACTGCAGGCTGATTCCTCCGTCAGTTTTACCACGCTGGGAGAATGGTCTCAGTCGCGTATGGGAGGACGACAGGTGGCGATCACTTTTGACGATGCTTACCGCAATCTTTTCACCAATGGCCTTCCCGTATTGCAGCGAACCGGTATTTGCGCGATCACGTATGTTGTTGCGTCACTCATCGGACAAACGAATGAGTGGGACGCGGGCTCCGGAGCGCGTCGCGAGCCGTTGATGGATCGCGCCCAACTGATGGAGTGGACCTATGCCGGGCAGGAGATCGGATCGCATGGATTAAGCCATCGCGCGCTCACGTCGCTTACGCCAGAGGAAGCTCGCCGGGAAATTGCGGACAGTAAGAAAATCCTTGAGGACCTTTCCGGACGACCGGTCCGGCATTTTTGTTATCCCTACGGAGACTGGAACGAAGCCGTGCGCGACATGGTGCAGGAAGCCGGGTACGAAACAGCCACCAGCACGATCGCGGGAATCAATAATGCGAAAACCGATGGCCATGTCCTTCGGCGATTGCTGGCGCGGCACGAACGACCGTGGCTTGCGGCGCTGCGGATTCCGTCAGCTTGAAGTGGTTTCTACGGCATCACTTTCTTCCGCGGCACTTGATTTGCGGCGGAGGCCCGTGCTTTCGCCAGGTTGTTTTTCGCGTCCGCGCTGTCCGGACGAAATTGGAGGGCCTTTTCAAATTCGGCGATCGCCTCATTCATCCGGCCTTGCCGGAAAAAGACGGCACCAAGGTTGTTGTGCGCATCGGCGAAGCGGGGATTGAGCTGCAGGACAGCATTGAGAACATTCGCTGCTTCCTCCAACTGCCCAAGATTATTCAGCGCGGCGCCGAGGTTGTTGTAGGCCTCAAGAAAACGGGGATTAATCGTCAGGGCCTTATCATATTGTTCCTTCGCGGCCTGGAATTGACCGTTTGCTTGAAACGCATTGCCTAGGTCGAAGTGGGCATCGGCAAACTGGGGATCAATCGCGAGCGCTGCCTTGTACTGCTTGATCGCGTCGAGAGTTTCCCCCATCTGCATATGGAGTTTGCCCAGATTGTTTTGAGCGAGGGCGAACCGTGGGGAAATGCGCACGGCTTCCTCGTAATGTTTCTTTGCCTCCGCCAGCTGGTTCATTTGCGCCAGAACGTTGGCAAGATTATTGTGGGCCTCGGCGTAGTCAGGATCGAGCTGGAGCGCATGCTCAAGATACTCGCGGGCCTGGGGGAGTTCCCCGAGTGCGAGGTAAGTGTCGCCAATGTTATTGTAGGCACTGGCGTAATCGGGCCGGATTTTCAACGCTTCTCCGTATTGGACAAGAGCCTCGTCCAACTTTCCGGCTTGCTTGAAGTCGACCCCCAGGTTGTTGCGGGCCGGCCATGCGCCGGGGTTGCTCTTCAGGGTATAATTCCAGAGCGTTGCATCGCTGAGGAAAGCGCCTGCATAAAGATGGCCGGTGTAGCCCATTGCGATAAGAACCAAGGCTATAAGGCCAACGCCGCCGAGTCGAACGGACCGACTGGCACGGATATCCACCTGTTCCAGTCCCGCCATGAGCAAGGCAATCAGTCCGATGCAGGGGAGATAAAGAAAGTGGTCCATCACCCACGTGAAATTCATGTAAGAGACTTCGATGAAGCCGAGAAACGGCGCCAGCATCAGGACAAAAAAACCGAGACCGAACAGGACGTGACGTCCCCAAGTTGCCCGGTAGCGCCAACAGAAATAGGCAATAGCCCCGAAAATGGGCCAGGGCAGGAATTGGATGAGTGAGGGAGGATCGACGCTCCAATGCGGATAAATCGGCACCAGTCCCACCGACCAGAAAAAATTCCAGAGATAGAAGGAAAGATTCAGTCCCGCACAGGCCAGCCGGGAAAGGATTCCGCCCAAGGGCACTACTTGATCGGGCGAGATATGAGTCACTACGGGTCGGTACCAGATGCCTGCAAGAATCGTCATTTCGCCGAGCACGAGAGCGAGTAGAAAGAACGGCGCGCTCGCTTTCAGATCGCTCCAGCCAATGCGTCCATGCTTCCACCAGGCATAAAGCAGGATCACGATGGGGAAGGGGGCCATGCTGACCTTGCAGAGCATCGCCACGAGGAACAGGCCGAGGGCGCAGAGGTAGTCGCGCGGACGGCGCCCAGTCTCATAGTCGATCCAGAAGCACATCGCCCAGAGGAACGGTTGGAGTGAGAGCGTGTTCTTCAGTTCCACCATGTAGGCGACCGATTCCGCTTGCACGGGATGGATCGCGAAGAGGAGACCGCCAAGCCAACCGAAGCGCAGGCCCACTTTACTCAGGAGCTTCCAGACCATCAGGGCATTGGCGAGATGCAGGAAGAGGGTGGTGAGATGATAGCCCAGCGTGTCGTTGTGCCAGAGGTGCCATTGCACCCAGAGCACGGTCTCCTCGATCGGGTAATATTCCACCCAGCTGCCGGGAGAGAACCAGAGCTTCTTAAGGCCATCCACGCTGTTAAGAAGCGGATTGCCCGCGACATACCAGCCATCATCCCAAAGCCAGTTGCCGCGCAGGGCCGGCGAGAAGACCCACAGTCCGGCCAGGATGATCAAGCCGGCCTGCGCGATCAGTTTCCAGTCCAAGACAAAGGCCTTGGCCTCGACAACTTCCTGGGAGGAAACTGCTGCCTCCGACCTTTTACCTGAGGCTCTCTTCTTTTTATGCGGACGTTTGGCCATACTCCAAGGGCCCGCTATTCTGTTGTCTGATCATGGGCAATGCCATCTCCTTTTTCACCGCAGGTCTTGAGGCCCCCCGGGAGGTGCATGACGGTCAGGGAGCGGCTGGCGGAGGCGTGGCGCTCTTGGGAGGATACGGTCCGCCGTCGTTGGGCTTCGGGCCGTCCACGGCAGAGGCCAGGTCCTTGCGCTGCCAGACGCGGACATAGTCGATGACGAAATCCCCGGGGAGCTGCTTTTCGTCCAGCGGCTCCGTTTCCCAACCGCTGGTGATGTTGTCGAGGATCATGTACTCGGGGACCGAACCGATCCGCGGGGTTTCCCAACGGGCCGCTTCCTTGCCGTTGTCGTACATCACCACCACGCCGGGTGTCCATAACATGCCCACAGTGACGAAGCCATCCTTGTCCGGCTGGCTATAGCAGGCGAAGACGCCGTTGGACTTGTGGTACTTTTGGTAGCCGTCCCAATGCATGCCGAAATCGTGACGCCAGGGGCCCCAGAGCGAGAGGGTTTCCATGATGTCGAATTCCATGCCGCCGTCCTTGGTGCTGGTGCGCTCGGCGTTCTGCCCATATTTGCCCGCAGGTGTGTTGATGCCGCGGTCGGGCATGAGCCAGAAAGCGAGAAACATGTTTGGGGGCCGAGGCAGTTTCATGCGGGCCTCGAAGTAACCGTAGCGCTGCGTCCATTTGCCGTAGGTATCGGCATAACCGGTGGCGAGGCTGTTCTTGGGCTGGGTGGGGTCATCGTTGTGAGAGCCGAGCTTTTTCTCGACGCGCAGGGTGAGGGTGCCGTCCTTCACGATGACATTCTCTTTGGTGTAGTGCGTTTGCGCACCGAGGTGCCAGGGGCCTTCCGTGTAGATGTTCCATTTGTGCAGGTCGATGGCGGTGCCGTCGAATTCGTCATCGAACGTCTGCACCCAGTCGCCGTCCACAGGCGGTTTTTTCCCGAGCCAGTCGGGAGTTGAGACCGGCGGCATGTCGGCAATAATCGAGGTGATTTGCAGGTTCTTGGCACCGGGAGGTTCATCCGCCATCACGGTGACACCGGTGGTGAAACAACTGGCAAATAGCGTTCCGGTGTTCGGCTCGCCACCCCAGGTTTTTTTCACATCGAGTTTCTGTTGGTCGTCCTCCGCGATTCCTTTCCAGGAAACCGCAGCGGTGAAGGGCACGACGATTTCTGTTTCCGAGCCGGGCGCGAGGGGGGCCGTGGCCGTGACGGTGTCTGAAGGCCCCGGCTTGCTTTCGAGCCTGACCGAGGGCGTGACGGGTGTCTGGCCGGTGTTCTTGACCTTCACCTTCACTTCCAACTGATCATTCAGCCGCCATGTCCCCACGAGTGGCTTTATCGTCACGCCCTGTTTTGGTGCGGCCAAGGTAAGGTCGATGGCACTTCCATCCGACGTGAGCGAGGCCTTGGCCCCGGCGACGGAGTTGATCTGCTTGGGATCGAGGGTAACGCCAGGGCCGAAGATGATTCCGTTGGTCGGCTTGGTCGCGACGAAGGCGGGATTGATCGGCAGTTTTTCGCCCACTGGGCCGGCGGCATCCAGTGATTCAATCCGGAGAATGACCGGAGCGCCCGTGACTTTGCTGGAGAAGAGCGTGATGGAGGTCACCCCGCCACTTTTGATCGTCGCGGACGGTGCGCCCCACGAGTAGCCAAAGAGTGCCTTGCACACGAGGGTCTCACCCGGCTTGAGGGTGAACCTTTCGGCGTTGTTGGTCTGGCCTCCATCGGAATCATCATCCAGGCGGATGATCACGACGGCCTTTTCCGTTCCAAGATTGGTGATCTTTGCCTCCACATGACCATAGGCGGAGAGATCCCAGGGTTTGCCATCGGCTGGCTTGATCCAGACGCCGGGATAGCCCGAAGTTCCCGGCGCGATGGTCAACGTCACGCTGGCCGGGTCCTTGCCAGGAGCGACAGTCACTTGGCCGTTGGCCTGATCGTCCGGGACAAACCGTGACGCCGCATCGGCGTTGTTCATGTCGACGAGGGGTTTCGGCGGCGCTTCCGGGGGGACGGGCGTATCTTGACCGCAAGCGGGAAAAGACGCGAAGAGTGAAAGCAGGAGAGCGGTAAAACAGGTGCGCGAGAGAATCATATCGGTCGAAAAGAGGCCGAAGCATTAAAGATCATTCATGTAAAAAATAGCGATAACCGTCTTAAGTCTTTTCCTGACTCCGAATCGGACAATTTCTTACCGTGAATCCTGGCTTTGCTGTTTGACCGTCTAGCAGGAAATCAGAGGACAAGCGTCGCCTGGATGCGGTAGCTTTAAGGGCTCATGGCAAGTCGTTTATCTTGGAGTTGTTTCATTGTCTTTTTTGGATTGTTCACGGCGTCCCGAGGAACGCCTGTCGCTGCGACGACGACTCCTGCGTCCGTCCCGACGCCTTTCGGGGCCGCTCCGGCGCCGTATTCGAAGCCTCCCACGCAAGCGCGGCCCGACACCAGCGCGACTGGCACCGTGGTGGCGAAGTGGAAGGACAACAAGAAAGCGGTCTTCATGGTCGCCTTTGATGACAGCGAGCCGTGCCACTTGTCGAATGTGATTCCAGAACTGATCAAGCGGAAGCTGGTCGGGAATTTTTACGTCAATGCGGGACTGCCAGCATTCAATGACCGTAAGGCCCAGTGGATCGAAGCGGCCAAGTCACCTTATATCCAGTTGTGCAATCACACCTGGACGCATAAGGGCGTCAACAGTCCCGCGGAACTGGCAACGGAACTGGAAAAGGACACCCAGGCCATTTACGAATGTACTCCCGGCCAGAAAACTCCGCGCCTAGTCGGCTTCGGCCAGCCCGGTGGCGTGCCGTGGAAGGTGACGAACGAAGAAACGATGGAGGGTCTGGAGAAGGACAACTTGGTTAGTCGACCGTCGTTTTACGGACTTCCCTTTCATTATCACTCCGGGGCGGAACTGGTGAAGGTGGTCGACGCCGCCATCGCCAAGGGTGCGATGGGGCATATTGATTTCCACGGCGTCGGCGGCGACTGGCTTTCTGTGCCAACGGAATTCCTCACCACGCTGCTCGACAAGCTCGTTGCCGAGGACGCGAAGGTCTGGATCTCCAGTACGGTCGACTGGCGAAAGTATGTCGAGGAAAGGCAAACGGCGGACATCAAAGTGCTCTCCTCCGACACCTCCACCATCAAGCTCCAGTTGACCTGTGCCGCTGATCCGGCGCTCTATGATCTCCCGCTGACGCTCCTCACGAAAGTCCCCGCCGACTGGACGCAATGCACCGTCACGCAAGGCGCGACGAAGACGGTCGTGAACGCCAAGGACGGTCAGATCATGTACGACGCGTTGCCTGGTAGCGAACCGGTGATAATTACGAAGGGTTAGGCTAAGGAGCCCGCCGCGTGGGTGTCGCGTTCCGGACTATCGCCACGTATAGCCATCGGTGGGCGCCTCGAAAAGGGAGACGTCCTGCGGACCGGGTTGGTAGCTCTTGTACCGAACCCGGGAGTCGCCGAATTCCTCTTGCATGCCGAGCGGGACATTTTTCGTGGTGTCGACCCAGAGGAACCAGGTGTGATCCTTCGCCGTGATCCGGTATTTGACACACGGAACATCCTGATAGGCGTCTTTATAGAGAGGCTCAATCCGGGCGTCGGGGCCGAGGGCGCCTTGGCTTTGCTTTTCCTTGTAGGCTTCGGCATCCAGGGACGTTGGATGCACAAACTTTCGGGAAGGCAGGATGGTATAGGCTTTCCCAATGTCCGGACGCATGATCAGAATGAGGTCGCGGCCTTTTGAGTTCATTTCGACCCGTTCCTTCCCGTTGTCCTGGTAAATGACAATGGTGGCCGTGCCGACCCGGGTGATTGTATCCGTCTCGGCCCGGTATTGTTTGGCGAAAGCAAAGGGCGGGAGGGCGTCCGCAATGGGCTGGAATCCCTTTCCCGTCTGTGGCGTGAAAGCGGAATAAATTCCCAAGCCTAGGAGGGAGAGGAACACCAAAGCATAGGCAGCGATGGCCCATGGAAAAGATGATATGGTACCTGTGGAGGAGGCGCCCCGCGCCATGCGTTCCTTTTGCTCAAGATGCCGGGCGATCGTGTCGATGGACACTTCTTGAATGCTGGTAAATTCCGGCAGATCGCGAAGGGCGAGCCAATCTTCCGTCTCCTCATAACGCACCAATGTATTGGCGTCGATATGGCCGTAGCGGACCTCCGCTGCGAGTTCAATCAGGTCAAACGGGCCCGCGATCCTGCCCTCCACCATGCACAGGAACCGGTGAGGGGAGGTGGGAGTGGGCATGGGCGGATGACTCGTTTCCAGAGCGGGTGCGGTTCAAATTGAGACAAGGCAAGAGAGGTGTCACGTCCAAAGAGGGCAGGAGGTGAAAACTTGCTTTTTTCGCATGCGCCGAAACGGTAGGATGACTCCCTATGTTTGAACCTGGTCAACGCGTGGTCTGCATCGACGATTCCGGATTTCCGACTTACCTGCTGGGCGTCGTTTACGAGGCCTTTCCGGTGAAGGGGAAGACCTACGTGGTGCGGGACATCGTCCCCGCGAGTGAATCGCTGAAAGTCTTCTTCGACAAGAAGGGGAAGGTCGACGCCAACACCTGCGCCGTTCTGCTGCAGGGCATCCGCAACAAGCCGAACAAGCACGGTGTCGAGTCCGGCTACAAACCGCAGCGTTTTCGCGAACTGGAAGAAGATACGCAGGAAGAGCACGTCACAGTGGAGAAGTTTGATGCCGTACCTGCCACGATTGATACGTAAGCCAAGGAGGCCGCGCTTGATTTGCCCTCCCTGCCGCGTTTAGTATAGGCCCCTTCGCCGGTTTAGCTCAGTGGTAGAGCAGCGGTTTTGTAAACCGTTGGTCATCAGTTCAAATCTGATAACCGGCTCTTTTTTCGTCGGCCTGCCTCACGGCGATTTCAGCCATTGCGCTAACATCGGGCTGGCGGGGATCCAACGGGCGTGGAGTTGTTTTGGGTTGGTGGCGTCATCGTACATCAGGCTTTCGGCGAGAAAGATTTGGCCGTTCGCATCCGTGAAGACCGGGGGGCAGAACAGCAGGCCGGGCAGTTGGTCGCTGGTCATTTTGATGTAATCCAGATCGGGGATGCCGGTGAACGGAAAGCCGGGCAATTCGACGGGAGTGCCTTCGCGCAGGAGGCGGATCACTTCGGCCAGCAGCGCCGGGTCAGTGGTCGTGAGAGGGTTGCCACTATGTTTGGGACGATAGGCGTTCATTTCGCGGAAGGTGGCGGTGCGCCAGTCGAACGGTTTTTCGTTGAGGTTGCGAAAGGGCATGTAGGCGGACATCTCGGAGCCACAATCGCCGGCGATGTAGGCGCTGACCGGCTGACCCGGAATGGAGCAGACTTTAATGATGCCCATGGAGCCGAGATGCCCGATGACATTCGTGGGCTCGGGGTTGGCCAGTTGCAAGGCGGCTTCCTCGTAGTCATTTACGTAAACGTCACCACCGCTGGTCACGGTGTCGCGGCGATAACCGGCGTGCGAAGACGGGGTTTGGTTCATCGTGTAGATCGGCAGGAGGGAGTTGGCGCCGGTCGTTTCCGCATGTCCTGCCAGGAAGCCGATCACCAAAGATCCCAGCAGCACCATGCCCACCAGGCCGAGCCCGATTCCCACGACGGCAAGGATGATCCAGTTTTTCTTGGACATAGACTGCTCCTTATGGGGTTGTTGTGGGGAGAGGGGGCATGGGGGGCGGGGTGTTCTTTTTCTTCCATAGGCGACGGGCGAGGCCGCCTTTGCTGAATTGCATCCACCCCCAGGTGAGCCAGCGGATGAGGGATGAGGCGAGCCAGAGCGCCCATGCGAGCATCAACAGGCGGTACCACCAGATCGAGACCGAGAGACAGCCGGGCTGGGGAAGAGAAGTGCCCGTCTCGGCCTGGTACCACTGGAGCATGGTGCTGGTGGAACCGTTGCCGAGAATCGACATATCGGGATGGCCGAGGAAGCCGGCCTTGAGGACGTCGAGCAGCAGGGCGAAGACGAGCAGTGTCATGCCGACGAGGACGAGCTGGAGGAGGTTGTAGAGCCACGACTTTTGCTGCTGGAACGAGTCGGTCCCGCGCCAGGCGAGGAGGAAGAGCCACGCGACGACAATCAGGCCTCCGAGTTGGACTTGGGCGAGACCGAGCGCAAGCAAGGTCCACTGTCCGGCGGTGAGGGGAGACAGCTTCAAGCGCGACACGATCTGCGCGGCGAGGAGCGAGCAGATGAGGATGACCCAGAACTGCACGGCGGGGCCGCGCAATGGGCCGTAGGTCCACAGGACCCAGCGGCTGGAGGGGACGTGGAGGACGGTGGTGATATTGGCGCTGTCAACCGGGAGGTGGACGGCGTCGACGGAGGACTTGAATCCCATGGAAGTGGCTGTCTTCCAATGGATTTCGATGGCTTGTTCACCTGGCTGGAGGGGGACAATGACGCGGGTGCCATCCTTGCGGACCGGGAGAAGAGCACCACTTTGGCTCAAAGAAGTGATGCTTGCGTCCATAGGCAACTCGATGCCGAAGTCTTCCCCGAGGCTGCACTGGAGCTGGAGCACGAGTGTCGAGGTGCGCTGGCGGTCGCCGAGGGAAACGTCATGGCGGACATTGTGGACGGTGACGGTCGCGCCGCCGATGGGCTCGGGGCGGGTAATGCCGAGGTCGACTTTCTCGCCGGGCCAGGGATGCCAGACGGGGACGAGGTCGGCCGCATCGGGTTCAAAGACAGGGGCGAGACCGGTGATGCTGACGTCCCAGACCGGCGAGGCGATCAGGTACCAGCGTTCGACCCAGGTATCGTCGGGCTTGGTGGCGAGGGCCAGATGATCCGTCACCGGCAGTTCGCTGTCCCACGTGAAGGAGGACTCGTTCGCGCCGAGGCGCACGTCGATGCAGCCGTCGACCGGGGTGATGTTGGCGGTGAGCACTTTTTCGCCGGGGAGCAGTGGGACGCGGATGGAGACTGCGCGGTCGGCGGATGAGAGGCGCGTGACCTCATTGTGCACCTGCCAGACGAGACCGAATTCCAGGTGGCGGTCGACGGCGGCGATGGTGTGGAGTTCCTGCCGGTCGTAGCCGTAGCTGGAGGCGATGCCGCTCGCCTTTTGCTTCTGCGAGAAGAAGACCTGCTGCTCGGGAATGCCGTCGGGGCGCACGCCGTTGTAGGTCCAGCCGGGGGCATCGATGATGACGTGGCGGGGCTTCAACTGGAAGGTCCACTCCCATTCGGTGACTTCGGGGAGCAGGCCCTCGAGGTGGACGTGGTGCACGCCCGCGGGCAGCGCGATCCAGAGATAGCCGCCATCGCGGCGCAGCGCCGCCTGGGCCTGACCGTCGACGCGGACGCTGATGGGCGACCAGGCGGGGAGCCGGCCCGGGAGCGGAACGGCCACTTGCAGCGCGGTATCGATCTCCGCGTCCATGGTGATCTTGCGGTCGCGCAGGGTGAGGGTGACGGTCGAGATATCGGCGGCGTTCGGATAGGCGTCGAGAGTCTCATTGAGCCGCTCGCGCAAAGTCGAGAGGGTCTCCTTGTCAGGAATCGTGGACTGGGCGCGGACCGGCGTGGTCATGCCCAAGGCAAGAGCCAGCAACGCGAGCGAGAGGGCGACCGTCCGGCCCTTCGGGGAAAAGACGAAGTAGAGCTTGGAGCCATCAAGGAGCTTCCAGGCGAGGACAATCAAAAGGACAGCGCGGAGTACCGAGAGCAGGCGTTCGAGCCAGAGTGGAATGAGGATGGGATGGAAGGTTTGCGAGGCCTGCACAGGGCCGTTCCAGCCGAAGCTGACGACCCGCCAGCGCCATTGCGGAACGCCGGGACCGGTCTGGATGCGGGTCTTGACGTCGTAGTTCAGGTTTGATTTGGACGATCGCCCCCAAGATTTTCCCTGTTGAATGGAGTCCTCATCGGTCTTGGCTTCGGCACCTTGGGCTTGAGGCAACCCACCGGGAGCCGCGGCTTCCATTTCGACTGGGCCGTTGACAGTAGCGGGTACCGGCGAGTTTGGAGTCGAGAGCGCCTGGGTATGATTCCCTGAGGCAAACCCATTTCGATTATAAACCTGGGCGTTGTTGTAGGCGTCGGCATCGGAATTGTTAACGATGGCTGATCCTCTCGAGACGGTGCCGCCCAAGCTGAGCGTATTGCCGCCATTAAGGGTGTTCCCACCGCTATAGGTCACGGTTGCCGAATCGGCGGCCATGCCATTGGTCGTCGTAACGGTCGGGGGAATCTCGCCGGTGGGAGGAAGCATGAAGACGGAGGCGATCGGCGCTTCCGGCCCCTCGAGTTGCGGGTAAAGCGCCTGTTGGATCTGGTTCACGATGAACGGCGCGAGATTGATGACGAGGAGCGCGACCATGATCCACTTGAAGACCTGAACCAGCCAGCGCGGCCAGCCGACCGGAGCGACTTTAAGGAGCGCGATGGGAATAAGAAGGACCAGCCACAAATAGCGGGGCGCGCCGGGTTCGTGGTAGGCGAGGCCGAAGGAGATGAAGGCGAGGATGCCCGCGGGGATTCCCATCATCCGATAGACCGCGAGAGTGAAAATCAGGAGGAGGAAGAGATCAAGGAGCGACCAGGCGGTGAGCCACGCGCCGCGTACCCAGTCGGCCCCGAAGAGCGCGAAAAGTCTCCAACCGGGAGGGAGATTGAGGATGACGCGGAGGGAATCGGCATCGGTCTGCCAGCCGGTGGCGGAGAGGTGAGAGGCGCGCTGCATGCGGCCCGCGGCCTGGAGGTTGATGTCGCGGGAACGGATTTCCACGCCTGACGCGCCATCGCGCGGATCGCGGGTAATGAGCTGTCCCTGGCCCGCGCTGCGGACAGAACCGAGGTCCACGTTGGGGACAACATCGAGCCGCCAGGTCTGCTGACGGCGACCATTGATCTGGTCGAGGAAGACGAGACGCTGGCCGTTTTCGTCCAGCCAGAGCTGACGGGCGATGGTGAGGCCTTCCGGCTTTTGCATGCCCATGCCGCGCATCCGTTCCACGAGGTGAAAAGGCGTGGCCGTTTCCCAACGATAGACAGGAAGGTTGCGCCATTCCTGGGGAAAGGTGGTCTGCGAAACGTCGATGGAGGGAACATCTTCCACGGTGACCATGCGGAAATCGGGCGCGGCCTTGAAGGCGACGAGTTCCTCGTCAAGCAGCGGCGTGGCCCCCTTGGCATAGCCAATGACGGGCGCGGGCGTGAGATGAAAGGCCTCGAGATGGATGATCCATTTCCCGGCGCGGACCTGGGCCTTCATGTGACCCGACTCGTCGACGGCCACGGGAATCGGGCTGTCGACCTTGGCGAGTTGCCAGCCTTCGGGCAGGATCGATTTGAGATCTTCCTCGCGGCTCTTCCCCGCGACGACGAGTTCGACCTGCGTATGCAGCCACATCGGGATGCCATCCTCGATCATCCGGTAGACCTTGATGCCGAGGAAATTTTTGTCGGTCGCCTCGGACTTGTCCCGTTTCAGCCAGAGATAACCTTCCGCGTCCCACGTGGCCGAGTCGATCGTCTTGCCGTCGACCTGGAGCGTGAGCACGCCGATCTCCTCCGGGATGATGATCCGTTGCGGCAGTTCGTCCCATTTATAGGTACCACTCAGATGATAGGTGCCGGGGAAGAGATGGACGGACGGCTTGTCGTCGTGCGGAAGAACCGGAATCGGCGCGCCATTGGACGTAACGCTGAGGGGCCAGACCTCCTTGTTGCCGGGAAGCGCGATCCAGGCCTCGGCGAAGACGGTGAGGGCGAGATCGAATTTTCCCGTCGCATGGTCCACGCTCAGGTTGAGGGTGGAGGGCCAACTGGGGAGATGGGTCGAGGCGTCCTGATAAGGAGTCGGGGCCTTGCGGTCTTGATCGCCCCAAATGGCCCAGTCTTCCCATGGCTTGAGGGCATCGGGGATTTGCCGGGTGTTGTCCTGCGCGTGGAGATGGCCGATCGATTGGCTAAGTGTCCAGAGAAACACGGTAGATAAAAAGATCCGTGTGAGTGAAGAGTTGGCTTTCATGGAATTGTCCCGCCTTTTGAATAAGGTTCCCGTCCAAGAGCCTGATGGACTGCGACACGTCCAGAAGGTCGATTCAGGCTATCGCGGCGAGGGGAGTCGGAAAGCACGAAATGCGGGGGACGGAATTAGATTTGTGTAATCCAAGCTGCGATGGGTTTAGCATTGCTAGGGCAGGGAGGGCGAATACGCTCCGCTTGGCCCATGAGAGCGGACAATCTGCCATTTCTGCGACGAGGCGTCCTGATATTCCTTGGCGGAGGAGTCTTGTGGGCGGGCATCCTTTTTGCCCAAGCGGACGGGCCGCCAGCCAACGCCGGATTCATCGGCGTCATGTTTGCCCGGGGTACGGGCGATTTTCCTGTCATCGATTACGTTGCCGCCAAAAGTTCCGCAGCGGAGGCCGGGCTCAAGAAGGGCGAGGAAGTCATGGCGATCAACGGCACCTCCACCCGGAAAATGACGCCGATCGAGGCGCGACATGCACTGGAGGGAGAAGCCGGCCAAACGGTGGAACTGACCTACCGCCGCAAAGGTGGGGAGGACGAAAAGGTTTCCGTGGTGCGGCGACCTCTCCTGGAGACGTTCATGCCGGCCATCGACGCCGGTGACGTGCGCGCGGAAGTGACGCTCGGTTATTTCTACGAGCGCGGCCCGGCCCCGGTCATCGATTACGGCAAGGCCTATTACTGGTATGAAAAAGCAGCGGACAAAGGGGACGCCGCCGGCGAGCGGTCGCTCGGCGTCCTCTATTATTACGGCAATGGGGTCCCGCAAAATGACAAGGAGGCCTTCGCCTGGCTGTGGAGTGCCGCGCAGCAGGACGAGCCCCGGGCCGAATACTACCTGGGCCAGATGTACCAGGACGGGCGTGGGGTGAAGCGAAGTCAGAAGGACGCCTATCATTGGTATGAGCTCTCGGCCCGGCATGACATCGCCAACGCGCAATGGAACCTGGCCTATGCCTATGAAAAGGGGCTGGGTGTACCGCCGAACCTGAGCGAGGCGTTGAGGTGGTACCAAAAGGCGCTGGAGGGACTGCCGGACAACGAGAAGTTACGGCAACACATCGCCGTGTTGAGCCTGAAGTTGTTCGTGGAGAAGCCGGAGACCGCCTCGCTCGATCCCGCGATGGTCATGCCGGCGTTTGGGCGATACCTCGGCCCCGTTTTCTATGTCTGCCTGGCGCTTTATTTCGCGGCGGCCGCTTTTCTTTTCTACCTGAGCTTCCGGGCGGTCGACCATCCCGCGGGAATCCGGGTGGCGATGGGGTGGTTGATGTTGGGCTTGGCGGGACAGGTCATCGCGCTGGTGGTGCTGTTGATGGTGGGTATCGGCCTGACGGCGGACACGCTATTTGTCGCGACGTGCCTGTTCAGCGCGGTGCCGGTGATCTTTTCGACCCTCGGGCCGAACCGGCACCGGATGTGGAAAGCCTCCACGGTACCGTGGCAGACGCAGATCCGATATGTCATCGGTTCCTATGTCGTGAATATTCTCCTGATCGCAGGCTATGGCAAAATCTATGAACTGGCCGCGCATGCCGCACTTCCGGGGCAGCCGACGGAAATCCTGATCAGCAAGGCGAAGCATGGCTCGGTTTTTCTGGCCTATGCCTGTATCGCGCTGGCGCTGCCGCTCGCGGAAGAAATCTTGTTTCGCGGCTACTTTTTCGAGGCCTTGAAGAAGCGGATGCCAGACACGCTTGTGGTCATCACCACGGCGTTCGGTTTTGCCCTCGTTCATTTTCAGGGACTGTACTTTGCACCGCTCTTCGGTTTCGGACTTGTGCAGGGCTGGGTGCGAATGAAGACAGGGTCGTTGAGATTGCCTGTTCTCCTGCATGTACTGAATAACGGACTTTTTCTCGCGGTAGCATCTTGATGAAGCAGTGAGTGGAGGAAGGTTAGCTGCGAGCCAAGTTGTTTTATCGGCATGGATTATTTACAAGACGAGAAGTTAAAGTTTGATTTTTGCTTTCTTCTCCGCAAGGCTTGCCGCCGACCTTGACCACACTTATGCCCTCCAGGAATTGCACGAGCTACTTGAAGATACTTGTTTTCGTTTTCGCTTTGGCCGGAGCGCCCTTGGCCGCGGACACGGTCACGGATGATGAGACGGCCAATCCTGGAGTAGCTGCTTCGGCAACGATCACGAGTGATTCACCGGGGAACACCGATCCGGCGAACAATACGGCCAATGCCATTACTGGAAATGGCGTGGATGGAACGGCGAGTGCGGGCGGCGATGCAGGTTCGGCCACGGCCACGGCGGCGACCGGTACGGGTACGCTGACGATTACCGATACGAATGCTTCTGCCAATGCCAACGCGACGACTGGCGCGGGTGGGCAGGGCGACGGCGCGGATGGTGGCAAAGGGGGAGATTCGATCTCGAACGCGAATGGCTACACCAGCGGTGTTGGAGGTACGCTCACGGTTTCGGGTACGGCCTCGAGTGGTGCGGGTGGCAATGTCACGGGAACAGTTTCAGGAACCGTCACGGCCAATGGCGGACAGGGGGGATATGCCAATAACACGTCACAAGGAACGGTCGAGAATGGCGAAGAACTGACCGTGATGGGCATGGCCGTCGGTGGAAACGGCGGGGACGTTAATCTCTCCAGTGGTTCCGGAAAGGGAGGAGACGGGAACGGAGCGTTGAGCTCGTCATCATCCATTTCGAAAGGCGGCGGCAATGTCACGGTTTCGGACATGGCTGTGGGTGGCAACGGGGGAAACGTAGCGGCCAGCGCAACCGGTAACGGTGGCGACGGTGCGATGTCGTATTCGACGGTCACGAACAGCTCGGTTTTCAGCACGAGCGAGTCGGGATACTTTTTTGAGCTCAGCTCCGTGGCGGTGGGCGGGAATGGCGGCGTGGGCTCGGGAGTCGGCAATACCGGCGGCGCAGGTTGTTGTGCCTCGGCGCAGGTGATTGCGCAGGCTTTTGGCTACGAAACCAACACGTGGGATGTCAGCGCCAGCGAAACTGTCGGTGACGGTGGTGCGGGTATCAACGGGGCGAACGGCGGCGCGGGCGACTTCGTGACGATGATCACGGATGGTGGTGATCCCGGCGATGCCGTCAGCGGTTCAACCGGCGGGACTTTGAATTTGACGCAATATGCCAAGGGCGGCGCAGGCGGCAGTGTCGACGGTAGCGGCGGTACGGTGGGGATTTCGGGTGATTCCTACTCGCGTTTGATTGGGATCAATCCGGGCGGAGGCAGCCTCAGCGTAGACAACACGGCGGTCGGTGGCGATGGAGGCAGTGTCACGGGTACTTTGGTGGTGACCGACGCCGGGCAGGGTGCGACGGCCACGTCCGAATCGAGTGCGACGATCTCCGGGACGGTCACGGCGGGAGATGTCAGTGACGTCGACACGGCGGTCGGTGGCAACGGCGGAAGCAGCCTCAATGGCAACGGCGGCGATGGCGGGACCGCGGATTCCACGGCCAGCGCGACCAATACGGCGGACGCCTTGACTTCAAGCATTACCGCGGATGCCCTCGCTGTTGGCGGCAATGGTGGTGACGGTTCCGGCCCCGGTAAAAAAGGCGGCGATGGCGGCGCGGTTGTTCAAGTTTCCGCCAGCGGCGTGGACACCACGGGCACGGGTATATCCGTTTCGGTCACCGTCGAGGGTGATGGCGGCAACGGTGGCAACGGTTCCAATGGTGCGAATGGCGGCGCAGGCGCCTCGGTCAGCCTGTCGAATGCGGCAACAGGCTCCACCCTTTCTGACACGAGTTTGTACCAGACAGCGGTGGGCGGTAATGGCGGTAGCACCGACGGCACGACGGGCAGCTCTGTTGGGGCAGCGGGTACGGCTAATTCCACCATGAGCGTCGACGATTCCACCGGAAACGGACTGAGTATCGCCAACACCGCAGCGGGCGGCGATGGCGGGAACGTCACGGGCGGATCGGGCGGTATCGCGGCTGGCGTGGGCGGCGAGGCGACGAGCAGTTCCAGCGCGACCGTTTCGTCAGGCGCTTCCGATCTCGTGGTTGTGGACACCGATGCGGCTTACGGAGGTTTTGGCGGCAATAATGTGCTGGGCAGTGGCGCCAATGGCGGGGATGCGAGCTCATCGGCCACGGGTGCTGCGACAAGTGGAACTGTCCAGACCATCTATGTCAGCGCACTGGTCACGGGCGGCGATGGCGGCTCGGGATCGGGAGTCGGCTTCACGGGCGGGACCGGTGGTGGGGTGGGCAGCAACGGCATTTCGGCCTCGGGTATCGATTCCAGCGGCAGCGCCAGCCAAGTCTCCGTGATAACCACGGCTTATGCGGGCTTCGGCGGCGGCGGCCTCAATGGCGCAACTGGCGGAACGGGCGGAGCCGTCGCGCTGGTGGATACCGTGTCGGGTTCGACCTCGGGTACGTTGAGTTTGATCCAGGCCGCAATCGGCGGTGACGGAGGAGATATTCTCTCCGCCGACATTACCTTGGGCAATGGTGGAGCGGGTGGCACGGTCTCTTCCATTTTAAGCAACGGTTCCAATCCTGGCGGTGGCGATGTCTATCTCGAAGCCGATGCCGCCGGCGGATATGGCGGAAAAGGCGAAGGCGTTGGCTATAGCGGCGGCGTAGGCGGCAGCGCTGATGCTTCGGCCTTGGGTAGCAGCAGCAACGGCGGCGCGGTGCGAATCGCCATCAACATTTATGCAGGCAATGGTGGCGCGGGAAACAACGGCGCGGACGGCGGCGCGGGCGGCGCGGTCAATTCAGTGCTCAGCGGCGATAATCCCACCAGCGGTTTGGCCGATATTCACACCTCGGTCTACGGCGGATTTGGCGGTGATACCGTGACCGGGAACGGTGGCATTGGCGGTGATGTCACCGTTTCGCATACCCTGACCAATTCACTGGGAAGCATCTCGGAATTTCTTATCGGTTACGCCGGTGACGGAGGAAGCAGCAGGGATACCGGTTCAGGCGGCAACGGCGGCAATGCCCACGTGGAGCTTTATCTTTCCGGGCAGGGGAATGTGGCGGCGACGGCGGTTGCGGGCGGAGGACTCGGCGGTCGCAGCATCAATGGGGCTGCCGGAACATCCGGCACGGCGGTTTCGATCGCCAGCGCCACGACGACGGCTGGTGGTCATGCCAGCGCTTATGCGGGCGTGGCTGGCGACGGCACGCAGAATGTCGACGCGCTTTACGTCATCGCCCATACCAGCAGCGCTTCACCGGCGGACAGCACGGTGTTTTCCCAGACGGCGTTCAAGACGACGGCGCCGGGACCGACTCCGCCCGGGGGAACGGAAACTTATGCGTTCGGTACGCTTCTCCCCCAGGCTGCGGATGTGACAACGCTGCAGGCCGGCAATCCGAATAATCAGGCGATCTTTACCGGGCCTTCCATGCCTTTTGCCTTGGGGACGCTGGGCACGGTCAATCTTTCCGATGCAGCTGAGGATTACGGCAACTCGATGAATATTGTTTTCCATGTCCCCATCCCGGTCTATCTGGGGCTGCTCAACCCGACTTCCACGGGGAATGGGTTTGATTCCCTGGAATTTACGGTCACGGTCGACGCCACGGTGCTGGTGGACGAGCAGTTTACCGATCTTGCCTCGGCCACGGCATATTTTACCGACAATGTGCTTACCCTGCCGGGCTCGGGCGGCAACCTGACGTTCAATGTGGAAGTTCTTTCGAGCCATGCCGGGGATGGTTTTGCCTTCAGCATGGAGGTGGCAGCCGTTCCGGAGCCTTCCACGATCAGCCTGATCGGCCTGGCCCTGCTGCTTCTCGCCGGGGCGGGGATTCGCCAAGCGCGTCAACGCCGTGCGCAGAACTCTTGAGCTAAAGCGCGCGAGGCCCTAGGGTGTCGCATCGATGAAGAATTTACGATTCTGGATCCTGCTGGGGGGAAGCTTGTGCGTTTGCGCGCTTTATCTGCTGCAGATTTATCTCAGCCAGAAAATTTTTGCGGAACAAAGGATGCTGATGCAAGGCCAGCAATTCGCTTCCATGAGTGGGACTTACGAGGCTTCGTGGAAACAACTGGCGACGCGTCTTTATCAAGTGAGCAGCAAGGACCCGGCGCTGGCGGAGGTTCTCAAGCGCAACAATATCGCGATCCAGGCCAACAAGTCCGGTGCAACGGAGACGGCTCCGGCACCAGCGCCGGTGCAACCTCCGGCAACGCCCAAGGCAAAAACTCCGGTCGGACCATAAACGCACGATTCACTTTATGACTGACGAACCCAAAGCGCCGGCCCAGCCGACACCAGAAAAAGGACAAGATATCTACTTCTGGCCGGTGCTGATCCTGCTCATCGGAATGCTGACTTTTTCGACCTACCAGGTTGTGGTCATGCAGGGACAAGCCGATTCGCTGCAGGAAGCCGTGAGGCAACTTGGCCCAAAGGTGCAGCAGGCCGCCTATCAAAAATCGAAGTTGTACCAACTGGCCTCCGATGTCCTGCAACTGGCCCCCAACGATCCCATCGCGAAGCAGATTGTCACGGATTACAAGATCGAGCAGAGATCGGCGAGCCCGTCGGCGGCAAGCGGACCATCAGGGCCTCCCGGCCTTCCTGAAAAATAGTCCGGCTTATTTGATCCTCGCCTTCAACGAGTCGTAAATGGGCGAATTATTGAGCAGCGTGGGAACGAGCATGGCCGTAAAGCAGGCGGCCAGCATGGGGAGGAGTTGGGTGTAGCTTCCCGTCAACTCAATGACGAGGATGATGCCGGTGAGGGGAGCGCGCACGACCGCGGCGAAAAAGGCGGCGGTGCCAGTCACGGCATAGGCGAGCGGATCGCTCACCAGACCGGGGAAGAGTTCATGACAGAGGCTGCCGAAGAGAAGCCCGCCCTGGGCCCCGAGCACCAAGAGCGGAGCGAACAGGCCGCCAGGCGTGCGGGCCGCATACGAGACGGGACCGAGAACGAATCGCACGAGAAGGATCGTCGCCACGGTGCCACTGCCAATGGCCCCGACCAACACCTGCTGCGTAATAATATCTCCGCCGCCGATCAGGTCGGGCGCAAACCAGCCGAGCAATCCGACGGTACCGCCGATGATGGCGGCACGAGCCTCGACGGGCCAGTGGTCCCAACGGCCGGACAGATCGAACACCCCAAGGATGGCACGGTTGTAGGCGACGCCCAGAATGCCGGCCAGAAAGCCAAGAAGGACGGAAACGGGCAGGCAACCGAGACCTGGAAACGGAAGCGGATCAACTTGAAAATCGGGCGCACGGCCGAAGATCACCCGGCCGGCAGCAATGGCGCCGGCAGAGGCCCCGAAGGTGACGATGGTGGTGCGCGTGTCGAAGCGCTTGACCAGTTCTTCGAGCACGAACACGGCCCCGGCAATCGGGGCATTGAACGCGACGGAAAGTCCGGCCCCGGCCCCGGCGGCGAGAAGCAGCAGGCAGTCCTGCGGGCTGCGACGGAACTTGGTCCCGAGCAGATGACTGAGCGATGCGCCCATCTGCACGCTGGGGCCTTCGCGGCCAAGGGCCAGTCCCGCTCCCAGCGCGAGCAGGCCGCCGGCAAATTTCACGAGTAGCAATTGGGGTGGCGCAGGGTGGCGTTCGCCGTCCAGCACCGACTCAACATGCGGAATCCCGCTGCCACCCGCATAGGGTGAAAAACGGCGAACCAACCACGCGGCGAGGGCAACGGCGGCGGCGCAAGAGACGACAGTTAGAAGCATTCCCACCCAGGACCAGGCATGGAGCGCAAGGATGCAAGTGGTCCGCCATTGATCGGATACCTGCAGCAGCCACCGAAAGACCCCACAAACCAGACCTGTCACTGCGCCGACCAGCAGGGAGAGCATGGCCAGAACCGGCAAGCCGCGCGTCGTTGACGAGGGGTGGGTCGGCTTGAGGGGGACAGGATCGCTCATGACGGGAGATCCGACTTTGGTGGAATCTCTCTCCAGATGCCAGATTGAAACTGACTGTGACGAGAGGGCGATGGATCGGGCGCTTTGCAAAATTGCAGGAAGAGGGCTTGCGTGATGCACGGCATTTTCTCGTGGATTTTCAGGAGAAAAGTTTCGTTTGAGAGGAGGAACCGGGTCTGGGAAGGGGGATGGCATTCGATTTGCAATGTGAGAAAAGAGAACCAACAAAAGCCCCATCATGAAATCAATCCCGAAGCTCGAAGACTGCAAAAGCCTGGCCGGAAGAGTCTCTCTTCTGTTGCTCTGGCTTATCGGCGTGCCGGTACCGATTCTTGTCATCATTTTCCTTTTCCGGGGATGCTCCAGTTAAGAGATCCCCATCAATAAATCATTGAGAATATCCGCCATGAAAACCTACATCTGTATCGGCCTTGCGGCTCTGCTGACCGCCTGTGGGCCAAGTTCGAACGAAACCACAACCACCCAGACCACAACGACGAAGACGACAACCACAGGCCCTGGGACGGCTCCCGCCGATCCCGTGCCGCCTGTGGCTCCCGTCTCGCCATTGACGCAAGCCAACCTGGATCGCGTCCACACCGATATGTCGCCTGCGGAAGTCCAGGCGATCTTCGGACCTCCGACCAGTTCGGACTCGAAGCCAATCCCCATCGTGGGAGGAACGGAGACGACCTATTCGTATGCGAATGGAAGCTCCGCAGTGACGATCATTTTCAAGAACAACCTCGTGAAAGAGAAGAGCGGGACCTTTGGCCCCTGACCAGGAATGATACCATGAGCAAAAGCAACGATATCACCCGTGAACAGTTGGTCGATCTACTCAATGAAGACCTGGCGCGCGAGTATCAGGCCATTATCGCCTACGTCATCTACAGCCAGACGATGAAGGGGGCGGCCTATAATCATATTGCCGGGGAACTCGAACTGCATGCAGCGGAGGAATTGAGCCATGCCATCGCCATCGCGAAGCAGATCGATTACCTGGGCGGAACGCCCACCAAAACGCCCAAGGAAGTGAAGATGTCGGACAAGGCGGAGGAGATGCTTCGTTTCGACCTCGAAAACGAAAAAGAGACGCTGCAGAATTACCGCCAGCGGATCCGTCAAGCCGATGCCCTGGGTGAGTTTGCGCTGGGAGAAGTCCTGCGCAAGATCATCGCGCAGGAGCAGGAACACTTGACCGATCTTGCGGATGCCTTGGGCATCGACGCGCCGGTGATCAAGGGCTAAAGCGAGGCGGGCCGGACTTATCGCCAGGAGCGGCCACCGCCGCCGCCCCAACGACCTCCGCCACCTCCACCGCTCCAGCGGTCACCGCCGCCCCTGCCGCCAAAACGGTCTCCACCGCCTCCGCCACCCCAGCGATCACCTCCACCGCCCCAGCCGCCTCCACCTCCGCCACCCCAACGGTCTCCACCGCCGCCACCACCCCAGCGATCTCCGCCCCCGCTGTCCCCGCCACCACCCCAGCGCGAACCTCCTCCGGAGGCTTGGGACTGGCGGTCGAGATCTTGAGTCTGACTATGATCCGCGCTTTGCCAGCCGCTGCTGCTGGCTTTTTGATAACCGCTGCCATCGCTGGACTGCTTGTAGACATTGCCGTCAGCACTGGAATAAGCGTGGCTTGGTGTTGCCGCGTCCTCCGCGCTCTGAACACCCTGGATCCCCTGGCCTGACGTGTGGTCCCACGACTTGGTCTGGCCGGTGTTGGCATTATAGACGGAGCCGGAGCGGGTCGTCGGCTCGCCGGTCGATTTGTCCACCGTACCGTTATAGGTGCTGCCGTTTGCCGATGTAGCCGCGCGATGAGTCACCGAGGATTGGGTGCCGTTGTAAGCATTGCCACTGACCGTCTTGTTGGAGTAGGCGCTGGCCCCGGTCTGGTTGTCATGATAAGAGCGGGTCTGGTTGGCAGCATAGTTTCCGTTATAGGCGTTGCCGCTCACTTGCGTGCTGCCGGCAACACTGCGTCCGGTGCTGGTATTGTAGGCGCTGCCGTAACGTCCGGCATTGTAGTTGCCCGTATAGGCATTGCCATTGGCGTAGGAATGGCCGGAGCCATAGGTGCCGGTGGCGGGGTTGTAGTAGGAACCGTTGCGGGCCGCAGCCCAGTTGCCGTTGTAGGGATTGTAGCCCGCCGCGCCGGAATAGCTGCCGTGGTAGCCATAGACGGGGCCGGTCGAGACGACGTGATTGCCCCAACTGTTATAGACGCAGCCGGTATTGATCGTGGTGTTGTAGGTATTGCCACCCCAGCAGCCCCAACTGGGCGAGAGACAGGCACCCACCACCGCCCCCGCGGCAAAGCCGAAGAGAAAGCCGGTGGCCGAGCCCTCGGCAAAACCCGCGCCGTAACCATAAGTGGCCGGAGGCGCAACGTAGACCGTCGTTCCGACGTAAGGCGGATAAGTATAGCCGCTGCCGTAGACCACCACGCCAGCGGGGCTGACGACGGTGCCGTAATAGCCCGGGGTATAGCCGACATAGACGACCGAATCGGTATAGCCGTAGACCTGCACATAGGTCACATAGTGGATCGGGGAAGAGATCGGAATGGAGTAAATGACCGGCGGGACGGTGGTCGCGACAACCCAAGGTCCCATAGGTGTACCGGCGGTGAACCAGACGCCATTGGAGACCGCGTAGAAGCTGGACGGGTTGACTTCAATGACCGGGGTGACGGTGTTGACTGCGTACTGGAGTTGTGTCTCCGCTACGGGCTGAAATTGGGGCTGACCATCGTACGTGATGGTGAGTTTGGCGTCGGCGCGATTGACCGTGGCGGTCTGCGGAATGGAGTTCGCGATGACCGCTTCCTGCGCCTGGGGTGTGCCGGGGACGGAGACGAGGACATTGCCCTTGTCGCTGTTCGGCGGAATCTTGGCGAAATCGGGTGGCAGTTTGTCGCCGGAAACGTAGGTCCAGGGCGAACCGGTGATGGCGGGAGAGCAGAACCACCGGCCCGAGATCAACACGTAAAAGAGCTGGTTATTGATATCGAGGATAATCGCGCTGTCGCTATTCCGGACCTCGAGGAGAGACGTGTTATGGATGGGGACGAACTCGGGTTGGCCCTTGCTCTGGACGAGTTCCGCCGGGGTCGTGCTGACGTAGATATCGGGCGGAGGAGGATTCTGGCCGGAGGGCGGATTGATCGGGTCGACCTGATTGGTCGCGAGGGCCGCCTCAAGAACCGAGGGCAATTGCGAAGGAGGATTTGCCGCATTCGGATCCATCGTCCACGGGCCTTGCAACGAGTCGGCCTTGTACCAGTAGTTCAGGGCGCGCAGCCAGAAGGGGCCGGTGCCGTCGGAGTTCTGGACGATAAGCGCATTGGTATTGAAGACGCGGTTGCAGTTCGTTCCGGCGACAGGGCGCATGACTGGGGTGCCGTCGATAAGAATCAGCAAGGCGGGCTCGTCGCTGAAGATGATGTTCGGTGGCGTATTCTTGACCGGTTGCGCCGCGACTTTCTTCAGGGCCTGGCCGAGGGCGAAGCGGTTGTCGATTTGGGCGAGGGGAATCGGAATGGTCTTCGACTCGATCTGCGAGGTAAGAAAGGCTTGGTACTTGGCGGCGCTGGCCGGCTCGGTGGGGAAGTTGGTCTTGGTGATCTTGAGATTCGAGAGGGTGACGATGCCTTCTCCCTTGTCGACGTTGGAATTGGCGGTCAACCAGACGACACCGAACGTGGGGGCGGGCTGGCCTGAGTCCTGGACGGAAACGGCGAAGCGGGCCTGGAAGTTATAACCGTCCCACTTCTCGATCTCGGGCTGATAGACCAGCAGCGTGGTCGTCCCGTCCTTGAAGGTGCGCGGCCAGTGGAACTGGCTTTCCATCGCGGCGGCGGCTTGTTGGGTCGCGGCGTCTTGCGCCAGGGGATTAGCGGTGGGATCAGCAGCCGGTTGGGACGGATCGGCGGAAGGCTGTGGATCTGTCGCAACGGTTGGCTGGGCTGGGCTGGCATTGGTTTGAGGCTGGTCGGTGGTCGTTGCTTTGGGGCTGTCCTCGGATTTAGGATGGCAGCCCGCGGCCAGGAAAAGTACGGTCAGGAGAGGAAGTGTCTGCCTGGAACGGGAGAGAAAGGTTTTTTTCATAAAGGAAGCTTTCGTTATGAGATGGGACGGGGAGACAGGAAACTATCACCGTTTTATCCACGGATAAAACGAATGCAATGCCGGAACAGTGACAGTTTCATTTCGGAGCTTCGGCGGTCACAGACCGCCGCTACAAGTCTGAAGCTGCTTAAGTTTTGACACCGGCTTCACGGATCTTCCGTATCGCCTGCAAGGTCGCGGTTTTGTAAAGCATGCCGAGCGTCGGGACGTTAAAACAGGCTTCGACAAAGAGGGCGGCGGAAGCATTCGTCAGCATCGCCATGAGTCCGATGTGGACGACTTCCGTGGCCTGTTCGCCCATGACATGAACACCGACCAGCTTCATGCCGTCGCGCAGGAAGAGCAGTTTCAGGAAGCCTTCCTTGTCTCCGATGATCTGGCCACGCGCGTTTTGGATGTATGTGGCGCGTCCGACGACATAATCGACACCCTTCTGTTTGAGCGACTCCTCCGTCTCACCGATCATGCTGACCTCGGGAATGGTATAGATTCCGTTCGGCAGAAGTGGGGCGAGCGCGGGGATATCTCCGCCAAAGGCATGCGAGGAGACCCGGCGGCCCTGCTCCATGCTGGTCGAGGCAAGCGCGGGGAATCCGATCACATCACCGGCGGCGAAGATGTGGGGCACGTTAGTGCGGTACTGTTCATCCACCGCGATGATTCCGCGTTTGCCCGTGGCCACGCCGGTGACAGGGAGATTCAAGGCCTCGGTGTTGCTTTTTCTACCCGCCGCGACGAGAACGGCATCCACGGTGAGCGACTTGCCCGAGGCGAAGGAAAGGAGCACTTCGCCGGAGGGAAGGATTTCGCATTTCTCGACCGTCTCGTTCCAGTGAAAAGTAATGCCTGCATGTTCCATGGCGGTGACAAGGGCCTGGGAGACTTCCGCATCGAGAAAGGGGAGGAGTTTGTCGCGGCCATCGACGATATGGACTTCCGCCCCGAGCGCGGCAAAGGTGCTGCCATACTCGCTGCCGATGACACCCGCCCCGATCGACGCCATTCTTTTCGGAATGCGGTCGAGCATGAGGATGGTGTCGGAATCGTAAATCTCGCCTTGGCCGAACGGAAAGAGATCGGGCCGGACGGGCGAGGAGCCGGTCGCGATGAGGATGTTTTCGCCGCGGAGCAGGACATTTTCCGAAGTCGACGATCCGGGGAGGGGAGCGACGCTGATCGTATGCGGATCGACAAAGGAACCGGTGCCATAAAAAACCTCGGTCTTCTCGGAGGCCATTCGCTCCAGCAAGGCGGAGTTGAAGGTGGTGCGAACATTCTGCTCATGGCCGAGAAAGTCAGAAATCGTGACCGTGCGGCGGATCGAGAGATCGACGCCGTAAAGTTTGCGTGAGCGCAGCCCCGACAGGGCGAGGGCGGTTTCGCGCAGGGTCTTGCTCGGGACCGTTCCGGTATTGATGCCGGCCCCGCCGAGATCACGGTGGCAATTGACCAGCGCGACCGACTTGCGGAGCACCGAGGCAGCGGTAGCGGCGGAAAGGCCCGCCGGCCCTCCACCCAGAATGATGAGATCAAAGGACTTGGTGTTGGTCGACATAGGGTACGACCAGCCTACCACAGCCCGGGAATTTTCAATCCCGCGATTTAGAACCGAGCGGCGGTATGAAAGTCCGCCCACGTCCGGGCGATGCTTTTGGTACTGATAGTGCAGTCGGCGGCTTCGACGGCGCGCTTGACGCGGTCTTCGTGCATGATGAACCGGCCGCGCTTATAGAGGACGTAATCGGATCGGTTCGCGGAGGGGGTGAGATTGATGGTTGCGAGGTTGGCGCCTGCCTTGAGCGCACGGGCATAGCCGTCGCGGCCGACCAGGTTCAATGCGCTGACGGCGGGGATGATGTAGGACGGATTGCGCAGACGCATTCGGGCGATGCAATCGAGAGTCAGTTCCAGATCGCCAGCGGGACTTCCGGCGAAGGGCGTTTGTTCTCCTGAGATGAACGGGCTGACGCTGCTGCCGGCGAGGGGAAGATCACCGAGGAGTTCCAAGGTCTCTTCGATATGCGCCTCGGTCTGTCCAGGGAGGCCGAGAATGAAGCCCGAGGAAACGGCCCAGCCGGTGCGGGCGAGATACTGGATGGCTTCCAGTCGCTCGTCGAAGGTTCCGGGCGCGTTGACTTCGGCGTAGTGGTCGCGGTTGCCCGTTTCCAGCTTGATGATGTAGTAGGAGGCCCCGGCTTGCTTGAGCTCGTCGTAGATCTTGGGCGTATGTGTGCCGAGGCAGACGCTGATGCCGAGGTTGGTCTCCTTGCGCAGGAAGTCGATCAGCGGCAACACCACTTCGCGGATGGCGACGGTGTCTTCGCCGGTCTGGATGTTGAGGTCGGTGACGATGTCGGGAATTTCCTTCAGGATCGTGTCGCGAAGCGAGTCCAGCGAAAGCCGGTACCGGTGGAGCGACTTGTTATCGCGGCGCATGCCGCAGTAGTTGCAGTTCTCCCGGCAAAAGTTGGAGACCTCGACTACTCCGCGGACATAGACTTTCTTTCCAAACACCTGGTTCCGGACCGCACCCGCCTGGGCGTGGAGTTGTTCCCGGTTACTGTACGTGGGGGCCAAGCCCGCCGAGGCTGGCGCCAGTGAAGTCATCGGGTACCCTCCGGGGCTTGGCGCAGAACATGGTTAAGATACGGCATAAGTGTTGGCAAAAGACGGCTTTCTAAGATCACGGAAGAGCCAAGCGCTGTCAATCGCGTGATGACCCCGGAAACTATTGATTTCATGTCCCTTAGATAGAATAGAGCGCAATCTATGCCGGTTCTTGCGCGTGATGCCATGTTTTCTCCCGCCAGCTGACCGGTCCGGGCAGCCAACAGACCATCCAAAACAGAATTCGTGCCACGGTCCATGCCTCCATCGCCAACAGGAAACGCGAATGGATTGGGCACCCCACCTGACGGCAGATGAGGTAGGCGAAAAGCACCTCGATCTGGGCCATGCCGAAGAATCCTGTCCATGCCCAAAGACTCATCGGTTGCCACAGGACAAGGGCCAGCCAGCCGACCAGTGGCATGGCAATGAGTTGACCGGCAAAGCCCCAGGGACGGCACCAGCAAATGGTCTTCTTCCAGCGAAAATAATGGTCGAGGGCGGTGCGCCAGTTGGTGACGTCGGCCACGGTCTCGAGCGTGGTTGAGCTCAGCCGCACCGGTTGCAGGGCCTGGCCGAGGACAAAGTCGTCCGCGAGCGAAGCCCCGAGTTTTTCCCAAGTGAGCTGGAGTTGAAAGGCTTCCCGGGAAAAAATCATGGCGGCGCCGAGGCCGAAATCGACCGGGCCCAGTCTTCGCAGCAAAAGGACACCGGGATAAAATTCGACATTCACAAAGAGCGCATCGAGCAGCGTCGGCAGGTGAGGCAGGGTGCGGATGGCGTAGGGGAAGGTGAGCATGGCGGCTCCGCAACTCTCATACTCGGCGCGCGCGCGCTGGAGAAATCCCGGAGGTGCAACGATATCGGCATCGCTCCAGAGCCAGAGTTCACCCCTGGCCTGTGGCGCGAGAATTTTTTGCCAGGCGATCTTGGGATTGGCCACGGTGTCGGGGGTGGACCGGCGGATGACGATGAAGTTGACCCCGGGGTAGGCGAGCTCCATTCGTTTGATGAAGGGGGCGACGTCGGGCCAGTCGGCTTCGTGCACACCGAGGAGCAACTCGCTCGCTTCATCCAACTGGGAGATGAACGATTCGAGCCCCCGTGCCTCGACGGCGAGCCCGCTTCCGTTCAACAGCGGCAGTGGCTTGAAGATCGTCAGGAATTTTTTCCCGTCTGACTTGGGCTCAAGTTTGACAGGACGGGAGGCAGCCACGACCAATCGCCACGAAAGGATAGACCAGAAAAGACCGGCGCATGACCAGGCGATCAGCAGTAGATTAACGGACATGAGATTTTGTTGTCGACGCAAATTCCCACCCGTCGACAAGCAGAATTGATTGGGTCATTTAAAATGAAGCATTCTGGCCACAGAATCCCCTATAAATCCTGCGCGCCTTTGTTTTACTCTGGGCGAGATTCTATGCAAGAAAGAGAGGAAAATAATGTCGATATTTTTCACAGCAGATGACTTCGGCATGCAGCGGGACATCAATAATGCAATCCAGCATGCCCATGAATCGGGCATTTTGCACGGAGCGGCATTGATGATGGCGCAATCGGCGACCAATGAAGCAATTTCAATGGCGCGTGACATCCCCAGTCTTCAGATGGGATGGCATCTCCATCTCAACGATTCGATTCCCTCCACCCGACAGCAATGGCCCTGGGGAGCTTCACCTGCGCGGGCTGGCGTTACCATCAGCTTCTCACGCCACTCGCGCCAGCTCATGCGCGATGAAATTATGCGTCAGTGGGAATTGTATCAGGCGACCGGCCTTCCCTGTCATTTCATCAACAGCCACCATCACTTGCATGCCCATCCCACCGTCTTCGCAACCTTGAAGGAAATTGTCGGCTCGGATTTCACGGGTTGGATCCGGCAGGGCAACGTCCGTTTCTTTCGACCTGCGTTTCGATTGCTTAATCCAGCGCGGGTGGTCGATGTGCTTTTCCAGAGAGAGCGGAGATTGTCACCATGGCGTTCCAGCGATACGTTATGGGGACTCGATCGGCTTTTTACCATGAAGTCCGATGAAGTCGGCACAGCTATTGCGACGCTGCCGGAGGGCCTGCACGAATTCATCTTCCATCCCCGAACCTTGTCTTGTCCCGATACGCGATGCCTGCTCGAACTCAAAACGCTCCTGTCCCGTTAGGCCCGGTCCTACGGCAGGCATTTTTCCGCATTCATCACACGCCAACGAAGCCGTTGGAGCGTTTCTTTAACTTCGAGACGGACCGTTTCGCTTTTGCGAATGAGACCGTCTGGAACTATGTCGAGGGCGAGGTGCGTCCGCAGGAGGAGCGGGAACCGTCCGCCGTTCGCCGTTATACGCACCATTGTTTCGTCATGGTCCGCGCCGCATTGCAATTCCTGAAGTTCGCGAGGTTTGACCCCAAGGGAGAGCCACTTTCCGCCAACGCGCTGGCCCTGCGGATCAAGCAAGTCTGTAAGCGTCCGGTCTGGCTGCCGCCGTTGTCTCGCGAGCAGCAAATGGTGTTTCCTGGCTTTTCCAATCTGAGGGACATCAGCGCCTCAGCGGCGGGAATTTTTCAGGACCACATGGGTGCGGCATGGCCGGTCTATTTCCGGCCGGGAAATTTTCCGATCTGCCTTCCGGTCTCGGCCAGCGCGAAGGCAAAGCTGAATGACCAGATGCTCCGCGATCTTGAAGTGGGATACCCCACGCTGCTGTGGCTCTATAACTTTCCGAGTTTGAGCATCAATCACACGGTGCTCGTTTATCAGGCAACACGCGAACCGGAGCGGATCCGTTATCAGGTCTACGATCCCAATTATGCGGACGCGCCGAAAGAGCTGCAGTTTGAGCTGGCCACGCAGACCTTCACCTTCGAGCCCACCTTCTATTTCAAGGGAGGCTCCGTGACGCCGCGTGCGATTTACCGGGGGCTTCTGGAATGAAGAGGGAGGTTGTCATCACGGGAATGGGTGCGGTTACGCCGCTGGGGGAAAATGTTTCCGATACGTGGAAGGCGCTCATTGCAGGGAAAGACGCGGAAGCACCACTGGAACTTTTCGACACGAAAGGTTGCCGTTGTCATCGGGCGGCCACGGCGACTTTACCTGCCCTGCCGGGGCTGCGGGCCAAGGAACTTCAGCGGCTTTCCCGTGCGTCGCGTCTGGCCATACCGGCTGTGCGGGAGGCCCTTGCCATGGCGGGGCTGCTCGATTCTGCCGGGCGCAGCCTGGTGCCCGTCCTGCCGTTTTCCGTTTCGACGACGGCGGGCGGCATGGGTTTTGGAGAAGCGTTTTTGCGGGACATCCTTGTGCACAAGCGCTCGCGGCTGCTCGGACCGGTGGCGCGTTATTTGCCGGAGCAACAGGTGTTGGATGTACAGGTCGCACTCGGCTTTGAGGGGCCTTCGCTCATCGTCGCCAATGCGTGCGCGAGCGGCGCTAACGCCATCGGCCACGCGGCCGAAATGGTTTCGGCCGGCATGGCGGATTGTGTTCTTACGGGTGGTTTCGAGGCGCTGACGGAATTGGTCTTTGTCGGTTTCGATTGCCTCCAGGCGACGACAACCGAACGTTGCCGGCCTTTCGATTTGAAGCGTTCCGGCTTGTTGTTGGGCGAGGGGGCGGCTTTTTTTGTCGTGGAGACCCCGGAGAATGCGAAGCGACGGGGAGTCCAGCCAATCTGCCGTCTTTCCGGCTACGGTCATCGCACGGACTTCTTTCATCTGACGCAGCCGCAGCCCCAGGGACAGGTGCTGGTCGACGTCATGCGTGAAGCGGCGAAATCAGCGGGCGTCTCTTCCAGCGAAATCGGCTACGTCAACGCCCACGGTACCGCGACCCCCGTGAACGACGGGGCCGAGGCCCAGTCCTACCGGACTTTTTTCGAGAACTCGCTCGACCAGACACGCATCAGTTCCACCAAGGCGGCGATTGGCCACACCTTGGGCGCGGCAGGGGCGGTCGAGGCACTTTTTGCCATTCAGGCTCTCATCACTGGAGAGTTGCCGCCTCAACTAAATCTCCAATCGCCCATCCCGGAAATTGCTTCGGTTTTGGTGAAGGAAAACGAGGCTCCGCGAACTCTGCGTCATGCGATGAGCGTCAACCTCGGTTTCGGCGGATCAAACGCCGCGCTGATTTTTTCCCGAAATGAAAACTGATCTCGCCATCATCGGGCAAGGTGCCGTGACTCCTGCCGGAGTTGGGCTGGACGCGCTTTTGCGGGGCAATCCGGTGGAGACGATGGTGCCGCTGGTGAGCCGTCCCGACCGGCAATGGCCCGTCTACAAGATCAATCTGAAGGATCCTGCCCTGGAGCGTTGGCAAAAGGAACCGCGCTTGCGGCGAGCGAGTCCGATTACTTATTTCCTCGTCGAAGCTGCCGAGCAGGCATTGGCGGGACTGGACGCATCCGCCCGCGCCCAGACGGGGCTCGTCGTTGCGTTTTCCACGGGTTGCCTGGCGTACAGTCGCCGTTTTTTCGAGAGCATCGTCACGCAAGGACAGAAATCGGCGAGTCCCGCTCTTTTTCCTGAGACGGTTTTCAATTCCCCGGTCAGTCATGTCGCGGCCACGCTTCGTCTGGAAGGGGCCGCTTACGCCTTGGCCGGAGATGAAACCGCATGGATCGCGGCGCTCAGGACCGCATGGCTCTGGCTGGAACAGGGCCGGTGCAAACAAGTACTCGTGATGGGCGCGGAGGAATTCGATTCCGCAAGTCTCGATGCCTATCAAAATGCCGGCTGGCTGCGCCAACGAGAAGCCGCCCAACGGTTCGTTCCCTCAGAAGGGGCCGCCGGAGTGTTGGTGCGAAAAGCCGGGCCTGAAGATTCGATGGTGCTTTCTCAAATCGAAGACGGTTTCATCTACCGATCCAAGCCTCAGGCCTTGGCAGCCGGGCGACGTTGTCTCGCCGAATTTGAGGCGAAGAGTTCCTGTTTCTTAAGCGCGCAGCACCAGTGGCTGAAAGATGTTGAGCAGTCCCTGGCGCGGGACCGGCAGACCCAGGAGTCGGCAATTTATCTCGGGGAGGCATCCACCGCTTCGGCAGCATGGAACACCCTTCGGGCCTTCTCATTGCTCGACTCCGAAAATGGGCCTATGTTATTTCCAGTCTGGGGCAGCACCCACCAGATTGGTGCTGTCGCATTGGAAAAGAAGAAGCAATTCTCCAATTAGAATTGGCACATCGATAGGTAACTTATAGATTCCCGCATCGCCATGACTGACGTTAATTTCAATGATTTGAAGCAGATGTTGATCAAGAATTGCATGCTTCGTGTCTCTCCGGATGAAATCAAGGAGAACGCGCCGCTGTTCGGTCCCGAGAGCCTCGGCCTCGATTCCATCGACGCGCTGCAGATGACAGTGGCCATTGAGAAAGACTACGGCATTGCCATCACGTCGCCGGAGCAGGCACGTGAGGCGCTGCATAGCCTGGGCAGCCTGAAAGAATGGCTGAAGGCCCAACTCGCCAAGAAAGCGACGTAGCCTTTCGGGCCGGTTCCTGAGAGATTGCCTGATCATCGTGGCTCTCCCTTCTTCAACCCTTCGGCGCGTCCTGTTGGTTTGTGTCGTCCTTGCGCTGGGAATCTGGAGCCTGGCCACGATCCGCTTTCAGACGGAACTGTTGCCGCTTTTTCCGCCGGACCTCGCTTCCGTCCAGATCCTGAAAAAAGCCCAGGGTTCCGTCGTCTCGGAGCATGAAGTGATCGTTGTGGCGCGACCCGGGACCAATCCGGGCTGGGCCGTCATGCAGAAGCTGGCCGAAAATTTGCGCGGACGTCCGGGCATCGGCTCGGCACAAATTGGCATGGGAACGACGCGGTCACCATCGGAATGGCTGGCCAGTGCGGTCGGCGAGCTTCCCCCCGAACGGTTTTCCTCGTTTGCGGCGATTTTTACCCCGGAATCCATCGCGGATCGGTTGCACGGCACCATCGACGCGATGTCTGGTGCCATCGATCAGAGTGAAATGGGCCGGTTGCGATTTGATCCGCTCCAAATGGAAGCGGTTATCTTTCCTGATCAAAAAGCCAATCCGATGGCGGGCTCGCTCGATTTGCCTCCGGTGCTGACCATCGGCGCAGACCATCCGCTGAAAACCTTTGAGGATGACCAGCGTTTCGTCGACCAGGTCAAAGCAGCCCTCGACTCAGCCATGACAACGCTCGCGCTTGCTCCCCGCCCTCAATTTCTGCTCACCGGCCAGCCCGCCTTCACGGCGGACATTTCGCGGCAAATGAAGCGCGACATCATCGTGATGCTGACCTTTACCGTGACGCTGATCTCTCTCGCTTTTTGGTGCACCTACCGCTCATTCATGCCATTGGTCTGGATCATTGTGCTCCAATTGATGGCGCTGTTGTGCGCGGCGACGGCGGGGCGCCTGGTCTTTGGCGAACTCAATGTGATGAGCATCGGGTTCTCGTCCATCCTGCTCGGCGTCGGAATGGACTATTGCATCCTGGTCTATCACTTCTTCGCGCAGGAGGGGGCGGTCGACCTTCATAAGTGGCGCGAACTGCGGAGGGCCATCTGGCTTAGTTCACTGACGACGGCGGCAACTTTCGGTGTGCTCTATTTCTCAAGTTTTCCCGGTCTGCGCCAACTTGCCGTATTGGTTGGCATCGGTTTGATCGCCACCGCTTTTTTCGCCACGACGTTTCTCGCCGACTTGCTCGCTCATCATCGTCCCCACGCGCCGAAATGGTTGGAGCCCGCCAGCGACCACTACGCGCGTTGGGTCAGCCGTCATCGGCTGGCCTTGCGGCTCACGGCCATCGTTATCGTGATGGGGGCAATGCTCGTGCTGCCTCGATTGAAAAATTATCCGTTCTACGACTCGAGCATCGATCAACTCCAGCCCACCCATATCGAGGCTTTCCAGGCGCAGGAAATTCTCGAAAAAGACACGGCCCAATTGCCCAAGCCGATCGTCGCGCTGGGTGATCCGGAGCGCAACCGGCTGGCGTGGCAACCGGTGGACCTCGAGCCCATCAAGCGCGAATTTCAAAACGCGGGTTTCGATGCGAGTTGGTCCGCCTCCACGCTGCAAGTACTCGAGGCGTTGAACCGGTGGCAGGCCGGACAACTTGATCTTACGGGACCCGATCAGGCCAACGCCGCCTGGATTCAGCTGCGCGCGGATCTCAACCAGACGGCGGTACGGGACTTTGAGCGCCTCTCTCTTTTCATGCTGGCGACGGTGATTGTCCTTTGCGCGATTGCCCATCGCTCGGTCTGGCTTGTCATGTTGAACATGGCCGCGCTGGGGCTCGCGTTGTTGATGTTGGCGGGACTGCTGGTCGCGACCCGAAATTCGATGACCCTGGTTTCCCTGCTCTGCATTCCGCTGATGATCGGACTCGTCATCGATTACAGTCTGCATATTGTCCGCGCGCTGGTGCATGAAGGGGGAGATCTCGTGAAGGCTTTCCGGCATCTGGCCGCGCCGGTCGTCTTGACCGGGCTTGCTTCGATCATCGGCTTCACCGCGCCCATGTTGAGCAGTCAACCTGCCTTGCAGAATTTCGGCAACGTGATGGACCTCGGCACACTGGCCGCCGTGGCGAGTGGACTCATCTTGCTGCCCGCGCTCTATCTCGGGTTGAAACCGGTTCACCTTGATTCGGGTGCCCATTCCGAAACTCTGTACAGCGCAGCCATGTTTTCCTGCGGCGCATGGCTGGCCCGGAATTTGCCGTTGTCTGTGACTCGCGGCCTTGCGGGATTTTTGGGCAAGGCCTACGCATGGACGCATCCCGCGCGTGTTGCATGTGTCCAACGAAACTTGCAGTTACTTGATGGTTCCGTCGGCAAGGACAGGGCGCAAGGCCTGTACGGTGAGTTTGGAAAAACCATGGCGGACTACTTTTACATCGCCACACGCACGCCGGAGGACGGCGTGAAGATCATCACCCGGCGTTCAGGCTACGAGCATCTGGAGGCGCTTCGGGCGCAGGGGAGGGGAGCGTTGATTGTGACCGCGCATCTGGGTTTGTTCGAACTCGGCGGACTCCTGATGGCACAGAGCGGTTTTTCTGCCGCCGTCTTGACTTTGCCAGAGCCGAGCCGGTCGCTGACAACGTGGCGGGCGCAGGCACGGCAACAGTGGGGCGTCGAGACGATTGAAGTCGGAACGGACCCCTTCGTCTTCCTGCAGATTGCGAAACGCTTGCGCGAAGGCTGTTTTGTGGCGGCGTTGATCGATCGCCCGGGATCGTTTGAGCCGACTCCGGTGGTCTTTCCGAATGGTACGGCCCATTTTTCCTCGGGAATTTTGCTCGTCGCGGCACAATGCGGCGTGCCGGTCGTGCCCACGACCATGGTTCGCCAATCGGACGGATTCTACCGCGCGGAGGTTTTCGCGCCGATTGAGATCAAGGCCCTCGCAACACGGGATGAAACTCTGCGGTTTTACAGCCAGAAAATTGCCGGTACGCTGATGCCCACGTTATGCGACTATCCCGAACAATGGTTCCAGTTTGTGCCGTTAGTTTGATGGCGTGGGTCATGGTCGGCGCAGTGACACCCGCCTGGGCCGCGGAAGCCCCGGTGTCATCGGCCGAAATGGCGAAATACGAAAAAGGCTTTGGCGCGTTGCAGCAAGGCACGCGCACCTTTTCCGCCGAAATTCTCCAGACCCTGACTTTACAGGGCCTCGATCATCCGATCGTGAGCAAGGGGATTCTTTACTTTGCCAATCCGGACAAACTGCTCATCCGCTTTTCACAGCCTGCCGGGGAATGGATGTTGGTCAACGCATCAGGCGCCGCGATCAAGAAGAAGGGACAGCCGGTTGATTTCCGAGAAGCCAAGGGGCCCGGCAAAGGCGGCTCGCGACCGGCGAACCTGCTCGATTTTTTTCGCAATGGTCCCGACCACTGGCACCAGAACTTCGACGTTTCCATGACCCGCGACGGCGACAAGCTCCTGGTGCATCTGAAACCATGGATGACACCGACGTCGACTTTTCAAGGCGTCGATTCGATCATCACGACCCTGCAACTGCCCAGGTATGAAATTATCTCGATGGAGATTGCCATGAGCGGCGCGAACCGGGTGCGGTATGAGTTCTCCGATGCCCAGCGCAATCCCTCCCTGGCCCCGGCACTCTTTATTATGCCAAAGGAGATTGCGCCGTGAGTTCCCTGACGCCGCACGGGAAGGGCTTCTCGTTTCTCGATGCCTTTGAACTTGATTCGCTTCCGCAAAGCGGGCGCGGGACGAAATGGCTGGACCCGAAGCTCGCGTTTTTTCAAGACCACTTTCCCGGCAAGCCGCTGATGCCGGCGGTGCTGCTGATCGAATGTGCCGCCCAAGCCGCCGGGGCCTTGTGGGCTTCCATTCAGGGGCCGCAAGCGCCGCACCATTTTGTGCTGGCGCAGGTCTTGCAGTTCAAGATTCTCCGGCCCGTGTTGCCGGGAGAGACGGTCACCAGCCACGTGACGTTCACGACCGCCTTGGGGAACCTGGCACAATTCGACGTGGTGCTTTCGGTGGACAGCGATGAAATCGCGCGTGGCAGAATTGTCCTGGGCGCTGGCCCCGAGGCGGTAAAGTCAGCGTAACTGCGCCTGCAGTTTGTTCCGCAACGCCTGCAAATCGATTTTTCCCCGCTCGCTGCGTGGGAGCTCGGGAGTAATAACGTAGTGCTTGGGCAATTTCCATTCCGGGAGCCGCCCCGCGAGGGCCCGCTGGATTTCCTTGAGGGACAAGGTCGTCTCCACGCCTGCCTGCAGGACCGTGCGTTGCGCATGATTGCCTTCCCAGACGATCACGTCGACAACGCCGGTGATGGAGCGCAATGCCCGCTCGACTTCGGAAGGGTGGACTTTTTTTCCGCCGAGGTTCACTTCACGGCCCTGGCGACCCAGAAGGACGAGTTCTCCCCGATCATTCCATTGACCACGGTCCGGCATCCGCCACGTTCCGTTGCGTTTGGCCACGGCGGCGCTGGAGACTCGAATGATTTTTCCGGTGAGTTTGACCGAAACACCCTCGACCGGCTTGCCGACCGATCTTCCCTCCAGGGCCGCATCGCCGGTCTTGTCGTAGCTAATGCCGCCGGTCTCCGAGGAGCCGTAGAAATTATGAATCTTCAGGCGATATCGTTCAAAAAAGGCCTGCGCGATTTCCGGCGTCAATGGGGCTCCGGCCGAGATGACGAGACGCAACGGCGTGAGCCTGGACTTGCCGGGCATTGCCGCCAAGACCCGGAAAAGGGCAGGCACCGAGGGAAAGACCGTGGCGCGATACTGCTTCGTCCAGTCCGCGAGTTGCCGTGGGACGAACTGGCCGGCGCAGATTAGGGTGGTCCCTTGCAGGATGAGGGGCAGAACCAGGTTGCCTAGGCCATAGGAATGTCCCAGGGGGATCGAGACGAGATTCCGATCGTCCGGGCGGATCCCCATGGTCCGAATGAGATTGTTCCCATCCGCGAGGAGATGCTCCGCGCGGCAAGGCACGCTGTTCGGAATTCCCCCGCTCGTGCCGGAGGTCACCTTGATGCAGCAAATGGACTTTGCGGCAGGACGTGTGGAATCCAATGCGTGAAAAGTTCCCCGGTAAAAAAGCGCATGGCAGCCGAGTTGCCGGGAGATCTCCACGCAAGCCGCTTCCGGTAATCCGGCATCAATTGGCACGGACGCCAGACCCAGCTTCTGTGTTGCCAGAAAAAACGCCATCCACTCCGCGCCATTGGGAAGACAGAACGCCATCCGGGCGCCTTGTGGAAAAGCAGCCAAGGGTTCGATAAACTTGAAAGCCTCCTCGTTCAGGACATTCGCGGTCAACGCTCTCCCCACAGCCGCGTCGATGAGAACGAGGCGTCGACCACTTTTCCTTAACGTTTTTGCCCATGCCGACCAGAGCTGGCTGGGCTGGGTTGTTCTTTCGACGAGACCGTTCATCCGCCCACGAATAGCGGCCCACCGGCTTGATGGCACTTCCAAATCGCGAACTCTTAGCGATCAACGGTCCGTTCACCGGTAAAGAATTCCTGCAAGTCGCCGCCGATGCCGAGGAAGGTGTTTTTGACTTCTTTACCGGCCTTCTGCACATCCCCGGCCACTCCGCCGGTGCTGGCAGCGGTATCCTTCGAGGGGACAGAGTCGGGAGGCGAATAGAGCGCGAAAGTCCCATCTTGGGCATTCACGTAGACGAAACCACGGCTCGTCTTGCCATCGAGCAACTGAATCCTCCAGCGAAATGCCGGGTTCGCCGTGGTAGTGCGCAGGAGGACGCGCACATTGTCATACGCGAGGGCATGTTGCGCGGCGTAGTCCTGCGCGACAATCAGGGCCGATTCAGTTCCGGTCACCTGCGTCCGGGGAAAGGTCAGGGTATCGGAATAGATGACTCCCCCCTTGGCCTCATAGCTGCGAACCACCTGGCCGTTTTCCACTTTGACCGCACGCCCGTGCGACGGGACGGAAGGATCATAGAAAATCACCCACCACGTCTGGATCGCGGCGGGAGAGCCGGTGCCATAGACCGAGACAACCCTGTCGCGCAGGCTGGCATCGACGCCGTCCTTGGCGATATCCACCGCATTAACGGCGGAACTGGTGGGGCCCGTGTTCAGCGTGGCGGACTGGGCTTGTAAGGGAAGCAACATGAAGACCATGACCCCCGTGAGGACACTCAAGGCATGGAGATATTTGATGAAATGGATAGGCATAGCGTGAATCCTTTGTGGGCTTTCCCTCTTAATCGCATGGGACATGCCCGAAACAACTGCTTACGTAAGTGGTTGCTGGAGACCTTCTCTCAAAAATCCGTCCCGGATGCCTCCTGCTGTTTGCAATTCAACTCGACGCATTGACCGCGAATTGCGGCAAGCTCAAGCTGAGAGGCGCGATGACTGTTTCTGTCCCATCGAGGCGTTTCGACAAATCGACGGGATCGCCCAAGAAGACTTCAGCAGGGTCGACTTGATAGGCCCAGACATCGAAGTGCTTGAGCGGGGCTTCTCCGTAAAGCGTGGCAATGGCCCCGTCCACGGCGTCGAGTCCATGGGCCACCTTGATGCGGCCAATTCGTGGGACGTTGAAGCGGGCGTCGAAAGTCATCCATCCGCCGAGATAGACTTCAAAATAGGCATGGAAATCCATGGGAGTCCCGGGATCTTTTCGGCCAATGTCAGGAAGATGTCCGGTGACATAACGGGTCGGCAGGTCGAATGCGCGACAAAGCGTGATGGCGACATGCGCAAAATCGCGGCAGACCCCGTAACCCCGGTCCAGGATCTGTGAGGCGGAAATATTGGAAAGACCCGACCCGGTCCGATATTCGATCTTCTCGTGGACCCAGTCACAGATGGCCTGCACAAGGTCAATGCCGGGAGGGATTTTGCCGAAGTGGTCCTTCGCGAACTCAATGACGTTATCGGAATCGCAATAGCGACTGGGTAAGGTATAGCGGAGTACCGAGCGCGGAACCTGGGACAACGGCACGAAGCGAGGGGTGCAGCCCGCGTTATCGGGGAGGGATGTAACCGCAACGAAGGCATCATGCTCAATCGTTGTTGCGCCCGGTGCGAGGACCGTCCGGTACACGATATTATCGTGCTCATCCTGATATTCGATTCCGGGAAGGCCGGGTTGAAAATAAAATCGTTCCTCGCTGACGCGCTGGGCTTCATCCCGGCGGGGCTTGATCATAATGAGGGCCGCCGTCGGTTGCTGCGTTTCATAGATCATTCGGCATCCGACGCGAACTGTTAGGTCCAAGCGAGTATTTTGCATGAAATTGGATCCAAAACCTCCTGGCATGCGACGGGCCGGAAGTATTTCTTCGGCCCGCCGCAAGATTGTTATTTCCGGTGTTCGGCGGCTTTCCCTGCGGCAGCGCCGCCACCACCACCGACCACGGCTCCGGCAGCTGCGCCGGCGGCCGCTCCGACCGGACCGCCCAGGACGGCTCCGGCCACGCCACCCGCAGCGGCTCCGACCACGGCCCCGGTCGTCATGCCGACGACGTCTTCGCGTACATTGCGCGAGCCATTCGGGTTATATTCTGCTTTGTACTTGTCGAAAATGTCGATCACTTCCGAGGCATCATCCACATTGTAGGCCACGACGAGGATTTTGCCGTTCCGGACGGCCTTGTCGTAAAACCGGGCCTGTGAATCGGCAAAGCCCCGATCGGTGAGGATATCGGTATAAACGGTATCGGTCTGCTTGTCGTTTAGTTGCACGATGACTTGAACGTCGCTGGTGGAGATGCCGAGCTCAAGCAGGGCCTCGACGGCCTTATCGGCATTTTCACGATTGGAGAAGGTCCCGCCGATGATTTGTCCGCGGGTTGTTTTTTCTAGGGTTTTGGGCATATGTTTTTTGAGTTGAGGTTGGCTGAATTAATCTTTTTCCTGACGGCCTTGTCTTGCCCTTCTCAGGGCGCAGTGAGCAAAGTGGTGGGCCATGGTCCCTGCCACTCCGAGGGCTCCGATGATTTCCTGGCTCACGAATGGCGAAGCCATATGGCTCGCCGTCGAAACGAGTTTGAAGATCAAGGTCATGCCGAAGAAATGGCAGCGCGTGTGCCATTCTTCGCCGGCGTTTCTCTTGTGCTCTAATTACAAGCGCTTACAAATTTTAGGAGAAATGGGAACAGCCGATGCCCGGCCTTATTGCAACTTCGCTCGTCTAAATGGAGGGCAAAATGCCCGCTGCAAATAACCGTAATGATTTGCATTCGAGTTGATGCGGTTTGTCACGGTGGCAATTCCCTCTGGTTGAACTCCGTTCAGTATTCCAGGACGTAAAGCCTTAGCTCGCAAAGATCAATTGCAATAGCCTCTTCAGGTCGTCTCGCAAAAAGCATGATGCCGCATTGGTCGAAAAGTTTCCTTTGTAACGTATCGTGTTCTGCTGCAACGACTCAGTTTGTGGGGGAGTTGCTGGCACGATGAATGCAAGTAGAAGTCACTATGACTAATGAATCACTCGCTTCTTCGTTTCCCGCTTCATCCAAGGATGTTGCCAACCTCAAACAGACTGCTGCCGAAGCGGTCAACGACTTGGGCAGCACCGCAGCCACGCACGCCGCGAAAGCCAAAGGTCAGCTTCAGGACCTGAAAGGCCATCTCCGCGAGGAAGGCGGCGAACAACTCGCACAGGCCCAAGTAAGGGTCGAGGACGTGATTCGCTCTGCTCGTGACTATGCGGCCACCCGTCCGCTCACCTGCATTGGGATCGCCTTGGCGGTTGGTGTGCTTTTTGGCTTGAGCCGTCGGGGATCCTGCCAGTCTTGAGTCGAGGGAGTGCCCTCCATGGAAGTACCTAAATCAACCCAGATTCTCGTCATCGAGGATGACGCCAACGACAGCTTCCTCCTCGAGCGCGAGATCGCGCGGGCGAGTCTGGAGGACCACGTGACTATCATCCCGGATGGACGCCAGGCCTTGGCCTATCTGGAAGAAACCGAAACTCCGCCTCTGGCTATTTTTCTCGATCTTTATCTGCCCGGGATGAACGGGGTCCACGTGCTGGACCGGTTAAGGCGTAATCCCAAATACAAGAATGTACCGGTTATCGTGATGACCGGTTCAGCCGATCCCAATGACCTGAAGGAATGCCTTCGACTCGGCGTCACGTCCTATCTGTCCAAGCCAGTGAAATTGAGTCATTTCATCAAGACGGTTGCACATATCTTTCCCAAGGTGGAATCCCGGGCCTGATCTTCTTTTTCCGGGACAGGCTGTTAATTGCATGAAGACATATACGTGTACCTGTGGGCAATTGCTGTTCTTCGAGAACATTGCGTGTGTGAGCTGCAAGAGGGAGGTCGGTTTCCTTCCCGATCTCATTTGTGTGAGCAGTCTCGACCCGGCAGCGGACGGACTTTTTTCACCCACCGACAGCGAGGGCAAGGGACATCTTTACAAGAAATGCCAGAACTACGCTGGAGCTGGTGTTTGCAACTGGATGATACCCGTCGAGAAGAGTACGGAATCCTTTTGTATCTCCTGCCGGTTAAACACTGTTATTCCGGATCAAAGCATTCCGCAAAATGTCGTGCTGTGGGGCTTGATCGAAGCCGCCAAGCGTCGCCTGGTTTATAGTTGCCTGCGCTTGAAGCTGCCCCTGGCCAATCGAACCGACGATCCGGAGCATGGACTGGGCTTCCGCTTCATGGCCGATACGACGAAGCCTGACGGCACGGTGGAGCGTGTCCTTACCGCACATGATTTCGGATTGATTACGCTTAACATTGCGGAAGCCGATGATGCGGCCCGGGAGAAAATGCGTCTGGGCATGAAAGAACCGTACCGCACGCTGCTGGGGCATTTCCGACACGAGACCGGTCATTATTATTGGGACCGGTTGGTGGACAACACCCGGTTCCTGGAGCCATATCGCGCCTTGTTTGGAGACGAACGCCACGACTACGACGAGGCGATGAAAAAATATTATGCCTCAGGCGCTCCGCCCGACTGGCAGGAGAATTATATCAGCATCTATGCGACCATGCATCCCTGGGAGGATTGGGCCGAAAGTTGGGCCCACTACCTCCATGTTCAGGACACACTGGAGGTTGCCGCCGACTTTGGACTGGTAGGCAAGCGGATCAAGATTGATCCCAAGGGCAACGCCGAGGGCACGCAGCCCACTCTCAAGGCCAAGCCCTTCGATCAGGTCCTGGATACGTGGGCCGAGTTGACCATCGCGTTGAACTCCATCAATCGCAGCATGGGCCTTCGCGATCTTTATCCCTTCATCCTTTCCCAGCCCGTCGTCGACAAGCTTCGGTTCATCTCGGAAGTGATTGCCGGAAGCAACGAAGCCCCGGCTCCCTGAGTAACAAAGAGGATTACAGAAAGAAGACCGCGGCACCGGCGGCGAACATTCCCGCCGTCACGACGATAACAGTCATCCGTGCCAGGAGGGAGCTCCGTTGATTCAGCATCAGGGTGCCATCCCAGGCGACCAGAAGAATGCCGACCAGGACGAAAGGAGCCAGCAGGCCATTGATGACGGCGCTCCAGTAGAGGGCATCCATGGGCTTGATCGGCGTAAAGGTAAGCGCCACACCCAGAACAATGGAAAGAGTGAGGATTCCATAAAAGGCACGGGCCCGATGGAGTTTCTGGTCAAGGCCCTGACGGTAACCGAAGGTTTCGCTGAAGACATAGGCTGCGGAACCGGCCAGCGTCGGGATGGCCAACAGGCCGACCCCGATCAAGCCGATGGCATAGAGCCACTCGGCGAAGTGTCCGGCCAAAGGAGCGAGGGCCTGGGCTGCGTCCTTGGAACTTTCCAGGTGGGTAATGCCATTTTTGTGCAGAGTGAACGCCGCCGTGAGGATGATAAAGTACATGATAAGATTCGAGACGAAAGCCCCCGCACCGACATCGATGGCGCGTTCCCTCAACTCTTGGGGATTGCCCCCGCGGCGACTGGCGGAGGTCTTCAGGCCCCGCGCTTTTTCCACCTCGACCTCCTGGGATGATTGCCAGAAGAAGAGATAGGGGCTGATGGTTGTCCCGAGGATGGCTACCAAGGTCGACCATTGTGCATGGCTCGTCGGCCACGTGGGCAGGAAAGTATCGCGCAGGACCTTGGACCAATCGGGATGGACCAGGAATGCCGTAATCACGTAGGCGAAGAGGGAAAGGGCCAGCCATTTTAAGATGGAAGCAATGGCGTTGTACTTGAACCGGATCGTGACGAAAATAATGGCGACACCGAACAGCACGACAAAGAAGCCGGCGGGGATGCCGCTTAATAGCTTGGCGACATCAGCCATGCCGGAGAGATCGGCGCTTACGTTCACCGTGTTGGCCATGAACAGGGCCAGCCCCATCACCATGAGTGCCGGCTTGGGCATTTTTTTGCGCAGCGCCGCGGCCAGTCCCATGCCGGTGACCATGCCGATGCGTGCGCACATCATCTGGACGGTCGCCATGAGCGGAAACGTCAGCAATGCAGTCCACAGCATGGACGTGCCCAATTGGGCACCCGCGATGGAATAGGTCACAATACCGGAGGGATCGTCATCAGCGGCGCCCGTGACCAGGCCGGGTCCGAGAAGGGCAAAGAATCCGCGCACCCCATTTTTGGGTTTGGAAGATGCTGGTTCTTTCTTGGTCATAGTCTCTGGAGGCTGCCCTGGCATCGCCTAACTTGCACGGCTTGTGCCACCTCTTGGAGGTTCACAGACCCACTCAGTGGCAGCTATTTGCAGAATCGCGTCCATGGTCCCAGTCGCAAGTTGCCGAGATCACTCTCCCGCAACCAACAGAATGCACGGGCGACAATATATATGAAAAAGTGCGTCACGCTTGCGTCTGCCGTGGGTTCGTTCATTTTAAACGGGGGCACCGGCGCCTCGTAGAATTTATCCCGCATGTCGAAACCCTGGCGCATCATTCATCTGCACATTCCGGTTCCGCCTCGCCGGATTTTGTACGGGACACTGGGTGGGCTGCTACTGGCTTGGGCCGTTATCATGTCGCTGCATAAGCCGGTTGTCCCGGTCACCGCGCCACCTTCAGCCACGTTGTTGAGCAAGGAACTCTACCTGCCGGTCGCCAAAAAACCGTCCAATACGGAACTGGCCAATCCAGAGCTCAATGCGCGGGTGGAGAAACTTCTCGGCACGATGTCACTTGAGCAAAAGATCGGGCAGCTCTGCCAGTACAGCGCGGGAGAGGCGACCGGCCCGGAGGGAAACAAGCTCGATTACAAGGCCATGATCGCGAAGGGGCAGGTCAGTTCGCTCTTCAACGTCTTGGGCGCGAAGGAGACCAATGCCTACCAGCGCATCGCCATGGAGCAAAGTCCGCAGCATATTCCACTGCTTTTCGGCTTCGATGTCATCCACGGTCAGCACACGATTTTTCCGGTGCCGTTGGCCATGGCGGCGAGCTTTGACCCGGGCCTGGTCAAGTGGACCGCACGAGTCGCAGCAAGCGAAGCCGCCGATGACGGCATCCGTTGGGTTTTCTCGCCCATGGTCGATATTGCGCGGGACGCGCGCTGGGGCCGCATCACCGAGGGGGCAGGGGAGGATCCTTTTCTCGGCTCGGTGCTGGCGCGGGCCTACGTGCAAGGTTACCAGGGTGACAGCCTCAGCCACGCCGATTCGGTCGCCGCTTGCATCAAGCACTTCGCCGCCTATGGCGCTCCCAGCGGCGGACGCGAATACAACACCGTCGACATGTCGGAACTTTCGCTCCGTCAGTTTTACCTGCCGCCCTACCGGGCCGGAGTCGAGGCGGGTGCCGCGACCGTGATGAGCGCCTTCAATCCTCTCAATGGCGTACCGGCCACGGCCAATCCTTTCACGCTCACCCAGATTCTCCGCAACGAATGGAAGTTCAATGGTTTCGTCGTCAGCGATTGGGGGGCAGTGAGAGAGCTCATCAATCACGGCATCGCCCGCAACGGCGCGGTCGCGGCCCGCAAGGCGCTCAGCGCGGGCGTCGACATGGATATGCAGAGCGATCTCTATCGTACGCGGCTCGCCGATCTCGTCGACTCGGGACAGCTTCCAATCGCCACCGTCGACGAGGCCGTTCGCCGCGTCCTGCGGGTCAAATTCGCCCTCGGCCTTTTTGATCATCCGTACGTCGATGAGAAGAAGCCGCCGTTCGCCCTCACTCCGGAGAAACGCCAGCTTGCCCGTCAGGCCGCGGAGCAGACGCTGGTTCTCCTGAAAAACAACATTGCGGTGCCCGATACAGTTCCAGTGTTGCCTATTTCGAAGAATGTTCCCGCCATCGCCCTGATTGGCCCGCTGGCCGATTCGCCCATCGACATGCTCGGCTCGTGGCCCGCCGCCGGAAACCCCGCCGATGCGGTGACCCTCCGCGCTGCCTTGCAGCAACGGTTCCAAAACACGAAGACCAAGTTCTTCTTTGCCGAAGGCACTGATGTAATGACCGATTCCGACGAAGGCTTTGCCGCGGCCATCGCCGCCGCGCAAAAGGCCACCGTCGTCGTTCTCGCCCTTGGTGAGCCTGCCGAGACCATGACCGGAGAGTCGACTTCTCGCACGCGCCTGGACCTTCCCGGCAACCAGGAAGAATTACTCGAGGCGATCGTTCGTTTGGGCAAGCCGACCGTCCTCGTCCTTTTCAACGGACATCCGCTCGCCTTCAAATGGGCAGCCGATCACGTGCCTGCCATCCTCGAGGCTTGGTACCCGGGCATCGAAGCCGGTCCTGCCGTGGCCAATGTCCTCTTCGGCGACGTCAATCCGAGCGGCAAACTCCCGGTCAGTCTGCCGCGAGCAGTGGGGCAGGAGCCGCTTTTCTACAACCAACTTCCCACCGGACGGCCTCCCGGCGACATCGACCTGACCCATCCGCCGATTGGTCCCAACAAATATTTTTCGCGCTACATCGATGAAACCAACGCGCCCCTCTTTCCCTTTGGTTTCGGTCTTTCCTATACCCAGTTTACTTACTCGAATCTCAAATTGAACCAGGAGCAGTTGTCCCTCGCGGCCCTGCAGGCAGCCCGCGAAAAAGCGGACGGCTCCGCGCCCGGAATTCATGTCAGCGTCGAGGTGAAGAACACCGGCCCGGTCGCCGGGACGGAGGTGGTGCAGATTTATCTTCGCAACACTGGTGGCAGCGTCGAGGAGCCGGTGCGTGAGCTCAAGGGCTTCGAGCGGGTGACGCTGGCTCCCGGGCAGGCGAAGGAAGTTGAATTCCGCCTCGGCTTCGAGGAGCTCTCCTACTACGACGCCGAGATGGAACGGGTCATTGAACCCACGGAGTACCAAGTCTGGGTCGGTGGCAGCTCCGGTGCGACCCTGGGACAGCAATTTGTCGTCACTCCCTAGCCATGAATACGTGTTTTACCCGCCGGATCGAAAAGGAAAGAGCGCAAAACCTTGCGAGACCGGCAATGTAGCCTATATCAAGACGCTGGCGCACAACTTGCCCCGTTTTCAATTTCATGCGACTTCATTTCACTCTCGGACTGCTCACGGTTCTTTTGCTCGTGCTGACCTTTCGTTATACCGAGAGGCACCACTACAATTTCACCAAGGTCCAGGCCCAGGCCGAGCGCATGGCCCGCCAGCCCTTCGTGCCCCTGCCGGAGGCCCTTCCACCCCAATTCAGGAAACTGACTCCTGACGAGGAACGGGGTGTTTTCTGGAACGACAAGTACCGGCTTTGGAAAAAGAAGGGGCTTCCGTTCCAGGTCGATTTTTTTCCGGTCAGCAAGGAATTCTCCAAGGCCATCCTGATCCACACGGTGGACAATCGCGGTGAGCACGTGCTTCCCACCTCATCGGAGTTTTTCAATTACCTCAATCTTACTTTTACCCCACCCCTTCCTCCGGAGATCGGATACGCCGGCTTTTACATCCGCTATCCCATCAACAAGCCCGATTCCCTCGACGGTTTCTTCTCCGTTCTGGGTTCCAATTATTTTCGGGTGATCGCCAAGGACCAGGTCTACGGCGTCTCGGCCCGGGCACTCGCCATCAATGCCGGGGCCGATGGCAAGACCGAGGAATTTCCCGAATTCAAGGAATGGTGGCTGCATCAACCCGCTCCCGGGGCGACTTCGCTCGTGGTCGATGCGCTGCTCGACAGTCCGAGCGTGACTGGCGCGTATGGCTTCAAGATCATGCCCGGTTCGGTCACTTCAGTTGACGTGCACGCTTCCCTTTATTTTCGGAAAACAGTCGACTGGATTGGGCTCGCTCCTTTTTCCAGCATGTATCTTTACGGCGAGAACGCCTCCGATCATTTCAACAATTTCCACCCCGAAATCCACGACTCCGATGGTGTCCTGGTCCACACGGCCAAGGATGACTGGCTCTGGCGTCCTCTCAGCCAAACGAAGCTTTATCAGATCTACAAATTTAACGACGAAAACCCGAAGGGCTTTGGTCTCCTGCAACGGGACCGCGAGTTTCAGCACTATCAGGACCTCGAGATGAAATACAATGTCCGCCCCAGTGTCTGGGTGACGCCGCGCGGTAATTGGGGCAAGGGATCTGTCGTTCTCGCCCATCGCCCCAGCAACAATGTCAACTTCGACAATGTGGTCCTCTTCTGGCATCCCGACCAGGTTCCCCAGGCTGGCGACCGAATGGAACTCGACTACACCATCGATTTTTATATGAACGACGCCCAGAGGCCTCCTCTGGCCTACAGCCGGGAAACCTGGATCATTAACAATCCCGCTCCGCCGGCTCCGCCGCCCGTTGCGCCGCCTATCCCGAGCCAGAAGCCGGCTCCGCCAGCGCCCACGCCTCCTCCTGGACAGAAACCGGTTGCGGTGGTTCCGCCCAACGTGCCGAAGCCTGGCGAGCCTGTGCCGGTGATGTTCATGATCGATTTCGTCGGCAATGGCATCGAGAATATTCCGGCGGATAAGAAACCTTATCTCTATCTTCATTTTGATCCGGCGGAGACCAAGTTGCGCGAATTCAGCCTGGAGAAAATTGGTTACGACAATTCGTGGCGCGCCACGTTCACGATCATTCCCTTCAAACATAATGTCCCCACCGAGCTTCACTGCCGTCTGCTCGAATCGGACAAGCCCGGCGCCAGGCCGCTCTCCGAAGAATGGAACTACACATGGCATCAATAGATTCCTCGTCCATCCCACAAAATGATGACCAGGCCGCGTGGAACGAGGCCTACGACCGGTTGCGCCATTTCCTTGAATCCTTCGCGCTTGGCGATCACACCCAAGTGCCAAGGCTTGCCCTCCATTTACTGGAAGAGGCCCGTGCGCTGCATCGCCAGGAACCGGCACGTGACCCCGTGACGGTGACCATGGAGAACGCGCAGAAACGTCTTGCGGAATGGCTGGGCGGCAACCTTGAGGTCGATGGCAAGAATCCATCCCAGGTTTTTTCGTCGGGTTATCTCGCCTTTCTCCTGAGCAAGCACCTTCGCGCGACGCCGGATGTCCTCCTCGCATCTCCTCTGCTCGCCGAGCTTCGCGCGGAGATGCGCGGAACCCTTTTGGTCACGGGGCCTGACTTGAACATCTCCAGCATGACACCGCGCCATCTCGATTATGGACCGATGCTCGGCCTCGCGCGCAATACCTGGCACCGCTGGAACGTCCGCGAAATTCTTGTCGCCGTCCTCTTTTGGACCGGTGTCTACTTCGTCTTTTACTGGTGGTTGTCTGAACTCCTATGAGCGCGTCTCTTCCTGAATCTGTCATCGCGATCCGCCGCACCCTATTTGTGGGCGGTTCGGCGCTTCTGACCATTGGCGGTGTTGTCCTGCTTCTGCGTGGTTACGCCGACCAGCAGATTTTTCCGGCTGATTATTTCGTCATCGCGCTTTTTCCGCTGCTCTTCAGCCAGATTGCGATTGGCTTTATGCTGGCGTTGTTCGGATTCTTCGATGGACTGCGCGGCGGCGATCCTCACCACGTGATGCGCCGTCCCTGGCGGAAGAACGAGGCAAGCGTACCGCTCGCGGCCACGGCCATCGTCGTCCCCGTCTTCAACGAGGAAGTTTCCCGCGTTGCGCAGGGTATCGAGAACATGTGGCGCAGCCTCGAAAAGACGGGCCAGATCGAGCACTTCGACTTTTATCTCTGCAGCGATTCCAGCGACGCCGATCACTGGATCGAGGAGGAATGCGCCTGGCTGCATCTCTGCCAAAAGCTTAATGCATTCGGGAAGATTTTCTACCGGAAGCGCCGTCACTCGATTAACGGCAAGAGCGGGAACGTGGCCGATTTCTGCCGCCGTTGGGGCAAGCGTTACCGGTACATGATCGTCCTCGATGCCGATAGCATCATGACCGGCTCCACCATGGTTCTACTCACGCGCGCAATGGAAGCCAATCCGGAGGTCGGCATTCTCCAGACGCAACCGGTGCAGGTCCTGGGGCAGTCGTTTTTCCGGCGGTTGCTGCAATTTACCGGGAGCGTCTACGGCAAAATCTTTTCCCAGGGATGCAGCCTCGCCCAGATGTCCTCCGGTGCTTACTGGGGCCATAATGCGATCATTCGCATTGCTCCTTTCATCGAGTTTTGCGATCTGCCCATTCTCCCGGTTTCTGAATCGCGCGGACGCCATGTCCTCAGTCACGATACCGTTGAGGCCGCGCTCATGCAGAAGGCCGGATACGACGTTTGGGTCGCCTATGACGAAGGCGGTTCCTGGGAGGAGGGGCCGCCCAACCTGAGCGACATGCTCAAGCGCGATCGCCGCTGGTGCGCGGGCAACCTGCAACATTTCTGGTTTCTCTTTGCTCGCGGCATCGGAGCGGGCAATCGTCTCCAGATTTGGATCGGTCTCATGGCCTATCTCAGTTCTCCGATCTGGCTGGCTTTTCTTGTCGCGGGTTCGGTCAGCGCCTTTGAGCGCAAACGATTCATCACTTTTTCCGCGGGACCGGAGGATCTCGACTCCCTGCGCCCGACGGAGACCATGCTCCTTTTCGGGATTACATTGGTCCTTCTTTTCCTGCCTCGCTTGCTGGGACTCGCCTCCCGCTTGCCTCAAGCACGCCGTTTCGGCGGATTTTTCCGGCTGCTCTTCAGTGCGTTTTTGGAAACAGCCTTGTCCATCCTGATGGCGCCGGTTCTCATGCTCTTTCACACCCTTTTCGTCCTGCAGGCCCTCCTCGGCTGGCAGATTCGCTGGACCACCCAGAACCGTTCCGACACCGGTCTTTCCTTCTCTCATTGCGTGGCCCTCTACGGGTGGCAAAGCTGTCTCGGGCTCATCGGGCAATCGGTGGCATGGTACTACCTCGACACCAGTTCCTACTGGCTTTTGCCGATCTTTGCCGGATGGATTCTGGCGCCCGTCACGGCGTGGGTGACCGCCTCCTCCGCGCTCGGAAAAGGTCTCCAGAAATGGGGGTTGTTTGCCATTCCCGAAGAGATGCAGGTCCCGCCGGAACTCGAAGGCTTGTCCGGAGACGATCAGGCCGCCGCCGGTTCGCTTTGGCCGCAGGCGCTTCTTTCGCCTTATGTTCAGGCCATCCACACATCGATGGTCCGCCAGCGCTCCGCAGGCAGTGGAGACAAGCCGTCACCATCGCTCGTCGCTTTGCGTGAGCGCCTGATCGCCGAGGGTCCCGCGGCCTTGAAGCCCAAGGAGAAAATGCGGGTGCTCTGGGATGTGGAGACCGTTTTCTGGCTCCATCGCGAACTCTGGTCCCGTCCCACGGCACGATTGCATGAAAGCTGGAGCCGCTTTCAGTCGGAGAGCCCCAAGAGCTCTCTTCTCCGCAACTATCTTGTCGGAAAATGAGCGAATGCATTCGGGCCTTTGATGAGGCGGCCGATTGCCCTAAAAGAGTCTCCATGTCGATAGGACAAATGCTTCCCGTGAGACCGTGTTTTCACCTGCGGGCAGGGGACAGGGAGCGATGAGCGAGCCGATCCTCTTGATTGCCACGGTGACCATTCGCCCGGAGCAGGAACAGGCTTTTATTGCCTGGCAGGTCCAGTACGAGGCCGCGCTGGCCAAATGTCCCGGCTTCATCAGTACCGATATCGTGCCCGTCGATGACGCCACTAGTGGAAAATGGACCATAGTCCTGAACTTTGATGCGAAGGAGAACCTCGTCGCCTGGCAGCAATCCGCGGAGCGGAGGCAATTGGTGGAGGAAGTTTCCGCATTCGCCGTGAAGAGCGATTTTGGCCCGGTCATTCCGGAGGAGACGAAACATCCCCAGCCGATCATCACGGAGGTCATTCTCTCCAAAATTCGGCCCGGAAAAGAGGAAGCCTACCGTTCATGGACCGTTCGGGTGCAGATGGCCCAAGCCAAATATCCCGGGTATCGCGGCATGTATCTCCAGCCGCCGGAACACGGGCCGGGCGGATATTGGACGACCTTGCTGCGCTACGACACCATGGAACATCTTTGGGCGTGGAAAAATTCCTCGGAGCGCGCGGCTTTGCTGCAAGAAGCCAGCGACATTATCGAAAGCGTGGAGTTCATGCGTCTGGCGACCTCCTTTCCCGGTTGGGTGCCGATCGACCCGGTGACGGGGAAGGGGCCGCCCAACTGGAAGACGGCCATGCTTATCCTGCTGGGACTTTACCCGATGGTCGTCCTGGAAATGTGCTTCGTGAGTCCTCATCTAAGTTTTCTTAACCGTGCGCTCGCGGTTTTTGTCACCACCTTCGTCACCGTTGCCCTCACCACCTTCCTGAGCATGCCCTGGTTCGTTCGTTGGTTTGGCTGGTGGCTTTTCGCGGATCCATACATCGACAGCAGGCACAACCGACTCGGACTGGGTATCCTGATCGGTCTCTACCTCTTGGAAATAGGCCTGCTATGGCAGCTTTTCCCCCTGTAATTCCCCAGCGTATGAATTTCATGAAACGTCCTCTCGCGATATTTGCCGGCAGTCTGGTTTTGATCCTTCCCGGCATTTCGCCCGCAGTTGATCCGGCAACTACTCCCCCGGCGATGGAAAAAACGTCTCCCCAAGTCGATGACGTCTCATCGTCTGAAAAGGAGACTGCCTCTGCCACTTCGCCTTCGATGAACAAGCTGATTCTGGAGGCGATCCACCACATGCCGACCGGCGGCGGCTATAGCGTGAAAAAGGATGCCATGGTGGCCATCCGGTCCGCCATCGTGGTCGAGGGTACAGAACTCCAAGTCACGCCCGAAGCGGCCTGCCCCAGCTACTGTTCCGAAGCAACCTACCTCGCCTTCCTTAAAGTCATCGAGACCCTGCTTTCACGCCATGAGTTGCAACTGACTTCCGCCGAACTGCGCATGTTTATCGTGGGTACCCAGGCCGACGGCGAGGGGATCTGGGGCCGGTGGAACGCGAATGGCCCCGGCACCGCGCGCCTCTTCTACGAACTGGGCCTCGGCCCCAATTTTCCCACCATCGATTCCGCCCAGCCGGGCGACTTCCTCAAGGTTTTTTGGACCGACGAAATTGGCGCCAAGGAGTTCGGTCATTCCGTCATTTATCTCGGGCGGAGGATGACTCCGCAAGGAGAAGTGGTCCGCTTCTGGTCCTCCAATATCAAGGTCGGTTACAGCGAGAAGGAAGTCCCGCTCGCGAAAATGAAACGCGTCGTCGTCTCTCGTTTCGAACATCCGGAAAATCTCCATCGGCTCCTTCAGCTTCCGAAGAAAGATGCCTTCCTCGCATCAATGCTCACAGAGAGTTGCCCACCCGAAGTCATGTTGACGAAAGTCGGTATCAAAAACTCCCAACCCTAGTTGGCAGTCTTCGAAAATGCTTTGAAGATCAGCGATTTGGAACGTCAATTGGCTGATTATTTCAGGATATAATATATTCGACATATTGGAATAGATTGGTCTAGGCTCTTTACCCGCCATCTCGCTGGTTAAAGGCCTTCGAGACTTTTTACAGTTTATGTTTAGTTTTCTGCATCACAGAACTCCCATAAAATGAAAAGTTTTTTTAAATACACCCTTCTCGAGGGAGTAGCAAATTGAGCATTGAAAGAGTCCCGCTCCCGAGGCAGCAGCGCAGTCTAAAACTGCGATTAGTGACTTTGTGCCTCGGGATGCTGCTGGGATTCTCATTTACACAAGTTGTCTCGGCAGCGCCGCCCACGCAATCAACTCAGATTGGTGATAGCGTCACCAATCCCGACAGCGGTATTGATGAAACAGTCTCGCAAATAGTGACGGATGCTAACGGCATAGTTCTTGGAGTCGGGACGGGTACGGGCAATTTTATTGGAGTCGACCTCACCGTAGGCGGGACCTTCGTCGCGTCGACTTCGGGAACAGCGCCTTACACCACTTATACGGTTGTTGCGACAGGAACGAATTCCACCACCGGATTAGTCAACTCACTGACCGTTACCTCGTCCAGTGGTACCCTCACTTACGGCTTGGTCATGGATATCACGGGATCCCTCACGGCGAACGCCGGGTCGCCAGGCCTCCTCACGGCCCCGAACCCTATTCCCAATTCCGGCCCGATCAACCAAATCAACAAGGGCCGCAACGGCGACAATGGCAGTAATGGGTGGGGAGTTTATATCCCGGGTATCGGGACCATTGGCTATCCCGGTACGGACGGTGATCCGGGAGCAGTCGGTCCCGCAGCCACGACGACCGTCTCGGGAACCCAGGGACCAATCATTGCCAGTAGTGATAAGACTCCCGGCATCACTTATGCGAGTGTGGGAGGCGACGGCGGAACGGGTGGCGACGGCATTTTTGCCGTCCCGGGGCGAAACGGAGGCACGGGAGGCAGCGGCGGGACAGCGAACCTCACCAACAATGTTTCCATTACCACTTCGGGAACATTGTCGTATGGAATTTTTGTCTATAGCAACGCCGGTAACGGGGGGAGAGGGGGAAGCGGCTATATCTTTTCCGGTGGTGGTACAGGCGGGGGCACGGGCGAGGGTGGAGCTGTGGTTGTCTCCAGTACAGGCACGATCACCACCGTGGGCGACGGGGCGGCGGGTATTTTTGGGCAAAGCAAGGGTGGCGCTGCCGGCTCAGGAGGTGCCAGCTACGGCATTGTCGGTTTGGGCGGAAACGGCGCCAAGGGCGGTAATGGCGGTGCGGTGACGGTTGGCAACAGCGGTGCGATCACCACCACCGGTGTCGGCGCCCACGGTATCGAGGCTCAAAGCATCGGGGGCACGGGTGGCAACGGCGGTGCCGCTGGCGGGATCGTTGCCTTTGGCGGCGATGGAGCTCAGGGAGGAATATCCTCCAATGTGTCGGTGAGCAATTCAGGAACCATCATCACCAACTTAAGAAATTCAGACGGCATCATCGCCCAGAGTATCGCTGGCGGCGGTGGCGATAGTGGTGCCTCGGGCGGTATCGTGGCCCTCGGCGGTAGCGGTGGCGCGGGCAATAATGCCGGGACGGTGACCATTCTCAATAACGGTACGATCACGACGTCGGGAGCGGATTCGATCGGCATCGCTGCCTATAGCACTGGCGGTGGCGGTGGCAGTTCTTCCCGGACGGGCGGGGTGGTTTCGATCGGAGGCACGGGTAGCGAGGCCGGAAACGGCGGCGCGGTGCAGGTGACGAACCTGGCCGGAGGTTCGGTCACGACCGCCGGCAACGGCGCCGCTGCCATTTTTGCGCAAAGCCTTGGCGGAGGCGGCGGTAATGGCGGCCTTTCCGGAGGACTCGTCAGCTTGGGTGGCGCGGGGGCTGCCGCTGGCGATGGAGGCATCGTCACGGTGACGAACGCGGGAACGCTTTCCACGGGAGGCAACAATGCCTTCGGTATTTTTGCACAAAGTCTCGGCGGCGGCGGCGGCGCCGGCGGTAACAACGGTGGTCTCGTTGCCATCGGCGGCAGCGGCAGTGGCGGCGGTAACGCCAATAACGTCACCGTGACCAATAGCGGGAATATCACCACGACAGGCAGTTTCTCCACGGGCATTTTTGCGGAAAGTCTCGGTGGTGGTGGCGGCTCCGGCGGCACGTCAGGAGGTGTCATTACCATCGGCGGCAGCGGGGCCAAAGGCGGCACGTCAGGTACCGTGACCGTGACCCACACCGGAACGATCAGCACCTCGGAAGTCGGCTCTCTTGGTATCGAAGCCCAATCCATCGGTGGTGGCGGCGGCAACGCCGGTTCCGCCTACTCAGGCTCACTCTTTGCGGGTGTGGCCGTGGGCGGCAGCGGCGGAGGCGGCGGGGCGGGTGGCACCGTCATCATCAACCTTTCCCCATCCGGGCAACCGGCGACGATTTCCACGCAGGGAGCCTTGTCCAGCGGCATTTTGGCCCAATCTGTCGGGGGTGGTGGTGGCAATGGTGGTAACGCAGTCCAGGCCACGATTGGCGCTTTCGGATCAGTCTCGGTCGCGGTTGGCGGCAGTGCCGGCACCGCCAGCAACGGTGGCACGGTTACCTTGTCCGGGACCGCCAATGTCACCACCAAGGGAGACAATTCCGCAGGCATTATTGCCCAGTCGAACGGTGGCACGGGCGGTAACGGTGGTTCGGCCATCTCCGCCTCCGGTGCCGTCGGCACCGTCGCGTCGGTCAGTGCCTCGGTGGCAGTGGGCGGCGCGGGCGGCAACGGCGGCAGTGGCAGCACGGTAAGCGGTACGGTTACGGCCGATATCAACACGGGCGGAAAGGCCTCGCCCGGTTTTATTGCCCAATCGGTCGGCAAGGGCGGAGGTGTCGGTGGAACAACCGGCAGCGGGGCCCTGGCGGCATCCGCCGGCGTGTCGGGAGGTTTCGGTGTATCTGTCGGTGGTGGCGCCGGAAATGGCGGCGACGGCGGCACGGTCAATATTACTTTAAGCGGCTCCGTCACCACCAAGCAGGACCAATCGAAAGGCGTGGTGATTCAGAGTGTCGGTGGCGGGGGCGGTGTCGGCGGTATGGCGATCGCCACCGCCGCCGCGGGCGCTGCCGCCGGTGCGGGAACGGTGACGGTTGCCGTGGGCGGTTCCGGAGGGACCGGTGGTACCGGTGGCGCGGTCACCGCGAACATCCACGATGATGTCTCTACCGGCGGCGATGGATCGAGCGGAGTGATCATTCAGTCCAACGGCGGCGGCGGCGGTGCCAGCGGTCTCACCATCGCAGCGAGTGGCGGCGGTGCCGGCGTGGGGGCGGGCTCGATCAATATCGGCATTGGCGGCACGGGTGGAACCGGCGGCGACGGTGGAATCGTGAAGGCGACCTACGGAGGGAACATCACGACGACCGGCAGTCACTCCACTGCTTTGCTGGTTCAGAGTGAGGGCGGCGGCGGTGGTGCCAGCGGCGGCACCATTGCGGCCAGTTTGGATGGGGCCGGAACCGGTGCAGGCGCGATTAACCTGGGAATCGGCGGCAATGGTGCCGGGGCCGGCAACGGCGGTACCGCCTCTGGCACCAGTGTCTTTCTGACCACGACCGGAGGTACCGTGACGACGAGTGGCACTTTTTCCTCCGGCATCGTAGTGCAATCCCTGGGTGGGGGTGGTGGTGACGGCGGCTACAATATTTCGGCCGGCATTGCGGGTGGAGGCGCCGGCAGTGGCGTCCTGACCATTGGCATAGGTGGAAAGGCCGGCGGCGGTGGCAACGGAGAAAACGTGACAGCCACCCTGGCGTCCAATGTTTCCACTGCTGGCGACGATTCCTCCGGCATTGTGGTCCAGTCAACGGGTGGCGGCGGCGGTAACGGTGGTTTCAACGTCTCGGGCAGCATCGCCGCCGGGAAAACCGGCAGCGGCGTCATCGATATCGGACTCGGCGGCTCCGGCAGCGTGGCCGGTAACGCCAGCTCGGTCGTCGCGACCAATACCGGAAATATCTCCACCGGAGGCGACAAGTCGGGTGGCGTGCTGGTTCAATCTGTCGGCGGCGGCGGCGGTAACGGTGGTTTTAATGTTTCGGGTGGCATTGCCGGTGCGGGTGTGGGTGCGGCTGGAATCACCATCGGCCTCGGCGGGAAGAGCGGCGCGGGCGGAAACGCGGGAACGGTCACGGTCTCCTCCATTGGGTCGATCACCACCACCGGCACTGATTCTGCCGCTTTGATTGCGCAATCGAATGGCGGCGGTGGAGGCAACGGCGGCTTTGATGTCTCCAGCAGCATCACTGGCGGGCTCACAGTCGGCAGCGGCGCGATCAATATTGGAGTGGGTGGTGCCGGGAGTGTGGCCGGTAACGGCGCGGTCGTCACCGTGACCGGCACCGGCGACATCAGCACCTCAGGTGACAATTCGGAAGGCTTCTTTGCTCAATCGGAAGGCGGCGGCGGCGGTAAGGGTGGTTTCAACGTTTCGGCTGATATCTCCGGCGGCGGCAAAGGCAGCGGTGCGATTACGATTGGCGTGGGCGGCAAAGGCAGTTCCGGCGGCACGGGCGCGAATGTCACCGCCACCTCCACGGGATCAATTACCACCAGTGGATCAAACTCGACCGCGTTCACGGCGCAATCGCTCGGCGGCGGCGGCGGCAACGGCGGTTTCAACGTCTCGGCCAATATTTCCGGGGCCGGTATCGGCAGTGGTGTGATCGATATCGGGGTGGGCGGTTCAGGCGGCGGAGCCAGCACGTCGGGCACTGTGACCGCCACGAGGACCGGCAGCATCGTCACGAAGGGCAATGATTCCGCCGGTGTCCTGGCGCAATCGCTGGGCGGCGGCGGTGGCAATGGCGGCTTTAATGTCTCGGCTGGCATCACCGGTGCTGCCGACGGCAGCGGCGCGGTCACCGTGGGCGTTGGCGGCAAGGGCGGCACGGGCGGAAACGCGGGAGAAGTCGATGTCACCTCCACCGGCTCCATCAGCACCTCCGGCACCAATTCCTCGGGCTTTACGGCGCAATCGCTGGGCGGCGGCGGCGGTAATGGAGGCTTCGATGTTAGCGCCGCTGTCTCCTTCGCCACCGGAGGGCTCAGCACCGCGATCAGTGCCGGCGTGGGGGGATCGGGCGGTGCCACGGGCAATGGCGCGAAGGTCTCAGCGGTGAGCACGGGCGACATCAGCACCGGCGGTGACAACTCGAAAGGCTTCATCGCGCAGTCGATCGGCGGTGGTGGCGGTAATGGAGGCTTCAATGTCACCAGCGACCTGAGCGGAGCCTCTGCGGGCAGCGGCGCGGTTTCGCTGAGTATCGGAGGCAAGGGCGGCGCAGGCGGCACCGGAGCCAATGTCACGGGGACCTCCACCGGTGCCATCACCACGACGGGAAGCAACTCGGCTGGCTTCACGGTGCAATCTCTCGGAGGCGGCGGCGGCAACGGTGGATTCAAGGTCGACACGAGTCTCTCCGGCGGTGGGACACTCAGCGGTGCGATTGATATTGGCGTGGGCGGCAACGGCGGAAACGCGGGCAATTCCGGCACGGTCACGGCCACGACGACCGGCAGTATTAGTACCTCCGGCAGCAAATCAGGCGGTATTTTGGTGCAGTCGTTGGGTGGTGGCGGGGGTAACGGCGGTTTTGACGTGGGCGTTGGCGGCAGTTTGGCGGGAACGGGTGGCGGAGCCATCGGCGTCAATCTCGGCGGCACCGGTGGCAACAGCGGCAACGCCTCCGCGGTCACGCTCACTGGTACCGGTGACGTCAGCACCAAAGGCGACAAATCTGCGGGCGTGCTGGTCCAATCGCTGGGGGGCGGCGGCGGTAACGGCGGATTCAATGTCACCTCCGACTTGTCCGGAGCGGGCACCGCCGGGAGCGGCGCCATCACTGTTTCTATTGGCGGCTACGGCGGTAACGCGGGATCGTCCGGTGCCGTAACCTCCGCCACGGTCGGAAACATCACGACGAAGGGTGCCGATTCCAGCGGTTTCGTGGCGCAGTCGCTCGGCGGTGGCGGTGGTAACGGCGGCTTCGATGTGAGTTCGTCGGTTTCTCTCAGCTCGGGCCCGGCTGGTGCCATCACGGTGGGAATCGGAGGATCTGGTGGCGATGCGGGTGATGCCGCGAAGGTCGTCGCCTCCAGCGCCGGCAACATCAGTACGTCGGGCACGAATTCGGCCGGCTTTCTGGCGCAATCGGCTGGCGGTGGCGGCGGCAACGGAGGCTTCAATGTTTCGACCACCATTGCCGGAAGTTTTGGTTCGGGTGCCGCGCTTACCGTGGGTGTGGGCGGCACGGGCGGCGATGCCGGCTCAGGGGCCGACGTCACGGCCACTTCATTGGGATCAATCACCACGACCGGCACGAACGCCGCGGCCTTCACTGCGCAGTCCCTCGGCGGCGGCGGCGGCAACGGCGGGTTCAACGTCACCACGAGTTTGTCCGGTGCCGGAACCGTCGATGGTGCCATTCAGGTCGGGGTTGGCGGTGCCGGTGGAACAGCCAGCAATTCCGGTACGGTTGTCGCGACCTCCACTGGCAGCATCAGTACGTCGGGTGATAAATCGGGCGGTATCCTGGTCCAGTCGCTCGCCGGCGGCGGCGGCAACGGCGGCTTCACGGTTGGTACGAGCGGCGGGGTCGGGACCAGCGGTGGCGACATTGGCGTCAACGTGGGTGGACATGGCTCCGGTGGCGGCAACAGCTCCGACGTCACCCTGACCGGCACGGGCAATGTGTTTGCGACGGGTGACAAATCGTACGGGGTGCTGGTGCAATCCCTCGGCGGCGGCGGCGGTAACGGAGGCTTCAATGTCACGACCGATTTGTCCGGAGCGAGCAACTCGAGCGGCGCCATTAGCGTCGGGGTGGGCGGCTATGGCGGTCCCGGCGGATCGGCGGGAAGCGTGACCTCCGGCATGGTCGGAAATATCACCACTCAGGGAGGCAATGCCTCAGCCTTTACCGCTCAGTCACTCGGTGGTGGTGGTGGCAATGGCGGCTTTGATGTGAGCACTTCGGTTTCCATAACGTCGACCGGTAACAGCGGCGCCATCGCGGTGGGCGTGGGTGGTTCCGGTGGTGTGGCGGGCACCGCCTCGAAAGTCGTGGCCTCGAGTACGGGCAACCTCAGCACGGGCGGCACGGACTCAAACGGTTTCCTCGCGCAATCGCTCGGCGGCGGCGGCGGCAACGGCGGCTTCAACGTTACGACCGATATTTCCGGAGGGGGAGGCAAGGCTGGAGCGATTTCCGTCGGGGTGGGCGGCAAGGGCTCCGGTGGCGGATCTAGCGCCAATGTTCAGGCCACGTCGTCGGGATCGATCAGCACGACGGGGACGAATTCCATCGCCTTTGCGGCGCAATCGATCGGTGGTGGTGGCGGCAACGGTGGCTTCAATGTTGCCACCAGTTTGACGGGAATGGGCGATAACAGTGGGGCGATTACCGTCTCGGTGGGTGGTACCGGCGGGTCGAGTGGGAATGGGGCCGGGGTCATCGCCACGAGTATCGGTGATCTCAGCACGCAGGGTCCGGGCTCGCGCGGATTCCTGGCTCAATCTCTTGGCGGAGGTGGCGGTAACGGCGGCTTCAACGTCTCGACCTCTTTCTCCGGCGCGGGCGATGGAAGCGGCGCCATTACCGTTGGCCTGGGTGGTTCGGGAGGCAGCAGCGGCACCGGGGCAAATGTTTCCGCCACTTCGACCGGTTCAATCTCCACGGCTGGCGCGAATTCTGCCGCCTTTACCGCGCAGTCGATCGGTGGCGGTGGCGGTAGCGGCGGCTTCGATGTCGTCACGACTTTATCCGGAGGCAGCAAGGGCAGCGGCTCCGTCACGGTCGGCTTGGGTGGTTCCGGAGGGACAGGCAATAGTGCCGGCACCGTTACCGGTACGACGACGGGCAATATCAGCACCCGGGGCGATAACTCGAAAGGCGTGCTGGTGCAGTCCGTTGGCGGCGGCGGCGGCGATGGTGGTTTCAACGTCTCGAGTGCGCTTTCCGCTGCAGGCGCCAACGCGGGTAGCGGCGTGATCACCGTGAGCCTGGGCGGCTCGGGTGGCAACGGCGGGACCGGAGCCAACGTCGCGGCCTCGTCCACGGGCTCAATCAGCACAACGGGAACCAATTCTTCCGCCTTTGTGGCGCAATCACTCGGCGGCGGCGGCGGTGATGGGGGCTTTAGCGTTTCGGGCGGCATTTCCGGCGCGGGGACCGGCAGCGGGAGCGGCGCCATCAATGTTGCCCTCGGCGGCTCGGGCGGTACGGCGAATCATTCCGGCACAGTCACCGCCAGCAACGTGGGTAATATCAGCACAAAAGGTGGCAATTCAAAAGGCGTCATGGCCCAATCGCTCGGCGGCGGTGGCGGCAACGGTGGTTTTGATGTCGCGGGCAGTATTTCTGGTGCCGGGGCCAACAGCGGTTCGGTGACCGTTGGCTTGGGTGGCACCGGCGGAGCCTCGGGAAATGCTGGCGCCGTCACCCTCACTTCCACGGGATCAATCACGACAACTGGTGTCGATTCTGCGGCCTTTGTTGCACAGTCGATGGGCGGTGGCGGTGGTAACGGTGGCTTCAATGTGACCGGCGGAGTCTCGGGCGCGAGTAACGGCAGCGGCGCGGTGAATGTTTCCCTTGGCGGATCCGGTGGTGCAAACGGCAACAGCGATGTCGTTCTCGCGACCAGTGCGGGCGACATCATCACCAAGGGCGCCGGTTCCAGCGGCTTTTTGGCCCAGGCCGTGGGTGGCGGCGGCGGCAACGGCGGCTTCAATGTCGCGGTCGATATTTCCGGCGCCGGCGCAGGCAGTGGTGCGGTGACGGTCGGCCTGGGCGGAAAGGGTTCCGGTGGCGGTACCGGAGCCAACGTCACGGGCACTTCAACCGGATCGATCTCCACGGATGGGAAAAATTCCTCCGCCTTTATTGCCCAGTCCATGGGTGGTGGTGGTGGTAACGGCGGCTTCAACGTCTCCACCACCATCTCGGGAGCCACGAACACCGGCAGCGGTTCTGTTGATATCGGGGTGGGCGGTTCCGGCGGCACGGCCAGCAATTCCGGTACCGTCACGGCCGCGAGCACGGGCAACATCAGCACCAAGGGTGACGACTCGAAGGGCGTCTTGGCCCAATCAGTTGGCGGCGGCGGCGGCAATGGCGGCTTCAACGTCACTACCAGCATCTCCGGCGGCACGAACAGCGGCGCTCTCACCGTGAGCTTGGGCGGCAAGGGTGGAGCGGGCGGCCTGGGGGGAGATGTCACGGTCTCATCCACGGGTACGATCACGACCACCGGCACTAACTCTTCCGCTTTTCTCGCCCAATCCATCGGCGGCGGCGGCGGTAACGGTGGTTTTGATGTGACCACAGGCGGATCTCTGGCCTCCGGGAAAAGCGGTGCCATCACGATTGGTCTGGGCGGTTCCGCCGGCACCGCGGGTAATGGCGGACTCATCTTCGCGATCAGCGCGGGCGATCTCAGCACCTTGGGGGGCAATTCCGATGGATTCGTCGCGCAATCGATCGGTCGTGGTGGCGGTAACGGTGGCTTCAACGTGACCTCCGATTTGGCCGTGAGTACGACCGGTACGGCAGTGGCCATTGATATCGGTCTCGGTGGTTCCGGCGGTGGCGGCGGTAACGGCAGTACGGTCTCCGGCACAAGCACCGGGAATATCAGCACCAAGGGTAACGAGTCGAAAGGATTCCTGGTGCAGTCCGTGGGCGGCGGCGGCGGCAATGGCGGCTTCAATGTTTCGACCGGCATCTCCGGCGGAACCAGCTCCGGCGCAGTGACGATTGGCCTCGGCGGCAGCGGTGCGGGCGGAGGCACGGGTGGCAACGTCACAGCCGCTTCGACGGGTGCCATCACCACCACCGGATCCAATTCCACTGCGTTCGTGGCCCAGTCCCTCGGCGGCGGCGGTGGCAACGGGGGCTTTAATGTTTCGACCGGACTTTCCGGTGGCGGCACCAACGGCGTGGCCATCGGGATCGGGCTCGGCGGCTCGGCCGGAACGGCCAGCAACTCCGGAACGGTCACTGCTTCGAGCACGGGAAGCATCACCACCACCGGTCCTGACTCAGGTGGAATCCTGGCACAATCCGTCGGCGGCGGCGGCGGTAATGGTGGCTTTAATGTGAATGTCGATGCCACGGCTGCCGGTTCGAATAGCGGTTCCATCGGCGTCGGCCTCGGCGGCAGTGGGGGTGGCGGCGGAGATGGTTCGACCCTCATGCTCAATGCGAATGGCAACGTGAAGACTTCCGGCAGGAATTCCATCGGTGTCGAGGCGCAATCGGTCGGCGGCGGCGGCGGGAACGGCGGCTTTGACGTGAGCATGACTGTAGCGGGCGCGAGTAGCGCCAGCGGCGCAGTCACGGTCGGTCTTGGGGGCAGCGGCGGCAGTGGAGGGAACGGCGGCAAGGTCACGTCAACTGTCACCGGTAGCATCACGACAGGCGGCGATAATTCCATGGGCTTGTTCGCCCAAAGCTTGGGCGGCGGCGGTGGCAGCGGCGGGTTTAATGTGAGCGGTGCGGCTTCCCTGGGAACGACAGGCGCCAGTGGGGCGGGTGCGGTTGGCATCGGAGGCACGGGCGGCGGCGGTGGCAATGCGGGCGTGGTGTTTTCCTCGCAAACAGGCGACGTTTCGACTGCCGGTAAAAATTCCTCCGGAGTGATCGTGCAATCCGAAGGCGGCGGTGGCGGCGCGGGCGGTCTCAACGTCAGTGCAGCCATTTCAGGTTCGCGCTCCGGCAGTGCCGGTGTCACGGTGGGTATCGGTGGCTCCGGCGGCGGCGGCGGTTCCTCCAGCACGGTGACCGGTACGGTGGTTGGAAACGTCTCGACCCAAGGCGATAATTCGAACGGCGTTTTGACGCAGTCTCTCGGCGGCGGCGGCGGCGCGGGCGGCGTCGATGTCAGCGGCGCGATCTCCATGGCCTCCACCGGAAGCGGAGCGGTCAGCTTCGGTATCGGCGGCTCGGGCGGCAACGGTGGCAGTTCCGGTGCGGTCACCGCCACGGAAACCGGTACGGTATCGACCAAAGGAAAAAATTCCTCGGCCATCGTGACGCAATCCCTCGGCGGCGGTGGCGGCTCCGGCGGCCTGAATGTGAGCGGTGATGTATCAGGATCCAGTTCCAACAGCGGCGCACTCTCCATCGGCATCGGTGGTTCCGGTGGCACCGGTGGATCGGCCGGCACGGTCACCGGTACCAGCACCGGCGACATCAGCACCAAGGGCGGGAATTCCATCGGTGTCCTGACGCAGTCAGCCGGCGGCGGCGGCGGTGCCGGTGGCGTCGATGTCAGTGGGGTGATCTCCATGGCCTCCACTGGAAGTGGCGCGGTCAGTTTTGGTCTCGGTGGCTCCGGCGGTGGCGGCGGCAATGGCGCTGTCGTGATGGAGTCCCAAACCGGCAACGTCTCGACGGCCGGTAAAAATTCATCTGGTGTCATCGCGCAATCGATGGGCGGTGGCGGCGGTGCGGGCGGCATCAATATCAGCGGAGACATTTCGGCGGCGGTTAATCGCAGCGGCGCCTTCTCGATCGGTATCGGTGGTGCGGGTGGCAACGGTGGCACCGCCGACAAAGTGACCAATGGCGTCCTTGGCGATATCACAACCGGCGGCGCCAATTCGGACGGCGTTCTGGCGCAATCCGTTGGCGGCGGCGGTGGCGCGGGTGGGATTGATGTCAGCGGTGGCATTTCCGTTTCCGGCACGAGCGGCACGGTCAGCTTTGGTCTTGGCGGTGCGGGCGGTACTGGCGGCAAGGCCAACGACGTGATCAACATCGTCACTGGCGACATCAAGACGACTGGCGCCGAGAGCTCCGGTGTGCTCGCGCAATCGATGGGCGGCGGCGGCGGCGCGGGCGGCCTCAACGTGGTCGGCGATATCAATGTGAGCCAGAGTAATGGTGGATCGGTCGGTGTCGGCATCGGCGGCAAAGGCGGCGGTGGCGGCGATGCCGGAAAAGTCTCTAGCACGGTGACCGGCACGACCACGGCTGGCGGGATCAAGCAGGGCGTTTCCACGGCAGGGGCCGATTCCACGGCCATCGAAGCACAATCGGTTGGCGGCGGCGGCGGCAAGGGTTCCGTGAATGTCACCGGCGGCGTCAACTTGGCCGGTGGGGATGCCGCGAGCGCGACGGTTGGTGTCGGCGGCTTTGGCGGTTCCGGCGGAAAAAGCGACGATGTGAGCCTGACCGTGACGGAGACAGGTTCCGTCGTGGCGACCGGCGCGAATTCCGACGGCATCGCGGCCGAGTCCTTCGGCGGTGGCGGCGGTACCGGTGGCGTGAATATTTCCGGTGCGCTCGACTTGGGTGCAGGCTTTGTCGGGAGCACCACCACTTTTGCCGCCTCGATCGGTGTCGGAGGGTTTGGCGGCGGTGGCGGTTCCGCGGGTGCCGTGACCTTGACCTATGACGGCACACATGTCGATGTGAGCAACGGCTCCGGCGTTGTCGCCCAGTCGCTCGGTGGCGGCGGTGGCCGCGGTGGAGTCAACGTGGGCGGCGCCATTTCGTATGGCGCAGGCATCAACGGCAAGGGGTATGGCCTGGTCATCGGCGTCGGCGGTTTTGGCGGTGGTGGCGGCAATGCGAGCAACGTGAAGGTCACCATTACCGGGACCGGAGAAATCACCGCCGGGACCGCCGGTATCGCCACCAATAATGATGGCACGTCGGGCATTCTCGCCCAGAGCATCGGCGGCGGCGGCGGCGTCGGAGGAATCAATGTGAGCGGCGGCATCGTCGGCACTTCGCCTCTCCTGGTCGGTATCGGCGGATTTGGCGGCGCGGGCGGAACGGCCGGTAACGTGACGGTGACCGGCACCACCGATATTACCGTTACGGGCTCAACCACGTTCCCCGCCGGCGGGGTGGTCGCCCAAAGCATCGGCGGTGGAGGCGGTAACGGTGGCCTCAACGTGTCGGGAGGTGTCGCCATCAGCAAGACCGCCGGTATTCCGTCGATCACGCTCGGCATTGGCGGCTTCGGCGGGGCGGCTTCTTCGAGTGGCACCGTTACGGTGAATCTGACCGGTAGTATCACGGCCACCGGCTATGGCATCAATGGTCTTCAGGCGCAAAGCATCGGGGGAAGCGGTGGTAACGGTGGCTGGAATTTCAGCACCGAAATCAACACCGCCTACCAGGCTTCCGCTGCCTCGGGAGGCAGGACCGACCTGACCTTCGCTGTCGGTGTCGGCGGCACTGGCGGCACGGGTGCGACGGCTGGCCAGGTTTACGTCATCGATACCGGGGCGATCTCCACCAAGGGTGACCGGGCCATTGGTCTGCTCGCTCAAAGTATCGGTGGTGGTGGTGGCAATGGCGGACTCAACGGCACAGCCGTCGGGTCTCAAAGCAGTGCGCCGATCACGATCGGTGTGGGTGGCACGGGTGTGATTGGCGGAAGCGCCGATACCGTCAGCGTTCTTCGCGGCACCATCTCGACTCCCGCGGGCGATATCCACACGGACGGCAACGGTTCCGTCGGTATTGAAGCTTCCAGCATCGGTGGTGGTGGTGGTACGGCCGGAATGGATTTCATCCTTGGGCTGAGTGATGCTGGCCGGGACCCCTCCAAGCCGAGCTTCGAGGCCCAGTTCGCCATTGGTGGCTCGGGTGGCAGCGCCGGAAATGGTGGTGCCGTCGCGGTGAGCAATTACAGTAACATCACGACCTTGGGCGCGGTGAGTGACGGCATCCTGGCCCAGTCCATCGGCGGTGGTGGCGGCAACGACAACCTGAATCTGGCTGTTACCTATGAAGGGTCGGGCGGCAAGAACTTGGGCTTCAATCTCGCAGTCGGTCAGGCCCCGGGCAACGGTGGCACTGGCGGAAAAGTCGACGTCATCAACGTCGGCAATGTCTCGACTTCTGGTCGTGATTCCTACGGCATTGTTGCCGAGTCCATCGGTGGCGGCGGCGGCAACGCCAGCCTGAGTATCGCTTATTCCAAGGTCGATGGCGGCAAGGCGGGCGTTTCGGTCGGGGCGACGGGCGGCTCCGGTGGCTTCGGTTCAGACGTCACGCTCGCATCGACGGGGACGGTCACGACCAGTGGGACCAACGCCTTCGGCTTGGTCGCCCAATCGATGGGCAACGGTGGCGGCAATAGCTCCGCCACGACTGTTTCCGTGGAGACTTCAAGCGGGACGGTTCCGGCCACCTCGGCGACCGTTTCCGTCGGCTTGGCTGGTGGCACCGGCGGCTATGCCGGGAATGTCACCCTCAATGCCAGCGGAGCGGTCATCACCACCGGTGAAAACAGCTACGCGATTATCGCGCAGAGCATCGGCGGCGGTGGCGGTAATGGTGGCTCGGCCATTTCCACCGGCCTTGCGACCCCGACGGTTGCCGTCTCTGTGGGCGGCACCGGCGGTACCGGTGGCACGGGTGGCGTTGTGCGAGTCACCAATAGTGCTTACGTTTCGACTGCCGGATCGGACGCCATCGGGATTTTCGCCCAGTCCATCGGCGGCGGCGGCGGCGCGGGCGGTTTGAAGCTATCCGGTGGCGTTTCCCCGACCAGCACCTCGGGCAGCAACTTCTCGCTGCTCGTTGGCGGTTCGGGTGGCTCCGGGGTCTCCAGCAACAACGTAACCGTCACAAATACCGGATCCGTCACAACCACGGGCACTGGTGCCTTCGGTATTCTGGCGCAGAGCGTCGGCGGCGGCGGGGGCAAGTCAGGCATGACTGTCACGAACAAGCCCGGACCGACAGTCGCGAATTCGGGCAGCATTTCGATTAACCTGGGTGGCGCCGGTGGAACCGGTGGGACCTCCGGCACGGTCACGGTCAGCAACGTCGGCGGCTCGGTTCAAACGAATGGCGAGAAGGCCACCGCCATTTTCGCCCAGTCGGTCGGCGGGGGAGGGGGCATCGCTTCCGACGTGATCAATGATTCCTTCGCCACCGGTGGCGGGGCCGGAAATCTCTCTTTCAATCTGGGTGGGACCGGCGGGACCGGGGCTGCGGCGGGCGAGGTCTTTGTCTCCAATCTGACCGGCACTTCCGGTGGCTCCGCCCTGATCAGCACCACGGGTACAGGCGCCCAGGGCATTCTGGCGATGAGTGTTGGTGGCAAGGGCGGAGTGGGCAGCACCGTCATTAACATGCGGGCGTCCAACGCCTCCTCGACCACTTCGACGGTGGTGGGCAACTTGTCGATGGGCGGCAGTGGCGGAGTGGGCGGTACCGGTGCCAATGTTTCGGTGGTGAATCAGGGGGCCGTCAAGACCACCGGCAACGATGCCCACGGTATCGTCGCGCTCTCGATTGGCGGCGGTGGTGGCGATGGGGGGGCGGTGATTTCCGGCAATTACGGCATGAAAGCGGGCGACACCAACACCCCTTCCATTCTGGTTTCTCTCGGGGGCAGCGGAGGGAGCGGTAACACCTCGGGTAATGTCACGGTCAACAACAGTGGCGCCATCTCGACTTCCGGCAATAACGCCAACGGTATCTTTGCGGAGAGCATCGGCGGTGGCGGCGGCAATGGCGGCATGGCCATCGCCCTGTCCAATAATGTTTTTACCAATCCCAGGACCAATGCGGTTCCTCTTTTCTCCACTCTTGCCCTGGGCGGTTTCGGCGGCGATGGGGCGAACAGTGGTAACGTCAATGTCACCAATAGCGGTTCGATCACCATCGCGGGAAATAATTCATACGGCATCTACGCTCAGTCCGTTGCGGGTGGCGGAGGCAAGACGGGATATGGTTTGTCTCTTTCGGCCTGGATGGCGGTGACCGATCTTTTCTCCTACTATCTCGGCGGTGGTTCTACCGGCACGGCGGGTAGCGTGACGGTTACGAATACCGGCTCCATCACGTTGACGGGGACCAATGACATGGCGGTGATGACCCAGTCGATCAATGGCGGTGGGGGCAACCTCAATGCCTTCCTCGATGCCAGCAAACAGGCGGTGGCTTTGCGTCCGGATGGCAGTGCCGTGCCGGTCAATCCCGGCCTTCTCGATATCGCGGTGGCGGAGATTACCCATGTTTACGATATGGGTAGCAATTGGGTGAAAAGTGTCATCCCGCCCATCCCTACTCCGCCCGGTGGCCCTGCCAACCCGAACGCGGGCGGCGATGTTGCCGCCACGAATGACGGCGATCTTTTCACCGCGGGTGCTCAATCGCCCGGGAGCTTGTCGCAGTCCATTGGCGGCGGCGGCGGTATGGTTGTTTCAAATGTCGTGGTCGATGATCTGGGCAAGGTCAATGAAACTTTCACTCTCGGCGAAACGGGTACCACCACCCATTCCGGCGATCACGGAGGAGCGATCACCATCACCCGGACGGGTCTGCTCAGGACCACCGGTGACGATTCGGCCGGTACGGTCGCCCAGTCCATTGGCGGCGGCGGTGGTAACGTTATGGCCAGCATCCAGGTGGTGGCCAGCAACGTTGCCTCACCCGGCGTGGTTCTCCCTCAACGCCTCGGCACGCTTTCCATGGGCGCGGACAGCGCGACTTCGAACAACGGTGGGGTGGTTAATATAACCGATGTCGGTGACGTCAGCACCACGGGGGATCGTTCCACGGGCTTGCTCGCCCAGAGCATCGGCGCGGGTGGCGGTGCCGCCAATCTCCAGACTTTCCAAAAGTTCCAGGTCACCCTCGGCGGCACCGGCGCATCTTCCGGCAGTGGTGGCAATATCACGCTGACCAACACCGGCGCGATCACGACCACAGGCCAGCGCTCCAGCGGCGTCATCCTGCAGAGCATTGGCGGCGGCGGCGGCCTGGCCCTGACCGATATCGACGCGCCGAATGTCAGTCTCGTTCTCAATACGGCGAACAGCGGCAGCGGCGGTAACATCTCCTTTGCCCAGACCGGCGACGTGGCCGTACACGGTGCCGACTCCTACGGCATCGTGGCCCAGAGCCTCGGTGGTGGCGGTGGTCTGGTGGATCACATGTTTGCCGATACCGCCGGCGGCGCGGGCACGTCCGGTACGATCAATCTCACCATCAACGGCAATGTCACCGCCGACGGGGCCAATGGCGTCGGTATCCTCGCCCAGTCCCGCGCCGTCAATGGCCAGGGCGACATCACCGTCGATCTCGCCGCCGGCAAGATACTCGTGGGAGGTGCCACCAACGGCGTCGGTGTCCAGATCTCCGGCGGCAACAACAACACCTTCAATAACTTGGGTACTGTCAGTGAGTCCGACACCCGCGGCACCGCCATCCTTGCGGACACCGGAAATGTTACTGTGAACAATTTCGGCACCGTCCTCGGATCCGTCAACCTCGGCACCGGCACCAACACTTTCAACCACGAAGCCGGTGCCACCCTCGTCTCCGGCAACACGATGAACCTCGCCGCCGGCGGCACCTTCAACAATTCGGGTACAATCACCCCGGGCGGCATCGGCAATCTCCAGACGACAGCACTTACCGGCAACTTCGTCCAGACCGGCGACGCCGTCTGGTACGACGACATCAACCCCTCCTTCGTCTCTGATCGGGTGACCATCTCTGGCACCGCGAATCTGGGTGCGTTCAAGAACGTCATCAACCTCAATCAATTGAACGGCGTGGCCGGCGCCACTGGTTCCTTCACGCTCATCTCCGCCACGAGCGGTCTGACAGGCTCGTTCCAGTTTGGCACACTGACCGGCTACACCATGCCGGTTGGATTGACCTATTCTTTGGCGAACTCGAGCACCGCCGAGCAGCTCCTGCTCAAGGCTTCAACCGGGCCTTTCTATTGGGATGGATCGATCGACACGATCTGGAACACCAACTTCATCAGCGGCAAATCCAACTGGACCAGCGATGCAGCAGGCACCAACTACATCTACGGTACGCCGGGTGTGGGCAGCGATGTTTACTTCGGAAGCACCAACCCGCAGCACACGAACTCGGTCACGCTCGGCGCGGATTTCATCGTCAACAGCCTGACCATTAACGCCAACACGGCGCCTGTGACCATCACAGGCACGCACACGCTTTCCATCGCTGCCACGAATGGCGCCGGGGTCACCATGGATAGCAGCGCACCCACCACGAATCTCAACTTGAATCTCGAGGTGGCGGGGAATCAATCATGGACCAACAACAGCACGAATTCTCTCGAGGTTACTGGCACTACCGTGACCAGCGCAGGCAATCATGATGTGATCGTGGCCGGCTCAGGTAACACGAAGATCTATTCGCAAATCGCCACGGGCGGTGGTTCTCTGATCAAGGACGGCGCGGGTACGCTGGTGCTCTTCAATCAAGCCAATCTTTACACCGGCGGAACGAACATCCGGAATGGTATTCTCGCCGTGGATACGGCTGGCGCGCTCGGCAAAGGCAACGTCACCAACGCGGGCACGCTCCAGACGACCCAAAGCATGGGCGGCGCGACCCGGACAATCAACGTGGCCGGGAATTTCACCCAGACGGCCACGGGAAATTTGGTCCTGAATGTCACGAGCTCACCCTCGAGCACACCATCGCTTAACACAGGTACGCCAGGAACCAATTACGAGAATCTCGCGGTGACAGGCTCTGCCCAGCTTGGTGGAAAGCTCAGCATGAATTTTGGATCAGCGGCAACGCCTGCTCCAGGTCAGCGCTACGTGGCCGTAACGGCGGGCGCTCCCTTGACGGGGGGATTCAAAACCAGCACGAATCTGCGGGACGTCTATTACACTATTACCACCAACAACGACACCTTTGGCGGCACCATGCCGGAATTCAGTACCATCGTAACGTTGCTGAAGCCCTTCAACTCCTTCTCCAATTTGAATCCGAACCAACTGAACATCGCGCGGGCCATCGATTCAGACATCCAGGGACTTAACAACCGTGGCGCTTTGTCGTCACCGAGCGGTTCCGCCGCCGATTTTTTTGACGTCATTGTTACGGGCCTGAATCTCTCGGCGCAATCGGGAGACGGCCTGGCGTTGGCCTTGGACCAGCTTTCTCCGCAACGCCTGGAGATTTTCCGCAGTATCGCTTTCGACAACAATTCATTTGCCAACCAGCAGTTGGACGGTCACCTGGCCAACTTGCGCGATGGTATGACCGGCTTCGATGGAACAGGCTTTGCCCTCAATGATCCTACATTGGGAGCGCTGTCGTCGATCAAGGGACGGCTATTGGCATGGCAACCCGCGCCGACGCCTGGATTGCTGAGCGATACGACCCTGCCTGTATTCAGCGGTCTCGCGCTGGCGAATGACAACGCTTCGAACAGTCAACGATGGAGTACATTCATGACCGGCAATGTCGTTCTGGCCGACATCAACGGGAACGCCAATGTTTCAGATTCGAATTACACCACCGGTGGTGTCACAGCTGGTGCGGACTATCGGTTGAGCCAGAACTGGGTCGTTGGCGGGGCTTTCGGTTACAGCCATACCGATGCAAACCTCGATAACCAGGGGAGCTCAGCAACCATCGATAGTTATTCGCCGGGAATCTATGCCGGTTACTCCGACCACGGCTGGTATGCGAACGGCCTCGTCAACTACACCCGCAATTCCTACCAGGAAAGCCGCACCATCATCTTCCCGGGAGTGAACCGCACGGCCACCGGTTCTACGCAGGGCAATCAATATGCCGGCGATCTCGATGGTGGCTACGATTTCCATATTGGGCATTGGATCATTGGCCCGAGCGCGGGTCTCAGTTATGTGCATGTGGAGATCAACAGTTACAGCGAAGGCAACGCCGGCGCAGCCAGTTTGAACATCCAGGAACAAAACGCCGAATCGCTCCGCAGCCGGGTCGGTTTCAATACCCGTTATCTCGCCAAGTACATGAAGACAGACTTTACCTACCATCTCAGTGCTTACTGGCAGCATGAGTACATGGGTGACAACACCAGCATCACTTCCAGTTTCCAGATTCCCAATTCCACTCCGTTTACGGTGCTGGGACCGAATCCCCAACGCGACGCTGCGTTGCTGAATCTCGGTGCCGAAGCGCAGGTGCTCAGCAGTCTCGATCTCTTCTTCGACTATCTTGTCGATGTCGGCCAGAGCGACTTCTTTGGGCAATCCGTCCAAGCAGGCCTGAAAATCGGGTTCTAGTTTTTAATATTTTCTGTCAGATCAAAACTGGTATCTGGGAGTGTTTTTCCAGAGGATATGGAAGTTTTTTAAGTGCCAAATCATTGGACTGTCCAGTAATTCACACATAGCGGCTAAAGCTGCAAATGATACAATGGCACCCCATTGGGCCATTTTGTATCTCAGATCGAAGACGTATAGGAGATGAAAATGGAAAAATGGGCGCTCCCAATGCGTTAAACTGAGGATGAATTAAAAAAACTGGAAAACAAAGAAATAATCTATGAAAAAATACTTAGGTATTGGACTTTTGCTATGTATAACTAGTTTTGCTTCTGTTCGTACCGTGTCGGCGCAAACTTTCGCGCCATTGGGGGTTTTTTCGGGCGGCGTTGATCGGACCGAATGGGCGGGCAATTACGCGGCCTTTCAGACTTCCATGGGGCAAAGTGCGACCAGCACCGACATTTTCATCGATTATACGCAAGCCATCGCGAATTGGCCGGGCAACGCCAACTATTCCGCGAGTCCTCTGCAAGCCAAGGCACCGACGTTTACGCCCATTGTGAGTGTTGGGCTCACGGACAATGCGCACGCGTATGTCAGCGGCAACTACAGCGAGACCGGAGCCGTGGCGATGATGAATGCAGTGGCCGCAGGCACCTATGACGCCCAATACTTAGGAGTCATCAACGCCTTCAAGAGCCACGGCTTTACGACGATCTATCTCCGCATCGGGTGGGAGCAGGATGGTGGTTATTACGGTTGGTATGCGACCAGGGACAGCACGACCGCCGCCGCTTATGTGGCCGCTTGGCAACATATCGCCGATCTGGCGCACAATCTCGTGTCGGGATTTCCCGTCACAGGAATAACCGTCAAGACCGTGTGGGGCCCGGCGGTGATCAACTGGGTCGCAGTGGGAATATCTTCGACTTATCCGGGTGACACTTACGTTGATATTATCGGACCGGATTGTTACAGCAATGTCTGGCCGGAAGATCTCCACAACTGGGAAACCGGCGGAACCGACGCCAACACCACGGTTTGGGCCGCCAATCCCATCAACCGGGAACATTACTGGGACTATCCGAATGCCACGGCCAGTAATGGCCAGAGCGCGGGAGGCTACGGGATGTTGGCCGCGATTGCTTTTGCGGTGGCTCATAACAAGCCCTTCGGCATGTCGGAATGTGGTGCTGGCAACAACGGCACGACCACCGGGCCTTCGGATGACGGCCAGTTTCCCTTCTATCTCGCCAATCGGCTTTCCTCGGCCGTAGAACAGGGTCTGACGATTCAGTTCGTGGATGTCTGGGACGTGAACGCCGGCGGTAACTGGGATTTCTCGCACGGTGCCAGACCCTTGGAAGAGGCTGCATGGCACCAATTCGTCGCCACCATGGCCACGGCCGTGAAAGTGAGTGAACCGTTTGGCGTGAACTATGCCATCGGCACTGCGTCGAACGCGGGCGGAAGTGGAACCGGGCCCTATTCCCTGGTGGGAAGTGGAACGGGCTATGTCGCCAGCTCGACGGCGGACAACTTCAACTTCATCGCGCTGCCCCTGGAAGGTGACGGCTCTTTTGTCATGCAGATGACGGCGCAGACCATCGGCACGGGCCAGACCGGTGTTATGCTGCGGGCAGGCATGAGGCCCGGCGATCCGTATGCGGCCATCTATGTCTCCGGCACGAAATGCACGTTTGTCAGCCGGGCCGCTTCGGGCGGGACCTCGGTCCAAAATTCGCAGGTCACGGCGCTTACATCGCCCTGGCTGAAGATCGAGCGGGCTGGCTCCACGATCATCGGCTCACAGTCGACCGACGGTAAGACCTGGACCTATGTCGGTTCCCAAGTCATTCCCACGCCGGCCAATGCCTACATCGGTGCTGCGATCAGCAGCGGAAGCGCCACTAACAACACTGCCACCGTCAGCAATGTCAACCTGCCGAATGATGTCATTGTGGATGAATCGGCGGCGACCAAGTCGACGGGCTGGACATCGACCACCAAGGGTTATGGCAACACGCATGTCACCGACAATAACGCGAACAAAACATTGCCCTGTACGGTCACGTACGCCCCGAACCTGCCAGCCACTGGCAACTATGATGTCTATTCATACTGTTATCCCGGCGCAACATTGGCCAACAATGTGTCGCTGACGGTCAATGGGACGACCACACTGACCCTCGATGAAACGACGGGACACTACGGGTATTGGAACTATGTCGGTACGGCCGCGATGGTTGCGGGTGCCGGTAACAGTGTCGTCCTGAGCAACGCAGGCACCACCAACACCGTGAATGCTGATGCGCTCAAGTTCGTGCTCAACCCCGCTCCCGCCGGGGCGATGGTCGGGAGCGTTGCTCCAGCAGCAGCCACAGTCAATCTGGCTGCCGCTGGTGTTGTTGACTGGGGCCATTGGGGAGGTACGACCGGGGTTCCCTCGACTGCCTGGGACCACGCCACGCTGACCACTCCGCTCATCTCGAATTGGTCGGCCATTGGTTCAAGCAGCACGTACGGCACCGGCTCCTCCACTGGATACAGTTGGACCGGGTCGGCGGGGCCCAATCCTATCGCGACAGGAGCCACGCGCTCCATTTATCGGTATGCGATTGGGGCCGGGTTCCAATTGACCGTCACGACTGGGACTGTACCTCAGTTGCTGGATGTCTACGTGGGACAGAATTACGTCGCGACAGGGCAATTCAAGGTGCTCGATAGTGCCAGTAACGTGATCTACACGAAATCCATTGCGGGTACGTCGCACATGGTCTCGGATTACACGATCAGCCTTGATCCAAGTAGTACCTATACCGTGCAGTACACGATGACGGCAGGTACCGGCAATATCGACCTCGAAGCCGCTACGCTCACCAATCAGCCCTGATTAGTACCTGAGTGGAAAAAAAGGGGACAGGTACCTACTTTTAAAGGTACCTGTCCCTTTTCCTTGGGTACTAAAGCTTGATTTCGAAAAGCAGCCATGTTGCAAAAAGCCAAAAAAGAAGCGTTAAATTCCGCATAATGCAATGAAGAGGGAGGCATGAAGGTCCCTTATAATGATTTAAGTGACTTCTGGTTAAGTGCTTAGTTATTAATTCGATTGGCGGCACATATTTTGCAAAAGAAAATGTCACGCCTCAATCCAGCGTGACGAGGTGCCCATCTGATGTTCATCGTACGCCATAAAAGGCAAGGCATTAGTCTACAAAGGGGGTTTTTTTGACAATCCTTCTTTATGGGCTAAACATTTATTAGCTATGGGCATCCAATTTTATTGGTCGGCTCAGCGTAATGCTCTCCGCCCTAGGGCGCGGTTCGCTGCCGGATGCCTTTTTCTTTCTCCTCTTCCCTTACGACAGCACCGCCTTTTTCGATCGGGCTTTTGACCCGGATGAAAAAATCCTCTCGGACGAATAAAAAGGAACTTATGAAAAAAAATGGCACCTCCCACCTGGTTCTTGAGACGAGAAAAAAAAGATCACTTCCCCGGGAGGTGACGCAGATGCCGGAGGAAATGAACCTGATTCATGTCCTCACGGCCCTCACGGCGCTGAAGAAAGGTGATTTTTCCGTCCGGTTGCCTCTCGGTTGGGATGGGAATGCAGGCAAAATTGCCGATGCCTTTAATGACGTGGTTGAGCGCAACCAGAAGATGGCCAAGGAACTCGAGCGGATGAGCCGGATGGTCGGTAAGGAGGGAAAGATCAGCCAGCGCGCCTCGATTGGCGAAGTCAGCGGTTCATGGGCCGACTCGATCAATTCGGTCAATACACTGATCAGCGATCTCGTGCATCCGACCAGTGAAACGGCACGCGTGATCGGTGCAGTGGCGAAGGGGGACTTGACGCAGACGATGGCGCTGGAAATTGAAGGCCGGGATTTGGAAGGTGAATTCTTACGCACGGCGAAGACGGTCAATACGATGGTGAATCAGCTGAGTTCATTCGCTTCGGAAGTGACGCGCGTGGCGCGCGAAGTGGGCACCGAAGGAAAGCTCGGCGGTCAGGCGAAAGTCAAAGGCGTCGCCGGTACGTGGAAAGATCTGACGGACAGCGTGAATTCGATGGCCGGTAACCTGACGGGCCAGGTACGTAATATTGCGACCGTCACGACAGCGGTCGCCAACGGAGATCTTTCCAAGAAGATCACGGTCGACGTCAAAGGTGAGATTCTCGAACTTAAGAACACGATCAATACGATGGTGGACCAGCTTCGCTCCTTTGCCTCGGAAGTGACGCGTGTGGCGCGCGAAGTGGGCACCGAAGGAAAGCTCGGCGGCCAGGCGGAAGTGAAGGGCGTGGCCGGTACGTGGAAAGATCTGACCGACAATGTGAATTCGATGGCGCGCAACCTGACGGGGCAGGTGCGTAACATCGCCGCGGTGACGACGGCAGTGGCGAATGGGGACCTTTCCAAAAAGATCACTGTGAACGTCAAAGGGGAAATTCTCGAGCTCAAGAATACCATCAACACCATGGTGGACCAACTCAGTTCGTTCGCCTCGGAAGTAACGCGCGTGGCGCGCGAAGTCGGTACGGAAGGAAAACTCGGCGGTCAAGCGGACGTGAAAGGTGTCGCCGGTACGTGGAAAGATTTGACCGATAGTGTGAATTCGATGGCGGGCAACCTCACTTCCCAGGTGCGTAACATCGCCGCAGTGACGACGGCAGTGGCGACGGGTGACTTGTCGAAGAAGATCACGGTCGATGTGCGCGGAGAAATCCTCGAACTCAAAGACACGATCAATACCATGGTGGACCAACTCCGATCTTTCGCCTCGGAAGTGACACGCGTGGCGCGCGAGGTGGGCACCGAAGGAAAGCTCGGTGGTCAGGCCGACGTGAAAGGCGTGGCCGGTACCTGGAAGGATCTGACCGATAACGTGAATTTGATGGCAGGCAATCTGACCGCACAGGTCCGCAACATCGCTAACGTGACCACGGCCATCGCCAATGGCGACTTGTCGAAAAAGATCACGGTCGACGTCAAAGGCGAAATTTTGGAAATGAAAAACACGATCAACACGCTCGTTGATCAGTTGAGTTCATTCGCATCCGAAGTAACACGCGTGGCTCGCGAAGTGGGTACCGAAGGAAAGCTCGGCGGTCAGGCCGACGTGAAAGGTGTCGCCGGAACGTGGAAGGATTTGACCGATTCAGTGAATTCGATGGCGGGTAACTTGACCGCGCAGGTGCGTAACATCGCGGACGTCACCACGGCCGTGGCCAACGGTAATCTTTCCAAGAAGATCACCGTCGACGTGCGGGGAGAAATTCTCGAGTTGAAAGACACGATCAACACCATGGTTGATCAGCTTAACTCGTTCGCGTCGGAAGTGACGCGCGTGGCCCGCGAAGTGGGCACGGAAGGAAAACTCGGCGGACAGGCGGAGGTGGAAGGTGTTGCCGGAACATGGAAGGATTTGACCGATTCAGTGAACTCAATGGCAGGCAATCTGACCGCGCAGGTACGTAACATCGCGGACGTCACCACGGCGGTGGCCAACGGTAATCTTTCCAAGAAGATCACCGTCGACGTGCGGGGGGAAATTCTCGAGTTGAAAGACACGATCAACACTATGGTCGACCAACTGAACTCGTTCGCGTCGGAAGTAACACGTGTGGCCCGCGAGGTGGGCACCGAAGGAAAGCTCGGCGGACAGGCAGACGTGAAGGGAGTCGGTGGTACCTGGAAAGATCTCACCGACAACGTGAATTTCATGGCCGGTAATTTGACGGGCCAGGTGCGTAACATCGCAGCCGTGACGACTGCGGTGGCCCGAGGTGACCTTTCCAAGAAGATTACCGTCGACGTCAAAGGCGAAATCCTGGAGCTGAAGAACACGATCAACACGATGGTGGATCAGCTCAGTTCGTTCGCAGCGGAAGTGACGCGTGTGGCCCGCGAAGTTGGCACCGAAGGAAAACTGGGCGGACAGGCCGATGTGCGCGGTGTCGCCGGTACATGGAAGGATTTGACCGATTCGGTGAATTCGATGGCGGGTAACCTGACGGGGCAGGTGCGCAATATCGCCGCGGTGACCACGGCGGTCGCCACGGGTGATTTGTCGAAGAAGATCACGGTCGACGTCAAAGGCGAAATTCTTGAGTTGAAGAACACGATCAACACCATGGTCGATCAGCTCAACTCGTTCGCGTCGGAAGTAACGCGTGTGGCGCGCGAAGTGGGTACGGAAGGAAAACTGGGCGGACAGGCCGATGTGCGCGGCGTCGCCGGAACGTGGAAAGATCTGACCGATAACGTGAATTTCATGGCCGGCAATTTGACTTCCCAAGTGCGTAACATCGCGGCGGTGACGACGGCGGTGGCGAGAGGTGACCTTTCCAAGAAGATCACGGTCGACGTGAAAGGCGAAATCCTTGAGCTGAAGAACACGATCAACACCATGGTCGACCAGTTGAGCTCGTTCGCCTCGGAAGTGACGCGCGTGGCGCGCGAAGTGGGTACGGAAGGAAAGCTTGGCGGTCAGGCCGACGTGAAAGGTGTCGCGGGTACGTGGAAGGATCTGACCGACAACGTGAATTTGATGGCCGGTAACCTGACCGACCAGGTGCGCGGTATCGCGCTTGTCGTGACTGCGGTGGCGAATGGTAATTTGAAACAGAAACTGACCGTGGAAGCCAAGGGCGAAATCGCCGCCTTGGCCGACACGATCAACGGCATGACCGACACACTGGCCATTTTTGCGGATCAGGTGACCTCGGTCGCCCGCGAAGTGGGTGTCGAAGGAAAATTGGGTGGCCAGGCGAGCGTGCCGGGTGCGGCCGGAACCTGGAAAGATTTGACCGACAACGTGAATCAGCTCGCCGCGAATCTGACCACACAGGTCCGCGCCATCGCCGAGGTGGCCACAGCGGTGACGAAGGGCGATTTGACCCGGTCCATCACCGTCGAGGCGTTGGGCGAGGTGGCCGCGCTGAAAGACAACATCAACGAGATGATTCGAAACCTCAAGGATACCACCTTGAAGAACAGCGAGCAGGACTGGCTTAAGACCAATCTCGCGAAATTCTCCCGAATGCTCCAGGGCCAGAAAGACCTTCTTGCGGTCGGAAAACTCATCCTGTCCGAATTGGCACCGGTGGTTTCGGCCCAGCAAGGCGTCTTTTACACCATCGACTCCACCAAGGAGGAGGGCGAACCCTACCTGAAACTGCTCGCCAGCTACGCGCATCGCGGAAGCAAGAACGTGGACAGCACATTCAAGCTTGGAGAGGGGCTGGTAGGCCAGTGCGCATTGGAAAAGGAAAAGATCGTTATCACGAACGCCCCCAAGAACTACATGACCATCGGCTCGGGCCTGGGAAAAGCCACGCCGGTCAACATCCTGGTGCTACCCGTTGTCTTCGAAGGTCAGGTGAAGGGCGTAATGGAGCTGGCATCGTTTGACCGCTTCAGTCCCACGCACTATGCCTTCCTGGACCAGCTCACGGAAAGTATCGGCATCGTGTTCAACACGATCGAGGCCAATACGCGAACGGAGGACTTGCTGAAACAGTCGCAGTCGCTCGCCAAGGAGTTGCAGAGTCAGCAATTGGAGTTGCAGCAGACCAATCAACAGCTGGGAGAAAAGGCCAAACTCCTCGCCGATCAAAACGTCGAAGTGGAACGGAAGAACACGGAAGTGGAACAGGCCCGTCAGGCGCTGGAAGAAAAAGCCAAGCAATTGGCGCTGACTTCCAAATACAAGTCCGAGTTCCTCGCCAACATGTCCCACGAATTACGGACGCCGCTCAACAGCTTGCTCATCCTTTCCGATGACCTATCCAAGAACAAGGACCAGAACCTTTCGGCCAAACAGGTGGAATTTGCCAAGACCATTCACGCGGCAGGAAATGATCTGCTTGCCCTGATCAACGACATTCTCGATCTCTCGAAGATCGAGTCGGGAACGGTCATGGTCGATGTCGGCGAAGTCACGCTGCGCGAACTGCAGGACTATGTCGAGCGGGGCTTCCGCCACTTTGCGGACAGCAAGAAGCTCGAGTTCGAGGTGGTGCGCTCGACGAACCTGCCGAAGACCATCCAGACCGATGCCAAGCGTCTGCAGCAGATTCTTAAGAACCTGCTCTCCAATGCGTTCAAGTTCACCGAAAGCGGCAAGGTCTCCCTGACCATCACGTCGGCCCGCGAAGGCTGGAATCCAGAGAATGAGACGCTCAATCGCGCCAAGTCGGTCCTCGTCTTTTCGGTGACGGACACCGGCATTGGTATCTCGTCGGACAAGCAGCACATCATCTTCGAGGCGTTCCAGCAGGCCGATGGAAGCACGAGCCGCAAGTACGGCGGCACCGGCCTCGGCCTGGCCATCAGCCGTGAAATTACCCGTCTGCTTGGTGGGGAAATCCGACTGGTCAGTGTCCCCGGCGAGGGAAGCACCTTTACGCTGTTCCTGCCCCAGAATTATGTGCCGGTCAAGCCCGCCAAACGACAGGCGCAGCTTCCCACCGGGCAGAACCGGATGGAAATTCCCATTGAGCTCGAAGTGCCGATCAGTGTCCTGGAATCCGATCCACCCGGAGCACCGCAAATGGACGATGATGCCGACACTATTAACCCGGACGATCGAGTCCTTCTGATCGTGGAGAATGACACCGGCTTTGCCCAACTTCTCCTGGAGATGGCGCATGAGAGCGGCTTCAAGGCGTTGATTTCACCGCGGGGAGCCGATGCCCTGAATATCGCCCGGGAGCGCAAGATCGACGCCATTACGCTCGACATCAACCTGCACGATCTCGACGGCTGGCGCATTTTGGCCCGCTTGAAGGACGACATCAAGACACGGCACATTCCCGTCTACATCATCACCACCGAGGAGGTGCAGGCGAGGGGACTCCGGTCCGGGGCTATGGGTGTGCTCAACAAGCCGTTGAAATCCAGGGAAGAGTTGCGGGAGGTGTTTGCCCGGATTGACCTGGTCGCGAAGGACCACACCCGGCGCCTTCTCCTGGCCAGTAAGGACGAGGGGCAGCGTCAGCATTTGAAGGCCGCGCTGGAAGAGCCTGATGTGCAAATCACGGAGACGGCGAACGCAGAGGAAACCATGACCGCGATGCGGGACAATACTTTCGGGGCCGTCGTAATCGACCATGAACTGGCCGACATGACTGGACTGGAACTGATCGAGGAGATCAAAAAGGATCCCCATCTCAGCGAAATCCCGGTCATCGCCTATGTTCCCGGCAGCATCTCCAAAAAGGACGACCTGCACTTGAAGCGACTGGGCAACGCCATGAACCTCAAGGAGGTCCATTCCGAGGAACGACTGCTGGATGAATGTGCCTTGTTCCTGCATCAGGACGTGAGCAAGCTCAAGGAGTCAAAGCGTGAGATTATCCAGCGGCTCTACCAGGCCGAGACCGTGCTCAAGGGGAAGAACATCCTGATTGTGGATGATGACATCCGCAACATCTTCGCGATGACCAGCCTGCTGGAACGGTACGAGATGAATATCACCTCGGCGGAGACCGGGAAAATCGCCCTGGAACAATTGCAGGCCAAGGCCGATATCGATGCCGTCCTGATGGACATCATGATGCCGGACATGGATGGCTACGATACGATGCGCGCGATCCGGAAATTCCCCAAGTTCCGGACCCTGCCCATGATCGCGGTCACGGCCAAGGCCATGAAAGGCGACCGGGACAAATGCATCGAGGCCGGAGCCTCAGACTACATCGCAAAGCCGGTTGATAGTGCTGAACTCCTCTCCATGCTTCGTTTATGGCTGCATCGCTAACCACGGGAAAAATGGACCGACGCCCAAGCAGTGGCCCCCTTGTGGGGCCGCATACCCGGGCCAACACCCAAATGGAAACCGAACCGCCCAAAGCCAATATTCTGATCGTTGACGATCGCCAGGACAAGCGCCTCGCGATGCAATCCATTATCGAGGATCTGGGCCAGAACATCATCATGGCCTCCTCCGGACGAGAGGCCCTCAGGCACCTGCTCAATCAGGAATTCGCGGTCATCCTTCTCGATGTCAACATGCCGGTCATGGATGGTTTTGAGACTGCCGTCCTGATCCGCGAGCGCAAGAGCCTCGAGAATGTTCCGATCATCTTTGTTTCCGCCATCAGCGATACGGAGACCCATGTCAGCCGGGGCTATTCGCTAGGGGCGGTCGACTACATCCTGGCCCCCATCGTGCCTGAGATCCTGCGAGCCAAGGTCGCCGTCTTCGTCGAGTTGTACAAGATTACCGAGCAGGTCCGTCGACAGGCCGAGGATCTGCTTCTGGCCCGCAACGACCTGGAGGCGCGGGTCAAGCTGAGGACCACAGAGCTCGCGGTGACGAACAACGCGCTGCGCGTGGAAGTCCAGGAGCGCGAGCATGCGGAGGAACGCCTGCGCCAGCTCAATCTCAAACTGGAGGAACGCGTTTCCGAGCGGACGGCGGAATTGCAGGCGGCCAACGAGGAATTGGAGGCTTTTTCCTATTCGATTGCGCATGACCTGAGGGCGCCTTTTCGGCAAATCCACAGCTATACGGAACTCTTGCGGGAAGAGTTTGACGGTGTCCTGCCGAACGAGGCAAAAAACTATTTGAAGCGGATCGAATCGAAATCCAAGGAAATGGGGCGAATGGTCGATGATCTTCTGAATTTGTTCGGCGTTGTCAGGCAACAGTTCGATTTTTCCAGCGTCGACCTGAACGGACTGGTGAAAGAGGTGGTCACCGGTCTTCGGGAAGCTTTCCCGGACCGGCACATCGAGTGGAAAATTGGCACCCTTCCCACGGTGACCTGTAATGACGGACTCGTTCGACAGGTCTTCGACAACCTTATTTCCAACGCGGTCAAATACACACGGCCCCGCAATCCTGCCCATATTGAGATCGGCTGCAAGCGGATCGAACAGGAAGATGTGATCTTTGTTCGTGATGACGGCGTTGGTTTTGACATGGAATCCGTGGAGAGACTGTTCGGCGTTTTCCAGCGTCTGCATCGCTCCGAGGACTTTGAAGGGACGGGGGTGGGACTTGCGCTGGCCTCCCGGATTGTGCGTAAACATGGAGGGCGCATCTGGGCCGAAGGCAAGGTTGATCAGGGGGCGACATTCTCCTTTACCCTCCGAAAGAAGTGAATTAACACCTATGGGTATATGGGGCCAATGGTAACAGACAAATACAGAGTGCTCCTGGTTGACGACTCACCCGATGACCTTTTTTTCGAACGATTGATCTTTGAGCGAAGTTCAAATTTCGTCGTTGTCGGAGAGGCCCGGGATGGTCAGGAAGCCATCAACTACCTCCAGGGAAACAGCAACCCTCCTGACATCATGCTCCTGGACCTGAAGATGCCCCGCAAAAATGGATTTGATGTGCTGCAATGGATTCAGAATGCGAATTTGGGAAAGTTAAAAATAGCAGTGGTATCGGGATCGTGGCTGACCGAAGACATTGCGCGCAGCCAGGCGCTGGGGGCGCATGCTTATTTCAAAAAAACATCCTCGAGAGAGGAACAGGACAAGATGCTCGCCGATATCGAGAAATTGCTCGGCGAAGGCTAGGGAGCTTGGGCTATTTTCGACGGAGGATCAAAAGTTGTCGTTTCGCCGTTGGACTTAAGAATGAGGGAGGGGTGGGCAGCCTCCAAGAGGAGTTTACCGTTTTCCTCCAGCCGCCCTGACGCATAGAAAGCCGCCATGAGCGTACCGTCGGTGAAGCGTACCGCCTGGCATTGTGCGTCGTTGCGCAAGACCGTCCAGGTAGGATGAGCTACAAGAGCGGTGGCCTGATCAGGTGTTGAGCAGGCTGCAAGAACGTAACCGGTCGATTGCCCTTGCGGATTCGTCCCATGTTCCAGCACTGGGAGAAAGACCGTTTTGCTAATGGTCTCGGACGACTGCGCGAAATTGATCGAACGCCAATCTCCAGTGACTGGTCCCAACCGGAGGGTCATATGAGCGGGGCCTAACGGGATATATGCAAAATGGCCGTGCTGGATCCAGTGAACGTCATTGAGGTCGTGGGAACCTGCCAACATTGTCTTGGGTGCTCCCGATCCTGTCGCCACCGTTACCGGCCCCTCCAGACGAGACTGATCCAAGGCGGTTCGCACAAGCTCCGTCAGACCATCGGTTCGCAAATCGCCAATCAGGCAGACAACCACATCGCCATGCATCGCCCAGGCTTTGCGGGCGGAGATCGTTCCCGTCCCACATTTCATTTGGTAGTCCATGATCGACAACCCGCTTGAGGCATCTCCCACGCTGCCCACGAGTGGCTTGCGGTCGAGGAATGCCGCGCTTTCCGTCACGGTGACTCCAGGAAGCAGGGTCCAGTCCCATACCGGAGGCATGGCTTCATACTCCGCTCCGTTCACCAGCAGGTAGTGGTCGCCTGACGAGAGCAAATGTCCTTTCAGGTTTTCCTTGTTGATTGACTCTGTCGGCAGCGTCCGGTTCGAGAGTGTCTTGAGAAAAAAGCTGAATTGCGGGCGATGATAGGTCACGAAGTCGGAGCGCGGAAAAGCGCGAAAACCGGTCAGGGGAGGGGCCTTGCCATTCTCACGATCGATCAAATCCTGGAATTCGACTGCTCGCTGCGGAAGGCACTCGGCCAGGTAGGAGGCAGCCTGACGCAAATCGAGGCGGTCGGCCTGCGGACGGGAAATGGTCCGGTCCAGTGTTCCCGGGACGGTATGATTGCCGCGCATCATCCATTGGCTGCCTTTCAAAAGATAGTCCGCCAGGATATTGAGTTTTTCCGGTGGGAAGGCCCAACGGGTGTCCTTCATCTCCCAGGCCAGGCGTGCCATGTCGGATCCATAGGCACCGCCATAGGCAAATTGCTGGAGTCGCGGCCCATGCTGATGAAAGCTGAAGTCGTCCTGAATGCCCGCTGTTCCATTGATGGTGATCTCTCCCGCGATCAGTCCAGCATTGGTTTTCGCCACGGCCTCATCCTGCGTCAGGGCGCCATACATCAGTCCGAGTTCAGCCTCCCAGATCGTGTTGGCTCCGTCGCCCGCTTTTGCGCGGCCATATTGCCGTTGGTAAAGATCGAGGACGGCTTTCCGGCGTTCCTCGCCCAATTGATCTCCGACGAGCACAAGAATCCGGCAGAGGTGTTGGGGAATGCCGATATCGTTGTGCCACCAATTGGGATTTCGGTAGCCATTCTTCGTCCAATTGTCGAGGGCCCGGAAGATGGCTTCCTTCATCCGTACATCCCGATAGAGTTTGCTGTGAGGCTCAATCAGGGCCCGGCTGAGTGCATAGACGCGAGCGAGATGGATGCTCGTTTTCCAGTTTGACCAATTGGGATCATGGTAAGAGATATCGGACCAGGTTCCATCCGGCTGGAGCTGGTCAATCCAAGTCTGTAATTTTCCTGCTTCCTCCTCCGGTTTCGTCAGCAGGGAGGCCTTGTTTTTTTCCAGGATAATCGAGCATTCGTCGGCGAGGGAAGAGGAGGAAAGCATGGAAATATAGGCGACAAGCGCGATTGCCCTTATGACGGGGAGACGCGGGAAAGCAATGGAAAAAGGGGCCTGCATGACGTCATGACCTCGGCGCATTAATCGCAGGTCCGGATAAACCAACGCACGAGCCGCTGTAGACTATAAAGTGGCAAGAGATGCCAAGTTCTCAAGCACGGATGTCCGTGGCAACCACCGTCTGGACAAGTGAGAAGGGGGATGCGGCTAGGATGGAAGCGGACTCTTTGTCACGGCATACAAATTGGCAAAGTGTTCATACTTCCGGCGTCGCGTATCCAGATCAGTTTGCGCCTCTTGCAGAAACTCCGTGGTGTGGTCGGAAGTGCCTTGGATGCACAATTTGAAGCGATTCTCCCGTTTGAAGTAATCGAGCAAAGGCAGGGTCGCACGGGGCGAATCGAGTTGAAACGGGTTTTCACCTTTAGCCGCTTTTTCTGGATTGAATCTGTAGAGGAGCCACTGTCCACTTTGGACAGCTGCCTTTTGGTCCTGCATGCCGGAGCTCATGTCGATGCCATGGGCGATACAGTGACTATAGGCAATGATCAGCGCAGGGCCGTTATAGGCCTCCGCCTCCAGAAAAACCTTCAGGGTATGCTCGTCCTTGGCCCCCATCGCCACGGATCCGACGTAGACCGTGCCGTAATTCATGGCGAACATGCCGAGGTCTTTCTTCGGGGCCTTCTTGCCGCCGCTGGCGAAGACCGCCACCGCTCCGCGCGGAGTCGCCTTGGAGCATTGGCCGCCGGTATTCGCATAACCTTCGGTATCGAGCACGAGGATTTTCACATTGCGTCCGCTGGCAAGCACGTGATCCAGTCCACCAAAGCCGATGTCATAACCCCAGCCATCTCCCCCGACAATCCAGACACTCTTGCGGACGAGCGTATCCACCACGCCCAGCAATCGGCGCGCTTCAGGACATTTCAACTTCAGCAGAATTTTTTTAAGTTCAGCGATCCGCTCCCGTTGTTCATGAATATCTGCCTCGTTACGCTGGGAACATTTGATGATGTCCCAGGCCAGGGACTCTCCCACCTGGGCGGAGAGTAACTGGAGTAGTTCGAGTGCAAATTCGCGTTGCTTGTCGATGGAGACGCGGAAGCCCAGCCCAAACTCGGCATTGTCTTCGAAGAGGGAGTTGGACCAGGCCGGCCCTCGACCCTCGGCATCCTTGGCATAGGGAGTAGTGGGGAGATTGCCTCCATAGATAGAGGAACATCCCGTGGCGTTGGCGATAACGAGCCGGTCTCCAAAAAGCTGCGTGAGCAACTTGATGTACGGCGTTTCTCCGCAACCGGCGCAAGCCCCCGAAAATTCAAAGAGAGGCCTTTTGACCTGCATCTCGCGGACGGTTCCCAGCGAAACGTTGCGACTTTCGGTGTCGGGAATCGAGAGAAAGAAATCCCAGTTTTCCCGCTCGGCCTCGCGCAGCATCGCCTGCGGGCGCAGATTGATCGCCTTCAGCGTTGCGTCTTCTTTATGGCGAATGGGGCAGACATCGATGCAAATGCCGCAACCGGTGCAATCCTCGACGGAGACCTGAAGCGTGTACCCGAGGCCCTTCCAGTCAGGCAGACGCGGAGCCTGGGACTTGAAAGTAGGTGGAGCCGCCTCCAGGACGCTCTTCGGGTAGACCTTGCTGCGGATCGCGGCGTGGGGGCAGACCAGCACGCACTTGCCGCATTGAACACAGGTTTTCTGGTCCCACACCGGCACCGCCTGGGCCAGATTGCGCTTTTCCCATTTCGCGGTGCCCGTGGGATAAGTGCCATCCACTGGGAGGGAACTCACGGGTAAGTCGTTCCCGTGGGCATAGATCATCTTGGCCAGTACGTTGCGTACGAATGGAGGAGCTTCGTCGGTCACTTGCGGAATCAGCGTGCGATGATTGCTGGCATGGGTGGGTACTTCCACTTCGTACAACCGCGTGAGCGTCTTATTGACCGCTTCAAGGTTCATGTTGACCAAGCGATCACCCTTTTTGGCATACGCTTTTCGAATCGAGCCCTCGATTGCCTCGATCGCCTTGTCGCCCGGAAGCACATTGGTGAGACTGAAGAAACAGGTTTGCATGATGGTGTTGATACGGCCTCCCAAGCCGCATTCCCTTGCCACCTGGGCCGCGTCGATGACAAAAAACCTGGCCCGTTTCTCAATCAGTTGTCGCTGCATCCGTGCGGGCAGGACTTCAAAGATCTCGTCCGCCGTGAAGGAAGTGTTGAGTAGAAAGATTCCGTCCTCAATCAAGCTTTCGAGGACGTCGTGGTACTTGAGGAAGGCGGGCTGATGGCAGGCCACAAAATGGGCCCGAGTGATCAGATAGGCGGACCGGACCGGTCGGGGGCCGTAGCGCAGGTGCGAAATGGTCATCGATCCCGATTTCTTCGAATCATAGACAAAGTACCCCTGCGGATGAAGGTCGGTATTTTCTCCAATGATCTTGATCGACTCCTTGTTCGCGCCGACGGTCCCATCCGAGCCCAGGCCATAGAAGACCGCGCGGAAAACATCGACTGGCTCCGTGGAAAACGTGGGATCGTAATCGAGGCTGCTGTGCGTGACATCGTCCTCGATCCCAATGGTAAAGTGTTTTTTGGGTTGTGTTTTCGAGAGGTTTTCGTAGATGCCTTTGACCATGGCAGGAGTGAATTCCTTGGAAGACAGGCCATAGCGTCCCCCCACGACCCCGACATTCATTCGCCCTTCGTCGTACAAGGCCTGGAGACAATCGAGTAACAAGGGTTCTCCGCCTGCGCCGGGTTCCTTGGTGCGATCCAGCACCGCGAGGGACCTTGCCGTGGGCGGAAGCGCCTCCACAAAGCGGCGGGCATCAAACGGACGGTAAAGCCGCACTTTGAGCACTCCAACTTTCTCGCCGCGTGCATTCAGGTAGTCGACTGTCTCGTGGACCGTTTCACACCCGGAACCCATCAGGATGATTATCCGCTCGGCCTCGAAATCGCCGTAATAGTCAAAAAGCCGGTAGTGGCGTCCGGTCAAAAAGGCGAAGTGATTCATGGCCTTCTGCACCCAGTCGGGACCATTGCCATAGTAGGAATTGACCGATTCCCGGGCCTGAAAATAAACATCGGGATTTTGTGCCGTCCCGCGCAGCGTAGGATGGTCGGGAGACAAGGCGCGGGCGCGGTGTTCAAGGATCCTTTCCTCGTCAATCATCTCGCGCATGACCTCCTCGGGCAAAAGCTTGATCTTGGAGATTTCGTGCGAGGTGCGAAAGCCGTCAAAGAAATGGAGGAACGGAAGCCGCGAATTGAGTGTGGCTGCCTGCGCGATCAAGGCAAAGTCCTGCGCTTCCTGTACCGAGGCGGAGCACAGCATGGCCCAGCCCGCGGTGCGGGCCGCCATGACGTCACTATGATCGCCAAAGATCGACAGACCCTGTGCGGCGAGAGACCGGGCCGCAACATGGATGACCACCGAGGTCAGTTCCCCCGCGATCTTGTACATATTGGGAATCATTAGGAGCAGTCCTTGCGATGCCGTGAACGTCGTGCTCAGGGCGCCTGTCTGGAGCGCGCCATGGATCGTCCCGGCGGCGCCTGCCTCGCTCTGCATTTCAATGACCGAGGGGACAGTTCCCCAGAGGTTTTTCCTGCCAGATGAGGCCCATGTCTCAGCCCATTCTCCCATCGGCGATGCCGGGGTGATGGGGTAAATGGCGATGACCTCATTCAGCGCGTAGGCCACGCGCCCGACCGCCTCGTTTGCATCGAGCATCTTGGATAAGACGGAGGGTAGCTCACCGGTCGCATCGACGCCAGGAGTGGGAGGCGGCATGTCGAGGGACACGCACCGAACATGCTCGGCGGCGGATGCGAGAGCCTTACTCATCGCGAGTCTCCTGGGTATTCCGTCTGGCCTGATTTTGTGGTGCTCATCGGTGCCTCCAAGGGGATCTCTGTTGATGAAATGTAACCAACCGGGCGATGCGATGCTTCCCCGCAATTGTCCAAGGGTAACGATATCTTGTCGTCGTTGAAGCATCGCTCTGGGCGCGGAATCCGGTTCCCGGGCAAGATCGGTCAATTCTTCGGCAATGGCAGCAAAGGCAGATTTCAACGCCACGGTAAGTTATTGATGAAAGGATGTGCGAAAGCAACAAAGGTGTGCTGTGCCCCTCACTGGGAGGAGGGGCACGCGATTTGGAGGCATCACCATGAATAAGACCCCATTGATTGCGGCTCATTTGGACCACCGAAGATCCTTCTCCAATTTTGATTATGTTTATCCGGTGATTTCCAGGCGAGCGCAGGGTCTGTCGATCGGAGTCAATTTGAATCCTGACAAGGTATGCAATTTCGACTGCGTCTATTGCGAGGTAGACCGTAAAACCTGTCCGAGGCGGCTTGATGTCGACGTTTTGGTGGTCGCCCAGGAACTCCGGGACATGATTAGGATTTACCGAGAGGGCATTCTCTTTGAGCAGGAGCCTTTTTTCAGTGTGCCCGCGCCCCTGCGTTTACTGAAGGGCATTGCCTTCAGCGGGGATGGTGAGCCCACGGCATGTCCTGTCTTTGAGCAGGCGGTGGAGGCGGCCTGGTATGTCCGCGATTCCTTGGGACTAGACTCGATTAAGCTCATTCTTATCACGAATGCCTCATGCCTGGACCGGCCGGGAGTGCGTCGGGGAATTCGCCGAATGCAGGACGGCGAACATGAAGTCTGGGCGAAGCTCGATGCGGGTACCTCGGCCTACTTCCAGTTCATCAACCGATCTTCCGTCCCGTATACCCAGGTCCTGACAAATATTATTGAAACAGCGCAGTGGTGCCCGTTGATCATCCAGTCACTTTTTGTGCGTCTCACGGGCCAGCCTCTGCCCGAAGGTGAGGTCCTTGCCTATGCCGACCGGCTCAATGAAATCCGGGCCTTGGGTGGGAACATCCTGGGCTTGCAGCTCTACACCCTTGCGCGTCCAGCTGCGACACCAGGCGTCGAGCCGTATTCCTATGAGGAGATGAACCATATTGCAGCGCTCGTTCAGGAAAAGACCGGATTGCCCCATCTCGTTTTTTACGGAGATGGTCCCTCCTGAGCAACGGGAGAAACAAAACGTTGACCCACCCTGCCTAGACAGGGACGAGCATTCCGGTCGGCTCAGGGAGGGGGCCCGTAGCCGTGCTGTTTTCAGTGGACTCATCCGGCACACGGGTCGGCCAGTCGGTGAGTTCCTCGAACTCAGTTGCCGACTGATTCAGGCTCACTTCCCGGACGAGCTTTCTTGCCAGCCGAGCAAAGAGTGTCGGTTCCACAGCTTCGAATCGATTCTTCAGAAGACCATCATACGACACCATCATGGCAAGTTCCTCATGCGACGAGTCGACCATGTCGATATCGTCCACGCTCCGTTTCGTTGCGTACGCGACGGATATTTTGGCATGCTGACCGAGAAATTTCGTCAAGTCTGCCCGCGTGGCATGATGGCCGTTCCCTCCCACTTTCTTGATCCACCAGGAGCCGCCCATCATTTCATATGCCGCGGAGATGATCCGAAGGTCCAGGACCATGGACGGTTCGCCATTGACATCCGCTTCTCCGCAGGCAAACAGCACAAACATTGTCGGAAAAATTTTCTGGACCCGGTAGAGATGGAACCACTGAGTTTGATCAGCCGAGCAGTGGAACATATCTCACCTTAGCATTTCTTTTTCCGTGCGACAACAAAGATACACTTTTCGCCATTCAGGAGACAATTAGTCGTTCGGAACGCGTTTAAAACTGATCAGATAATTGGTGGCAATGGGTAAAGACCGGTCAGGTTAAGATTGCGGGGCGCCAACCTTTTCTGTTGAGCTATTCCGCCGGGCCGCCTATCGACAGGAATCACGCATCAGTATGGATCCCACAACTCCTCGTACCGTTCAGGACTACATCGACGAAGTGCCGCGCTGGCCGGACGACACACTGGTGGCCGACGTCTCGTTGACAACGATGCAATGGCGCATCTGGATCCTGGCTACAGCCGGAAAATTTTTCGAGGGTCTGGTCGTATTTATGACCGGCGTGGCCTTGCCGTTGATGTCGCTCGAGTTTCATCTCGGAGCGACGGAAAAGGGGCTTGTCGGAGCCGCATCGCTTTTCGGCATCCTTATCGGTGCGACGGTCCTGGGTGGTCTCGCCGATGTGGCCGGACGAAAGGTGATGTTCATCATTGAAATGGTGATTTTCACCGTCTTCCTTGTTCTTGTCTCCGTCAGCACGAGCTTCTTTTGGACGATCTTCTTTCTCTTCGGCATGGGGGTCGCCCTCGGTTGCGATTATCCCACGGCGCACATGATGATTTCGGAAAGCATCCCCAGCCGGGTCCGGGGACGGCTTGTCCTCAGCGCTTTCGGTTTCCAGGCGGTCGGCGCGCTGGCCGGAACGGTGCTGGGTTACCTGATTCTTCGGGAACGCGACTCGGTCAGTGACTGGCGCCTCATGTACGCCGCGGCGATTGTCCCAGCCATCCTGGTCATCATTGGACGCTTCTTTATCACGGAAAGTCCGCATTGGCATATTTCTGTTGGAAAAAAGGAAAAGGCGCAACGGGAGATGGAAAGGCTGCTCTGGCGAAATCCCCGCTATCCGAAGACCGTCGTCCTCGCGGACGGGCCTCCCCACCCAAGGGCGGGTCGCATTGGTTTTGGCCAGCTATTCGCCACGGAAAGAATCCGCCGTGCCACCATTCTCGCGGCGGTCCCATGGTTCCTGCAGGATCTGAGCACTTACGGGATCGGCATCTTTACACCGACGATTCTTGCCGCTTCCATCGGTGCGCCCAGTTCGGACGCCAGTAATCTTGCCGGCATCATCAGCCAGGACATGCTGGGAGCCAAAGGCGCTGCGGTCATCGATCTGCTCCTTGTCGCGGGGATCGTCGGGGCCGTTATCTGCGCCGACTGGATCGGGCGGATCAAGCTGCAGATCATCGGTTTTATTGGCTGTGCCGTGGGGCTGCTCATTGCCTCCGGTTCCATTTATTGCACCGGTACGGCAAAAATTTCGCTGATCTTCGCCGGCTTCATCCTCTTCAATTTCATGACCAATCTTGGCCCCAACGCCATGACCTACCTCATCGCCGGTGAGGTCTTTCCCACCCGGTTCCGGGGAGTCGGCGCGGGCTTTGCCGCCTCGTTCGCGAAGATCGGCGCAGTCATGACCGCGTACCTCTTTCCCATCCTGCTCCAGCATATCGGCACCGCGACGCTGCTTTACATTCTGACGGGAACATCCCTCCTTGGTGCCTTTGTGACCTGGCGGTTCGCTATCGAGACCAAGGGGCGCAACCTGGAAGAAATCGAATAAGCGTCGGGAGCGTGAAGGGGCGTCAGGCGGTAGACTTTACGCTGCGCTTACATGATAGCCAAACATCTGGAAATACCACCCGAACTGGGTCTGCACATGGCGAACCGTGTCCCGTCCCAGGATGTCGAGATAGTCATTGGGAATTGGTTGCACTTTTGAGCGGATCTCATGTAGTCCCGGAAGGCCGTAGACCCGGTCATCCTCTTGCGTCGCCTGCTCGATATGGTTGAAGTCATGGGTGAACTCAGGCACTCCGAGGTACCGATAGACTTTCTGCATCGCTTCGGCGGGTTGGGCGACGAAATCTTCAAAACGGACAAAGAGGATCTTCTTGTTCCAACCGCGCTGATGGATTTCCAGGATGCGGTCCAAGGCGAGTCCCAGCGGCTGGGTTTGCAAAAGATATAGGGCTCTTTTCAGCGTATTCGTTCCGGATAGGCTGGCATGATTTTCTATGGGACGAAATTTTTCGGGGTTTTGACGGTACTTTTTTTCCATGGAGGAGAGGATTTGTCTCAGGTCGCGGACCATGCAAATAATTCTGGGTTCCTCGCCGAACAGCAGGGTCAACAAGTCAAAGTGCACCCCCCATCCGCGAGACTTGTCCACGATGTACGGTTTGTCGGTGATGGCATCGAAATAGGAACGCATTCCTCCCGCCGCAAAGGCCAGGAACCCCTTTTTCATCAATTCCTCATCCTGGGCGGCGAATTCCTGGGCTTTGGTGTAACTCTGCCGTGCACCATAAACCAACTCTAGGAGGCCGGAAGTTGGCGTGACATAAAAATCGGGATTCTGCGCCAGAATGTTTTGTAGAAGAGTCGAGCCAGCGCGCGGCATGGAACTTTGGTAAAATATTTTGGAGGGCATGAGTTGGTCAGATTTCAAATAAATTACGCTGACGGGGCGGGGTTGCGATTATTGGAGCTTTCGTCCCTCGCTCAATATAGACGCATCCCGATATTGCCGGTTGTGAAAATCATCTGTCGATCAGAGAAGCATGGTGGTCGAAGTGATTTTGTGTGCAACAGTTGCGCATCAATCCCCTTTGTCGTCATTACCGCCTGAGTTACATTACAGGTCAGTAAGGCAAATCCATTCTAAAAACCGGCTCATTTATTACCTCGAATCTTAGATAACAATGAAACTCATTAATACTCGCTTCGTTTGTCGTTTGATTAAAGTGGCCCTCCTCGCCGCATTCATCGTGAAAATGACCGCGCCGACGGTTCGTGCCGATACGATTGCTGTGGTCAATCCTTCCTTTGAAACAGGTGATCTGACCGGATGGGGCTCAACTCTGTCTGGTGGCTACGGATCGACCGCCGCTGTGGTTACTCCCTCGGGTCCGTATCCGGAGTTTTCCGTGCCGCTGCCAGCTCCGGCAACAGGAAACTACTATGCGTTTGTAAAAGGTTATGGCCCGGATGGTTCTGTCCTGACGCCTCTTTCTTCGGACATTTTTCAAGATGTAGGGGCCCTGCAGGCCAATACCGACTACACCCTGACGGTGGCCATTGGAGACGGCTTTTATGCCTTTGCTCCATCCGACGTCACGATCGCATTGGTCAATGGTACCAATGACACGGGGACGGTTTTGGCCAGTATAGACCTCAATAACCGCCCGCAGTATGCCGGTTCATTTCAGAACTTGATCCTAAACTATTCCACAGGTGCCACGGTCAGCGGTGATTTGACGGTAGAGCTTATCAGCAAGGGCGGATTCTACACGTATTCCGGAGCAGGCTTTGACAACGTCCGTCTCGACGCCTCGACAGCCGCAGTTCCAGAGCCCTCAACGTATGCACTCTTATCGGGTTCGCTTCTCTTGCTCTGGCTGGCTCGTCGGCGATTGAGTGCCCGTGAAGTGGAATCGCCGATCTAGGCTTTGTCATTCGACCCTGTTCGTCAGCGGGACAGCAGGGTCAGATAAGACTGGCCACAATGTTGACCAACATGGCCAGAACCGAGGTGTTGAAAGCGAAGGAGATCAGGCCATGTGCGATGGCCATGCGGCGCAGTTGTTTGGACGTAATGTTCACATCGGAGACCTGGCAGGTCATCCCGATCACGAAGGAAAAATAGGCGAAGTCGAGGTAATCGGGGTTTTTGTCCCCGGGAAACTCCAGTCCGCCTTCGATCGCATCCCGCTTCTTCTTGGGCGCGTCGATGTAGTACATGCGGGCGTAGTGAATGCTGAAAAGGGTGTGGACCAGGGTCCAGGAGAGCCCGATGGCGGAGATGGCCAGCACGATGTGGGCGATGAAGGCGGTGGACGAAAGATGCTTCGTTCCGCCCAGCAGCATGATGACGGCGAATAGACTGACCAGGGCCGCGGCCAGCGTGACGACGAAGATAATGGTCGCGCTGGCGTCCTGAAAGCGGGCCTCGCGCCGCACTTCGTAGGGATCCTTGGTCAAGATCACCACCCAGGCGAGAGAGACAATGACCGTGGCAAAGACGTCCCAGGCACCGATGAACTGGACGGAGAAACTGTACTGGCGGAGGGTGAAAAAGGCCGCGATTGCCAGCATGCATGCCGCCACAAAGCGATGGTTCGCATCAAACAGGTGGACGACGGGCTTTTGAGCCGTTCTGGATCCGATTGGCTTGTCCATTGCGCGTTGATTTAACCTGTATTGTGTGGCTTGTCATCAGGGAAAGAGGTGACCTAAGCTTGGCCGCGAAGGCCCCATGCCGGAAAGAGGCCTCTTCTTTTCCAATGGACCGTGGTTCTAATTTCACCGAGCGCTTTAACCGGTTTCTTTATCAGCGGCACATCCGGAAGCTCGGGGCAGGGGAGATCGAAGCAGCGCGCGACTGGTGCCTCAACCTCATCCGGCGCGAATATCCTCACTTGAATGAGGAACAGCGGGAGCGTTTCTACGAAAACCTCATCCATGTCCAGGTCACGGCCGTCGACGAATGGACGCGGCGAATGACCTGAACAGCGCGCCCTTAATGCGGGCTTTCCCGCACGTTCTTCTGGGCGATATCCTGCAAAAGTTTGATCAACTCGGGTGGCAGGGGATGGGGAATGGCAAAGACGCCGTTGCTGATCTGCTGGTCAATGACCGGCGCGTAGATCACGTAGCCATCAATAGTGACCACCAGCATGCGGCCCTGGTTCTGCCCGGTCGCGGCGTCGAGGTTGACTTTTCCCCGGTGATTGAGGAACAGGAAGACCGTCCCGGCGGAGTCGGTCTTCACGTCTACAAGGTCCTTTTCCGTCACCTCGGGAATGGCGCGTATCTGGATGATTTCGCCGTTTGGCGGCAGCGCGATGGTGGCGGCTTGGCCCGGGCCCAGGCCTTCTCCCGTCGTTTGCACCGCGATGCGCAATAAAACCTGGGGCGGCTTATGGCCGGCATGTACCGGTAGCAACGAGAGAAGCAGCAGGAACAGGGGCAACTGGCGGAACAGGCGCATGGTCTAGGATAGGTTCCCAGCGGCGAAAGGCAAAAGGTTTGAATGGCGGGGAGGCCTTTGTTAGCATGATCGGTCATGCGACGGATCTTCTACCCTTTTCTCTGCGTCATCTTCTTGATCACGTTCGGCCCGGTCGTGGCCATCGACGTCAACCCCAGCAAGGACACAGTTCAGGCCAATGCCTGGGACACCAGCGGCGGCAATCATTTCAGTATTTTTAATGGCGATCCGAAGCGTATCCAGCGCGCAAACGCGGTGGACCCCAAGTCCTTCGACAGCAAGGTCGAGGTTACGCCGAATCCGCTTTCCCTGAAGACAGCCAAAGCGGTCGGTCCCAATCCGAGTATCAAGGTCACGTTTTCCGTGCACAACCATGGCAAGAAAACCTACACCTTGTCCTTCCCCACAACGCAACGCTGGGACTTCCGGATCCTGAATTCAACCGGAGGCGTTGTCTATACCTATACCGACGATCATACCTTTCTCCAGACGGTCGGCACCTCGATGGTCAATAACGGAGACAAGCTGGTCTATCCCGAGACAGTCGATTTTGAGGACATGAGCCTGCCGTTGACGCCGGGCGTTTATACCGTCCAGGCCATCATGGCCAATTATCCTGAAGTCAACGCCCAGACGCAGCTGACGGTTCAGCCCTAGCGATCGGTCATCAAGCCATGTCCGATGCTCCCGTCTCCCGCGGAAAATTTCTCCGCTCGCTGGGGTCTTCCATGACGGGAGCAGCCTTGGGAACCGGAGTGGCCGTTGCCCAGGCATTGGCGGCCCGCCTTGCCGCCGCAGTACCGGAAGTGTCGACGGCCTCCAACCCCGTGGCCCAGCCGCAACCCGTCATCGAAGGAACATCGGTCCCGAATCCCTTTATCAGTCGAGGTTCCACTGAAGGAAAACGCCTCGCCCTCACGTTCGACGACGGGCCGATGCCCGGCGTCACCGACCGTATTCTTGATGCCCTTAAGCAGCGAGGACTTGTCGCGACATTCTTCATGATTGGCGAGCGAGTTTCAGCCTCGCCCGATTTGGCCCGACGAGTCGCCGCTGAAGGACATGAAATTGGCAACCACACCTTCACCCACCCCAAGCTGAACAGTCTTCCCGATCAGCAGGCTGCGTTGGAAATTCAACAGACCCAGGACACGATTGTTGAAGTTACGCAACAGCGTCCGATATGCTTTCGTCCACCTTTCCTGGCTTTTCGAAAGAACCAGGCCCCGATTGCCCACGGGAAGGGGATGCGCATCATTTGCGGCGATGTCGATTCGCGCGATTGGTCGCAGCCGGGAGAAGCGAAAATCATTGAAACGATTCTGTTACAGGCGACCGCAGGCTCCATCATCATCTGTCACGATAACAGTCCTCAGACCGCAAATTGCATCGCGCAGATTCTAGACAAGCTTCTCGAACAAGGATTCACCTTCGTCACAGTTTCATCTTTGATTGACCCAGTTTAGATAGCAGCTTAAAGGACTTTATACACAAAATAAGTATAAAAGTTGACTTAGATCAATTTTCAAACAAATTGTTTATTGACTAAAGCCTTCATCTATTAAATAGTGGCGGGCATGGAAACGATTGATCAAAATACTCATTTAGCCGAAGAATTGGCCGAGATCGCTACACAGTTGCAGCGCTCTTTCCTCGTGGAACTTTCCACCGAAGTGAACCGTGGAAACATCTCCATTCCGCAGTACACGCTCCTCGGTTTTCTTAACCAGACCTCCGGGCTTAACATGTCGCAACTGGCGGAGTTGATGCGCCACACCACTCCCGCCACGACGGGCTTGGTCGAACGCCTCGTCGAAGCCGGGTTTATCGAACGTTTCAGCCATCCGAAAGATCGCCGTCAGGTGCTCGTCCGTATCACCGACAAAGGTCGTGAACTGGTCGAGGGTCTCAAGCGCGGTATTGTTCGCAATCTGCAAGAACTCTTCAAGGACCTGACCCAGGAAGATATCGAGGCTTGGTTGCGGATCTATCGCACGATCATCCGCCGCAGCACGCAGGCCCACGCCGCCGCCAAGGCCTAAGGATTGTTTCAAATTTGAGCCACTGTCGTAACCCGGCAGTGGCTCTTTTTTTGTTCTCAATGGGGTTTTGCGACTCAGTCATCCCGCGATTGTGGAGGAATCAGCCTCCGGAAGATATCCGGCCATCGGGCGAAATGCCGCGTTAAAGCGAACTGGCTTTATTCTTCTTCGAACCCGGCGAGGTCCGCTTCTTCGACTTCGCATGCGTTCCCTTGCGTTCGGGCGAAACGACATTGCGCGGCGCGAAGGGCTTCACGAAAGCGTCATCGAAGGTGAAGACATTCTTGAAATCGTTGGGAGAGTCGGTCTCGTTCTTGCCGAGCACGCTCGAGTTGACCAGATTGAACACGACCTGGCCGAAATCGTCGGTCGTCTTGACGCCCCATTCGTTGAGGACCGCCTTGCTCATTGGACCGTATTCCTTCAGCGCGAACTCGCGGAGACCGCTGAGCAGTTCCTGCCCGGAAACATGGCGATGGGCATGCTGGCCGCCGCGCTTGAGCGACTTGAGGGTGTGATTGAGGCCTTCCTGGACGAAGTGGTAGGCGTCGGCGGAATAACGCAGGTCTTTCTCGCAGATCTGTTCGACTACTTCAGCAAAATTTATTTTGGCCATGATTCTGATCAGGATTTCCGCACAGCCACAGAGCCGGGCGCGTGCCAATCCATACGTACCTTACGCACGATGCCACCGACGACGAGAAGAGCAAGGATAAAGGCGAGCAGTGTCTGCTCCTTGCGCGTCAAAATCGGGCGGCGAGGGGATGGGTTTTTATCCGGCATTGAATATGAATAGGGTCGGGAGAATGGCTTTTTTATTCGATTATTTTTTCAGGATGCCTTCGTCTTTGCCTGCTTCTTGCGGCATTTGTGCGATCTGTTTGGTTAGGTCGACCGTCATCAATTTTGGATTTTCAAAATCTACTCCCGGCCCACCCTCGCCCGCAATTTTCATTGCCGCGGTATGGGGACCCACAAACTCAAAGTCAGCAGCAACCACCAATCCAATCACATCATCCATATAACGCAGGCTCCCGTCTTCAACTCCATAAACATACGCTTTGAAGTGCCAGGGTGAATGTCCCCCGGCGCTCACTGTCGTCATTACAAGAAACCTTGAGTCAGGACTCCATTCGATGTGAGCGATTAGGCGAGGGATATTGTAGCGAACATAAGTGTCCTTGTTTCTGGAACCTTTGTGCTTTACGACGAGAAGACGTCCGGTATCTCGCTCCATCTTTCCAGCCTCATCTGGAATAATTTGAGTTGTCGCCCGATATAGTCCATCGGGAGATTGGGAGGTCCATTTCTCAAGTGCAGGCGGTTCATATTGGGCGCAGAGAGGTCCCATTCCCAAAACCAGGCAAAGACACGCCAAAACTACCTTCATAAAGCTTACTTCATGGGATACGCAATCAGCCCACTATGCGCGCAGACCTTGATCTTTCCCTTGGCCCGTTCTTCCATCTCGACGACGCCACCGGCTTCCTCGACCAGGACAACTCCGGCCGCAACGTCCCAGAGGTTCACGCCCTGCTCAATGTAAGCATCCAGGCGTCCGGTGGCGACATAGGCGAGGTCCAGCGCCGCTGAGCCCATGGCGCGAAGCTTACGGGCCGAGTTACCGTATTCCTGATAGAGTTTCAGGCAGTGGTCGATCGAGTCCTGGCTCTTCGCGAAGCCGACCGCGAGAACGGCCTCGGAGAGCTTGGTGCGGGTGCTGACTTTTTGCCGGACGCCATTGAGGTAGGTGCCCGAACCGCGCTCGGCGGTGAAGAGTTCGTTCCGCAACGGATCATAAATCACGCCGAGTAGAATCTTTTGCGTCGCGACATGCCGTGCCGCAATGGAAACGCAGAAATGCGGGATGTTGTAAGCCAGGTTCATCGTCCCGTCGATCGGATCGACAATCCATTCTACTTCCGCATTGGGATCACCCGGATTCTGGGAGTCGCCTTCCTCGCCGATGCAGCGCGTCTTCGGAAAGTGGTCGAGCAGGATGCTGTAAATGAGGGCCTGGCATTCCTCATCGGCGGCCAGCTTGATGTCGTGGGCGTATTCGGCATTGACGGTGAGATGTCCCCCGAAAGCGTGGCGGAGGCGTACGCCGGCGGCTTGCGCGGCGGTGATGGCGGCATAAATCATCCCGCGAGTATGACGCAAGAAACCGGACGTGAGAAGAAACGTCTTTTCCATTTTACCTTCCTCCCGGCAGCGCCTACCCTCGTCCCCATGGTAATACCTCTCGAAGACTCCGTCACAGATATCATTGGCAAGGCCCAGCGCGGACTCGGTCTCAGCGACTCCGACCTGGCGGACCGCATTGGGATCGAAATCGGCGAAGTCGAGGCAGTCAAGCTCGTCAAGGGAGTGGCTTTTTCGGAAGTCGAAAAAATGGCCGCCGCCCTCAAGCTCGGACCGCGTTGCCTCGTCGCCTTGGCCGATGGAAAATATACGCCCACCGTCACCCTGCCCAAGACGGGCTTCTTTCAGTCGAACACGACCTACGGCGACATGACCGTGAATTCCTATCTCGTCTGGGATGAATCGACGAAGCTCGCCGCCGCCTTCGACACAGGAGCCGACGCCATGGTCCTCATCGACGAAATCAAGAAGCGCGGCCTGACCCTGCAGGATGTCTACCTGACCCACACGCACGTCGATCATATTGTGGAGCTCGATCGTCTGCTCGAGAAGGCGGGCGGTTCCGTCGGCGTCCATGTCAACGAAGCCGAGCCGATCGAAGGCGCGGCCACGTTCAAGCCCGGCGTCACCTTTTCGCTCGGCAAGCTGCACATTGAGTCGCGCGATACTTCGGGCCATTCCGCCGGGGGCACCACCTTCCACATCCACGGCCTGGATGCGCCGCTCGCCATCGTTGGCGATGCCCTCTTCGCCGGTTCCGTGGGCGGCATCAAAGCCGACTACGCCGCCGCTCTGCAAAAAATCCGCGACAACATCCTCTCCGCCCAGGACAACACGATCCTCGCCCCCGGCCACGGCCCGCTTACCACGGTCGCCCAGGAAAAGGCCAGCAACCCCTTCTTCCCAGAATTTCGCAAGGCCCTTGCGGAGGATATTTAGGGATGCGGGCGCCCGGATTATATGACGCGGGTGACGGGTTCCATCTGGGTTTCGCTCTGGGCGATCTTGGCGTTTAGCGGTTGCGCTTCGGTCAAGAATTATGACGATTTGTCAGCCGTTCAAGTCAAGGCGCTGCAGGAAAGCAATGCGCGGCTGGATGCTTTCGACCGAAGTCTCATGGAATTGGACAAGAAGTTCGCCAAAGGTAAAATCCCGCCTGATGCCTACAAGAGGAGATCTCACGAATTAACGTCGCTCATTGCTGAGGAATGCCAATTTCAGAATGCGATCCTGGTCAAGGATCCAAAGATAAAAATCATGGCTCAGAACTTATTGGACAATATTCAAAAAGCCGCTGAGGCCACGCCCAAGATTGCCACCGCCATTACGGTTGGCGTCCTGAAAGCTCTCGCCGGTTCGCATGCAACCATCACTCCGGAATGAACAGGAGCCGAACGATGAATCCTCTTGCGGGTACCGTCGTTGGAGTTGTTCTGGTACTGGCCCTGACCTCCTGCGCCTCCGTTAGCGTGGAGGACGGCACCGAAGTCGTGACGCAGACGAAACCGAAGATCATTTACGTTCTCGATTTCAACACCGCGCAAGGTGATTTCCAAGTCGATCGGCAGGGCAAGGATCTCGACAACTTCAAGCGCGATCTTCAGTACCTGCTCCAACAAGCCATGGTTGCCGATCTCACCAAGCACATCGTCTTCGCGGAACCGGGAACGAAAGCCGATTTGTCGAAGCGCCAGGACGCCTGGATCATTCGCGGCCAGTTCACCACCGTTTATCAAGGAAGCCGTGCGCTCCGAAGCGCCATCGGCTTCGGGGCGGGTGGAACAAAATTGGAGACCAAGGTGCAGGTCTACGATCTGTCGCACGGGGCAGGGACTCCGTTTCTGACCTTCTCCACCTCGGGGGGAAGCAACGCCGAGCCGGGCGCGGCCTTCACCTTCTCGACTGCGCCTGAAGCGATTGCACTAGGCGGTGTCTCCGGCGCGGCCCACGGTCTCAGTGAGGACGCCAAGCGCACTGCCCGGGAGATCACAGCCTCCCTGTCCAACTACATGTACAAGCGCGGCTGGATTACCAAGGAAGACTGGGTTCCGCCCAAGCACTCCCATAATACGGATATCTATTGATCCTGTTTGTCCCGGCAATTTCACGGCCCATCTCTCCGTACATAACTGTCCACCAAAATTCTCCGTGCGCCGATGGGCATGATCGGTATGCTGCGGATTCTGCATGAAATTCGTCGATGACCTGGCGGTGCTGAATCGCGAGCAGTGGGCGGCCTTCATCGCCAGCGTTCTCGGATGGGCGTTGGATGCTTTCGATTTCTTTTTGATGGTCTTCATGCTCAAGGCGATTGCCGCCGATTTTCATGTGGAAAAGGAAGCAGTCTCCTACGCCATTTTTCTGACGCTGGCGGTTCGCCCCTTGGGGGCTTTTGTTTTCGGCTGGCTGGGCGACCGGTATGGACGCCGTCCCATTCTTGTTGTGGTTGTTCTGCTGTTTTCCTTCTTCGAATTGGCCTCGGCCTTTGCCACCAGCCTGACTTCCCTGTTGATTCTGCGCGCCTTGTTCGGATTCGCCATGGGCGGCGAGTGGGGCATCGGTGCATCGCTTGTCATGGAATCGATCCCGGAGCGGAGTCGCGGCACCGTTTCAGGCATCCTGCAACAAGGCTATCCGTTAGGATATATCCTTGCCTCGATTGTCTTTGGCCTGCTCTTCACCACCATCGGATGGCGCGGGATGTTCATGGTCGGTGTGCTGCCCGCGCTGCTCGTGTTCTACATTCGCCTCGGCGTGAAGGAATCGCCGGTCTGGGAGCAGCATCGCGAGACGTCGCACTACATGGATGTTCCCCGGTCCCTCATCAAGCACTGGCGGGTTTTCCTCTACGTCGTCCTGCTCATGACGGCCTTCAATCTTTTCAGCCATGGCACCCAGGACCTCTATCCCACCTTTCTGATGGTCCAGCACAACCTGGACCCGCACACCGTCAGCATCATTCTGATCATCATGAATATTGGCGCCATCATCGGTGGCCTGACCTTTGGCTCCTGGTCCCAACGCATTGGCCGGCGCAAGGCGATCATCATAGCCGCGCTTTTGGCGCTGCCCGTCATTCCGATCTGGGCCTACTCCACGACGCCGCTCCTTCTGGGACTGGGAGCGTTCCTGATGCAAATCGCGGTCCAGGGGGCCTGGGGCGTTGTTCCCGCCCATCTTAATGAACTATCGCCCGATGATGTGCGCGGGACTTTCCCCGGCTTCGCCTACCAGCTCGGCAACCTCCTCGCTTCCTACAATATCGTCGTGCAATCGAAGATCGCTGCAGCGCATAACGGCAATTATTCCCTGGCCCTGGCGAGTGTCGTCGGCGTCACCGTATTCCTGCTCGCGGGAATGACCTACATTGGTCGCGAGGATCGTACCATCGTCTTCGGCCGCGACGCGAAGCCAAGTCATTAGGGCCGTCGTAAAGGGGGCTACTCCCCAATAATTTTCACCAGCACGCGCTTGCGACGCATGCCGTCGAACTCGCCGTAGAAAATCTGTTCCCAAGGCCCGAAATCGAGCTTCCCGTCCGTGATGGCGACCACGACCTCCCGGCCCATGATCGTCCGCTTCAAGTGCGCGTCCGCATTGTCTTCGCCGGTGTCGTTGTGGCGGTACTGGTGGTGCGGCTTCTCCGGGGCGAGCTTCTCGAGCCATTTTTCCCAGTCCTGCAGCAGGCCGCTCTCATGGTCGTTGATGAAGATGCTCGAGCTGATATGCATCGAATTGACCAAAACAAGTCCGTCCTTCACTCCGCTCTCCGTCACGCACGCTTGCACCTTGGAGGTGATATTCTCGAAAGCGCGGCGGGTTGGGATGTTGAAGATCAATTCGTGGCGATGGGTTTTCATAATTTCTGTCATCCTGAGCTTGTCGAAGGATCAGCCCCGGGGATTCGCGATCTTTCCTTAAAATTGCTAAAATAAATCCTGCTGCGATCCCGTCGGCTTCATCCCCAGTTTATCGTAAGCCCGCTTCGCTGCCACACGTCCCTGTGGCGTCCGCTTGAGAAAGCCCTCCATGATGAGATAGGGCTCGTGGACCTCCTCGAGCGTACCCGACTCCTCGCCAACCGAGACCGCCAACGAATTGAGCCCAACCGGTCCGCCATCAAACTTGTGGATGAGAGCCTCGAGCAACCGCTTGTCCATTTCATCCAGGCCATCCTGATCGATCTCCAGCATGGTCAGCGCGGCATCCGCCGCCGCGACAGTCACCGGCGGCTTCGATCGCACCAGCACATAATCGCGGACCCAGCGCAGAAGGTTGTTGGCGATACGGGGCGTGCCGCGCGAGCGCCGCGCAATTTCAAATGCCGCGTCCTCCTCAATTTCCAGTTCCAGCAACCGTGCTGAGCGGATAATCACTTTCTGCAAATCCTCCGCCGGATAATAATCGAGCCGGTTCACCAGTCCAAAGCGCGACCGCAACGGCGCGCTGATCATCCCCGCCCGGGTCGTTGCGCCGATGAGCGTGAAGCGCGGCAGATTCAGCCGCACGCTCCGCGCATTCGGCCCCTGGTCGATGATGATATCGAGCCGGAAATCCTCCATTGCCGGATAGAGATATTCCTCGATGTTCTTGTTCAATCGGTGAATCTCATCGATGAACAGCACGTCGCCCTTTTGCAGTGTTGTCAGCAACCCCGCGAGATCGCCCGCCTTCTCGATCACCGGTCCGGAAGTTGTCGTGATATTCGCGCCCATTGCTTTGGCTACGATGTGCGCCAGCGACGTCTTCCCAAGCCCCGGTGGCCCGCAAAAAAGCAAATGTTCCAGCGAATCCTCCCGTTGCTTTGCCGCGCCAATCAGCACGTCGAGTCGCTCCTTGATCCGCAATTGCCCGACAAACTGGTCCAGTAAGGCCGGCCGCAGCGTCATCTCCAGACGGGGGTCCGCGGGGAGGGGATCAAAGGCGGGTTTGTCGGGCACGGGTGTTAATTTTCTCCTTCAATCTAAACTTGTCGAGGAAGTCTCACCAATTTTTCTTTGTCGAATAGTCAAGAGAGAAGCACTCATCGATCCATTTGCCAATTTCCTCTCGATTCGGGCTCTCTTTAGCGCCCCCTTCAGCCTTGGCTTCCAGAATCTTCTTCCGAATTTCTTCCATCTTGGCCGAATGATCTGATGTTCGTTTTAGTCGACCTCCCGCGAACTCAAGCTCAAGAACCACCTCGAAACAGTGCGGGCGATGGAATCCCATGTGAATATAAAAATCACGAAGGAATTTTCGACCAATAAGCAAGCCGCCCGAATAGTCCATCTTCTGATTGAGTGCCTCATAAAAAGTGTTGGCTAAGCCTTTTTTAAAGCCTTCGATTATGCCGGGAGACTTTCCAAATACTTCCGGGGCTTTTTTAGAGGAGAGATAGTCCAAGTTGATGGCAAACTTGTCCAAAACCAAGTCATCATTCTTAAGCACATACTCCTCGAAATGACCTCGCCAGCAGGCTGAGCACACACCCTGCGGAGTAAGACCTAGATGCTTCGGATCGAATGGCCACACATTTTGAATGGCAAGGATCGAGTATTCATCTTCGTCGATCCTCAAAATATCAGCGATTTGCGCAGTCATATTTATTACAGCGTCTTCAACGCTTCCTTCACCAACTCCTCCACCGTCGACTTCGGTTGCGCGTCGCGGATGGCCCGAACAACTTTATGCGCCTCCGCCTGTTTGTAGCCGAGGGCGATGAGCGTGAGGACGGCGTCATTGATGTGCAGTTCCTCGGGCGAAAGACTCTGCTGCGCCGAGGCCGCTTCCCACGCCGCGGAAACGCCGACCTTGTCGCGCAGTTCCACGATGATCCGTTCCGCCGTCTTCTTGCCGACGCCCTTGATCTTGCTCAGTGCGGCGATATCTCCCGCGACCACCAGACCCCGGAACATCACCGGCGAGCTGCCATTGAGCACCGCCAGCGCCAGCTTCGGCCCGACGCCACTGACATTATTGACGAGTAACAAAAACAGGTCCCGCTCTTCCGCTGTGGCAAAGCCGAAGAGAATATGCGCATCCTCCCGCACTACCAGATGGGTCAGGATCTTGAATTCCGTGCCGGGGGCCGGAAGGCGGTCATAGGTGGATAGAGGAATGTGGACATCATAACCAACCCCGCCCGCCTCGATAATAAGGCGCATGGGCAGGACTTCCACGACGGTGCCGCGTAAAAAGGAGATCATCGGCTCGAAGGTTAGATCATCGTTATACGTTTGTACACTTATATCTCGCGAGGCTTCGAGGTGACGCCCGTATTCTGGGCGTGCGTCAATGCAATCGCCAAGGCATCCGCGGCATCTGTGGGGGGATTCTCGGTCAGTCCCAACATCGCCCGCATCATAAAGCCGACCTGGGCTTTCTGCGCCCCACCGCGGCCGGTGGCGGCTGCCTTCACCCGCTTGGGTGCATACTCGTAAATGGGCAGGCCCGCTTCCGCAAAGGCCAGCAGGGCTGCCCCGCGTGCGGAACCCAGTGTCACCGCCGTCTGGTAATTCTGCAGATAAATGATGCCCTCGACGGCGGCCACATCGGGTTGATATTCCTGAATCAGATCCGTCACCTGCTGGTGAATCGCCACCAGGCATCGCGACGGGATGATCTTGTCGGGATTCTTGATCACGCCATACGCCAGCGAGTGAATCTTCCGTCCCTCGACCTGAATGATCCCGTACCCCGTGTTGCGCAGGGCGGGATCGAGGCCGAAGATGATGGGCATGGCCGCGTCCTAATGCCGGAAGTGGCGATGTCCCGTGAAGATCATCGCCATGCCGCGTTCATCGGCGGCAGCAATCACCTTGGCGTCGCTCACGCTGCCGCCCGGCTGGATGGCGGCAGTCGCCCCTGCCTCGGCAGCGGCAATGAGACCGTCCGGGAAGGGGAAGAAGGCGTCCGACGCGACAATGCTTCCCTTGAGATCGAGATTCCCCTCGGAGGCCTTCCAGATTGCGATCCGTGAGGAGGCGACACGCGACATCTGTCCCGCGCCGACGCCGAGCGTGCGGTCCGGTCCCGCATAGACGATGGCGTTCGATTTCACATGCTTCACCACGCGCCAGCCGAAGAGCAGCGCATTGTGCTCGGCTTCGGTTGGGGCGCGCTTGGTCACGACTTTCCACTCGGCGGTCGAGACCATGTCGGCATCGCCGCGCTGCACGAGGTAGGACTCGCCGACCACAGAACGGATTTCAAGATCAGGCGCCGGCGCGGAGGTTTCCGTATTCACCATCAGGCGCAGGTTCTTCTTCTTGGTCAGCAATTCGAGCGCATCCGGATTGAAGGCCGGGGCGATGATGACTTCGCTGAAAATTTCCGCGATCTGCTGGGCCGTGGCCAGGTCGAGGGGACGGTTGACCACAATGATCCCGCCAAACGGAGCCTGCTTGTCGGTCGCATAGGCTTTGTCCCACGCCTCAGCAAGAGTGAACGCACTGCCCAGTCCGCAGGGGTTGGTGTGCTTGAGAATCGCCACGGTGGGCGACTCGGTGAACTCGCGAATCAACCGCACGGCGGCGTTGATATCGATCAGGTTGTTGTAGGAAAGCTCCTTGCCATGCAGTTGCTGGAAGTGACGCGGAAAATGACCGTAAAGCGCCGCCGCCTGGTGTGGATTTTCCCCATAGCGTAATGCTTGCGCGCGACGCAAAGGCAGCGCGAACGTCTCCGGGAATTGCTCCGGTTCGGGCAGACGCGAGGTCAGGTATTTTGCGATCAACGCATCATAATAGCCAGTGGTGCGGAAGACTTTCGCGGCGAGCCGCTCGCGGGTGGAAAGGGTCGTATCGCCCTTGGAGGTAATTTCTTCGGCGACGACGGCATAATCCGCCGGATCGGTAATGACCGTCACGCTCCGATAATTCTTCGCCGCGCTGCGCAGCATCGATGGCCCGCCGATGTCGATGTTCTCAATCGCATGCTCCAAGGACACACCCGGTTTGGAGATCGTCTGCTCGAACGGGTAAAGGTTCACCACCACGAGATCGATCGGCGCGATGCCATGTTCCGCCGCCTGCTTCTTGTGCTCCTCATTGTCGCGCAGGAAGAGCAGCCCGCCGTGGACCTTGGGATGCAGCGTCTTCACGCGCCCGTCCATCATCTCGGGGAAGTTAGTGATGTCGGAAATATCGGCCACGGTCAGCCCCGCCTCGCGCAACGCCTTTGACGTGCCCCCGGTGGAGATCAGTTCATATCCGGCAGCGACCAGCGTTTTGGCGAAATCGACCAGACCAGTTTTATCCGAGACAGAGAGAAGAGCGCGTTTGGGCATGAGTAGAAAAATGAGTTGGAGCCACGAAGTTAGAACGAACAGGCCGGGCTTGTCATGCTGATCTTATGGTTCATTTCATGCGCTCGGTTCCTCGTTCCCAAGTTGCACTTGGGAACGCACTTGTCGGCGAAGCTTTGCTTCACAATAGTTGGGGCATGAGGAGAAAATTGCTGCTTACCGCTTTCTCCCTCGCTTTTTCAGCAAGCCTTCATGCCGCCACCCTTCAGGACCTGGTCAATGCCGCCAAACCTGGCGACATCGTCCACGTTCCCTCGGGCATTCATCGCGAGACCGTGACCCTGAATGTCCCCATCACCCTCCTTGGTGAGCCGGGTAGCGAAATCCGCGGCAGCGATGTCTGGACCCAATGGAGGATTGCCGGAAAGATTTGGGAGAGCACCCACACCGTCCCCGAGTTCTATCATTATGGTTACGGCGACCAGCAATCGAAATGGCCGGAACAGGTCTTCGCCAACGACAAGGAACTGCACCAGGTCGAGGCCAATCCTGGACCGGGCGAGTTTTCGCTCGATGGCCAGCGCCACATCCTCCTTGGCCAGTCTCCCGAGGGCGCGGTCGTCGAGGTCACCATGCGCCAGACCTGGATCGTCATCAATGCCGACAATGTCACCATCCGGGGGCTGACGATGAAACACTGCGCCAGCGATGCCCAGGCCAACGCCGCCATCGCCTTCCACAAACATTCCGGTGGCACGGTCGACGCCTGCGTCCTCTCCGATACTCACGGCTGCGTCGTTAGTCTCGGCAGCGGGAAGGGGAACAAGCTGCTTAAATCCGAAATCTTCAATGGCGGACAAACAGGCGTTCACTCCGGTGACGGTGGCAGTGACGACCTTATCTCCGGCAACCGCATCCACGACAATGACCGCTCCGGCTTCGACGCGGGGTGGGATGGGGGCGGTCTCAAGTTCTGCAACTCCACCAATACCATCTTCGAGAAAAACGAGATTTGGAACAATCGCGGCCCCGGCCTCTGGTGCGACGTCGACTGCAGCAACATCACCATCCGCAACAACCGCATCCATGGCAACGGCGCCGCCGGTATCCATTTCGAGATTTCCCGCGGCGCGCACATCATCGGCAACATCGTCTGGGACAATGGCCGCAGTTTCACCGAGTGGGGATGGGGCGCCGGCATCCTTCTTTCCTCGTCCCGCGAATGCGAGGTTGCCTCGAACCTCGTCGCGTGGAATCCCGACGGCATCTCTGTCGTCTCCGCCGATCGAGGTCAGGAACGCTGGAACCAGGTCGTTGGCAACAGCGTCCACGACAACACCGTCATCGGCACCGACGCCGATCCGTGCGACCCGAAGCACAACAACATCTACACTCTCGCATTTCTGCAGGATTGGAAAGGCATCATGGCTGCTCGCACCTCCCACAATCACGCTGACAACAACCAGATCTACCTTCCCGGTCCCGACCGCAGCGGGCGCTTCGCTTTCGTTGAGGTGATGCCGACGCTGGAAGCTTTCAATAAATCGCCCGGCGCGAAGGGAACTAAATACATCACGCAAGATCAAGCCCAGGTCCTGCTCAAAGTCGCCAATGTGCCACTGGAGCCGGTGAAGTAGAACAACAAGGCATGCTGATCTTGTAGTCCGTCAATTCTGTCTTATCCTGCAGAGACGGGATTGAAAATGGATAGTGGCCAATATCTCATCGAATTAGCCATTCTCATTATCTTGCTTCTCGTTCCGATGGGCTTTGGGATCGGTATTTTTTGGGCCATCTTTTCTCCTGAATTGCGGAAACACATGCGCAAGCGATGGTGGCTGTATATTATTTGGTTTGTTGTTTCCATTATGATTATTGGAGTGCTTTTCCCTGTTTCTCCAGGGGGAATTCAAGTTGCAAAGGAGGCAAAAACCCGGGCCGGAATTAGTCAGATTCAAACGGCACTCCTTGCTTATCAAACCGAATACGACAAGTTTCCTCCGGGTAAGGATAACGCCACGATAATCCGGGAACTTATGAGCGACAGTCCCCGGCAAATCGCCTTTTTAAATCTCAAGCCTGCCGACATGAACGCCAAGGGCGAAGCCTTGGACGCTTGGAGCACGCCTTTGCGCATTTCACTGACCGATGCTCAAGCTCCCGTTATTCAGTCCGCCGGTCCCGACAAAAAGTGGAACACTCCGGATGATATCACGAGGCAATCCGAGGCCAGCCCGAGCGGTCGCTAGCCCTACTTCTTCGCTTCCTTCAGCACGACCTTGCGGTTGCCCTTGACGATCTGGCCGATGATCTTCCCCCGGGACAGCTTGACCGCCTTGGCGGCGTCCTTTTCGCGGACGATGAGGACCATGCCGACACCCATGTTGAATACCTGATGGAGTTCCTCGGCAGGCATGCGTCCGGCCGCGGAAAGCACCTTGAAGATCGGCGGAATGGCCCACGTGCCGAGCTGAATCTCCGCGTTCACGTTTTCCGGCAGCACGCGCGGGATATTGTCGACCAGCCCGCCGCCCGTGATGTGGGCGATGCCACGGATATCGACCTTTGCCCGCACCTTGCGGATTTCCGGCAGGTAAAGTTTGTGGACCTTCATCAGTTCGTCGCCGAGCAGTCCGCCCGCACCGATGCTGGCGTCGAGCCGGTAGCCGAGCTGATTGAAAAGGATTTCCCGCGCCAGCGAGTAGCCGTTGGTATGCAACCCCGTCGAGGGGAGCCCGATGATCACATCGCCCGCCTTGATCGACTTGCCATCAATAATCTTCTTGCGGTCAACCACGCCGACAATCGTGCCGACGAGGTCATAGTCCGCGCCGTGATAGATGCCGGGCATCTGTGCCGTCTCTCCACCAATCAGCGCGCAGCCAGAGCCTTGCAGCCGCGTACGATGCCCGTCACCAATTGGTGAAAGCGATGTGGTTCCAGACGCTCGGACGCCATGTAATCGAGAAAGAAGAGTGGCTCGGCGCCGAGCACGGCGATGTCGTTCACGCAATGGTTGACGAGGTCCTCGCCAATCGTGTCGTGCCGGTTCAGCAACGCGGCCACTTTGATCTTGGTGCCCACGCCATCGATGCTCGCGACCAGCACCGGGTCCTTCATCTTCGGAAAATTGGCCCGGAACAGGCCGCCAAAACCGCCGACCTTGCCCAAGACCTCCGGGCGGTTGGCTTTTTTGACGAGGGCAGGGAGGCCGGATTTGACCTTGTTGCCAAGATCAACATCAACTCCGGCGCGGGCGTAGGCTTTTAGTCGGTCGCTCATGATGGATAAATCGACACGGAGTTTGCCCAGAACGTTGGTCTAGTGCAAAAGGGATTTAAGATTTTTTTACGTCCTGCTCTGGCCACCTCTGGAGCAGCGACCGTCTGAGAGCTGGCGTTATGCGCAAGCCCTGCAAGGACAGGAGTTTATTTGCCTTCTTTGGCGTCCGCAGGCGGAGGGGACAGCGGCGAAGGCTCCGTCTGCGAGCCCATCATGGAGTCAGTCTGCGCCGTCCCCGCCGGTGGCGTGAAGGTGAAATCCTTCTCCGTCAATTTTGGGTTGGTGATTTCCATTTGAGTTTCAGTGGAAATGCCATTGTTTTCGCTGTTCTTGATGCTGCCCTTGGCCGCGACCACCATTTCCCGCACCTGCTTCTTGTTCTCCTCCGTTACCGGCTGGCCCATGGCGCGGATTGCCTTCTCGATCACCTCCTCGGAGACCTCAGGCCCCGCCGCGCCTCCATCCGGGGTTTCCAGTGACTTCTCATACTTGAGAATCAGATTGCTCGATTTCGAAATCCAAAACGTTTCCTTCTTCGAGATCGCCGAAGAGCCGCTCAGGACAAAACAGTCGTTGCCGCCCATATACTCGCTCTTTTCAATCACCGGATCCCTCAGCCGCGCGAGCGCAAATCCCTTGCTGGTGAGGGAGGGCAGGAACAGCGACGGGATCGTATTCGTTGCTCCGTCCGAAATGGCATTCGCCGCGCCCAGGGCGGAAACGTCGTCGCCGACCTTGGCATACGATTTGTTCATCAGCAGGTAGAGATACGGCTGCGTCCCATCGTTCCAGACCGCGCCTCCCTGAGGCAAGGCCGCGGGCACCGCCGTTTGGTTCCACGTGATGAGATAGAGGTTCGGTTTCTTGAGCAGGATCGAGTAGGTCGTCGTCGTCCGGACTGTCGTGCCCCCCATCTCCTTTTCGGAAATGATCGTCCCATTCGCGCGATAACTCTCCATCGCCTTATAGGTGGCTTCGACGCGCTTGAGGATGCTGGCCGCATCGTTCTTTTCCGGCTCCACGTGCGAGGGTGGATTGGTATTGAAGGTCGGAAAGTACTGCGCCTGGGCCACGCCGGTAAGTCCCAAAACCAATGGAAGGATTAGTTTCATGCGGGAAAATCTGAAGGGACCGACCCGAATCGCTTGGTTGATTGCGGCCACTACCTAAGCTTGGCATAGAGAGGGACAAAGACAAACGAAACGCGTGCATGCGATTCGACACAAACGTTTACTTTTCGTCCCATGACTTCTATAAAGCAGCGTGAAATATCGCCACCTTGGCACCTCGGATTTGCAGGTCTCCGTGATTGGTGTGGGCAACATGTCGTGGCCCCATTGCCGCTTTGGTGTTACGCCACCCCATGGCACGGTTGTTGATCAAAGAGAGATCGAGCAAGTCGTCGCTTCCGCGCTTGAGGCCGGCATCAACCTGTTCGACACCGCCGAAGGTTACGGTCGCGGCATGGCCGAGGCCCTTCTCGGCGAGGCGCTCAGGTCTCTCGGTAAACGCAAGGATGCCATTATCGTCACGAAGGTCGGCCCGCTCTTTGACAGCGAAGTTGTCGACGGTCGGGACACCAATCTCTCCAAGGCCCACATCTTCCAACGTTGTGAAGGCAGCCTCAAGCGACTCCGGACCGACTGCATCGACCTCTACCTCGCCCATCGCCCCGATGCGTCGACGCCGATCGAAGAGACCATGTCCGCCATGGATGAATTGAAACGTCAGGGCAAAATCCGCCATTTCGGGGTCAGTAACTTTAACGACAAGCAACTCGGGGAGGCGCTCCAGCACGGCCCCGTTGTCGCCAATCAACTTTCTTACAACCTCGTTGGCCGCGGGATCGATGCCGAGGTGCGTCCCTTTTGTGTGAAGGCCAATGTCGGCATCATGGCCTACTCGCCGTTGGGGAAGGGGATTCTCAGTGGAAAGTACGACGAGAACCATCTTCCGCCCGAGGAGGACTATCGCCACACCAAATACTATTTCGCCAAGGAAAACCTCCCGAAATATTTTGCGCTGGGCCGACGCTGCCGCGAGCTCGCAACGCAATTGAATATCACCGTCAGCCAGTTGGCTCTCGCCTGGTGCCTCGCCCAGCCCGGTATCGCCGTGGTCCTGCCCGGATCGCGCGATCCGGCGCAGGCCCGCGAAAGCGCCGGGGCAGGGGACATCGTTTTGCCGGAGTCAGTCTTGGCGGAACTGAATCAAGTTTAGGAAAAAATCCCATGCGACTTTTGGTAACGATCTGCGGTTTAATTCTCATGGGTATTCTGACCGCATCCGCCGGGGATGCTCAGCCCACGAGTATCCGGCCCAGCGGCTTCTTTCAGGTCCGGCAAGCCGATGGTCGCTGGTATCTCCTTGATCCTAAGGGCAACCGCTTCATTTCCACGGGTGTCACCACGGTCGAGTATGAGCAGGACTATATTCAGGGCACCGACACCAAGCCCTACGGCATCACCTGCAAGGCCAAATACGGCAGCGTCGAGGCCTGGCGCAAGGCTGTCGCCGAGCGGCTCATGGGCTGGGGCTTCAACACCATCGGTGCTTGGTCTGACAACGCGATCTCGCAAGTCGATGTGAATGGGAAGCATCTGGCCTACACCGCGATCCTTGGCCTCGGTTCTGGCTTCGTTTCCGAAAAGGTCAAAGGCGGTCAGGCTTGGTTGCAGGGCCTCTTCCCCGATGTCTTCGATCCCGATTTTGTCACTTACTGCGAGGCCAAGGCTCAGAAAAGTTGCACGCCGAAGAAAGACGATCTGAACCTGCTCGGTTACTTCACCGACAACGAAATGCGCTGGGGGCCGGATTGGCGTGGCCGCGACGAACTCATCATCGTCTTTCTTAACCTGCCCCTTCACTCCCCGGGCCGCGATGCCGCGCTGAAAATGCTCCGCGAACGCTATCCGGACATCGCCAAGTTCAATAGTATCTGGGACACCGCATTTATCTCGTGGGACCAGGCTGAAGGAGCGGTGAAATATCTCACGCCGCATAGCACCACCCGTCAGGCGGTCCTTGAGCAGAATGCCCAAGTCAGCCGCACGGCGGGCGATGCGGCTGCGGCGTCTTACATCGCGGACTGCGACGCTTTCCTTTCGCTGCTGGCCACCCGCTACTTCGAAGTTACCCACGATGCCATCAAGAAGGCCGATCCCAATCATCTCGTCATTGGCTGCCGCTTCGCTTACGTCCCTGCCATGCCCATCATCGTCGCCGCTGGTAAACACACCGACATCATCTCCGCCAATTGCTATGCCTTCGATCCGACAGAATCTCTCAAGGTCTACTCAACCCAAAACCGGCCGCTGCTCATCGGCGAGTTCGCCTTTCGTGGCAAGGACAGCGGACTGCCCAATACACGTGGTGCCGGCCCGCTCGTCGAGACCCAGCAGCAGCGCGCCGATGCCTTCGCTGCCTATGCCCGTGCCGCGCTCGCCCAGCCGGATCTTGTCGGCTACCAGTGGTTCGAGCACGCCGACGAGCCCAAGGAAGGCCGTTTCGACGGCGAAAATTCCAACTACGGCCTCGTCGACATCAACGACAAGCCCTACGAGCTGCTGACGCAAAAGATGACCGAGATCAACCAGCAGGCCCTGGCTCTGCATGAGCAGGCTCCGGTCAAGTAGCGGTACCGTCTCTAATAACTTGCCGATTCCCGTCACCCCTGCTCAAACTTCCTCCCGTGGCGCTCATCTCCCGCTTCCGTCAACTGCTCCGATCTGACCTCGAATCCCCCGAGGCCGAGCGCCAATTCGGCAAAGGCTGGATCAGCGGTGTTTCTGCCCTCATTCTTGCCCTCTCCGGGTTTCTTCTTGTCCTCTGCCTACGCTTCCCGAGCTGGTTTACCGTCCCCGAAGTCCGCGACCTTTACGGAAAGCCTCTCTTCCATGTCGTCCTGCTTTTCTGGCTCCTCGCGGCCTTCGTCCTCGCCATCCTTAGTCTGATCCTGAGACAGAGCAAAATCCTCGGTTTTACCTCTCTCTTCTTCGTCGTGCTCGCCACGACCTTGGGCGGCGCTCACACGCAAGCCGAAGTTACCGGTCCCAGTCCCGTCTACTTCGGTATGGACTGGTTTGTCCTTAACGTCATCTTCACCGGCCTGCTCTTCGTTCCGGTCGAAATCCTTTTTCCCCGTCATAAAGGCCAGGAGCTCTTCCGCTTCGAATGGCGCGAGGACCTCTTCTACTACTTCGTCAGCAGTATGATGGTCCAGTGTCTGACCTACGTTTCACTCCTTCCGGCCCTGCAACTCACTGCGCATACCAATTGGACCGACTTTCGCGCCGCCGTCTCCTCGCAACCCATCTGGCTACAGTTCATCGAGATTATGATCCTGACCGATCTCGTCCAATATTGGGTCCACCGCGCCTTCCATCGCATTCCCTTCCTCTGGAATTTTCACGCCGTCCATCATTCCGCGCAGGTCATGGACTGGATGGCCGGCGCGCGGATGCACTTCCTTGAAATCATGGTCCTGCGCGGCCTCACGGTCATTCCGATGTATATCCTCGGCTACGGCGCGACTGCTCTTCACTTCTACATCTTCTACGTCTATCTCCATTCCACCTTCATCCACGCCAACCTCGGCTGGACCTTCTCCCATCTCGGCAAATGGATCGTCACGCCCCGCTTTCACCATTGGCACCACGGGATCGAAGCCGAAGCCGTGGACGTCAATTTCGCCCTCCATTTTCCCCTGCTGGACCGCATCTTCGGTACGCATCATCTGCCCGAGAAAGAATGGCCCCAAGGCTATGGCATCCCGGGCCACCCGGTGCCGCGCAGTTACTGGCAGCAGTTCCTCTATCCCTTCCGTAAAAAATAAAGATTCCGGTTCACCTTCTGAACCGGGTCACGCCGTCATCCTTTTTCCATGAACCAGCCTCCTCCATCCCCGTCGTCTTCCATCGAGTCGATTTCCCTGGATGGTACCTGGATGCTTCACCGTCCCAAGACCAACGAATCCTGGCCCGCAGTTGTCCCTGGCTGCGTCCACTCCGACCTAGGCCGTGCCGGGCTGCTTCCCTCCATCGATTGGCGCGACAACGAAGCCACCCAGCAATGGCTCGACGCCGAGACCTGGGTCTATCGCCGCACCTTTACCCTGACGGAAAGCCAGCTCTCCGGTGCGCAACCGGAACTCGTCTGCGACGGCCTCGATACGCTCGCCACGATCTCTCTTAACGGAACGAAGGTGCTCGAAACCGACAACATGTTTCGGGTCTGGCGCTGTCCCGTCGGCCCCCAACTGCGGGCAGGGGAGAACACAATCGAAATCACCTTCCACTCCACGCTCCCGGTCATCGCCGCTGGCCAGGCGAAGCGTCCTTTGCGCGAATGGAACATTTACTTTGATCGCCATCTGGGCCGCGGTTACGTCCGCAAGATGCCCTGCGCCTACGGGTGGGACTGGGGCCCGGTCGCGCCCACGGCGGGAATCTGGAAAAACATCCGGCTCGAATTTGTCCGCGCCTCCCGCTGGCAGGATGTGCACCTTCGCCAGCAACACGCGAAAAGCGAGGTCCGTCTCGAAATCAACTGGAAGACCTCCGGCCCCGGACGCGTCCACTTTGAGCTCCGCCGCAATGGCGTTCTCGTGACCGACAGCGCGACGATCACCTGCGATGGCAAATCCACCCTTGTCGTAAAAAATCCCGAACTCTGGTGGCCCAATACGCTCGGAGCCCAGCCGCTCTACGAATTCCGCGCCATCCTCACCGATTCCTCCGGCGCGCAGGATATCTGGGAACGCCGTATTGGTCTTCGCTCCCTCCGCCTCGTTCGCGAAAAGGATTCCATCGGCGAATCGTTCTTCTACGAAATCAACGGCCAGCCCATGTTCTGCAAGGGTGCGAACTGGATTCCCGTCCGGATCCTTCTTCCCGAGATCACCCGCGAGGATTATCGCAAACTCCTCCAGGATACCGCCGACGCCAACATGAACATGCTTCGCGTCTGGGGCGGCGGCATCTACGAAAATGACGACTTCTACGATCTCTGTGATGAACTCGGCATTCTCGTCTGGCAGGACTTCATTTTCGCCTGTGGCATGTATCCGAGTTGGGACCCCGCCTTCCTCGCCAACGTGGAGGTCGAGGCCCGCGATAACGTCCGCCGTATCCGCCATCATGCCTCACTCGCTCTCTGGTGCGGCAACAACGAGCTCGAAGGCCCCTTTGGCGGCGCGCCCGATTGGCCGTGGGACGTTTACGGCGAGCTTTTCGACAAGCTGCTGCCCCAGGTTTGTGCCGAACTCGATCCCGACACCGCCTATTGGCCCTCCAGTCCCCATACCCCCCTCGGCGACCGCAAGGACCACAACAGCGATTTCTCCGGCGATACCCATCATTGGAGCGTCTTTTTCGCCGGCCAGCCCTTCGAGTACCAGCGCACCTGGCGCACCCGTTTCATGAGCGAGTTCGGTTTCCAGTCCTACCCCGAGCTCCGCACCATCGAGGCCTTCACCGCGCTAGAGGACCGCGTCCCGATGAGCCGCATCCTCGACTACCACCAACGCAGCGAGGTCGGCAACCAGACCATCCTCAAGTACCTCAGCGACTGGTTCCAGCCCCCGGCCAATTTCGCGGATTTCCTCACCGTCTCGCAGATCACTCATTCCCTTTGCGTCCGCTACGCCAGCGAGCATCTGCGCCGCATCCAACCCGTCTGCGGCGGCGTCCTCTATTGGCAGATCAACGACATCTGGCCTTGCGCGAGCTGGAGCTCCATCGATTCCTTTGGCCGCTGGAAGGCGCTCCACTACGACGCCAGACGCTTTTTCGCCCCGCTCAGCGTCAGCATCGAAGAGGACCTCCCCACCAGCAAGGCGCGCATCCACATCTCGAATCAAGGCGCTGCCCTTTCTGTGGTGGACGTCCGCTGGCAAATCACCGACACCGACGGCAAAGTTCTCCTCGAGAGCAAAGCCACGGTCAAGGTCGCCGCTCAGTCCGGCGAGTACGTGGCCGATCTCGATGCCACCCCGTTCTTAAAAAATCATCATACCCACGATCTCATGGTCTGGGCCTGGGCTTCCGTCAACGGCGTGGTCGTTAGCCGCAACTGGGTCCCGCTCGCTCGCCCCAAATATCTCAGCCTCGCCGCACCACAAATTCATGCCGAGCTCAAGACCACCTCCGAAGGAATATCCATCTACCTTTCCAGTAAAAAACCCGCGCCTTATGTCGTGCTCAGCCTGAGCTACGACGACGCCCGTTTCGAGGACAACTTCTTTCACCTGCACCCGGGTGAGCATCGCGCCATCAAATTGCTCCGCGGCCCCTCCGAGGAAGCTGTCCGAAAACAACTTACTATCCGCAGCCTTGCTGATTGGATGCCCATTCGCTCCGCCGACAGCGTTCTTGTTTCCAAGCCTCAGGGCTACGATCTTCAGCGCAAACGCTAAGAAAAACGCACGCCCTTTTCGGCCTTACATTCTATTTTTTCCATTTGTCATATGCCAAATGGACCAGGGAATGTTGAAGGTGTTCGAGAAGTCCCTGTAAGATCGGCTTCAGTTCCTCGGTATTCTCTCTTTCTGCGGGATCGACGGAATTGTTGAGCTCACTGATCTTGAGCAAATAGTAAGTTCGTCCTTGCGATGAATACTTCTTGGCCACATTTAGCTGCAGACCGAGTTGATCTGGAGCATAAGCGGGGGCAAAGCCTGAGTATTCGTAGCGCTCGGTGATCTCAACCAAGGCATAGTCAACCTTCTCATCTCGCAAGGCTTGCTGTCCGACTTGTGCGGGGCCATACATGATTTTGGAAAAAGAGCGAAGATAAGATGGGGAATCAACCCGCTCAAAAACAGAATTCGGAATCAGCAGGAAGCCGGGCAGGGCAGTTAAAAGATTGACCCGGTGCCCCCGGGGAATATCACACTGTATTTCGAGGGCATCCTTGAGATGGCAATCAGGTTCATAAACATCAGTGTAGGTCTCGTTGCCGGCGAGGAAGTTCCAATGGGTCAGTGGGGGTATCTGATCCCATTGTATGAAAAGAAATACGACAAACACCCCCGACATGGCCGCGGCGCGCCAAGGTAAAACCGGCTCCTGCCTGGAGGCAAAGGTCAGAATGCGGATGAGCGCTACATTGGCCAGGATGCTCAGCGGTGTGCAGAAAAGGGTGAGGCGTTGGACAGAAGAGCCGCCCACCGCAATTGATAAAGCTACGGTTAAAAGTTGGAAAACAACGGCAGCCGTTGCCAGGCGTCGCTCCTTGATCAATTCCGCTCGTTTGAATTGGCTGGCGATCAGTAGAATTAGATTCAGACAAAGTAGAGGTTCCTGGATCAAGAGGGACTCGATGATCCTGTCGGACGGAAGCCTGGACATTAGGATTCTATTCCATTCCATTTGTAGCTGAAGGGCCATGGGGTCGATCCATTGCTGCGCACGTTGGGGATTGAAGAAAACACTTAGGGCAGGCGGCCAGATTTCAAAGAATCCGGATACCGAATAATTGAAGACGAGGATAACGGCTTCGGATGCTGCCATAATTCCAACAAGACGAAGCGCTTTTAGTCCGATATCTTTACGGTAGACACCAAAGGAAAACCAAAGACACAAGACCCAAATCACGGCAAAAGGAATGCACGTCGGGGACATGATCGTCAGACTAAGCAGACAAAGCACCAGCGTCCAAAAATCGATAAACGTGGTTTCCTTCGAGAAATAACTGAAGGAACGAAGAGTGAAATAGATAAGAAAACCGGTCACAAGCGGGTGTGGCTTGGCAAACTCGGCATAAAAAACCTTGCTGGCAAAAAGCATCAGCACGAAATAAAGCGCTTCCCACCACGAGCTTTTCAGTTCCTGTGAAAGAAAAAGACACGTCGCCACAGACATGCCAGCTATCATGAGAAGCGACATCAATTGAACGGCTTGGATATCACATAACGTGGTTGCAAAATGAAAGAGGCAGGCGCCCTTTGCATCGAAAAAATGAAAATGCCATTTGCTGGGCAGGATCGAGTGTGTTTCCGAAACGGACTGAAAATAGGGAAGATAGTGGCCAGCCAAATCCGGCCAGGCGGCTTGAGGGATCATCCCGACCTTCAGGAAATAATAGAGGGAAATCAAGCCGACCAGTATCCAGGCCCAAATAGGCCACGAGTGTGAATCCTTGGTTGGATAAGGGCCTGTTTCTTTAAGCGCCCAAGCTGAAATCAGAAAAATGCCAGAGAGAGAAATCAGAATGCTGAAGTAAATGAAGGAAAATGCTCCCAGGGCAAAAACTAGCAATGTCCAAAGAAATGCGCCGCGAAAAAAATTGTCGACGCTAAAGACGTTCGGCTGGTTACCTTTTTCGAAAACGAAGGTGAAGAGAAACCCGGTGCAAACGAGCACAATGCCTAAGGAGAACAGGCTGCCTAAACGGAGTAAGACGTTGAATTTATAGACGACCGTTAAATGATCCAAGCCCCGGTTCCACGGAGAAAAATAATGTGCGGCCAAAAGTAAGACCAAAGGTGCGATAAACAAGAGAAGATCAAGCCCAAAGGACCTTTGGCGCACGTTGAACGACATTGCCTTGCACGCTAGATCGAATTGCGATCTTGCGTCAAAGTTAATATGGCCCGCGTAGTCAGGCACTCCCTGCCTTTCATATCCCGATAAGCAAATCGTGCGAAACGAGTGGTTATGGTGCTTCGTTCGCTTTGCGCTTCGCTTCCAATTCCTCCCACCGCGCATATCCCACCTTGATCCGTTCCTCCAGCGCTGCCAGCTCATCGTTCAGCTTCGGCAACAACTCAGGTGATTTCTTGTAAAGCTCCGGATCCCACAGTTTCTCCGTCAACGAGGTCTTCTCCGTCTCCCACTGGTCAAGCTGAGCCGGCAACTCCTCCAGCTCCCGCTGCTCTTTTTTGAGGAACTTCGGTGGCTTGCCGGCTGGCTGGGCTGCCTTCGGCTCCGGTTTGCGCTCCGCCGGAATTTCGCGGAAATGCACCGGCTTCGCCGCGCGCTGCTTGAGCCAGTCCTCGTATCCCCCCGTGTACTCGGCAATCTGTCCGGCCCCTTCAAAGACCAGCACGCTCGTGACCACGTTGTCGAGGAATGCGCGATCATGCGAGACGAGCAACAGCGTACCGGTATATTCGAGCAGGATTTCCTCCAGCAACTCCAGCGTCTCCGCATCGAGATCGTTGGTCGGTTCATCCAGCACCAGCACATTCGCCGGTTGCAGGAAAAGCCGTGCCAGCAGCAATCGGTTCCGCTCGCCGCCCGAAAGCATCTTTGCCGGCATCCGGATGCGGTCGGCCCGGAAGAGAAAGTCCTGCAGGTAGCTGTGGATATGCCGCGCCCGTCCTTGGAAATTCACCGTTTCCGCGTCTCCCGCGACGTTTTGTGCCACGGTCTTTGCGTTGTCAATTTGTCCCCGCAACTGGTCGAGATAAACCACCTGCATGTTCGTCCCCAGTTTCACCGAGCCTTTTTCCGGTTCGAGTTGTCCCAGCAACAATTTCAACAACGTCGTCTTCCCGCCGCCGTTGGCTCCAATGATGCCGATCTTGTCCCCGCGCCAGATTGTCGTCGTGAAGTCCCGCACAATCGGCGTCGGGCCGTAACTGAACGTGATGTCCTTCGCCTCGATGACCTTCTGCCCCGACATGCTTCCGGTCTGCAATTCGATCCGGGCCGTCCCTTCACGCTGACGCCGTTCGCCCCGCTCCTTCCGCATCTCTTGCAAGGCCCGTACCCGTCCCTCGTTGCGAGTGCGCCGGGCTTTCACGCCCTGTCGGAGCCATGCTTCTTCCTGCGCCAGCTTTTTGTCGAACGCCGCCCACTGCTTTTCCTCCGCATCAAGGCTCTGCTGCTTCCGTTCGAGGAAGGTATCATAATCGCAGGCCCAGCTTGTTAATTGCCCCCGGTCCAGCTCAACGATCCGTGTGGCCAATTTCCGCAGGAAGGCCCGGTCGTGCGTGACAAAGAAAAGAGTGATCTTCGATTCGAGCAGGAATTTCTCCAGCCAAAGGATCGAATCGAGGTCCAGATGATTCGTCGGCTCGTCGAGGAGGAGGATTTCCGGCTGCCCCGCCAGCGCCCGGGCGAGCAACACCCGCCGCTTTAGTCCGCCAGACAAGGCCGAAAATTCGTGGTGCAGCGGCAGTCCCATTTCCGCCGCGAGATCCTCCAGCCGCACATCGGTCTGCCATTCTTCCTCGTGGCGATCGGGGCGCAGTCCGGAGTGCATCACCTCCATTACCGTTCCCGTGATATCGTCCGGAACCTCCTGGATTAGCCGCGTCATCACTGCCGCATCAGGCCGGATGATCTCGCCCTCGTTGGGCGTCTCTTCGCCGGTGATAATCCGCATGAGACTCGTCTTGCCTGCCCCGTTACGCCCCAGCAGACAGATTCGCTCTCCTGCTTCGACCTGAAAATCAATCTGGTCGAGCAACGGGGCGGCGCTGTACTTGAGGGTGACCTGGCGAAGTTGGAGTAGCGGCATGATGAAAAGGGGATGGGGGCCGGTGACTCTACTCCACATCCCCGACCGCTGTCTTCAAAATTGCCGCACCCGTTTCAAACGCGTTGTACTATGCCTTTCGGAATCGAGCCAGTGAACCAGTGACAATGGTTAAAATAGGGCATTCTCTTGGTAAATTTTACCTACCGTTCACATGCAGGGACGGGCCGAGTTTAGAAGGAGCCTGAATGGCCATTAGAGGTAACCACTTTCGCTGTCTGATTTTTACTAAAATAGATGTTTTCAACTCGTTTCTTAACTGCTTAAAAGGAGGGGTACATTGCATGCTGGTAATCTTCAACGAAGGAACCCACTCATGATAACTCCCTCCTCCTCTACCGGTCCGACCGCTCACCACAATCAATTTTCACGGGCTGCCAAACTTCGGGTTTTGGGAGGTTTCTTTCTGCTGGCGCTTGCAATTTGCAACCCGGCTTCTGCCGATACTCCCGTCGCACTCGGTTTTCAAAATAATACCGGCGTCAGTGACAGTCAGATCTTTATTCAATTTTTGGGAGGTGGAGCTGTCACCGGAAATTATGTGGACGCTCTTAGCGGCACGACGGTGTCGCTTCAGGCGAACACGGCGTATTCTCTGGCGCAGTTGCAGAATTCCAGCTTGGACGTCAGCCAGTTTTCCGGCCGCGTCTATGTCAATTACGGTGCTTACGGCTTGTCGAACTTGGGCGCAAATAATGGCGGCTACACTCCTGCCGCCTCGCTCTCAACCGATCCGAACTTCAATACCCGCTACCAATATTTCGAGACGACGATCGCGCCGCAGACGGATGGCAGTTCAACCTACTATGGCGATCTCTCCTATATCGACTTTACCGCCATGTCGATGTCGATGAAGCTCATCCTGACCAGCACCGGCTCGATCAATACGTCCGTGGCCAACACCAATCAGATCAGCGCTAACACGCAAGCGCTGGTCAACGCCACCGCCGGGTCAGCGACCTCCATCTCTGCTCCGATCTTTCCCACCGGCGCTTCCAGCGTTTTGCCCAATTCCACATTTGCCCGCGTCATTAGTCCGCAGTTCAGTGAAAATGGCGTGTATCATGACTTCTCGAACTATCTCGCCTATCTAGGTGCCACCGGCACCGCGTCCATCTCGACCACAGGTACCGCAATCCTCGCTGGAGCCAAAAGCGTCAATCTGTCAGGCGTTTTCGTGGGAACGGGGTCGCAGCCGACGGGAGATCCTGCTACCCAGGCGCAGACGTACAGCCTGACCGGTACCTTTAATGAGTCGGGCGGCATTGTTCTGACTGCTAACGCCGCCGCGGGCATTACTTCGGGTATTCCCGGAATTTCTCCTTCCAGCGTAGGGCCGGGTGTAGGTAATAACTACCAAATCACCATCACCGGTACTAATCTCAATCAACAGAACGGGATTTATGGGAACAATGTTCCTTATGTTGTTACGGTGGGGGGATCGGTTGTGGAATCGACCGACGGTATCACAAACGACGTTTACGGTCGCATTGTTGGCGATCTGCTTGCTGGCTTGAGCTTCGGCTACGTTGGCAGCACCGGGACCTTTAATCTCAGCACGACCAATCTGAGCGGCACGACCACCGTGACCAATGTAGTCTTGGGCGATATGCCGAGCTCCGCCTGGTGGGCGAGTGGCGAAGCACAAAAGGGGCTTACCTATATTCCCGTCCTGTCCGGCACAACGGTCACCTACGTCGGGGTCACTTACCAGGATACACCATCTTATGCCGGCGATTACTTTTCCAAGGCGCAACCGAATAACCCGGACTATTATGACGGCTATTCCGCCAGTATCGGTGGCACGAACGTGCTGACGACCGGCTACGGCTTTCCGTTGCAGGACCGTCTGGGCAACAATCTTTTGGCTTACAACACGATTCAGCAGGCTGGCAGCAAGATCATCCTGACCCTTAATGCGGATGGTACGGCTCCGATCCTTACCGGCATTTGGTCGACCACTCCCGGCGGCACGCAGACCACCTTCGACTGGGCCACTGCCGCGAATTGGGCCACCAACGGCTCGGGTACGGGAGGTACTACTTTTACCAACATCGTTCCGCCCAATGGTGCGACGGTGCAATTTCAAGGTACCGGCACTGGGACGGGTAATTTCACGGTCAACACCGCAGTCGACCGGTATGTTAATGGCATCGCCTTCAATTATGCCGCCGATACCTTCACTCTCACCGGCAGCACCATTCATCTGTCCGGCGATATCGTCAATTCCTCGTTCAATACCCAGACGATCAACAATGACGTGGAACTGGATACTAATAGCAACATCGTGGCGGCGAACGGCAACTTGGCCTTGGGAAATATGGCCCTGACCGGCACAACCATGGCCATGTTCTCCGGCAACAAGAACTCGACCGTTAACGGTAACATTACGGGTTCCGGTTCGGTCTACAAATACGGTGCGGGTGTGCTTACCCTCAACGGGACGAATTCCTTCTCCGGCGGTCTCGCCCATCAGGGGGGCACGCTTATTCTCGGGAACGACAGTGCCGCCGGCACCGGTACGATCCTGTTGGGCAGTGCGTCTGGAACGGTTACCACTCTACAAGCGGCCAACGGCAACCGTACCGTGGGCAATGCCTTGGCGTTGACCGGGGATGTCACTATCAGTGGCAGCAACAACTTTACCTTCAGTGGTACCACCACCCTCACGGGTACCGCCACCGCTTCTTACGGGGTGAATAATTCCGTTGGGGTGAACTTTTCCGGGCCGATTGGCGAAACCTCCCCTTACTCGTCCTTTTCCAAGTCCGGTACCGGCACCATGACCTTCAGCGGTTCTTCAGCCAACACTTATACCGGCGCGACGGCCGTCAACCAGGGCACGCTCATTCTCGCCAAGAGTTCCGGCGTCCAGGCGATTGGAGGAAACCTCATCATTGGTACCGGGCTCGGCGCCGCCAATAGCGCGATTGTCCAGATCAACGCTGACGGTCAAATCAACCAGATCGCGGCGAACACCGGTTCCGGGATTCTGCCCGGAATCAACATCAACACCGATGGCCAACTGAATGTACAGTCTTACAACATCGCCACCACCAGCCTCAATATGAACGGCGGTAGCGTCATTGGAAGTGGCACGATCAGCCTCGTCGGCACCCTTTCCACTACCGGGACATTCCAGAGCGCCGGCTTCCAGTTTACGGGCAGCAACACGGACAAAGCCACCGTGGCCAGCGGAATTGCGCTGTCTGGCTTGGAAACCTTCCAGATAGCCAAGACTCTTGGTACAGGCCCCGAGGTCACGATCAGCGGTCCGCTTTCCGGTAACGGAACCCCCACCGGCACGATCAGCATCACCAAAACGGGATCCGGTATCCTGGCCTTGACCGGTAGCAATTCGTTGACCGGGACCGTCTCCGTGACGGTGACCCAGGGTATTCTTGAAACGACCAGCCTTTCCAGCGCGGTCGTCAACCTCAACGGTGGCGCCCTCGGGTCTACGACGACCGGCACCGTGGCTGCGGCCATCCAACTGGGGCAGCTCTACAGCAGCAACGGTGCGTTTCTGCTGGGCCTCGGTGCTGGTGGAACCTCCGATACCATTTCCGTCTCCGGCAGCATCAATCTCAATCCGGGGGCCGCTGATGTCACCAGCTTTCTCTTTACCAATGACGGCTTTAGCAGCGGCAGTGGGACCTTTACCCTCATCCAAAAGGGCAGCCAAGCCCTTGGCGTTAATCTCGCCAACCTTCAATACGCTTCCATGGGAATTGCCGGTTTGACAGGTACCTTCTCCATCAACGGCTCGGGCAATCTTGTCTTCACGGCACAGTCTGGCGTTACCGGTACTTGGACGGGTGGCGGAGGTTCCGGCAACTGGACCACGGGAACGAACTGGTCGGGTGGCAACGTGCCCCTGACCGGTGCCGACCTCACCTTTACCGGCAGCACCCAGACCAACGTCACGCTTGGCACCAATGAACAGACCGGGGCCATCACCTTTGACGCCGCAGCGGGTGCGTTCACCCTCAGTGGCAGCACGATTGTTTTGGGTGGAAATCTGACCAACAATTCGACCAGCACCCAGACGATCAATAGCAATATCACGTTGAACGCGGATCGCACGATCTCGGCCAGCGCGGGTGCGCTGGTTCTCACCGGCACCATTGCCACCAGCAATTCTGGCGCTTTGCCGGGTACGCTGACCTTTGCCGGCAGCCAGAATATCTCTGTCAGCGGCAATATCACCGACGGTTTGTTGCTGACCGGCACCTCCACCTCCCCGATCGGCGGAGGCACCGTCATCATGGCTGGCACGGGTACCCTGACGCTCACCGGAACCAATACCTTCGACGGCGACCTGATCATGAAAAGCGGTACGGTCGTCGCTTCTCAGGCGGAGTCTCTCGGCTTGGTGGCAAATATCACCGGGACCGCGATCAGCGCTTCCAACTCACTCATCTTCGACGGGGGCAAACTCCAGCTCAGCGGCAGCATGTCCTTCGCTTCCTTCCGCCAGCTCCATATGTACCAGACCGGAGTGATCGACACGAACGGCAACAACCTCGTCATCAATGGTGCGATCACGGGGCCGGGCGGCCTGACCAAGGACGGGGAGGGCACCATGACCCTCAACCAGTCCGGCACCCTCATTAACACCTACCAGGGGGCCACCATCATCAACGGCGGCACCATCTCCCTCGGCTACGCCGGGGCCCTCGGTAACTCGACGGCGGGTGTTACTGTGAACAACGGTGGTTCTCTCTACATCAACCAAACATTCGATATGAATGGGGAAACCATGACGCTCAGCGGTACCGGCGACAACGGTAGCGGCGCTTTTCATTTGGGCACCGGCATTGACTCCAATTGGAACGGTACGGTCAACCTGGGGGGCAACGCCACTATCGAAACGGACGCCAATGCTGTCCTTGGTCTTACCGGCTCGGTGAACCTTAACGGCAATGTTTTGACTCTCACTGGCAGTGGCACGACCAGCGGTATCGTCAATGTTTCCGGCATCGTCAGCGGCACCGGCGGCATTACTGTCGGTACTCTTACTGAAACGGGAACCGCCGTTGTGAATCTCACCGGCGTGAATAAGAATCTCAGCGGCACCGTCACGGTGCAACAGGGTATCCTGAACGTTTCGCAACAATATTCGCTGGGTAGCGGAGGTTCGTCTGTGGTCGTTGACGCCGGTGCTGATCTCCAGTTTACAAATACCGGCGATATGACTGTCGCTCTCAACCAAATCACATTGAGTGGAACCGGGGCATCCGCGGTTGCGGGTCACGGAGCGATTACCACGACGAATTCGGCTTCCACGACAGTTTCCGGTAGCGTTCTGCTCGCTGGAAACGCAACCATCGGGTCTCAATCGGGACAATTGATCCTGACTGGTGACATCAACACCGCAGGTAACACACTGACCTTGAACAGCAACGCCAGCGCCACCGTTCTGAGCGGTGCCATCAGCGGAACGGGTGGTCTGGCCACGGAGGGAAATGCTTCCGCCATTCTCAGCGGGACCAATAGCTACTCCGGGGGCACTTCGGTTGGTGTTGGCACCTCGATCACCGTCGAGGGGAACAATGGATTGGGATCGGTCTCCGGCACCACGACTCTTGCTGCCAGTAGCACCCTCAAATTCTCCGGAGGCGTCACGGTCAGCCAAGCCGGCATCACCGGTGGCGGCACCGGTGTATCGAACAACGGCATGTTTGAAAATATTTCCGGTACCAACACCCTCAGCGGCAGCATTAACCTGACGGGCGGAAGCACCTTCCAGGCTGACGCAGGTAAGCTTATTATCTCGGGCAATATTGGCAACGCCTCGAATATCACCATTCAGGGGGGCAGCACCGGCATTATCAGCCTTACGGGGACGTTTACCGGCGGCGGAGTTGCCACGGTGAATATCAACAATGGGACCTTGGCGACGGGTAGTCTTTCCAATGTGGGCATGGTTGTTGGCAACGGCGTGGGAACGGCGATTTATAGTCCGGGTGACCTCAATAACATCCAGACTGTCACCCTTGCGACTTTTACCACGGGCGCGGGAGGTATCCTTGCCATGGATCTCGGAGCTGGCTTTACCTCGGATAGGATTGCCACGGCCAATCCGGCCAATCTCTCCGGTACCTCGGCTTTCTTCTTTAATGGTGACGGGGCCACCGGTACCGCCACCGGAAGCTATACACTATTTACGGCAGGTGCCGGTAATTTTAATACTCCGACAGCTTTTTCGTTCACCTCGAATATCGTGGGGCTCTCCGGTACCTTTATTGCCAATACGTCTGGATCTCTGATCTTCCAGTCTGGTACGGGCGCTTGGAATAATTCCGGCGGTAACGGACAATGGTCCGATTCGGCGAACTGGCAGGATGGCTATACGCCAACTGCTGGCTCGGCCGTCTCGTTTATCGTCAATGCATCCGGTACGACAACGACTATCGATACCCAGACGGATCGTTCTGTTGGTGGCCTTAACTTCCAATCCGGTTCGACCGCCATGAATGTCGCTAATAACAGCCTCAACATGTACGGACTTATCGTCAATAACTCGGCCTACACCCAGACCGTCAGCAGTGCGATGAATGTGATTGGAAACACTTCTGCCAACGCCGCGTCGAGCGACTTGGCCTTGAACGGGGCGATCAACTTCGGCACGACCTCATCCCTCACGGTCACCGGAACGCACAACACCAGCATTAGCGGTGGAATCACCAGCTCGGCGGGTGTCACGGGAACCTTGGTGAAATCGGGTACGGGTGCCCTCCACCTCACGGGTACCAATACCTTTGCGGGTGAGACCCACATTGATGGTGGTAACTTCATCCTCGATGGGACGTTGGGCGGTAACAATAGCCTCACGATCAATTCCGGAGCGACGCTTTCGGGTACCGGTACCGCATCCGGTCACGTGACGGTGGCTTCCGGCGGTACGCTCTCTCCCGGTCACAGCCCTGGTGCTCTCAATACCGGTTCCCAGACCTGGTCTCCGGGTGGCAACTACAACTGGCAGATTCTGGACGCCACCGGCGCGGCAGGCTCGGGATATGACACGCTGAACATTGCCGGTACGCTCGACCTCACCCAGCTCAGCAGCCTGAACTTCTCCATCAACCTATGGTCGCTTTCGAGCACTGGTCCGGATGTTAACGGTTCTGCGCTCAACTTTAATCCCTCCAGTAACTATGAATGGGTCCTGGCCTCTACCACCTCTGGAATCAATGGCTTCAATTCTTCACTCTTCCAGATCAACACCTCCGCCATCAATGGTACAGCTGGTTTCGCCAACCCTTACGGTGGAACGTTCAGTATCGGGATGAACGGCAATCAGCTCGTTCTCGATTATACGGGTGCCGCTGCGGTTCCCGAGCCGTCCACATGGGCGCTTCTGGCCATCTCGCTGATCGGCCTTGCCGTGGCGGGGCGTCGCAAGCTACAGAAAAAGACATTATCTTCCTGATCCTCTCCCCCGTTCGGGCGAAGGGGATTTCGGTATAGGCGAGGGGGAAGAGCTCACTGTGGCATGATGTATTCCACCTCAGCCTCAGGCTGACTAACACGAGAAAGGCCAAAATTTTTTCGGCGAGAGGTCCTATCTGCGGATCTCTATTGGGGTTTTATCATTTGTTGGTATCGTAATTGCATATACTTGCACGAAATGGAGTTTTTACTTTTTACTATTTTATATGTAGAAACTTAAGGTTCCCTTTCCTTAACCGCAAAACAAGGGACTCTTTCTTTTTCAAAACCTACGTATTACTTATAAGCATCTAATAATTAATATATTAGATGCTATCGGATCGTAGAAACTGGAACTTTATCAAAATGGGTTTGGGCTATCTCAATATCACGGGACGAACGAGATTGTGCCTGTTTGCGGGAATGGTGCTCATGCTCATCCCCATTCACTTTGCCAGATCGGCTCAGCAAACGTGGACAGGTGTCACGAATACGACATGGAGTACAAATACAAACTGGAGTGCTGCGGCTCCCGCCAATAGTTTGACGGCAGATACCGCACTCTTCAATTCCACGACGTTTACCAATCAGCCGAATGCCGGAACGACCAGTATTGCCGGGATCACGGTCGGCAACGGAGTCTTGACGACGGGTGCATTGGTTATCTCAGGGACGGCCCTGTCCATCGGCGCATCCGGGATCACGATTAATCCCAACGCGGGTGCCGTGACGATTTCTGCCACTACGGTAAAAGTCGGTGCCAACCAGACCTGGACCAATGACTCCGCCAGCCTGCTCACCGTCAACAGCGCCATTACGAATTTCGGTGCCACACCATTCACGCTGACCATCGCGGGCTCGGGGGCAGGGGGTACCACTTTGGGCGGAATCATCAGCGATAATGGAACCGGTACGATTGCCCTGGTGGTCAACACAACCGGTGGTGTCACGACTCTCTCCAAGGGCAATACATTTACCGGAGGATTGGATATCAAAAGGGGCACGGTGGTCGTCAATGTCAGCAATGCCACGACGGTCAGTGGCGCGGCGGGGCCCTCCACATCGGCCATTACCCTCGGCGATGCTGCCGGCGGGGCGGCCAGCCTCTTGGCCAATTCCTTCACCGTTGCCAACGCCATCAATCTCGGCAGTTCCGCCGTTGGCACGTTGACCATCGGTAACAACGCCGGTGCAACCGCGGCGGTTTTCACCGGAGCGGTCTTCCTCAACGGCAACGATCTCACCATCTTGTCCAATGGCACCGGCTCCACCAATGTTGCCGGCGGCATCACGGGCACCGGCAACCTGGCCATTTCCAACGGCACCACCACCGCCTCCACCACGATCAGAACGGTTGCCGTCAATAACAGCGGTACGATCACCAATAATGGTGCTGGCACCGGTACGACCACGATTAGCGGCGGCGTCGGCTCCAACGTGACCGGGATCATCGAAAACAGTACGACCTCGGCGTTGACCATCAGCGGCGTCAACTTGAATGTAAACAGTGCCGGAACGACTTTGCGTAACAGCAGCGGCACCAAGTTGCTGACGGTCAGCGGCGGCGTCGGCGGTACCGGCAATCTAACTCTCCAAAATAACAGCGCGACTGCCGCCGGGGTCACGCTGACCACCACGGCGGTCAATAATGCCGGAACTGTCATCAACAATGGCACCGGGACGGGGGCCACGGTGATCTCCTCTGCCATTGGCGCAAATGTGACCGGAGTCGTCCAGAACAGCACCACCTCACCTTTGACCCTCTCCGGGGCCAACACCTTTACCGGTGGAGTGAACCTGATGGCTGGCCAGCTCAACATCAATAGCGCCACCGCTCTCGGTGCGTCCACTGGCACTTTCACCATCGGAGCCGGAACCACTTTTGACGATACCAGCGCAACCCTGACGCTGACCAATGCGAATCCCCAAGCATGGAACGGCAGTTTCAGCTTTGGTGGCAGCCAAATCCTGACCTTTGGTGCGGGTGCCATTACATTGGGTGCGTCGGCCATTACGGTGACCAACAAGGGCTCCAAGCTTCTCACAGAACCCGGCACCATCTCGGGCACATCCAATCTTACGTTTAACAACACGGCAGCCGGAGGCATTACGCTGTCCGGTTCAGTGAACAGCATCGGTACTATTACGAATTCCGGCACGGGAACGGGAGCCGTCACCATTTCCAGCCCGATTGGCAGTGGTGTGACCACTGTGACGCAAAACAGTACCACCTCCTCCCTGACTCTCTCTGGAACCAACTCTTTCACCGGCGGTGTGAACCTGGTGGCCGGTCTACTCAATATCAATAACGCCAGGGCACTGGGTGCGGTCAGCGGTACTTTCACCGTTGGTGCTGGAACCACCTTTGATGACACAGCCGGAACGCTGACACTAACCAATGCGAATCCTCAGGTCTGGAATGGCAGTTTCTCCTTTGGCGGCACCCAAATCCTGACTTTTGCGGCCGGCCCCATCACATTGGGAGCCGCCGCGATCACCATCGCCAACAAGGGCGCCAAGCTTCTCACCGAAACCGGCCCCATTTCGGGCACCTCGGATCTCACGTTCAACAACACGGCGGCTGGCGGGATCACCCTCTCAGGCTCGCTCAACAGTATCGGCACCATCACCAACTCAGGTACAGGAACCGGCGCGACCACGATTTCCGGCCCCATCGGTAGTGGCGTGACGACCGTGACGCAAAACAGTATTACCTCCTCTCTGACCCTCTCTGGAACCAATGCCTTCACTGGCGGCGTGAACCTGCTGGCCGGTCAATTCAACCTTAACAATGCCAAAGCCCTGGGCGCGGCCACCGGCACCTTCACCATCGGGGCAGGAACCACGTTTGATAATACGAATGCAACCCTGACGCTCGCCAGCCCGAATCCTCAGGTCTGGAACGGCAGTTTCAGTTTTGGCAGCACTCAGGCCCTGACTTTCGGCGCGGGCACCATTACATTGGGCGCTCCCGCGATCACAGTGACCAACAAAGGTGCCAGGCTTTTGACCGAGACCGGTGCGATTACGGGCACGTCGAACCTCACTTTTAACGAAACGGCTGCAGGAGGCATCACCCTGTCCGGTACAGTCAACAATATCGGCACGCTGACCAATACCGGCACGGGGGCCGGGATCACCACGCTCTCCGGCACGGTCGGCTCGAATGTCACTGCCGTCACGGAAAACAGCGCGACCTCGGCTTTGACGGTGACTGGCACGCTTAGTGTCAATAGCGGCGGTACGACCCTCGGCAATAACAGTGGCACCAAGGTCCTGACCCTCAGTGGCGGGGTCAACGGCACGGGAAACCTCGTCTTGCAAAACAACAGCACCACCGCTGCGGGGATCACGCTCACCACCAAGGGCGTGAACAACACCGGGACGATCACCAACTCAGGTTCCGGTACTGGCTCAACCACGATCACCAGTGTTATTGGCAACAGCGTCACCGGGGTGGTTCAAAATAGCACTACCTCGGCATTGGTTCTTTCTGCAGCCAATACTTATTCCGGCCCGACTACGGTCACCTCCGGCACATTGCAGTTGTCGGGTAGTTCGACGGTCACTGCAGGAAACATCGCCAGTGGCCCGGTCGGCAAAGGTGCGCTGATCCTCTCCAACGGTACGACCTTGATGGATAGCGGTGGTCTCATCACGCTTGCCAATGCGATCTCACTCAGTGGAACCATCAATCTCGCCGGGGCAGGGGGCTTCCGGTTCTCTGGAACAGGCCTCACGGTTCCCAATACCGTTACGCTATTATCCGATACCTCACTCTACTTCACCGGCAATTTAACTATTACTGACAACATCTCCGGCAATTTCAGTCTGAATAAACTCGGCCCGGGTATCTTGAATCTGAGCGGTACCAACGTCAGCACCGCGGGAGTGAATATCGCCAATGGGACCATGACTATTACCAATGGCAGTAACCTCGGCAGCGGAACAGTTTCTCTCGCCGGTGGAACCACATTGTCCTTCGTCGGCGCGGCAAATGCCGCCATCGCGAACAATTTGACGGTATCGAGCGGTATTGGCACCTTCAGTAATACCAGTGGAAAAGTCGCAACTTTGAGCGGAACCCTCACCAAGAATGGGACCGTCCTCAATATTAGCGGAGGCCAAAACGTCATCACCGGCCGGATTGTTGGCGCCAGCGCCAATTCGGATATCAATTACGTCGGCGGCTCGACCACGGGCCTGACTTCTTCCGGCAGCACCTATAACGGTCCAACCTCCATCAGTGGAGGCAGTACCTTGCTGACCGGCATCAACGATGCCTTGCCCACTGCGACCAATACCGACCTCACTCTCGGCGCCAGTTCGGGCGACACCGGGTTGACCAATACACTGGACCTCCTGGGCACTAGCCAGACCGTCGCCTCTCTCCAGACCCTCGGTACCGGCACCAATCAGGTCATCAGCAGCAACGGCACCGCCAACGGCACGCCCGCCACGGGGGCCGGAGCGAGTACGGCGACCGGTTCATTGACCGTCAATTATTCCGGGGGCACCACCGATAACTACGACGGTTCATTGGGCGGCACCGGATCGGCCACCAAATTCAAGTTTATCAAGTCTGGTACGGGTGCGCTCGCCCTGACGAAGGCCTCGGGCAATACCTATACCGGAGGAACCTTGATTTCCGCAGGTACGCTGATTGCCGCCAATGCCAGCGGCTCGGCCACTGGGTCCGGCGCATTGACCGTCAATAGCGGTGCCACACTCGCGGGTTCGGGTACCATCCATTCCACCACCAATACGATCAACGGCAATGTTCAGGTCGGTAACGGCGGAGCTGACACGACCAGTTCCCTGACCATGACGGGTTCTGGCACCACCACTTTTACCAACGCCAACCTCTCCTTCAACCTCGATACCGTAGTTCCCGGCAACAGCAATACCCTCTCTCTCGGCAGCACGCCCAGCGTGGTCTTCAGTGGAACCAACACCCTGACGTTGAATCTCCAAGGCCTCGCCATCATTCCTGATTTCACGCAATACGTCTTGATCTCCAGTTCAACTCTCGGCAGCGGCTTGGGCGGATCGGTCTTTTCCGGCATCAACTACAGTGGCAATCCATCAACTCCCGATGCGATCACCGGCGTCAACTTCACCGTGGTGGGCGCGCCGACCACTGGCTACTACGCAAACAGCTACCTCGCCCTTAAACCTCACGGCCCTGGTTTCGATGTCGTCGTGACCGTGGCGGCTCAGGCTATCCCTGAGCCCAGGGACTACGCCGGCATGATTACCGGACTATTCTTATTCATGCTTCTCTATCGCCGCTATAAAAGCCGCAAGGCCATTTCAGGGACGCGCATCCAAGCAGCTTGAGTTTCAGCAATTTTCACCTCCCGCCACTCCTGCCCCGGAATTCTATGGCGCGAATCCTGAACTGCCCCTATCATGCCCTTAGTTCACGGAGTGTAGCTTAGCTTGGTAGAGCGCCTGGTTTGGGACCAGGAGGTCGCAGGTTCAAATCCTGTCACTCCGACCCTTCTCAATAGAAGGACGGCAGACCGAGTTCGCTCTCGCCAATTTGCTGCACGGCATCCTGCGCGGCCGCCTTGTAAAGTGCTCCCAGCGTCGGAATATTGAAGCATGTATCGACGAAGCGGTTTACTGGCGAATTGTCCTGCATCGCCATCAAACCGATATGGATCAATTCCGTCGCCTGTTCACCGATGACATGCACGCCCAACAGTTGCATCGTGTCGCGTCGGACCAGCAACTTGAGGAATCCGGCCTTGTCGCCGATTGATTGCCCGCGGGCATTGTCCATGTAGCGCGCCCGGCCCACCACGTAGTCGACACCTTCTTTGATCAGCGATTCCTCCGTTTCGCCCACCATGCTTACTTCGGGAATGGTATAGATCCCGTTCGGCAGGAGAGGGGACGTGGCGCTCACCGCCTGTCCAAACGCACTCGCGACCGCGCGTCGCGCCTGCTCCATGCTCGTCGAGGCCAGCGCGGGGAATCCGATGACGTCGCCCGCCGCCAGAATGTGCGACACATTACTCCGGTAATGAGAGTCGACTGGAATGATTCCAAGTTCGCCCGTCTTTACGCCGGCCACCGCGAGGCCAAGGCCTTCCGTGTTGCTCTTCCGTCCCACCGCCACTAACACGGCGCCGACATTGAGCAAGAGACCGGAAGTCAATGTCAGCCGGGTTTCGCCGGACGGCAGCAGTTCGCATTTTTGCACTGTTTCCTTCCAGTGGAAATTCACGCCTGCCCGTGCCATCGCGATCTTCAGCGCCGCCGAGATCTCCGCATCCAGAAACGGCAGGAGAGCATCCCGTTCGTCGATGATGTGCACCGTGGATCCAAGTTCCGTGAACGTGCAGCCATACTCGCTTCCAATCACCCCTGCTCCAATGATGGCCAGCGTCTTCGGCACGCGGTCCAATTGCGGAATCGTCGCCGAATCATAAATTCTTCCGTTCCCGTAGGTGAACACCTCCGGCAACACCGGGGATGACCCCGTCGCAATGAGAATATGTTCGGCGCGAAGAACGAACGGCTTCGCATCGGCACCCTGTCCGGGAGGTGCTGCCACGCTCACCGTATGTGCGTCAACAAAAGTTGCCTGCCCAAAGAGCACCTTATTGAGACGCGATTCAATGGCGGTCTTTAGTCCATGATTGAAAAGCGCCCGCACGTTCTGGTTGCGGCCCAGAAAATCAGAAATGGCCGAGTCTTTGCGCAAGCTCAGTTCCACGCCCGCGAGGTTGCGGTTCTTCAATCCAGACATTGCCAACGCCGCTTCCCGCAGCGATTTACTCGGGACCGTGCCGGAATTGAATCCCGCCCCTCCCAATTCGTGGTGACAGTCGACCAGCGCGACGGTCTTTTTGAGTGAAATGGCTTCGGAGGCTGCGGCGATACCGGCCGGTCCACCGCCGATGATGATGAGATCGTAGGATTTTGCTTCGTTGGGCATGCTCTAGCTTCGCCAATATGCGCCCTTCGCGCTTACCCGACATTGGTCAAAGCTAGTCCGATTTTGTTCTCCTTGAAGCCAGCGGAGCCCGGATTCTAGATCACCTCGAGATAATCCCGATCCGGCAAAGCGGGAAAGGGGGCCGTCGGGAGTGCCTGGTACCAGTAGGCCACCGAGGCGATATCGTCCTGCAAGGGCAAATAGCGCCCTTCCGACCGCCAGCCCAGCGCCTGGATGGTTACCCGCAAATCTTGGTGGAAACGGACCGGATCCGGAATATGCCAGCGGTAAAGTCCAAACCGTGTCTGCGACTGGTAAACACCGTCGGGACGGATGACCTGCGGCAGGCCCGCATACGGTGTCGTGAACTCCTGGTATTGCTTCGTCGCTTTGTTCTCAAAATTGTACGATCCGCAGAAATAGTCCTCTGTTCCCGTGCCGCAGATCGTCGGGAATTCTCCGTCTCCATCCATGAAGAACTTGATCTCACCTTCACCCCACCACCCGTTGTTGTTGACTCCCCACGCCATGTAGGTTCCTACGTACGAACCGTGTCCCTTCACGCTATCAAGAATAGTGTAGACCTCTTTGTACGGCAGCGGATTCGTCCTCCGAAACTGTGCATGGAAATAGTGAATCCTTTCCGGCACCTCCGTCAGCGTATAGTTAATCTGATAGAACAGTACCATCGCTTCCATCCCAATGTTTGTGAACGTCATCCGGCACCGCTTACGAAATGGCATCTCCCAATAACAGTTGAAGGCACTCCCTGGGTTCACGCACACCGCCAATGAGGAGACCGGCGCAAACTTCCCCCATCCGCAAGCAAAGAAATCACCGATGGGACACTCCACCGACGGCTGCTCCTGATCGTCCCAATAGATGCGAAGAATGCTGTTGCGCCAGTTGCCGGTGGGCGTCATCCAGATTTGCTGGATCGCGCCCATTCCCTCGATGTTCGCCAGTTCGCGGCACTCGCCGGGCTGGATTTCGATGGCCGGGGATATCTTCCAGCCGAGTCCCAGGTCCCGCGCACAATTCGCCCCCCGCCCCTCTGTCGCCATTCCTCCCCTGCCTTTTTCGCCATGGAAATTCTCCGGGCTGAGCGAGCGTGTCTGCGCGTTGGTGGGCAGAAAAAGATTCCCCAAATGGGAGCCGAGGCCGTTGTGAGGTAGCGAGGTCATTCCCGGACACTATCTGTCTGTAGACGACTTGTGGATGGACAGTCCTCGGAAAAAGTTGGCATATTTTCATCCGTGAAGGAATTGAAGCTCCACGCCGTCCGGCCTCAATCCGGAAAATCCTTCCAGATTCGCATGCTTGGCCTGCATGAACGGATGCGTCCTGGATTTATCAATCGTCTACAGGGAACAGGTGATTATCTCTTTATGCTTTTCCATTCCGAAGCCCAGATCAAGAGCGGTGGAAAGATCCGCTCCTGGCCTGCCTCGACCATGATGGTCTGGACACCGCAAGATGGCCATTTTTACGGTGTGGCCTCGATCGCTTGGAGCCACTCCTGGTTCCATTGCTCTGGCGACGCCATTCCGAAAATTCTCAAGGCCGGGCGTCTCCCCGTCGGTCAACCCTTTCCCGTCAGCGATCCTTCCCTACTTGAGCGCTATCTTCTCGACACCGTTGCCGAACTGAACGGCTGGCAGGGCCCTGACGAAGTTACCCTCCGCAACCTCTTCGAGAATTACGTCCGCGCCCAGGCCCGCCAACTCCTCGATCGTAAGGACCAATTGGCGCCCTCGCGTCTGCTTGATGTCCGTACCCATATCGAACATCACTTCACCGAAAAGGTGCGCCTTCCCGAACTCGCCCGCCAGGCCGGGTGGTCGGTCCCGCATCTCTGCACCGAGTTCCGTCGTTTCTTCGGAGTCCCTATCATCCAATACGTCCAGCAGCTTCGCATGAACCAGGCCGCCTATCTCCTCCGCGACCACAACCGTCGTATTGGTGAAATCGCCGCCCAGGTCGGCTACCCCGATCTCTACGCCTTCTCCAAGATGTTCAAGCGCCGCTTCGGCACCAGCCCCCGTCATTTCCGCAAGCGATCGGCTGGCTTGGTGGACTAACTTTTGCCCTGGGCCAGTTCTTCTGCGCGATTCCGGGCGGCGGCCATGCAGCGTGCGATGAGTTGATTCAACGCATCATTTTCCTCGAGAACGGCACAACCGGCGAGAGTGGTTCCCTTGGGACTTTTGACCTGGGTGGCCAGATCCATGGGGGAAAGAGGCGATTGTGCGGCAAGCTGCGCGGAGCCAAGAACCGTCTGGATTGCGAGATCACGGGAGAGCCTGTCGGAGAGGCCGAGTTCGACGCCGCCGCGGATGAGGGCATCGATAAAATGGAAGACATAGGCGGGGCCGCTTCCGGAAAGAGCCGTGACCGCATTAATTTGCGCTTCCTCAACCGGCCAAGCCTTCCCCGCAGAGGAAAGGACGCGGCCGATCAACGCGAGATCGTCTGGGGTGACATTAGGGCCACCGGCATAGACACTCGCGCCGGTGCCAATTTGCATCGGAGTGTTCGGCATGGAACGGACAACGCGGGCGGTGGGATGCAGGCCCTCGCAGATTTGTTTCAGCGTGATTCCTGCCATCAGGGAGAGGAAAAGCTTTCCTGCGCTGACTTGGCCCAGATCGGCAACAGCCTTGATGAAAACCTGCGGCTTGATGGCGAGGACGGTAAGGTCGCTTTCACGAACGACTTCTTCATTGCTGGCGGTCCAGCGTGAGCCGGGGAAGAGGTCGAGGAAAGGTTGGCCGTCCTGTGGGGTGGGGGCAGAACAAATCAGGCCGGTGGCCGGGACAATTCCGCCCTCGACGAGGCCTTTGGCGAGTGCGCGCGCCATTACTCCGGCGCCGATGAATCCGATGGTCATTTTCCTAGTGTAGCGGCGGTCGGTGACCGTCGCACTTTAATTCCGCCAGCGTCTACCTCGGCTGCGATCGTTTTCCGGAGGCTGATCCTTCGACAAGCTCAGGATGACGGATCGTTAAACCCCCAGCCCGAACTTTTTCAACTTTGTGTAGAGCGTAGGACGATGGATCCCGAGCAACTCCGCGGCTTTCTTCTTGTTACCATTGCATTGGTCGAGCGCAGCCATCAGCGCCGCCTTTTCCCGCTCGGCGAGGTTGAGGGACTGGGAATCGGTCATGGGGCGCAGTCGCATCGCCGGGGCCGAGGGTTCCACGCTAATGAGAGGTTCACTGACGCCGGAACTGTGGACGACTTCGTGCGGTAGGTTGCGCGGAGTGATCATGCTGCCCTGGGTCAGGACCACGGCACGCTCGATAACATTCTGCAGTTGCCGCACATTGCCGGGCCAGTGATAGCGAAGAAGCGCCTCATAGGCTTCCGATTGGATGGTCAGCAGCGGCTTGTTCATCTTGGTACAAAACCGCTGGAGAAAAAGCTGGGCGAGTTCGGGGATGTCCTCGGTGCGTTCGCGTAGTGGCGGGATCGAGAGGGTGAACGTATTGAGCCGGTAAAAAAGGTCCTCCCGCAGACGTCCACTGCGGATGGCTTCCTCGGGCCGGCGGTTGCTGGCGGCGACAAGACGGAAATCGGCTTTCAGGACTTGCGTGCTGCCGAGCGGTCGAAACTCTCGTTCCTGGAGCACACGCAGGAACCGAGTTTGCAGATCAATCGGCATTTCGGCGATCTCGTCGAGGAAAAGCGTTCCTTCGGCGGCGGCACTGAGCATGCCGGGGAAATCCTGGCTCGCTCCGGTGAACGCTCCCTTCTTGTAACCGAAGAGTTCACCCTCGATCATGTTCTGAGGAAAAGCGGCGCAATTGAGCTTGATGAGCGGACCGCCGGCGCGGGCGCTGAGTTCATGGATGCGGTTGGCGAAGACCTCCTTGCCGACGCCGCTTTCGCCGACGATGAGCACATTGGCTTCACTTGGCGCGACCTGGTCGATCAGTTCGAAGAGCTCGTACATCTTCGCATTCTTGTAGACCGGCTCCAGTTGGGACTCGACGCGTTGCACCCGCTTTTTCAGGCGCACGGTTTCTTCGCGCAGCTGGATTGTCTCCTGGCGCAGACCTTTTTGCTCAAGTGCCTTGGCCACGAGGCTGAGGAGTTCCTCGGGAACGTAGGGTTTGCTGATGAAATGAAACGCGCCGATCTTGATCGAGGCGATGGCGTTATTGAGCGAGTCGTGGGCCGTGACGACGATGACCGGGAGATCGGGGTGGTTCTTGCGGATTTCCTGCAGGAGCTCGAGCCCTTCACCGTCGGGCAGGCCCAAGTCGAGCAGAAGAACGTCCGGGCGCTGCTCGGAAATCATCTGCAGGCCCTGGCGTCCTGTAAACGCAGGTGCGGCGATGTAGCCGCGACGGTCAAGGATGGCCGCCAGCGTGGCCTGGATGTTGCGCTCGTCATCGATGATGCCGATGAGGGGTTTGGAGCTCATGCGATAAGACTAACTAAACAGAAACTAACTCATCTTGAAAGAGGAAGCGAGAACTGCCCGCAGGGAAAAATCTACTGGGGCAACCGGGCGGTGGGGGGCTTGCAAATGTCTTTCGTCACCAGGATCGCCTCTTGTTCCATGCGGCCGAAGGGAAAACCGGGGTCGATGCACTCCCGGAGATATTCGCTGAGAAAGGGGCGAAGGCCGTTGCGTTTTTCGTGCTGGCCGACATGGACGCATTCATGGATCAACGCCTGCCGGTCTTCCCACGCGTCGTAGAGCAGCCAGATGCCGTAACCAAGGTTCAACGACGTCGAGCGGACGCTGAACAACCCGACTTGTTTGGCCATGAAGATCAGGTCCTCATTTTCGGGCTCGGGAAGTTTTTCGACCCGGCTCAGGCGGATCTTTTCGGGACAGACCACACCTGCCCGTCGGGCATCGGCCATTTGCGTATCCGTGAGAGGAGTTCCTTCGGCCAGGATAATGCTTTCCTGTCTTTCGGCCCAGACATACACCACGGGCAGAATGATCGGCAGCGAAGTAAGGAGGCTCTTCATAAAATGAGGGGCGTCCTTATCTCAAAAATGAGTGGGATTATGCAAGGCGGACTTCAATCTTTCCAGATAGTCGCGGCGGCGGATCTCAATGGCGCCAAGCCGCGCGGTGAGGGGAGAGAGGACCTGGGTGTCGAAAAGCTCGAAGTTTTGCGCGCGCAGATGCTGCATGAGGTGACAGAGGGCAATCTTCGAGGCATCGGTCACGCGGTGAAACATCGACTCACCCGCAAAGAAGCCCTGAATGGCGATACCGTAAATACCACCAACGAGCGATTTTCCCTGCCAAACCTCGACGCTGTGGGCATGGCCTTGGCGGTGAAGTTCAATGTAGGCCTCAATAAAGCGCGGACTGATCCAGGTGGATTCGCGCCCCGGGGCGGGATCGGCGCAGGCGTGGATGACGGCAATAAAGTCGCGATCAATGGTCAGGTCGAACGGATGGTGGCGCAGTTTGCTCTCAAGCCGTTTGGGGGGATGAAACGAATTGATCTCGAAAATGGCTCGGGGATCAGGTGACCACCAGGTGAGGGGATCATCAGTCCAGGGAAAGATGCCCGAGCGGTAGGCAAGCAGGAGGCGCGGCACGGAAAGGTCGCCCCCCAGTGCCAGCAGTCCCTCGCGATTGGCTGCGCGGTGATCCGGGAAAGCGAGACTGTCCGGACGCAGAATGTTCATATCACAAGTGTTCGTCGCCGAGGCCCACAAAGAAAATCACGTAAAGCTGGACGATGGCCACGATGACGCTGAGGACGACAATCAGGAGCGCAGGCATGGGTTTGCGGGTGTTGAGGTAACGGCGGCCCATGATAAAGATGAGAACAAGTGCCAGGATGAAGGCAGCATGCGGAGCGTAATACCAAGCGTAACGGTAACCGAAAAGCAGGGCTAGGAATCCGCAGACGCATCCAGCAATAAGGGACGGAACGCTTTGGGCCTTCACGTAGCCCATGATGCCCCCGATGATCAGGAGAATGCCGTAAACGTAGAGAAGCAAGACCGGCCATTGAAATACTACAGTGTCCATGACTTTATTTTGCCTTAGTTCGGGCCTTGGTGCAATGGTGCTGCGGCTCAATCGGTTCGTTTGACCCGCGCGGATCGGGCGAGGTTCCAGTCGCCGCCGGGGTTGTCGCTAGCCTTGCACTTCTCAAAGCGGGCTTGTGCCTTTTCGCCAACTGACACGGCCATGCCAGCGTGACCGGTGAGCGTGCAGTCCACGAATTGGGCCTCGGAGCCATCGAGGACGGCGATGCCGCCTTCCTTGCCGTTGGAGAACAGGCAGCCTTGCAGGATCGGTTTGGATTGTTGATTCACCAGAAGGCCGGTCTTCGCATTCGCCGCGATCGTACACTGTTCGAATACTCCCTCCGCACCCGCCATTAACCGGATACCCTCTTGCAACCCGTCGCGGACCTGGCAGCGACGGAAAAGCGTATTCGATTTGTCCTTCATCAGGACATTCGGGCCTTCATTGTTGAAAATTTCGCAGTCGAGAAATTCTCCCACGGACTGGTCGCCGATTTCGACGCCTTCACCATGATTGTCGAAGATCAGGCAGCGGGAAAAACTGGGGCGGCTCTGCTGGCCGATGGTCACGCCGGTCCGGGCATTGTCAAAGAACTGACATTGATCGAATGAGCCCTCGCCCCGCTCAGCGACCAGCACCCCGTAGCGCTCGTTCAGCGAGATCCGGCAGAGACGTACCCGGGGATTGCCCTTGCGCTGGCATTGGATACCTGCGACGGCATTGCCCCAGATATCGCAATTTTCAATCAACCCCGCACCGCCGTCGTTCACATAAAGTCCAGCCATCAGGCCGTTGCTGATTTTGCAAGAGAGCAAGGTGGGCGCGCAGCCCTTTCCGATGACCACGTGGGAGAGCTTGTTCTGATAGAAGTGACAGTCCTCCAGATACCCTGCGGCTGAGTCCTGAAAGACGATGCCTCCCGCCTTGCCGTCGTGGAAGTGACAGTGGGTGATCGTCACCTCGGATTTCATCCCCTTGACCTCCATGATGGTGGCGGTGTCGCTTGTCAGATTGCAGTATTCCATTGCGAGGTGCCCGGATTGGACTCCCACGGCAACGGCAGCTTTTTTGTCCTTTCCCGCGACGCCCTTGAGGGTGACGCCAGAGACAAACAGGCAGGCACCATCAAGCAGGATCACGGATGAAGAGGTTGCCTCGAGAATGATTGCCGCAGGATCGCCGTCGCCCCGAATTTGCAAGTTGCGTTTGACCACCACGCCTTCCTTGTAGACGCCGGGCCGGAGGACAAGACAGGTGTTCTCAATGGCCTGATTGACCGCTTCGCGCAAGGTTGGCTTTTGTCGGCTCCCATCAGGATGGACGACGACCACCTGGCGCGCGGGCTGGCTCCAGTCCGGTACGCCCCACTTGGGGACCAGGGGCTGCGCCAGGAATTCCGGTTTGGCAGGAGCTTCGATCACAGGCTCTTCGATTTTGGGTGCCTCGTGAACTTCGGGTGGCATTTCGATTCGGTGCCGGCGGGTGGTTGGGGGCGTGGCGGGTGGAGTTGGCGTCTCCGGGACCGCTTGAAGAATTGACCGGGGTGTCGCTACTTCGGGTACCGGCTCGGTGACCTCAGCGGGATTGAGCAGCCCCAACGCCACCGCCCACGTTTCAATCGTCCAGCGGGCGAGCGAGCTGGAAATGTCCGCATTTTCCAAAATGGCTGCCAGATAGGAGCAGGTCGTCTGAATGGGAGTCCCATTCTGGTGCTGTAACTGTTGGACGAGGCCTCCGCGAAGACAATTCATCAGGGCCGTGACTTCCCGGCGATGTTCACTGCAATAGTCCTTAAGCAGTCCTTCGCACCGCACGGGGGTGGAAAGGAGCGTGTCACCATAATTGGCGACGAGCTCAACGAGGACGTCACGCGGTTTGGGACTCATAGGACGACAGAAAATAGGCAGAGCAAAACCACTGTTCGAATCTACTTAAAAAGAACGAGAGGTGAAAGAGAAACTCCCTGGAGCGAATTGCTAGGCAGTACGATCTTCGGTTCCAATGCCAGCCACGGCCAGTGCCTCCAGGGCGCGACGCGAATGTTCCTCCCCCAACCCAAGAGGCAAAACAACGTGGCCCAGTTTCAAGGCATAGGGGATTTCCGTTTTTTCCGCGTTCACAATCCAGAGGGCCAGTTGAGAAAGTTTGTCCTCCAGGGGGGCCCGTGCCATTTCTGCGGCATCGAGCCACAACTCCAAGCCATCGCCGCCCGTAAATTGTTTGACGGAAAGAGGACGTCCCCGCGCATAGGCTTTCCAGTCGACGTGGCGGAGCGATTCACCGGGCATGTAGGGACGTACCCCGGAGAAGTCGTCACCCGGTCGCTGGCTATAGGGCGAGCTGTTGTCGCCGCTCGGATGCAGCGCAGGCCAGTCGTCCTTCCCCGCGGGCTTTGGATAAATAAAATAGACCGCGTCGACCGGTATGCGAAAGCTGGCCGTAAATAAACCGAAGGGATAAGACGACTTTACCAGCAGGGTCTCAAACCGGTACATGCCGCGCCGGGGCGCCGGAAAAATTACCTCGACGGACTGGGAGTCGCCGGCATGGACGCGCCATCCGGGACCACCTCGCGCGGTCAACGGCGCGGGACGTTGCAGAAGTCCCGTATCTTCGCCCAAGCGCGCGAAGGTCAAGCCAAAGACCGTCCGGCTCGTCGGGGCCCGGAGATAGATATCCACTTCGACGTCATCCCCTGAGAAAGCTGGCCGAATTCTGACATGTTCAATCTGCAGCGAGGCGAGGTTGCGCCAGGTGTGGAAAACCGAAACAAAACAAAGCGAGGCGACCAGATAGAGGACGGCGTAGACGAGATTGTTGGCGTAGTTGATGGCGGCTACCAGCATGCAGCCCAAGATGGGGCCAAAAACAATCCAGAGCCCGGTCGGGCGCAACCGGATCGCTTCTCGTTTCATCGCACGGGCACGGTCCGGATGATTTTTTCCGTCAAGGAGAGTCCGGTTTCTTCCAGTCCCCCGCTGGCCGAGCCGAGTCGATGCGCAATGACGTTGGGCGCGACTGCCTGAACATCTTCCGGAACGACCATCTCGCGACCTTCGGTATAGGCCCAAGCCTGCGCGCACCGTTGCAGGGCCAGGCCCGCGCGGGGAGAAAGGCCGGCTCCGCTGGCATCGAGTTGGCGGCTTTTCTCGAGCAGGTCCAGAATATAGTCCCGGACGGTATCCGAGACGTGCAAGGCGCGGACCTGTTCCTGCCAGAGGCGAAGCTGCTCGCCGGTAATCAGTGGCTGCAGATCGCGGATGAGATCGCGGCGGTCCTGCCCCGCGAGCATTTCCTTCTCCGCGCGGCGTCCTGGGAAACCGAGTTCCAGTCGCATCAGGAAGCGGTCGAGTTGTGATTCGGGCAGGGGATAGGTGCCGATTTGCCGTTGCGGGTTTTGGGTCGCGATGACAAAAAAGGGAATTGGGAGCAAATGGGTGGTACCATCGATGGTCACCTGGCCTTCCTCCATGGCCTCAAGTAACGCGCTTTGGGCTTTGGGCGTGGCGCGGTTCACTTCATCTGCGAGCAGCATCTGGGAAAAAATGGGCCCCGGATGGAAAACGAACTGCCGGGAGACGGGATCGAAAATGGCGTTGCCAAGAACGTCAGCAGGCAGCAAATCGCTGGTGAATTGCACGCGGCGGAAATCGAGGCCGAAGACCTTGGCCAGCGCATGGGCCAGCGTCGTCTTGCCGACGCCGGGGATGTCCTCAATCAACAGATGTCCCCGCGCGAGGAGACAACAGAAAGCGAGTCGCACCGCCCGTTCCTTGCCCAGCAGGATCGAATCCAATCGGGCCAAAATATCAGCAACAGCGACGCTCATGTTCTCTTTGTCCCCGCAGCTTACGCACTATTTGTGAACTGCCAAGCCACCATCTGGTGGCGACGGTATCTTATTTTACTGAGCTTCGCAGGGCGGCAAGCGCTTGCCGTTGTTGTCCGGATTCGTCGAAGTTTTCCGGCGACAACCACTGTTCAAAAGCAGTGCGCAGGATGGGCCATTCGCGGTCGACGATGGAATACCATGCGGTATCGCGGGATCGCCCCTTATACACGACGGCCTGACGAAATGTTCCTTCGTACTGGAATCCATAGCGTTCTGCTGCCTTGCGCGACGGTAGGTTAAGGTCATCACACTTCCACTCGCATCGGCGATAGGCTAATTCATCGAACACCCGCCTGAGGAGCAGATACATTGCCTCGGTACCGACCCTGCTGCGCTGAAGCAGAGGAGAGTAGGCGACATGGCCAATTTCGATGACGCCACTGTCGGGGTCGATCCGCATCAGCGCAAACGAGCCGATCGCTCTGTCCGTCGTCACGTCGATAATTGCATGGTGCAAGGGATCGATTTGCCGGGCCGTCTTCTGCATAAAATCGGAGTAACTGGCGAAGTCTATGAAAGGCCCATACGGCAAATAAGTCCAATCGCGGCCATCGGAAACAGTCTTGAAGGCGGCATCAAGATCGGAAAGGTGACGATCCGCGTCCAATTTTTCCAGACGGCAATAGCGTCCGATCAACGGCGTGGTCGGCGGAAGCTCACGTTTTGTCCAGCCGGGCAGGGCAGGGCCGATCGGCTGACCGTGGGCATTGGTTTCATTGGCCATAGCCATTTATCAGCTTTGCCGAATTACGTGGCAAGTCTTAACTCGTTGTGTCTCTAAAACTTCCGCGTCATTGCATTCTTCGGGTTAGTTGATATCTTTAGATATTCGACTTGGCCATGAACTTCCGCGACGTTCCCAATCTACTGAAGTTCGAGCAACACGCCCGAAGTCACTCCGAAGACGAAATCATCATGGACGGCTACCGGCGCATCCGTGAAGTGATCGCTCCGGTGCCGCGGCCTTCCAGTGATCTCAATTTTGGTCAGGGAACGCCCGTCGACAGCCTGCGCGCAAGCTGCGAGGCCGTGGAAAAGTCGACCCGCCTCCTTTGGGCCTGCGCGGCCGCCACCGATAATATCACGCCCCGCATCTGGGATTACCTGCCCGACTACGAATCGAGCATCGCCTATTTCATGGAGCTCAACGACCTCGAGTTGATGGCGGTGACCAAGATGCATCGCATCACTTGGGAAGAAGCCGCTCACGTCGAGTAGGCTCGATTACGCCTCGCGTACCGTCATTTTCAGCCCGTGCTTGGGGCGCAACGTCACGCTGGCCCTCAGTTCCGTGACTTGTTCCGGACGCACTTCGAACCGCCACCGTCGTGCCATCACCGCGAGCAGAATGACTCCTTCTGTCCAGGCGAAGGCATCGCCGATGCAGATGCGTGCGCCACCACCGAAGGGAAAGTAAGCGAACTTGGGCCGTGTCTCCTTGGCCTGCTCATCGAGCCACCTTTCCGGGCGAAATTCAAGGGCATTGGGCCAGAAACGTTCATCGCGATGGATGAGATATTGGCTGGTAATGACGATCGTCCGGGCCGGGACCTGATAATCGCCAATCGTGATGTCCTCCAGTGCGCGACGCCCGACGACCCAGACCGGCGGGAAAAGCCGCATCGACTCGGAAAAGACCGCCGTCGTGTAGGGCAGTTTGGTGGTGTCTTCCAAGCCGGGGAGGCGGTCGGGCCCCAGCACCGCGTCGATCTCCGCCTTCATTTTCAGGCGCACTTCCTCATGCTGAGTGAGGAGATGCCAAGTCCATGCCAGCGCATTGGCCGTGGTCTCATGTCCGGCGAGGAAGAGGGTCATCGCTTGGTCCCGGATTTCGGTATCGGTCAGTCGCTTTTGCGGATTATCCGCGTCCTCGGCGGCGAGCAGCATCGAGAGGAGATCGCCGTGATCGCGCCCATCCTTTCGGCGTTGTGAGATCACGCCGTAGATCGTTTTATTCAGCTGTGTCTGTGCCTTGCGCAGCCTGAGATTACGCTTGGTGGGGATAAGTCGCGTCACTTTCCAGAAAGGCAAAAGCATCCGGTTGAAATTTTCGATGACGACGGTGAGCGACTCGGCAATCTCCTGGGCCTCGGCCTCGACTTCGGAGCCAAAGAGCGTCGTCCCGACCACCGCGAGGGTCAGGCGATTCATCTCGACGGCGAGATCGATCTCTTTTCCCGCATGCTGGGTCTCATTCCAGAGCCGTGTCTTTTCGGCCATGACCTGCGCGTAACCGGCGATCCGGCCGCGATGAAAAGCGGGCTGGATCAGACGCCGCTGGCGGGTGTGCTCTTCGCCCTCGCTCACCAGCAGGCTGTTGCCCAGAAAAACGCGCGCACCTTCCAGCGCCCGGCCCTTGCGGAATGAGTACTGCTTGGTCACGAGGACTTCGTTGACCAGTGCCGGATCGCTGAAGAGGAGGAACTTCTCGTTGAAGAGCTTGAACCGTACCGCATCCCCATAGGTCGCCTTCAATTCCTCGAAGAAGGTGAGCGGTGACCGGAATCGGCGCGCCACACTCCCCACAACGGGAAGCTCCTTGGGGCTGGGAATGGACTCATACGAACGCGAAGGCATGGGCAAAACCTTAGCCCGCGGAATGAAAAAGCGAAGCCGTGATTCCATAGTACCGCTTGCCTTCTGGCCGCTATCGGTAAACATCTCGCGCGATGACTGATGGCGAATTACTGGCTGCCCTGAGGGGTGGTGACCAGGAGGCGTGGGAAGAGACCTTCCGGCGGCTCTACCCCTCGGCTTTTGCCGCGGCGCGGCATCCGCTGGCGTCGTTGACGCCAACCGAGGCGGAAGATATCGCCATCGAAGCGCTTACACTCCTGCTCCCCAAGGTGAAGCAGGTCGCCGAATTCGACGAATTGCGCCTGCTCGTCATCACCATCGCCTCGCGCAAGGCGATTTCCGAGAAGCGCCGCCAACTGGCCGATAAGCGGGGCGGAGGCGAGTTGACCTCCCTCGACGCCCTGCAGGACGACGAGAACATCCGTTTCGAGCCCGCCGAGCAGGTGGCCGGACGTCTCAACCCCACCGACCTGCGCGACCTCTCCCGCTTGCTCGATGCGGCCCTCTCCGGCTTGGAGCCGCGCAATGCCGAACTCCTGCGAGACTTCCTCGTGCACCATCTTTCCTACAAGGAACTCTCCGAAAAATACAAGATGCCAGTCGGCAGCGTCGGGGTGAGTCTGGCCCGCAGTTTGGAAAAAATTCGCACTCAATTGAAAGCTGCGCCAAAATTGTGGAAAGAACTTGTGTCGTTTCTGCGATAAGAAGATATGGATGCCGATTCCTTCAATGACCTGGCCCTGCGCGTGATCGCCGGTGAAGCCACCGACACTGACCGCCAGGCGCTTGAAGCGGAGCTTTCCGCCAACCCCGCGCACCGGGAGGAATACGAGCAGATCAAGATCACCCACGACGTCCTGCGCACCACCGCGCCGATGGCCGAGGCCGGACGGGCGACCGATCCGGAACTTCCCGCCTATCGCGTCAACGAACTGCGTACCGCCGTTCGGCAGCATTTTGGCAATGTCCCGGCTGCACGGCAAACTTCCAGTGGATTGCTCTCGGCCTTGCGCTGGCTCATCGCCGGGGGCGGCGCGACCGCATTGGTTGTCCTTTTGGTGTTCATGAATCTCGCCAACCGGACAGTCGAGATCGGGCTCTATAAGTCGGACACGGTCCGCAACGGCGAAGCGTCACTGGCGGCGCAAGATGTCCCGTCGGCCCGTCTGGTCACCTTCGACCAGGACGCTCCTTTTGATCAATGGCAGAACAAGCCGCTGGCCTGGAACGAGCGCGCCAAGATCTGGGTCGATAACGAGCACGACCTGCTCCACATCGTCCGCCGCATCGATCACGGCCACGTCAGCATCGAGACCCAGCCGCTCGCCCCCACCAACGAAGGCCAGCGCGAGCAGATCCGGCAGGTGGTCGAGTCGCTGCAAAAGTAGTCTTGCGCCGGTCAGGACGGTGCTTAAACAGAGAGACGCATGGCTCTCTTCGAGCGGTTTTACGTCCTCTTCAATCAGTGCGAATGCCTGCTCTGGTGGGCATTTGGCGCTTACTTCGTTTTCCTCATTTTTCAGAAGAAACATCGAGGTGCCTTGCTCGCCGTGGAAATCGCCCTTGTTGTCGGGTTTCTTTTCTTCGGCCTGTCTGATTTTGCCGAAGCGAATGATCAAGGAGCTCCGCCATTGTGGCTATGGCTTTGGAAGATTGCCAATGGCATCCTTCTCTTTGGGCTGCTTATTTGCAGGGACTACGTGCTACGGGGCCCGGCAGCGCTCAATCCTTGGCGCTTTCTTGCGGCTGGAGGCATTCTTGCCGTGGCCCTCTATCAACTGGCGCGGATGTAGTCTTAATTCGTCTCAAATCCGTACTTCGCCCAGACAGCCTTGGCCGCGTCGCTGGTGCAATAGAGGATAAAAGCCTCGGCCTGTGCCTGGTTCTTCGCGCCTTTGCAGACGGCGGCAGTGTAGAAAATCGGCGGGGCATCCTCGGTTTTCAACGGGTACAAATCGAATCCGGGTACCTTCACTCCAGTCAGGTCGGTCTTGTAGACGAAGACGGCATCGGCTTTTTCCTGCTGAACGATGGCAATAGCACGCGATTCCGTCGGTGCATAGACGAATACGTCCTTGGTGTCGTCGCTGATCAGATTGTGCTTTTGCAGGGCGCGCTTGGCTGCGCGGCCCGAGGCCACCAGGTCCGGATTGCCCATGGCCACTTTCTTCCATTCCGATCCGACGAGGTCGGCCCACTCCAGTTCATCATCCTTCACCAGCGCCTTACGCCCGTAGAGCATCAGCGAATTGCGGGCGACGGACCGCTGCGTATCGGCAAAAAGCAGCCCCTTGCCGGTCATCTCCTTCACGTCCTGCACATCGGCGCTGATGACCAGATCCCATGTGGAACCGCTTTCCACCTTAGCCCGGATCGTCCCGGCATTGGTCAGCGTGAGGGGCACCTGCGGGCTGGCATCAAGAGTGTCGGCCCAATTCTGCGCCAGTTCCTGGATGACTTGCTTCAGGCTGCTGTCGGCAATGATGGAAAGCGCCACCGGGCCGCTGGGCGCAGCTTTGTCCGGGGCAGGCGCCGGAGTGGTACCTGCCTCTGGCGTGGGAGCGGGGGCCGGGGCAACGCGCACTGGCTTGGCCGGAACCGGTATCGGCTCGACCGGCTGTGCCGGAATGGCCTGGTTCGGATCAGCGGGACGCGCTGGGATGGCGGTCTGCGCTGAAAGAGGCGCCCAATTGAGAAGCAGGACCGAGAAGATGCACCAGAAAGAGAACTTCATGGGCAGCTCGCAACTAGTCCATCAACTCATACGCAATCGCACTCAGCGCAAAGAAAGCAGCCGTCTCTGCGCGGAGGATGATCTTCCCGAGCGATACTGGCGCGAAACCCGCCGAACGGGCCTGGCCGATTTCCGCCGGGGTGAAGTCGCCTTCCGGCCCGATCATCACGATGATCGGCGAGCCGGGCTTGAGCCCCTGCAGGTGTTCGCGCAGGGCAGTCTTCAGGGGACGCGCTTCATTCTGGAGCGAGCCGATCAGCTTCACCGCACCCTTGGGAATGCCCGCGATGAAATCCTTCGGCGCCACGGGTTGTTGGACGACCGGCAGCCAGTTCTGGCCGCATTGCTTGGCCGCCTCAATGGTGAGCTTCTTCCATTTCTCGACCTTGGCCTCGGCCTTCTCCTCATCGATCTGCGCGATGCTGTGGTCCGATTGGAGCGGGATGATTTCCGATACGCCGAGTTCCGTCGCTTTCTGGAAAATGGTGTCCATCGACTTCGGCTTAGTCAGCGCCTGCGCCAGCCAGACCGGATGGATCGCGCGCGGCGAGGGGGCCTTCGCCAGGATCGTGTACTTCACCTCGTCCTTGCCGACTTCCGTGATCCGCGCCTTGGCTTCAACTCCCTGGCCGTCGAAGACCGCAAACAAATCGCCCACCGCCTGCCGCATGACCTGGGAACAATGGTGGGATTCTTCCGCGTCGAGAAAACCGCGGTCCAGCGAGGGGGTGTAGTAGCGTTTCATTTGTTAAAGAATTCCTTGGCCTTGCGGAAGAAGGACATCTCCTCCGGGTGGGTGGTTTCGTCGCAACTGTCGGCAAAAGCCTGGAGCTTGTGCTTCTGGTCGAGGTTCAATTTGGTCGGGACCTCGACGTAGAGCTTCACGTGCAGATCGCCGATGCCGCGCCCATGCACCTCGGGCAGTCCCTTGCCGCGTAGGCGGAAGACCTTGCCAGAGGCCGTGCCCGCCGGGATCTTCAGCACCGCGCTGCCGTCCAGGGTCGGGACCTTGACCTCGCCGCCGAGGGCCGCACGCGCAAAGCTGATCGGCACACTGCAAAAGAGATCGGTACCTTCACGCTGGAATATCTCGTGCGGTTCGACATGGAGGACCACGTAGAGATCGCCCGCGTGGCCGCCGCGCGTGCCGCCTTCGCCCTGGCCGGATGAGCGCAATCGCGTCCCATCCTCGACTCCGGCGGGAATCTTGATCTTGATCTTCGAGGTCTTTTCCATGCGCCCATCGCCCCGGCAGGTGTGGCACGGTTTCTCGATGGTCTGGCCCGCGCCACGGCAACGGGGGCAGGTCTGCGCAATATTGAAAAAACCGCGCGCCACGGCCACCTGGCCCTGGCCGCCGCAGGTCGAGCAGGTCGTGACCTTGCTGCCCGGCTCGGCCCCGGAACCATGGCACGTATCGCACGCCTGAAGCTTGGCGATCTCGATCTCCTTTTCCACGCCGCGCGCGGCTTCCTGGAAAGTGATCTGCATATCGTAACGCAGGTCGGAGCCGCGTCCACGACCACCACGTTCACCGCCATCTTGGGCGAATCCGTCGCCGAAAATGCTTTCGAAAATTCCCCCGCCAGCGCCGCCACGGCCACCGCCGCCGAAGACTTCGCGGAAGACTTCGAAGGGATCGTGCATGCCACCAGCACCGCCGCCCATGCCGCCACCCTGGCTGAAGGCCTGGTGACCGAAGCGGTCGTAAGCGGCGCGTTTGTCCGGATTGCTGATGACTTCGTAGGCTTCGCCCAGCTCCTTGAACTTGTCCTCCGCGCCCTTGTCTCCCGGATTTTTGTCCGGGTGAAATTTTACTGCCAGCTTGCGGTAGGCTTTCTTGATGTCATCGGCAGAGGCGTTTCGCTCCACGCCGAGGACTTGGTAATAATCACGTTTGGTCGTCGCCATTTAATCTTTCGCTGCTGAAATTAAGCCTTGGATGATGCCTTGCCTTCGGGTGGTTTGGCGACAAAAACCGAGGCGGGACGCAAAAGTCGGTCCTTGAGTTTGTAGCCCTTGCGCATCTGGGTCATCACATGGCCCTCCGGGACATCGGCCGATTCGTGGTGGCCGAGTGCTTCGTGCCGATGCGGATCAAACGGCTGGCCGACGGCGTCAATGGCCTCGACCCCAGCGTCACGCAGCACCTGCTGGAGTTGGGCCTGCACCATCTCAAATCCCTGGGCAATCGCCTTGGGATCAGTCGCCGTCTTGGCGGCTTGCGTGCCCATTTCAAAATTATCGAGTACCGGCAGCAGCTTTTCGAGCAGGGCTTCCCCGGCATAGCGGACGGCATCCTCTTTCTCGCGCATGATCCGCTTGCGGGAATTGTCCCAGTCGGCCTGGGAGCGAAGGAGCTTGTCCTTCAATTCCGCGATTTGCTTCTGGGCCTCGGCGAGGGGATCCGGGGCCGGGGCCTCGACAGGATCTACGACTTCGACCGGCGCGGTGGCTGCTGTCTCCTCATGCTTTTCATGATGAGGGTGTGCATGGGAATGCTTCGGATGATGTTCGTGCTTTTTTTCGGCTTCTTTTTTCATGTTAAAATCAAAATGTCGTTAATCGGACCGCTGAACCGCAGCCAGGGTGATGTCGTCGTTTTGGGGGTGCCCACTGCTGAAGTTCTGCACCCGGTCGACGATGGTCTTTACCAGAAAGTCGACGCTTTGCGGACCTGCCTCGCGCAGAACGGCCTTCAATTGTTCCTGGCCAAATTCATTGCCTTCATCGTCCAGCGCTTCGTTGATTCCATCGGTATAGACCACCACCGTGTCCAGTGGCGAGAGTTGTACTGTAACATCCTTAATGACTTCGTCAAAGACATCGCCAGCGTCAATTCCCAAGGCCATCCCGGGGGCATCGATGGTCTCGATATGCTTGAAGTGGTCCTTGCACCATAAAGGGGCTTCATGCCCCGCCCGCGCCAGGGTCAGGCTGCCTGATTTGTCGATGATCAAATAGAGCATCGTGATGAACATGTCCTCCCGGATATCGGGATAGAGCAAACGGTTGACCTCGCGCAGCACCTGGGCTGGCGAAGAATTGTTGGGGGCCTTACTGCGCAGCACGCTCCGGCACATCGCCATGATGATCGATGCAGGTACGCCCTTGCCGCTGACATCCGCCACCGCCACCCCCCAGCGGTGGCTATCGATCTGGATGAAATCGAAGTAATCCCCGCTGACTTGCTGCGCTGGAATGTTCAAGGCGGCGCAATTGAACCCCTCGATATTCGGCGCGCTGCTTGGCAGGAGAATGCGTTGGATTTCACGGGCCACCTCAATCTCATGGTCGAGTTTCTTCTTCTCCGTCAGTTGACTGTAGACCTGTGCATGCTGCAAGGAATAGGCCGACTGGTCGGCCACCGACTTGATCAGGTCAAAGTCGGCCTTGCTGAACGATTTGCTGTCCTCCCGGTTGGCCAGCGCCAGGACGCCGAGCTGTTCCTCCCGGTAATGGAGCGGCAATGCGAGATAAGTCTCCGTCTGGAGCGGCTTTTGCCGGAACCACGGGAAACGCTCGTCGAGTTCGGCCCGTTCGACATAGATGCCGATCCCGGTCCGGGCCACTTCCCCAATGACGGTGTTCGACATCGCCGGAATGGCCTCCAGGCGCAGGAAGGCCTCCAAGTCCTCCGTCCGGGCGGCCAGCTGATCGGCCACGACATTGTCGACCTTGAGCGGGGGAGGAAAGGTGCCGCTGACAATGGCCGCGATCAACTTTTCCCGGTCAGCATCCCAGAGATAGATGGCCGCGCCCTTGGCGACAGTCACCTTGCGCGCACACGTGATGATGATCCTGAGGAGATGCTCCCGGTCGATCTCCTCGGTAAAGGCTTCACCAAGGTCGTGCAGAAAATCATAGATGATCTTTTTTTCCTGCTGAAGGGCGTTGAATTCCTTGTTCAACTGGACTTGCAGGATCTGGCTGGCGCGCAACTTCCGGCGGATATAAGCGAACACCGAGGCGCTGATGATCGCGCCAACAATGACGAAATACCAGGCGATGTGCATGGGCTAGGTTAGCAGGTTCCCGCCTGGGTCAACCAGAGTTATGCCGGGAGGAGTGTCCCGGTCGGCTTAATTATTGTTGGCAGGCTGACCGAGGTCTTCTCGCAGGAATTCGACGACATCCTTGAACTTGGGAACATTCCGCGGATCGAATTCCATCAGGGCCTCGTGAGCCTCCAAAATGGTCGGAGCCGCTTCCTGGCGGGTAGGGGCGGGGCAGGCCATCTCTTCCAGAGGCTTTTCTGTAATACCGTTCAGCGTAACCCGCTTCGGATCGATGTTGATCAACCGGTCCAACCCGAGGTTTTTCAGAAGTTCCAAGTTCCGGGGACTGGCATTCAGGATATGAAGGAGGCCATTTCCCCCTTCCTTGAGCTTAAGGCCCAAGCCCAACAGGATACCCAGAAAGGTACTATCCAGGTAAGTACAGGACTCTAAATCGACGACAAAACGGTGAACTCCTTCCTTGAGGAGTTGCTGATAGAAGGCCTTAACACAGCCAGAATTCTGAAAGGAGCCGCGACCGACGACCTTGATAAAACCGAGAGTGGCGCTCCGGGCCACTAAAATCTTAGAAACATCCACTATGCAACTATAGGTTCAAGGGAGGAAAGGTCAACGCCTAGAACCTTTAGCTCCTGAATTACTTTTAAGTAATCTGCTGACGCACCTTCGTCGGATTTTGACTAGTCTTTTATGTAATTCCTTGTTTACGAACCTATTGCGTGTATCATTCTGATATGAAGCTTGTCGTGGCGATTACCGGGGCCAGTGGCTCCCTTTATGCCCAACGATTGCTTCAGGTACTTAACGAAGATCTCAAGGGCCCCCATGAAGTCCACGTGGCCCTCAGCGCCCATGCCCGCGAAGTTGCCCAAGCCGAGGTCGGCAAACTGGTCGTCCCGGAGGGCTATCCGATCCATGGTGATACCTCCATGCAGGTGCCTTTTGTCAGCGGCTCAGCGCGGTTTGATGCCATGGTCATTGTGCCCTGCTCCATGGGGACGGTCGGTCGGATCGCCCACGGCTACTCGGACAGTGCCATCGCCCGGGCGGCCGATGTATTCCTCAAGGAAAAGCGTAAACTCATCCTCGTCCCCAGGGAAACCCCTTGGAATCTGATCCAGGCCCGGAACATTGTGACCGTCCTCGAAGCCGGAGCGGAGGTCATCCCCGCCATTCCAGCCTTCTATCATCGTCCCGAAACGATCCTCGATTTGGTCGATACGGTGGTTGCCCGGATTCTTGACCATTTGGGCGTCGAACACACTTTAACCAAACGATGGATGGAGGAGTGCAGCAAGGACTGAGCTTCGCCACAAGCTAGTTCAAGTGAGCTTGAAGGTCGTCCGAAGGCTGATCCTTCGACAAGCTTAGGATGACGGAAGGGGAAAGCACCGTCGTCCGGCGGTCAACGGTTGCCTTAGCCGACAAACCGCTGAACGAGCAGCGTGGCGTTGTGACCACCAAACCCAAATGAGTTGCTCATGGCCGCGTCGACTTTGCATTCGCGGGCCTTATGAGGCACGTAGTCGAGGTCACACTGGGGATCGGGATTGTCGAGATTGATCGTGGGGGGCAGGAGGTTGTGCTCGATCGCCTTGATGCAGGCGATGATCTCTATCGCGCCCGCCGCGCCGAGCAAGTGCCCGGTCATCGACTTGGTCGAGCTCACTGGCATCTTTTTGGCGTGCTCACCGAAAACGACTTTGATTGCCTCGGTCTCGGCAATATCTCCGACGGGCGTCGAGGTGCCGTGGGCGTTCACATAGTCAATCTTGTCTGCTGAAAGCTTCGCCCGTTTGAGGGTCAATTCCATCGCCTTGACCGCGCCGGTACCACCGGGGGCAGGGGAGGTCATATGGTAGGCATCGGCGGTGAGGCCGTAGCCGGTCAGTTCGGCGAGGATATTGGCTCCGCGCTTTTTGGCGTGCTCTAGTTCTTCCACGATGACGACACCGGCGCCTTCGCCCATGACAAAGCCATCGCGGTCCTTGTCGAAAGGCCGGGAGGCGCGCTCGGGTTCGTCATTGCGGGTGCTCAAGGCGCGCAGGGCGGCGAAACCGCTCATGCCCAAGGGGACGCAGGCCGCCTCACTGCCTCCGGCGAGAATGACGTCCGCTTCGCCGTCTCGAATGAGACGCCAGGCTTCACCGATACAGTTGTTCGAGGTCGCGCAGGCAGTGACCACAGCAAAATTGGGCCCGGCAAAACCATATTCCATGGAGATCAGCCCCGCGGCCATGTTGCTGATCATCATCGGTATCATGAACGGCGAGATCCGCCCCGGCCCCTTGGTCAGGAGAATTTCATCCTGGTCACCCAGGGACTTCAGTCCGCCAATGCCCGAGCCGACCAACACGCCGACACGGTCGCCGGGAATCCGGGTGGGATCAATCCCGGCATGCTTGACCGCTTCCTTGGCCGAGGCCATGGCGAGCTGCGAATAGCGGTCGGCGCGGCGGGCATCTTTTTCGTTGTTGAAATGGATCTTCGGCTCGAAGTTTTTGACTTGGGCGGCGAAACGGCAGTCGTACTTGGAGGCATCCCACGAGGTGATCGGGCCCACACCGCTTTTGCCCGCGACCAGGTTGGTCCAGGTGGTATTGACGTCGAGCCCCAAGGGGGTGACTGCTCCCATGCCGGTGATGACAATGCGCCGTTCGCTCATAAGGAAGTTAATCTAACCCAGGACGAGTCCGTTGAGAACGAAAAAGGCACCCTGCAGGGCAGGATGCCTTTTCTCAGGTAAGCCAGGTTGGGGCTTATTTCGAACCCTTGTCTTCGATGTATTTGACCACATCGCCGACGGTCTGCAATTTTTCGGCCTCTTCGTCAGGCACTTCGACATTGAACTCCTCTTCGAACGCCATGACGAGCTCGACGGTGTCGAGCGAGTCGGCTCCCAGGTCCTCAATGAACTTGGCCTGGGGCGTCACCTGTTCAGGGTTGACGCCGAGTTGTTCCACAATGATGTCTTTTACTTTCTCTTCAATCGACTTTTCGGCCATAAAAAATTCTAGCTCCTTTGCGTTTACTTGTAGGTGCGTTGTTACGGTTGCATTTGCGCTTTGGCAAACTTTTTCTTTCGGTATGTGAACGGGGGCAATTACTTTGCTTGACAGTCCAGCGGCAGTTGACCTGCCCTACATGACCATACCTCCGTCCACCGTCAAGACTTGTCCTGTGATATAGCTCGCGGCGGGCGAACAAAGAAATGCCACAACCCCGGCCACATCAGTCGGTTGGCCGAGACGCGCCAGCGGAATATTCACCAAAAGTTTTTTTCTCAGGTCCTCGCTCAAATCCTTCGTCATGTCGGTTTCGATGAATCCTGGACACACTGCGTTGCATGTAATACCACGGGAAGCGAACTCGCGCGCGACCGATTTGGTGAAGCCGATGAGACCCGCTTTCGACGCCGCATAATTGGCCTGCCCCGCGTTGCCCATCAGGCCAATGACCGATGAGATATTAACGATGTTCCCTGCGCGCTCCCGCACCATCAGTCGGCCGATGAGCTTGGTCAGATTGAACGCGCCCTTGAGATTCGTATTGAGCACTGTGTCCCACTGTTCGCTGCTCATCCGCATGAGCAAACCGTCGCGGGTGACCCCGGCGTTGTTCACCAGGATGTCGATACGATCGAGCTTGGTTGTGATTTTGGTCACAGTCTCTTCACAGGCTGCGGAGTCGGACACATCGAGCGCGAAACCTTCCGCTGTGCCTCCGGCGGCGCGGATGGCTTCGAGGGTCGATTTGAGCGCGTCCTCGCTCCGGGCGACGGCGGCGATGGTGGCGCCTTCCGCGGCGAGCGCGAGGGCGATGGCCTGGCCCAGTCCGCGGCTGGCGCCGGTGACAAGGGCCACTTTATTGGTGAGGTACTTAGTTGAGGGCATCGGCGTGTTTAACGATATCAGCGTAGGTTTCCAATGATAAACAGTTCGCGGCGGGGTCGATCCGCCGGAGCAATCCGGCGATGACTCCCCCCGTTCCACATTCGACAAAGTCGGTATAGCCCATCGCAATGAGTCGGCGGATCGATTCCTCCCAGCGGACGGAACCGCAGACCTGCATCTCCAGCGTCGTCAGAATATTGTCAACGCCTTCGGTCACATCAGCCGTGTAGTTGGTCACGACGGGTATCTTCGGATGATTGATCTCGGCGTTGCGCAAAAATTCGGCAAGGCCCGTGGCGGCCCCCGCCATCAACCGGGAGTGATAGGCCCCGGCAACATTGAGCGGAATGACCCGGCGGATGCCGAGCGCCTTGGCCGCCTCGGCCACTCCTTCCATCTCCCTGACTCCGCCGGAAAGAACGATCTGGCCGGGACAATTGAGATTGGCCACGTCGACATCGCACTTGGCCGCGATTTCTTTGGCCTGCTCAGGCGTCGCGCCCAACAGCGTGATCATTGTGCCGGCGGTCGCGTTGCATGCCTCCTGCATCAGGCGGCCCCGTTCGGCCACCAGCTTGAGACCGGTCTGAAACGTAAAAGAGCCTGCGGCCGCATGTGCCGTATATTCACCCAGGGAGAGTCCCGCCGCCGCCTCAAAGCGCAGGGGACGTTTGGCGTGGTCCTCGAAAGCCGCGAGAACGGCCAGCCCGTGCGTATAGAGCGCCGGTTGGCAAACGCGGGTCTCGGTCAGGACCGCCTCCGGCCCCTTGAAGCTGTATTCGCTCAGCGGCCAGCCCAGGAGGTTGTCGGCCAGTTTATAGAGGGCATTGGCCGAAGGACTATTGTCGAAGAGATCGGCGCCCATGCCGACTTTTTGTGCGCCCTGTCCGGAAAAGAGCAGCGCGCGAGGTTTGGATGTGCTCATAGAAAGGTGAGCCGGTCAGCCTACCCCAAACCGGAATCCCTTTAACAGGAAAACATGAAGTCCAAAATCGGCATGCGAAGGTGCTTGATCTTTCGGACTAACCGCGTCATCAAACGGCAATCATTATGAGTCGTTTCGCCCTTTTTCTCGCGCTGATGCTGGGACTTCTTCCTGGCGTCGTCCATGCCGCGGCTCCATCGGGAGAAGGGGTTGCCTTCCCTCCGCCGCTTAGCTCGTACAACGACGGTGATGTTTCCAATCTCTGGACCGTCCTGGTTAATCGCGTTCACACAGAACCCTTCAACCTGATCGCGACGATCATCTTTCTGCTCGCGATCATCCACACATTTCTTGCCCCAAAGATTCTCAAGCTCTCCCATCGGATTCAGCATCGGCATGAGGAGCAACTGCGGGAAAAGGAAGAAAAGGAACAAGGGGTGGAGCCGCACCGCTTTCACCAGAGCATTCCCGCCGCAGTCCTGCATTTCTTTGGCGAAGTCGAAGCGGTCTTCGGGCTCTGGGTAATTCCGCTGGCGGTGGCCATGGTTTTCTTCAAGGGCGGCGAGGTGATGCGGACTTACATCGACCAGACGGTCACTTACACAGAGCCACTCTTCGTTGTGGTCATCATGGCCATTGCCGCGAGCCGGCCTGTCGTGCAGGCAGCGGTATGGCTGCTGGGCCTGGTTGCGGGACAGTCCCCCGCTCGCTGGTGGTTTGCCCTCCTGACGATCGGGCCTCTCTTGGGGTCTTTCATCACGGAGCCGGCCGCGATGACGATTTGCGCCGTGCTGCTCGGCCGCGAATTCTATCGCCTCGGCCCCAGCAAGAAATTCATGTACGCAACGCTCGGGTTGCTCTTCGTCAACGTGTCCGTCGGCGGCGCGCTGACTAATTTTGCCGCCCCCCCGGTCTTGATGGTCGCGGCCAAGTGGGGTTGGAGTTCGATCTACATGTTTACGCAGTTCGGTGACCGCGCGATGGCGGGAATTGTCCTGAGCAACGTCATTTATTTCCTCATCTTCCGGAAGGAGTTTGTCCGAATGAGCCGGAATGACCGGCATCTTGCTCCTCACGAATCGGAACAGCACGAGCCGGTGCCGCTTTGGGTCACTGCTGTCCATTTCCTATTCCTGGCCTGGACTGTTTTCTTCGCGCACGAGCCAGCGCTCTTTGTCGGCGGATTCCTCTTTTTCATCGGCTTCACCATGGCGACGACTGCGTATCAGGACGACTTGAACATGAAATCGCCCATGCTGGTTGGCTTCTTCCTCGCCGGACTCGTCGTCCATGGCGGCCTGCAGGCCTGGTGGATCGAGCCGGTGCTCAGCCGCCTGGGCGAGTACCCGCTCCTCATTGGCGCGACGGTCCTCACCGCATTCAATGACAACGCCGCCATCACCTACCTCGCCACGCTGGTGCCGAACTTCGAGGACCATCTCAAGGACGCCGTCGTCTCCGGTGCGATCTGCGGCGGAGGCCTCACCGTCATTGCCAACGCCCCCAACCCCGCGGGCCAGTCGATCCTGCAAAAGCATTTTCCCGAAGGTACCATCGCCCCCGGTGGCCTCTTCCTCGCCGCGCTTTTCCCCACGCTGGTGATGCTTTTTTTCTTTGCGCTGCCGAGATAATTTCTATGGATTTAGGGAACGAAAATTATCCTTACGCCTTCTATCAAGGTCGCGTCGTTACATTCAAATCCTCCTTGCGGATGGCTACTTCCTATTTTGGAGGTCCCGGCCAGTTCGTTATCAGAGGTAAAAAACATGGGCCCAGACCCCTGCATCATATCGTGACCTTGTGGATTAGGGATATTGAGGTTCCCTGCAGTCATGGCTTTGTAATCCCGTTCTTTTACGGCCTAAGTTTTGAGGGATGCGACTTGGAGTATAAGCGTGTTGCCCATAGTGCCATTGAAGTAACTGAAATATCGCCCAGCAAATCCAGCCACGATTGGCCTTACGATAATTACCCCTACCAGCTTCCATACATTCGCCTGGAAGTAAGAGAAAAACATGAGTGCTCTCTTTCCGAATTCAGTGACTCAGTGATGCAGGGAATCAAGACTGTTGCGGATGCGGAATTGATAGTCGTTGTACCGGCTAATCCTGAGTTGCGAATGTCCATATGGGGACCAGCAGGCGACGCGGAACAAGTGCAAATGGTCTTTCGGTATGATACTGGGTCGTGCGTAACCAGGGCTTACAGCGCCTGTACCTAAACCCACCGCACGCAGAAAATCGGCGGCAGATGAGCATTCAGCGTCTCCCACGAATCGCCTTGGTCGGGGCTGAACCACAGCCCGCCGGTGGTGGAGCCGAATGCGAGCTGCCTGCCGTCCGGTGCAACCTCCAAGGCATGGCGATAGACTAGATCGTAGGCCTGGTCTTGCGGCAGTCCGTTTCCACACGCCGTGAAGGTCTTGCCACCATCCCGCGTCCGATTCACCACGAGCTTGCCATCCACGGGAATGCGGAGCTCGTCCTTCACCGCAGGGACGAACCACGCGGTGTCCGGATCGGTGGGATGCACCGCAACACCGAAGCCAAAGCCTGAGGGCTGGACCGACTTGATCTCATGCCAGCTCTGCAGATTGTCCGTGGAGCGGAAAATGCCCCCGTGATGTTGCACCCAAAAATGATCGGGTGAGCCAGTGCACTGCACCATGCGGTGAGGGTCTTGTATATCAGAGTCCTCCGTTTGTTCTGGAGGCATGTAGTAGGCGCGCATGCCCTTGGTGTGATTTTGCCATGTCGCGCCGTTGTCCTCGCTGACCCATACGCCTCCGCATGACACGCCGAGGATGATGCGGCTGCTATTCCGTGGGTCGACCGAGATCGAGTGAATGCCCGGATAGTCGTAGCCCCCGCCCATCCACTTGCGCCGTTCAGGCCGGTTCCAAAGCGAGCGGACCAGTTCCCAAGTCTGGCCGTGGTCCGGTGACTTGAAGAGCGCGCCGGGAATCGTCCCACACCAAAGGAGGCCGGGCTGATCGGCGCCGCCGGTTTCGAGCGACCAGATCAATTCCACATTCCACGGGATCGGAATGCCACGCATCGGGCATCGGACTTCGGGATCGTCCTCGGTCCGGGGAGGAAAGGCAGGCGCGGTGATTTCGGTCCACGTCTGGCCGCCGTCCGTGGAGCGATGCAGCTTCGATCCAAAGTGGCCGTGATTTAGTCCCGCATAAAGCGAATTGTCGCGGGGATCGGAAAGCACCATCGGTACCTGTGCGCCGAGAAACGCCGACTGCGTCATCTCCCATTTCCCTTTGCTGCGTTCGTAGATGAAAAGTCCCTTGCGGGTGCCGACAAGAAGTTTCGATGGCATGGTGGATTTCCAGTTGGTGATTAAGGATGAAAATTAGCCGCCGCTCAGCGATTGCATGATGTAGACCTCGCCATCAGCGGGAACAGGATCGGAAAGCTCGGTCCGGTCATGGATGACCGTGCCATCGACGAAGATGGCCATATGCTTGCGCAGACACCCGGCGTCTTCTAAAACGTAGCTGCGCAAGGTCGGATAGAGCGCAAAATAGTTTTGCAGCACTTCTTTCACCGTGCTGCCCTTGGCCGCGGCGGTCTCGGTCGCGACATGGCGCTGCAAATTGGGAGTCACATGAACTGTGGCCACGGGAATATTTTACGTAAACCGTAACTGTTTTACCAGTTCACGATGCTTTGAGTTTACAGGCGGAATGGGGACGAAGTGTGTTCGACGACGAGTTGATCCATGCTGCGTTTGAGCTCGGTGAAATTGATGGGCTTGGTCAGGAACGCATTCATCCCCGCGGCGAAACATTGTTTCTGGACGATATCGGGCGAACTCGCCGTTATTGCGATGATGGGAAGTTCGAGGCCAACTTTGCGCATGCGCGTGGCACATTCGATGCCGCTCATTTCCGGCATATCGATATCCGTAATAACCAGAGCATAAGAATGCATCAGCGCGGCCGTAAGGCATTCCCGGCCATTTTCCGTTATGGTGACCTGATAACCCTGCTTTTTAAGATAGTGTGTCAGAAGTCGCCGGGTTACGGGGCAGTCGTCCGCAATGAGAACGGCTAATCCGGTAAGATTTTGCGAAGCACTCATTCTTTAGTTCTGCACTGCTCATGCCATTAAAATTTACGCAGCTAATTAACTGGTCATGAGGGTCTTATGTTAGGGGCGGTTTGGTATGCCCTCTCGGCGAATTGCATTCTGCGATAAGAGTTTTGCAAATGCGTGCGATTGGTCGCAAATCGCACTTCAATTCAGCAGCTGATACCAATTATCCCGTTGGCGCGCCTTGTACCCAAGCTCCGTAATCGCCTTCTTGATTTCGTCCACGGTGAGGCGGAAACTCGTCCCGGCGGCGGAGACGACATTCTCCTCCATCATCACACTGCCGTAATCGTTGGCACCGTACTGGAGCGCGACCTGACCGACCTTCGGGCCCTGCGTCACCCAGGAGGACTGGACATTGTCGAAGTTATCGAGGAAGACGCGGCTCAGTGCCTGCATGCGCAAGTATTCGTGCGAGCCGGTGGGAGGGATATTGCGCATTTTCGTGCCGTCGGACTGGAAAGTCCAGCAGATGAACGCCGTGAAGCCACCCGTCTCGTCCTGCACTTCGCGCAGACGGCGCAGGTGTTCGATCCGGTCATCCACGCTCTCCACATGCCCGAACATCATCGTGGCGGAACTGCTCAGGCCGAGCCGGTGGGCGATCCGCATCACTTCGAGCCAATGATCGCTGTCGCACTTGAGCGGTGCGATGGCGTTGCGCACTCTGTCGACCAGGATTTCTCCGCCGCCGCCGGGAATGGAGCCCAGCCCCGCCTCCTTGAACTTCGTGATGACCTCTTCCAGCGACATGCCGAAGACTTCCGCGAAATGATTGAACTCCGGCGGCGAAAAACCGTGGATGTTGATCGTCGGGTGGTTCGTCCGGATGTAGTGGAGTAAGTTAAGGTAGTAATCGATACCGAGTTTCGGATGATGCCCGCCCTGCATGAGAATCTGCGTACCGCCAATCGACTCGAGTTCCTTGATCTTCTCGCCGATTTGCTCAGGCGTAAGGACATAGCTGTCGTCATTCTTCTCCGTCCGCATGAACGCGCAGAACTTGCAGTAGACATTGCAGACGTTGGTGTAGTTGATGTTCCGGTCGATGATGTAGGTAACGATCTCGTTGCCGTGGCCATCGTAGGCGGGGCCCTTGCGCTGCCGGCGGCGCGCGTCGGCCAGTTCACCCAGCTCGGTCAACGGCGCGAAATAGAGCTGTTTCGCCTCCTCAGGCGTAATGCGGCCACCGTCGAGGACCTTGCTTTTGACTTCGGAATCGAGGATCGGCTGGATCATGGTCGTTAGATATAGCTCAATTCCGGCTTTTTGGCGAGATGGCCGATTTCAACGAGGTCCGAGGCGAAGGCGGCGATGGCCTTTTGCTGCGGGGCATTGAGGTGATAGTAGAGGTGCTCGGTGAGGTAGCGGTACTCGAAATGGTTGCGGGCGATCTGGTCGCGCGCTGCCAGACCGATCTTGGCGGCGGCGCGCAGATTTTTCGCCAGCGTCTCCGGGTTCGGCGCATCCTTGCGCACCGCCCAGACGGCGAAGACGAACGGCAGTCCCGTATGCGAGTGCCACGACTGGCCGAGGTCAAGGTAACGCTCGTCGGGATGCGATTGGCGGTAGGCGATCGCGGGATCGCCGATCATCAGTTGTGCGTCGGCTGGTTCGTCGGGCGAAACATAAGTCGGATTCAGCCGATAATACTTTTGCAGCAGGACGCGGATGAGTTGATTGGAGGTCTTCGAGGCCGTATCGAGCGCGATGGTCTTGAGCCGCACGACGGCCATGGTGTGGACCAGGACAACACTGTAGACGCTGTTCAGCGCGCCGATGCCGATACCGTTCACGATGTGATAGGCCTCCGCGTTCTCCAGCACCTCGACAATTGGGACCAGAGCGGCATGCAACAAGTTGGCCGCCAGTTCCTTGGCCAATCGGCTCGGTTCCATCAGCACAATCGGCTCGGCGATGGCGTAGGTGAGGGGACGCGCGTTGAGATAAGGCACCGAACCAAGATGATGCGGAATCAGCGGGTCGATCGGCGTGAGTTGCGGTCGAGGCTCGGTGACGATGAACGAGGGATTGGGGTTCTCGCTCACACCAACACTCCCTCTTTCTCTGGCAGATCAGGCAACTGCTGGCTCGGTCCCTTCGGCTCGTTCATCCGCTCGTAAAACGTATTCCGCTGGACGGGAATCCGTCCTGCTTCACGGATGGCTCGTTCGAGGGTGATGATCGTCTGGCCCTGCGGCGTCTGGCTGCCCGCCATGTGAAAGATTTTCTCCTGCTGGATCGTTCCGTGCAGATCGTCGACGCCGTAGCTCAGTGCAATCTGTGCAGTAGGCAAACCGAGGCTGACCCAATAGGCGGTGATATGATCAAAATTATCGAGGTAAATCCGCGCAATGGCGAGATTGCGCAGGTCCTCAAAGGCCGAAGCGCGGCTGATCCCGAGGTGGCTCAACTTGTTGTTGTCCGGCTCATAGGCGAAGGGCACCAGAGCAGTAAAGCCATGTGTCTCGTCCTGCAGTTCGCGCAGGCGGCGCAGGTGATCGACCCTTTGCGCCAGCGTCTCGATATGGCCATAGAGCATCGTGCAGGTACTCCGCTCGCCCATCTGGTGCCAGGTCCGATGCACTTCCAGCCATTCCTCGGCGCTCTCTTTGCCACGGCAAAGCTTGTCGCGGACTTCGGGATCAAAAATTTCCGCGCCACCACCCGTGAGCGAGTTCAGTCCCGCCGTGCGTAAAATTTCCAGCGTCTCGCGGATCGGCTTCTTGGCGATGCGTTCGGCCAAATGCCGGATTTCGATCGCGGTAAATGCCTTCACTTTCAGGTCGGGACAGGCTGCTTTGAACGATTGCACCATCTCGGTGTAGTACTCGAACGGCAGCTTGGGATTCAGTCCGCCGACCATGTGAATCTCGGTGATACCCTTTTCATAGGCCTCTTTCGCCTGCCGGGTCATCTCCTCAATATCGTAGGTAAACTGCCCCTCCTTCTCGTGCGGACGCCGGGCAAATGCGCAGAACTGGCAACTCAGGATGCAGACGTTCGAGTAGTTGAGATAAAGATTGAGGATGTAAGTGGCGACATTGCCGTTCTTCCGCTCGCGGACATGATTGGCCAGGTAGCCGAGCGCATTGAGGTCCTTTGCCTCGTAGAGGCGCAATGCTTCGGCGTCGGTGATCCGCTGCGCGGCGAAGACTTTCTCCGCGATATCGGTCAGCCCCGCCTGGGCGATGATTTTGTCCATGAAGCTCATTTTGAATCGGTATTCCAGACGCCATTGGCAATTAGGTCAAAGCCATCGAGACGGGGATAGTTTCCGTAAATGGACAGAGCAACTCCCACAATCAGGATCAGCCCCACCAGCGCATTCATCTGAAAAAAAGCGACATTGACCTTAACGAGGTCGCTTGAGCGGCAGAGGATATGCTCCAAAATCAGGACAAGGAAAATAAGGCCCATCGCAATCCAATATGGCAGAGAAAGGCCCGCCATCCAGCCAAAGGCGATCAGTATAAGCCATGTAAAGAAATGGAGGACGAGCGCTAATCGCAGCGAGGCCTTTACGCCGTAACGGACGGGGAACGAATGGAGCCGCGCCTGCCGGTCAAATTCAATGTCTTGCGTGGCGTAGATCAGGTCGAAGCCGAACACCCAGTACCACACGGCGGTGGCAAGCATCCAGGGAAGGAGGGAGGTCAAGGAACCGGTCGTCGCCGCCCACGCGCCCATCGGGGCGGCGGCAAGGGCCAGTCCCAGGAAGGCATGGGAATAGGCCGTGAATCGCTTGGTTAATGAATAGCCCAGCACCATGAAGCATGCGACGGGGCACAGAACGAGACAGAGATAGTTAAGCTGCGAGCAGCCGATGACAAAAGCAGCGAGAGCGATGAGGCACAGGAGTAGCGTCATCCCACGCGTGCCAAGTTGCGACCGGCGCTTGGTGCGCGGATTGAAGGTGTCATAATCCCAGTCGGCCCAACGATTGAAGGCCATCGCCGCCGTCCGGGCGGAGACGAGACACCAAAGAATCCAGAAGAGAACCCACAAATCGGGCACGCCATGCGCCGCCACCAGCATGGCCGTCAGTGCAAAGGGCAACGCGAAAACGGAATGGGAAAACTTGATCAGCTCAAGCGTATCGAAGAAACGTCGGATCATGCTGGGCTTGGGGCCTTTCGGCGACGAAGTCATCATGACGGACGAGGGCATGCCGCATCCTAGCGGAGGAGATCGATCCAAGCCAAATAAACAATCAGGATGCCGGATGGCTTTTATTCGTGGTGCTCCGCGCTCCGAAAATAAACTCAATCAGCACTGGCAGGAAAAGTAGGGCAATGAGCGGCTTCAACCAGCGGTCGGTCAGGAGGTGGACGCTGACATTTCCAATCTTGGGAAAGCCGTCGCACGCCAGTCCCAGGGCGGCAAAGCCGAGCAGCCAGACCAGCCAGGTGGCGCGGTTTCTTTGCGCATAAAGTAGCGCCAGGCTGGCCACCCACGGTCCCAAGAAAACGTAGGAACAGGCTTCGGTACGGGGATTGAAGAGCATCAGGTAATCCGCACTGAGCGCACCGATCACCCACGCCGCTTCCGCCAGGCTGAGTCGCCGTGCCGCCACCCAGCCGATACCAAAATAGACCGCGGCGAAAATCACCCGAACGACGGTCTTCAACTCATAGGACGGATTATAGCCGACATGCGAAAGCAGCGCCGCCAGGTCGCTGAACTTGGGTTCCTCGCCCTTGGAGGCTGACATGAGCGTCTCCACGCAACGGTAATATTCATGCGCCACATAGGCCGGGCTCCAATGCAGAAAGGGCAGGGCCAGCACGATCAGCAGCCCGATAATGACACGCGGAATGAGCTTCCAATAAATCGCCCCGAACAGGAGAAGCGGCACCACGGCGAGAGGCTTAAGTGCGACTGCCAGGCAAAGCCAGACCGTTGCCGCGATCCAGCGTGCGGCTGCGATTTCCGCGGCGGTCATGACAATCAACGCGGCGAGGGGAAGATCGAATTGAGCATTGCGCAGGCTCGCCAAGGCGCAGGGAACCGCAAGCAAGACCAGAAGGAGAAAGCTCTTATTCGAGCGAACTCCGTCCTTGGATAAAAAGAAATCGTGCAGCCTAACCAGGGCATACACATACAGGCCGAAGATGAACGCCCGCCAGGCAATCTCGCCCAGCTCAAACGGCAACGAGTTGAACGGCGAAAACAAAAAGGCGGCCTGCGGAAAATAGAGAAAGCCGCCATGCTGGTCCTTGGAATATGCGTCCACGCCTGCCCACCAATTGGTCGCCGCCAGGCGATAGGTCGGCATCGTCGTGTGCTTGTCGGGTGCCCGCCGTGCATCGGCCATGATGGCGACAAAGATCGCGAGACAGAAGGCGAAAGCAGCCCAGCGCAGCCATGCCGCGCGGGAAGGAGCAGCGGTGCTCATGCGGACCTTTCGGCATCGGTCCAGGTTACCATGTCGGCCAGCGCAGGACGGCCATCGTGGTGCCAGGTGAGAGGTGGAAATTGCATATGGCCAGCGGGGCAAAAACGGGAAACGCCGAGGCTAAGAAAGACATTTTCCAAACGCGAGGAGATTTCTCCCACCAGCCCGACCGTCGAGATGCGCCCGGAGACCGAAGCGAGGGCGGCGCTCAATTTGGCTTCGACCACCTGCCGCAGGTAAATCACGCCATGAAGCGGCGAGGCCTGAAAATCAGACGCCGGATCATGAATGAGCGTCCATCCCAAATGCTTTTGCGGCGGCAGCCAGACCCGATGGCCAAGGGCATGCGCGACATCGCGCGCCTCTACAATTCGGGCAGCGACGGCGAGGGGACGGGCGGGCTTGGGATCGATCTTTTGCCAGTGCGATTCCAAAGCCGAAGCAAGCTTGTCTCCCAACGCTTGTATGCTCGTTTCGCGCGGCATGTAGATCGCCTGTGGGGAGAGACAACCCAGTTGATCGTAGGTCAGGATATCCCTGGCACAGGCGCTCGCCCGCTGCGGCGTCAACCGACCGGGCTCAGCGATCCAAAGCAGGCTAAGCGCATGCCCATGGGCGATGAATTTCTGGTCCCAGCGAATTTGGGAACGAAGGCTCGCCATCGTCGCATCGGAGCCAAAAGCAACCACGACATCGGCGCGTCGAAGCGTTTCCTTATCGAGTGTGCGATGAGTCTCCACAAGCTTGCGCAAGGGCGAGGGTAGACCACGGATAAAGCGTATAATTTCCTGCCGAACGGATGCATCGTTTCGGTCGCCCGGCAGTTTCACGACATTCTGGGCGCCGAGAAGTACTCCTTGTGCGATGCTCTGGAAGGCCGAGACGGCGAGATTGCCTGCACAAATATGGTAGATGAGCCGTGGGGCCCTGGCGCGTATGCGGACGCCAGGGAAATCGCGCCATTTCTCAAGGATGTCGACCGGACCCAATTGGGCATGCATCAGTTGCACGAGTCCCGCACGCCGAAAAAGCCGCGGATAGGCCCGGGCAAGGAGATCAAGACGCTGGCGGGTGGTCAACGGAGTGTGGGTTGGAGCAGGAGCGCTTACAAATCGCTCTGCACTTTTTGGGAGGTGGCCTGGTACCGTTTTTCCAGGATATCTTTCAAGGCCGCATTGCGCTCGGCCTCAAACTTGTTCCATTGGCCCTGATCGAAGAGGTCGATTTTGCCCTCGGTCATTTTGTCGAGGGAATTGGCGTCGGTCACCGTGGCCTCGGGGAAAATAAGCGTCATCTGGATGTTCTTACCCTTCCAGGTTTCGACGGGGACGGTCTTGGTGTCGTTCGGACCGTACTTGGCCTTGAAGGCGCGGTCAGCAGCGTAGAAGTCGAACTTCTTGGCCTTCATCGCAACCTGAATATCGATCAGGACGCCCGCATGAAAAGTCAGGACCATACCGGAAATGGGAATCCCACCCCACGTCTGACCTGTGACATCCGTAACGAGGTAATTCTCCCCATAGGGACTCACCCGCAGGAGTACGCCCGAGGCGCGGGGATCTACTACCCGCAGCAGTCCCGGCGGAAAATCGCTGAATTTAAGGCCTAGGGTGAATTTTCCGATGCCTTTGATCTGGTCGACCGAAGCCGTTTTCGAGGAAGACTTCTCCTCCGCCAAAAGTGACGACATTCCCGCCCCAAGGGCAAGTATACCCCAAGCAATAATCGCAAGGATGGTTAAATTATATGGAGGGGTGCGCATTTATTCCGTCGATGCGAGAATCAGTATTTCTAGGAACAGCCCTGACTGCGAGTCTTTTCGACAGCAGGTTCAATGCACACTCAAGGCCAGATCCTCCGCGCTGAGGGAACAGCCGCGCGGTTCGGTCCGGGGGAGACGTCCGATGATCTTCAACCCGAGTGGAGTTCGCTCCGCCAGGTCGAGCGTTTGCAAGGACATGACCGAATCAACATTGGCCAGGTCGTACCAGCGAACCAGTCCACTTTGGCCGAGCCGGACCTCGCGGCCCGTCGCCGGATCGCAGACCAGGACCCGCGTCCACGGCGGCGTCCCATGCAACCCGTTCGACCCGTGCGCATAAGCCTGACTTGAGAGCTCACTCATCCCGTACTCATTCCAAATGGCGTAATCGGGTACGGTGAAGGTCTTCGCAAGCAAGCCATAGAGCTCGGGCTTGGAGACTTCCCGGCTGCGGCCCTTGAAGCCGCCGGTTTCAAGCAACCAACTATCGCGCGGCACGGCGAGAGGAGGCAGGTCGGTCCACGCATCGATTAGATGGACGAAGCTGAACGCCGTGCCGCAGATTGCCAGGGGCTGGCCCGCTTGGATGGCTGCGGAAAGAGCCTCACGTAACCCGGAGAAATCAAGCTGGCCCTTGCGAACCCAGAAGTGCGATTTGGCACCGGAAGCCTTCTCCCAAAAGCCGAACATCGCGCTGAGCGAGGAATGTGGATTTTCTCTCGGCGAGGGGACAAGGAAATGGAGTTGAGCCTTGCTGCTCAACGGGCCGATCCGTTGCGCGCCTCCGACGGAGATCTCCCGGTAAAGATCGGTGGCGAGGAGATATTGCCGCCCCGGCTGACCAGTGGTCGTCCCGCTGGTTTCGTAGACGGCGGCTGGTTTGGCGGGGCCATAGGCGAAAAGTTTGTCGCGCTTGAAGAGTTGCTGCGGCACGGCTGGGATGTCGCTCCACGAAGAGAGGTTTTTTGGCGTGATCCCGTGAGCGCCGCAAAGTCGCCGGTAGGCCGGGACGCGCGCGAATTGCCACGCGAAGAGTTCGCGGGCGAGACTCTCCCATTTCGCCTCGTCCAGTGGACCGAGCAACTCCCGGCTCCACTTCCGGCGGACGGCGGGCTGGGCGAAATCGCGCGGAAAGGTCATACGTTTACGGTCGGATGATTGGCCATCGACCTAGACCTTGGGCGCGACAAAGTAGGTCTTTTTCGGTTTGGGAATACCGGCCATCGTTGCGTCCGGCACACCGAAAGTTTGCGCAAACTGACTTTTCGGCAGGCCGCCCAACATGGTGGAAAGACCGATATCATCCGGCTTGCTGTCGTTGAAAACAATGGCTATGACGGCGTCATCGTTGCCCACGTTTTGAATGGAATGGGCGTAGCCTTGGGGAATGAAACCAATATCGCCCGGTTCTAGCACCACCGTGTCGACGGTATCGTTGGGATCAACTACAATCAGTTCCGATTTTCCCGCCAGAGGGACGTCGATTTCCCAACAATTGGGATGCCAGTGAGGCTCGCGCAAGCTACCAGGCTTGAGCGTCAGGAGAAAGACGGCGGCGCCATGGCCCGCCACCACGGGAAAATTGTCTTCGTTGCAGATCGCGATCGCCCCGCCCGCATTCGCGACAGTCGGGGCGAGCTTTTTCAGGTCGAATTTATGCGTGTACTTTGAAGGCTTGAAATCGCTCTTCTCAGGGGAAGCCGGGGTGGCGGCCTCCGCTCTATTGGTCAATCCGGCGAGAAGAAGCCCGGCTCCCGTCGTTGCCGCTATTTTTAGAAGGTCGCGGCGTGAAGGAGAATTTTGCTCAGAAGCCACGCTTTTTTCTAATCAATCTGTCGCCCTAAGTCAATCTGGAGGGAGCTGGACTCCATTCTTGTGCATCGGCCCAATCCCGTCCAAATTTTCAGCCGCCATGAACGCCTACGAATCTGTCCTGCAACGGTCCAAGGAAATAGCCCTTTACGGCAGCGCCGCCAGCGTCCTCTCGTGGGACCAGGAAACCTACATGCCCGCCAAGGCCGGGGCCTATCGCGCCGAGCAACTGGGCCAGTTCGCGGGATTAACGCATCGACTCGCCACCAGCACCGAAGTGGGCGATTGGATCAAGGCGTGCGAAGACAGCTTGCCTCCCTGCGCGGATGAAGAGGAATCCGCGCTTCGCGCCGCGAATGTCCGTGAATGGCGCCGCGATTACGACCGCGCGACGAAGCTGTCTTCGCGACTTGTGGAAGATTTGGCCAAGACGACCTCGCTGGCGCGGGAGGCGTGGGCCAAGGCACGGCTGGAATCGGACTTCTCGGCCTTCGAGCCGTGGCTGGATAAAATCCTGGGTCTCGTGCGCGAACAGGCCGAGGGCTGGGGTTACTCGACTTGCGCCTACGATGCGCTGCTGGAAGGCTACGAGCCCGGCGCGCGTGCCGCGGAACTCGCCCCGGTTTTTGCTGACCTGCAAAAGGAACTGACCCCGCTTTTGCCTCAATTGCAGAAAATCACGGAGACAGTTGATCCCGTACGGCTTGAGGGGAACTACTCCATCGCCGAGCAACAAAAGCTCAATGCGTTGGTGGCTCAGGCAATGGGTTTCGATTTCGAAGCAGGCCGGATTGACACGACGACTCATCCGTTTTGCACGGAGATGGGGCCGAAGGATTGTCGCCTGACCACGCGCTACAACGAAAAGGATTTCACCAGCTCTCTCTTCGGTGTGATGCACGAGGCGGGGCACGGTCTCTACACCCAAGGCCTCCCACCCGAACAATTCGGCACGCCGATGGGCACTTATCTTTCGTTGGGCATCCACGAATCGCAGTCCCGGCTATGGGAGAATCAAGTTGGCCGCAGCCTCGCCTTTTGGCAGCACTGGTACCCACGTGTCCAAAAGCAGTTTCCGAATCTCGCCGGTCTTTCACTCGAGGAATTCTGGATCATCGTCAACCGGGTCAAGGCGACCCATATCCGGGTCGAGGCCGATGAAGCGACGTACAACTTGCATATCATCCTGCGGTTTGAGATGGAGCAACGGCTCGTCTCAGGTGAATTGGCGGTGGCCGATCTGCCCAAAGCATGGAATACCCGTTTCGAAGAACTCTTCCAGATTCCGGTGCCGGATGATGCCCGCGGCTGTCTCCAGGACACTCATTGGGCCCTCGGCCTGATCGGTTACTTCCCGACCTACACCCTCGGTACGCTGAACGCGGCCCAGCTTTTCAATGCTGCGTTGAAGCAGGTGCCGGGGCTCGAGTCTGAGTTGCAACAGGCGAATTACACCCGGTTGCTTGACTGGCTGCGAGAGAAGATCCATCGCCACGGCCGCCGCTATTCGCCCACCGAGCTGATCACGCAAGCCACGGGCGAGTCGACTCGCGCGACTTACTTTATGGACTATCTCAACGCGAAGTATCGGATTTAAACAGAATCCGAAGACTGATTGCCAGTAGCAGGCATTCAGGTATGCTATAGGCATGGATTTCCAGCCTTATTTGTCCCCCTTGCGCGAAGATGCTCCTGAAAAAGAGGAGAAAGAAAAGAAAGAGAAAGAGCCGAAGTCGAAGCTTGAGGAAAAATTCCTTGAGACGCGCACCATCCTGATTTTCGGGGAGATTAACCAGAAGGTCGCCCGTGAGGTCAGCGAAAAGCTCATCCTGCTCTCCGCCATCAACGACAACGACATCAAGGTCATCATCAATTCCCAGGGCGGGCACGTTGAGGCGGGCGATACGATCCACGACATGCTACGTTTCGTGAAGCCGAAGGTCAAAATCCTCGGCACCGGCTGGGTTGCCAGCGCAGGTGCGCTCATTTTTGCGGCCTTGCCGTTGGAGAATCGCTACTCACTCCCCAATACCCGCTTCATGCTCCACCAACCCAGCGGCGGCGTGGGTGGCCAGGCAACCGATATCAGCATCGAAGCGCAGGAAATCCTCAAGATGCGCGAACGCCTCAACCGGATCTTTTCCGTGCAGACGGGCCAGACGATGGAAAAAATCGAGCGGGACACCGACCGTAATTACTGGATGAGTGCCGAAGAGGCGAAAACCTACGGACTGGTTGGCAAGGTCATTACGACCCAATCCGAATTTTAAGGATCATGAAGGAGAAGGCATGAACTGTGCTAAACCTCCTTCCATGGCCCTTTTCTTCCCGTCGGCAGTCAGGCTTCTCGTCTGCTTTTGTCTCGCGGGATCGCTGTCGCTGCCGGCGATGGCCTACGAAAAGGAGGGCATGCCCGATCTATGCCAGATTGAGCAGACCTGTTTACCCACCGCCACCGCCAACCTGATCATCTGGTTTGGCCGGCATGGTTATCCGAAGTTGATCGCCCCAGGGGACAGCAAGACCAACGGATACATTCACACTGTCCGCCGGATCATGTCCGAGACGGATGCGGACTTTGAATGGGGCACCCGACCAGAGAAGATAGCAGCCGGGATCAAGTCTTACATCGAGAAAGCAGGTTACGATTGCGATGTTGAGTTTCGTGGCATCGGGAAGACATCTTTTACCAGTGATTGGTTGAAAGATAATGATGATCCTAACAAAGGCTTCGTCCTGCTCCTCGCCTATACCTCTTACGATCCTGGCAATGACAGTTTCAGTAATGCCTGGAGTGGAGGCCATGCGGTCACGTTGGTCAATTCCATGCCTGACATGATACTCGTGCACGATCCGGCCCACATGGCCGACGAAACAGGACGCAAGATTCTCACCCCACGGGTACTCACCAAGGGGACGTGGTCTTCCCGGTCGGGCAGCGCCCCGGTCGCCGGCCTGATGGTCCTGAGCGGCTCCCTCCTCGAAGCTCCACCGAATACCGGCATCCTGCTGATCGGGGCGGTTTGCATTACCATGCATCCGGACAAGGACCTCATTGCCATCTCCTCCTCCAAACCTAACTCTGCCTCCGGTCCCAATGTCAAGGGGGGGCCAGACTCTGGGGGCAAATCTGATCCGGCCTCGGCTCCGGCCCCCTCTGCTCCCGCTGCACCAGTTTCAGCCACCAAGAGCTGGGCGCAGTGGGTGTTTGATTTGCTTTTCTCGAAGTAAAGAGACTTGGCCTTTTCGCGGGCAACCGGTTACATGGGCCGCATGAAAGCCGTTATTCTTGCCGCCGGACGAGGGACCCGCATGGGTGATCTTACCACTAACTTGCCCAAGCCCATGTTGCCCGTGGAGGGCAAGCCGGTGCTTGAACACATCGTCGAGGGGTTGCGGGACGGGGCGAAGATCACCGAGATATTCATCATCATCGGCTGGCAGGGAAATGTGATCCGCGATTATTTCGGCGACGGTAAACGCTGGAATGTGACCATCACCTACGGTGAGCAGAAGGTGCAGGACGGCACCGGAAAGGCTCCGGAAGTCGCGAAGGAATGGGTCGGCCAGGAGTCTTTCCTGCTGGCTAGCGGTGACATCCTCTCAACCGAATATGCCTCGCTGGTGAAAGCTTTCCAAGAGGATGGAGTTTTGGCGTTGAAAGCCGGAGAGGATCTCAGCAAGGGCGGAGCGGTTGTCCTGGATGAGCAGGGTTTCATGACCACGATCGTCGAGAAGGGTTCGTCCTCCGAAATTCCTGCCAATGCCTTTTACAACGCCGCTATTTATGTTCTGCCGTCCCGCATTTTTGAATTTACGGCGAAACTGGAGAAATCGCCTCGTGGCGAATACGAACTGACGGATGCTCTCAAGTCCTTCGTAAATTCCGGCGCCCGCTTGCGGGGGGTAATTCTTCAGAAAGCCTGGGCCGACGTGCGCGATCCCTCCGTGCTCGCCGAACTGAACAGGGCAGCGAAGTAGTTTTCGCCAATTGAAAATAGTTCTTGCAGCCATGCAGACGTTGCGATAATAGTTAACCATATGGTTAACTATTGCGATTCTTTGGACCTGACGTTTGCAGCACTGGCTGATCCGACGCGCCGACGCATGCTTGAGTCGCTTTCTCAGCAACAGATGCGAGTCACCGATTTGGCGGCTCCTTTCAAGATGTCGAAACCGGCCATCTCAAAACATTTACGCGTCCTGGAAAAGGCCGGACTGCTCAAGCGCCGCCGCCTCGGACGCGAACACCACTTGGAGATACAGTCCGAACCTATGAAAAAAGCCCACCTCTGGATCGAACACTACCGGAAGTTCTGGGAAGGCTCGCTCGATTCCCTGGCCGATTACCTCGAGAACAACCCAACAAACAACCCACCTCAAAAAACAACCAAAAGGAAAAAAACATGATCACCACCACTGCACAACCTCCGATCAACCTGCAAATTACCCGCCTGATCAAGGCCCCCCGCGAACGGGTCTTTGCCGCCTGGACCAACCCCGCGGATATCGTGAAATGGTTCGGCTGCGGCGATAGCCGTGCGGCCTCGGCCAAAGTCGACCTGCGCGTCGGAGGTGAATACCTGATCCACATCAAAAAGGGAACCGAGCGCGAATTCGACGTCCGCGGTGTCTATCGTGAGATCAAATCGCCTTCCCGCCTGGTTTTCACCTGGGGTTGGTTTGGCACCGAAGGGATGGATGGTGAGGAGACTGTGGTGACAGTCGACTTGATTGATCGTAACGGTTCGACCGAAGTCCAACTTAGCCACGATCTCTTTACCAGCGTCGAGTCCCGCGACGGTCACAGCTTCGGCTGGAATGCCGGTCTCGATCACATGGAAAAGTTCCTGGCCTAAGGAAAGGATTTCGATCCGGGGCGTTTCGCCCTAACCTCTTCCCATGCATCCGGCGTGGGAAGAGACGATCGAAGGCTGCCTGGGCTATCTGGCCACGGAGAAGAGCCACGCCGTCAATACGCAGCTCATTAACCGGATCGCGTTGGAGGCCTTTGCCGCGTGGACAGAGAAGAAACATCCGGACGTCGTTCCGGGAACCGTCAGTAAGGAGCATCTTCGCGAGTTCCTGCGTTCGCGCCGGACTGAGCGCAAGCTCGCTCCATCGTCGATGAAGATGATCGTCGTCGCGTTACGCCATCTCTTTGCCCACCTGAAGCGGGAAGGACTCCTTGAGCATGACTTGCTGCCGGCCCTCGATCTCCCGCGCCTGAACCAGAATTTGCCGGATACCTTGAGCGAAGCCGAGGTCTCCCAGTTGCTCTCCGTCACCTTGCCCGAGAACCCGCTGGGCTTGCGGGACCGTGCGCTACTCGAGGTTCTTTACGCCAGTGGGCTTCGAGCATCCGAACTCGCGGGCCTGCGCCTGGAAAATGTCCTGCACGAGGAAAAGCTTTTGCGCGTCATCGGGAAGGGGAACCGGGAACGTTTGGTTCCGATTGGAGAGAAGGCCTTGGCGGCAGTAGAACGCTGGCTGGCCCAAGGGCGTCCTCAGTTAGTGAAGCCCAAGACGGGAGGCGAAGTTTTCCTCGGTGAGCATGGCCGCCGACTCACCACCGCGCGAATCTGGCAGATCGTCCAGGAGATAACCAAACTCGCGGGTCTTCAGAAAAAGATCTGGCCCCATCTTTTACGGCACTCCTTCGCTACGCATCTTCTCAGTCACGGCGCCGACCTTCGCGCCATTCAAGAGATGCTCGGGCATGCCAGTCTCGCTACGACGCAGATCTACACGCATATCGATCAGGCTCGTTTGAAGGAAGTGCATCGCCGCTTTCATCCCCGCCCTTAAGAGCCAATTGAAGGACTCAAAAAATTCTCAAAAAAATCAGGTGCACGTCGATTTATGTGCCTATATTAGATATTCGGTTCGGGTGTGAGGCGGAGGGCGAAAGAGGCGGCTTTCGACGTGATCACCCGAAAAGCAGCGATGGCAATACGATGGCGAATCAGATCTAAAAAAACCGAAAGTCAATTTGACCGGAACATTGGTTGGTATTAAGTAAAAGACAGCCTAAGATGTTTGTTTATGGCCCTCCAAAACAAATCTGGAATCACGGAAAGCAAGCGAGTGACGGTTAGTTTTTCTGATTCCATTGATGTCAAGAACGAGCAGGTGCAATGGACGCCGAAGGGGGTTTGTCTTTTGACGAAATGGCACTTTGCGGAGGGGGTGGAGGTCGAGTTTGCTTTCGAGCATCAGGGGGAGAGGCATTGCTGTTCAGGTGTTGTGGTGGCGTGTCATCCATTGCGTGAGCCACAGGGGTGTTTCGAGACGATCCTCTATTTTGTTGATACGCCGTGCTCGAAGCTGCAGAAGGCGGCGTGTGAGTGCAATCTGGCGCGGGACGGTCATGTGCCCAAGGCGGAAACGAACGGAGCGGGCCGGAAGGCCAAGGCAGGGCGGCTCTAGTTTTGGGTGTTCTCGAGGGACTTGAGGATGACGGAGGCGGTGCGCTCGGCAGCACCGAGATTGGCCTCGAAGGTGGCGCGGGCGCGGCTGCCGAGGTCCTGCCGGATTTCATCGGAGCCGATGAGGGTCTTGAGGCGCTGGGCCAGCTCGAATTCGTCGAAGACCTGGACGATGGCTTGCTGGGAGAGGAACTCCCGGGTGATGACCTTGAAGTTCTGCATGTTGGGGCCGACGATGATGGGGGTGCCTCCGGGGGCGGCTTCGATAAAGTTTTGTCCACCGTGGCCGCGGAGGCTTTTGCCGACGAAGGCGAGGGTGGCGCGCTTGTAGAGGGAACTCAGTTCGCCTGTGGAGTTTACGACGACGACGTGGGGGGTGTTTCCGTTGCTTAAAGGGCCGGTGGCGGAGGCCAATTGGGACCGTGTAGTTACACGGAGGCCCATCCGCTCGCACATGTCGCGGATGGCCATGCCGCGTTCGGCGTGGCGGGGGGCGAGGACGAGGCGCAGCTCCGGCCATTTCTCGTTCAGTTCCAAGTAGATACGGACGAGGACTTCCTCCTCGCCGGGATGGGTGCTGCCGCCGAGGAGGATGGGTTGGTCGTGCCGCCAGCCGGTGCGTTCCCACCAGGCGCTGATGTCCTTTTCCCCGGAAGTATCGCTGACGGCGACGTCGTACTTCAGGCTGCCGAGGTTGAAGATGGTCTCGGGGGCGAAGCCGGCCTGGGTGAGGCGGGTGACGTCGATGTGGTCCTGGGCGAAGATGAGGTCGATTTCCTGGAGGAGGGGGCTGACCAGCCAGCGCATCTTGCGGTAGCGGAGCTCGGTGCGGTCGCTGAGCCGGGCGTTGACGAGATAGATGGGGATGTGGCGCCGGCGCGCGCACCAGAGATAATTCGGCCAGATTTCCGATTCGATGAGGACGAGGCGCTTGGGGTGGATGAGCTTGAACGCGGCGACCACGCTCCAGAGGAAATCGATCGGGTTGTAGATGATGGAGGTCTTCTCGTCCTCGAGCAGGGATTTCGCGACGTTGAAGCCGGTGCCGGTGGTGGTGGAGATGACGATGCGGAGGCCGGGCTGCATTTCCCGCAGGGAGCGGATGAGGACGCGGGCGATCTTGACCTCGCCGACGCTGACGGCGTGGATCCAGAGATCACAGCCGGGCTTAAGGCGTTCGCGGACGTCGTTTGAATAAAGGCCGAAGCGCTGGCCGAACTGGGGAAGGATCTTGCCGCGCCGCCAGAGCCGCCAGAGGAAGAACGGGCCCGTGACGAAGAAGAACGTCATGAAGATGACGTTGTAGGCGACCTGGAGGATGAATTTGAGAACGGCTTTCATGCGCGAGGATGGGCGTCATCATAGACACGCTTGAGCCGTTCGACCGAGACGGAAGTGTAGATTTGCGTGGTGGTGAGCTGGCTGTGGCCGAGGAGCTCCTGCACGCTGCGGAGGTCGGCGCCGTGGTCGAGGAGATGGGTCGCGAAGGTGTGGCGCAACTTGTGGGGCGTGAGGCGGGCGTCGAGTCCGGCGGCGGCGAGGTAGCGCTTGAGCAGGAGCTGGATGGTGCGGCCGTTGAGCTGTTTGCCCTGGGCGGAGACGAAGAGGATGTCGTCGTCGAAGGGGCAGGCGTCGAGATAGGCTTCCAAGGCGCGGAGGGCGGGGCCGCCGAGGGGACACATGCGCTCCTTGCGGCCTTTGCCGAAGACGCGGACGGTGCCCTGCCGGAGATCGAGGTTGCTGCGCTTGAGGGTGACCAGTTCCGCGAGACGCAGCCCGGCGCTGTAGAAGACTTCGAGCCAGGCGATGTCGCGGAGCATCTGCCAGTTTTGCGCGTCGCGGCGGGACTTCTTTTTGCCGCCGGCAGCCTGGAGTTTTTCGCTTTTGTCCCAAAGGAGTTTCGGGGCCTCGAGGAGGGTCAGGACCTGTTCCTTGTTGAGAAAGACGGGGAGGCGGCGCGGCATCTTGGGGAGGGTGAGATCGGCGACGGGGTTCGACTTCATCCGGCCTTCGCGGAGGGCCTGCTTGTAAAAGGTGCGGAGGGCGGCGAAGCGGAGGCGGACGGTGCTGGGACCGAGCTTCTGCGCACGCGCGAGGCTGTAGAGGTAGGACTTGAAGTCGGCGGGCTTCAGGTCCCACCACGATTTGTCGGGGACGGTGGCCTTGAATTCGAGGAGGGCCTGGCGGTAATTGCGGACGGTGTTGGGGGAGACGCCGCGCCCTTCTTCCATTTGCTGGAGAAATTCCTCAATCGCCGGGTCCCCGCTCTTGGGGCGAGGGGAGGTGGGGGATGCGGGCATGGCGGGCAAACCCTGAGACTAAAAAGCTGGGGCTTGGGAAACCATCTTTCTTTTTGGGGAGGTTTCACGCGGAGGGCGCGGAGACGCGGAGGGCTGAGGGGGACAGGTGGGCTTGAGTTGAAAATGGGGCTGTTGGCTTTTTCGCTTTTCTTGAGAGACGTGTATCTAATTGGGTGAAGTGCGCTACTGTCTTCACCTATGGGCGATTCAAATCCGAAAAATAAGCAAAAGCAACAGGCGCAACAGAGCGCAAAGAAAGCCAGTAATCAGAAGAAACCTGCGGTGTCGTCGGTTCCGGCATCGGGCAAAAAGAAATAGCCAAGGCGGTCAAGGAGGGGGCATTTGCTCCTCCTTAGCTCACTCGTGACACCAGAAGCTTTTAAGGGGCGCTACAAATCTCGTTTGGCTCTAAGGACGGGGCCCTTTGCTCTCTTTATCAAGAGTGAGGACTGCCCCCTTTAGACCCCTTTATGATCTTTACTTTACTTTTGACCATTATGACTCGGCTGGCTTTTTTCAATACCTGCTGGGCTTTCTTCCAGCGCCCCATGTCTTTGTAGGTTTGGACTAAAACTTCATAACATTCTTTTCTGTTCAACACTGAGTTTGTGTGTTCGAACAAGTCTAACGCCTCGCGCAGGGCTGTCTCCGCTTGTGTTGACTGGCCCACACTTTGAAACAGCTTGCCTTTCCCCAGAAGGCAGTTGCCGGTAATTTCATCTTGAGCAGCGAGTCGCGCTTTATCCTCTGCTTTAGCAAACCACTTGAGAGCAAGTGACAGCCTGCCGTGATTTCGGTAGCTTAATGCTAAGTTATACATGTGCCGTGCTTCGCCTATCACATCGCCGATCCGGACAGCCAATCGTCGTGCCTGAATATGATAGCGCTGTGCGAGAATATAGTTGTGTCGCTTTTCCCAGACGATGCCCAAGTTGCCTAACGTGTTTGCAACAAGTTGCTTTTTCTGAAGACTACGGGCCATCTTAAGGCATCTTTTTTGAAATTTGGCGGATAAGCTTAATCTGTTGGCGCTGTAATGCACGTTCCCAATATTACCGAGGATTTGGCCCTCTAAATGCCGAAGCTTTAGTCGACGTGATGCCGAAAGGGAGAGACGATAAAATGAGAGAGCCTCTGAAGCATTACCAAGTCGGTAGGCGCAAATACCGAGGTTTAATCGAGCTTGGGCAATCATGAACGAATCGGCGTTCGTCTGGGCACAATACAGTGAACGCATCAATGCTTCCCTTGCGGGAACAAACATATTTCCCTTTATTAGCAAACGACCGATAATATGACTGCCGAGCGACTTTGAGTGTGAGGAGCCAGTTTTTCTTCCCCACTGTTTTACTATGCGCTTCCAAGAAGTATTTGTAGGAAGTCCAATAGGCTGATGATAAGGCCCCAAGGATACGTTATTCCCCCATAACTGCTTAACCAATACTTGTGTATTGGCCCACAGTCGATATCCATCTTTGGAAGTTTTGAAAGGATTGTTACTTGATTGATCAGATAAAGGCTCGCAGTGCCAAGTTGATTTTGATCCAGCGATATGTTGCACAAAAACGATACGAGTTAGCCTCCTCCCGAGAGCTTGAATATTTGGAGAAATATCAAAGTAATCAGAACAACTATATCCTAAAATGAGTAATTGTCGGAACGTGCGATCTGAAAAAAGTTGCCTTATCGTAGGACGTATCGAGTTGAGAAAGGTGCGGTTAGCAACACGTGATAGAGTTACCAAAATATTGTCTTTGTCAGTAATGCATCCGTGCAATTTGATGATGCGCGGCTTTCTATTCGCCCACACAATGGCGTTGAACTCTTTTTCGTGGGAATGAACCTGAAAGTCTCTCCCTTGCCGTAGACCAGTAATCTCAAGAGCCTGTTCAATTAGAGTGTCAAAATTAGTCGTAACAATTGTTTCGATTTGCTGCTGGGCTAACATACGCGCCAAAAAGAAATGGTAAGCGTTCGGAGTTGTTGATTGAAAAACTTCAAGGACGGGAGAGATATCAATCCGTTCCTGCAAGGTTTCCATTACAAGTTCAAACGGGATGCCAAGTCGGCCAATAAGGCGGCGCTCCAGGGTCGATGCGGATAGAGCGCCCAGTATCTCGCCCGTTAGTTGCTTTGCACTCGGAATGCCCGAATTAATAGATATCCCTGCACCAACGAAAACCACCCAACCTGCAGGCGGCTTAGCCAAAAGGGAATTGACCAGAAGATTGGGGTTCATGGTTAGTCCTTAACGTCATGATCTTTTTCTTGCGGATGAGGCGGTAAAATTGAAAAAGGGGGCAGGTACATTTTTCATGGAGGGGGAGGGATTTTCGAGGTCTGCCCTGGGGCGGACAGTCGTTTCTAAGCCTTGTTCGGCGATCAAGTGGTTGACGCATTGAGGATTGCCGAGCGGCGTTCCCCGCACAACATATTGCTGCAGCATCTGGAATGACCCGTGGCCATGGCTGCAGATAAGGAAAAAGGGGACAGGCATGTTTTCGCTTCATAAAAATGCCTATCCCCCTTTACGTTTTTAGGGGTCTCACGGAGCTAAGCTCACGGTCTGGTCACTTTTCCTTCATCTGTTATAAGGGGACTGCCATGAAAGCCATTGCGATCATCATGTTGGCGCTGGGGTGGCTGGTCAGTTTTTCGCTGGGTGCGGCGCCGGCGGGTGTGCCTGATCTGCCCGTGGTGCTGGCCAATGGTGATGCCATGAGTCGGCTGCGGGAGATCGAGTCGTACGTCAAGAGTCTGCGGCCGGAAGCAGTTTCTGCCGAATTGAAGCGGGCCATCGCGGGGCATGGGCGTGGTCGCGACGATGTGATCAATGCTTTGGCCTGCCGGTGGGTGGAACTCGACGCGCCGGCGGCGATCGCGTTTGCGCGGCAAACCAGCGACCGACAGGCCAGGGAATGCATCGAGAGCGCCTATTACGGTGCGTGGGCCGAACGCGATCCCGACGCTGCGTTGAAGGCCGCCAACCAAGCGGATTCCGGCGAGCGGGCGCAGGCCATTTGGCAAATCGTCCATAAGATCGGCCCGAGCGATCCGCAGCGGGCGAATGAATTGATGAAGAACGGTCATTTCGCCAAGCTGCCGGACACTGATTATTTTATCTTCTGGCATTGGGCGGAAAAGAATCCCGGGCAGGCCACGCAAACGTTGCTGCAGGAAGCCAAAGTGGCGGGCTTTTCCTGGCCCTGCGAGTCGGCGGTCTGGGCGATCACGGACCGGCTTTTCGACAAAGACCCGAAAGCGGCGGCAGCCTGGGTGGCGCAGCTTCCTGCCGGCAAACTGTACGACGAGGCCTTTGAGCGGTTGGAATCGCAATGGGCGAAGCTGGATCGCGACGCGACGACAGCGTGGCTGAAATCGTTGCCCGAGTCAGACCAGGTCAGCAGTGCCCTGATGAATCTTCCGCAGAAAAGCGGGGAGGCTATTCCCCGGCCCAGCAACGTTGATCCGTCATTCGCCGCGAAGGCGAGCGAGTTGGACAAAATCCTTTGGGAATCCAATTACTGGCTCGAACTGCAGGGGCTGCTGTCGTTGGTCGACGGGCTGAGTGCGGCCGAGTTTCCCCAGGCGCTCGCCCATTTGCGCAACACACCGGACAGCAACCGCGATGTCGTGACCGATGTGCTGATCGACCGCTGGTCGAAGGTCGACCTGGCGGGGATGGTCAAGGCGGTCCCGACGGCTCTTATGATTCACGACGGGGAGTTCCGCGATCGGTTTCTGGGCGATGTTTATTCCGCCTGGACGCGGCACGAACCGGAGGCGGCGTTCGCAGCCGCAACGCACGATAATCACAGTGAAGGAAATTTCGATGTGCTGCACGCGACGTTTGCCGAACTCGCACGCCAGAATCCGCCCAAGGCCTATGCCGCGTTTGTAAAATTGCACAATGCCAACAGTCACCTGCTGGTCATCCCGGTTTTCACCGAGTGGGCGGCGCGCGATCTTCCCGCGGCGACGAAGGCGCTTCCGGACGAAGGCCAGTCGGACGGCGCGATCGAGGGAATCGTGATCGGCCTCATGCGCCAAGGGCCGACCGCCGCGATCAAGTGGGCGGAACATCTGACCCACGCGCATTTTCGTGATCGGGCCCGGCAAGACATCGCCCTGCGGTGGCCTGATGATCCCCGGGCAGCGGCGGGATGGCTGGAGAAAAGTCCGGCTTTTGATGGGAAGGACACCGCGTTCCAGGATGTCGCCGTCGACTGGGCCATTCGGGATCCGATGGAGGCGCTCGGCTACGCGACAAAACTGGGTGCCGGGAAAGAAAAGGACGTGCTGCTTTACTGGGGCCTTGCCCAATTGACTTATGACAATCCCGAGGCGGCGCAACGCTTCGCGCGGCAGCTTCCCGGCGAGGAGATGAAGAAGCATGCGTTGGCGACCGTCCTGGCTTTTTGGAGCGAGTATGATCCCACGGCTGCGGCGACCTTCCTTGCCTCGAACGCAACGGAGGCTACGCCGAGTGACATTGCCGGCACGGCCAGTTCCATGAGTGACGGCGATCCCGTGTCGGCCGTGCATTGGCTGGACGCGCTCCCTGCCTCCGTGGACAAGGCGCCAGCTGTCGGGGAGATTGCCAAGAATTGGTATCGCCTCGATTCGTCCGCGGCGACGCAGTGGGTCAATCAGCAGCCCGCGGGGCCGCTTTATGATGAGGGGGCGCGAGGAATTTGCGCCGCTTTGAACGGGAAGGTCGCGCCCGCCCTAAAATGGGCACGGTCGATTCAAGATCACAAGATTCGCCACGATGCGGTTTATCAAACCATTGAGACCGCTGCTTACCACTGCGCAAAATTCATAGACTTCAGCGACTCTCCAAGGCTGAAGGATGAAATCCAGGCTGCGCCCGAACTCACTGAGGCCGACAAAACCAAGCTCATTGCCCGGCTTCCGGTACTGAGAGAGTTTCCCTCTCCGCAGCCTTTTAAGAAGCCGCAGATTCCGACGGAGCATTAGGAAAAGCGAAAGACCGCCGCCAGATTACTGAAGGATCAAGGCGAGTTTTTCGGCGGTGGCGGCGGGCCAGTGTTCCTTGTGGGTGAGGATGGCGTACTTGAGGGCGTCGTGGGCCTTGGCGTGGGTGAGCTGGGCGACGCGGGGGACGGCTTCGACGATGATTTTCTGGGCGAGTTCGGTGTTTTTCTGGAGCCACTTGATGACCATCTCGACGGTGACGCTGTCGTGGTCGGGGTGCCAGCAATCGTAGTCGGTAACCATGGCGACGGTGGCGTAGGCGATCTGCGCCTCGCGGGCGAGCTTGGCCTCGACGAGGTTGGTCATGCCGACGATGGCGTGGCCGGCGGAGCGGTAGGTCTCAGATTCGGCGCGGGTGGAGAATTGCGGGCCCTCGATGTTGACGTAGGTGCCGCCCTTGTGGACTTTGGCGCCGGCGGACTGGGCGGACTCGAAGAGGACGTCCTGCAATTCGGTGCTGATGGGATCGCCGAAGGCGACGTGGGCGACGATGCCTTCGCCGAAGAAGGTGTCGGGGGAACGGCCCTTGGTGCGGTCGAAGAATTGGTCGGGGAGGACGACGTCGCCGGGGGCGTAGGTGTGCTGAAGCGAGCCAACGGCGCTGATGCTGATGATCCACTTCACGCCGAGCTGCTTGAAGGCGTGAATATTGGCGCGGTGGGGAATTTCGTTGGGGAGCAGCTTATGGCCGCGGGCGTGGCGCGGAAGGAAGACGACGTCGTGTCCGGCGAGCTTGCCCTGGATGAAACTATCCGAGGGAGCGCCGAAGGGGGTGCCGAGGTGAACATTCTGGACGTCCGTAAAAGCTGCGAGTTGGTAGAGACCGCTGCCGCCGATAATTCCGATAGGGGAGGAGAGAGACATGGGCAAACTTTTGAGGAAGTGGAGCGATGCTGCAATCCCGTTTTTTGGCGTCGTGCAAAATGCCTTGGGGCTATTGTCTTTGGGGAGGAGTGGTGTTAGGGTTGTTCGCCTAGAGGTCTTCCACCCGGTGTTGAGCCGGGTTCAACTCAATGCCAGCCGCGCAACTTCCCCCTAATGAGGCCCAACGTCTTCAAGCGCTCCGTGCGTTGAACCTGCTGGACACGCCTCCGGAAGAGCGGTTTGACCGCATCACCCGGCTGGCGGTCCGCATCCTAGGGGTGCCGATCGCTTTCGTCAGCCTGATCGACGAAAACCGGCAGTTTTTCAAGTCGTGCCATGGACTGACGCTCAAGGAAACCAGCCGGGATGTCGCGATGTGCGCGCATACGATCCTGGATGAGAAGCCGATGATCGTGCCGGATGCGAAGAGCGATTCCCGGTTCTCCGATAACGTGTTTGTCACGGGGGAGCCGTTCGTGCGGTTTTATGCGGGGCATCCGATTGCGGCGCCGGACGGGAGCCTGGTGGGGAGCCTTTGTGTGGCCGACCGGAAACCGCGGATTCCGAGCGACGAGGATGTCCATATCCTGCGGGACCTGGCGTTGATCGTCCAGAGTGAGCTTTGCGCGGGTGAGGTCGATTCGACGCATCAGATGCAGCAGCAGACGGAGGAAAAGCTGCGGCAGAGCGAAGCGCGCTTCCGGGAGATCATCGACATCCCGGGGAAGTTCATCTGGGAGACGACGATGGAAGGGAAGATCCAGTACATCTCGGACCGGGTGGAGGGCGTGCTGGGATTCGGGCCGGCGGAGATGATGGAGCGGAGTTTCTTTGAGAAGATTGTTTCGGAGGATGCGGTGATTGCCACGGCGAAGTTTTATTATGCGGCGCAAAAGGGCCAGCGTTTCAGCGATCTTGAGTACCGGGTCGGGACGAAGTCCGGCGATGTGATCTGGCTCAGCGCCCGGGGGGCGCCGATGCACGATGCGGAGGGAAAGCTGACGGGGTACCGCGGGATTTGCGAGGACATCACGGAACGGAAGCAGATCCAGCAGGAGCTGATCGCGGCGAAGGATGCGGCGGAAAGCGCGAACCGGGCGAAGTCCGACTTCCTCGCGAACATGAGCCACGAAATCCGCACGCCGATGAACGCGATGGTGGGAATGACCGGGTTGCTGTTGGGCACCAATCTCAGTTCCGAGCAGCGCGATTATGCCCAGACCGTGCGGCAAAGCGCGGACACGCTGCTGACGATTGTCAGCGACATCCTGGACTTTTCGAAGATTGAGTCGGGGAAGATGGAGCTGGAGAACCATGCCTTCGATCTTTCCGTGCTGGTGGAGGAATCGGTGGACTGCGTGGCGTTGCAAGCGGGGGAAAAGGGACTGGAGTTGCACTGGCAGATTTCCCCGGAACTCCCGCCGGGCTTCGCGGGGGACATCACCCGGCTGCGGCAGATCCTGGTCAATCTTCTTTCCAATGCCGTCCGCTTCACGGCGAAGGGGGATGTGAGCGTGATTGTCACCCGGGCGGAGAATGAAACGGGTGCCCATTTCGTCCTCTTTTCCGTGTGGGATTCGGGCATCGGGATTCCCGCGGACAAGGTGGACAGGCTTTTCCAGTCTTTCTCGCAGGTGGATGCGTCGACGACGCGAAAATTTGGCGGGACCGGCCTGGGGCTGGCGATCAGCCGCAAGCTGGCGGAAATGATGGGCGGCAATATCTGGGTGGAAAGCGAAGAGGGGAAAGGTTCCGGATTTCATGTGGCCATTCCGCTGAAGGAAGTACTGCCGCCGAAGCCGCTGGTGCCGAATCCGATCCTGAAGGGCAAGATGATGGTGATCGTGGCGAATTCTCCCGGCGTGCGGACGATGGTCGAATCCTTCGCCCAGGCGTGGGGCATGACGACGACCTCGGTCGGCACGGCGGGCGAGATCATGAAGAAAATCCGTACCGGCCTGACTTTCCATTGCGCGTTGATCGAAGAGGACCTGTCGGACCAATCGGGCAAGGAACTTGTCCTCGACATGCACCGGCAGCGGGGCACGGCCAATGTTCCCTGCATCCTGCTGTCCTCGCTGAAACAACAGGCCTCCTATAGCCAGAACCTGCCGCCGGGGTTCATCGCGTGCCTGGCGAAGCCGGTGCACTACCAACAACTGCACGGCATCCTCGCGACGGCGCTCAAGGGGGAAAAAGTCACGGACAAGCTGCTGCGCTCGACGGGGCGGATCGACTCCGGTTTTGGACAGAAGCGTCCCATGCGCATCCTTTTGGCCGAGGACAACATCATCAACCAGAAGGTCGCCACGCGCATCCTCAGCCAGATGGGTTACCGGCCGGACGTGGTGCAGGATGGTGTCGAGGTGCTCCAGGCCCTGGAACGGGCGAAATACGATGTCATCTTGATGGATGTGCAGATGCCCAACATGGATGGCCTCGAGGCGACGCGGCAGGTCCGCAAGCTTTACACGGGAGTCAAGCGACCCTGGATCATCGCCATGACGGCCAACGCGATGGATACGGACCGCAACAATTGTTTCGAGGCGGGCATGGACGGCTACCTGAGCAAACCGGTGCGAATCGAATCGCTGGAGGCCGAGTTGGTCCGTTCCTCGGAGAACATCGGGCAGATCGTGGATTTTTCGGTTCTCTCCAAGTTTGGCGAGATGACCGGTTCGGGTTCGGAGGCGGTGCGGGAGTTGATCGATATTTTTTCCGAAGAGACACCGCAGGCGCTGCAACAGATCCGGGACGATATCAGCCGACGCCATCCGCAGGGGATCAGCATCCAGGCGATGCAACTGGGACGTGCCTGCTCAAACTTCGGGGCCGAGCGGATGCAACTTCTCTGCTCCAATCTCCAGGCCGCAGGCAAGAGCGGTGATTTCTCCCTCGCCAATGAGTTTGTCGACCGGATCGACAAGGAATTCGAAATCGTGAAAGCGACCCTGCTCGACTACATCAAGGCACCGTTGCCCCACGCGACGTAATAGGCAGGGAGCAGTTATTTTCCCGTTCTCGACAAGCGCGCCAACGTCCGCTTAGTTCATACGCATGGCCCGAGAAATCCAACGCTTATGGTTGACCTTTGACGAGCAAAGCAGCCGCCAACCGCTCATTTACCAGATGAGCCGTAAGTTCGAGGTCGTCTTCAATATTCGCAACGCGTCGGTGACGGCTGCCATTGGCATCATTGCGCTGGAAGTCGAAGGGGAGCGGGAGGAAATCAAAAAAGCGGTGGCGTGGTTCGAGGCGAACGGCGTGCAGGTCGAACCCGTCGAGATCAATACGATCGAGGGCTAGAACCCACCTAGGGCAGGGGCCTGAGCAGGGAGAAGGGCCAGCCCGGGATGTTACGGAGGGCCATGAAGGCGAGCATCACGGCCACGGTCCCGATAGCCCAACGGGCCAGGCGCGAGGCGGGAAGGTCTTTCCGGGGCCAGGCCTTGGCCTGCCAGGCGCTCAAAGCGTAGGAGCCGACGACAAAAAGCAGAAGAGGCAGCGCAGAAGTGAAGAGGACATTGTCGTGCAGGGCGTCAAGGATGCGGCCGTGCAGCAAAGCATGCATTGCGCGAGTGGCCCCGCAGCCGGCGCAATAAATTCCGGTCATGTTGTAGAGCCAGCATTGCGGATAGACCGTATGCTGAACCGGATCGACGGCGTAAAGGAAAGCGGAGAGGCCCGCGCATCCGCAGGCGGCGAGGACGATTTGAGCGCGAACCGGCAGACCTCGTTGCGGCAGCGGGGGCAACGTTACATCGGCAGGCTGGCAAACGGGGGGCATGGCGGGCTCACTCGGAGTCGTTGGTGCTTTGCTCTGTCGTGGTGATCTGGCCATGGCCCTTGAGAAAGGCAGGGATGGCCACGGCGAGAAGGATTAAAGTGAGCAGCAACGTCGCCCCCGAGAGAAACAGGCCGCTGAGGGCAAGAGTCCGCCCCGACTGGAGGTGATCGCGTTTCACTTTGAGGAGACCGATGATGCAGGCCACCAAGGCGGGCAGGGCGACCAACACGGTCAGGCCGCAGGAGGGCAGAAGCAAAATCAGGCTAGCCAGACTGAGGCCAAAGCCCCAACTGCACCAAGGATTGGTCCGATGCTGCGGCGGCAGGTAATGGGGGGAGGCAACGAAAGGCGATGGAGCGGACCCAACTCCGGGAACCGGAGCGGCTGAAGGGAAGAGAGGATGGTGCTGAACAGGTGGAACCGGAGGAGTCACCGGCGGAGGTAGCGCCAAGGGCTGGGTCGGACTGGAGGGGAAGACCTCCCGGTAGCGTCGCCACGACCTGGGATCTCCGGGTTGACCAACGTACTCGATGACATACGTCTCGACCGAGAGGGCCCCGCTGAGGCGGCGAGCGTGTAATTCTTCGAGGGTGATGGGCCCGACCGGCTTGGCGTCAGGACCGGCGTAATACCACGGCATACTCAATCAGTAGCACGGACAATGGCTAAGTCCAATACCCTGCCGTGCAGAAGCAAAAAAAAACCTGGCCGGGAAGCAAAAGCCTCCGGGCCAGGTCATGCAAGCAGAAGGTTTTTTTAGAACCACTCCTTCTTGTTCGTGATGTAGGTATCAACGAACTCCTGGTCGCTCTTGGTCAGGTAAATAATGCCCTCAACGAAGCCAATGAGGCCGCCTGCACCACAAGTCACCACGGAAACGACCAACTGGATAATCGCCGTCTTGGTGTAACCAAGAAAAAACTTATGCGCGGCGAATCCGCCGAGCAAAATGCCCAAAATGCCTGCAACGATCTTCTTTTCTGCGCCTGGAATTTGATCTGCCATATTCTTCTCCTCCTAAGGTTGGTTTGTTAACTGACTACTGATTAATTGAGGTTTAGGTCTCTCCCTTGTGAGAGGAAAGGAAAATAGTCGCTGATCATCAAATTTACTGAAGACTTGCTCCGCTTTTTGTTTTAACAACGGGCTGAAACTCTTGTAGCTTGGAATTTTATATGTCCGCCGTGTCTGCCGCCTATACTCCTGCCAATCTGCGCCGGACCATTCTCCGGATGGCCTATTCCGGCTCGACGGTCCACATTGCGTGCGCGTTCTCGTTGGTAGAGATCATGGCGGTGCTTTACCGGCAGCATCTGAAGCTGGGCTCGGGGCCGGGGGATCCCGAGCGGGACTATCTCGTGCTCAGCAAGGGACACGGAGTCATGGCGCAATACGCCTGTTTGCATGAGTTGGGCTGGTTGAGCGAGGAACACATCCGTGACTATTGCACCGACGGTACGCCGCTGAAGGGCCTTTCCGATGCGGATGTTCCGGGACTGGAAGTCAATTCGGGTTCGCTTGGGCACGGATTGGCCGTGGGGGCCGGACTGGCCCTGGGGGCGTTACGCAAAGGTACCGGACAGAAAGTGTATGCGGTGCTGGGCGACGGTGAATGCAATGAGGGCTCCATATGGGAAACCATACTTTTCGCGGCCCATTTTCGGCTGACCAATCTTCTCGTCATTGTGGATGCGAACGGCTTCCAGGCGATGGGCCCGACGGCGGAGATCATGGACATGGGGAGCCTGGAACAAAAATTCGTTTCGTTCGGTTTCGAGGCCTGCACGGTTGATGGGCATGACGAAGCGGAACTCGATGAGGCCATTTCCCGCCTCGTGAAAAGTTCCTTTCCAGGCCCGCGCGCGATCATTGCCCGGACCGTCAAGGGCAAGGGGATTTCCTTCATGGAAGGAAGCAATCTCTGGCATTACAGCCGACTCAACGAAAAGACCTACCAGGACGCGCTCGCGGAACTCGAAAAAGCTCAAGAAGGGGCGCCTCGATGAGAAACGCCTTTTCGAAAGCTTTGGTTGCCGCGGCTGAGGCGGACGAGCGAATCCTCCTTCTCACCGGCGATCATGGGTACGCGCTGTTCGACGACTTTCGTCATCGCGTGCCCGGGCAATACATCAATGCCGGCATCGCCGAGCAGAACATGGTCGGCGTGGCGGCGGGGCTAGCCAAGGCGGGATTTCGTCCGGTGGTCTACGCCTTGAGCGCGTTCATTCCGATCAGGGTGCTGGAACAAATCAAACTCGATATCTGTTGCGAAGAGTTGCCGGTGCTCTTCATCGGTGACGGGGCTGGCGTGGTCTACAGTACACTAGGCGTCAGCCATCAGAGCACGGAGGACATCGCGGCGCTGCGGGCCGTGCCGCAAGTGCGGATTTTATCGCCGGGCGATGCACACGAAATGAAGGCAACCATGGAACTCGCCTTCGCCACGCCCGCGCCGGTCTACCTGCGGATGGGCAAGAGCGACCTGGGGCCGGTCCATTCCGCCCAGCCCAAGTTGGAGTGGGGCAAGCTGGTTTCCGTTCGTTCCGGAGCGGGGCCGGTGGTCTTTATCGCGACCGGTTCGATGTTGAATCTTGCCGTGAAACTTGCGGGAGATTGGCCGGGAAGCGCCGTCTGGAGCGCGCCTTCCTTGAAGCCGTTGCAGGCCGAGTCCGTGACCGCCGCGTGCCAGGGGCATCGGCTGGTGGTGACGCTGGAGGAGCATAACCGGATCGGCGGCTTGGGTGGTGCGGTGGCGGAAATCCTCTCGCAGGAACAGCCCATGCCGGTTTGCCGGATTGGAGTGCCCGATCAATACTCGGAGCTTTGCGGCAGCTATTCCTATTTAATGAAGGAGCATGGACTCGATCTCGATTCCGTGCGGGCGCAGGTCATGGCATTTACGAAAAAGCATTCCATCGCGTAAGACATCGCCATTCCCATGAAGATCAGCCTCGTCACTCCCTGCTTCCAGGCGAGCCGCTATATTGCAGAGACGATTGAGAGCGTCCTGAAACAGGACTATCGGGAGATCGAATACTGGATCATCGACGGCGGCAGCACCGATGGCACGCAGGACATCATCCGAAAATACGAGAGTGATCCGCGCCTGCGTTGGATCAGTGAAAAAGACAAGGGCCAGAGCGATGCGCTGAACAAGGGACTCGGGCGTTGTACGGGTGACGTTTTCAACTGGATCAACGCCGATGACGCTTTCACGCCGGGGGCCCTGCGTGCGGTGGCCGAGGCCTTTACCGTCTCGCAGGCGGACATCGTTTCCGGGCAGACTCTCGAGTTCTCGGAGTCCAAGCCGGAGGAGACCACCCTTTGCCAGTTGCCCGTGCGGCGGACGGCGGAGGAGACCATTTGCCGGGGCATCTATTGCCAGCCCTCCACGTTCTGGCGGCTCGATATCCTGCGCCAGTTTGGGGGAGTGGACCCGGCCCTGCACTACGTGATGGACTGGCACATGTGGGTGCGTTACCTGACGGAGTTCGGCCAGCAAAAAGTCCTGAAAAAGCCCGAGCCCTGGGCCCGCTTCCGTAAGCATGACACGTCCAAGAGCATGACCGCCGAGCAGGGTTTCCATGCCGAGGCGCTGGCTGTTTTTCGCAAACTCATCGATGACCTCGGGGCAGGGGACATGATCCCGCTGCATGAAGGCGAACTGGGAGGTGTCCCGGCGACGCTCGATTTGCCCGCGTTCCAGTTTGGCCCCCATTTTCAGCGGGAGCGCTTTCTGGGCGCTTATTGCGACCGCGTGATGGGGCGTCTGTATCGCAAGCAACATTATGCCGATGCGGCGCGGTGGCTAGCCTTGGCCAGGAAGGTTGACCCGCACCTGTCATGGTCACGCATGAAGATGGGTTGGCGGTTGCGTGGAAAGAAATAGGGACGCATCATCCGGTCGGCACCCATGACCTTTCTTCTCTTCGCTTACAACGAGGCCCAACGGATCGGCCGTGTCCTGGACCAGGCGACCAAGTGGGCGAAGGAGATCATCGTTTTTGACAAGGGCTCGACCGACGGCACGCCCGACATTTGCCGGAGTTACGGTGACCGCATCCGCGTCATTCCGATTCCCTTCACCGAGCGCGGCCATGAGGATTACGCCGCATTGATTCCCACCCATGCCACGGAGGACTGGATTTTCCTGAGCACCTGTTCGGAAGTGCCCACCCGCAAACTCATTGAGACATGCGATGAGGTCCTGGCCGCCAAGGGCGATCAACTCGATCTTATTTTCGTTCCGCGTCTGATGTATTTTTTCGGACAGCACCGCTCGCTGGAAAATGGCGGAGTGGCCTACTATCCCTTTCTCTTCCACAAGGACCGGACGAAGATCACCCTCGATATTCATGACAATTTTCACGCGAAGGACCCGGCGCGGACTTATCGGATTCCCTACGCGGACGATTGCTGCGTGCATCATATGACGCATCCGACGGTGCGTTCGTTCTGGCTGTCGTCCCTCGATTATTTTGCGATGGAGATCAAAAAGGACGAGCCTCCGGAGAAGGCGATTCGTGATTCGTTCAAGAACATTGAAAAGCTCTCGAAGCGCATGCTTCTGGAAGGTGAAAGCTGGCTTCCTTTTTACTGCGCCTTTGCCAGCTATGAACTAGGCAAGGCGCTCTCCGTCTGGGAAAAAGCGCAGGGTCCGGAGGGTGCTGCGCAAAAGTACCGCGAACTGGCGGCCCATCTTGTCGCGCAGGAATGGCAGGGGGCGGCATCAACGCCGCCGGCCAAGCCTGTGACGGGGGCAGACAAACTCAACGCCCGCGCCTTGAAGCCCCTCATCGTGGGACTGGCGCAACTTCCATATCTACTGGTCAAATTGTCGATGGTTTTTCGCAAGCCGAAGATCAAGGATGATTGAGCCGTGATTGACCGGCCTAAAAAAAGGATGACGATGAGTGTTCGTTACGCAAAGGTTGTGATCATGCGAATCAGATCCTGGCTTTTTCTGGCATCGATTGCCGTTCTTCCGGTCACGGTGAAGGCGGAAGTCTCTCTTCCCCATATTTTCGGCGACCACATGGTTCTGCAGCGCGAGGGAACGGTTCCGTTCTGGGGCACCGCAGAGCCCGGCGAGAAGGTTACTGTCACCGCTGGTAAGGCGCATGGCACCGCGACCGCAGACGCCGATGGAAAATGGATGGTCAAGCTTGCCGGGTTGCAGTCCTCGACGACGCCCATCGAGGTCACCGTGGCAGGCAAGAACACCATCACTTTCCATGACGTGCTGGTCGGGGATGTGTGGGTCTGTTCGGGCCAATCGAACATGGAATTTCCCGAATCGCACGAGGCTTCCTCCAAGACGGAATTGCCGCAGGCCAATCAGCCCCAGATCCGGCTCTTTTTCGTCCCGAAGGTGCCTGCGAAGACTCCTGCGGCGGAGATCGGTGCGCTTCCCGCGAACAAGCCGATGGAGGGTTCGTGGCAGGTTTGCACCCCGGACACCTTGGCGAACGACGGTGATTGGAATGGGTTTTCGGCCGTGGGTTACGTCTTTGGCCGGGAAATCAGCGCCTTCACTCATGCCCCGGTGGGACTCATCAGCAATTGCTGGGGTGGGATGCCAGCCCAGTCCTACACCAGCCACGAAGCGCTCGAAGCGGATCCGCTGTTGAAGCATTATGCCGACGATACCCAGACGTTCCTGAGTAATTACGACAAGCTGGTCACCGACTATGATGCCGCCATGGTGACATGGCCGGCCACCCTTGCCAAATGGAAGGAGGACCATAAAGACGCCCTGGCGGCTTTCGACCAATGGAAGCAGCAGTCGGCCGAGGCCGTGGCCAAGAACCAGCCGCCGCCGCCACCGGTGCAGGCACCCAAGCCGCCGCCAGCCCCGGTCAACCCGGCCAAAAATCCGCGGATTCCGAGCGCCCTTTTCAACGGCATGGTCCGTCCGATCATTCCGTACGGCATCAAGGGCGTGATCTGGTACCAGGGAGAAGCGAACGCAGGGAAGCCGGTCGAGTATCGCACGCTCTTTTCGGCCATGATCAAGGATTGGCGGGCCCAGTGGGGGCAGGGGGACTTCCCCTTTTTCTTTGTCCAACTGGCCAACTACATGAAACGGGTGCCTGACCCAAGCGAGAGCAACTGGGCGGCCCTACGCGAGGCCCAGGCGAAGACACTTGCCCTCCCCAAGACGGGCATGGCGGTGACCATCGATACAGGCGAGGCCGGTGACATCCATCCCACGGACAAAGAGGATGTGGGGCATCGCCTCGCGCTTGCGGCGAAGAATGTTGCGTATGGCGAGAAAGTGGAGCACTCGGGGCCCGTCTACAAGGCCATGAGCGCGAAGGATGGAAAAATCCGGCTGACCTTTGATCATGTGGGACAGGGGCTCGTCACGGATGTCCCGCCGCCTCATTTTCACCCTGGTGAAGCGCGCACGGTTGATCCCAAGCTGGAAGGCTTCGCCATTGCCGGCGCCGATAAGAAATTCGTCTGGGCCGAGGCGGTCATTGAGGGCAATGCGATTGTCGTCTCGAGCGATTCCGTGACAGCTCCTGTTGCTGTCCGCTACGCCTGGGCGGACAACCCCGCTTCCAATCTTTATAACAAGGACGGTCTGCCTGCGGTCCCCTTCCGCACCGATGATTGGCCGGTGGGCGAACAAGTTCCCCCGGCGGCGCCAGCGGCGGTACCCGCGACCACTCCACCGTCTCCTCCCGCGGCGAAGTAGGACTGCAACTATTTCGCCAACGGGACGGTGAAGTGGAACCTGGAGCCTTCGCCTTGGGTCGAGTCGACCCAGATGCGGCCGCCGTTTTTCTCGACCATGTCGCGGCTGAGGGGGAGGCCAAGGCCGGTGCCTTTTTCACCCGCAGTGCCGAAGGTGGTCTTGTTTTCGCCGAGGCGGAACAACCCGGGGATGAGCCCGGGCGGGATCCCGTTTCCGGTATCGGCGACGGTGACCACCAGTTCCTTTTCCTTCTTCTCGATCGACACGCGGATCGTACCTCCTGCCGGCGTAAACTTGACGGCGTTGCTCAGGAGATTGCGCAGAACCGTATCGGTCATGCGGATGTCACAACAGACCTCAACGGTCTCGGTGACTTCGTTCACGACCTCGATCTTCTTGGCCCGCGCGTTGACGTTGATCAGTGCGACGGCAATCTCGATCTCCTTCAGGATCGAGACGGTCTCGGGCACCGGTTCAAGCTTCCCGAGTTGCAACTGGGCCCAACTCAAAAGATCGAGGAGAAGATCGCCCACCTGACGAGACGTGGTGAGAATGTCCATGGCGACGTCCCGCACCGTCTCGTCGGCATCGGCGGAGAGGATTTCCACCAGGGCCTCGCTCAGCCCGAGCAGGCCGCCGATGGGATTTTTCAGGTCGTGGGCGAGGATGGAGAAAAAGACATCCTTGCCGGCATTGGTGATGCGCAACTCTTCCTCGGCTTTCTGGCGCACGGCGATCTCGGCCTTGAGCTCGCGTTGCAGGATGCGGATCGAGAGGTGGTTCTTGACCCGGACCAGCACTTCCTCGCGTTGGAGCGGCTTGGTGATGTAGTCGACGCCGCCGACGGAGAAGGCCTTGAGGATGTAGGCTGTCTCGGAAATCGCGGTCATGAAAATAACCGGAATGTCGCGAGTCTGGGGAGACTCCTTCAATTTTTCGCAGGTCTCGAAGCCATCGATTCCGGGCATCATGACGTCAAGCAGGATGAGATCGGGTTGTCCGTACTGGGCCTGCTCAATGGCGCCGACCCCGTCCTCGGCCACGAGGATGCGATATCCCTGGGCCGACAGATACTCGAACAAGACGTTCAGATTCGTCGGGTTGTCATCGGCGATCAGGATGGTGGGAGGCGTGGGGACGTTCATGCGGGTGGGGTATGCTCGTCAATCAATTCGCGGATCTGGCGGACGCGGAACCGTTCGCACAATTTACGAAGGCGATCCAGAAACGGACGGTAGACCGGCTGGGTGGCAACAAATTGCTCGGCGGCCTTGATCAGGTTGAGGAGGTCGCCGCGACGGGCGAGGTCGGCGAGCTGCACCGCTTCCTCGCGCGGCAAGGGAGGGGAGACTTCGGTGGACGAGTCCTCGGCGGGAGCTTCATCCACCACAACCTCCGCCTCTTTCCATTCGAGGCCAAGATGACGCTGGAGGCAATCGAGGAGGCGGCGATAATCGACGGGCTTGATGAGGAAATCCTCGCACCCGAGATCGCGGCAACGCCTGATCTCTTCTTCGCCCACACTGGCGGAGATGGGAATAATCGGGAGAGTCTTGAAGGCGTCCATCTGACGCACATATTGAATAAACTGCACACCGTCGATCACCGGCATGGCGATGTCGGCGAGGGCGAGGTGAGGGCGTTCCCTGGGCAGAAGATCGAGCGCCACGCGGCCATCGCCGGCTTCGAACAGAAGAAAGCCGAGCGGTTCCAGCATTTCCACGAGAATGGCGCGATTGGCGGGGATGTCGTCGATGATGAGAACCTTTTTCCGGTCGCCCACATAGCCGGTGATGCGGAGAGGGGCTTCGTTCGGCCTGGCCGTGAAGACCGTCGAGGTGGACGTGGGGAGGACCAGCGCGAAGGAAAACGAACTGCCCCGGCCATATTCACTTTCCACCTGAATGGTGCCGCCCATGAGCTGGACGAGGCGCTGGCTCAGGGCCAGACCCAGGCCGGTGCCTTCAGCGTTGCGCGCCGCGTCGGAGACCTGGCTGAAGGGCTTGAAGAGCAACGGAATCTTGTTGGGGGCGATCCCGATCCCGGTGTCCTTGAAAATAAATCGGATCGTTCCTTCATGGGGGCTGACGATGAAACGGACGCTGCCTTTGTCGGTGAATTTGACGGCATTGCCGAGGAGGTTGATCAGCACCTGCCGGAGCCGTTTTTCATCGGCGAGGACCACCTCCGGAAGATCGGGGGAAATCTCCACCCCGAACGCGATGCCCTTTTGTTCCGCGCGAATCTGGAACATGTCGATCGGGCTGCGGAGAAACTCGCGCAGATGAATTTCCGAGGGCAAAATTTCGATCCGGCGCGCCTCGATCTTAGCCAGGTCGAGAATATCATTGATGAGCGTGAGCAGGTGTTCGCCCGACTGACGAATGACCCGGATGCCGGAAAGGGCCTTGGCCGGGAGCGCCAGGTTGGAGAGGATCTGGGCGTACCCGAGAATGCCGTTGAGCGGGGTGCGCAGCTCGTGGCTCATGTTCGCGAGGAATTCGCTCTTGGCGTGGTTGGCGCGTTCGGCCTCGATGGTCTTGGCCTCAAGGTCTTTGGTCCGCTCGGTAACCTTTTGTTCCAGCAGCGTATTGTGCTGGCGCAGTTTTTCGGTTGCTTCCTCGATCTGCTTTGCCATCCGGTCGAAGGCATGGCCCAGGTAACCGAATTCGTCCTTGCGCTCATTCAGTCCGGCGCGGGCAGAGAGGTCTCCCTCTTCAATCTGATGGGCGGCTTTCGTCAGCTGGCTGAGCGGCCGGTTGAGGGACTGGGCGGCCGCGTGAGCGCCGAGCGCGAAGATGAGGATAAAGACGGCTCCGCCAATGAGGATAGCCTGGAGCAGGCGGGTGGCGGGGGCGAAGATTTCGTCGGTATCGATTTTTACCACGAGCCCCCAGCCGAGCGAAGGGAGATACCGAGAGACGGACAAGGCCTCCTTGCCCCGATAATCCTGCGACACGACCTGAAGGCGGACGCCGTCAACGGCGGCGGCAATGGCGGAGGGGGCGCTGTTGACCGGGAAACTCATTTGAAAAGCCGCATCGGGGACGTCCCGGAGAGGGGCGACAATCACGATCCGATCGCCATCGGTCTGGGCGATGACCGTCTCGCCGGTTTTCCCCAAGCTGCCGTAGTCGTTGACCACGCGATAGATCTCGTCGTTGTAGAGACGCGCGGCCACGACCCCGGAGATGGCGCCACCGGGGCCGAAAATCGGAGCGGCAACATAGACGGCGGGAGTCTTCGTCGAGGGATCGAGCGTGTAATCGGAAATCTCCGCGCTCATCAACGTGCGGGTGCGATCGACGGTATTGATGAGGACGGGCGTGGGTGCATCGTGAGAATCCTGGGAGAAGAGCAGTTTGCCCGACTGGGAGAAAAGATAGAGGTTCCGGTAGCCGCCGACGTTGCGCAAAAAGGTGAGAAGTGCTTCCTGTTCCGAGGCGGTCTTGCCCTCTGTCACCAAGGTGGGCATATAGGGCTGGGCCGCGAGAAACTGGATTTCACGGAGTTTCCCGCGGGCGTAGGCCTCGATCTTGCCCGCACGATCCGCAGCAATGCCGGCGAGATTCTGCGCGGCCTGCGTGCGCAATTGCTCAAGGGCGGAATGGCAAAGCACCGCACCACCGATCAGCAGCACCGGCAGCGACATGAGAAAGAAACGCCAGAAGAGCTGGGCCGTCAGAAACCGCTTGGGATGAAAGGGCAGGGAGATCATCGGTTTAGTGGGCAGGGGCCGCCCAGTGGCCATTCCAACCGGCTTTCAGGGCATTAAGGAATTGCTCCCATTCGGCAGGAGTCCGGGAAAGGGGGAATGGTTGCGGACGCACCGGACGATGGGAGTCCCAGACGATATCGAATTGTCCATCGGCCCGAATGCGGCCCACGCGCACCGGTCGCCAGGCATGCTGCGTTTCGGGATCGATCAGGATGACGCCCTCCGGCGCAGCCATGCTTTGGTCCAGAATCGTTTTGCGGACGGCGTCGGTGTTTTCCGTACCAGCTTCCTCCACCGCCTGGGCCCACAGATTGACGGCGCAATAGGCGGCTTCCATCGGGTCGGAAACGACCCGCTCGGATCCATAGCGTTTGCGGAAGGCCGTGACGAAATCGGTATTGCGCTGGCCGTCCAGCGTCTGGAAATAATTCCAGACCGCGTAATCGCCCACGCAGGTCGAGGGATTGAGCGAGGGCAGTTCATTTTCGCCGATGCTGAAGGAGATGGTCGGAATCATCCTGGGCGAAATTCCCGCGGCGCGCAGGGCCTTGAAGAAAGCGACGTTGGTGTCGCCATTGATGGTGTTGAGGATGACGTCCGGTTTGGCGGCGGCGATTTTCGTCACGATGCCCTCGACATCAGTGCGGCCGAGGGGGATGTAATCCTCGCCCACGACCTTGGCACCGAGGGCTTTTACCTGGTCGCTGATCACGGCATTGGCTGCGCGGGGGAAAACGTAGTCGGAGCCCACCAGATAAAATTTGCGGCTGCCCAGGTTATCGAAGGCCCATTTCACGGCGGGGATGATTTGCTGGTTCGGCGCCGCGCCGAGGTAAACGATATTGGGCGATTGCTCCAGTCCCTCGTATTGCACCGGGTAGAAGAGAAGACCGCCGAGTTCCTCGAAGACCGGGCGCACGGTCTTGCGGCTCGCGGAGGTCCAACAGCCAAAGACCGCGCAGACCTTATCCTGGGTGAGGAGACGGCGCGATTCCCTGGCAAAGGTGGGCCAGTCGGAGCGTCCATCGGCGAGGACAGGCACCACTTTCCGACCGCCGAGCAGTCCGCCGGAAGCGTTGATCTCCTCAATGGCCAGCAGCACTGCGTCGACGACGGGAGTTTCGCTGATGGCCATCGTGCCGCTCATCGAGTGGAGGATGCCGACTTTGATGGGGGGCCCGGATTGCTGCGTCCATAGATGAACGAGATAGATGACCGCGACCAAGGCGACGGCCATGCTCAAGAGCAAAATCTTTTGGGGAGTGCGGCTGGTCATGCTCATCGCTGCCTCGCAGTAGCGATTACGATACCAGCTTGCAAAGTTAATCCAACTTTACAATAAAAGACATTTTAATGTGAAATCCGAATACTCTTCGCATTCATGAATTCGCGAATGCCTACGTTTCCGAGTTCGCGGCCATAACCCGACTGCCGGATGCCGCCAAAGGGCAAGGCGGGTTGGGAGGCCACGATTCCGTTGACGAAAACCTGGCCCGCCTGCAACTCGCGGATGCCGCGTTGTTGCTCGGCTTCGTCCTGCGTCCAGATACTCGCACCGAGACCGAAGGGCGTGGCGTTCGCAATCTTCAAGGCCTGATCGAGATTTTGGACGCGAAAGAGCATCGCTACAGGGCCGAAGAGTTCTTCGCGGGAAAAGGAGCCCTCAAGCGGAATATCCGTGAGAATGGTCGGTTCGAAGAAAAAGCCCGGTCCGGGGATGCGTTTGCCGCCGATGAGGGCCCGTGCGCCGGCTTTGATTCCAGACTGAACCTGCTTTTCGAGCGTCTCAATCGCTTGTTCCTGGGCGAGGGGACCGATGTCCGTTTCCGGCAGCATGGGATCGCCGACGCGAAGTTCGCGAAAGGCCGCGATGAAGCGTTTCTCGAACTCGTCATAGATGTTGGTGTGGACGATGAAGCGCTTGGCTGCGATGCACGATTGTCCGTTGTTTTGGACGCGGGCCTTCACGGCCTGTGCGACGGTGGTCTCGAGTGGAGCGCTGGGCATGACCACGAAGGGATCGCTCCCGCCCAATTCCAGGACGGTGCGCTTGATCTGCTTGCCTGCGATGGCGGCGACCGAACTGCCCGCGCCGACGCTGCCGGTAAGCGTGACGGCCATGACGCGGGGATCTTCGATGACCCGCTGCACGGTCTTGCTTTCAATGGCCAGATATTGGAAACAGCCCTCGGCAAAACCGGCGCGCAAAAACAAATCCTCCAGGGCCATGCCACATTGCGGCACGCTTCCCGCGTGTTTCAGGAGGCCGACATTTCCTGCCATCAACGCGGGAGCGGCAAAACGGATCACCTGCCAGAAGGGAAAATTCCACGGCATCACCGCCAGGACGGGGCCGAGGGGTTCATAGCGCACAAAGCAGCGGCCATCGGCGTTGGGGATTTGCTCATCCGCCAGAAACTTTTCGGCATGCTCCGCATAATAGCGGCAGGCTGTGGCGCATTTGGCGGCCTCGGCTTTGGCCTGCTCGAGCGGTTTGCCCATTTCCAGCGTCATCAACTTGCCCAATCGGTCCTGCTCGCGCTCAAGGATTTCGGCGGCGGCGATCATCTTCCTTGCCCGGTCGGCAAAGCTCGTCAGACGATGTGCGGCGAAGGCGGTCTGGGCCCGATCCAGCTTTGTTTCCAATTCATTATCCGAAAGAGGAACAAAGGTGCGGACGGTTTCGCCCGTCGCCGGGTTGATCGTGGCAATCGGCATGGATCAATATGCGGGCAGGCGCCCGGAGGGTCAACGGGGTCAGGAGGAGTGCCTTTAATCAAAAAGCTCGGCAGGCTTGAAGAAGCGCACCAGCTCGAGCTTCGCCGTCTCCAGGGAATCGGAGGCATGGACCACGTTGACCATGACGTCGACGCCAAAGTCGCCGCGGATGGTCCCGGGAGCGGCCTTCTTGGAGTCGGTCGGGCCCAGCAGCGTGCGGACCTTCTCGATCACGCCGTCAGCTCCCAATGCCACCGCGATGACCGGGCTCGACTGCATGAATTCCTCGACTTCGGGAAAGAACGGTTTGTTGACGATGTGGGCATAGTGTTCGCGCAGGAGCTCGTTGCCCAAGCGCAGCATCTTGCAGCCACGGATACGAAAGCCGGCTTTTTCAAAACGCTGCAGGACGTCACCACAGTGGCCCTTGGTGACACAATCGGGCTTCAACAAAATAAGAGTCGTTTCCATAAGATAAAGTTTTGGGGGACTCCACCGTAGAAGGAAACCGGGGACAGAGAAGGAAAAAAGAAAAAACTGGGTCGTGGATACAGGCAACGAACCGTGGGAGGTGACGAGTCATTCAGGACTTCGTCGATATTTTGCCTTTAAATCGGGCGCGGGTCGCGTGAGACTCGTCCTGCCATGGAAGAGACACTCCAATCGAACCTGGCTGCCATTGTCTTTACCGATATCGTGGGGTTTTCCCGGCTCATGTCGGAGGACGAGAGCAATGCGCTGCCCCGCGCCAGGGCGGAGCTGGCCCGATTGCGGGAACTTTGCGGAAAGCACAACGGCAAGGTGCTCAAAAGCACCGGGGACGGGCTCCTCATGCACTTCACCTCGGCGGTGAAGGCCGTGGCTTGCGCGCTGGAAATCCAGGCCACGCGTCCTGTCACGTCCGGGGAACAACCGTTGCAGCATCGTATTGGCATCCACCTCGGCGATGTCTACCTCGAGGACGGCGACGTCATGGGCGACGGCGTCAACATCGCCGCCCGGCTCCAGACGCAGGCCGATCCCGGGGGCATCTGTATTTCCAAGACCGTTTACGATGTGGTCAAGAACCGCCTGGCCATCCAGGCGACTTTCCTGGGCCCGCGCGAGCTCAAGAACATCACCGAGGCGGTGCCCATCTACAAGATCCTGATCGAAGCGCAGGCCCACGGCGGGAAGGTCCGTAATCTTGGCCCGGCGCGGCGGCCCGGTTGGCTCGTCCCCGTGACCCTGGGCGTGCTGCTCGCGCTCCTTCTGATCTGCGTGGGGCTCGGTCTCTACCTGGGCGTGGCCAAGCTGCGCAAACATCCCGTCGCCGCCACCACGACCGAGGCCAAGCCTGCGGCCACGCTTTCACCGGCGGCATCCCGCATCGTCGGGGCGTGGCAGAGTGTCCTGCGCCGTGCTTATATCATCTATCTGGCGGATGGGCGCATCGGTGTCGATCTTGCCCTGGGCGACCGGAAAATCCTCGGCATTATCGGCACCTGGCAGGCGACCAACAATACGCTGACGATCGTGCGCACCGATCCCAAGAAAACGATGGTCAGCCAGATCATCAGCCTGACGGATTCCCAGATGGTCCTGCAGTCTGAAATGGGGCCCCGGTTCCTGGAAAGAATCCCGATGCCGGACCTGCCCATCGTCGTGGTCTCGGGTCTCTCGAGCGCGCTGACCAAGGACCCGAACCGTCCCCAATATCCGCCGATTGCGCAGACCGTCCCCGCCGACCAGAGCTACAACGCGGGCCTCACGGATTTCAACAACGGCGACTATGACCCGGCCATCGCGAAGTTTACCGAGGCCCTTGCGCTGAAGCCCGATTTCCTTCTCGCCCGGACGAGGCGCGCCCAAGCCTGCGAACTTAGTGGGGCCTACGCGAAAGCCATCGCGGATTACGACCAGCTCATCCAAGCCAAGCCGAAGGATGCCGTCTATTTTCATGGCCGGGCCGGGGCTGAGATCAAGGCGGGCAAGTACCAGGCCGCCCTGGACGATGCCAACACGGCGCTAGGCCTCAAGCCCGGGTTCGTGAACGCCCTGACGATTCGAGCCCAGGCCCGCCTGCTCATGAGTGATTGGACTGGAGCGATCACCGATTGCAACGCTGCCCTTGCGCTCGAGTCCAACAACGCCAATGCCTTTATCTACCGGGGCATAGCCCTGAAGGCCTCGGGTGATGTCACTGCCGGCCAGGCGGACATCGAACGGGGACAGGCGCTCCAGACGGCGTCAGCGCCGGCGCACTAACTGCCAAGCTTGAGCTTGAGGTGGAAGGCAAGCCGGACGGGTTCAGCGTTTGGCCTTGCGTCCCGAGGTCCATTGCCGGCTGCGCGGGCCGGAGATCTGGGCCATCGAACGTCCCGACAGCGCCGAGGTGTCGTCCCGTTTGGCGGAGATGGCCTTCATGGCCTTGCCATGCTTGAGCAGGAGCCATTCGTTTCCTTTGGTGGCGCGGGGGCCATGCATTTTAACGAGCGCCCATTCGCCTTTGAGTTTTTTGCCGTTGAGCTTGAAGTGCAGCTTGCCTTTCTTGAGGCCTTCATGGGGCTCCGGGCCCAGGTTTTCCCAGGTGCCGATGTCCCAAACCATCACCGTGCCCGCCCCATAGTTACCCGCGGGAATGGTTCCCTCGAAGCGCGCGTAGTCGTAGGGATGGTCCTCCACCTTCATGGCGAGACGTTTGGTTTCGAGGTCTGTTTGTGGTCCTTTGGGGACAGCCCACGATTTCAACACGCCATCGAGCTCCAGACGAAAGTCGTAATGAAGATGCGAGGCATCGTGTTTCTGGATGACGAAGAGTGGCTTTTTGCCTTTGGTGCCAGACTTGCCGGCGGGTTCCGTGGTCTGAGTGAAATCGCGTTTTGCGTGGTAAGCGGAGATGGAACCATCACCGATGCCCTTCAGGCGTTTCTTTTGCGTGTCTCCCTGGGAGAAAGCGTTGAGGGCCTTTTGCAAATGCTGCTTGAGCTTCAGGATGGGGGCGAAGAGATCGCCCTTTTTCTCCACGCGCTGCAACGCTTCCCTGGCTTCAAAAAACAGGAGTGAGGCGTCTTTCTTTTTCAAGCAAAGCTCCACTTCGGACCATTCGAGGGGCATGGAGACGTAAGGCCGGTCCCTGGCCCGCAAGGAGTAGACGCAGACTGTGGTCTTGGTCTCGGAGTTCTGGCTCCAGTCGACAAGGACCTTGCCGCGACGCAGCTTCTTTTTCATGTCGGAGACGACAAGATCCGGATAGGCGCGTTCCAAGGTTTCCGCGACGGCCTTCGCGAAGGGAGAGGTTTCCTGATAGGAGGTCGGTGTATTGAGGGGCACATAAACCTGAAGGCCCTTGGAACCCGACGACTTGACGAAAATTTCCAGCCCCAGGTTATCGAACATCTCCTTGAGCCAGAGCGCGACTTGGGCGCATTGGACGGCGTCGGCGGGCGGGCCGGGATCGAGATCGAAGACGATTTGCGTCGGTTGGTGGACGTGAGGGGCCTTGGAGAGGAACGTATGCATTTCCAGGTCACCCAGATTCGCGGCCCAGATGAGGGTGGGAAGATTGTTGACCAGGCAATAGTCAATCGAGCCTGGCTCATGATGGCGGGCGACCCGGCAGGTCTTCACGAAGGCAGGCGTAGGCCGGGGGCATTGTTTTTCGTAGAAGAAGGGGGCCTCCACACCATTGGGATAACGTTTCAGGGTCAAGGGGCGGTCTTTGAGATGCGGCAGCAGCACGGGGGCGATCTTGAGGTAGTAAGCCAGCACCTCTCCCTTGGTGAAACGCGCCTTGGGGTAATAAATTTTTTCCAGGTTAGAAACGGGAAGGGATTTCCCGCCCACTTGCATGATCGTCTTTCCTGTCATTTCAGAAACTACGCCACAACGCGCAGGCAGGCAATTTGCACAAGGCATGGTTGGCAGTAAATTGAGGCATGCGCTCAATGTGGAATGGCACCATCTCCTTCGGTCTTGTGACAATTCCCGTGGCCCTTTATCCGGCCACCAGCAGGGAGGAACTGACTTTTCGGTTACTCCGGAAAACGGACCATAGTCCAGTCAACTACAAGCGGGTCGCGCAAGCCGACGGCAAGGAAGTTTCCTGGGAGGAGATTGTCAAAGGGTACGAATATGAGAAGGGCAAGTTTGTCGTTTTAAAGGAGGAAGATTTCAAGCGCGTGGACCTTGAGGCCGCGGCGCAGACCATCGACATCATGGACTTCGTCGAGGTCAAGGAGATCAACCCGATGTACTTTCAAAAGCCTTATTACCTGGAACCGCAAAAGGGCGGCGAGAAGGCTTATGCCCTGCTGCGCGAAGCCTTGAAGGATTCGGGGAAGATTGGGATCGCCAAGGTCGTCATCCGCACACGGGAACATCTGGCGGGGGTGAAGGCCCAGGATGGCGCGATTATTCTCGAGATCATGCATTTTGGGGACGAACTCGTGGACGATGCCTCGCTCAAGTTCCCGAAGACGGCCCACGCGAAACCGCGGGAGGTTGCGATGGCCAAAAAATTGATCGATGGGATGACGACCAAATGGGACCCGGACAAATATGAAGACGAGTACAAGACGCAACTCATGAAGATGATCAAAGAAAAAATGAAGCATCCGGAGAAAAAGCATGCGCCGGTGAAGGCGTCGAAAAAGCCTTCCAACATCATCGACCTGATGAGCGTGCTGGAAGAAAGCCTTTCGCACACGAAGAAGGGGCCGGCGCCGAAGAAGGCGAAAGCAAAAGCGGCCAAGGTCCACCACCGGAAAGCGGCGTAACTTTCAATCGCCATGGGTGACCAGCGTCGACTCAAGTTTGTCGAGCCGATGAAGGCCCGGACAGATCCGGCCCCGCCCGACAATGGGGAATGGCTTTATGAAGTGAAGTTTGACGGGTTTCGTGTTTTGGCCGTCAAGAATGGCGCGAGAGTTGAACTCTGGTCGCGGAACAAAAAGCTTTTGAATGAGCGGTTTCCTGAAGTTGTGCGCGCAGTTGCCAAGATGTCCTGCCGGGACTGCGTCCTGGATGGAGAAGTCTGCGCCTTGAATGAAAAGGGGCGCAGCTCGTTTCAATTGCTCCAGAATTCCGGCGAGACCGGGCAGGCGGTGGTTTATTACGTCTTCGATCTTCTCTTTGAAAAGGCCAAGGACCTTCGGTTGCTGCCTCTTCAGGAGCGGAAGGAGCGGCTGGAGGAGGTGCTCTTGAAGGCCGTTGATCCCATCCGTCCCTCGCTCTGTTTCGACAAAAATCCCCAAAGGATTCTCGAGAAAATGCGGCTGGCGGGAGCGGAGGGAGCGATCGCCAAGTTGAAGACGTCCAGATATGAGGCCGGGCAACGTTCCGGGGCCTGGGTGAAGATCAAATTCCACAAAGGACAGGAATTCGTGATTGCCGGGTACACGCTTCCGAAGCGGTCCCGTGAATATTTTGGCGCCCTGGTGCTCGGGTATTATCGTGGCAACCGGCTGATTTTCGCGGGACGGGTCGGCACGGGTTTCAGCGGCAAGTCGCTTCGGGACATTTATCGTAAGCTCAAGCCGCTGGAATGCGCGACTCCGATGGTTGAGGAAATCCAGGAACCCTCCGGTCGTTGGCGGCCGAAAGGCTGGAAGGCGTCGGACACCCGCTGGGTCAAGCCGAAGCTTGTCGCCCAGGTGCAGTTTACCGAGTGGACGGATGACGGCATCCTGCGTCACCCGTCCTTTCAAGGCCTGCGTGTGGACAAAAATCCAAAAGAAGTTGTCCGGGAGTGAGGGTTCAACTCCCCATCTTCAGCACAACGCGGAAGCGGGCCTTGTTGCTGAGCATGCGGGCGTAGGCTTCATTGACCTGGGAGAGGGGATAGATTTCAACTTTGGGCCGGACGCCGGTGAGGGCGCTGAAGGCGAGGGTGTCCTCCGAGTCCTTCGCATAGCCGCTGTAATGTCCGGCAACGGAACGGCTGCCCATGAGAAGGAAAATCGGCGACACCTCGATGTTGTCGTGCGGCGCGGCGACGATGACAAGCTTGCCCTTGTAGCGCAGGCCTGCCGTGAGACCGCTGATCGCCTTCGAACTGGGGGCGGTGGCGAGGATGACTTTTGCGCCGCCGAGCGCCTGCAACTGTTTGGCGGCATCGCCGTTGGCATCGTCAATATAGTGATGCGCGCCGAGTTCCTTGGCGAAGGACTCCTTGTCCTTACCGCGGGAAATAGCCACGGTGCGGTAGCCGCTCTTGCTGGCGAATTGGACCGCGAGATGGCCCAGCCCGCCAATACCCTGAATGGCCACGAGGTCGCCTGAGCGGGCCCCTGATGAACGCAGGGCGTTGTAGGTCGTGATACCGGCGCAAAGCAAGGGCGCCGCCTCGAGCGCATCGAGGCCTTCCGGCATCGCCGCCACGGCTGTTTCCGGGGCGACCATGTATTCGCCGAAGCCGCCGTCATAGTTCACACCTGTCGTGGTGCCGGTGGTGCAATAGGGAAATTCCCCTTCGCGGCAAGGTTCGCAGTGGGAACAGTAACCGCCATTCCAACCCACGCCGACCCGCTGCCCCACTTTGAAAAGATTGGTGCCGGGGCCGACCTTTTCCACGCGTCCCGCGACCTCATGTCCCGGCACGAACGGATATTTCATGCCAGGCCAGAGTCCTTCCTTGAAAAGCATATCGCTGTGGCAAATGCCACAGGCCTCCACCTTGATCAGTACCTGCCCGGGACCCGGCGACGGGATTGGGCGTTCGACGAGTTCAAACGGACCACCTTTACTCGAGAGTTGCGCGACGATCATGGGACTCCTTGGGTTGTTTCCCTAAGAAAGCAGCCCTCCACGATTTGTCGAGTGGGCAGCTTTACGATCGCGATAAGAGAACGTTGGCGCTGTCGATGGTTGCGATCTGATCGACATTAGTAATCGCCTCAGGCTCAACATTGGTGTCCGCAATAAGACGAAGGCGGAAGCCATCCTGGCAGAGGCGTTGATAGAAATCCCGGACAGGGATTCCAGCGCGGGTGAAATGGCCCGCCGACCACTCCAGGATGATGGAGAGATTGGGGTTCTCGGAAATAATGCGCTTCATTCCGGCATAAACGAGGGCCTCGGCACCCTCGGCATCAATTTTGACCAAGGCGATTTTTGATCCTGGGGGAAAATGATCATCAAGACTGACCGTACTGATTTCCGAGACCTGGGCTGTGGTCGGCTGCGGAGAAGGATAGAAGGAGCTGACGGGAGAATGCCTGGATTCGTAAAAACTCCGGAGACCGGAATTTTCCGCCACGGCCCTGGGGATGATGGAAGTCCTGGACGAGAAGTCGTTCAAGGCCATGGTTTCCTCGAGTGCGGAGGCGACGGCGGGAAGGGGCTCGAAACAGACAACCTTTCCCTGCTTGCCCACGGTCGCGGCCATGACGACGGCATGGAGGCCAAAATTGGCGCCGACATCGATGGCGGTTTCTCCTTCCTTGAGTCGGTCGCGGATGACTCGTTGCACCCCGGCCTCGATGTCCCTGTGCTTATGGGCAATCAGAAAGGCAACGAGGCCCAATTGGTCCCGCGGAATAACAAAAGTGTAGTCGTCCGCGATGAGGAAACGTCCATCGGGCGCGGCAAAGATCCTCGGGGTGAGGCGGTCGGACAAGGTATCGACATGATAATTGAGAAAGAGATCCAGCCGGTCGATTTCCGTGACCAGCTTTGACTCAAGCAGCTGAAATCTTGCCTCGATGGTCTGTTTCGTTTCCGCCGGGATATTGGCCAGCTTTGCGTTGAGCAATTGCAGGTTCAGTTCCAGCCGGTCCTGCCTGACCGCGAAGACATGAGCGAGCAGGGCCTCGATATCCCTGATGCGAACATCCAGGGTGGACTGGATCGGTTCGACGGCGGCGGTCAGTTTTGCTGCGAGCAAATCCAATTTCTGCTCGATTTCTTTTTCCCTGGATTTGGCGAAAAGATTGTCTCGCAGATTGGAGAGAAAGGAGAGCATATCGTGTCTTTGTTAGTAACCGTGTTTTGAGAAAAGGCCAGACCATTGGGCCTTTGCCAATTCGAGCGAGAAATTTTGCACGATCTGTTTTTGGTCTTCCTGAATTTCGCGCAAGAGGCCGGCCTCGCCCGAAAGCAGGCGCGAGGCTTTCGCCTTCATCTCATCGAGATTCAGACAGCAACCAGCCTGCTTGTTTCCTCCCAGGCTGTCCAAGAGGCCTCCTTTTCTGAACAGCACCGGGGCGCCGACGATCATGGCCTCAATCGGGGAATAGTGAACATGCCGTGGCTCGACGGAGGGGTAGACGAAAACCTTGATCCGGGCGTACAGGTCTAATAATTCCAGGTCACTCATGTAGGGCAGGACATGGGGATCGTCCGGCATGATATTCTGACGCCCGAAAATCAGATAGGGAAGAGCCTGGAATTCGGCCCCGATTTGCTCGTAGATGGCCTTGTAATAAGGACTGTCGACGATATTGGGACAAAGAAAAAGACATTGGTTTTCGTTGCCCACCCACGTGCCTTCCTTTTCCCAAATATAAGGAGGAACGGGAACCGTGATGGTATGGGCCCGGCTTTTGAGGCAATCCGCCTCGATTTCAGCCAGGGCATCAAAGCCCTGACCGAAGACGAAGCGATTCCCCGCCTTCAAGATTGTCTCCGGCATATCGTGAGCGGAAGGGGCGTCAAAGAATTCCGTGTAGCGGCGGGGATGCTCCCGGCCGAAGACGCGGGCCACAATGAGACCATCGAAATGTCGGAGGGCCTCGAAGAGCGGCGCGGAATAGGCCGACCACGAAGTGATGAGGACGCTGAAGTTGTCATTTAGAATCCGTTGCAGCGTGGTGGGCCAGGACCGTTCGTAAAAGTTATGAAAATTGAGGACATCCAGAACGCGGGGACGAACGCTCAGGGAACAATCATAATCATGGGTGACAATCGCGCTGCGGTAATCTGAAACCTGGGGAATGACCTTGGGGATGAACACTTCATATCCCAATGACCGAAGGACCGGAACTTCGGCGGGCAGAAGGGTCTTGTGATTGACAATCCAAAGGGCGCGTCGCGGGTGCATGTTAGGGAGCGGCGATGCTGGGAATTGCAGGCTGGTCGACCGGGAGAGAAATACTGGCCCCGCACCAGCGAATACCCAGCGCACCGTTCCGCCAGTGAGCGGCGGGGATGGAACTGATCAACTTGCCGTCGACGTGGAGCTGGATTCCGCCTGAGTCCGCGTAAGCGTTAATCTTTGCCTCCAGGGGTAGATCCGATACGACAAAACCCGGCTGAACTTTCCAGGTACTTCCATCTTGAATCCACAAATTCAGGTGGGCCCGTTTCCCGTCCGTGGGTTGGAGCAAAAGCGCGTGCATGTCCGTATCCTGGCCCTGTCCCCGATACGACGCGACGGCAACATGGGAATCGTCCCGCGAAGGATCGAGGGCATACCGGAAATCCAGATGCCGCCCTGGATTGCCTTGAGTGGATGCCTGAGCGAGGAAGCACACGGTCTGGGCGATTCTCGCCCCCTTCTTATCGAAGACGGGAGTACCGTAGACGAGATCAAAAAGCTCCCATGCTTGCTTATGTTTCTGCGCTGCACGTGAGATTTCAACACGGTCAGCTGCGATTTCACCCGGTAAATCGCGTGCCAGGAGGGCTTCGAGGCCGGCAAAGGGATGGCCATGATGCGCCTCATCCGCGACGTTGAGCAGCCGTACATCCTGAACTGCGCCATAGGGGCCGAGGCTGTAATAATCGAGAGCCTGCCAGTTCTTACGGTCCAGGAGCCATAGGCCGCTAAGAGAGCTCCCGCGCAAATCGCGTCCGAGCTTTTGACTTTCGCCGACCAGCACGAGATCAGCGGTTGCGGCGAGACCCCGGGTATAAACCGCGCTTCCACTCGACCACAAAATCGAAGTGGAGGTTTTATTTAACTCAACCAGCGCGCCGGTTTCGCTGTCGCAGCTAATTCGCTGCTGGTCGGGCGTTATCCAGATGTTATGAAGACCGGTGCGATTTTTGATCGGTTCAAGCTCAAGGACCTTTAGGTCGGGATAGCTTAACGTCGCCAAGATTGAACCTTTGGTAAAGCGATGGGCCATGACGTAAAGCAGGCCCTCTTTTTCAAACACCGAGTTAAGATGATCGCCTGTCGTTTCCTGGGGGGACAACCGGTCCCATCGGGCCGCTGAAATTCTTGCTTCTTGAAAATGGCCCGGCTTCGCGAGGTCAACCACGGCGATGGCATTACGCCCGGTATTCGTGCAAATGACCCGGTTGTCGGAGCCGCAGAGAATCTGGTGTGGTGCAGAAAGAAATGGAGGAGTTGTTGTCGTACCGCACGAGAGAATGCCGGTCTCCGAGCGGGCGTAGGAGGAAAGATCGTTCAGCGTCGAATTATCGAGCATCGAGTGACTCAGCACCAAGTCCTGGCTGCCGGGAAACCAGGAGATGCCGTAATATTCCGGGCGATCAAGCTGCAGGGGAACCACCTGTTTGGTGTCAAGATTGACCAGCAGAAGAAATCGGGTCGTCGTGACCGCAGCGAAAATCGATTCGCCGCCAGCAATACTTTTCAATGCGGTGAGGCGAGCGCTGACCGCTTCTTCAGTATTGCCATTAAGGGAAGGACTGGACATAGAAGCCGTGATGAAGTTGGGAGAGCTGTCGTTTGCGTGATTTTGGGTTGATGGAGGAAAAAGGCGATAGCCAAGTGCATTGATTATGATTTTGGCCAAAGATTTTCAAATTGGGTGGCGACGCGTCTCAAAAACGGATCATTGGGTTCCAAGCCCCAAAGCCCGGCTTCTCTTCCCGCCGATTCGGCGCAGCGCAAGAGGGGTTGCGTAGTGATCACGCGTTGAAAATGAGCCATGGCATCGCGGGCATAGCGGGCCGGATCGGATTGGTCTCGCGCCCAAAGGGCGGCTGCCTGGCCCATCCTTTCCCTTTCATCGGGCGATTGAAGAAGGGCGAAGAGGTGTTGTTGCAGGTCGGAGATTTCTGCCTGCGGACGGATCTTGAGGACGAGTCCATCGGGAATCTCAGCATAGCAACCTGTGTCGGTGACGATGACCGGGCGTCCGCTTTGCATGGCTTCAAGAACGGAAGCGGAGGATCCCTCCAGGGCGGGAAAACGCAGACAGCAGATGATATCCGACTCGCGGATGAGCTTGTCCAGGAGATCGTCGGAAACGCGGCCTTCGAGGTGGAAATGAGTAACGCCGCACTCAGCTGCAATCCTTTCCAAGCGCGTCCGCTCCTGCGGGGTGACGCTTCCAGCAACACGATAGGCGATTCGTTCCTTGAGCTCGGGCCGGGCGGCAAGGGCTCGCAGCACTGACTCGATACGCTTGTTCGGGTTAACCATGCCGAAAGTAAGCACATGGATCAGGCCATCGGTCCGCCGCGGAGACTGATCCATGGGGGTGCGTCCGGCGTAGGCCAGGGGCAGACGCATGACGGGCCCTGGACAGGCAGACCGAACGCTTTCGAGATAGAAATCCGAGTGAACGAGGGCGCCATCCAGCCTTTCAGCGTACCATTCAGTCATGGGAAAAAGCCTTCCCGCTATTTCGAGAAAATCACGCGGCGACGCTTCCTGGAATTGTCTCAGCACCGCCGCGCCATAGAGCCGACGGACGATTTCATCCCCCTGGAACTGGTCGCGAGTACCGGCCAGCCACCCGTTAAACAGATTGACGATGCACCAGTCATGGAAAATGCCCACAGCGTGAAGCTTGGCGTTCAATGAAATGCCGCCGTGATAGGCATGGTTGTCGCCGATGTTGATAACAACGAGGTCGAACTTGTCGGCGTTCCACTTTCGATTGGCGGAAATAATCGGAGCGTTGGAGGGAAGCGGAGGAAGGGCCAGGTCCTCGCCAACTTCCGAGCGAAGGATGGTTACCTCGTGACCAAGGGCGATCAACTCACGGGTCACGTCGGCGCTAAATCGGGCGATGGCCGAGTTGGCGTTGAAGGGGGTGGCCCAGCCGAGTTTCAAGAGAGGAGCCTTTCCACGGTTCTTTCCCAAGTGAGGTTCAGGGAAAGCCAGCGATTACGGGCATTGTCGCCCAGACGCCGGGACAGGTTCCGGTCATGGGCCAGGCGGTCGATGGCTTCTGCCAGGCTGCCGGCGTCAGGCTCGCAAACCATTCCTGTGTCCTCGTGCAAGATGAGATCAAGGACTCCGCCGCTGTCCGAGGAAGTGATCATGGGTTTGCCGGCCTGGCAGGCTTCCATCGTGACGTAACCGAAGGAATCCTCATCAAATGGGAGGTAGGCGCACGCCAAGGCCCCGTTGACGTACCCGGCGATTTTGTGGCGAGAGAGCAGACCGAGATCGAGGGTCACGCGGTCGCCGAGATTATGGCGGGCGACTAGTTCCCGCAGGGTCGCGGCGTCACCCGGTTGATCGGGAGGTCCTGCGATGACCAGGTTGACGGAGCTTTTCACCCGACTCATGGCCTCGACCAAGAGATGCTGCCGTTTGCCGGAATTGATCCGTCCTCCGGCAAAAATGTAATTGCCGGGATTGTCGCCCGCAAAAAGTTCCGGATCATTGAGCGGCGGACGGAGAACCACGGAATCGAAGCCATTATAGCGCTTGAGCCGTTCTGCCGTGACCGGAGAATTCGTGAAAAGATGCCGGGCCTCGGCAAAACAATTGTTATCGGCGGTGCGGATGGCTTCCCGGATGACGGTGCCGCGGGCATCGGAAGCAAGGTGGGATTGCCCGGCATCATAAAGATCATAGGCCTGTCGAAATTGATGGAGAATCCACAATGTCTTCCGCTGAAAAGGAACGAGGTACGCAGGGAATCGAAGCGCAATGACCCGGTCCACATTCCATAATTGAAATTGGCGGCAAATCAACATTTCTTCCAGAAGACGTTCGGCGGGATCCCAGGAAAAGGGAATCCGCAGTAATTCCGCCTCGGCGCCGTAGCGGTTGAGGTTCTGGACGAGGTTATTGGCGAGCTCCTCGGCACCACCGTGCAGGAACGGAGCGAGACTATTGACGACCAGTACTTTCACGACAGGAGGCGGGTGAGGACGTGGTCCCAGTTGATGTTGAGTTCGGTGAGTCGCAGCCGGGCGGCCTGGCCCATTTGCCGGGCGAGCTCCCGGTTTTCGTAAAGTTCATCGATCGCGGATGCGAGGGCCTTGGGTTCCGGCTCAACCACACGACCGTTATAGCGATCTTTTACCAATTCGGTTACGCCACCAGAGTCGGTCGTGGTCAATACCGCCTTCTCTGCCGAACTTGATTCCAGGGAAGGGTACCCGTAGGAGTCCTCATCCTGGGGCAGATAGGCCGAGCAGAGCGCCCCGGCCAGCAGTTCGCTCTTTTCCTCCTCGCTGACCCAGCGATTCTCAAAACTGACCCGGCCAAGGAGTTGGTGACGCGTGATTTGAAGGCGAAGTTGCAGCACGTAAGATGAGTTGCTACTGACCCCGCAAAGGCGAAGTTTGACCGGGGTTTTGACATACCGAAAGGCCTCAATGAGGAGGTGCTGACGTTTGTGGTGTTCAACCCGGCTCAGGTAGACGACTTCATCCCCGTATTCCCGGCAATGAAACCGCTCCGGTTCCAGGAGGGGAGGATAAAGAACTTCGCTTTCGATCTTATTGTAGGTTTGCAGTCTCCGGGAAACGACCTGCGAGTTGGTAAACACCTGACGCGCTTCGCGCAAGGCGGTCTGGTCAGCCTCCATGATTTGCCGGCGCAGGCCCCGGTGCCTCTCGTCATCAGGAAATTTGCGATAGGGGCTTTCCCATAAATCATAGAACAACCGGATATGGTGGATGAACCATACCTTCTTGTTGGGATGCGGAATGAGATGCGCCGGTGCCCGGATCGTAATCAAACGATCCACGTTCTGGGACAAATCCATCAGCCGGTAGGAAAGAAATTGGGGCAGGATTTGCTCGTTTATCTCCACAAACGGGAGATAGACCGCCTCCACCTGATGGCCGCTTTCGCGAAGCTTGGTTGCCAGCCACTCGACGATGAAGCGGCCTCCTCCGTGAATAAAAGGGACAAACGATGAGCAGATGGCAACGCGCATGAAGTTTCCCTGCGCTTACGACAACGCCAGGGACAAGGTTGTCGCGATGTGGGCGACGTCTTCCCGCGTCACTCCGGAGTGAGTGGGCAGATTGAGGCCTTGCGTGGCACACCGCGTGGCGACGGGATAGTGGTCGGGGTTTTCCGCGTAGGGTGGCAGGACATGGGCGGGATAAAAAACGGGGCGGGTCTCGATGCCAGAATGGCTCAAAATTTCCATGACGCGGTCCCGTTCGACCTCGCCACCGTGGCGCAAGGCCACCGTGTACATCCAGAAGGCATGACGGGCCCATGCTTCGGTGTGGGGAAGTTGGAGGCGATCCTGTAGAGGAGAAAGTGCTTCGTTGTACCAGGAAGCCAGGCAGGCGCGGACGGCAAGGGCTTCATCAATTCGTTCCAACTGGGCGAGCCCGATGGCAGCGGCGAGGTTCGTCATCCGAAAGTTATGGCCCACGACGGGGAACCAATAGCGACGTTTGGGAGACTGCCCTTGTCCGCGATAGAGCCGCAATTTGGCCGCCAGGGCCTCGTCGTTGGTCACCACCATTCCGCCTTCGCCAGTCGTGATGATTTTGTTTCCGTAAAAACTGAAGGTCCCGCAACGCCCAATGCCCCCGACACGCTGTCCCTTGTATTCGGCCCCATGGGCTTCGGCGGCATCCTCAATCACCGGCAGACCATGCCGATCGGCAATCTTTAGGATGGGGTCCATATCCACCGGATGACCGTAGAGATGGACGACGATAATGGCCCGCGTGCGGCTGGTTATCTTTTTTTCAACCTGGACCGGGTCAATGGCGTAGGTCAAAGGATCACAGTCCACGAGAATGGGTTTCGCGTTGCAATAGTGCACCCCATTGGGGACGGCAATAAACGTCAGGGTGGGAACGATCACTTCGTCCCCGGCCTCAATCCCGAGCGCAATCAGCGCCAGTTGCAGCGCCGAGGTGCCGTTATTGGTGCCAACGCCATGTTTCACGCCGCAATAGCTGGCGAACTGGTTTTCAAAATTCGTCAGAAAATCGCCGGAAGAGGAAATCCAGGAGGAATCCAGACATTGGTTGACGTAAGCCTTTTCGTTGCCGCCAAGATCGGGCTGGGCCACATGAATAAATTTTTGCATGAGTTGGTGGACTTAGTTTAGGTCGGTTGTTGTCGTGCCGGAACCCCCCACGAAATTGTATTTGCAGGCACATCGCGGGTAACGACGGATCCTGCGCCAATGACAGCCCGGTCACCAATGGTGATACCCTGCAGCACGGAACTGCCTGCGCCAATCAAGGCCATCTCGCCGATTTTGACGTTGCCCGTCAGGATTGCTCCGGGAGCAATATGTGCTGCTTTTCCGACCATACAATCGTGTTCAATGGTGGAGTTTGTATTGATAATGGCCAGGTCTGCAATAGCGGCGTCGGCGTTGATGACCGCACCATTCATCACGGCGACACCGGCCCCAACCCGGGCGGTCGGCGAGATGTGCACTCCCCGGCCGCAGATGGTGGCGAGGACAAAGCCGAGGGTCAGAAGTCTTGCTCCCAGTTCGCTCCGGGCCCGATTGTCGCCCAAGGCAATAAAACCATGGGTCACGCCTTCTTTCTGCAGAGTCGGAAGCAAAGAATCATCTCCCAAAATGGGGAGTCCATAAACCTGCCCTGTGCGCGCAGGATCAAGACAACCGGCGATGCAGAATTCGTTCGAATCGCGAAAGAGATCGATGACGACCTTGGCGTGGCCACCTGCGCCGATAATGATCAGCTTCTTCACAATGACCGCCCTGGGTTGTCGGACGGAAAGGGGATAATGCCCAAAATAGGAGAAAGATGGTTTCTTAGCCACGAGGGCGATCGCAGCTCGAGTCTGCCCATCAACATACCCAGGGGGCGAGGGTCATTACCTTCACCGCAACTGTTCGGAGCCGTCGGATTTTCGATGAACCATTCACAGTTTATGATCTGTTTCCTGGCCCGCTCGAGGGGAAGGGGAAGGTAAAATGAAGACCAGCCTTTGGCAGAAAAGTTCAAGGGAATCGGAGTAGAATCGTTCACACTAAAGGTGACCCGCGCATGTTGTCCTGCGAGTTCCATGGGCCGGCCGAAAAGGTGCAGCTCAACCCCGCGGGGCCATTGGCTGGATAAAACGGTAAAGGAAACCTTGGCCGACGGACCGAGGGTCCAGCGTCCTTCATTTTCCGGATGGCCAAAATTTTCCGCGACAACGCCAGGCGCCCACCTGCCGCCCCTGGCCAGAAGAACGCCCGGGGTGTTGAAGGCGGGTTTGGTAAAAAAGAACGAGCGGGCGCGCTGAAAGAATCGCTGGCGCAGTTCGCTCCACCCGTGGAGGTTCACCGGCGAAATGCTTGCAGACTGGAATGCGAGGGCCAGTTTGCGCGAGTCGCTACCAGTGTTTAATTCTGCGGGCGAAATGGCGTCAGGCAGGGAAAAGGTGAGGGTGGTCGGTCCACTCGCGCGGAAGGTGGTCGTGATGGTCTGTAAGCCGCACGTGGTCAGTTCCTCCTCCAGGCACAACTCGCCGTTCATCAAAATATTGACGCGTTGACGTGAATGACGTCCTTCCAGAAAAGGCTCAACGATCGCCGTCAGTCGGTAATTGCGCGCAGGAGATGGGAAGGAAAGAGCCAGCTGCGCTTCCGGTCCATCCGTCCAGCGTCCGGAGGATTCCTGCTGACTGAACCCGGATTTGATGTAATCCCCGGAGTTTCCATCCGCAGCAAAGGAGATGTCCTGCACAAACAGGGGAGGGGATTTTCTGGCTGGATGTTCGAACCCTTCCTCAAGAAGAACTTCCCGGACGCCTCGTTGAATGGCCAACGCGATATTCATGAAACGATTTGCACAAAAAACCGCAAACCTGAATAAATGATAATGGGATGAAAATTCATGACATTAATCCCCAAGCAGGGGCATTTTATTTTGGAGAAAATAGAATGGAAAGACAATCATGACATCGGAAGGGATTATTTGTTTTAGCGGTGATTTCCCTGCCTTCGCCGCTGCTTCTTGCTTACTGCGGCATAATATTGGGAAGGCTGAATCGTGATTCAATGAGTCAAGCTTGAGTAAGCAGAGGACATCCCCTAAACCGTTTTAGGCCCTCTGACTCAAATCCGTCCTGCCAGAGAAACGGGGTGGCAACTGCAGGCATGTGTTCATGAAAAAGCTTATTACCATCGCCATCCCGGCCTACAATGAGGAACGCAATCTTCCCAAAGTTGAGGATAAGTTGCGCGTCGTCCTTGATCCCCTTCGGGATCGTTATGACTTCGAAATGTTAATTCTGGACAATTGCAGCCGCGATCAGACTTATCCGACGGCGCTTGCCATCGCCGAGCGGGACTCCCGCTACCGTGTGGTCCGCTATTCCCGCAATTTTGGCTGCGAGGCCTCGCTTTGCGCGGCGCTCGATTTGGCGAGGGGAGACGCGGTCATCCTGCTTTTCAGCGATCTACAGGACCCGCCGGAATTGATTCCTTCTTTCCTGGAGGAATGGGAAAAGGGAGCCGATGTAGTTTATGGCAAGCTGCTGAAACGCAACGACAGCTCATGGCTCAAGAGCGTCGGAGCGCGCATCGCCTACTGGCTCATTCGTCATCTCTCCGAATGTGACATTCCGCGGGACGCCACCGATTTCCGGTTAATGGACCGGAAAGTGGTCGATGTTCTCAAGACCTTGCGGGAAAACGACCGCTATCTGCGCGGGATGGTCCATTGGGTTGGATTCAAACAGATCCCCATCGCTTACAACCGGGCGTCGAGAGAAGAGGGACAATCGAGTGCCAATCTCCTCTATTGCGTCAAGTTTGCCCTCCACGCCATCGTCTGTTTTTCCGGGCGTCCCTTGGAACTGGCGCTTTGGGTCGGGCTTTTCCTGACGGGTGGTTCCTTTGTCTTGGGCGCTGTCTATATCACCTTTTATTTTGTGCGACCGGCGTTCCTGGTGCCTCCCCCTCCCGGTATTACCACCGTGATTTTGCTTCAGCTTTTTGGCGTCGGCCTCAATTCGCTTTTTCTTGGCACCATCGGCCACTATCTGGCCCGCGTATATACCCAGACAAAAAAGGCGCCCCCTCTACATCGTCGATACCGATTCCGGAAGGTCTACCCAAGCCGGCAAGGAGTCTCTTTCCTGAAGCTGATGGCGCGCTGCCGATCCGTTATTTGGGGTGAACGCTGATTGAATCCAAGGCAACGCTCAGATTAAAAAGCTGGCTGTCTTCAGGAACGATAAACTCAAGTTCATTCATCCCGCTTTTCATCTGGGCGGAGTCCGGCTCCGCCTTGAATGTTTTGGGCCCGGTCCAGACGATGGAGAGGTCTCGTCCGTTCATCTGCAGTTTGACGTCCTGTTGCCGGGTATTGGGGGAAAGAAAAAGAAAGGTTCCTTCGATGACATAGGGGCTTTTCTCCGGGAACAGTTTGAATAAAAGAGTGGCGACCGGTTCGACTTTCCATGAAAAAGAATCGTGAAGGAAATAGTTCACGGCCCACTCGCTCGGGCGCCAGCCGGTGCCCTGAGTAGGCAGATCAAGACTCCACCAGCGGCCAAAATCCCAGCGATATTCGCTGGGATTATCCGGTAAGTAAAAAAGCCCAAAACGGTCCGTCCGCGAAGGTGGCGACAGCAGATTGAGATACCGGGAAAGACGGACCTTGTCTCCGTTCATGGAAGCAAGGACCTGCTGCTGAGGTTGAACACTGGCACTGGATCCATCTGCCTCGATTTTTACGATTTGAAGCGCGGACTTGGGGATTTCCTGAATCAGCTTGTTTGGTAAGGGAGCATGCTTTGTCTGATCCAGAGGAGGCAGTCGAAAGAATTTCCATGAATCGGCTGTTTCGACACATAGGCCGGGGCGCGCCGACGAGTCTAGTGCCTCCCAGAGATTGCCGGGTTGTAGACAGATATCCGCGTGAACCGGCTGATGGTAGATATAGGAAAGGGCGGAACTCAAATTTTGCAGGAGCATCCAGTCGTCGTTCAACCGACCGGAGGCATCGATGATCAGGAGGCTCTTCCCTTTGGGCAGGGAGGGGACGCTGTCGACGATGGTTTTGAGGATATTTCGCTGGTTTTCCCAAAGACGAACGTAGTGGTTGAACTGGAAGAGCTGGGCGGCGCTTCCTCCAAGAATCAAGACTGATGCCAGCATCACCGCGAAGAAACGGTTAAGTTTGAGGAGCGAAAGGATCACCGCCAGCCAGACGAGGCAGGCGCCCGGCGATGAAAAAAGAAAGGTGCGCTGCGTGATGAGAATGTGAGCATAGGAGGGCAAGGTCGGGAGATAACCGATGAAGAGAAGAAGAAGCCCCCCTCCCACGAGTCGGGCGATGAAGAGCCAGGACGTTTCTCCGGATCCGGATTCGGCTGGCGATTGCCGGCGCGGTTTCAGAAAGATGAGCCCCAGTGACGCCGCCACCATGACAATCAAATAGAGGTAGTTGTGATATTCGCCGAAAAGAATGCCGAAGGCATCAAACCAACCGCCGGCGAGAGAACGAACAAATCCGATCGAAAATATCAGGGGGACGTGGGAAAGGATGGCCTGCGGTGAATCGGCAATGTCACTTTGATAAGTATGATGATGGGTAACCGCCCAGATTTCATAGCTCGCGCAACCCACAAAGGCGCCGATCCAACCCAAGCTGATCCATTTCTGCGTCCAGGACAATCGACAGGCCTGACTGAATCCGGAACGAATAAACAGTATGATAAAGGGCAACACCAGAAAACCCATGGACGCCTCATACATCAACACAGCCACTGCGGCCATGAGGGCTGCCATCCCCGTGAGCAAGATCTTCGCAAGCCTTCCTGGTGCTTCGTACGCAAAGAGAAGGCAAGCAGCACCACCCAGCGCCAACGCAAGTGAGAGATTGATGTGGAGGCCCCGAAAACAGAGCTGCATGGTATCGGCGGGATAAAGCACCAGAAGGAAGCCGGCAAACAAGGCGAATTCACGAGATCTGGTCAGGCTCCAGACAATGAGCGCAAAGGCGAAACATATGAGACAGATAGCCGCCATCAAAATGAGATGGTGGAAGAAAAATGAATTCGGATCACAGACATAGGCGAGCGCGTAGGGAGACAGGACGAGGGGACGCATCTGCATGGCTGGAATCGGACTGCCAGCATCGCAAACGAAGACGGCTCCGTTTTGATCGAAGCAGGACTGGAAGCCCCACTCTTCAATGACCCCACCCAAGTGGAACCCGAAGGGCAGCCAGAGCAGGGCGGTAACGATCACCGAGCACAGGAGCATCCACCCCAAAGGTGAAGTTCGATAAAACGAAGGGCTCTTTTTTTCCATGGTGATGCGAGTGACTGCGCCGCTTAGCCAGGTTGTCGATCTGACGACTGCCGGGCATAATCGCCAAGCAGTCTGCCAAAATCCGGCAGTCGCCGCCAGTTTCTTAGCTGCATCATGGAAAAATGCGTGCAGGATGGGAGTAGTACGAAACAGCGCACAGCTATGGACCTCGCGGAATTTGAACTCTCACGAAAGGAATCAGTTCCTCCATCCGGGTTGTCACTCGCCCTTCAGTCGCTTTGGTTCGACGCCAAGGGCGACTGGAACCGGGCCCACGAACTTGCCCAAGAGGCGGGCGAGCCGTCCGGCGATTGGGTCCATGCCTATTTGCATCGTAAGGAAGGTGATGCCTCCAACGCCCGGTACTGGTATGTCCGGGCGGGAAAACCCATGTATTCCGGTACCCTGGAAGAGGAATGGACCGCCATAAGTGAAGCGCTATTGGCCATGCGTTGAGACAACAAACTTGGGGACGCGACGGGAAATGGCAGGCCGACGCTGGCGACTATCACAGCTGGATTGCGCTACATGCGCAGTCCGGAATCCCTGTCCCTTTCACGTTCTCATCGTAAACCGATGAGTGAGAGAAGAAAGGGCGGACAGGGTGGGAGTCGACCGAGTCCGCCCCCTGAAGCTGGTTTCAGGATACTTAGTTTACCTCGGAAACTCTAGAAAATCCGGTCTAACTCGCGAGTATTTGTTCTAACTTTCTGGACACACTTACCGTAGGTCTATTTTAGCTTTTACGAGGCGTCTACTGGCGCACAAAGCGGGTAGACAAGCACTCTAAAAGAGCCCTCGCCGACGGAAAATATGCTATCCCTTCAGGGCCTGGGGCTCGCTTCCATCTCGGAGGCCCGCGCCAGTGCTTGCGTGTCGATATACTCCCGGATCTTCGTCAGTTTGCCCTTTTGAACGGTTATGGCGAAGACCCAATCGTCCTTGAAAGTTTTATCCGTGGCTATGATTTTTCCCTTAGCGAAACCGATGACGAGAACCCGGTCTTCCTGCGCTACGAATTCGTGAGGCTCTGTTGAAGTTTCCAGCATTTCGGACTTCTGAAGCAAATCCGCCAATCCCGCGTGCCCGCGGCACGTGCCGGCCAGCGGCCAGTCCTCGCCCGGAATGATCCACTCAATATCTTCGGCACATAACGCCAGCAGAGCTTTTATATCGCCGCTGCGCATTGCTGCAAAAAATCCTTCACAATCTGAACATTCTCTTGTTGGCTCATGCAAATCTCTCCATTTCCCTTACATCGGATCGTGTAGATTTTAACGCGACAGCTTCCACGCCATCGCTATTTGTTCGATTTCTCTCACGGCTTGATCTGCGCTCTCCATATTAGACTTGCGCCATGCCTCCATCGACGGCGAGATCCACGCCGGTAATGTAAGAACTTTCATCGGAAGCGAGGAACAAAACGGCGGCAGCGACTTCCTCGGGCTTGCCTCTGCGGCCGAGCGGAACTTCCGAGGCGAACTGAGCTGCCGCCTGTTTCACCTGTTCAGCGGTAAGGCCCGCGTTCTCCAAAGCCGGAGTTTCGATTGGGCCAGGACTCATCGAATTCACTCGAATCTTCCGATCCTTTAGCTCCATCGTCCAGCCGCGAGCGAAGCAGCGCACGGCTGCCTTGGCAGCGGCATAGGCGGAAAAGGCTGCATCTCCCCTTACGTTCGCGACTGAGGAGGTCAGGATGATCGAGCCACCATCTTTGAAGAGGGGAAGGGCCTTCTGCGTCGTGAAGAATGTTCCCTTCGCGTTTAAGTCGAAGGTTTTGTCGAAATGAGCTTCCGTAGCCGCTACGAGTGGTGCGACTTCCCCCCAGCCGGCATTTGCGAAGAGGATGTCGATGTGACCGTGTTTCTCTTTCACGACGGCATAGAGCCGATCCAAATCCTCCAAGCGCGTTACGTCGCCCACGACCGTCGTGACGTTTCTCCCGATCAAGGCTGCGGCCTCTTTCAGCTCTTTCTCTCGTCGGCCAGTGATCACGACTTGCGCACCTTCTTCCACGAAGCGCTTGGCTGTTGCCAATCCAATCCCGCTGTTTCCGCCTGTGATAACCGCAATTTTTCCCGCCAATTGTTGTCTATTGTTGCTCATATATTTTCTTTTTTGGTTTTAGCTTGTTGAGAATGTGAGAATTACGCTTTTCCACCAAAACTGACGTAGTCATCGAGTTCGCCGAAATCGAACAAGGTTTTGATGTCTTCGCGGGTCTTCGAGAGCTTGCCGAGGTGTTCGACAAAGAAAGCGAGTGTTTCAGCGTCACCGACCAGCCCGCGTTTCTCCATGAAGGCAGACCAGGCTTCGATTTCCCATGGAGAGCGCGGGGTCTTGGAATGGGCCTGAACCCATTCGAGGATTTCCCCGTCACCTTTGCCGGTTGCCAATTCCTTCGACAGGGCATCTGGATCGAAGCCAAAAAATTTCACCAGATGCTGGTCGGTGGAGGAATTATAGATGTATTCGCCATTCTTCCCGGCCAGAGTCGCCCGGCCCTTGTCGAGCATGCGGGCCAGAACCACATAGTTGCCCAAACGAACACGAAAGCTCCGGGGCGGGCGCTGAGTCAGATCAATAAAGAAGTGTTTAGTTTTCATGATTTTCTAGTTTTGAAATTCCCCGATGGTTCAACCACGAACTTGACGTGCCGCGTCGATATCCCTGGTAGGGCGCGCCTAGGGGTGAACGCTAGTCCCGCCCTAAGCATATCGCCATGGGGTGATTACCCCCCATGCACAGATCCACGACCTGTAAGACGAAATCGGTTTTCATTTTTATTATCAATATTGCCAACCTACGTCTTCTCGATCCTTGCGCTAATGCCGGTTCGTGATTGCAGCGATGCCAAATGTGCATCACTATTTTAGTCGTGCTGGAAAAGCTTCGTTTGTTCTTGGTGGTCCTTGAGGAAGGCAGCCTCCGTCGTGCGGCTGACCGTCTGCACATTTCTCAGTCCGCCATCACGCGACAGATGCAATCACTCGAACTCGATCTCGGTGGCAGCGTTCTGGAAAGGACATCGGCCGGGGTGCGTCCCACGAACGGAGGACAAGCCCTTGCCGAAAGGGCCAAAACCCTTCTGGCCGATTATGATTCCACCATGGCTGAAGTCCGCCGAATGAATCGCGGAGAAAGTGAACGGTTGCGTATTGGCTATATTGCGTCGGCCGTCCAGGAGTACCTGGGTCCGGCCCTGGCCGTGCTGCGACGTGCTTATCCAAAGCTGAAAGTCAAAATGCTGGATCAGACGCCCGGCGAGATGATTGTTGCATTACGGCAAGGTAAAATTGATTTGGCACTGACCTTGCACGGTACAGATCTGCTCTCCCGCGATTTCTATGCTCGTAAATTGGCGACTGTCAGGAGCCTGGTTGCGCTTCCCATCAGCCACCGGTTAGCGACCGAAAGGCAAGTGTCTCTTTCACAATTAAAGGGGGAAACGTTCGTGCGGGGATCAGACGACGCGGTGCCGGGATACACGCAGAGGGTCGTTCAGTTGTGCCGTAAATATGGCCGCTTCCGTCCCCGCCTGGGCACCATCGACCGAGCAGATGGTCTTGTGGAAACTCTCGCCCTGGCAGCGAATGAAGAAGCGATTTCGATTCAACCAGCCTTTATTTCTCACCTGAAAGTTCCGAACGTCGTACTTGTTCCTATCGCTGAAGCGGGCGCAACTTGGGATTTGTTCGTTGTTTGGCAGCGGGGCAAAATTGCCAGTCCATTGCGGACCTTGCTGAGCGAACTAAACCTAAGGTCTTAATAAATAACCAGCGTGGTGTCGGTAAAACCGCCAATCTGGAGTTGAGGATCGCAGCTTAACGCCTTCAAAAGATTGCGGCGATAAAATGGACAGGCGTCTTTATTTGGAGGAATGGTGGACAGGGTGGGAAGTCAACCCTCAACGGCTCACTACCCTCAACAAGGAGTCGTTTCTCCTCTAGAAAGCGAAGAGTGTTACGTATCAGCTATGACGTTTTCGCTTACCCATTGCGAGCTGGTCACACTTTTGGTCACAGTTGGCCAATTACGCCCTCGTTTAGCCGCTTTTGACAATGTCTGTCAGGCGCAGACGACACTACCCAACTGAACTCCGCTACTATTCAGCTTAACTCAGGAGTATTTATTCTAACTTTTTGGTGTCATTTAAGACTCACTCGCACCATTTTATTGCCCCCGCAAGCAGCAAAAAATCTTTTAAAACGGCTAGGGTAGGACGACAATTTGATTGGCCAGCTTGGCGGCACGGCCTCCGCCAGGAAAGGACTTCAGGTAGGCGAGAACTTCCGGGTCGTGCGCGTTTTCCTCATATTCGACGAGAAGCTCATAATAAAGCTCCAGCAGTTTAACTGAGTTGTCAGGCGCCTGAGCTGGATCACCGCGCAAAAGTTCGGTCAGGTAATCGAGCACGGCCCGGCGATGGTTGGGGGAAACCCGGACCACTTCATCGAGCGATTTTCGCATGCGGGCGGGTTGAATCAGGCCACTTGTAAAAAGAAGCAGCATCGATTGCCCCAGGATTTTCGGATTGAGTCGCCCCGAGTTGATACCGGAGACAAAGGCATTAATGGCCGAGGCGCGGCCGTCGGCATGCGGACAGGACAGTCCAAAGTTGAGCAGGAGACGGGCATTGGGTCCGAATTTCTCATCAGTATCGCTCAATGCCTCAAAAAGAACGAAGATGCCGTGATCGCCCACCTCAAATGTTTTCGTGTGGTCTCCACAACAAAGCAGTCCATTGTGATAGACCGGCTCCCGCCATGAAGGCCAATAAGAAAGGAAAACGCGATAAGCCCAGCGTGGCATGCTGTGATTCGTGGGCCGGTCAGGGTGCTCCCTCTCGTGAAAACAATACTTTTCGCTGTGTAGAAGCACCGTGAGATGCGTCAACGGGATGGTCGAAGGCACGGGTGGCTCCATGCGAAAGTTTAATCGGAGGAAATGGACCGTCTGTTCTTTCTTGAAATAGATGTATTTCCAACACCCCTTTCCCGGTTCCCAGGTGACCTTGGGCATGAGTGCCGCCCCGGGCCCCAAATCCGGAAACGCCTTAGCCATGGCGGGATCGTCGGCATCGCAAAATCGGGCCCGTGATGCCGCGATCCAGAGGTGAGGTTCCCTGCCGATCTTTTCGTCCGCCCCCAGTGCATAGCGAAGAGCCGAGCCAAGGTCTCCTCCCAGGTTCTTTGCCGATTTCAGAGCCTCCTTGCGATGTTCCTTCCCCATACGCAAAAAGGCCACGACCACGTCATGGGCATGGGGTTCGACTTTCCCTTTTTGCCATTGAGCGACGCGCTCAACCAAAACGCGTGGATCGATCCCAAAGCCGAGATGTGTCGGCGTGCTCAAAAGAGGGAGATGCTGCTGCCGGGCGATCGACTCGAGGATTCCTGTCAGCCGCTGGAAGGGAAATTTGAGAACATGCTGATACCCCCGCGCGCCGAGATATTCAACACCGCGCAACTGACTTTCGATGGGCTGAAGAAATGAGGCGGCTTGATCGGGTTGCAACCAGCTACGTACGAGAAGCGCTTGAAAAGCAAGAAAGACAGGTTCCTGTTCAGGTGAGCCGCCATGTTTCTCCAGTAATTTAATGGCGCGCTTCAGCAACGGCTGTCCCAGCTTGATCATCTCTGGTTGATTTTTCAGGGAGATGCGCACCAAAGCGTCGAAAATCCGCTCCGCTTCCGTGAGGTCAGCCGGATTTTCCAGCAGATAGGAGGCTCTTTCGATCAGTTCGTCGGCGTCGGCAATAGGTATGATTTGCCGCGATGGATCGAGGGGAGATACCAGCGCGGTCAGCTCCATGCCCGCATCCCGCTTGGAATCCGTCTTTGTCGGCGCAGACTCAATTCCTGGAAGGAGATCGGCCATTTTTTTCCGGGAGGAGGGCGAGAGAGTATCTGCCAATTCGCTGAGACGTTGCCTGCCTTTGTCATCGAAGTCGTCGGAATACCTGGTCAGCACTTTGACGACGCGTTCCTGAACCTGGATGATCTCGGAAATCAGGCCCTCGATGGCGATATTCAGCGCGGTGGCACGGTGTTTCGGTTCTTTCTCAGCAATGGTTTCCAGCAGGGTCACGGCGACGAGCACGGTGCCTTTGCTTTTAGACAGAAGAGCAGGCGGCAGATGGAGCAAAAGTTGCGGCGCGGGAAGTTTCCCGGCGTCATGGACGATCTTCAGTGCGTTCAGTGCGAAACTCACGGTGGGCGGAATTGTGCTGGCCAGAAGCGGAAGATAGAGATTGATGCGTCCGGTTCGTTCCTCCGGCGTCGGCTCCAGATACTCGTGAAAACGGGAATACCAGCTGGAACGGTACTGGGGAAAATCACGGGCCAGCGCTTCCAGGCTCGCGTCGAGCAGCCGGTCGCGGGAAAGCTTTTTCTGATCGCTGAGCTCTTTCAGTGCGTAGGCCCAGGTCAGCTCAGGTTTGCCGCAGTACTTGTCGGCGGAGGAAAGGCTTCGGTCTCCGTCCCCTTCCACTTCAAAGAATCTCCAGACGACAGTCTTGAGAAAATTTTCATCGTTTCCATATTTCTCCAGCCGGCTGTGCCGGCCGAAGCCGAGAAATCCCAGCACATACGCATTACCCTCCTTTTCAGGCATACGTGCCAGGCCGGCTTCAATCAGGAACTGGTAATAATTTTGTCGCCGGTTTTTGGCGAGATGCTCAACCCAATCGTTCAGCCAGGGCACTTGGAGATATTCCAGCATCTGGCAGAGAAGCTCCGGTTGATCGAAAGGATCGAAACCAAAATCGAGCTTCTTCATTTGCGGCAGAGAGCCGGTGGCCAGCACACAGAGACCCAGTACCCGGCACCGCTTGATCGTGAGCCTGCGATCGGTGGCGGTTCCGCCGGGTTTTGAGTGGATCATCGCATGGGTCGACTCTTTGTCCTGCTGGATGACCCAAGGCGTTATTTCCTCCACCAGCATCCGCACCCCGGCCCGCTCCCCGCTGCTGCTGCCGATGAAGAAATCGAAGCACTTATCACTGTCGGCGGCGCGGATGATTTTTTCCAGCGTTGCAGCATCCCGTTTCATGCCTGTTTCTCCGCGGTGGCCATTTGCACAGCCAGGACATGTTTGCAGGGGCCGCGAAGCCCCTGATGTTTGGAGTGCCAGGGACAGGTGCATTTCCATTGTCCGCTTAGCAGTTGCACGCGGTGTTCGACGCCGGAGCCGCGCACATAGGCTTCGACCTGCTTTTTGCCGCGCTTCACGATTTCCACGCCCTCGGTCGAAACCAGTTTGCGGGCGTTTTTGAGGCGGGGGTTGAGTCTCTCGCCGCGATCAATGGTGAACGGCAGTTCCCGATGGAAATAGGAACCAGCCTCCAGGTCGTAGCCGACCAACCCCTGCGCGGCCAGCCGTTGCAAAGTCTCGCGGACTTGGCGCGCCGGCACGTCCCAATTCTGGGCAAATTCCTCGACAGGTAATTCGGCCTGCCATTTGAGCGAGGCGCGGGCCTGTTCGAAGAGCGGATCATTTTCGTTTTTTGCCAGGGCTTCCAGAAGCTGCCCTTCGCCTGAAAAGCCACGCCAGGTTTCCGCGCTGAGAACGAGAGTGAAGCGGAGAGGTCCGAAGAGGAATTCCCACGCGCTGGCTTCGCCCTGGGCATCGGTGTACACGCGCACCGAATCGCAAGCCAACGCCAGCGGTTCCACCACGCGTAATCGCACCAGTCCCGAAACTTTCACCGATCTCTCCGCGGCTTGGCTGCTCAACCGCAGGCCATTTCCTGCCGCGACGACATGATAGACCGTCTGGTTGCCGGGAGAGGCGGGAATGCTGCGCCAGAAGCGAATCGCCTCGACGCGGTTGATGGAAAACACCCGCTCCATCCGGGCGAGATAGGCCTGCACTTCTGCCATGCCACGAATCCAGCGGATCGGCAGCGTCACCTTTTTTTCGATGATCTGTTCTGTTCCACGCAGCAGCGCCACCTCATCTGTTCCTACTGCCAGGCTGACGCTTTCGTCGTCGCGAATCTGCCCTAGCGCCCCCAGCATCGCCGAATTGAAATCGACGTTGGTCGTGCCTTGGCCCACGAAGACACCGTGGTAGGCATCGGGATTCAAATCGACCCGCGCATAAACGCCGCAACAGCCGGAAAATCCCTCGAATCGCAGGCGTTCTCCCCCGCACGTAACCACCGGGTCCGATTCGCGCAAAATGCGCTCCAGCATGGCAGCAGGAACGTGGTACCTTGCTGCCACGACACGCGATAGTGTCTTCAGGCAGAGCGCCGTGAGACGCGGATAACAAAGAGAGCCTTGGAAAAAATAGGGATGCTCGCTCACCCCGCCACTTGTGGCCAACGATAAAGAAACCTCCCTCGGCCCTTGACTCAGAGTCGATTCGCACAAATAGCTGTAGGTGTAATTTAGCCCGGCTGCCATGGTTCCCTCGGCCCTTCCGTCAGCATTTCCGGTTTATATAGAGAATAAGCACCGGCCGCAACCTGTTCATTCCGAACAAAGCTTCTCTAAAAGCAAGGGCGGACAGGGTGGGAGTCGATCGAATCCGACCTCTGAAGCCGCTTTTAAGTTACTCGTTTTACCTCTGAAACTCCAAAAAATTCAGCTTAACTCTGGACTATTTCTTCTAACTTTTGGGTGTCAATTTTGGTATCAGTCCCTTCAACCGCGTTGTCGCACCAGATTGGAATAAAACTCAATCATGTTGTCAGCAATATAGGTCGAAGTACTCTCACTCCAGAAACCGAATGACCGCCATGCGCATCGCGACGGCTGCGCTGGGAACTTTGGTAGTGCCTGCAAAGGTCATTAGCTTTGTCGCCAAGGGGCTTGGAAGTGGATGTTGGTTTCCAGTGAAACTCCCTTTGTCGCGGCTGGGGCGTGATATCTGGACCAGAGACGATAGGTTCAAAAAGTGGAATCGTCGGGATTAGCCATTTAGAAAAACCTGCCATGATGGCTTCGCCTGCCTCGAAAACTTTGCTGGCTTTGATTTTTCTTGGAGCCGCACTTTCGCTTGCCTGGGCTGAGCCTCTGAGGCAGGCATCCGGATCGCCGCTCCAGTCTGAACAGTCGTCTGCCCCCGGAGCTTTAGAATTCCCGACACCCCGCTTCACCTCTCCCGGAGTGATCTTGAGCCGCGAGGATCTGGAGATACTCAAGGCCAACATCCAGCGCGAGCCATGGAAGAGCGGCTTTGCGGTGCTGGCGGCCGACGGGCACTCGAAACTTAGTTATAAAATGGCAGGACCGTTCCAAGAGATAAAGCGTGCCCCCAACGTCAATCTCTGGCCATGGCGCAATGACATGATCGCGGTTTGGAATCTCTCTCGCATGTGGTATTTCACCGGCGAAAACGCCTACGCGCAGAAGGCGCACGACATTCTGCTCGCATGGGCCATGACGCAGACATCATTCGGAGGCCGTGAATCGATGCTTGATCTGGGAGATTACGCTCTCGCGTTTGTTGGCGGCGCCGACATCTTGCGTGGCACATGGCCGGGTTGGACGAACACAGACACGGTCGCGGTGAAGAAATATTTCAACGACGTCCTGATGCCGGCCAGCAACCCGTATGGCGAAAGCCAGTTCGGCGCCGCGAACAAAGGCGCTCTGGCCCTGGATGCCTTGGGGTTGATGGCAATCTTTAACGAGGACACAGCCCGGCTCCAAACAGTCGTGTACCAAACTCGCACGCTCGCTCATATTGGTCTGCGTAGCTCCAACGACATCGGCATGATTGGCGATTCCCTCCGCGACCAAGGTCATGCCCATGGGCAGTTGGTTTCCCTCGCCACACTTGCCGAGGCACTCTGGAAGCAGGGCATCGATATCTATTCCGACTACAACAGCCGTCTTTTGGCAGACGGTGAGTTTTTCGCGCGGGTGAACAGCCCAGTCCCCACGGCATTTATCCCTTTCGGTACCACGGATGCCTATTATCCGACCGACAACACCGCTCACGGCCCCGGTGGCGGAAGACTGGCGCTCAATCTCATTCACGGCGCCTATGCCGTTCGCAAGGGCATCCCGACCCCCTACTCGGACCGGATGCGCCAGTCGCTGGCGGTAGATGGAGGGAGCTTCATGTTTATCAAGGAGGTTGACCACTCCGTGGCCTCGCCGATGGCGCCGCCGCCGATCCCCGTTACTACCTCGGTTACATCGGGATTCACCGACGTCGATATCGGGGACGCGACTCCCACCGGCGGCGCTTCTTACTCCGATGGCATCTGGAAAGCGTGGGGTGGCGGCAGTGAAATATGGAAGGCAAACGACTCGTGCCACTTTACCTACAAAGCCATTACTGGCGACTGCGCCATTATCGCGAAGGTCGAATCGGTCCAGAACACCACACCCTCGGCGAAGGCTGGCGTAATGATGCGCACGAGTCTCGACGAAGGGGCTCCGCGGGCGTGGATGGCTCTCACCGGCGGGGGCGACCTGGAGCAAAACATGCCGAACCTCGCCGTGTATGGCGGCACAAACTATGGCAACAAAGTCCTTGCCCGATCAGGAACTCCGTATTGGGTGAAGCTTGAGCGCATGGGGAACATCCTCACGGGCTATGTTTCCCCTGATGGCACCAACTGGGCGGCTACCGATGTCGGCCGCATCGATGCCCCCGTTCCGACCACGATTTATGTTGGTCTTGTTGTCTGCTCGGCCGCCAACGGTACGCTGAGCACCTCCACATTCAGCCACGTCCAGATCACAGGCGGCGACAGTCGCGCGCCGGTCCTTACCCCCACCGCGCCGGCCACTCTCCTGGCTGCACCGGGCGATGGCGCCGTCTCGCTGCGCTGGCAGACGTCTTTCGGGGCTGGCAGCTATACGATCAAGCGTGCTACTTCTTCCGGCGGTCCTTACACTCCCATTGCCTCGGGCGTCACCCTCAGTAGCTACACGGATAAGACGGTGACCAACGGCACTCCCTACTCCTACGTCGTCAGCGCGGTGAATTCCGCCGGTGAAAGCCCGAATTCCCCAGAAGACACTGTCACGCCGAGAGCCCCGATGTGGAATGTCGCCATCGGGGGCACGGCAACAGCTACCGTGGCGCCGGAAGGTGCGGGCAACGCTTTCGACGGCAATTCGTTCACCATGTGGTTTGCCGGTGGCAGCCACGGTGTGGGTGCGCTTCAATACGACTTCGGCGAAGGCCACACCCAAGTGATCAAGGCCTATACCCTCACCAGCCCCAACATCAAACCGGAGCGCGATCCCAAGGACTGGCAGTTCGAAGGTTCGAACGACGGCACAAATTGGACCACGCTCGACACCCAAAGCGGCCAGACATTCCCCTTCCGCTTCTACGAAATGGAGTATGCACTGGCCAGTCCGGTCTCCTACCGCTACTTCCGCCTCAATGTTACCGCGAACAACGGGGGCAACGATCTCCACATCGCGGACCTCAAACTGCTTTCCGACAATCCGATTCCGAATGCCTCCATGCCGTCCCTCGTCCATTGGAAAACCAATGATGCGACCGACCGGGACCGCGCGATTGCGGGCCAGAAAGCCACTGGATCCCCAAAATAACAGTTTTGGCCGCGATTCCATCATATCCGCTGTAGCCGATCAGACTCTTGAAATTCCTTGGATTGATTTTAGCTGGAGTCTTCGCTGCTGCCTCTGGCGGGCTGCTTCAAGCCCAACCGCCTGCGGCGATGACGTGGAATGCCAATAGCGCAGCCAATCCCACAGTACAGACCAAGTTCACGACCGATCCCGCCCCGTTGGTCTATGATGGAGTTGCGCCATGAGCGACACTCCTAATCTCCGAGTTACGCTGAGTTCACCCCAGCTAGTCAGTTGGACACACTTGAGCCCAAAATGACCCCGCGGTGTTCGCAAATTCTTGAACCGCAGCAGTTCAAAAAAGCGGACAGGGTGGGAGTCGAACCCACGGAACCTTTGACAGTTCGCTCGATTTCGAGTCGAGTGCCTTAAACCACTCAGCCACCTGTCCTGTTGAGCGAGGGATCAGCATAGGCGACCTCTTTCCTTGCGGGCAAGGAAATCTGACGAGGCGCCTCAGTGTTTGAGCCGCGCTTCCTCGAGGTCGAGTTCATGCTCGATCTTGTGGAGGATGTCGTCGCCGATCTCCCCGTCGTGGCGGAGGCGGAGAAGGGTGTGCCTTCCAGTCACGATCAGCGTGTGCTGCAACTTGTGGCGACTGACATAATGGTGGTGATGTCCGGCGTGGTCCGCTGACACGTCGGAATCTTCAAGATGGTGGGCGCGGTAGAAGTGCTCCATTTCGTCCAGCACATCCTCCGGGTATTTCTTTTCCGTGCGTTCCTCTTCGATTTTTTTCAGGATGGCCTGGTTCATCAGGTGACGGGCGGTTTTTTCTTCGCGGACGGCAATGCCGTCATCGGCCAGGCCGAGGAACCGGATGAGAATGGGCAGCGTCAATCCCTGGAAAACCAGGGTGCCCAGGATGACGCTAAAGGCAATGAACTGCACAAGATGACCGCGCGGAAATTCGGGATAGCCATTCAGGGCCAGCGCCGCGGCCAACGAGACAACGCCTCGCATGCCGGCCCAGCCGACGACGCAGACCTGCCGCCAGGGAGGTGAGGATTCCCGCTTGCGGTGATGCCGGCTGATCCTGTGCAGGAACCACGCACCGATAAACACCCACACCATACGAATGACAATGCAGGCCAGGGTAATGGCGACCGCGTAGAGAAAAGGGCGTGGCCACCAATGTTCCCGCATGTTTTCGAGGATTCTCGGCAATTGCAGGCCGATCAGGACGAAGACGATGCCGTTGAGTAGATAAACGATTGCCTCCCAGAAGGCCCGGGCGCGAAGCCGGGAAACGGGGTTCATTCCGTCAGAAGTCCGTCTCCCCAGATAAAGGCCGGTGCTGACAACCGCCATGACGCTGGAGACATGCAGTGCCTGTCCTGCGAGGTAGCTGGCGAACGGGGTGAGCAACGACATGGTCAGCAAAATTTCCGGACCATCGTCGACAATATGGCGTTGCACCCGGGCGATCACCCAACCGACGACCACGCCCAGGGCGATGCCTCCCAGGGCCACGTAAAGGAAGTGGCCGACGGCCCAGAGATCGATATCGGCATGAGCACCGGGCTTCAGGATAGCCACCATGGCCATTTGGAAAATGACCAGACTGGTGGCGTCGTTGACGAGGCTTTCTCCTTCCAGCGTGGTGGTCGTGCGGCGGGGCAGGCCAAGCCTCTCGGCGATGGCTGCGACGGCAATGGAATCCGGTGGCGAGATGATCGCCCCGAGGACAATGCCTGCCGCGAGCGGAAAGGGCCCCGATCCCGCCGGAAAATCGGGAATCAACCAGTGGGCGAAGTAGGCGATCGATAACGTGGTCACGATGACCAGACCGATGGCGAGAAGCAGAATGGGGCGCAGCTCGTTGCAAAAGTCCCGCCAGGAGGTGTTGAGCGCCTGGATGTAGAGAAGTGGCGGCAGAACGATGAAAAAGATCATGTCCGGATCAAGCTTGATGTGGGGCAGGTCGGGGATGTAGCCGATGAACAGCCCACCGATGACGAAAAGAATCGGGTAGGGGATCGCCAGGCGACGCGCGAGCAGTCCCAATCCGAAGACAAAGATCAGGAGCAGGGCGAGGATGATCGCGTATTGCACGGTCAGCAACGTAGAGGAAAGAGGGAAAAGATGAAAAGTATGAATCTTATTTTTCAAGAGCCCTGAAGCTTCCGGAATCTGTCGTCCGGGTCTGGCCATTTTCCGGAATGCGGTTATTTTTGCGGGTATGAGTTCCTATCATGGCGTTTCCCATTTCATCGGTAACACCCCGCTGGTCCGGCTGCGCAAACTGTCCGAGCTGACCGGCTGCGAAATCCTTGGCAAGGCCGAGTACATGAATCCCGGCGGTTCAGTGAAGGACCGCGCGGCCCTCGGCATTATCGAGGCGGCTGAAGCAAAGGGGGAACTTCATCCCGATGCGACCATTATTGAAGGTACGGCGGGGAATACCGGTATCGGTCTCACCTTGGTCGGGCAGGCGAAGGGCTACAAGACCGTCATTGTCATTCCTGATAACCAGTCACCGGAAAAGGTGCAGCTCCTTCGCGCCTTGGGGGCCGACGTCATGGTCGTCCCGGAAAAGCCCTACAAGGATCCCGGCAATTACAACAAGATCGCGCAGCGCCTTGCGGAGGAGCACAGCTTTTTCTGGGCAAATCAGTTCGATAACACGGCCAACCGGCAGATCCATTATCACACGACAGGGCCGGAGATTTATGCCCAGACGGCCGGCCGGGTGACCGCGTTTGTTTCCTCAGTTGGAACGGGCGGTACTCTGGCGGGTACGACCCGTTACTTGAAGGAGAGAAACGCCAAGATCGCCGCAGTGTGCGCTGATCCCTACGGCGCGGCGATGTGGTCCTGGTTCAAGAACCACGATTTGGAGACCAAGGACGGCGACTCCTTTGCCGAAGGCATCGGCCAGGGGAGGGTGACGAAGAATCTCGAGGGCCTTGAAGTTGACGAGGCTTACCGCATTGAGGACCAAGCCGCCTTCACCATCATCCAGCAATTGCGGCGGGAGGAGGGGATTTTCCTTGGGCTCTCGTCCGGCATCAACATCGCGGGGGCCGTCCGTTACGCGCGTGAGAAGGGCCCGGGACAGACCATCGTCACCATCCTTTGCGATTCCGGACACAAGTACATCTCCAAACTCTACAACCCGGAGTGGATTGAGCAAAACGGCCTGAAAGCCGACTTGCCGCTTGAGTCGGTGCTCTAGGTACGCTCTGATAGGCCTGTGTTGCGCTGGCTGAAAAAACGGGCGGTGGTCCATGCCGTGATCGTGGCGCTTTTTGTCGCGCCGATGCTGGGGTTGCTTTCGGTTCCCCCGAGGAAGGACGATTCACTTTTAAGCAAGACACGACTCCAATTCGACGCCTGGGAATTTGCGACGGTTGATGCCCGCAATCACTACGGGCGAAGGGCACCCATTGACAAGAACCTCGTCTTTTTGGCCCTGGATTCCTCTTCCATGGCAGTTTCTTCGGTGCTGGACGATCAGACGATCGACTCCTCGCACCCTCTTTCACTTATGCGCAGCTTCCCTTTTCCACGGGAGCTCTACGCCCTGATCTATGACCGGCTTTTTTCCGCCGGTGCCCGGGTGGTTGCCATCGATATCTTTTTTTCCTCGCCGACTCCGACTGATCCGGCCTTCGCCTCAGCCCTCGACCGTTACCGTGACAAAGTGGTGATTGGCATGAACGTGGCCGACGTGAACACCTCCTTTACACTGCCTTCCCAGAGTCTTCTTCCCACGCAGGATCCTTTCGATGAGCGCCTGGCTTTGCTCAATTTTTGGACGGACACTGATGACATTGTCCGTGATGCCCAGTACCGGACCAACCTCGAGTACCTGAACCTGCAAGAGGGCGCAGAAAAATTGCCGGCGGTCTATTCATTGGCAGCGAGAACGGTGCAAAAGGCCGGGCATGGCGACCTGGTCCCCAATGACTTTGCCAGCCGCACCATCCGTTTTGCCGGACCTCCGCTCAACACTTTTAAACATTATTCGCTATACCAGATTTTTGATCCGCATAGCTGGGAAGGCACCTTCCACAATGGCGAGTTTTTTAAGGGAAAAATCGTCCTGATCGGTCCGCAGGGAGATTTGGCCAAGGGCACCTTGGACAAACTAGGCTCTCCCTTTGGCATTATGGACGGCGCGGAGATTCATCTCAATGCCATGAATGCATTGTTGCAGAATGAATTTCTCCAGCGCTTTTCTGACCGGGCTACGGTCGGTTTCGTCCTCGCTTCGGGCCTCATTGCCTATCTGCTGGCCATGGGAATTGCCTCGATTGCCTGGCGCTTTGCGGCGGTCTTGCTGGTCCTGGGCGGCTATATGCTGGCAGGGATATGGGTGTACAACGGCCCCGGGCTGCTTTTGCCTGCGATTGCCCCGATGGGACTTCTCGGCGGGATGACGGGCGTGGGGTTCATCTATGACTTCGTGTTGTCGCAACTGGAAAGGCTGCGTTTGCGCACCACCTTCGAGCGCTACACCTCGCCCAATGTCGCCAAATATCTCCTCGATAATTCCGCCTCCTACCAGGAGATGCTGGGGGGCAAGCGCAAGCCGGTGACCGCCCTCTTTTCCGACGTCCGGGGTTTCACGACCATGACGGAGAAAGCCGATTCGCAGGAGCTGGTGACGAAGCTCAACGAGTACCTGACCGCCATGGTCGACTGTGTTTTCCGCCACGATGGCTCGCTCGACAAATTCATTGGTGATGCGGTAATGGCGGTCTGGGGCAACACGCCGTACAACTTCGGCCCGAAGGAGGACGCCATCCGCGCGGTGAGGGCGGCGCTCGCCATGATGAAAGAACTGCACGTGCTCAATGCGAAGTGGCTCAAGGAAGGCCGCACCGAGTGGCATATCGGCATCGGGCTCAACCACGGCGAGGTCATCGTCGGCGACATGGGCTCGCCCCAGCGGAAAGAGTTCGCGGTCATCGGCGACGCGATCAACCTGGCCTCGCGGCTCGAAAGCCTGACCAAGGAGTATCATGTCGATATCCTCATCGGCGAGAGCGTGGCCGATCTCGTCCGGGACCAGTTCCGCCTCCGCACGGTTGATCTCGTCCAGGTGAAGGGCAAGACCGAGGCGGTGCAGACCTTTACAGTTCTTGGAGAAAAGTCGGAAAGCCTGACTCCGGTCCAGGAACAATTCCTCGCGGCATACGAGGAAGCGATTGTCGCCTTCCGGGGCCGCCGTTTCAGCCAGGCCCGCGATCTTTTCGCCCAAGCCCTAAAGTTGCAGACCGGCGATCATTTGACCACCGAGTATCTTGCCAGTTGCGAGGCCTTTATCCAGACCCCGCCCGACGAGTCGTGGACAGGGGTCCGCGTGATGACCAAGAAGTAGCGACTGCGCTTTAGAACTTGTACGTGCCCGTGGCGGAAATGCCCGGCGATACAACATTATAGCTCACGTTGGCCGTATTGGAGAAATCGTTCTGGCTGCTGATATCGGCCGAGATGGCCAGGTACTTGCAAGGCTGCCAGGTCACGTCGAGACCCTCGGAGATATTGAAGTCATCGCGGCCATTCTGGAAGGCGGTGTCTGTCGTATAGATACGGGCGCCGGGGCGAACGTAGGGCCCGATGCAAACCGACCGGCACGGATAATAGGCGAGGCTGAAGGAGAGGGTATTGTCGAGGCGGTCAAACATCGAGGGGCTGGCCTGGTGGTACGCCAGATCGTAAGCCGCGACGAAGAAGAGGTTATTGTTCTTACCGATCGGCATCACGTGGCTGATCTGGTTGTCGTAGACCACTTCCTTATAGAAAACGCCGCTGGGCCCGTGGACCGTCGTGAAACGGGACAGGTTGACGGTCGACGTCCATGACCACATGCGGTCCTTGGTGAAAATGTACTGGCTGGAAAAAGCCATGTTCTCATTGTCAAAGTCGCCCGCCGCCGCATTGCCGTAACGGGCCATGTTGTACTGAAGCGAAATACGGGGAGTCCAGTTTACGAAGGAATAGGGCACGATGCTCGCCGTGTAAGTGCCGAGGTAAGCCGAGCTCGAGACCGGTGCCGCCTGTGTATAGAACACGTTGTCCGTATGGAAATACTGCTGCGTGGTGGAGAGGGTGAACATTTCCGGCTTCGGAAATTTCTGGACAATCCCGACCTGACCCAAGTCCTGCGTAGAAGTGACCGGGGGAGTAGGAGGGGCGACTTCCTGAGGCAGCCCAACTTTCTGCTGCAAGGTTTCAGCCGCCGACTGCGCAAATAGTGCCGGAGCAGTCGTGAAAATTACAGCTGCGACCGACCCAGCCAAAATAAAGCGATTACATGTCGTCATATCATTCAATCTCACCTATTAAATTACGATCAGCCACTCTGTTCCCAGCAACAGGGAGGAGGTGGTGGGGGGGGCGGAGGTGGCGGAGGGCGGCGATCGTCTTGCGGGGGAGGAGTATTATGCAGGTTGAGAGCTTGTCCGGCAGAGTCGGTGCCGGGAATCGGTACCGTGGGAACATACCCGGTAACCTCAGCGATGAAGTAGGGTTGCTGAGGCGGCTGGATAAAGCCGCGACTGACCAGATCGTTATAGTCCGCAACTTCATCCTTGATGGCACCCTCATTCGGTAGATCGTGCGGGAACTTCGTGATCAACGGGCTGGTCGCCAGCAAGAGAGGAACGTTGAAAGCCAGGATTTGCGGAGGGGATCCGGGGGTGAATTTCAGGATCTGGCCAGCGGTGATGGTATAGTCGACTCCACCAATCGTCAGGGTGGCCGTGCCTTCAATCAAACCAAACATGAAGCTGTTGCCCTGCTTTTGGATGAAGCCGGTGGTCCCCACGATGGCTGCCGTCACGGCGGCGGTCTTGACCGTCATCGGCTTGCCGTCCTTCGGCTTGGAAAAGAGCATCGTGCCGGATTGGAGGTCGAGCTGGTTGGACGAAGCCGAGTAATTGAAAATGGTGTTGGCTCCCAACCGGGTAATGGAGGAGTTGGCCAGCTTCAATTCGGCGCGTGATTGGGCCCCTGTCTTAACATATTCTCCATCGCCGAGAATAGTTCCCACCTTGGCTGGAGTCGTGTCGGTGGACTGGGTCTTTCCGTGATCAACCTGGTTGTAGACTTGGGTCACGGTTGCAGCCGAATCGGCTGACGCCAAGACGGTTCCGATCAGGAAGGAAGCTGCAATCTGAACAAAAATGCTTTGTTTCACACGGCCATCGTAATAAGAGGGAACCCGCTCTGTAAAGAGGTTCTTTAAACAATCTTAAATTTGCACGATATGAAACGTAATAAGATATGTATATCTATTTCTGTCAGCAACTTATATATTATAACCAAGTGGGATCGAGTAGCAGATCAGGCACGTCCACAAAGAAAAGTGCTATTGTCGTCGCGCCTGCTTGAGGGCTTGGTCCATCTCCCGCTTGGCCACGGCCTTTTTAAGGTCTTCACGTTTGTCCCGGACATTTTTGCCTATTCCGACGCCGAGCAGGACTTTAAGATTGTGCCCCTTCCAGTACATCTTTAACGCGACCAGCGTGCGCCCCTTCACCGAGACGATGCCGAAGAGCTTGCGGATTTCCTGCCGGTTGAGGAGGAGCTTCCTGACCGCCTTGGGCTCGTGGTTGTAGGTATGGGCCTGCTTGTAGGGCTGGATATCGAACTGATAGAGCCAGACCTCATTGTTCTCAATCCGGGCAAAAGCATCCGTGAGATTGCCTTGGCCGGCCCGGAGCGATTTTACTTCGGTTCCGCGCAAAACGATCCCGGCCTCATACGTCTCGAGGATTTGGTAGTCGCGATGCGCTTTGCGGTTAGTAATCAGGTCTTCGCCCATATGCGTGGTGGTACTCTCCAAGAAAGCCCCAACCGGCGTGCTTGTCGAGAAGGCAAAAGGGCAGGGGAGCGATCCTTGATGGCAGAAGTATTGCCGTTTTCCGTAACATAATGGGATTCGCCGGGTTCCTTCTACAGGCATTGATCTGTCATCTTTTATGAAATTGTTCTCTCTGTTGGGGGTGGCGGTTTATTTTTCCCTGGCCGGAATGGCAGGGCTTGTGGCGCAGCCTATGGGCGGACAGGGCAATTCGACTGAAGGGTTGCATGGGTTCAATCTCGGCAACGCCTTGGAAGCGCCCCAAGAGGGCAAGTGGGGGGTGACCCTGAAGGAGGAATACTTCGCGGCGATTGCGCAAAAAGGGTTTCACCTGCTTCGCATTCCCATCAGCTGGCCTGCACACGCCAAAATGGAGGCTCCCTACACCATCGATCCCGCCTTTTTCCAGCGCGTCGACTGGGCGTTGGCGCAAGCCAAGACGAACCACTTGGTGGCGATTGTCGATTTCCATCACTACGGCCAATTGCAAGAGAATCCCGCGAGTCAGAAGGAGCGGTATCTGGCCATCTGGAAACAGGTGGCCGAACACTATCAGGCGGAACCCGACACCGTTTACTTCGAGCTTCTCAATGAGCCCTCGGGCAAGCTGGACGCGGTCACGTGGAATCAACTTCTCGTCAAGGCGCTCGCTGTTGTCCGTGCGACCAATCCCACCCGCACCGTGGTGGTCGGCGGGGTGCAATGGAACAGCATCGGAGCCTTGGCGAAGCTTGATCTTCCCGACAACGATCGGAATCTGCTGGTCACTTTTCATTACTACGATCCGATGAAATTTACGCATCAGGGAGCGAGTTGGATGAGCGGGAGCAAAGAATGGATGGGCACCACCTGGCAGGGGACAGAGGCCGAAAGGCAGAAAGTTGACCAGGACATGGACAAGGCTGCTGCCTGGGGCAAGGAGCACCACCGGCCTATTTTCATGGGCGAATTTGGGAGTTTCGAAAAGGGTGACATGGAATCGCGTACACGCTGGACGAAGTACGTGGTGCAATCAGCCGATGCCCATGGGTTTCCTTGGACCTACTGGGAGTTTTGTTCCGGATTCGGCGCATACAATCCGGTCACGAACCAGTGGCGCGAGCCCCTGTTGGAGGCTTTGCAGTCTCCGGCCAAACAGTAAGGCCATGGATCAAATCTACGCCCGGTGGACTACCCGGTTGCCTGGGGCGGCTTGTCGATCAGTTCCTGAAGAGTGTCCAATAATTTTTGTCCCCCGCTGGGCTTCCACAGCACCGCCGATGCTCCGGTGGAAAAAAGCTCGAACTTGCTATTGAGCCCGAAGCGCGGCCCATTCATGCCGGAGTAGACGATGATGGGAAGGCCCGGCCGTTGTGCCGCCATCTCGGGGATAAGTTCCCGGCCCGAGACATCCGGCAGATCGAGGTCGATAATCACCGCATCCCAGGAGGGATAGGCCTGGTAAAAGCGCTCCAGCCCGGCTTGCCCAAGGCATAGTGCTCCACTTCGTAATCGTGGGCCTTTAAAAGGGTGCAGACGAGGAACGCCATTGGTTCGTTGTCCTCGATCAGCAGGATTTTCATGTCTTATCGTTCAGGATCGCCCGCAAGGTCTTGAGAAGCGTGCTCGACGTGTAGGGTTTGGTGAGGAAATGGTTGACCCCAAGGCCGGAAACCTTGGCGACGCCATTGTTCGCGCTCAGTCCGCTGGCCGCTACAATCTTTACTGCCGGGTTGATGCGCATCAGGGCGTGGATCAGGGCAGGGCCGTCCATGACCGGCATCATCATGTCGGTCAAGACCACGGAGATCTCATGCATCTTGAGGGCATAGACTCCAACGGCGTCTGCTCCATCTGTGGCGGTGAGGACCTTGTAGCCGAAAGCCTGCAGGGTCTGGCTGGTAATGGTCAGAATCGAGGCTTCGTCGTCGACAATCAGGACAGTCTCGCCATTGCCGCGGGGCAGGTTGGTCTGTTCGTCCAGTGCCCCGAGCCCATCAGAGGAAGTCATCGAGGCGGGCAGGTAGACCTTGAACATCGTGCCTTTGCCTGGTTCGCTGTAAACGTTGATGATGCCCTCATGGCTTTTCACGATGGCCATGACCGTCGACAGTCCAAGTCCCGTCCCTTTGTTGTGTTCCTTGGTCGTGAAGAACGGCTCGAAGATCTTGTCGATGAGTTCCGAAGGTATGCCGGTACCCGAGTCGGTGACCGTGATATTTACATAACGGCCCGACTTGGCCTGGATATTCATGGCCACATACTGGTCATCCAGCACGCAGTTTTCGATGGACACCGTCAGATTGCCGCCGTGCGGCATCGCATCCCGGGCATTCACGCACAGGTTAAGGAGGATCTGGTGGACTTGCGTCGGATCGCCCAGAATCGTCCATGTATCCTTGGGGATGGAGAATTGGAGGCGGATGTCCTTGGGAAAGGTATCCTTGATGATGTTTTCCAAATCCTTGAGGAGATGCTTGGGTTGGACCTCGACCCTTTCTCCCTCTAGGCCGCGGGCAAAGGAAAGTACCTGCCGGACAATGTCGGCGCCACGCTTCGCGCTGACCTCGATGGTCTCCAGGATTTGCCTGGCTTGGGGACTTTCTGTTGTGGCCTTGAGGATGTCGATCGACATCATGATCGGGGCGAGAATGTTGTTCAGGTCGTGCGCGACGCCGCCGGCGAGGGTGCCGATGCTTTCCATGCGCTGAGCACGCATGAACTGCGCCTCAATTTTTTTCTTCTCGGTGATGTCGGTATAGATGACGAGCACCGATTTGGGATTTCCCAGATCATCCCGGATCAAGGTCCGGCGCGCCTCGACGACAAGTTTGCGACCATCCTTGGTCACATGTTCGATTTCGCTGGATAATTCCCCTTTCTCCATGATTTGGGCGATGACTTTCTTGAACACCTTTGGATCCGCATAAAGCTTGTCGGCCACTTTGCGTCCCAGGACCTCGTCGCGGGTCCAGCCGTACATATTCTCGGCGCCCTTGTTCCAAAACATGATGGTACCGTCGAGTCCACCTACCAGGATCGCATCCTGCGCCTTGTCTAGGAGCGCTGCCTGTTCAGAAATCCGCTCCTCGGCAAGTTTCCGCTCGGTAATGTTCTCGAAGATGGCCGTGAAATGCTCCTTTTCGTGGCTGTAGACCGAAATGGCGAACCACTTTTCCAAGGGCTTAATGTGCGTCTCACACGTCTCCGGCCTGCCGGTCGAGGCCACCCGACCATACATCTTGAAAAGTTCCGGGTTGGCTTCCTTGATGCCGGGGAGGAGTTCACTGACTTTTTTCCCAACGACATTCTTCAGCCCCGTGAGCATCTCAAAAGCGCCATTGACCTCCAGATAGACAAAGTCCCGTATCTCGCCCTGTTCCGAAAGGACGCGGCAGTACGCATAGCCCCCCAGCATGTTCTCGAACAGGGAGCGGTACCGTAATTCGCCCTCCCGGAGCGCTGCTTCCGCTTTTTTCCGTTCGGTGATGTCGTGAAAAGACCAGATCCTTCCATAATATTTCCCGTCCTCTCCCCGCACAGGGGCCGAGTAGCGGTCAAAACACCTCCCGTCCAAGAGTCCGATTTCATCGCGGCTGATGTCGTCCGGGTGGGCATAGAGATAGCTGATTTTCTCGGCAAATTGCCGCGGATTTTTGGTCTGGCGGGTGACCCATTCCCGTTGCCCCCGGTCGTCGACATCATCAGCCAGGTCCCGGGGAATGCCCCACATCTCGACCATCCGTTGGTTCTGGAGCACTTTCTTCCCATCGGCATCGACGATCAGGATACCATCACTGGACGAATGGACCTGGGCCTCGAAGAAGGCGGTCTTCCACCTGAGCTGTTTCTCGGCCTCCTTGCGCTTGGTAATGTCGGTGAACGTGACGACTGCGCCCGTCACCACCGCGCCTTCAAAAATGGGACGCGAGCTGTATTCAACCGGGAACGACGTGCCGTCCAACCGCCAAAAGACCTCGTCATCGACTTGGTACAATTGGTGTTGTTGAAAGGCCTTGAAAATCGGGCAATCCTTGACCGGGTACACCGTCCCGTCCTTGCGATGGTGATGCACCAGATCGTGCATGTTCCGGCCCAGCGCCTGCTCCGGTCGGCAACCCAGCAGCTCCGACCCCGCGCGATTGATGAACGTGCATCGCCCTTTCAGGTCGATGCCGTAAATCCCTTCCACCACCGAGTCCAACAGCAACTGCAACTGTCGACCGGTACGCAACCGTTCCTCCTCCGCTTGCTTACGCTCGGTGATGTCGCGGACCACCGCAATCAGATAGCCTCCATTCAGGTCGATATATTGGACATTGACTTCAACCGGAAAGATCGAACCGTCCTTTCGCTGGTGACGGGCCTCAAGGATCTTGGAGCCGGTCTTCATGATTTCTGCCACCTCGGTCTCCATGGTGGACGACATGCTGCCGACCGGGGAAATATCGGGGACGCGCAGGGTCAGCATTTCTTCGCGGCTATAGCCCAGTCTTCGGCAGGCCGTCTCATTGACATCGAGAAACCGGCCCGTCTTCGCATCGACCACTTCAATCGCATCGTTGGACCGGTCAATCAGGGCCCGGAACAACTTCAGCGACCCCTCCGCCTTCTTCCGCTCGGTGATGTCGCGGAAGGACCAGATCCGTCCATAATATTTTCCGTCCTTGCCCCGGACAGGTGCCGAATACTGTTCGAAAAATCTTCCGTCCTTGAGTTCGACCTCGTCGCGGCTGATGACCTCGGGATGGGCGTACAGGTAGTCGACCTTACTGGCAAATTGCTGGGGATACTTGGTCTGACGGGTGACCCACTCCCGCCGCCGCCAGTCGCTGCCATCCGCAATGACTTCCGGGGGGACATTCCATAGCTCGGACAACCGTTGGTTCTGGAGGATCTTGTTGGCCTGGCTGTCGACGACCAGGATGCCATCAGGGTCTGAGTGGACCTGCGCTTCGAAGAAGGCGGTCTTCCACAAGAGCTGTTTCTCGACCTCCCGGCGTTCGGTGATGTCGCGTGCCACCTTCGACACCCCGATGGGCACGCCGTTGGCATTCTTGATCGGCGAAGCTGTAACCGACAGGTCGATCAGCCGCCCGTCTTTTGTTTTTCGTTGCGTTTCGAAGCTCTCCACGCTCTCTCCACGCCTGATCCTTTCCAAAATCTGGCGCTCTTCCTCCTGTCGCTCCTTCGGGATCAGGCGAATGATCGAAGTCCCCACCATCTCATCAGCGGTGTAACCAAAGATTTTTTCAGCCCCGTGGTTCCAGCTCGTGACGATGCCGTCGAGGTCCTTGCCGATGATCGCGTCATTCGAAAACTCGACGATCGCCGCGAGGCGCTTTGAGGCAATTTCCGCCTTCTTGCTGTCGGTCACGTCCGTGATCACCACCACGACCAACGATATCGCCCCGTCCACCTTCGTCGGCTCATACCGTACCGTATAATGACAGACACCGCTCGTGACTGGCTTGTGCAGGTCATAGCTCACCCGCTCACCAGCAAACGCCTGGTCAAGCCGCGGACGGATTTGGTCATCGTAAATACCCGGCAGCACATCGCTTACCCGTTGACCGACGATGTCCGCTGATGGTAATCCCAAGATGTCGGCGTAGGTGCGGTTGGCGTACGTGTAACGCCGGTCTTGATCCACGACCACCAGGCCAACCCGCGCATTGTCCGTCACAAGGCGCAGCCGCTCTTCGGTCGCGACCAATGCGTGCGTATGGCGGCGCAGTTCCAGGTCCGTCATTACCTGTCTCGCCAAAACCCGCAATGTCTGCGCCTGTTCTGCCGTTAACGTACGCGGTACATGGTCGATGACGCAGAGGGCCCCGATGGCCTGACCGTTGGGATGGAGAAGCGGTGCGCCTGCATAAAAACGGATGTGCGGCTCGCCAGTCACCAAAGGATTGTCGGCAAAGCGTGGGTCCGCCGTTGCATCCGGCACAATAAACAAGTCCCCTTGCTGCACCGCGTGACCACAAAACGAGATATCACGCGAGGTTTCTTGAGTGTCGATTCCCACCTTCGATTTGAACCATTGCCGGTTCTCATCCACTAGTGACACCATCGCAACGGGCGTGTTGCAAATCTGTGCAGCCAAAGCAGTGAGATCGTCCAAGGCCTTCTCGGGGAGCGTATCGAGAATGGCATATTCACGAAGCGCTTTGATGCGTTCAGCTTCACCACATGTCGGCTGTGCGGGGATCATAAACTGCTTTGGTTTAAATGATTTTGCCTTTACGACACCGGGTTTGCTATTTTAGGCACTTTAGCATATTAAAACAAAGAAGTGGATGAATCAAGTTTCTTGTGAATACAAGTAGTTAACCAGCAAAATGATGCACCACCTAACGTATTTTGACGGTTTACCAAGCAACAGCAATGCCATCGAGGCGGGGATCAGAGGCACCGCAGAGAGATTCGGACGTGAAGGCGATGGCTTGGGCGCCGCCCTCGAATGAACGGAGAAAATCATGGGGAAGCGCCCAGTCGGCGGGAACTTCCTCCCCCGTCATCACGTGGTGCCCCATCGCCTGCAGGGCAGAAGCGAAAGCAGGATTGCGGTGAGGCTCGGCCGAGATACGGCGGCCGTCGAGGACACGGACGCGAGGGGCATCCAATGCCTGTTGCAGGTTCATGCCGCGATCAAGCAGGTTAACCAGAATTTGGACCTGTCCCTGGGGTTGCATATTTGCGCCCATGCAGCCGAAGCTCATCTTAAGTGATCCGTCCGGATTCAGCAACATGGCGGGCAGGATCGTGTGACGTACGCGCTTGCCGGGAGTCACGCCGTTCGGATGTCCGGGTTCCATTTCAAAATCCGCCGCGCGATTATGGAGGATGATGCCAGTACCGGGTACGATGATGCCGGAGCCAAACACGTCGGAGATGCTGGTGATCAGCGAGACGGCGTTGCGGTCACGATCCACCACGGTCAGATAAGTCGTGTCGCCGTAAATGCGACCCGCGGTGGGGTTGTCGAGTGCGTGCCCAGGTTGGATCAGGTTGCGGCGTGCCGTGAGATAATCGGTGGAGAGCAGCCGCTCCACGGGCGTCTCAGCAAAGCGAGGATCGGCCACGTACTGGGTGGCATCGGCGAAGGCGAGTTTGAGAGCCTCCAGAATCAGATGACTCGCCCTGGCTTCATCCTCGGCGAAAAGGTGCGGCAGATCGAAGCCCTCGAGGATGCCCAGCGCCATGAGAGCGACGAGGCCCTGGCCGTTGGGCGGAATTTCCAGGATGGTGTGGCCACGATAGCTTCCGCGGATGGGAGTGACCCATTCGGCCTGGATGGGCTCAAAGTCGGCGGCATCAAGAAAGCCTCCGGCTTTTTCCAAAGTCTCAAGGATCCGGTCGCGAATTTCCCCGCGATAAAACGCATCGCGACCGTTGCGGGCGACGGAGCGCCAGGTTTGGGCAAGATCCTTCTGCTGAAAAATCTGTCCCGCTCCGGGGGCCGCTCCGCCTGGGAGATAGGGACTCGCATCGCTGGAGAAATGTTGCAGCTTCGAGGCACCCCATTCCCATACGCGGCTGATTTTCTGGCTCACGGCAAAACCGTTCTCGGCATAGTCCGCGGCGGGTTCGACGAGGGTCGACAGGTCCATCGAGCCGAAACGCGAATGCAGGGCCAGGTAACCGTCGAGCGCGCCGGGGACCGAGACCGTGGCGGCGCCGGCCTTGGGCATCGAGGTAAATCCGGCGGCGCGGAGATTATCAATGGTGAAGCGGGAACCGGACCGGCCGCTGGCGTTGAGCCCGAAGAACTCGCCCTGCCAGTGAACGAGGATCATCGAGTCGCCGCCGAGCCCGTTCATCATCGGCTCGCCGACGTTCACCATCGCAGCCATGGCAATGGCGGCATCCGCGGCATTGCCGCCCGCCCGTAGGATGTCCCGGCCGATGGCCGCGGCGAGGGGCTGGCTCGAGCACGCCATACCCTTCCTGGCGTAGACCGGCGCGCGTTGGGAATCAAAGGGCTGCATGACCCGTCACTTGACCGGATTGACCTTGCCCACGATCAGTTCGTCGCTGGGCAGGATGGGGATCTTCGGCATCTGCTCATCCTCGATGCCCAGCGTCGGCCCGATAATCCTGTCCGGAAATCCCGGGATCGCGCCCGTGAAACCGATGTCCTGCACATTCGGCGTGTCGAAGAAAATCAGGAACCGCATTTCGCCGTCGATCAGGTTCTCGATGTGGTGGGGATAGGCGCGCGGGATGAAATAGATATCGCCGGCTTGCAGCGTGTAGGTGGCGATTTCGTTGTCCGGGTACTTGATCGTCATCCGGGCGCGGCCTTCCCTCACGTAGCCCATCTCTGCCGTCTCCGGATGCCAGTGGGGCTCGCGCATGCCGCTGCCGTGCATGTTCAGCGAATACATTCCCAGCGAGCGCAACGCGGGCCAGGTGTCCTTGCGGGCCACACGTACCAGGCCGAAATGGTTCTCAAGGGCAGGGGACTTCGCCTCCACCGGGAATTTCAACCGGTTCGCAAATGTGGCAGACGTGGGCACTTCAGGGTTGCCCCGCGTCTTGCCGAAGACGATGTCCTCCACCGCACGCGTCACCTTGCCGATTTCGGAGACTTTTTTGCCCCAGGTATTGGCCAGCACTTCCATGGACATGCACCCGGCCGTGCCCGACAAACCGAAGTCCTCGGGATGATCGCTCGAAAAAGCCACGATCACCTCGTTGATGCCTTCGCCGATATTTTCGATCGAATGCAGGGAGCCCGACGGCACGTAGTACATCTCGCCCTGCTGGATCGTAAAATGGTCGTGCTGGTTCCCGTTGGAAAAAATCGTCACCAGCGCCTTGCCCGAGAGGCAGTACCCCAGCTCATCCGCATTGGGGTGCCAGTGCGGCTCGCGAAAACATCCCTCATTGATGAGCAGGCGATACATCGCCATTCCCTGCAACGCTGGAAAATTGGACTTGTTCGCCGAAGTGCGCGAACCGTACACACTCGAAAATTGCGGCTCCAACCGATTCAACGAAATCGTGGGGCTGGCCATGACCCGGGTTAGCAGTGGCGAGGAATCAGGTCAAACTAAACCCGAAAGGAAAGTGGTGCGCGATACAGGGTTTGAACCTGTGACCCCTACAGTGTCAATGTAGTGCTCTACCACTGAGCTAACCGCGCTTAAATGGGGAGGGGAACTTTACGGTTTCCGCCGCAGACTGACAAGTTGTTTCAACAAAAACGGATGCTTCGTTACTTCTCGCTCTGGACGATGACGGCGGTGCCGTAGCAGAGGACTTCGGTGATGCCGGGCATCAACTCGGTGGCGTCGTAGCGGACGCCGACGATGCCGTTAGCGCCGAGGGCGGCGGCATGGTCGGCCATCTGGTTGTAGGCGTCCATGCGGGCCTTTTCGCAAAGGTCGGTGAGGATGGTGATGTTGCCGCCAAAGAGGGACTGGATCGATGCGCCCATGTTGCCGATGACGGAGCGCGAACGGACGACGATGCCGCGGACCAAGCCCAGCGTCCCCGCGATTTTGTAACCCGGAAGGTCAAAGGCCGTGGTGATGAAGCGGTGGTCCATCGAAGACTCCTAGCCTTTGCGGCGGCGTTTGACGTTGATCTGGGCGAGTGAGCGCGCCAGCGAGGCCTGGGTGGCTTCCAGTTCTTCGCCTTCGAGCGTATTCGACTTGAGGAGGTCTTCGGCGCGCTTGACGGCTTCTTCAACCTTCTTCTCGTCGATGTCTTTTTCATTCACCGCGCCATCGGTCAGGACAGCCACGCTGTCGCCGGTGATCTCGGCAAAGCCTTCGCCGATGGCGATGACTACGATTTGGCCTTTTTGCGTGATGCGGAGCTCGCCCGCAGTCAGCTCGGCGACCTCCACCTGGTGCATGGGCAGGACGTCCATTTCGCCTTCCGCGCCGGGAAGGTGAACCTGGTCGACCTCGCCCTCGAAGGTCTTGCCTTCGGGGGTGACGATTTCGAGCTTGAGTGTGGCCATGGTCGGTGCGGCTTACGATTTGATCGTGGAGATGTTGCCCTTCATGTAGAAGTCGCTCTCGTCCACGTTGTCGTGCTTGCCGTCGAGGATTTCCTTGAAGCCCTGGACCGTATCCTGGATGGAGACGTAAACGCCGGGCGAACCCGTGAAGACCTCGGCCACCGTGAACGGCTGGCTGAGGAAGCGCTGGATTTTGCGGGCGCGGAAGACGATCAGCTTGTCGTCGGCAGAAAGTTCGTCCATGCCGAGAATGCTGATGATGTCCTGCAGGTCCTTGTAGCGCTGCAGTACCTTCTGGACGCCGCGCGCGACCGCGTAGTGCTCTTCACCGACGATGTCGGGGGTGAGCGCCTTGGAGGTCGAGGCGAGAGGATCGACGGCAGGGTAGATGCCCAATTCGGCGATGGAACGCTCAAGCACGATGGTCGAATCGAGGTGCGCGAAGGTGTTGGCGGGGGCCGGATCGGTCAAATCGTCCGCCGGAACATAGACCGCCTGGAACGAGGTGATCGAGCCGTTCTTCGTCGAGGTGATCCGTTCCTGGAGATCGCCCATTTCGGCGGCCAGCGTGGGCTGGTAACCGACGGCGCTCGGCGTGCGGCCGAGGAGCGCGGAGACTTCCGAACCCGCCTGGGAGAAGCGGAAAATGTTGTCGATGAAGAGGAGCACGTCCTGGTTCTTTTCGTCGCGGAAATATTCCGCCATGGCGAGGGCGCTCAAGGCGACGCGCATGCGGGCGCCTGGGGGTTCGTTCATCTGGCCGTAGACGAGCGCGACCTTGGACTTGGAGAGGTCCTTCTGGTCGATGACGCCCGACTCGGACATTTCATGGTAAAGATCGTTGCCCTCGCGGGTACGCTCGCCGACCCCGGCGAACACCGAGTAGCCGCCGTGACCCTTGGCGATGTTGTTGATCAGCTCCATGATGACGACGGTCTTGCCGACGCCGGCACCGCCGAATGCGCCGACCTTGCCGCCCTTGGTGAAGGGACAGATCAAATCGATGACCTTGATGCCGGTCTCGAGAACCTCGGCCTTGGTGTCCTGGTCGAGGAGGGTGGGGGCCTTGCGGTGAATCGGGTAACGCTTGGTGAAGGGGACGGGGCCACGTTCATCGGTGGGGTCGCCCAGCACGTTGAAGATACGACCGAGGATGCCTTCGCCGACGGGAACGGAAATGGGGGCGCCGGTATCGACGACTTCGATGCCGCGCTTCAGACCTTCCGCTCCGGCCATGGCGACGGCGCGGACCCAGCCTTCGCCGAGGTGCTGCTGGACTTCGAGGGTCAGCTTGTGGGCTTTGTCGCCGACGTTGAAGTCAACGGTCAGGGCGTTGAAGAGGGCGGGGAGGTGACCATCGGAAAATTCGACGTCAACGACCGGGCCGATGACTTGGACGATTTTACCGACGTTGGTGGGGGAGGCAGTGGCAACCATAGGTGTATTTCAGGATTTAAGGATGGAGGGAAAGTTATTGGGCCATCATCGCCGCAGCGGAGGAGATCTCGAGAATCTCGTTCGTGATGGCGGCCTGGCGGGCCTTGTTGTATTCGAGGGTGAGGTCCTTGACGAGCTGCTTGGCGTTGTCGGTCGCGCTCTTCATGGCGACCATGCGGGCGCTATGCTCGGAGGCGCGGGCCTCGAGGATCTTTTCGTAGAGCTCAAGGTGGATGTAGTAGGGGAGCAACTTCCCGAGCAACGCGTCGGCCTCGGGCTCAAAATTGTAGAAGGCACGGCCCCTGGCATCCGGCTTTTGCTCCGCATGCTCGGACCGTTCGGCTTCGCCGAGGGCCTTGGCCACGTCAAGGACGCCTGCACCGATCGGGACAACGGGGTAGCGGGTCGGGACCTGCGAGAGCGTGTTGACGAAACGGTTGTAGTAAAGCTCGACGGAGTCGAAAGCTTTTTCCTCGAACTTTTGCAGGACAAAGCGGCTGATCACCTTGCTCTCGGAAAAAGTGGGGCTGTCCTTGAGTTCAAAGTCAGCCAGAATATTCTTTTTCAGGCGGGCGAGAAAAGCACGTCCCTTGCGGCCCACGGTGATGTAAACCTTGCTGCCATCGTCCGCCTTCATCACATCGCGCAAAAGATTTGTGTTGAGCGGTCCGCAGAGGCCTTTTTCCGAGGTGAGCACGATGACGGCAGTCTTGCCATTGGTCTTCCGGGGGACCAGGAGGGGATGGCTGATTTCCGCCGAGCCGATATTCGCGTAAAGGTGGGCGGTCAGGTCGTCCAGGCGGCTGGCATAAGGCCGCAAGGCCAGGGCGGCCTGCTGGGCGCGGCGCATTTTGGTGGAGGCCACCATCTGCATCGCCTTGGTGATCTGGGATGTGTTCTTGACCGACTTGATGCGTCGGCGGATGTCGCGAAGATTGGCCATTGGCGCAGGTTAGGCGTAGGTTTCGGCAAACTGGCCCACCGCGGTTTTCAGGTCGGCGGTGATGGCGTCATCGATGGCGCCCTTTTCGCGGATCGCGGCGAGGACTTTTTCGTGCCGGGTGGTGAGGACTTCAACCAGCTTGGTCTGGAAATCCTTGATCTTGTCGACCGGGATCTTGTCGAAGAAGTTGTTCTGCACGGCCCACATCGTGGCGACCTGCACTTCGACCGCGACGGGATGATAATTCCGCTGGTTGAAGATTTCAACGACGCGTGCGCCGCGACCAAGCTTGGCCTGGGTCTTGGCATCGAGATCGGAGCCGAACTGGGCGAAGGCGGCGAGTTCGCGGTACTGCGCCAGGTCACCCTTGATCTTGCCGGCAACCTGCTTCATGGCCTTGATCTGCGCGGCGCTGCCGACGCGGGAGACCGAGAGACCGACCGAGATGGCGGGGCGGATACCCTGGTAGAACAAATCGGTTTCCAGATAGATCTGACCGTCCGTGATCGAGATGACGTTCGTCGGGATGTAGGCCGAGACGTCGCCCGCCTGCGTCTCGATGATCGGGAGCGCGGTGAGGGAACCGTTGCCGTATTTCTCGCCGACACGCGCCGAGCGTTCGAGCAGACGCGAGTGGAGATAGAAAACGTCGCCGGGATACGCTTCACGACCGGAGGGCCGCTTCAGAATCAGCGAAACCTGGCGGTAAGCCACGGCGTGCTTGGAGAGATCGTCGTAAATGATGATCGCGTCCATCGCATTGTCCATGAACCATTCGCCCATGGCGCAGCCTGCGAAGGGGGCGATGTACTGGCTGGTGGCCGAATCCGAGGCCGTGGAGGAAACGACAATGGTGTACTGGAGGGCGCCAGTGGAGGCGAGCACTTCCATGACGCGGGCAACGTTCGCGTTTTTCTGGCCGATGGCGACGTAGATGCAATAGAGCGGGCGGAAACCTTCCTTGCCCTCGTTTGCCTTATTGATCTTGGCCTGGTTGATGATGGTATCGATGGCAATCGTGGTCTTGCCGGTGGCGCGGTCGCCGATGATCAATTCGCGCTGTCCGCGACCGATCGGGATCATCGCGTCGATGGCGGTGATGCCGGTCTGGATCGGCTGGCTGACCGATTTGCGCGAGATGATGCCAGGGGCGACTTTTTCCACGGGATAATAGGTGTCGGTCTTGATGTCGCCCTTGCCGTCGATGGGGCGTCCGAGGGCGTCGACCGCGCGACCGAGAAGGGCCTTGCCGACGGGGACCTGCAAGAGCTTGCCGGTCGTGCGGACCTGGTCGCCTTCCTTGATGCCGGAGAAATCGCCGAGGATGATCGCGCCGACTTCGGTTTCTTCAAGGTTGAGCGCGAGGCCCATGACGCCGCCGGGGAATTCCAACATTTCGTTCAAGGCCGCGCCGGAAAGGCCTTCGATCTTGGCGACGCCGTCGGAAATTTCGCGAACGGTGCCGATGTTGGACTGAGCGACGTCCGTTTTAAGGGAGACGATCTGGGACTTGATTTCTTCGAGGAGGGTGCTCATGGGATGGTCTGGATGGGGGTGTATGCTGAATTAAATTTTTAGGAGAATGCTTGCTGGAGACGGGCGAGACGGGTGCTGACAGAGCCGTCCCAGATGTTGCTGCCGCGGCGGATACGAAGGCCACCGACGAGGGCCGGGTTCTCGACATAAGACGTGCTGGAAGCCGGACCAAACTGGCGTTCGAGGTCCGCAAAGACGCTGGCGCCCTTGTCGGCGAGGGGAGTGGCGCTCTCCACGCGGACGGCGCGTTCCTCAACGGCAATTTCAACCAGCCGCTGCAGACGGGTCAGGATGCCGATATAATTACGCGGCTTCTGGGAGACCATGAGGCCAATGATGTCCCGGATACCCTGCTCGTCGACGGAACCGTCGGGGCGGACGCAGGCGCGAAAGTACTTCTTCGCGGTCTGGCGGGCGTGGCGGTCGATTTTCATGTCGTGGCGCGGATCGTGGTTAGTTGTTGGTGGCACCAAGCTGGCGCAGCGTTTCGCCGTTGAGACGAGACTGGTCGTCTGCGGAGAGGACCTTGCCGGCAACCTTTTCGGTCGTCTGGACGACAAGCACGCCGACTTCGCGCTTCAGTTCAGCGAGGAGACGGTTGCGGTCGAGGACGCTGGCTTCATGGGCCTTGCGGATGATGTCCTCGGCCTGCGCGGTCGCTTCCTGCGCCTTGCGCTCGGTCACGATGGCGGCGCTCTTGTGGGCCTCGGCGATGATGGCGGAGGCCTGCTCGTTGGCCTTCTGGATCACGGCGAGACGGCTCGCTTCGGCGTCCAACAGCTCCTTCTTGATCTTCTCCGCATTGGCCATCGATTCCTCGATGGCGGTGCGGCGCTTTTCCAGGATGGTCCGCACCGGTTTCCACCCAAATTGATGGGCGACCGTAAAGAGTATCGCAAAGGCGACACACTGGGCGATGAATTGCTGGAGCGTAAAGCCCGTGGCCTTGCCGACTTCCTGAAAATTATTCTGGATGTCAGACAAGTCGGCCAGGGGCAGATGAAGAATGAACATGAGGGTGAAGGTCGCCGCCAGTGAAGATCACCGACGACAAGCGAATGGATTATTTACCGGCCAAGACGAACGCGACGAGAATGAAGGTTCCTTCCGAGATACCGACGAAGATGAGGGAGGCACCCAGGATGACGCCCATGGCGCCGGGGTTACGTCCAACGGCCTGGGAAGCACCCGCTCCGACTGCGCCGATACCGATTGCCGCGCCGCCCGCAGCGAGACCGACTTCGACCGCTGACATGCTTCCCGTTAGTCCGCTTAAATCCGCCAAGATATTCAACATATATTTTCCTTAAGTTATTGATTCTGTGTGTTTTTTCGGCGCCCCGCGTAAGCGGTCAGCGCCAAATCTTTAATGAGCGCCTTCCTCCTCCGACCCGTGGGGATCGGCGTTGGTGATCATGCCGGTAAAGGCGGCGGTCAAAGCGAAGAAAACGAACGCCTGGACGAAGGCAACCAGGAGCTCGTAAAAATAGAAGGGAACAAGGATCATGAAGGCGTAGTTCGGCGCCAGCTTGTACATCGAGTCGAGGAGATATTCACCGCCGTAGATGTTACCGAAGAGACGGAACGTAAAGGCGATGGGACGAATGAGCAGGATGGACAGGACTTCGATCCAGCCGACCAGGAAGAAGATGATGATGAAGGACCAGTTCAGGACGACATTGGGGAACTTGACCTTGGAACCAAAGATATGGAAGAGCGATCCGCCGACACCCATCTGCCGGATACACCAGTAGAAATACATGAAGAAGAAGATGGCGCTGTAGGCGGCAGTGACGTTGACGTTGGCGTTGGCGCCGCGGAGGAACGGCTCGGTCACCTCGAAACTCCACATATTCTTGTCCGCGCTGGTGTAGTGGCCCCAGCCGAAGGTGCCGAACCCGGGAACCAGGGCGAGCGTGTTTTCCGCGAGGATGAAGATGAATAAGCTCGCGAAGAACCAGAAGCCCCGTTGCATCGTCTCGCGTCCGGCTAGGCTTTCAATGAAATTGCTCAGAAGCTCGACGACCCATTCCACGAAGTTTTGCATGCCGCTGGGAACCAGCTTGGGGTTGCGCATCCCGATCTGGATGATAATGACCACCAACGCACAGGCTAGGGCCTCGGCCACCATCGAATTGTTAAGCTGAAAGGGGCCCCATTGCGCGAGGACAACAGGTTTTTGGGTCATACCCTCCACAGGGACTTCGTCGGCAAAAAAGGAAGGAAAAGCAAGCATCGTACGTCAAAGAATTGGGGGAAGGGACATCATTGCGGGAAAGTCAAATTAGGCAAGGACAAGATTGTGAAAATTTAAACGTTCCTTGATAGAAAATCTTATCATGGACCCCGATTGAGCGTCGATTAAAGCAAATGCGATTTAATTGTCGAGTGGGGACTCGAAAAATTGGAAAGAAAGCTACCAGAGTTCGTTCGGCCCCACGGGAACAGGAATGGCCTCGCGGCGGGCGACGGCGGGAACATTGGAAATTTCCTCGTCGCGAAAATTGAGTTCGTGCGGACGTGGGGCGTACTTGGGAAGGAGTTGGCCCGCCTCGTCCAGAAATTGAGCGCGCCACGTTATATAGGAAGCGAGAAGCGCATCATAATCGGTCTTCGTGGCAATCCGGACAATGCCCTTATTAAAGAAGGACGCCGGACCAAAGCGGCGCGCGTACCACGGGCCGACTTTGCGGAACATGGTGCACCCAAGACTCTCGCCGAAGACTTGGATCATGAGATCGAGATGCCGGTTCATCACCCGGACGCGCTCGGCGAAAAGCGGCTCGGGAAGAAGCTCGCCGGTCTGGAGTAAGTGAACGGTGTGGGCAAAAATCCACGGATTGTAGAACGCACCGCGTCCGATGCTGACCCCCGCGCACCCGGTCGATTCGAGCATGATCTTCGCCGCCTCGGGACTGGTGATGTCGCCATTGCCGATGACGGGAATCGTGCGCACCGCCTCGACGACCTTGCGGATGCCGGCCAAATTGACGCTGCCCTCGAAGCCCTGCTGGCGCGTGCGACCGTGAACCATGATGGCCGTGGCTCCGGCATCCTCCAGCGCGCGGGCGAGATCGGGTGCGGTGAGATTGTCGTCGTCCCAGCCCAACCGCATCTTGCAGGTGACCGGAATCTTGACGGCATTGACCATGCCGCGAACCAGAGCCGCCGTGCGGTCCAGCTCAGTCATCATCGCTGATCCGCCGCCAACCTGGCAGACCTTCTTCACCGGACAGCCCATGTTGATGTCGACCGACGCGACGCCCACCGATTCAAGATATTGCGCGGCATCCCGCATTTCCTCCGGCACGGAACCAAAGAGCTGCACGGCGAGGGGCGTATCCTCTGGCGAGCTTTCGATCAGCTTGAGCGCCTTCTTGTTCTTCTCCAGCAACGACCGCGCATTGACCAGGTCTGTGGTGCACAGTCCCACGCCGCCCACTTCGCGAATCACGAGCCGGAACGGCAAATTTGTGTAGCCCGCCAATGGCGACAAAAGCAACGGCGTCGGCAGGGGGAGGCTGCCGAAGGAAAGAGGGTATGACGCAGGCATGGCTCGGGAATCGGTAATGATAGCATTCAACGCTGGAGGATGCCATCCCGAAGGGATACGTCTCCGTAAGCTCCTTGGTGCAACAATCCGGGATGCATTTTGCACAAAAAAAGCCAAGCACGTCCCCAATCGTCGCTTAGATTAGTAGTAGCCCGTTGACGGGTGACCGAAAGGCAAGGCTCCCCATGAAAAACGACCCCTACGTGATGGCCACATTTCTCAAGGCAAGGGAACAAGACCAGTGGGCTGCCGATGGCACCCGGCCGATTGTCACCATTTCCCGGCAGCATGGTACCAGCGGCGACCAGATCGCGGTCCGGACCGCGGAACTTCTCACCGAAATGGGCCATGGAAAGCAGCCGTGGATCACCGTCGACAAGACGATGACCGAGCGCGTGCTTAACGAGCATCACCTCTCGCCCCGCGTCACCGGGTTCCTCACGGGGGAAGAGACTGCGTCCATCGAGAACCACATTGAAAGCATGCTGGGCATCAGCGTGGCGTACGAGACGGTCATCGAAAAAATGACGCAGACGATGATCCATATCGCCAAGCTGGGACATGTGGTCCTCGTGGGACGAGCCGCCAACGTGGTGACCGCGGGCTTTCCCCGTGCCGTCCACGTTCGCGTGGTCGGCTCATTCGATCGCCGGGTGGAACGGCTCATGGAGAAGCAGAACTGTTCCCGGGACGTGGCGATGGCCGAGATCACCGAGGTCGATGAAAACCGTCGGCATTTCGTCGCGCGGAATTTCAAGTCGGACATCACCGATCCGCTGCTCTACGACATGACTTTCAACACGGACCGCATTTCCGTGGAAGAAGCCGCCCGCATCATCGCGCATCTGGTTTCCTCGCCCGACTTCCGGGAAAAGGAAGCCCGGCACCTGGTTGAGTTACGGCATCAGGTGCTGGGTTGACACTACACGGGTCGTCTCAATTTAATAATCTTGTAACCGGGTCAACAACCGGGGTGTCATCAACTTGTGAAGAGGTTCGCCTGGATATGACCGACGCAGAGGTGGCTGAGTGCCTGGCGCGCGGGCGTGAAGGGGACGAAAAGGCGGTCCTTGAGCTTTTCCACTACATGTACCCACACGTTGCCAAACTGGTCCACGCCAACCTCCCGGCCAAGGAGAGTGCGGAGGACTTGATCCAGAAGGTCTGCATCAAGGTGATGTCGCACCTCAATCAATTTTCCGGGAAGGTGCCCTTCCTGCACTGGGTCTCGCGCATCGCGGTGAACACCTGCCTGAACCAGATCCGGCACGAAAAGCGCCGCCCGGAAATCCGCCTGGCCGACTTGAGCGAGGACGAGGCCAACGTGATCGAGCAGCTCGCCACGACTCCGGGCGAACTCGATGCCTCGCAAAAAATGGCCGCGAGCGAACTGGTGGAAAAACTTCTGGAAGGCCTCAAGCCCGCCGACCGTTTGTTGATGAAACTGATGTATCTCGATGGCCACAACGTGCAGGAGATCGCGAAGCTGACAGGCTGGAGCGCCACGTTGATCAAAGTGCGGGCCTTCCGGGCGCGGGCGCATTTACGAAAACACTATACTTTGCTAATGAAGGAGAACGCATGAACCCGATCGACGATCAACTCAACCGGCTTTTTCGCGCGGCCCGCAAGCCCGAGGCCGGAGATTTTCCCGTGCCTTTCGGCCTGGAAACGCGCGCGTTGGCGGCCTGGCGCGGGGCGGGACGGCGTGAAGCCGGACTCTTTGACATGGGCGTCCTCGCCCGGGGACTTGTCGTGGCTATTGTGATCATGGGCGCCAGCCTGTGGCCGGTGCTCCATCAGACGACCGATCCATTCTCCGCCTACCTCCAGGATTCCGATACGACGCTGGCCTCGGATGAAACTCCATGAGTCCCAAAATTAAGCCGTGGCTCTTCCTGGCCATGATCTTCCTCGCCGGCATCCTGACCGGCGCGGCGCTGACCATCGGCCTGGGACCTTATTTCAAGTCCGAGCAGGGAGCCCAGCAGATGAAGCGCGGCTGGATGCTCTACCTGACCAAACGGCTCGACCTGACCGCTGATCAACAGGCGAAAATCGATCCGATCCTGGCCGCGTCCGAAAATGACATGCAGTCCGCCCGGAAGGACAATGCCGACCGCGTCTCCCAGATCATCAAGAAGGCGAATACGCAGATCGCCGCCATCCTCACTCCTGAACAGCAAGCCGCGCTGGAGAAGATGAGCAAGGAGATGGAACAGAATCGGGACAGGAGATTTCCAGGTCGGGGCCACCCATGGGGCGGTTCTGGCGGCATGCCGCCGCGTGGTGGTCCGGGCGGCGGTGGGATGATGCCGCCTCCGGGGCCCCCGCCCTCGGATGCGCCGAACGGGCCGAAGCCTCCGCCGGGGCATTAAGAACCGTTAGCGAGAATCACTCTCCGGCTCCAAGTCCCACATGGACGCGAGCAGCCCAACCGCAAACGTTCCGAAGATCAGCATCCCAAAGCTCGGCAGCGGTAGGATGACGTTGTAGATCCGGAAGGCCAGCAGGGCCGATTCAAACCAAAAGGCCGCCGCAATGATCAGAATGGCGGCGGCATGGAAGGGACCGAGACGGACCACGGCGGCGGCTCCGGCGATGCCTATGAGAAAATAAAGCGCGGCGAGGATCATCGGGGGCAGGGGCCTGACATAATCTTGATCAAGAATGGTGCGCTCGGCCTGGAGCTGAATCTCCACGCGGCTGAGTGGACCGATGACCGTGGTGAATCGCTCGCGCTGGGCCGAGTCGGTGCGACCGATCCAGACCTGCCGGTGCGAGAGCTGCCTGAGGTCGCCGCCCGGGGGGATGCCGTGCAGGATCTGGTCGTCATATACAAGCACGTTGTCGAACGAAGCCTGCCAGGATGTGGCCGGTCCCGGATGAAAACGAATCAACATCCGTCCCTGGTTGTCGATGGGAATGGTGCGAAGCAGCCTGCCGTCTTTCTTGCGCAGAAAAATCGCGCGTCCGACCTGGACTTCCGACTTGGCGAGATCAGCGCCCAGGAACTGCGCCGTCGCCTGCAGGACCAGCGAGGGAATAACTTTTTCTCCCACGATAAAGATGAGCGGCAACCGGCGCACCTGCAGCCCGGCCTCGGCTTCCAGGTTATTGGCGCCCGTGGGAGAGGTCCCGGCAAAAGTCTCGAATGGCCAGGTGGCCGATCCGAATTGCGGGATCATCCGGACATCGCCGTGGATCGGAATTGAGGCAAGATTCGTGGGCGCGGGGGCCACGGCATTGCGGCTCATCGCGGTGGAGGCAAAGACGACCGCATTGGCGCGTTGGACAATGTGGGAGAAGGTGTCGTCGAAGGAACTGTATTCGGTGTCGCGATCGGCGAGGTTCATCTCAAAGACGACGCTTTGTGGTGCATAATCAATGAGGCTGCGAAGCGCGAGGGTGTAGTCGAGCCGCGACCAGGGCCACGGGCGGTCCTTCGGGATGTTGTCGATGGCGATGAGGCTTAACTGGTCGCTCGGATGCGCGGGATACGAATTGAGCGATTGCCGCCAGTCGAGGAGAGGTTGCTCGAAGGCATCGAGCGCGCCGGAAAACTGCGCGAGGAGAGTGAAGATGCTCCACAAGAGCGAAAGCCCCGCGGCGAGCGCCACGCGGCGCTTGGGATTCGGCTCAGCCGCCAGGAGAGGCGTGGTGGGAAGGCGTGAGGGAAGTTCGTCCACGGGATGGGACTTTATGCCAAGAGAGTTCGCGGGAGGCAATGAAGTTCCCCAGTCACTCAGGAACGATCCCCCGTCTTACGCATTCCGGTTCCGGTACTGCAACGGCGAGAGTCCCGTCTTCTGTTTGAACTGGCGGCTGAAAAAGAAGACATCCGCATAATCGAGCCGCTCCGCGATTTCCCCAACGGCCAGGTTCGTTTCGGTCAGGAGATGCCGGGCCTGGGAAAGCCGGGCCCCGATCAAAAAGTCGCGAGGGCTTTGTCCGGTCGACGCCTTGAAAACGCGGCTGAAGTGGGCCGGGCTGAAGTGCATCTCGCGCGCCCACGATTCCACCGTGGGCAACGGCCCCGGTACGCCGGAGAGAGAAGCAATCAGGCGCATGATCTCCTGCCGATGGAGTCCCCTCCGGCCCATCGCGACGGCCCCGGTCAGGGGCGAGGGGAGCCGCTGAAGGTCATCCAGCAGACTGCGCAGCAGTCCCGCCGCAATATCGGGTGCCGTGTAAAACAGCTGGAGAATCCGGCGTGAGACCGAATTGTAAAAGTCTAAATCATCCAGCTCGTAGAATTCGGGCCAGTCACGGCACGGCAGCGCGGTTCCCTTGGCCGCCCGGAAGTGGATGAACGTGATGCCCAGTGGATGGGCAATATCGTGCCCCGCATCATAAATACCGCCCGGCCGCATCAAGGCACAAAAGCCGGGATAGAGCGCCAGCTCTCTTTTTCGCGTCCGCATCCAGCCCTTGCCCCGCCAGACAAACCAGAGCTCCATGTCAGCCAGCCGCAGGGAATTGTCCCGCGTTCTGCTCCAGTCCGGGGCGCAATAAATCCGACCGCAGGGCTCATTCAAGTGCAGAATGGGAGGCGTTTTCAGGATCATAAAAACACAAATAAGCATCGCATAAATCCATTCCCTTTCGCGATCTTATTTCCTAGAAATAAGGGCAGTAAACACGATTGCCGTTAACAGCCAGCAAGCCATTCCCTCCATGAAAAAAAATCATCTCTATTATCAGGACCACGAATTTGACGTCTGCGTTGTCGGCGGAGGCATGGCGGGGATGTGTGCCGCGATTGCTTCGGCGCGGAATGGAGCAAAGACCGCCATTGTGCAGGACCGCCCCGTCTTCGGCGGCAACGCCTCCTCGGAAATCCGCATGTGGATTTGCGGCGCGCATGGCCAGAACGTCAAGGAGACTGGCCTGCTGGAAGAGATTCAGTTGGAGAACCAGTACCGGAATCCGTCGGGCAATTATTCCATCTGGGACAGCGTCCTCTGGGGCAAGATCGCCTACCAGCCGGGCCTGACCACTTTCCTGAACTGTTCCTGCACCGATGCGGAGATGGACGGCAACCGCATCGCGGCGATCAAGGCATGGCAGTTGACCAGCCAGACCTGGCACACCATCCGGGCGAAGACGTTCATCGATTGCTCTGGCGACAGTATTCTCGCCGCCGTGACCGGCGCGGAATTCCGCCAGGGCCGCGAAGCCCGCGCGGAGTTCGACGAAGACATCCAACCGACGAAAGCCGACCGCAAGACGATGGGCAATACCTTGCTCATTCAGTTGCGCCGCACCGATGAGACGCAGACTTTTATCCCGCCTCGCTGGGCCTACAAATTCGAGGGCCCGCAGGATCTCCCGCATCGTCTGTACGGCGTGAGCGCGCATAATTTTTGGTGGCTCGAAGTCGGCGGCCTGCAGGACACAATCCGCGAGGCCGAGGTCATTCGCGACGAACTGATGCGGATCGGTTACGGCGTCTGGGATTATATCAAGAATCGCGCGCCCGAGCGCGACAAGGCCGCGGATTGGGCCCTCGAGTGGATCGGCTCCCTGCCGGGCAAGCGCGAGAACCGCCGCTATATCGGTGATCACACCCTCACGCAAAACGACGTGCGTGCTGGCGGCTACTTCGAGGACATCATCGCCTATGGCGGCTGGTCGATGGACGATCACCACCCGGCGGGTCTTTTTTATCCGGGCGAACCGACGGTTTTCCACGCGGCGCCTTCGCCTTACGGAATTCCCTACCGCAGTCTTTATTCGCGCAACATTGAGAACCTGCTCTTTGCCGGCCGCAATATTTCGGTGACCCATGCGGCGCTTTCTTCCACCCGCGTCATGGGAACCTGCGCCATTCTCGGCCAGGCTGCGGGCACGGCAGCGGCGCTTTGCACGAAGTACAATTGCAGTCCCCGCAGCCTCAGTAGCGGCGATCGGCTGGCCCAACTCCAATCGATATTGCAGGAAGACGATTGCTGGCTGCCGGGCAAGACGCGGGAAGTTTCCGCGCTCGCGCTCAAGGGCAAGATTTCCGGCAAGGGGAGGGTGGACCTGCTCATGGACGGCCATGACCGCGACTATTACGAAGGGACCGACCACCTCTGGCAGGGAGCGATCGGTAGTGCCATTGAATACCGCTGGAATGCCCCGACAGAAGTCGCGGGCGTCCGCTTCGTCTTCGACAGCAACCTCAAGCTCCATAAGCGGATGCCCTGCACCTATCCGCATCGCGATGCCGCATCGGCCGTCCCGAAATCACTGGTCAAGGCGTATCGGATCGAATCGCAGGAAGCCAATGGCGACTGGAAAGTCGTGTTCCGCGAAACCGACAATTATCAGCGTCTCGTCCAGGTTCCGCTCCAGGTGCGCACCAGCGCGCTGCGCCTGGTACCGGAAGAAACCTGGGGCGATCCCGAGGCGCGCATTTTCAGCTTTGAACCGGTCCAGATCTTGACGTCCAAGATTCCCTGTCCGGTCGACGGCCCCACTTTTGTCGAGGTCCGGTCGAAGATTGCCGCAGACGATCTGACGCCGCCAGAGGGTGTGATCGACCGCGAAACCGAAACAAAGCGCCGGCGTCCGTCCGCCTAAGTTCAGGATAACCGCCGTCCCCTGGATGGCGGTTCGCCGACTGATCGACTCTTTACTCCTTCAGACCGGAGCCTTCCTTGCCGTCGCTGATGTCGATGAACGTGGTCGATGAGGCGATGTCGTTCTTGTCCGGCACCATGTTGGCGACCTTCATTTCCTTGAAGACATAGAACTTGCCAATCGGCATCACGTCCTGCACTTCGACGCGCTTGACCGTCTGGCCCTTGGCGTTGATGCCGTCGACACGCAGGAAGGCCCAGTACTGCTTGCTGACCCAGAAGCGCACCGAGGCAAAGCGGCTATGGTCGCCCGAACCGGGCTTGGCTTCAAAAACGTACGCATCGAGTGTCTTGATGCTGTCGGTGCCCAGCGGCTGAATGTCATCCCAGTTCACGAAATCGACGACGAGGTCCTCGTAACTAATATCGGTATCCAGGACCGACTTGGTCATGTCTGATGCGCTCAAATTGGTCCAAGACCCGCTCGATGAGGAGCGCTTCTGGATGGTGAACGCACCAGGATTGAGCATGACGCGGATCTGCAGCGGTTGGTCCTGGAATTCATAGACCAGCTCGTGGCCCTTGGTCCGCAGGATGATCGGATAACGTTTCTTGGTCTTGTCGCACCGCACTACGCCGTTCAGCGTGAAGTCGGCGAGATCGAGCCGTTTCCAGATCTGGCCCTGCACAAAGGCAATGGGGGGTACTTTGCTTTTCGTGGCGGGATCCGGCAGGGAGGCCCGGGCCGGGACGATGAAAAAGGCGGGAACAGTGGAAAGTGTGAGCAGGCAGACAAGGGAGCGGAATTTCATGGAAGGTGCTTAATTAGGGGAAAGGTGGGAGAAATGACAACTCTGATTTTATGGTTTGGATGATGTTAAGGATTTGTAACGGGGAAGAGATTAGGGAAAGATGAGCATGGTCTGTTCGACAGATCGTGGACGCTGGAGTTATTTTGTCTTGGGCTATTCCTGGGTTAAAGTAGTTAAAGCTCTTCCGATCGACTCGAATTGACGGGTCTTTTCTGAAAAGGCTTCTCCAACGTAAAGATGATGGTACTACTTAGACGCCTCGGCCTCCCTTGATGTTCATTTGATTATGGTGCAACCCGGTTATCGCAAGCGCACAATTTTTTTATTAGTGGCCTTGCTACTCGTAAGGTTCTGGTTTGGACAGACCTTTGAGCTGTCCGGCCACGAGGCCTACCTGTGGATGCAGGGGCATGGCTCCAAGCTCAGTTCCGGTTACTGGGAACAGGGCCCGTTCGTCCCTTGGCTGATTCATCTGGGCACCCGCTTCTTTGGCGACACCGAACTCGGCGTGCGTTGCCCGACGGCGGTGATCGCCTGTTGCACCGGCTTCATTCTCTTTTATCTGGCCCGCCATTGGTTCAATGCCCGGGCGGCCTTCTGGACGGTGGTGCTCTTCATCATTCTGCCAATGTACGCGTGGAAGCTTTCGGTCATGTCGGAGGCCGCCGCGAGCATCGGTCTCATGGCGCTCGCGATGTTCGCTTTTTGCCGGGCCGTCGAGGAGGACAAGGTCTGGTGGTGGGCCATGGGTGGCGCATCGTGCGGTTTGGCGCTGCTGGTCGCCCTGCCCAATTTCTGGTGGATGGCGGGCGGACTTCTCTACTTTGTGGTCAATCCGGGGCATCGTCCGCGGCTGGGCGGGGCGCGTCTGCTCGGCACGGTCGTCTTCACGAGCCTGTTCCTGATTCCGCTGATTTGGTGGTGGATGGGCCCGCAGGTGGCCGACGTGGCGCATACCCGCATCCTCAACGCCTGGCCCTTCAGCCATCCCTTTTCCCTGAATCAGGGCTTCAATTTTATCTGGCTGGAAATTTTCTACCTTTGCCCGCCCTTCTTCATTCTTCTTTGTTTGGTCTTGTGGCGGCTCGGCAATCAGCTCTGGGAGGATCCCCGCTATGGCTTGCTGATCTGCCTGCCTTTGCCTGGGCTGGTCTGGCAAAACCTCACCGCCTTCTTTCACGAAGGCCGTTTCGAATTGGTTCCCGCGCTCTTCCTGCCGCTGGTCCTGCTCGCGGGCTGCTATCTGGCGCGGCTCACGGCGATTGACCGCACGATCCGCTGGGGCGTCGTCGGCGTCCTGATTCTGGCCGGCCTCCAATCACTCGCGGGACTGAATCCATTCTATCTGTCGCCCAAGGGCGAGGGGCGCGGCTACCAGATCAAACGCACTCAAAGCGGCGAGAATGTGACCGATCTGCACGGTGCCCATCGCAACCAGTCTTGGCGTGCCCTGGCTGATGCCGTGCAAAGTCTGCAGCGGGAATTGGGCGCCACCCTGGTCATCACCGACACCCCGGAGACCGCCAGCGCCTTGAGCTTCTATCTGCCGCGCAACCCTGACGTCTACGTCGAGGAACGCAAGAACGTCATCACTCAGTTCGATTTCTGGCCCGGCTATGATCAGTCGGCCTCGCCCAATGACTCCGCACTTTTCATCAGTCATTCCACCGATCCGAACCGCCACGGCGATCCGCCATCCGCCGGAATCATGAAAGACTTTGCCTCGGTGACGCTGGTGGAGGACCCGCCCTTGCCCGACTTCGAAAAATCGTGGGACATCTGGAGCTGCCAGAAATTCATCGGCTCCGGCGAGGCCGGCACTGAAGTGCAGGGCAACCAGATGCCCGAACACGACGCCCTACCGAAATAGGTAGGGACGCGAGTCCCATCGTGTCCCAAAAATCTTTAGGCAAAGACTCCCGTCCCCGCCAAAAGATTTGCCCCCTCGACAAGTCCACAACCGCGTGTTGATTATAGTGAACCTTTCCACGTCCATTCTTACCCACATGACGAACTCCGACATCGCCCAGACCCAATTCATCGACTTTCTCCGTTTCGGTAGCGTGTCGACCGACCCCAAGTACAAGCAGCAGGTCCTCGATTGCGCCGATTGGCTGAAGAACAAGCTGAACACCATCGGTCTGACCGCGAGCCAGCACGAGACCCCGGGCCACCCGATCATCGTCGCACACGGACCGAAGAAGGAGGGCCGTCCCACCGTCCTGATCTACGGCCACTATGACGTCCAGCCGGTCGATCCGCCCGACCTGTGGCACCGGCCTCCGTTTAATCCCGGCATCGAAAACGGCATCGTTACCGCCCGCGGCGCGAGCGACAACAAGGGCCAGATTTTCGCCCATATCCTCGGCGTCGAAAAAGCGCTCAAGGAAAAGGGCGACCTCCCGGTGAACCTCATCATGCTCATCGAGGGTGAGGAAGAGATCGGCAGTCCCAATCTCGCGGCCTTCCTCGACCGGCATCGGCAGGAGCTGACCTGCGATGTCGTGGCCATTTCCGACTCATCCATGGTCGCCCCGGGGCATCCAACCTTCACCTACGGTCTGCGGGGCATCACCGCGCTCGAAGTGACGCTTACCGGTCCCGACCGCGACTTGCATTCGGGCATCTTCGGCGGCGCGGTGGAAAATCCCATCACCGTTCTCGCCCGTTTGATTGCCGGGCTGCACGACAAGAACCTCAAAGTCAAAATCGACGGCTTCTACGACGATGTGAAACCACTCGCGAAGTGGGAGCGCAAGGCGTGGGAACATCTGCCTCTGCAGGAGACCTCCCTGCTCAAGATGACCGGCGCCCCGGCCCTCCGTGGCGAGAAAGGCTTCACCGCGCTCGAACGCATCTGGGGCCGTCCCACGGCGGAGGTCAACGGCATCGGCGGCGGCTACCAGGGTGAGGGGACCAAGACCGTTCTGCCCAGCAAGGCCTTCGGAAAATTCACGTTCCGCCTCGTCCCCAATCAGGACCCGAAGAAGATCATGGCAGCGGTGCAGGACTACTTCCACAAGAACACCCCGCCCTCAGTGAAGCTCACCATGACGCCCGGCCACAGCGGCGAGCCCTACCTCGTCAACCCCAATGCCGGTTATGGCAAGGCCGCGCAAAAGGCGCTCCGCCATCTTTTCCCCGGCCAGGAACCCGCGCTCATCCGCGAAGGTGGCTCAATCCCCATCGTCGCCGACTTCAAGAGCATCCTCAACGCCGACACGCTCCTCCTCGGCTTCGCGCTCCCCGACTGCAACGCCCACAGCCCCAATGAGACTTTTCCCTTGGCCCACCTCGACCTCGGCGCGCGCCTCAACCGCTATTTGCTGGAGGAGATTGCGGCGATGAAGTAACAGGAGCTGTCCAGACGGGTGAACTCCACGCAAAGTCTCCTTGATGACCCTTAAGATTCCTCGCTGGTTAGCGATAACGCTCGGTCTCTTGTTGGGTGCGGGCATCCTGCTTGCCCTTGTCCTCCGGCTTGTGCAGCCCGAAACGGTGGTGGCCAACTCAACCTCTCCCGATGGCAACTGGGCCATTGTGGTCAGGCAGCTCGGCTATGACGGCGGCGCGTCGTATCGCTGCGAATGCTACGACTATGTTAACGGAATCCCCAGGTACCGGGAATTGATCTCAACCCACCTGATTCAAGGCGATAGCCTCGGCACAGGTGGGGCCACCATCGTCTGGAACAAGAACGGCGCGCTTGTTTCGCTCAAGGCAGGTCCCAAGCTGGAACTCCGTGATGGTTATTGGCTCAATCCCAATTCTCAGTCGAAAGAGTGAATCAGACCGCAATCGGCCGAAACCGCTTCACCGCCAAAACTCCGCAAATCACGAACACGACAAAAAGAATCACCTGGGCCACAACGAAGGCTGGCGGATTCGGCCCCATCTCTTTCAGTACAGGTATTTTGCCGAAGCTCTGCACGATCAAGACGAAGCAGTTGAGATAGAGCGCAGCCGTCGCCGTGATCGTGTAAATCATCAGCCATTTGCCAGCGAAGTGTTGGGCGTATCGCCCGTAATAGGCGAGAACAAGCAGTACCGTGGAGATGATCCCGAATACCTGGCCGGGCGTGAAGCCGTCATACGGAAAGAAACAAAATCCGGTCAGGCTGGTCAGCGCGGTCGTCGCGAGGAACAGGTCGGTCAATAGCCCAAGGTCTCGGCCCGCGATCATGGCGCGCAGGACAATCAGGCCTGTCAGGATGCCGACAAGACTAAGGATAACATGAATCAAGACAAAGGTGGTCAGGGGTGAGGGCGTCATCATCATATTGGATGAAAAAGGAAGCAGTTTGCATTCCGAAAAATTCCTCAGAGCGTCGCGACCGGCCCTGGCGATCGAGGCCTTCCGACGGAATATGGCGAAACCCTAAGGTCCCGGGGCGCTATTATTAGTCACGGGCGCTGGGGGCGGCGGAACCGGGCTTGCCGTCGGCGAAAGCCGGGTTTTCCAAAGCTGTATCCTTGTCAGGATTCGCTGCGCCCTCTGTTCATACGCCTCGGCGACGGCTGATCCGCCGCTGGTACTTCCCTCGCGGGCAACGGCAGCCTTGGCCATGAGATCATCGTACTGCTTTTGCAGGACGCTGATCTGGAAATTAACCGGTCCGTTGGGATCGACCGCGCCGGTGGGAGCGGCATGCGCGACGAGAGCGGCATTGAGTTCGTTGGCCTTGATCTCGGCCGCTTCCTTGTCCATTTCTTCCTTGGTATACATCATTTCATCCATACGCTGCGCTGACGCGTCCTGGGCCATGGCGGGATCGTAGTTGAGTTGGCTCTGCAGGTGGGCAGGCAGGGTGCTGGTATCGATGCGCGCTCCGCCATTCGCGTGAAGAATGGTCACGCAGTCGGCTTCGATCTTCACGATCTTGACGTTTTGATAAACTTTCCCGTCCGTCGTTACCCATGTCCAATTGGCTTGCTGCGGAACGGGACTGGGTGGAACGAAGGGCTTGCGCTTGGGCTTGGCGGCATCGGACTGCGCGGCATCTTTTCCTTCCAGCCAGGAAAAGCCCTGTTTCGCGACGGTCTCGATCTTGGCGCCCGCCGTCTGCAATTCCTGCTTCGTCTCCGGAGATTTCAGCTTCTCAACGTATTCCGGATGGAAAACATAAACTCCCAAGGCGACCGCAACCATGAGAATGGCAAAGAAGCTTAAATAGGATCGCACGGGAGAACTTTCCTTTGCTTGAAGATGGATTCTTGCCATGGGAGGACAAGAAAAAACGGAGTGACCTTGAAGTCCTTCGCCGCCAATAAGCCTTCGGCTCAATAGTTGGTTTGCAACATTCCGATTCTATCGGAGATTAGGACATGTCTTCTCCCGCTGAAAATGACCCGCTGCACGCGAAGCTCCAGGAATTCCTCCGCCGCAACATGGAACCCGGCAGCGGCTTCGCCCCACAGTCCGAATCGGTCAATGCGGACGACTCCGATACCGAACCCAAGCCAAAGAGCCCTTTTGCATTTGACCTGACCCCGCGCCAGGTGAAGGCCCATCTCGACCGCTTCGTCATCAAGCAGGACGAGGCGAAGAAGGTGCTCGCGATCACCGTCTGCGACCACTACCACCACGTCCAGGACATCACGCAGGGAAAAAGTCTGCCGAATTACATCAAGCAGAACGTGCTCATCATGGGCCCGACCGGAGTGGGCAAGACGTACCTCGTGAAATGTCTCGCCGAGTTGATCGGCGTGCCGATGGTCCGCGCCGATGCCACCAAGTTCACCGAGACCGGCTATGTCGGCGGCGACGTGGAGGACCTCGTGCGCGATCTCGTCACCCAGGCCGAGGGCGACAAGGACCTCGCCCAGTACGGCATCGTCTACATCGATGAGATCGACAAGCTCGCCAGCGCTGCGGCGGGCACCGGCCGCGATGTCAGCGGACGCGGCGTCCAGACGAATCTCCTCAAGCTCTTGGAGGAAACCGAAGTGCCCATCCGCAGCCAGACCGATCTCCAGTCGCAACTCCAGGCCGCCATGGAATTCCAGAAGCGCGGCGGCAAGATCAAGAAGGAAACGATCAACACGCGCCATATCCTCTTCATCGTCAGCGGCGCGTTCGACAAGTTGCCGGAGATCGTGAAGCGGCGCCTGTCGAAGAGTGAAATCGGTTTCGCCGCCGCCGCACGTCCCGACCGCAAGCCGGAGGACATCCTCGCCGAGGCCTCGACCCGCGATTACGTCGACTACGGCATGGAGCCCGAGTTCGTTGGACGTTTGCCCGTGCGCGTGGCCTGCAGCGAATTGAAGGAAGAGGACCTCTTCGCCATCCTCAAGCAAAGCGAGGGCTCCCTGATCCACCAATACGAGGCCGCGTTCCGCGCCTACGGCATCGAAGTCATGTTCACCGACGAAGGCCTGCGGGCCCTCGCGAAACGGGCCGTGGAGGAACAGACCGGCGCGCGCGGCCTGATGACCGTGAGTGAGCGGGTGCTGCGTCCCTTCAAGTTCGAGCTGCCCGGCTCCGGCGTAAAACGTTTTGTCGTCAGCGAGACTTTGGTCACGGGACCGGAAGCCGAATTGCGCCGCATCCTTGCCGACAGCAAATACGAGGAACGGATTGTCATGGGCGAACTCGCCAAGCAGTTTGCCACCCGCTTCGAGGAAAAACATCAATTGCGGATGGAACTCATGCCCGACGCCATCGAGGCCCTCGTCGAAGGCGCGCTGCAATCAGGCCGCAACATGCGCGACCATTGCGCTGTCATCTTCAAGGATTTCGAGTTCGGTTTGAAGCTCGTGAGCAAAAACTCCGGCCAGACCAGCTTCACCATCGACCGCAGCGTCGTCGAATCACCCGATCAGGCCATCAGCCGATGGGTGGTGGGTTCCTATAAAGAACCTAATGCCTAACAGTCCATCCTCCTTCAATCAGCTACAGGACGACGACGTTTCTGTAGCGTGTGGCTAATTGAAACCGAAGACGTTCTCCAAAAGTGAGAACGAAAAAGAAGACTACTTCTTCTCTTTATGAATCGTCCGGCGGCGCAGCGAGGGATTGTACTTCAGGCGTTCGATGCGCTCCTGCTGCAGCTTCTTGTTCTTGGTGGTGAAATAACGGGACACGGCCTTGCCTTCTTTGACGGCCTCGGTGCATTCCAGGATAACTTGTTCGCGCATGGGGATAACTCGGTTTAAGTGAGTTGGTCAACCTACGTGAACCGCCGGAAGGGTCAAGCTTGAATATTAAGGTAGCCCGTGCACTCCGTGCGCGGGACCGTCACACGGAGCGTGACGGCTACCCACTTACGGCGACAAAAACGGCTCGTCCGGCTCCTGGGCGGTCTTGATCGATTCCACCTCAATATGCGGGGCCACATGCCCGAGCGTTGATGGAAAGGTGACCGTTCCGATGACCTCCAGCCATTGGTCGTTCTTCCAATTTCCCTGGGTATTGCCCCCGAGCGCAACCGATGTGGGCTGCGCATCGGCGGCGCAGCACCACATGATGAAGCGGTACAGTTTGGGATTGGTTCCGCTCTGATTGTTGAACAGGCCGACCACGCGGACTTTGCGCCCGTCAAAGGCCTTCATCTGGTCGGGCGAACGGCTCAGGGTGATCAGGTCGGTCACTTCCACCGGCACCGCCTCGTTGGGATCGGAATCGATGATGTTCTTCGCGTTCGCCTGACTGGTCGAATTCCACGTCGGCATGGGGAGGGCCCCCGAGGTGGAATCGAGCTGGCGATTCTGCAGCGTGGTGCTGGAGAAGGTAGCAGGCGCAAGCACCGAAGCCGCCACGACCGGAAGTAACAGCACCAGCCACCGTCCGAGTTGACGGAGATGTCCGGTCGGCGAGAGCGAGGACGTCGACGTTTCCGCAGCCGGTTCGTAGAGAAAAAGATAAAGCACACTCAGGAGCACGAGAAGAATCGCCGCCACGAGCACGTAGGAACGAAACATCGGGCTAAGCAACCGGTTGATATGTCCCGACGCGATGGTGTGCAACATCACCGTGGCCCACGCGCTCATCACGACGGGAGGGGCAAGAAAGGAAAGCTGGCGGGCGATCATGGATGCAGGGAGTAGAGCAACGTCAGGAGAAACGTAGCCGCAAGCGCCCGGATCCACAACCCGTGGACAAATTTTGGCTTAAACGCGCTGCGATAAAGCCAGTAGAGCTTCAAATCAATCAATGGTCCTGCGACAAGAAAGGCAATCTTGGCTGGGACCGAAAAAGGGACGAACGCCGCGATGATAAACGCGTCGGTGGTGCTGCAAAGGCAGAGCAGTTGCGCCAGCAAAATGCCGGCGAGGGGACCCCAGAAAAGATCGTGACCAATCGGGGTGAGCAGGTTGCGATTGAATCCCGTCGAGAAGAGCGCCGCCGCCGCCGCGCCGATGACGAGAAAGAGCAGGACCCCGGTGAAGTCGCGAATGACCGCCCCGGTGAATTGTTGCAGGCCACCGAGCGAGAGCCCCGCACGCGGCGCAAGGACCAGTCCCGGATTGGGCGACATCTCCTGCGCGGGCCGGGGCGATCCCGTGATTGTCTCCGCGCGCAGCATCTCGTCCGGTCGCAGCCGCACCAGCCAGAAGCCGAGGAAGAGCAGCACCAGGAAACTAAAGCCGAAGCGCAACGCAATCATCAGCCACGGATCCTGGTTCCGAAACGCGAGATAGGTGCTGAACATCGCCAGCGGATTGAACGCGGGCGCGGCGAGCATATAGGTCGTGGCCACCGCAGGCGTCACTCCCTTGCGAATCAGCCGCTGCACAATGGGCATCGCGCCGCATTCGCACAGCGGAAAAATCAACCCGGCTCCCATCGCGGCAAAAATGCCCTGCGTCTTCGACTTGGGCAGCCAGTTCCGGATCGTGTTGGCCGGAAGAAAAACATCGACCAGTCCCGAGATGATCGCGCCCAGGAGCAGAAAAGGCGCTCCCTCCAGAACGATGGCGAAAAAGGAGAGCGCGACATCCGGCCACGCAATCCCCGTGCTGACAGGCGTCGAGGGAAGATCGAAGTCGGCGAAAAACACGATCGGGAGACTATCGAAAATGTCCGCGCCGGTCGCGGGAAAAACCTACTTCCGCTTCTTGCTGGCGGCTAGGGCATCTGCGTCCAGCAGCGGCACGGGTGGCGTGGGAGCATGGGTCCATTCGAACGCCTTTTTCTTCAACGCATAGAGGTAACCCACGACAAGGATGCCGATGAACGAAAACATCGCGTAGAAACTGCCCAGATGCCTCACGCCATCCGCCAGCCCATCAGCCCCGGTGTGAAGCTGCTCGCGATAGACCATCGCCCACGGGTACATGAAGACAACTTCGATATCGAACAGGATGAAAAGCATCGCCACCAGGTAAAACTTGATCGAGAACCGCGAATGCGTCGGGCCGATCGGGTCCTTGCCACACTCGTAGGGCGTGTCCTTGGCGGCGCTGTCACGACCGCGTTTGCCCACCAGGGCGGAAAAGGCGAGCGTGAAGGCAGCGAAGGAAATTCCCGCCAGAATTTGCAGGAAGACCGGAACGTAGTCCTGAGGTACCTGAGGAGGCATGCCCGGATTGTGTCAGGTTTTGCCGGGAGGGCAAGAGCTGCTTTAGTGGCAGGCACCGCTCTCCCGAGACGGCTACTTCTGATCGACCATGCCGTCCATCGAGACGAGCGTGGTCTTGCGGTAGAGCTTCGGCACAGCGAAAAGATCGGCCTTCGCGTCGCGGGTCTTGGCCTCCACGAACGCGAAGCTGTTTTTCTGCCGGTCACCGCCCCAGATGATCAAAATCGGCGTGACGCCGCCCTTGGTCAGCGCGCTGAAAATCGGAAACACAAACGGAGGCGCCAGGCTGCGAATGGCCACCAACGCCATCGGTTCGTTGATCGCGCGCAGATGGGTCACGGCATCCAGAATTTTGGGGAGGGGACGGCTCACGCACCATGCCTGCACCTTGTCGCCGCTCACCGTTTCACCGATCCACTGCACGCAATCGAGCCCGGCGATATTCTTGTGCTCATTTGTCTGGCGCCAGACGTAGCCGGAGGTATCCGGGACAATCGCCGCCACCGCATCAGCGGAAACGACGTTCGTATTCGCCGCCGGGGCGGGAGGAGCAGGAGCCGACGGCGCATCCGGGCTGACACCCGCGAAACTCAATTCCTGGAGACGCGAGGCGTACCGTTTCGAGTTCTCGACCACCGAGCGAATCTCGGGCCAGGAAAACTGCCAGTAAGTATAGTTGCTGTGCTCCAGGCCGATGTAGGACTCCGTCTCGGGATTATAAATGATGCTGTACGCCTCGGAGGGACAGTCCACCCGCATCAGGTTCGGCGCGGTCGTGACAATCAACTTGTGGTTCGCGCCCTCGGTATGAACGAGAAAAGTAACGACATCCAGCGTCGCGGGCAGGGCCTGAGCTGGAGGAGCCGGTGGCACAACCGGCTTGGCCCTGTTGTTGACCGCCTGGACCGGGGCCGGTGTCAGCGCAGCCGGCGCAACACCTGGCAACACGAGAAAAGCGAAAAGAAGCGAACGGAGAGAGATGGACACCCTCCACGATTAGCTTTCGCACCGGTTGGTTGTCTAATCAAAAGACAGTCGTTTACTTGTAGGTACTCCAGTGAAAGCGTGGAACCACCGCTTTACGGCGACGACTACGGATCACGTCGACTCCACAAACGAAGGATCCTCCGGCCGCTGCTGCTTGAGCTTCAGCCGCTCGCCAAAAAGTGCCGTGCCGATCCGCACATGCGTCGCTCCCTCCTCCACCGCCACGATATAATCGCCGCTCATCCCCATCGAGAGCGTCGGCAGCTTGAGGCCCGTGTCTTTTTCCAGCTGATCCCGCAGCACCCGCAGCGCGGCGAAATGGGGCCGCGATTTCTCCGCGTCCGGAGTGTAGGGCGCGATGGTCATCAGGCCATGCAGCGCCAGTCGCGGCATCGCATTGATCTTCTCCGCGAGTTCACGGGCCTTCTCGGGCGCGCAGCCGAACTTCGTGCTCTCCCCGGCCACGTTGACCTGCAGCAGTACATTCTGCGTCTTCCCGATCGCCTCGGCCCGATGGGCGATCTCCTCCGCCAGCTCCAGCCGGTCCACCGAATCGATCGAATCGAACAGCCGCACCGCGTCCTTGACCTTGTTGCTTTGCAGGTGCCCGATCAGGTGCCATGTGCCGCGCCCAATCGAGTCGATTTTCCGCGCCGCCTCTTGTACCTTGTTTTCCCCAAAGTGAGTCAACCCGGATCTCATCGCCTCATGGATCGCCTCTTCCGGCTGCGTCTTGCTCACCGCGATGATCGTGATTTTCGCGAAATCGCGGTTCACTTTCGCTGCGGCGGCAGCAATGTGGTTGAAGACATCGAGGGTGCGTGTGGAAAGGTCAGCCATCAGGGTAGCTTATCCACAAACAGGCCGGATGTCATTCCCGGGAGAACCCCCTTGACGAGTCATTAGTTATGCTTATGATGACTCCATGCAGGTTGAATCCTTCAAAGTTTTCCGCGATCTCGTCGAATCGCGCAGTTTCAGCAAGGCAGCCTCGCTCAATTTCATCACCCAATCGGCCGTCAGCCAGCAGGTCCGTGCCATGGAGGAACGGTTCCGCGTCCCACTGATCGAGCGAAGCAACAAGCGCTTCGGCCTCACCCGCGAAGGCCAGCTCCTTTATGAGTCGAGCAAGCAGATCGTTTTCGAGTTCGATTCCCTCCAGCACCAGCTGGCCGAGATGCGCAACATCGTCTCCGGCACGATCCGGTTGAGCACCGTTTACAGCATCGGCCTGCACGAGTTGCCGCCCTATCTCAAAAAATTCCTGCGCGAATTCCCCAGCGTCAACGTCCACGTCGAGTACCGCCGCTCCAACCAGGTCTACGAGGAAGTGATCGAAGGTACCAGCGACCTCGGCCTCGTCGCCTTTCCCGTGCAGAAGAAGACGCTCAAGATCGAGCCCTTCCGCAAGGATCGCCTCGTCCTCATCTGCGTACCGACACACGAACTGGCCAAGGACGCCGACATCTCGGTCGAGAAATTGCGCAAGGAAAAGTTCATCGGTTTCGAGCCCGACATCCCCACCCGCAAGGCCGTCGACAAGATTTTCCGCGAAGCCGGCCTCGAAGTAAACCCGGTGATGGAATTCGACAACATCGAGACCGTGAAGCGCGCCGTCGAAATCGGTGCCGGCGTCTCCATCGTCCCCAGCGCCACCGTGGAGCAGGAAGTCCGCGACGGGACGCTCGCCGCTGTCGAGTTCAAGGGCCATCCCTACTACCGCCCCCTCGGCATCATCTACAAATCCGGCCGCGTCCTTTCCCCCGCCATGAAACGCTTCCTCAAGATGCTCAAGGAGTCGCCCGACGCGGCGGAAATCAAGGCGGCCTAGGGAGAGTTTTCATCGTGAGCGAGAGCTGCATAAGCACTCGCCTTTAAAACCGGACGTCGTAGAGTGTCATCATGGCAGGTTCTTATTTTCTCACGACGGCGATTGATTACGTCAACAGCGCGCCCCACCTCGGTCATGCCTATGAAAAGGTGCTGGCCGACTTCTTTTCGCGCCACGAAAAGAGCCTCGAGCGCGACGTCCTCTTCCTGACTGGCGTCGACGAGCACGGCCAGAAAGTCCAGCAGTCCGCGCAAAAGGAAGGCATCGAGCCCCAACTCTTCGTCGACCAGACCAGCGCCCATTTCCAGCGCCTGCACGAGAGCCTCGGCATCGTCTCCAGCCATTTCGTCCGCACCACTGACGATCTCCACAAGAAAGTCGTCCGCGAATGGCTGCAAAAACTCCACGACAAGGGCGAGATCTTCTTCCAGGAATACGAAGGCTTCTACAGCGTCCGGCAGGAACAATTTGTCACCGAAAAGGACAAGGTCGACGGCCAGTGGCCCGAAATCTTCGGCGAAGTGATCGAAACGAAGGAACCGAACTATTACTTCAAACTGGAGCCCTATCGCCAGAAGCTGCTCCAGCATCTCGACGAAAATCCCGATTGGATCGTTCCTGCCTTCCGCCTGAAGGAACTCCGCGGCGCCCTGGCCGAACCGCTGGCCGACCTCTGCATCTCGCGCCCCAAGAGCCGTCTGTCCTGGGGCATTCCGCTCCCATTCAATGAGGACTATGTCACCTACGTCTGGTTCGACGCCCTGGTGAACTACGTCTCCTTCGCCTCCGTGAAGGGCAAGCTCGTCTGGCCGCCCGATCTCCAGATTATCGGCAAGGACATCCTCATTCCCGCCCACGGCGTCTATTGGCCGATCATGCTCTTCGCGCTCGATCTCGCCCTGCCGAAGCACCTGCTCGTCCACGGCTTCTGGACCAACAGCGGAGCGAAGATCAGCAAATCAAACGCCAAGTCGCTCATCGATCCCGTCCCCTATGTGGCGAAGTACGGCCCTGACGCTCTCCGCTATTTCGTCCTGCGCGAAATGGTCCTGGGCCAGGATGCCGATTTCTCCGACGACCGCTTTGAAACACGCTACAAGACCGATCTCGGTAATGACCTGGGCAACCTGGTCAACCGCACCCTCGCCATGATTGGTCGCTATCGGGGAGGCGTCGTTCCCAATTACGACGGCTTCCACCTCTTGCCCGGAGACAACGCCCTGCGTTCCGACAGCTACCTGGAGGAATACCGCGCCGCCGTGGACCAATTCGCTCCGCATCTCGCCCTTCAGGCCATCTGGAAGCTGGTGCAATGCGGCAACCAATACGTCGAAGAAACCGCCCCCTGGAAACTCGCCAAGGACGAGGCCCAGTCGAAGCGTCTCGACGTCGTGCTCGGCTTGCTCGCCGAGACCGTCCGCCGCCTCTCCGTCCTCGTGCAGGCCGCGTTGCCCTTCACGGCGGAGAAGATTCGCGCCCAAATGCAGCTTTTCCCCGGACCGGTCCGGATCGAGGAAGCGCTCTTCGGCAATTCACTGAAGGGACAAGCCATCGGCAAACCGGAACCGCTCTTCCCGCGCCTCGAAGAAAAGCCTCCTGCCAGTTAGGCCGGATCCCGCCGCGTTGCCGTCATGACTCCGTCTCTCGTCACGCTGTCGGATGCCGCCCGCGCCAATCTCCTGATCGCCATCTACGTCACCTTCTGGATCTTCGTCCCGGTCAGTTTCGCCTGCGTTTGCAACTACGCCTTGAAGCAATTCCGGGCCGGGACTCTGGTCGGCAGTAAAAGCGCGCCGTTGCCCTTCGCCATCTCGGCCATCACCGGATGGACGTTCATAGGCATGGTGCTGGCGCTCATTTTTCTCCAGTCGCCGCTTTATCTTCTCGTGGTCATGGTGGGGGCCTTTGGCCTGTTGGTCGAAACCGGTCGCAGCGCCAACGCACAATTCGGCCTGACCCGCCTTGGTCCCGCGCGGGTGATCAGCTGGAGCCTGCTCGTCTTTGGCGCGATCATGCTTGTCGAGGCCCCGCTCACCGAAGCGCTGACTTGGCTCTTCAATGAAGTCCACCTGCCCAGCCCCGAACAGGAATCGGTCGAGTCCTTCCGCAAAATCGACCGCCCCTCCAAAATCCTGGAATTCGTCATCGTGGCCGCGTTTATCTCCCCGGTCATTGAGGAGCTCTTTTTTCGCGGCTTCCTCATCACGTTTCTCAAAAAATACACGTCGACCTGGGCAGCGCTGGTTCTCAGCGCGGGCGTCTTCGCCTTCGTCCATCTCAACATCGGCGCGGCGCTGCCTCTCTGGTTCCTCGGCATGGCGCTCGGCCTGGCCTACGAGCACACCGGTTCGCTCCTCCTCCCCATCGGCATCCACGCCTGCTGGAACCTGGTGACGGCCCTGGCCATCATGCTGGAGAAGGTGCACTCATGAAACACCGCCGCACCCAGTCTGGTCCGCGCTCCTTGTCCGCCCTTGGCGAGAAAGGTCTGTTGCATCTTCTCACCAGCAGCTGGAAAACCGATGCCCGCATCCGCACCGGTGTTGGCGACGATTGCGCCGTGTTGCGCGGCGAGGGGAAAGCCCACTACCTGCTCTTCAAGACCGACGCCGTCGTGGAGGGCATTCACTTCACCGCCAAGACTCCGCCCGGCTTGATCGGTCGCAAGGCCCTCGCGCGCGCGTTGAGTGATCTCGCCGCGATGGGCGCAACCCCGCACTCAGCAGTCATTACCCTCGGCGTTCCCGCCAAAGAATCTCCCTCCCGCCTGCGCGCGATCTATCGCGGCATGGAAACCATCGCCAAAAAATACCAAGTCAACCTCGTCGGCGGCGAAACCACCCGGGCCGCCCAGCTTTTTCTGAGCGTCGCACTGCTCGGTGAATGTCGCGGCTATCAGCCCGTCCTCCGTTCCGGCGCGCGGGCAGGGGACCTCCTCTTTGTCACCGGCAGTCTCGGTGCCACCCAAAAGAAGCACCACCTGCTCTTCGAACCCCGTCTGGCCGAAGGCCAATGGCTCGCCCGGCACAAGCTGGCCTCCGCCATGATGGACCTCAGCGACGGCCTCGGCGCCGACCTTCCCCGCCTCGCCGAATCTTCCCATGTCAGCCCTCAACTCGATCTCGCCTCCATCCCTCGCGCCCGCGGTGCCACGCTAAAAGCGGCCCTGAACGATGGGGAAGACTTCGAATTACTTTTCACTGTTTCCCCTTCTCACGTAAAAAGTTTAAAAAAGAAGTGGCCATTCTCCACGCCAACGCATTGTATTGGTGTGATCAGACCCCGGGGGAAACAAACCGGGGGATCGAACGTCGCACATGGGTTTGACCATTTTCAACAGCGTTGAGGCCACCCAGGCCTTTGGAGAAAGCTGGGCCGCGGACCTGACGGGCGGGGAAATCTTTGCCCTGCACGGCGTCCTCGGTGCCGGCAAGACCCAACTCGTCAAAGGCCTCGCCCGCGGGCTCGGCTATCGCGGCGATGTCACCAGCCCGACCTTCACCATTGTCCACGAATATCGCGGCGGTCGCCTGCCGCTCTATCATCTCGATCTCTACCGGCTGAAAAGCGAAAGCGAGGGCATCGACATCGGCCTCGAGGAATACCTCCCCAGCGACGGTGTGACGATCATCGAATGGCCCGACCGCCTCGCTTCCATCCTCCCTCCGCAGACCCGCCACTGGGAACTGGAAGTCGCCAGCCTGACGGAACGTCTCATTCGCCTCAAGGAATAACCCGATGCTCGACCTCGCCATCGATACGTCCTCCTCCACTGGCAGCATTGCGCTCGGCAACGAGAAGGTCGTTGTTCAGGCGATCGAGTTCAAAGGTCCTCAACGCCATTCCGCCTCCCTCTTTCCGGCGCTCGTGCGGCTGGGCCTTCCCCGGCTCAAGCTGCGGCGCATCGTCGTCGGGCTCGGGCCCGGATCGTTCTCCGGCATCCGCGTGAGCCTCGCCGCCGCGCAGGGGATCGCGCTCGCCCAGGGGATTCCGGTCGTCGGTATCTCGAGTGCCTATTCCGTAGCCGCACAACTCAAGGAAGTCACCCGGCTCGGCGTCTTCGCCGATGCCAAGCGGCGCGAAGCGTTCTGCACAGCCTTCAAGAACGGCGAACTGGAAAAGGACACCTATCTGATTCCCATGGCGGAACTCGAGGAACACGCCAGCAAGTTCACGCTGGCCGTGAGCGCCGAGCCGCTTAAAGGCATTCCCAAACAGGTCTATCCCCGCGCCCAGGATTTGCTCATGCTCCCCGCCACGCTTTCCGGCTGGGTCACGCAACAGCCGCTCGAGCCGATCTATCTGCGCGAGCCAGTCGCGGCGAAATAAACTCCCGTTCGTTTTCGATCTCCTTGGACTCCATGATCCCCCGTCATCCGCTTCGCCGTCCGGACTTTCGCTTTGAGTTGCGGCCCTACGATCTCTCCTGCCTTCCCGCCCTGCACGAGGCCGCGCTCGAGTCCCGCAAGGAAATCAGCCCCTGGATGGCGTGGATTCACGGCGACTACACGTTACAGGATGCCGAAAAGTGGACGACCCACTGCATCGACGCCTGGGCCGCGCAAAGTGAATTCGAGTTTGTCATTTACGACTCCCAGGATGGCCTTCCCGCCGGTTCCTGCGGCCTCAACAATATCAACCGCAAGGATAGGGTTTCCAATTTGGGCTACTGGGTCCGCACCTCCAAGTCCCGCCTCAACGCCGCCACGCAGACCACTCTTTTGCTCAAGGACTTCGGCCTGAACGTCATCGGACTCAATCGGCTGGAAATTGTGGTGGCCGATGGTAACAATACCAGCCGGCGCGTGGCTGAAAAAGCCGGGGCCCTCTATGAAGGCAGACAACGGCGCCGGGTCCAGGTTGGCGACAAAGTCTACGACGCACACATGTATGCCCTCATTTAATTTGCCTCAGGAATGCTCGCCATGACGACTCCCAACCGCCGCTGCTGGGTCGAGGTTGACGGCCGTGCCCTGCGCCGTAACTACAAGCTTTTGCGCAGCCTGGTCCCGCGCACCACGCAGGTGCTCGCCGTCGTCAAGGCGAACGCCTATGGCCATGGACTCGTGACCATGGCGCAGGAATTCGAGGCCATCGGCACCGATTGGCTCGGCGTCGCGAACGTCGCGGAAGGCGTCGCCCTGCGCAAGGCCGGCATCAAGGTGCCCATCCTTTTACTCAGCGTCACCTTGCCCGAGGAAATGGCCGACGCCATCCGCCATAAGCTGACCCTGACTCTTTCCGATTTTGCCGAAGCCAAGACCCTGGACAAGATCGCCCGCGGCCTGAAACGCCGCGCCGGGGTCCACTTCAAGATCGATACCGGAATGGGACGCCTCGGCTGTTGGTATCGCCATGCCCACGATGAATTCGAACGCATCCGCTCTCTTGCCGGCCTGCGTGTGAGCGGCATCTACACCCATTTCGCCTGCGCCGACGACAATGCCGAAATGACCCGCGAACAGTGGAAGGCCATCGCACCCTTCTTCGCGGAGAACGACAAGCTCCTGCGCCATGCCGCGAACAGTCCCGCCGTGACGCGCCGCTACGGCTACCACGCCGATCTCGTCCGCCTCGGCCTCGCGCTCTACGGCATCGCGCCGAATCCCCGCGACCAGGCCCTCGGTCTCCAGCCCGTCCTCACTTGGAAGAGTCGCGTGACCCTCCTGCACGACGTGGAGCGCGGTCGTACCGTCAGCTACGGCGCGACCTACAAGGTTCCCTCCCGGCAACGCCACGCCGTCGTGGCCATGGGCTACGGCGATGGCTACTTCCGCCTCCATTCCAACGCGAGCCATATGCTTGTGCGCGGAAAACGCTGCCCCATCCGCGGGCGCGTCACCATGGATCAGATCATCCTCGACGTGACCCATGTCCCCGGCTGCCGGGTAGGGGACGAAGTCGTCGCCCTCGGCATCCAGGGCCCTGAGGAAATCCAGACCCGCGAGCTCGCCCTCCAGGCCCACACCATCCCTTGGGAAATCCTCACCAACATCGGCGCCCGCGTGCCGCGTTTTTATAAGAACTTCCGCTCGGTCTGATAGTTTAATATAAGAGCTGCGTATGGATTCCTTCAAAAATCTGCGGACCGTTCTCATCTGTCTGGGGGCGGTGGTGATTGTCGGCCTGACCATCACCCTGCTGGCCAGCGCCTACCAGCCCAGCGATTCCCTGATCAAGGGCGTGATCGAAAAGCAAATGACCAAGCGCCTCAAGGGCGGCACGATCACCTCCGTTTCCTACATCCGCGGAAACAGCTTTCCCTCCCAGGCCACCAACAGCAAAATTCCCCAGGGCACGACCCTCTATCCCGTCGTCGTCACCGTCAAATACACGACCAAGCCCGCCGCCGACGGCACTCCCGGCGAAGCCAAGGAATTCACCCGGACCTTGAACCTCTACCGGAACACGTCCCATCAGTGGGTCAACGACGACGACTTGCATTGAGGCCACTGGAGTTTGCTCCAAGCATTCCGTCATCCTGAGCTTGTCGAAGGATCAGACGCATTTCCAAAAACAGCAGAAGGGAAGCGAATGCTGAGACGAGCCTGTTCGTTTCCGTTCCCCAGATTCTCAACAGCAGGGCGAGTCTGATCCTTCGACAAGCTCAGGATGACGGCACTTACCAAAGATCCGAAATCGCCCCCCAAACATCCCCCTCGTACCACTTCGCCCAAGCGCGGTTATGCACCGCCGTGGTAAACTGCGGGTTGATCTGCAGCGCCAGGTCGAAGTCCGCCAGCGCGCCCTCATAGTCGCCTTTCGACTGCAAGGCCAGCGCGCGATTGTTGTAGGCATGCTCGTCATTCGGATCGAGCTCCAGCGCACGATCGTAATCGGTCAGGGCCGCCGCCACATCGCCCTTGTGAAACTCCGCCACACCCCGGTTATTGTAGGCGAGGGCATAGCTGGGACTCAGCGTAATCGCCTGGGTCGCCAGTTCAATCGCCTTGGCCCAATCTCCCTGCGCCTCATAAAGAGAGGAAAGATTGCTTAACGCCTCGACGCACCGCTTATCGACCTTCACCGCCTGCTCGTAATCGCTCTTCGCCGCCGCCAGGTTGCCCTGCGACTGTCGGATCACTCCCCGGCCGTTATACGCGCCCGCACATTTCGGATCAATCGACAGCGCCTGGCTGTAGTCGTTCAACGCCTCCGTCAGCTTGCCCTGCGCCTTCCGGATATTGCCGCGATTGGCAAACGCCGTCGCGTAATGCGGATCAACCTCCACCGCCTTGGTGTACGCAATCAACGCCGCATTGTTTTCACCTTTGTGATACCACGCCAGCCCGCTTTCGTTGTAAGCCGTTGCATTCTTGGGATCGAGTTCGATCGCCTTCTTGTAATCCGCAATGGCGCCGTCCCAGTCCTCCTTCTCCGCCTTGATCCCACCGCGGTTGATGTAGGCCTCGGTGTACTTCGGATTGATCCGGATCGCCTGGTCATAATCGGCCAGCGCCCCGTTGAGGTCGTCCTTGTCATCCAGCGTGATGGCCCGGTTGAAATAAGCCTGGTCGTCATTGGGATCGAGCTCGATCGCCTTCGCATAATCTGCGAGCGCCTTGTCGACCTCCCCCCGCTCCCGCTCGGCCACGCCCCGGTCGTTGTAAGGCTGGGCCAGGTTGGCGTTGAGCTTGATCGCCACATCGTAGTCCTTGATCGCCGCGTCCAGGTCGCCCTTACGGTACATCGCCCAGCCCCGGTTATTATATGCGTAGGGGTCCTTTGGATCGAGCTTCAGCGCCGCATTGTCATCCGCAATCGCCCCATCCAGGTCATCGTTGCTGTCCTTGGCCAGGCCGCGGTTGACGTAGGCATCCTCGTATTTGGGGTTGATCTCGATCGCCTTGTCGTAATCGGCGATGGCCTCGGTGTAGCTCCCTTGGTCATATTTCGCCAATCCACGGTTATAATAAGCCTTCGCCAACTTGGGATTCAACGCGATGGCTTTGTCGTAGTCAGAAATCGCCCCCTCAAGGTCACCCTTGGCGTATTTGTCCGAGCCTGACGTATTCAGGCTGGAGGCATCGGGAGAAGTGGCTGCGGAGGCGGTTCTGCTGCTCGATAACGAATAAGCCAGAACGAGGGCCAGCGCAGCAACGGCGGCTCGGCGAAAAAGCATGCCGGATTATAAGCGACTTTTATGCCTAAACAAGTGCAGAACTTCGTAGGGCCCACGCAAAACGCGATGTCGTTCGCATACAATTGCGCTTTGCATGAGAGGAGATAGTGAAGTCTTCTTTCTTTTCTTCTCTTTTTCTCTCTCATTCCTCGGTAAGGCACCTATGAAAGGAAAGCCCGTCATCCTTGTATGTCGCCAATGAGGTAGGTTAGGCGTGTTGGCCGCAAAGATGCGGTCAACAACCAAAGGGGTCTCTGGTGGCCTGCAGGCCACCAGAGACCAGCAGCGGTGAGGTTGTTTCATCCCGGCACACCTGAAGTGCGTCGCTCAGCTGAACCCG